>Ga0207428_10000009_pt1 | contig 410565 bp, 396 predicted proteins | sample RhiMethybrSRZTD1_FD_187600 | JGI IMG/M metagenome (GOLD analysis project Ga0207428, IMG submission 187600) | Populus rhizosphere microbial communities from Tennessee, USA - Rhizosphere MetaG P. TD hybrid SRZTD1 (SPAdes) (version 3) | ecosystem: Host-associated > Plants > Roots > Rhizosphere >...
GTCGCCGCGGATCGCGATGGCGGCCTCGATCACGTCTGTGCTCGTGACGACGCGGCCGCCGCTGACGATGATGTCGACGCCGGAGGCGCTCATCGATGTGGCTCCTTCTCGGTAAGGGGCTTGAGCATCTCGCCGTAGTGCTGGGGCTGACGCCGCCCGAGGAAGTTCCAGCGCTTCCGGAGCGGCGTCATCTGATCGAAGTCGATGCGCGCGGTGATCAGCTCGTCGCCACGCGTCGCGGCTTTCGCGAGCACCTGACCCTGAGGATCGATGATGCACGAGCCGGCGATCAGCTCGACGCCATCCTCGACGCCCGCTTTCGCCACACCCACCACGAAGCAGAGGTTCGCATAGGCGCCGGCGCGCATGCAGAGCTCGTTGAGATCGAGCGCCGTGGCCGAGATCGGCGTGTTGTAGCCGATCAGGATGATCTCCGCGCCCTGCAACGCGAGCGAGCGATAGCTCTCGGGGTAGCGCCGGTCCTGGCAGATCGCGATGCCGACCTTGGCGCCGGCCGCGTCGAAGACCCGATAGCCGGTGTCGCCGTGCGCGAAATAGTGGGGCTCGTAGACCTGGGCGAAGCCGTCGACCGCCTTGGTGCCCGGCAGATGGATCTTACGGAACGTGCCGCAGAGCCGCCCGTCGCGGTCGGTGAGGAGCGCGGTGTTGAAGTACTGGCCGTCGGCCTTCTCGCAGAAGCCCACGTGCACCGCCACGCGCGTCTCGGCGGCGCGTCGCAGCAGCGGCGCGAGCGCCTTCGGCGGCACCTCGGTCTCGAAGAACTGGTCGAAATCCTGACGGATCCGCTTGGGGAAGTACGTGGTCAGCGCCATCTCGGGATAGACGATCAGCTCGACGCCCTCGCGCGCGGCCGCTTCGAGCAGGGCGAGCATTCGCTCGACGATCGCGTCGCGAGGCGTACCTTCCTGGTTCGGGCCCATCTGGGCGGCAGCGACTTTCAGGTAGCGGGGCATCAGCCTCTCCTCTCACGCGGCGCAGGCCGGTCGGCCCGACGGGCGTCCGGCCCTCGCCTCACGCTGATACCGCATTCTCGGACACTCGGCAAGCAACCGACGCCGTCAAGAGAGCGTGTGGTCGCCGTGTGTCAAACCCGACGGCTGATTGCTTGACAACCCGGACCGCGGAGTGGCAAATCAACGTATCAGGGAGGGTTGGACCATGCGCAAGATGATCGCGCTCGTGCTCATCGTGGCGATCGTGATGATCACGACGGTACCGACCGCGGAAGCCCACGGAGCGGCGGCCGCCGCGCTCGGCCTGGCGTCCTTCGCGGTATTTAGCTCGCTGTTCGTCGCGCCGTTTTTCTACCCGCGCTATGTCTACGCGGCGCCGGTCTACTATCCGGCCTATCAGCCGGTAGTCGTCGAGCGCCCGTACTACGTCGACCGCCCGTACTATCAGCCCTCCTACTATCAGCCCGCGTATTACCAAACGCGCCCGGTCTACGCGCAGTCACCCGCGCCACGATACGCAGCATCGGCCCCGAGATATTCCAACGTCGTGCACTATCCGCACGGGCGCTACGAGCTCAGAGGCGACGGCATCCAGGTGCCGTATCAGTGGGTGTGGATCCCGAATCCGCCTCCGCCGCCGCCCGCCGCGCCGCCGGCGGCTGCGTCGACGCAGTAGCGCTACTCCGCCGTCAGTCGGTAGCCGACGCCCGACTCCGTGAGCAGGTAGCGCGGACGCGCCGGCTCGGCCTCGAGCTTGTGCCGCAGGTGCGCCATGTAGACCCGCGCGTAGTGGGCCTGGTCCATGTGCGACGGCCCCCACACTTCGCGTAGCAGCTGCTGGTGGGTGACGACCTTGCCCGCGTGACGCACGAGCGTGGTCAAGAGCTTGTACTCGATCGGCGTCAGGTGCATCTCCTTGTCGCCGACGAACACCTGACGGCGGAGCAAGTCGACGCGGAGGTCGCCCACCTTGAAGACGGCCTCGTCCGCTTCGTGCGATGCGCCGGCCGTATGACGCAGCGCCACGCGAATGCGCGCGAGCAGCTCGCCCGCACCGAACGGCTTGCTGATGTAGTCGTCGGCGCCCCCGTCCAGCGCGGTGACCTTGTCGCGCTCCTGGCCGCGCGCCGAGAGCACGATGATCGGGATGTCGGTCCACTCGCGCACGCGCCGGATCACGTCGAGGCCGTCCATGTCGGGCAGCCCGAGGTCGATGATGACGACGTCGGGTTGGCGCGAGCCGACCTCGACGACACCGTCGGCGCCGGTTCCGGCCTCGAAGAGGCGATAGCCCTGGCCCTCGAGTGTGGCTCGCAAGAACTTTCGGATCTGTGGCTCGTCTTCGATGACGACGACGACGGGGTTAGGCATCAGCGGGCACGGAGGCCGGTGGCTTGCCCGCGAGCGGCAGCGTGAACAGGAACGCCACGCCGCCCTCGGGCAGATTCTGCGCCCAGATGCGTCCTCCGTGAGCCTTGACGATGCCCTGCGAGATCGCGAGACCGAGCCCTGCGCCGCGGCCGCCGGGCGTGCCGCGATAAAACTTCTCGAACACCTTGTCTTCGTCGCCGCGCGGCAGGCCGGGACCGTGGTCGGCGACCTCGACCGTGACCGCCTCGTCGGTCGACGTGGCGAGGATGCGGATAGGGCTGGAGCTCGGCGTGTACTTGATCGCGTTGTCCAGCAGATTGACCAGCACCTGCTCGATCAGCACGTCGTCAATCGGCACCAGCGGCAAATCCTTTGGAACCTGCGTGTCCACGCGCCGATCGGCGAGCTCCTTGCCGAGGCGGCTCAGCGCCGAGCCGACGACCTCTTCGAGCGGATGCCATTCCTTGCGCAGCTGCAAGGCGCCGGACTCGAGCCGCGTCATCTCCAGAAGGTTCTGGACCAGACGGTTGAGCCGGTCGGCCTCTTCGCGCACCGATTCCAAGAGGCCCTGGCGTGTCGGCGCGTCGAGCTTCGCGCCGTTGTCCAGCATGGTGGTGGCGGCGCCCTTGATCGTGGCCAGCGGCGTTCTCAGATCGTGCGAGACCGAGCTGAGCAGCGAGTTGCGGAGGCGCTCGGTCTCCATGCGCACCTGGGACTGCTGCGCCTCGTCGGCCAGATGCGCCCGCTCGATGGCCAGCGCGGTCTGGTTCGAGAATGTCTCCAGCTGGTGAAGCTGGTCCGGCGAGTCGAGCGCGTGTCGGTCGGAGGGCCGGATCCCGAGAACGCCTACGGGTCCGCGCGGCGCCTGCAGCGGCAGATAGAGCGCGGCGGCGCCAGGCAGGGTGGAAGTGCCGAGGCCCGCGGGCTGATGGTGCTCATGGACCCACTTGGCCACGCCGAGCTCGTTCGAGTCGAGCTTGAACTGGCTGCCGCTCCAGGGTTGCAGGGTCTCGCCGCCGCCGCCGGGCAAGAGCACCACGATCTGGCTGCGAAACACGTCGCTGATGTGCCGGGTCGAGATCGCAAGGAGCTCGTCGAGGCCGCGCGTGCTCGCGAGCTCTCGGCTCATCGCGTAGAGCGCCGCCGTCCGCTGCTCGCGCTGGCGCGCGGCGTCGGCCTGCATCCGGATCCGCGCCGCGAGGCCGCTCGTCACCAGGCCGACCACCAGCATCACGAAGAACATGAACAGGTACCGGAAGTCGGTGACCGCGAACGTGAACGCGGGCGGGACGAAGAAGAAGTCCAGCGCGGCGACGCTCAAGATCGAGGCCATCAGCGACGGGCCGCGGCCGTAGCGAGTGGCGACCACGACGATCCCGAGCAGATAGACCATGACCAGATTCGCGAGCTCGAAGAACGGTAAGGTCAGCCAGGCGGCGCCGGTCGCCAGTCCGACGACCGCCGTGGCCCAGCCGTAAGGCGCCCAGTCGGACGGGATCGCCCGGCGGACCACCGGCCCTGGCGGCACCGCCTGGTGCTCGCGCTCGGCGCTGATCACGTAGATGTCGATGTCGCCGCTGCCCAGCACGAGCGCGTCGACGATCGAGCCGATCAAGATCCGCGTCCAGAACCGGCGCCGGGGCTTGCCGACCACGATCTTCGTCACGTTGCGGTCGTGAGCGAAGGCCAGGATCGCTTCGCTCATCTTTTCTCCCGGCAAGCGCACGGTCTCGGCGCCGAGCTGCTCGGCCAGGCGTAAGGTCTGCGTGACTCGATCGCGGACCTCGGCCGGCAGCCTGAGCTGTGCGGGCGTCTCGACGTAGGCGGCGACCCACGGCGCGCCGAGGCGATCGGCCATCCGCTTGCCGGCGCGCACGAGCCGCGCCGATTCCGGTCCCGGACTGATGCAGACGAGGAGCCGCTCGGCCGTCGGCCACGCCTTGCCGATCGCGTGCTCGTGCATGTAGACGCGCATCTGCGCGTCGACGCGCTCGGCGGTGCGCCGCAGCGCCAGCTCGCGCAGCGCGATCAGGTTGCCCTTGCGAAAGAAGTTCTTGACCGCTTCTTCCGCCTGTTCCGGCATGTAGACCTTGCCGTCCTTGAACCGCTCGAGTAGCTCGTCGGGCGGAAGGTCGACCAGCTCGACCTCGTCGGCCTGCTCGAACACCGAATCGGGCACGGTCTCGCGCACGACGACGCCGGTGATCTTCGCCACCACGTCATTGAGCGTCTCGAGATGCTGGACGTTCATCGTGGTGTAGACGTTGATGCCCGCGTCGAGCAGCTCGACTACGTCCTGCCAACGCTTGGCGTGTCGCGAGCCCGGGGCGTTCGTGTGCGCGAGCTCGTCGACCAGGATCAGCGTGGGGCGGCGCGCGAGGGCGGCGTCGAGATCGAACTCACGCAGCGCGGCGCCGCGGTAGTCGACCGTCTTCGGCGGGAGGATCTCGAGTCCGGTGAGCAGCGCGTCGGTTTCGGCTCGGCCGTGCGTCTCGACATAGCCGATGATCGCGTCGACGCCGTCGAGCTTCTGCTCGCGGACGGCTTCGAGCATCGCGTAGGTTTTGCCCACCCCGGCGGCCGCGCCGAGGAACACCTTCAGCTTTCCGCGGCGCTGGCGCGCTTCCTCTGCCTTGACTCGGGCCAGGAGCGCTTCGGGGTCTGGCCGGTCGATGCCCACGACCATAGTGTAGCGCCCAGGGCCTGCGCGCACTCTAAAGGCTCTGTTGGCGTCGTCTTGACGGATCTTTTATGCCGGGGCGCGGGATCTTGACGGTTTCTTGAGACGGGGAGCCCCTATCGTTCGTGATTGGAGGGTCAGCATGGACTGGGCGGATGGGCTCTACATCGGACTGAGCGTGCTCTTCTTCGGCCTCACCTGGGCGTTCGTCAAGCTCTGTGAGCGCGTGTAGGAGTTCGCGATGCCACTGCTCTATCTCGTCGGCGGGATCGTTTCGCTGGGGCTGTTGATCTACCTCGTGCTGGCGCTGCTCAACCCTGAGATGTTCGCATGACCGCCAACGGGATCCTTCAGCTCGCGTTTTACCTGATCGTGCTCCTCCTCCTGGCCAAGCCGCTGGGCGCGTACATGGCGCGTGTGTACGAGGGGCGGCCGATCGTGCTCGGTCGGGCGCTCGGATGGCTCGAGCGGCTCATCTACAAGATCTCGGGCATCGCGCCCGAGCTCGAGATGGGCTGGAAGACCTACGCGCTGACGATGCTGCTCTTCAATGTCGCCGGGCTCCTGGCGGTCTATGCGCTCCAGCGTCTGCAGGGCGTATTGCCGCTCAATCCGGCGGGCCTGAGCGCGGTGTCGCCGGATTCCTCGTTCAACACCGCCGTGAGCTTTGCGACGAACACGAACTGGCAGGGGTACGGCGGCGAGACGACGATGAGCTATCTCACGCAGATGCTCGCGCTGACCGTGCAGAACTTCGTGTCGGCGGCGACGGGCATGGCCGTGGCGGTGGCGCTGATCCGAGGGTTCGCGCGCCGCTCCGTCGAGACGATCGGAAACTTCTGGGTCGATCTCACGCGGAGCACGCTCTACGTCCTGTTGCCGCTGTCCTTCGTGCTGGCGCTGGCGCTCGTCTCCCAGGGCGTGGTGCAGACGTTCGGGCCCGCCGCGAAGGTCGCGGTCGTGCAGCCGACCCAATACGACGAGCCGGTGACCGACAAGGACGGCAAGCCGAAGAAGTCGACCTTGACCGAGCAGGTCATCGCGGTCGGGCCGACCGCCTCGCAGATCGCGATCAAGCAGCTCGGGACGAACGGGGGCGGGTTCTTCAACGTGAACTCGGCGCACCCGCTCGAGAACCCGACGCCGCTCTCGAACTTCCTCGAGGTGCTCTCGATCCTGCTCATTCCGGCCGCGCTTTGCTACACGTTCGGCGTGATGGTCCGCGATACGCGACAAGGCTGGGCGATGCTGGCGGCCATGACCATCATCTTCGTCGCGCTGCTGGTCGTGTGCGTCGTGGCCGAGCAGAACGGCCACGTGTTCGCCAAGCAGGGCGTCGACCACGCCGCGAGCGCCATGCAGTCGGGCGGCAACATGGAAGGCAAAGAGGTGCGGTTCGGCATCGCGAACTCGGCGCTGTGGGCCACGGCGACCACCGCGGCCTCGAACGGCTCGGTGAACGCGATGCACGACTCGTTCACGCCGATCGGCGGACTCGTCCCGATGTGGCTCATGCAGCTCGGCGAGGTCATCTACGGCGGCGTCGGCTCCGGGCTCTACGGCATGCTCATGTTCGCCATCATCGCGGTCTTCGTGGCCGGGCTGATGGTCGGGCGCACGCCCGAGTATCTCGGCAAGAAGATCGAATCGTACGAGATGAAGATGTCCTCGCTGGTCATCTTGATCACGCCGGCGCTGGTGCTCATCGGGACCTCGATCGGCGTCGCCACGGCGGCCGGGAAGGCCGGGATCGCGAATCCTGGCATCCACGGCTTCAGCGAGATCCTCTACGCGTTTTCCTCGGCGTCGAACAACAACGGCAGCGCGTTCGCGGGGATCTCCGCGAACACGCCGTTCGACAACACGGCGCTCGGGCTCTGCATGCTCTTCGGCCGCTACTGGCTGGCGGTGCCGGTGCTGGCGATCGCCGGCGCGCTCGCGCGCAAGAAGATCGTGCCGGTCGGCGCCGGCACCCTGCCGACGCACACCCCGCTCTTCGTAGGGCTGCTGGTCGGCGTGGTGCTGCTGGTCGGCGCGCTGACGTTCGTGCCCGCGCTGGCGCTCGGGCCCATCGTCGAGCATCTGACGTGGTAGCCCGAGCCGCAGGCCGTCGCGGGGCTGGGGCCCCGCCGGCCGAGGCGAGCCTAAGAAATGATCGCGGCGAAGTGAGGTGACGAAGCCATGGCTGGCACGGTAAGGGCGCGTTCACTGTTCGATGCGACCATCGTCAGGCAGGCGATCGTCGACTCCTTCCGCAAGCTGACGCTGCGGCGCCAGGTGCGGAACCCCGTGATGTTCGTCGTGTACGTGGGCTCCATCCTGACGACGCTCTTGTGGGGGCAGGCGATGGTCGGTCAGGGTGAGGCGCCGGCGTGGTTCATCTTCTGGGTCTCTGTGTGGCTCTGGTTCACGGTGCTGTTTGCGAACTTCGCCGAGGCGATGGCCGAGGGGCGCGGCAAGGCGCAGGCGGCGTCGCTGCGCAAGGCGCGACGCGATCTGCAGGCCAGGCGGCTGGCGAAGGCCGAGCGCGGCGCTCGATTCGCGTTCGTCTCGGCGTCGAGCCTGCGCAAGGGGGAGTACGTGCTGGTCGAGGCCGGTGAGTTCATTCCCGCCGACGGCACCGTGGTCGAGGGCGTCGCGTCGGTGAACGAATCCGCGATCACGGGCGAGAGCGCCCCGGTGATCCGCGAGAGCGGCGGCGACCGCAGCTCGGTCACCGGCGGCACGCACGTGCTGTCGGACTGGCTCATCGTCGAGGTCACCGCGGACCCGGGTGAGGCGTTCCTCGATCGCATGATCTCGCTGGTCGAGGGCGCCAAGCGACAGAAGACGCCGAACGAGATCGCGCTCGACATCCTGCTGGCGGCGATGACGATCATCTTCTTGCTGGCCACGGCGACCTTGCTTCCGTTTTCGCTCTACAGCGTCGGCGCCGCGGGCCAGGGAAGCCCGGTCACCGTGACCGTGCTGGTCGCGCTGCTGGTGTGCCTGATCCCGACGACGATCGGCGCGCTCCTCTCCGCGATCGGCATCGCCGGTATGGACCGCATGATCCAGAAGAACGTGATCGCCATGTCCGGCCGCGCCGTCGAGGCGGCCGGTGACGTCGACGTGCTGCTGCTCGACAAGACGGGCACGATCACGCTCGGTAACCGTCAGGCCACCGCGCTCGTGCCGGCCGACGGCGTGACGGAGGCGTCGCTCGCCGACGCCGCGCAGCTCGCGTCCTTGGCGGACGAGACGCCCGAGGGCCGCAGCATCGTGGTCCTGGCCAAGGAGAAGTACGGCATCCGCGAGCGCGAGGTGGAAAAGATGGGCGCGACCTTCGTCGCGTTCACGGCGCAGACTCGCATGAGCGGCGTCGACTTGAACGGCCGCAAGATCCGCAAGGGCGCCGCCGACGCGATCGAGGCCCACGTGAAGCGATTGGGCGGGTCCGTGCCCGTCGGCGTCCGCGGCGCGGTCGACCGCATCGCGACCGAGGGCGCGACACCGCTCGTCGTGTCCGACGGGGCCAGCGTGCTCGGCGTCATCCAGCTCAAGGACATCGTGAAGGGCGGTATCAGAGAGCGGTTCACCGAGCTGCGGCGCATGGGCATCAAGACCGTGATGATCACCGGCGACAACCCGCTCACCGCCGCCGCCATCGCGGCCGAGGCGGGTGTGGACGAGTTTCTGGCCGAGGCGACCCCCGAGGCCAAGCTGAAGCTCATCCGCGAGACGCAGGCCCAGGGACGACTGGTGGCGATGACCGGCGACGGGACCAACGACGCGCCCGCCTTGGCTCAGGCCGACGTGGCCGTCGCGATGAACACCGGAACGCAGGCGGCCAAGGAAGCCGGCAACATGATCGACCTCGACTCGAACCCGACCAAGCTGCTCGAGGTCGTCGAGACCGGCAAGCAGATGCTGATGACACGAGGGGCCTTGACCACGTTCAGCATCGCCAACGACGTCGCGAAGTACTTCGCGATCATCCCGGCGGCGTTCGCGACGACGTATCCGGCGCTCGAGATGCTCAACATCATGCACCTGGCCACGCCGCAGAGCGCAATCATGTCCGCCGTCATCTTCAACGCGCTGACCATCATCGCGTTGATCCCGCTGGCGCTGAAGGGCGTGCGCTACCGGGCGATCGGTGCGGCCGCGGTCCTGCGACGCCACGTGTGGATCTACGGCGTCGGCGGCATCATCATCCCGTTCCCGGGCATCAAGCTGGTCGACATGATCCTCGCGGGCCTCCATCTGGTGTAGGAGCAGACCATGCTGATTCACATTCGACCCGCGATCGTCTCGCTCGTGCTGCTCACCGCGATCACCGGCGTCGTGTATCCAGCGCTCGTGACCGCCGTCGGTCAGCTCGTGTTCTCGCACCAGGCCAACGGCAGCCTGATCGTGAAGGACGGCAAGCCCGTCGGCTCGGCGCTGATCGGCCAGCCGTTCGACGACCCGAAATACTTCTGGGGCCGTCCGTCGGCGACGAGTCCCTTCGGTTACAACGCCGGCGCCTCGGTGGGCTCGAACCTGAGCCCGACCAACGCCGACCTGGTCAAGACCGTACAGGGCCGGGTCGACGCGCTCAAGGCGGCCGATCCCGGCAACAGCGCGCCCGTGCCGGTCGATCTCGTCACCGCCTCGGGCAGCGGTCTCGATCCCCACATCAGCCCGGCCGCGGCGCTCTACCAGGTCGAACGCGTCGCGAAGGCGCGCAAGATGAGCGCGGCGGACGTCCGCGCGCTCGTCGACCGCAACACCGAAGGGCGCCAGCTGGGCTTCCTGGGTGAGCCGCGGGTGAACGTGCTTGCCTTGAATCTGGCGCTCGACGGACGCTGAGCCCACCGCGCGATTCAGCGCCAATCGGGCGTACTCTGTGGCCATGAGCGACCAGGATCAGGAGCGGCTGCTCGAATCCGCGCGCCGCCTGCTCGAGGGCGGCAAGGACGGCCGCGACGACCAGGCGTTCGAGGCGGCTCACCCGTCGGACCTCGCCGCGATCATGCACCATCTGCCGCTGCCGCAGCAGGTGGCGCTCTTCCGGCGCCTCTCGCCCGAACGCGCAGGCGAGGTGTTGCCGTCGCTCGACGACACGACCTTGCTCGAGCTGGTCCAGGCCCTCGACGAGGTCGAGGTCTCGCGCATCCTGGACGAGATGCCGCCCGAGCACGCGGCGAACGTCGTCAACGAGCTGCCGCCCGACGAGGCCGAAAAGATCCTCGAGCTCGTCAAGGAAGAGCATTCCGAGGACATCCAGGAGCTTCTGGACTACCCCGAGCATTCCGCCGGTCGGTTGATGTCGCCGGACTTCGTCGCCGTGCGCGAGGACGCGACCGTCGAGGGGGCGATCAAGCACATCCGGGGCTCGATCGCCAGCGAGCGGGCCTTCGAGCTGTACGTCGTCGACAGCCACAAGCACCTGGTCGGCACGGTACCGCTGCGGCGCCTGCTCATCGCCGATCCGTCTACGGCGGTGCTCGCGATCCGCGACGACAACGTCGTCAGCGTGCCGACGAGCATGGATCAGGAGGAAGTCGCGCGCGTGGTGGCCAAGTACGACCTGGTGGCGGTGCCGGTCGTCGACGCCCAGCACCGGCTGGTCGGCACCATCACCGCCGACGACGTGGTCGACATCATCGGCCAGGAGGCGACGGAGGACATCTTCCGCATGGCCGGCTCCGACGCGGCCGAGCTCGAGCGGCGCTCGCCGCGCCAGATCGCGCTCATGCGTCTACCCTGGGTCCTGACCACGTTGCTCATCGAGCTGCTGGCCGGCGTGGTCATCCACTTGTTCGACCAGACGCTCGGGAAGGTCATCCTGCTGGCTTCGTTCATGCCGGTGATCCAGGCGATCTCCGGCAACACGGGCCTTCAGTCGGTGACGATGGTCGTTCGGGGGCTTGCGACCGGCCAGGTCCAGCTGAGCCGCTGGTGGGAGCCGCTGCGCCGGCAGGTACAGACCTCCAGCATCCTCGGCGGCGTCTGCGCGGTCGTGGTGGGCGCCGTCGCGTGGATGTGGCACTCGGCCGCGTTCGCCTTCGTGGTCGCCGTCTCGATGTTCGTGTCGGTGAATCTGTCGGGCTTCGCCGGCACGACGATCCCGATGCTGTCGAAGCGGCTCGGGTTCGACCCGGCGATCACGGCCGGCCCCTTCGAGACCGCGCTGCAGGACGTGTTTGGTGTGACGATCTTCCTGTCGCTCGCCACCGCGCTGCTGCGCTGGATCAGCTGAGCCCGCCCTACTGCTGAGCGGCCGTTTTTGGTCGGACGGCGCGCGTCGCCCTATAGTGGAAGGGCGATCGATACCGAGCCTCGCGCCACGAGTGTCGACATGATGGTCCGGCGGATCGCGTCGTTCGCGATCGCCGCGGTCGCCTTCGCGGTGTTCGCGCCGGCGCTCCAGTACGGCTTCCTCCTCTGGGACGACGACCGCAACTTCCTCACCAATCCGTTCTATCGGGGTCTCGGCTGGGCGCAGATCCGTTGGGACTTGACCGCCAACATCATGGGCCACTGGATCCCCGTGACGTGGCTGACGTTCAGCCTGGACTACGTCATCTGGGGCATGAACCCATTCGGGTATCACCTCGGCAATGTCCTGCTGCACGCGGCCACCGCCGCGGTCTTCTATGTCGTCGCGTGGCGCCTTCTGCGGCTGGCGTTGACGACGGCGCCGCCATGGGCGATCACGGCCGGCGCGATCGTGTCGGCGCTGTTCTTCGCGGTGCATCCGCTTCGAGTCGAATCGGTCGCGTGGATCACCGAGCGGCGCGACGCGCTGTCCGGGCTGTTCTATCTCTTCACGGTGCTGGCGTACCTGAAGGCGTGCGCAGCGGACGGTGCGTCGCGCCGGCGGTGGCTGGTCGCCTCCCTCGGCGCGTTCACCCTCGGGCTTCTCTCGAAGGCCCTGATCATGTCGCTGCCGCTCGTCCTCCTGATCCTCGATGTCTATCCGCTTCGCCGGGCGCGCGGGAGCTGGCGCAGGATTCTCGTCGAGAAGGTGCCGTATCTCGGCCTCGCCGTCGCGGCCGCGATCGTGTCGGTCTTCGTCATCGCCAAGCTCGGGCTGACGTCGGCCGTGGCGTATCCGCCGACCGCGCGCGCGGCGATGGCGCTCTACAGTCTGGTGTTCTATGTCGGCAAGACGGTGCTTCCGCTCGGTCTCTCACCGATGCACGAGCTGCCGGCGCGGGTGGAGCTGACGAGCCCGAGGTTCATGATGGCGGCGCTGATCGCGATCGGCGTGAGCGCCGTGCTGTTTCTCGTGCGCAGACCGTGGCCCGCGGGGTTGGCCGTGTGGCTGGCCTACGGGCTCTCGCTCGCGCCCGTGAGCGGCATCGTGCACAACGGCCCTCAGCTCGTCGCGGATCGCTACAGCTATTTCTCCTGCTTCGGCCTGGCCCTCCTCGTGGGCGCTGTCGTGGTCTTTGCCGTTTCCAGCGCGGGAATCGCGCGTCTCTTGCGCGCCGCGGTCGTCCTGGCCGTCTTCGGATGGATCGTCGGGCTCGCGGCGTTGACCTCCCAGCAGCTCCCGATCTGGCGCAACGCCGAAACGCTCTGGCAGCGGGCGGTCGAGGTCGATCCGGACTGCGCCTTCTGCCACGGCCAATGGGGCGCGCTGCTCGGCAACCGCGGCCAGCTCGGTGAAGCAATCGCTCACTTCGAGCGCGTGGTCGCGCTGCGGCCGGCCAACGTGCGTCATCGCGGCAACCTCGGGCTGGCGCTGCTGAAGGCCGAGCGGCCGGCCGAGGCCGCGGCTCAGTTCGAGCGCATGCTGGCCGCCGAGCCGGCCGACGCCGAAACCCGCACACGGCTCGGGCTCGCGCTCGTCAGCCAGGGCAAGCTCGCCGAGGCGAGCGCCCAGTTCGAGCGCGCGAGCCGGGACGATCCGCGAAACGTGACCGCGCTGATGAACCTCGGACTCTCGCTGCTCGATCTCGGCCGGCCGTCGGAGGCCGTTCCGTATCTGGAGCGTGCCCTGGCGATCGACGGCGCATCGCCCGTCGGACGCGCTGGCCTGGCGCGGGCCCGAGCCGCTAGCTCGCCGGGCCCTCGGCTACCATAGTCTCGGCGGAGGAGAAACGTGCCGAGCATCGAGGACTACGCGCGCCGGCCCCGTGAGGAGCGGCTGGCGCGGATCACGCGCACGCCCGACGAGCTGGCCGACGCGGTCCGCGGCGCCGACGCGGCCGTCCTCGCGCGCCGGCCGGGGCCGAAGAGCTGGGCGCCGAACGAGGTCGTCTGTCACCTCAGGGACAACGAGGAGTGGTTCCTCGAGCGCATGCGGATGATCGTGGCGATGGACCTGCCGCGATTCGTCGCGACGAATCCCGATCGCTGGGCCGACGAGCGCCAGTACCTGACCAACGATGCCGTCGTCGCGGTCGCCGCGTTCACCCGGCGGCGCCGCGAGACGCTCGAGTTCCTGCGGCCGCTCGCGCCCGAGGCCTGGGCGCGCGCCGGGCTTCACGCGGACTCGCGCGGGCGGCGCACCATCGACGAGTTCCTATCGGTGATGGCCTGGCACGACGACAACCACCTCGATCAGCTCAGACGCGCGCTGCTCGGTCGGCCGTGAGGGCCTCCCGCATGCGGTCGAGCGCCTGCGCAAGCAGCGGGCGCGGGCAGCCGAAGTTGAGCCGCACGAATCCCGTGCCGCCCGGGCCGAACAGGCTTCCGTCGTTCAGCGCGACCCGCGCTCGCTCGAGGAAGAACGTGAACGGGTCGCGCGCCGCTTCGCCAGCGTTCGTGCAGTCGAGCCACGCCAGGTAGGTCGCTTCGGGCGGGAACACCGACACGCCCGGCAGCCGACTCCGCACGTACTGCACGACGAAATCGCGGTTGGCTTCCAGATAGCGCAGGAGCTCGTCGAGCCACGGCTGGCCGTCGCGGTAGGCGGCGAAGGCTGCGGTGTAGCCGAACACGTTCACGGTCTGCACGAGATCGATGCGTCCGTTGACGAACTGCTCGCGCAGCCTGGCGTTCGGAATGATCGCGACCGAGCACTTGAGCCCGGCGAGGTTGAACGTCTTGCTCGGCGCCATCAGCGTGATGGTCCGCTCGGCGATCTCTGGATCGAGCGAGGCGATCGGCGTGTGGCGACTGGCGCCGAGGGTCAGCTCGCAGTGGATCTCGTCGGACACGATCGCGAGGCCCCGGCGCAGGCACACCTGTGCCAGACTCGTGAGCTCGTCGCGCGTGAACACGCGACCGACCGGATTGTGCGGATTGCAGAGCAGGAAGAAGCGCGTGCGCTCGCGGATCCCGGCTGAGAACGCGTCGACGTCGACCTCGTAGCGGCCGTCGGCGCGGCGCGCCAGCGGCGCCTCCTCGCGCGTGAGCCCGATGCTGCTGGCCGCGCGGAGGATCGGCGGATAGACCGGCGTCTGGAGGATCAGCCCGTCACCCGGCGCCGATAGAATGCGGCCCGCCACGTTGAAGCCCGGGATGACGCCCGGGATGATCACGACCGCGTCCGGCGAGACGCGCCAGCCGTACCGCTTCAGCAGCCGATCGGCGAACAGCTCGTGAAATTCCGGCTGCTCGAACGCCAGGTAGCCGAAGACGCCGTGCTCGACCCGCTCGCGGAGCGCGCGGATCACCGGCTCGGGCGACTGGAAATCCATGTCCGCAACCCACAGCGGCAACACGTCGGGACCGTACTTCTGCCACTTGGAGCTGTCGGTGCTGCGGCGGTCGACGAGGCGATCGAAGTCGTAGGTCATGGCGGTTCAAGTTATCATGCTCCGGCCCGAAGCGGGGCGGGCCCGCCGGGTTGACGCGTCAATAACCGGAGGGAGCTATGGCAATGCGAATCGGCATCATCGGGGCTGGGGCGATCGGCAGCGTCGTCGGCGGCATGCTGACCAAGGCGGGGCACGACGTCACCTTGATCGACCAGTGGCCCCAGCACATCGAGACGATGCGGAAGAACGGCTTGCGCCTCAGTGGGACGTGCGGCGACCACATTATCCCCGTCAAGGCGCTCCACATCTACGAAGCCCAGGCGATCGGCGAGCCGTTCGATGCGGTCTTCATCTCGGTCAAGTCGTACGACACCGAGTGGGCGACCCATCTCGGCGTCCAGTACCTCAAGAAGCCGAACGGCATCGTGGTCGACTTCCAGAACGGGATCAACGACGAGCGTGTCGCGGCCATCGCCGGGCGCGAGCGCACGCTCGGCAGCGTCATCACGATCGGCGCCGGCATGTACGAGCCGGGCCACGCGATGCGTACCGACACCGGCGCGATCGGCTTCAAGATCGGCGAGCTCGACGGCAAGGAGACCGAGCGCGCCAAAGAGCTGGCCAGGATCATGAGCGACGTCGCGGTGACGAAGGTCACCACGAACCTATTCGGCGAGCGCTGGTCGAAGCTCGCCGTGAACTGCATGGCGAATCCGATCGCCGGGCTTTCCGGGCTCGGCACCGCCGAGGTGCGCAGCTTGCCGACGCCCCGGCTCATCGCGATTTATGTGGGCGGCGAGGCCGTGAAGGTCGGCCGCGCCTGCGGCTTCGAGGTCGAGCCGATCTACGGCATCGTGGCGCAGCGATTCGTGGACGCGTACGAAGGCAAGGGGCTCGCGGAGGTCGAGGCGGACGTGGCCGCGGAGGGTGCGCGCCGGGGCGGCGGACGGCCGTCGCTGCTCCAGGACGTGATGCGCGGGCGCCGCACCGAGATCGACTACCTCAACGGCTACGTCTGCGACCAGGGTGCCCGCCGCGGCGTGAAGACCCCGGTCAACGACGCGGTCGTCGCGGCGGTGCGCAGCTACGGCGTCGGCCAGCTGAAGCCGGATCCGAAGAACCTCGAGCCGATCCTGAAGGTCCTGCCGAAGCGGTAGGCGCGGCAGCGGCGCCGAGGGCGAGCTCGCTCTCGGCGCCGCCGGCCGCTAGAGCATGAACACGCCCTTGCCGGTGGTCTGCGTGTCGAACAACCGATAGGCTTCGTCGGCCTGCTCGAGGCGGAAGCGATGCGTGAGCAGCCGCCCGAGCCCGACGTTGCGATCGGCCACGAAGCGCGCGCACTCGGCCTGACCCACGCTCGAGAACGTCCACGAGGCGTGGATCGTCAGCTGCCGCCGGATCATGTCCTGACTGATGTCGAACGTCGTCGTGTTGCCCTCGCCGACGAACGCGACGCGGCCCCAGGTGTTGGCGCTTCGCACCGCCGCCACGCGCGCGTCGGGATTGCCCGTGCAGTCCATCGCGGTCTCGACGCCCTCGCCGTGCGTCAGCTCCCGAAGCGCCGCGACCGGGTCGGTCTCCTTCGCGTTGATGACCGACTCGGCGCCGAACTCGCGCGCGAGCGCCAGACGCTCCGGCGCGACGTCAATCGCAATCACGCGCGCGCCCATCGCGCGGCCCAGCAAGGTGGCGCTGAGCCCGACCGGTCCCTGGCCGAACACCGCGAGCGTGTCGCGGCCCGAGACGTCCAGGCGCTTGAGCGCGCCGTACGCCGTGCCGGTGCCGCACGAGATCGCCGCGCCTTCCTCGAAGCTCAGCGACTCGGGCAGGGGAACGAGCGTGTAGGCCGGCACGGTCATGTACGCCGCGTGCCCGCCGTGGCCGGTCATGCCGTAGACGACGATGCCCTGGCGGCAGAGCTGGGCCCAGCCCACGCGACAGTGCTTGCAGCGCCCGCAGCCCTTGTAGTGATGGACCATCACGCGCTGGCCGGTCGGCGCCTCGGCCTCGCTGACCCCGGCGCCGCGCGCGGCGACGACACCGCACGGCTCGTGGCCCGCGATGATCGGCCCACCGGAGCCGCCGAGGCCCAGCGCCGCGGCGGCGTTGCCGACCGCGCGATAGGGATGAAGATCGCTCCCGCACATGCCCGACGCCTTCATCGCCACCACGACCTCGCCGGGTCCGGGTGTGGGATCGGGGAACTCACGCATTTCGAGCTTCCGGCCACCGAGGAAAACTACGCCACGCATACAGCCTCCTTGCGGCGACCTACTGCGCCGCCTCGTCTGGTCCGCCTCGCAGCGTGATGGTCTGGTCACCGAGTCGAAGGGCCGCGTCCCACGTGATGGCGATGGCGTCCTTCACGCTCTGATGCGCGGGGCAGCCCTGCAGATGAACCTGGAGCGCGCGCTCGGTCGCCTCGCGCGCCTCGGGCGGCACCGCAACGTCATAGTGAACGTGAATCGATTTGATCCGGATCGTCTTGCCGATGCCGGAGATCCGGCCGTCGACCGCGGCCTTGAACGAATCACGATCGTACGCGATCTTGCGCCCTGCCAGGGCGCCACGCAGCGTGCCGTACATTCAGCCCGCGACCGCCGCGACGATGTGATCGAGCGTCGATGCTACCGGCGGTCCTTCCGCGGCGCCGTAGTACTGGCGCAGGGCGCCCTGGACGCCGTACACGACGGGTTCCGGCACGTCGCCGAGATAGGCGTTGCGATAGCCGTCGCGGTATTCGAGGCGCGCGTGCGAGATGTATTCGAAGTCGTCGGCCATGACACGTCTCCCTCTTCAGTCGCGGCACGTTGACAGCAGTGAGCTGAGTCCGTCCAGCTAGGATACTCTTGTGCGGTTAAACGATCAGCGACTCGAGTGGAGGGCCTGATGCAGACGATGAAGCTCGGTGAGGTGACGATTTCCCGCGTGATCGAGATCGACCGCTCGTCGTTTCCGACCGCGTCGATGCTGCCGGAGTCCGACGCCGGCGTGATCGCCGGCCATCACCGCTGGCTCAAGCCGCACTTCTTCGACGAGCGCACGGGCGATCTCGCCTCGCGCATCCAGACCTACGTCGTGCGCACGCCACGGCACACGATTCTCATCGACACCGGGGTCGGGAACGACAAGGCGCGCACGTTGGCGCCGGCGTGGAACATGCGGACCGGTAGCTATCTCGAGGATCTCGCCGCGGTCGGCGTCACGCCGGAGCAGGTCGATTTCGTCGTGTGCACGCACCTGCACGTCGATCACGTCGGCTGGAACACGCGCTGGAAAGACGGGCGCTGGGTGCCGACGTTCCCGAACGCCAAGTACGTGATCGCGGGCGCCGAGTGGGAGTTCTGGAAGTACGAGAACGAGTCGGGCCGGGAAGACTCGGGCTGCATCGCCGACAGCGTCGTTCCGGTGGTCGACGCCGGGCAGGCGCTGCTCGTCGACAGCGATTTCAAGATCGGCGAGCATCTGCGCTTCGAGCCGTGGGTTGGTCACACGCCCGGACACGTCTGCGTGCGCCTGACGACCTCGGCGGGGACCGCCGTCTTCTCGGGCGACCTCATGCACCGGACGGTCCAGGTCGCCGAGCCGCAGTGGTCGAGTCGGTTCTGTTACGACGCCGCCCAGGCGCGCGTGACCCGGCGCGCGTTCGTCGAGCGGCACGCCGACTCGGGCACCCTGATCCTGGCCGGGCACTTCCCGCAGCCGGGCTACATCGTGCGCGAAGACGGCGGCCACCGCTTCGCTCCCGCCGACTGAGCAGCCGCGGTCAGGACGTCAGGCGGCGAGCGCGGGCTTTCTGTCGAACCACGGCCGCGCGGCCTCGAGCTGTGCGGCCAGACGAAAGAGCGTCGACTCGTCCCCGTACCGCGCGACGATCTGGACCGCGATCGGCAGGCCCTCCGCCGACCGGCCGAGCGGCAGCATCATCGCCGGCTGCCCGGTCAGGTTGAACCACACGGTAAAGGGCGAGAAGGTGAACACGCGGCGCCAGTACTCGTCGACGTCGTCCATCATCATGTCGATCCAGCCGAGCTTCACGGGCACGGTCGCCAGGCCGGGCGTGAGCAGCACGTCCCAGTCGCCGTGAAACGCGGCCATCTGGCGGCCGAGCCGATGGGCGGCCTGTGTGGCACGAACGTAGTCAGCGCCGGTGACCTTCTCGCCGAGCCTGGCTGTCGCCCACGTCACCGTCTCGACTTCGTCGGCGTGCGCGGCGCGGCCTTTCGTCGGATGGCTCGACAGGTTCACCACCGTGTTCGCCGCCGCGAGCGTCAAGAACGTCGGTACGACAACGGAGCGATCGATCGCCGGATCGCTCTCCTCGACCCGGTGTCCGAGCTCGCTGCAGAGCCGCGCCGTCTCGGTGAGCACGCGCAAGCTCTCCGCTTCCACCTTCGCACCGTTCGGCGCCAGGCTCGTGAACGCGATACGCAGCGCGCCGGGATCGGCACCGACTTCCTGCCGGAACGGCCGCGTCGGCGTCGGCGCGACGTACGGATCGCCCGGGCCCGAGCCGCACGTCGCGTCGAGCAGCGTGGCCGAGTCGCGCACGGACAGGGTGACAGCGTGCTCCACCGAGCAGCCGCCGAGCCCTTCGCCGAGGACCGGCGCCATCGTATTGCGCCCGCGCGTGGGCTTGAGCCCCACGACGCCGCAGCACGCGGCCGGCGCGCGGATCGAGCCGAAGCCGTCGGTCGCGTGCGCCATCGGCAGCATGCGCGCGCCGACCGCCGCGGCCGCGCCGCCGCTGGAGCCGCCCGAGATCCGGCTGAGATCCCACGGGTTCCGCGTGGGCCCATGTAGCCGCGGCTCGCACGTGAGCGACAGCCCGAGCTCGCACGTGTTGGTACGGCCGAAGATCACGAGACCGGCGCGCTTGAGCCGGGCGACGTGCTCGCTGTCGGCGGTCGGCGCCGGCGCGTCGGCGAAGAACCGCGAGCTGCGCGTCATCGGCACGCCCGCGATCGCCGCCGTGAGGTCCTTCATGAGGAACGGCACACCGGTGAACGGCCCGTCGGGCAGGCCCGCGGCGATCGCGGCGCGCGCGTAGTCGTAAAGCGGCATCGTCACCGCGTTGACGGCACCGTTGCGGGCCTGCACGCGCTCGATCGCGGCCTCGAGGAGGTCCGCGGCGGAGACCTGTCGACGGCGGACGAGGTCGGCCAGGCCGCTGGCGTCGTATCGCTCGTAGTCGCTGAATCCACTCACGCTCGTCTTCCTCCTTCGTTCAGGCCGGCCATGTTAGCCGAATGGGCGGCATGGTGTGCGGGCATAATGATGTGGTCTTCATGAGCCGCCTTCGCGAAGCCGACCGGCACAGCCAGAATCCGCTGGTCCGCTATTTCAGGATTCTCGGGCCGGGGCTCGTCACCGGCGCGGCCGACGACGACCCGAGCGGGATCGCGACCTATTCGGTCGCCGGCGCCGCGCTGGGCTACGGCGCGCTCTGGATGGCGCTGGTGACGTTTCCACTGATGGCGGCCGTGCAGCTCATCTGCGCGCGCATCGGCCTCGTCAGCGGCCGGGGCCTGGCTGCCGCAATCCGCGATCACTATCCGCGTCCCTACCTCTACGTCGCGTGCCTGCTCCTGCTGATCGCCAACGTGTTCAACATCGCCGCCGATCTCTCCGGCATGGCCGGCGCGGCGCAGATGCTCACGGGCGTGCCGCGGCTCGTGTCCGTCCCGGTGCTCGGCCTCTTGATCCTTCTCGGCACGGTCTACGCCGCGTACGCGACCTTCGCCCGGTATCTCAAGTGGTTGACCGCGACCTTGCTCGCCTACGTGATCACCGCGTTCCTGGTCAAGCCCGACTGGGGCGCGGTCGCGCACGCGACGCTCATCCCGCACCTGCGCTGGGATTCGCTCTACGTGACGACGATGGTCGCCGTGCTCGGCACGACCATCTCGCCGTATCTCTTCTTCTGGCAGGCCTCGCACGAGGTGGAAGAGGAAAAGGCGCGGGGCCGGCGCACCGTGGCGGCGCGGCGCGGCGCCAGCGCGCACGAGCTCACCGACGCGCGGCTCGACGTCACCACGGGCATGCTGTTCTCCAACCTCGTCATGTTCTTCATCATGCTCACGACCGGGGCGACGCTGCACGCGTCGGGCCGCACGGAGATCGAGACCGCTCGCGAGGCGGCCGAGGCGTTGCGTCCGCTGGCGGGCGACGGCGCCTATCTGCTCTTCGGCATCGGGCTCATCGGGACGGGCCTTCTGGCCGTCCCCGTCCTGGCGGCATCCGCCTCGTTCGCGATCGCCGAGGTGTTCGGCTGGCGTTCCGGGCTCGATCTGACTCCGCGCCGCGGCCGATACTTCTACCTTGTGTTCGGCGGCGCCGTGATCGCGGGCATGGCGCTCAACCTCACCGGCGTGAGCCCCATCCGCATGCTGTTTCTCTCGGCGCTGCTCAACGGGCTTCTGGCGCCGCCGCTGCTCCTGCTCGTCATGCTGGTCGGGAGTAACCCCGCCATCATGGGCGAGCGCACGAACGGCCCCTGGCTCAACGTGCTGGGCTGGCTGACCACCGCGCTCATGTCCGTCGCGGCCGTCGCCTTCTTCGTGACGCTTCGATGAGCGTGCCGGCCGGCGGCGATCGTTCGGCACTCGGCGCGATCGGTGTGGTCTCGCTCACGGTCGTCGCCGTCGTCGGCTACCTGCTGCTGGGCGAGAAGCCGCAGACCGAGGCCGGTGCCTCGGTCGCGGCGCTCCCGCTGCTGAACGCGTGCCTGAACGCGACGAGCGCCGCGCTGCTGACTGCCGGCTGGGTGTTCATCCGGCGCCGGCGCGTGACCGCGCACAAGACGTGCATGGTCTCGGCGCTCGTGGTCTCGATTGCGTTCCTGGTCTCGTACGTCACGTACCACTCGCTGGCCGGCTCGCGGCCGTTCGGCGGCGTCGGCTGGATCCGCGCCGTGTATTTCCCGCTGCTGATCTCGCACATCATCCTGGCCGCGGTGATCGTTCCGCTGGCGCTCACGACCGTCTATCGCGCCCTCCGGAGCGACTTCGCGCGTCACAGGCGGATCGCGCGCTTCACGCTCCCGATCTGGCTCTACGTCTCGGTGACCGGCGTGCTGGTCTACTGGATGCTCTATCGCCTGTGAGGCCGCGATCGTGAGACTGCTGGCGCTGGCCGTCGTGCTCAGCCTGCTGGCTTCGCCGCTGGGCGTCTGGGCGCAGTCGGCGCCGCCGCGGCGCATCGGCTTCGTGAGCATGCGCTCGGGACCGAGCGACAACCCGCATCTCGACGCGTTCCGGCAGGGCCTGCGGGATCTCGGCTATCAAGAAGGACGCGACGTGACGATCGAGGTTCGGTACGCGCAAGGACAGCCGGGAAAGCTTCCCGATCTCGTCGCGGAGCTGATCCGCCTGAAGATGGATGTGATCGTGACGCAGAGCGGGGTCGCCTCGCTGGCCGCGAAGCGCGCGACGCGCACGATTCCGATCGTGATGGTGTCGAGCGGCGACGCGGTCATGCAGGGCTTGGTGGCGAGCCTGGCCCGCCCCGGCGGCAACGTCACCGGCCTCACCATGATCTCGCCCGAGCTCAGCCGCAAGCGTCTGGAGATCCTTCGCGAGATGGTGCCGAAGCTGTCGCGCGTCGGCGTACTCTGGTGCGGGCCGGGCGAGCCGCTCGGCGAAAGCGAGTGGAAGGAGACTCAGGCGGCGGCGAGCCTCTTGAAGGTGACGCCGTCGTCGCTGGAGGTTCGCGGGACGCAGGACCCGGCGGGCGCGATCGCAACGGCGGTGCGCCAGCGGCTCGACGCGATGCTCGTGCTCGACTGCGCGCGCCTTCACTCGCGATCCGCGCAGATCGTCGACCTCGCCGCGACGCACCGGCTGCCGGCGCTCTATCCGTACTCTCTCTATCCCGAGGCGGGCGCGCTCATGAGCTACGGCCCGGATGTGCGCGACGGGGCACGTCGCGCGGCGGGCTACGTCGACAAGATCTTGAAGGGCGCCAAGCCGGCCGATCTGCCGGTCGAGCAGCCGACGAAGTTCGAGCTGATCGTCAACGCAAAGACCGCAAAGGCGCTTGGTCTGAGCATCCCGCAATCCGTGCTGGTCCGTGCGGACCAGGTGATCCAGTGACCGCGGGGGATGTCGGCTACGGTGCGAGCAGCTCGCCGCGCAGCACGGTGACGGCCTTGCCGCCGAGCTTGACGCGGTCGCCCGCGACGCGAACCCGAACGACGCCGCCGCGCGACGAGGCCTGATAGGCGAGGAGGTCGCTCTTGCCCAGGCGCGCCTGCCAGAACGGTCCGAGCGCGCAATGGGCCGACCCCGTCACCGGGTCTTCAGCGATGCCGGAGCCCGGCGCGAAGAACCGCGAAACGAAGTCGTATCCCTGCGATGCAGCGCGGCTCGTCACGATCACGCCGCGAACCGGGAGCGCGGCGAGCGCCGTGTGATTCGGCGTGAGCCGCCTGACCGTCTCCTCGCTGTCCACCTCGACGAGGTAATCGAACTGGTTCCGGCCGACGTAGTTCGGCGCTGCGCCGAGAGCCTCGGCGAGGCCGTCGGGCGCCGGCGCTGCCTCTTCGCGCTTGGCGGGAAAGTCGAGCTCAATCCACTCGCCCGCGCGGTCGCCGGTGAGGAGCCCGCTCTTGGTGTGAAAGCGCGCCTGCTGAGTGGCCGGCAGGTGCCCTTCTTGCCAGAGCACGTGAGCGCTCGCCAAGGTGGCGTGACCGCACAGGGCAACTTCGACCGCCGGCGTGAACCAGCGCAGCCCGAAGCCGTCGGCCTGGCGTACGAGAAACGCTGTCTCGGAGAGGTTCATCTCGCGGGCGACGCTCTGCATCCAGCCCTCGTCGCGCGGCGACGGCAGGAGGCAGACCGCCGCGGGGTTGCCGGCGAACGGCGTGTCGGTGAACGCGTCCACCTGGGTGATCGTGAGGCCCATCGCGGCGAAAAGTGTAGCAGCAACGGTGTTAGAGTCCAGGCATGATCGCCGCGGGAACCGGTCTCGCCGTGGGCGGCACCGCCGACAACGCCGCGCTCGAAGCATCGCTGCAGGCCCTCGAGCGGAGCGGCGCCGATCGCGCCGACCTCGCCCTCGTCTTCACCACCGGTGATGTCCGGGCGCGGGCTCACGAGGCGCTGCACGCGGTCAGGCGCGTCACCGGAGCGCCGGTCGTCATCGGCTGCAGCGGCACCGGGATCCTGACCGAGCGCCGGGAAGTGGAAGAGGATCTGGCCGTCGCGGTGCTCGCGGTCCGCTGCGAGCGTCTCGTCGCCACGCCGTTTTCGTTCGAGCGCCAGGGCGAGCGTCCCCAGCTCGGGGCCGAGCTCGGCCAGCAGATCGGCCCGACCGTCGCGGAAGGCGGCTGCGTGCTCGTGCTGCCCGACGCCATGGGCTGCAACCCGCCGGCGCTCCTGACTCAGCTCGGTGAAGCGCTCGGCTTCGTGCCGGTGCTCGGCGCGGTCGCGGCGGGCTCGCCGATGTTCGAGCTCTACAACACCGGCGCGACCGAAGGCGCGCTGGTCGGCGTCGCGCTCTCCGGTCTCTCGCCGCTGATCGGCGTCACGCAGGGCTGCACGCCGATCGGCGAGCCGTACGTGATCACGCACGCCGACGCCAACGTGATCCAGCGGATCGCGAGCCGGCCGGCGCTGGAGGTGCTCACCCGGGCGATCCGCGCGAACCCCGACACGGAGGCGCGTATTCGACACGCCGGCGTCTTCGCCGGGCTCGCGATGGATCCCGCCAAGTCGCCCCTCGAGCGCGGCGACTTCCTCGTGCGCAACCTGGTCGGCGCCGATCAGGCGAGCGGCGCATTGGCCGTCGCCGAGCGCGTGCGGATTGGACAGACCCTGCAGTTCCAGATCCGTGATGCGCAGGCCTCGCGCGAAGACCTGATCGAGATGCTCGACGAGCTCGCGGGGCGGCTCGCCGGGCGGCGGCCGGCGTTTGGCTGCTACTTCGATTGCGCCGGACGCGGCCGCGGGCTCTTCGGCGTCGCCGATCACGACGTGACCTTGATCCGCGAGAAGCTCGGCGAATTCCCGCTGGTCGGGTTCTTCGGCAACGGCGAGTTCGCGCCGATCGGCCGCCGCAACTTCTTCCACAACTACACGGGCGCGCTCGTCATCTTTCCCGAGGCCTGAGTGCGCGGGGTCGAGCAGATCCCGTGGCTCTACGACGGGCTCTGCGCAGTGCTCGAGCGTACGGGCCTCGACGCCTGGCGGCGCTGGCTCGCCGCCGGCGCGCGCGGCCGAACGCTCGACGTCGGCTGCGGCACCGGCCGCGGCCTGGCGCTCTATTCCCGCGACATCAGCCCGATCGGTCTCGATCCGGCCTGGGACTCGCTCGCGCGCGCCCGGCGCCGCGCGCCGACCGTGCCGCTGGTGCAGGGAAGCGCTGAGGCGCTGCCCTTCCGCGACGACGCCTTCGACACCGTGGTCTCGAGCCTGGTCTTCTGCACCGTGCCGGAGCCCGCGCGAGGCCTCGCCGAGGCCAAGCGCGTGCTGCGGCCCGATGGCCGGCTACGGATGCTGGAGCACGTACGCTCGCGGCGCCGGTGGAAGGCGATATTTCAGGACCGCGTGGAACCGGTGTGGACGTGGGTCAGCGGCGGCTGTCATCCCAATCGCGACACCGAGCGGGCGGTCGAGGCAGCGGGCTTCCTGATCGAGCCCGAGGGGCGCGCCGCGAAGGCCGACATGCGGCGCTTCTCGGCGCGGCCGGCGCCTTAAGCGCGGGCGCGTCTAGCGCTCGAGCAGCTCGCGGTAGACCGCCGTGGTCCGCGCCATCGTGGCGTCGATCGAGTAGCGCTCGCGTATCAGCGCTTGGCCCGCGAGCGCCATCGCGCGCGCGCGGTCGGGATCGGCGAGCAGCGCCAGGATCGCGCCCGCGAGTGCGCTCGTGTCGCCCGGGGGCACCAGTCGCCCGTTCTCGCCGTCCCGGATCAGCTCCGGGCTGCCGCCCACGGTCGAGGCGACCACCGGCGTGCCGACGGCCAGGGCCTGCGGAATCACCTGCGGAATCGCCTCCGACCTGATCGACGGCAGCACCAGCACGTCGAGCGCGGCCATCACCTCGGGAATGTCCCGGCGAAATCCGGTCAGGCGTACCGAGGTCTCGAGCCCCATGTCGCGCACGCGGCGCGAGACCTCGTCGAAGCCCACGCCGTCGCCGACGATGAGAAAGCGCGCGCGGGGCTCGCGCGCCAGCACGTCGCGCGCCGCTTCGAGGAACACGTTGTGGCCCTTCGAGCCCCGCACGTTGGCCACGAGCCCGACCACCGGGGCCTTGCCCAGCCCCAGCTCGCCGCGGACGGCTACGCCGGATACGCCCGGATGGAACCGATCGCCGTCGACGCCGGCCGAGATCGACACGACGCGCTCCGGCGCGATCCCGGCGGCGATCACGATCGAGCGCACGCTCTCGCCGCTGGTGATGATCCGATCCGCGAGCCGATAGACCAGGGCGCGCCTGCGGCCGATCGGGATCGAGACGTGGCGGGTGCGAACGACCGGTCGGCCGAGCGATTTGGCGGCCGCGCCGCCGAGCCAGCTGTCGACCGAGCTATGGGTGTGGACCACGCTCACGGCACGCTCGCGGATGAGCCGTCGAAGCCGGAGGAGCGCGCCCAGGTCGGTCGCGCCGCGCATGCGGATCGCCTCGACAGGGATCGCCGAGGCCCTGGCTTCGGCCAGAAGGGGGCTGTCCGGCTGGCAGGCGATCAGGGCTCCCCAGCCGTGGGCGAGGAGCCAGCGCGCCTCGGCGACCGTACGAATTTCCTGGCCGCCGTGGCCGACCGAGGACTCGGTGTGCAGGACGGTCGTCATGCGGGCAGACTACCGCCCCGCACATTCGAGCGATAAAACGCTAGTGGATGAGAGCGGTGCTACCAGCGGCCGCCGCGGGCACCGCCGCCCCGGCCGCCGCCACCACCGCCGCCGAACCCACCGCGGCCGCCGCCACCGCCGCCGCGCCGATCGCCTCCCCCGCCTGACCCTGGGGCCTTCGCCTTCTCGACCTGAATGGTTCGGCCGTCGAGGTTCGTGCCGTTGAGGCGGCTAATGGCCTGCTCAGCTTCCTCGGGGGTCGCCATCTCGACGAACCCGAAGCCCCGCGAACGGCCGGTGTCCCGGTCGGTCACGACACTCGCGGATTCGACGCTGCCGACCGCCGCGAATGCTTCGCGCAGGCGCTCGTTGGAGGTGGAAAAGGATAAACCGCCTACGAAGAGTTTGACCGCCATGGAAGGCTCCTTCTGACCGCACAGGACTATCGAAGTATACACTGTGGTCAGCAACTTCCGGAAACCGAAATCTGGCTCGAGGTGCGATCTGGTCGCCTCACTCATAGAGCAGCTCGGTTACGTCGGGCTGCTTCTCATTCTCTTCCTCGCCGGGCTTGGCGTTCCGATCCCCGAGGAGCTGCCGATTATTACGGGCGGGGTCCTGTCCCACCAGCTCGTCCTCCGGTGGTGGATTGCGCTGCCCGTCTGCTTCGTGGGCGTGCTTTCGGGCGACATCGCCCTCTATTGGGTGGGGCACCATTGGGGTGAACGGGTTCTCGGCTGGCGGCCGGTCCGCTGGGTGCTGAGCCCGGCCCGCGAAGAGCAGCTCAAGGCCGCCTATCGCAACAACGGGGTGAAGATCGTCTTCACGGCCCGCCACGTGATGGGCCTTCGGGCCGCGGCCTTTCTCACGGCGGGAATCGCCCGAGTGCCCTTCTGGAAATTCCTGGCCGTCGATGCCGCCGCCGCGCTCGTGAGCGTGCCGTTCGGCTTCTTTCTCGCGTACCTCTTCGCCGATCAGGTCCAGCAGGTCTTCGCCGACGTGCACCGGATCGAGCGCTGGCTCACGCTCGGCGTGCTCGTCATCGTCGCGATCTGGGTCACGATCGCGATCCGCCGCCGCGGCGAGCGGCAGTGATTGGTCGCAATGCTATAGTCGGCGTGGAGATGGCCATCACCGCCGAGCGCAAGCCGTGGCATGCCAGCTTTCGGCTGCTGGAGCGAGACGAGCGCGTTTTCGCGGTGCTGCTGGCCGTCGTGATGGTCGGCGGCCTCGTCGCGCTCGGGTTCTTCCCGCTGCGGCCGCGCTATCGCGACATCGATCTCTACTGGCTGGTCTTTTGTTTCGCCGCCTACAAGGTGGGCATCTTCGCGCTGGTCACGGTCAACCCGCGCGCCACCCGCGCCTACTTCATCGGGGCCCTCGCGATCGATCTCTTGCTGGTGTTCGTGCTGCTGTGCCTCACCGGCGCCGGTGACAGCGTCTTCTATCTGTTGTTCTTTCCGCTGGTCGCCGTGAACGCGTACTACTTCGGGCCCTGGGTCGGACTCGGCGCGGCGGTGGTGGCGGGCGGGCTTTACGCCTGGTCGACGGTGCTGGTGCCCCCGTGGGTCGGCTGGACGCCGCACCTGATCCTCGTGGCGCTGGCCGGCTTGCCCGCGGTGACCTTGGGGCTGGTCGCGGACCGCGAGCGGCGGGCCCGCGGCGAGGTCGAGCGATTGAACGTCGAGCTCACGGGCACGTTGAGCCGGCTGCAGACCGCGCAGCAAGAGCTGGTCGTTGCCGAGCGCATGGCCACGGTGGGACGCCTCTCGCTCCGGATCGCTCACGAGGTGCGCAATCCGATCAGCGCCATCGAGCTCAACGCCGAGATGCTCGAGGACATCGTACGCGAGCACAACGAAGTCGCCGACATGAAGGAGGCGGCGGGCCTCGTCGCGGCGATTCGCGACCAGGTCACCACGCTCGACGCGCTGACCGAGGAATATCTCGCGTTCGCACGATTCCCGAAGCCGCACTTCGAGGAAGAGTCGATCAACCATCTCGTGCAGGAGCTCGCGGATTTCGTGCGGCCGGTCGCGACGCGCCAGGGGCTCACCTTGCGGGTCGAGCTCGACCCCAACGTGCCGATGATGGAGATCGATCGCGGGCTCCTGCGCCAGGCGGTGCTGAACCTCGTCAAGAACGGGCTCGAGACCCTGTCGAGTGGCGGCGAGCTCACGATCGGGAGCCGCTTCGACGGCGAGGCCGTGGAGATCGCCGTCTCCGACACCGGCGGCGGCATTCCCGCGGAGGTCATGCCGCGGCTCTTCGAGCAGTTCTTCACGACGAAGCCGCAGGGGACCGGGCTCGGGCTTTCGATCACCAGGCAGATCGCCGAGGAGCATGACGGCACCGTCACGTGGGACAACCGCGCCCCGCTCGGCGCGACGTTCACGATCCGGCTGCCGATCAAGCGGGTGAAAAATGGCTGAGCCGGCGACCCTTCTCGTCGCCGACGACGACCCCGGCCTGCGCGAGAGCCTCGAGCGCACGCTGACCCGCGAGGGCTATCGCGTCGTGCTCGCCTCCGATGGACGCGCCGCGCTCGAGCGCGTGCAGGCGGGCGGCGTCGACCTGATCGTCACCGATCTGCGCATGCCGGGCCTGACGGGCCTCGAGCTCCTTCGCGCGGCCAAGGCGATCATGCCCGACGTCGACGTGATCTTGCTGACGGCGTTCGGCACCGTCGAGGAAGCGGTGAAGGCAATGAAGGACGGCGCCTACGACTTCCTGACCAAGCCGTTCCGCCGCGAGCAGCTCATCAAGCTGGTGGACAAGGCGCTGGAGCGGCGCGATCTCATCGAGCAGAACAAGGCCCTCAAGAAGCAGCTCGAGGACATCCGCGCCAAGGGCCAGATGATCGGTTCGAGCCCGTCGTACCGTCGCATGCTCAGCCTCGTGGAGCAGGTGGCCGACAGCTCGGCGACGATCCTGATCCAGGGGGAGAGCGGCGCCGGCAAGGAGCTGGTGGCCCGCGCGATCCACGAGCGCTCGGGACGGCGCAACGGGCCGTTCGTCGCCGTCAATTGCGCGGCGCTGCCGGAGACGTTGCTCGAGTCCGAGCTGTTCGGCTACGAGAAGGGCGCGTTCACCGGCGCCGCCGGGCGCAAGGACGGCCGCTTCGAGCTGGCGAACGGCGGCACCTTGTTCCTCGACGAGGTGGCCGACCTCTCGCTGGTCACGCAGCCGAAGATCCTCCGCATGTTGCAGGAGGGCGAGTTCGAGCGCCTCGGCGGCACGCGCACGATCCAGGTCGACGTCCGCATCGTGGCCGCGACGAACCAGGACCTGGCCGACATGGTCAGGGAGAAGCGCTTTCGCGAGGATCTCTATTATCGGCTCAACGTGATCACCGTCCGAGTGCCGCCGCTGCGCGAGCGCCACGAGGACATCCGCCTGCTGGCCCAGCACTACCTGCGTGTCTATGCCGCCAAGAACAGCCGCAAGCTCGACGGCTTCTCGAACGAGGCGCTCGAGCAGCTCGAGTCGTACCGGTGGCCCGGCAACGTGCGCGAGCTCGAGAACCTCATCGAGCGCATGGTGCTGCTCGCCCGCAAGGATCGGATCGACGCGGAGGACTTGCCGGAGGAGATCGCGGGCGTGAAGCGGCCGCCGCGGGACGCGATCCTGGAGCTCGTCGGCACGCCACTCGCCGACGTCGAGCAACGGCTGCTCGACGAGACGCTCCGCATCACCGGCGGCAACAAGACGCAGGCGGCGAAGCTGCTTGGCATCGATGTGCGCACCGTCGCGCGGAAGCTCGAACGTCGCGAGGACGATCAGGCGGAGGGTACCGACCGCTCGTGAAAGCTCTTCTATTGACCCGCGAGTACCCGCCTCACATCTACGGCGGCGCGGGAGTCGTGGTGGGACAGCTGGCCGAAGCGCTGGGCCGGCTGATGCCCGTCGAAGTCCGCTGCTTCGGGGAGCGCGCCGCAGCCGAGTCGACCGAACGCGTGACCCTGCGCGGCTACACGCCGTGGGACCGCGTCGGCGCCGGCAAGGACAAGCCGCTCTACGCCCCGTCGCTCGAGACGCTCTCGATCGCGCTCGCGATGACGCGCGATCCGGTCGACGCCCAGGTGGCGCACGCGCACACCTGGTACGCGGACATGGCCGGCCTCTGGATCCGTACGATCCACCGGATCCCGCTGTGCGTGACCCTGCACAGCATGGAGCCGCTGCGGCCCTGGAAGGCGGATCAGCTCGGCAGCGGTTATTTGCTCTCGAGCTGGATCGAGAAGACCGCGGTGGAGGCGGCCGACCGGGTGATCGCGGTCTCGCGCAAGATGCGTGACGACATCCTCGAGCACTTCCAGGTCGACCCGGCCAAGGTCGTCGTGATCCACAACGGGATCGATCCCGACAAGTTTCGCCGGACCGAGGCGCGCGACGCGCTGGCGCGGCGCGGAGTGCGCGAGCCCTACGTGCTGTTCGTCGGGCGCATCACCGATCAGAAGGGGATCTTCCATCTGCTGGAAGCGGCGCCCAAGCTTCCGCCGGGCGTGCAGGTCGTCCTGTGCGCGTCGGCGCCCGACACGCCGGAGATCGAAGCGCGGCTCAAGCAGGCGCTGCCCAAGCATCCGAACGTCCTCTGGATCGGCGAGATGGTGCCGGTGAGTGAGGTCGTGCAGCTCTACAGCCACGCCTCGGTGTTCGTGTGCCCGTCGGTCTACGAGCCGTTCGGTCTGATCAATCTCGAAGCGATGGCGTGCGAGACGCCCGTCGTCGCCTCGGCCGTCGGCGGCATCGTCGAGGTGGTCGAGGACGGCAAGACCGGCACCCTGGTAGAGCCGGCGCGGCCGGACACACTGGCCGCGGCGATCCGCGCGCTGCTCGAGGATCCGGCGCGCGGCCGCGCGATGGGGCGCGCCGGCCGGGTGCGCGTCGAGTCGCAGTTCAGCTGGAGCCGGGTCGCCGAGCGCACGCGCGAGGTCTACGCCGACGCGATCGCCGACTTCGCCCGGACGGAGGCCTGAGCGAAGTGACGGCCCCGAGCCTCGCGGCGCTTCGCGGATTCGTTTTCGATCTCGACGGCTGCATCTGGAACGGCGACGTGCTCAATCCCGGTGCTGCCGAGATGCTCGCCGCGCTCCACCAGCACGGGCGCGCGCTGGCGTTCGTCTCGAACAACTCGCGCTCCACGGGCGCCGACCTCCGCGTCCGGCTCCATCGCCTGGGAGTCACCGTCGCGCAGCACGTGCTGACCCCGCTCGAGATCATCGGCGACGTGATCCGCGAGCGCTTCGGCCCCTCGCGCGTCTTGTCGATCGGCGCGCCCGAGATGGGCGCCGTCATCGCGCGCGCCGGTCACGAGCTGGTGGACGTGAAGGACTATCGCGCGGCGACCGTCGTGGCGGTCGGCAACGACTTCGATCTGAGCTACGAGCGGCTCACCGCGGCGGCGCGGGCCGCCGCCCGTGGGGCGCCGCTCGTGACGCCCAACATCGATCCGCGCCTGCCGATCGAGGGCGGCGACTTCCTGCCGGGCTGCGGCTCGATCGTGCAATCGGTCGCGGTCGCGGCGGGCGTCCAGCCCGTCGTCGTCGGCAAGCCCGAGGCGCCGCTCTTCCGCATGGCCCTCGACCGACTCGGCCTCAAGGCGGCCGTCACGGCGATGGTCGGCGACAGCATTCCCTCCGACATCCGGGGCGGTCGAGCGGTCGGCATGCCCACTGTGCTCTATGCGCCCGCGGGCGGCGCGCCCGCCGACGCGGCCGACGTCGTCGTGAGCTCGTTCGCCGAGCTGGCGAGGCTGGCGGGGGTCGGCTAGCGCTCGAAGCGCGTGTTACTCTAAGCCCCGATGTTCGATATCGGATTTCAGGAGATGCTCGTCATCGGGGTGCTGGCCTTGCTGGTCTTCGGGCCGGGAAAGCTCCCCGAGCTCGGCAGGATGATCGGTCGCGCGCTCCGCGAATTCCGTCGCGCCAGCGACGAGTTCAGATCGACCGTCGAGACGAATCTCCACATCAACGATCCCGATCCGATCATCCCGTCCTCGACGCCGATCATCGAGCCGCCGATCGCAACCGCGCCATTGGAGACGGCCGTCGCGAGCCCCACGGTCGACGCCGCGCCGGCCGTCGCGGTCGAGCCGGGGGAGCCCTATTGCGCTCAGCGCTCCTCGCGCCTGTTCCACAAGAGCGACTGCGCCTGGGTTGCGCGGATTCCCGAGGCCGAGCGCGCGTACTTCAAGCACGTCGCCGAGGCTCGCGAGCAGGGGTTCACGACCTGCCCGGTCTGCGAGCCCTGGGAGCCCGCGTAGTCCGCCTTCTCTGAGCTTTCCTGTCGCTAAAACCAGGCACTCGCTTTTTGTTGACTAGTCAACACCAGTTGAGTGATACTGCGCGGCACGGAGGACGACGGATGCGAGAGCTGACGGGCCGACAGCGCGAAGTTTTGAACTTCATGCGCAGCTTCCAGGCCAAGCACGGGGTGCCGCCGACCGTGCGCGAGATCGGCGGACGGTTTCGCATCACGCCGCGGGCCGCGTTCGATCACCTGCGCGCGCTGGAGCGCAAGGGCGAGCTGCAGCGGCGCCCGAGCGAGGGCCGCACGTCGCGGGCGCTGAGCCTGCCCGACGTCGGCGGCGCGTCGCGCACGCATCACGCCGTGCCGATCTTGGGCCGGATCGCCGCGGGCTCGCCGCTCCTGGCGCAGGAAAACCGCGAGGGCGATGTGCCGATCGCCGCGGCGTCCTTGCCCGGACGCGGCGAGGATGTGTTCGCGCTGCGCGTGCGCGGCGAGTCGATGATCGAGGCGCACATCTGCGATGGCGACCTCGTGCTCGTCAGGCGCCAGAGCTCGGCTCAGCCGAACGACATCGTCGTGGCGATGGTCGAGTCGGAGGCGGGCGGGGAGACCGAGGCGACCGTGAAGCGGTTCTTGCGCGACGGCTCGCGCGTCGTGCTCAAGGCTGAGAACCAGACGATGGCGCCGATCGTCATCGATCCGGCCCGACGCGCGGTCACAATTCTCGGCAAGGTCATCGGACTCCTCAGAGGGTTTTGATTCTCGATGAACGTCGTGGGATGAACGTCGTAGAAGGAGGCAGTGATGAGTTCGCACGCAGTCACGTACGCGTTGTTGCACCGTCGCGGATCACGCGCGTTTTTTTTGGCGAGAACTACTCAACACCTGCAGAGCTTGCGGGCTGGACGCGAGGTTTTGCGAGCGCTCGTGGCGCTCGCCGCGGTCATCGCGTGGGGCGGCGTCTGTCTGTTGCTGAGGGGCTGACGGCCGGCTGCGCCTGCTCGTAGATCTTCGCTTCCACGAAGACGTCGAGCAGTGCGCCGTCGAGGTGGCCGGCGCGACGCTCCTGCTCCAGGATGTCGAGCGCCTCGTCCCTGGCGATGCTCTTCTTGTAGGGGCGGTCGCCGGCGGTGAGCGCGTCGTAGATATCGGCGATGGTCATCATCCGGGACTGCACGGGGATCTCGTCGCGCTGTCGTCCCTCGGGATAGCCGGTGCCGTCGAGCTTCTCATGGTGAGAGCGCGCGATCTCCGGAATGCGCCGGAACTCGCGCGTCCACGGGATCCGCGTGAGGAACTCGTACGTGTGGATCACGTGCGACTGGATCTCCTTGAACTCCGCCGGCGTCAGGCTGCCCCGCGGAATCGCCAGGATCTCGGCCTCGTCGCGCGTGATGACGGTCTCGCGGTTGCCCAGGTGATCCTCGAAGAAGTCGAGCGCCAGCCGCTCGATCCCGGCGGCGAAGTCGCGCGGCAGGACGGCGGGCTCGTTGGCGGCGACGATGCGCGCCAAGCTCCGATCGAGCTCGGCGACGTAGGCCGCCAGCTCGGCGTCGAAGGCTTTGGCCTTCGCGGCATAGCTGCGGCGCCCCTTCTGCTCGAGGTGCTCGATCTTCCTGGCCGAGTAGCGCAGCTCGAGCCCGCGCTTGATCAGCTCGACGCGCTGGCGGATCCGATCGAGCTCCCCCGGCAAGAGCTTCTTGGCCTTGACCAGCACTTGCTCGCGCACGCCGACCTTGCCGAAGTCGTGCAGGAGCGCCGCGTACCGGAGCTCGGTCATCTCCTCGGCGGTGAAGCGGAGCGACTGATACGGTCCGGTCGTGGAGCGGTCGATCGCCGTCGCCAGGCCCACGGTGAGATTGGCGACGCGGGCGGAGTGGCCGGAGGTGGTCGGGTCGCGCGACTCGATCGCCGTGACGGACGCCTTGACGAAGCCCTCGAAGAGCTCGCGGATGCTCTCGTAGAGCCGCCGGTTTTGGATCGCCACCGCCGCCTGTGAGGCGAGCGACCCCGCCAGCTGCTCGTGGCGCGCCGTGAAGCGCTGGATCGCCCCCTCGGCCGTGGTGCCCGGGGTCAGCTGCACCGAGAAGTCGGGCTTGCAGTTGATCAGCTGGAGCGCGCCGATCGTCTCGCCCTCCGGCGTGCGCATCGGCACCACCAGCATCGACCGGGTGCGGTAGCCGGTCTCCTCGTCGAACGAGCGGTTGATGTGAAAGGGCGCGCCGACGGGCGGCTCGTACGCGTCTTCCAGGTTGAGGATGACGCCGGTCAGCGCGACGTGCCCGGCGACGCTCTCGCTGGTCAGCGGCAGCCGCGCGGCGCGGAACGGAATGTCGACCGAATCGTTCTGGGCCAGGACGAAGCGGAGGTCGCGCGTGCCGTCGGCGGACTCCTCGACCAGGTAGAGCGAGCCCGCGTCACTGTGGGTGATCTCCCGGGCCTTGGTCAGGATGGTCTCGATGAGGCCGCGCGGGTTCCGCTCGGCCGAGAGCCGGATGCCGATCGCGTTCAGCTCGGAGAGCTCGCGGTCGAGCCGCGTCATCTCGCGGTCGAGCCGCGCGACCTCGGCTGCGCGATCGAGATCGGCGAAGGCGTTGTCGATCGCGCGGCCGAGCATCGCCGCGCTCACGCCCGCCGGGAGCACCGCGTGCCAGTGCGCCGGCCATGGACCGTCGCTCTCCGCATCGACGAGCGCGATCACGCGCAGCGGCGCCTGGCTCCAGCGCGCGTCGATACCGTCGCGGCCGATCAGGACGACAACGGGCCCGTCGGCCGTCGGATCCGCGGCGACGGAGAGCCCGGACACGTCGAACTCGCCGCGGACGAGCTCGGCGGCCGTCGCCGCCGCGCGCGAGGTCGCGTCGTAGAGGACACGGCGGCGACGCATGAAACGAAAGTAGGGCCGCGCCGGAGGCCAAGTCAAGAATCCTTATAATGATTTTCGGAATGATCGAGCTTTCCCGGCTCGCGGATCTCTGCCGACGGTTGCGCACGAGCCCAGGACGGCTCGACAAGCTCGCCCTGCTTGCCGAATATCTGCATACTTTGCCGCCGAACCTTGTGGGCACGGCGGTGGCGTTTCTCACCGGCCGGGCCTTTCCCCAATCGGATCCGCGCGTGCTGGGCGTGCGCTGGCTGCCGGCGCCGGACGGCGAGCCCGTGGAACAGTCGTCGCTGACGCTCGCCGACGTTGCCGCGGCCTTCGCCGAGGTCGCGGAGGCCGGCGGCGTCGGCTCGCGCCGCGCGCGGGACGATCGGCTGCGTGCGCTCGCGGCGCGGGCGTCGGCGGACGAGCGTGACACGCTGCAGCGCATCATCACGGGCGAGATGCGCACCGGCGTCTCCGACGGGCTCGTGCTCGAGGCGATCGCGCGCGCCTTCGCGGCGCCGCTCGAGAGCACGCGCCGCGCGGCGCTGCGGCTGGGTGACCTCTCGGCCGTGGCGACCCTGGCGGCGACGAGCGGCGCCGCGGGGCTAACCGCGGCGACCGTGAAGCCGGGTGTGCCGCTCTTGCCGATGCTCGCGCAGATCGCCGAGGACTTCGACGAGGTGCTCGAGGCGCACGACGGCACCACGGCGCTCGAGTACAAGTACGACGGCGCACGGATCCAGCTCCACCGCGAGGACGATCGCGTGAGCATCTGGACGCGGCGACTTTCGGACGTCACGCGCAGCCTGCCCGACGTCGTCGACATCGCGCGACGCGAGCTGGTCGGCGCACCGTTCATCCTGGACGGCGAGGTGCTGGCGCTCGACGCCGCGGGGCGGCCGCTGCCGTTCCAGGAGCTGATGCGCCGGTTCCGGCGGGTCCACGACGTGGAGCGGCTGGTTGGAGAGATGCCGCTCACGCTTCACTTCTTCGACTGCCTCATGGCCGATGGTCGCTCGCTGCTCGACGAGCCGTACGCGCGCCGGTGGGAGGCGCTGGCGCGCGTGACCGGCGGCCGGCATTTGGCCGAGCGGCTGATCGTGACGACGGCCGAGGCCGCCCGAGAGTTTCAGGCGCGGGCGCTGGCCGCCGGCCACGAGGGGCTCGTGGCGAAAGATCTGAGATCCACGTACGAGCCGGGCGGACGCGGCAAGCGCTGGTTCAAGCTGAAGACCGCCGAGACCGTCGACTGCGTCATCGTCGCGGTCGACCGCGGCTCGGGCCGGCGCAACAAGTGGCTGTCCAACTACCATCTCGCTGTGGCCGACGGCGAGGGTTTCGCCGACGTGGGCAAGACGTTCAAGGGCTTCACCGATCAGCAGTTCGTCGCCATGACCGAGCGCCTGTGGGCGCTCGCAACGAGCGACGACGGCTACACCGTGCGCGTGCGGCCCGAGGTCGTCGTCGAGGTCGCCTACAACGAGATCCAGAAGAGCCCGACCTACCGGTCGGGGATGGCGCTGCGCTTCGCGCGGATCACGCGGATCCGGGACGACAAGGCGCCGAGCCAGGCGACGACGCTCGACGAGCTGCGGCGCTTGTACGAGCGGCAGTTCGCGACCAAGGGGCGGACGTTGTAGAATCGGCGGCCATGGCCACGCGCGTCTCGACCGGCATTCCCAAGCTCGACGCCATGCTCGACGGTGGTCTCTTGCCCGGCACGCTCACGGTGATCTACGGCGCGACCGGCATCGGCAAGACCCACCTGGGGCTCACGTTCGCCGATCAGGGGCGCGTCGCCGACGGCGCCCGCGGCATCGTGCTCGATCTGAACGGCCGCGGCGACTCGCAGCAGCACGACGAGTACGCGGCACGGCTCTTCGACTGGTCGCTGACGCCGTGGACGCACACCGTGACGCCGATGACCGATCCGTATCCGCCGCCCGGGCAGATGGCGGCGAGCTACTCGAACACGCTCAAGTGGGTGGGCCGCGTGCGCGACTTCCAGGTGCCGACGCCGGATGGCGGCTTCGAGTTCGACTGGAACTGGAAGGCGGCGTACAACCACGCGCTCTACACGGTGCGGCCGTTCGTCTACTTCCACTGCGCGGCCGGAGCCAGGCGGATCGTCGTCGACGGCGTAGAGCCGATGGATTCGCCGGCCGACTCGATCCAGTTCTTCATCTTCGACGAGCTCTACCGAAAGACCATCCACCGCGACGCCGAGACGCTCGGGATGGAGATCTGCCTGCCGGTGTGGAAGCATCGTGAGTTCATCGACTCGCATCACTACGACCACACGGCGCTCACGACCTTGCTCCTGGTGACGACCGAAGAGACGCGGCTCGAGGATCTGCTGGCGCGCAAGGTGGCCACCGGCGACATCGGCGCCACCGCGAACACGATCCTGGTCCTCGGCAGCGAGCGGGTGGGCAACCGGCTGGCCCGCATGCTCTGCGTCGTCAAGCACCGGGGCAGCGCGATGAGCGACGAGATCGTCGAGTACCGCATCGGAGCCCGAGGCATCGAGCTCGGGTAGCCGGGTGGCAGGGGTCAGGGCCGCCGGCTCCGGCGCCCTCGTGTCGTGAGCACCGCCGTCTTCCGCCTCGACCGTCTCGCTCCCTCCGCCCGCGCGCTCCTCCGCGCGCTGCAGACGGCCGCCGGCCGCTCGCAGAGCCCGATGCTGGTTGGCGGCGCCGTCCGTGACGGGCTCTCCCGAGCGCCGCGGCGGCCGGAGCCCGCCGATCTCGATGTCACGGTCGAGTCGGGCGCCCTCGAGATCGCGCAGCGGCTGGCCGACCGCGTCGGGGGTGCGTTCGTCTCGCTCGATCCCGAGCGCGGCGCCGCGCGCGTGCTCGCCCGCGGGATCTGCCTGGACGTCACCGACTGGCGGGCGCCGACCTTGCCGGAGGATCTGGCCGCGCGCGACTTCACCGTCAACTCGCTGGCGGTGCCGGTGCGCGAGCTCTTGCGTCGCGGCCGCGCGGCCGTGATCGACCCGACCGGTGGGCTCGCCGATCTGCGCGCCCGCCGGCTCCGCGTGCACGAGCCCCGCGTGCTCGCGGAAGACCCGCTCCGGACGCTTCGCGGCGTGCGGCTCGAGGCCGCGCTCGGATTTCGGCTGACGCCGGCAACGGTGCGGGCGATCCGCGGCGCCGCGGCCGGACTCGCGCGCGTGGCCGCCGAGCGCGTCCGCGACGAGCTGCTGGCGGTGCTCGCGCTGCCGCGCACCGGTCGCGCCTTCCGGCGGCTCGACGCGCTCGGTCTCCTGCGCGTGGTCGTGCCGGAGATCGAGCCCATGCGCGGCTCGACGCAACCCGCGCCGCATCGATTCGTCGTGCTCGAGCACTCGCTGCGGGCGGTGGAGGGCGCCGACGTGCTGATCGAGCATCTGCGCGAGCTTCGGCCGTACGGCGACGAGCTCGCCGCGCACGTGGCCGAAGAGCTCGGCGGCGGCGTGCGGCGCAGCCAGGTGCTCAAGCTCGGTGCGCTGCTGCACGACGTCTCCAAGCCGGAGACGCGCCGGCTGGTCGACGGCCGGATCCGCTTCTTCGAGCACGACGTGCTCGGCGCCGCGCGCGCACGCGACATCGGCGAGCGCCTGCGGCTGCCGGCCCGCGCGCGCGGCGTCCTCGAGCGGCTCGTCCGCCATCACCTGCGCCCCATGCACCTGGCGGCGGCCGGGCAGGTGACGCCGCGCGCCCGGTATCGCTTCTATCGCGATCTGGGCGAGGACACCCGCGATCTGTTGCTGCTGACCCTGGTCGACGCCGCCGCCGTGACCGGTGTCTCGCCGCGCTCGATCTGGCGTCGGGCTTCGCTCGTGCGCGACCTCCTGAGGGGATGGGAGGAGACGCCGCGCACCGGACCCGCCGCGGCGCCGCTCGTGAAAGGGGAGGACGTCATGGCGCGCTTCGGGATTCCACCGGGTCCGGAAGTCGGGCGATTGCTGGAGCGCGCGCGCGAGGCGCAGGGCCTCGGGCTCGTGACCACGCGCGACGAGGCGCTCGCGTACCTTGACTCGCCGGCCGGGCGAACCCTAGAGTAGCGGGAAAATCGGGACATCCAACCTCTCCAGTCGAGGAGGCTTCGCTGATGATCGTACGAACACTCATGATCGCCGCCATCGTCCTGTTGCTGCCGATGGCCGCCGGCGCCGCACCGGCCGGCAAAGTCATCATCGCCCAGGGCGTCGATCCCACGACGCTCGACATGGCCAACCAGTCCGAGAGCCCGGCGTCGAACGTCGGGCGGCACATCTTCGACACGCTCTACGAGCGCGACCAGAATCTGAAGATCGTGCCGAACCTCGCCACCGAGATGCCGAAGTTCGTCCCGCCCTCCGCGTGGGAAGTGAAGCTGCGCAAGGGCGTCAAGTTCCACAACGGCGAAGAGTTCAACGCCGACTCCGCGAAGTTCTCGCTCGAGCGGCTGGCGCAGGGGCAGGGCAAGCTGCGCGGCGCCGCGTTCTTCACGCCGCTCGATAAGGTCGAGATCGTCGATCCGTACACGATCCGCGTTCACACCAAGAAGCCGTGGCCGACGTTCCTGCCGGTCATGACGTTCCCGCAGAGCGGGATGCTGCCGCCCAAGGAGTCGGCCGGCAAGGAGACCGCCGACCTCTCGAAGAAGCCGATCGGCACCGGCCCCTATAAGTTCGTCCGCTGGTCGAAGGACGAGGAGATCGTGCTCGAGGCGAACGACGCCTACTGGCGCGGGGCGCCGCAGATCAAGACCGTGGTGTTCCGGCCGATCCCCGATGACGCCGTGCGCGTGGCGGCGCTGCAGAACGGCGAGATCGATCTCGCGGTGAACATCCCGCCGCATCTGGGCGCGATCATCGACAAGCACCCGAAGCTCTTCCTGTCGACGGCGCCGTCGATTCGCACGATTCAGCTCATGATCTACTCGCACCAGATGGACGCGCAGCACAAGGCGACCGGCCCCTACAACGGGCCCACCGCCGACAAGCGCGTGCGCCAGGCGATCGCCTACGCGATCGACGCCGACGAGATCATCAAGACCGTGCTCGACGGCAAGGGTGTGCGCGTGGCGACGATGCTGCCGTCGATGCACTTCGGCTTCGATCCGAAGCTTCAGCCGATCAAGCTCGACGTGGCGAAGGCGAAGAAGCTCCTGGCCGACTCGGGACACCCGAACGGCATCGAGATCACCTTGCACGGCCCGCGCGGCCGCTACGTGCGCGACGCCGAGGTCGCCGAGGCCGTGACGGGCCAGCTCACCAAGGCCGGCATCAAGACGACGCTCCGCACGTACGACTTCGTGACGTACCTGAACAACATGGTCTACGTCCACAAGGCCGGCCCGGTCTGGCTGATCGGCTGGGGCACCGGCACGATGGACGCCGAGACCGTGTACGTCCCGCTGTTCCGCTCGCCGGGCATCTTCGTGAACTGGCTCAACGAGGACTTCAACCGAATGCTCGACGAGGCGCAGACGATCATGGACGACAAGAAGCGCCTCGAGCAGTACCACCGGATCAACCGGCTGTGGGTCGACGAGATGCCGGCGGTACCGCTCTATCAGCAGATCGATCTCTACGGCGTGGCCAAGCGGCTCAACTGGAAGGCGCGCAGCGACGAGGTGCTGCAGGCGTACAACATGTCGCTCAAGGACGGCAAATAGCGTCGACGCAGTCGGTGTAAGATAGGGGCGCCGGGCGGCCGTAATTCAGTGGCAGAATGCCAGCTTCCCAAGCTGGACGTCGCCGGTTCGAATCCGGTCGGCCGCTCCAATTTAGGGGTTACGGGGCAACCCGTAACCCTTTTCTTGTATCGCGCGTATCGCGCGACCCCAGACCCCAGTAACAAGCGCGGCCGTCACGGCCCTTCCAGCGCGCTCTCCCCGTGCGCACCACCCGAAGTCCCATTTGCAGCCATCGCCTCGTAGAGCCGCTCCTGCGAGCGGAGGCGAGGCTCCCCGTGCCCCCGAATACGCTCGGAGCTTCCGTCCGGAAGGATGCGCCGAGCCTTCACGGTGTCGGCGAGTTGGATCTCGAGGATCTCGCGGACCTGGGTCTGGAGGTGCCGATCCAGCACCGGGAATGCGATCTCGACGCGGCGGTCGAGATTGCGGGGCATCCAGTCCGCGGAAGCGAGCAGATATTCAGGCTCCTCACCGTTCTCGAAGTAGGAGATCCGTGCGTGCTCGAGGTAGCGGTCGACGATGGAGATGACGCGGATCTTCGACGAGAGCCCGGGCACTCCCGGGCGCAGGCAACACATGCCGCGCACGATCAGGTCGATTTGCACGCCCGCCTCACTGGCGCCGTACAGCTCCTCGATCAGACGGCGGTCGACGAGGCCGTTCATCTTCGCGATGATCCGTGCGGGTCGTCCGGCCCGGGCATGGGCCGCCTCACGGCGGATGCGCTGGACGAGGCCTTCGCGCAAGTCCGTGGGCGCGAGCAGGAGGTGATGGAATCCACGTGGGCGCGTATAACCGGTGAGGAGATTGAACAACGCGGTGAGGTCCTCGCCGAACGAGTCGCGGCACGTGAAGATTCCCAGATCGCCGTAGACGCCGCCCGTCCGCACGTTGTAGTTCCCGGTGGCGAGATGACAGTAGCGCCGCAGGCCGTCGGTTTCTTGCCGGACGACGAGGCACGCCTTGCAGTGAGTCTTGAGGCCGGCGCGGCCGTAGACGACGTGAGCGCCCACCTCCTCGAGCGTTCGGGCCCAGCGGATATTGGCCTCCTCATCGAAGCGCGCCTGCAGCTCGACGAGGACCGTGACTTCCTTGCCGTTCTCGACAGCCGTGCGCAACGCGTGCGCGATGGGCGAGGCCGGGCTTACGCGATAGAGCGTCATCTTGATGGCGAGCACCTTGGGATCGACGGCGGCCTCGCGCACGAAGCGAGTGACCGCGTCGAAGGCGTGGTAGGGATGATGCACCAGCACGTCCCCCGCGCGGATCGCCGTCCAGATGTCGAACGCGCTCTCGAACGCCGGGACCGGCTGTGGTGGCAGCGGGCGGTCCTTGAGCCTGGGAAGGTCGAGGGCCGCGTAGAGCTGGAACAGATCCGAGAAGGCCGTCAAGCCTTCGCCCGCGTAGAGGTCCTCGGGGGAGAGCTCCAGCTCGTCGACCAAGGTGGCCAGGATCTCGGATGGCAGATCTGCGTTGTACTGGAGCCGCACAGCCGTGCCGAGGCGGCGCTCACGCACGCCTTCTTCGATGCGGGCGAGCAGATCTTCGGGACCGCCCCGCGCGTGCAGACCTGCATCGCGCGTGACCCGGATGGTATGACTCGACAGAACGTCGTAGCCGTCGTAGATGCTCGGCAGGTGCTGGCGAATCACGTCCTCGAGCAGCATGAAGACGTGCTTGCCGGCAGAATCGGGCAGCGCGACGAAGCGCGGGAGGACCTGGCTCGGGATGTGGATCACCGAGAGCGAGGTCGCCAGGAGCGGCAAAGGCGTCGCCGGCCGGATGGAGACCACGACGCACGGCGAGTGGTTACCGAGGTAGGGAAAGGGATGGGCGGGGTCGACGGCCAGCGGCGTCAGAACGGGCAGCAGCGTGCGGCGGAAGTACTGCTCGAGGAAGCGCTCTTGCTCCTCGCTGGTCTCGTTGGCGCGGAGCAAGAGGATCCCCTCCGCGGTGAGCAGCGGCTGGATCTCGCTGAGAAAGCAGTGGCGTTGCGCCTCCACCAGCTCACGGACTCGCGCCGCTACAGCCTTTGTCGTCTCCGCGGGCGCGAGCCCGTCGGGCCCCGGCGTCTGATCGCCCGCGTGGACGCGGCGCTTCAACCCCGCGACACGCACCATGAAGAATTCGTCGAGGTTCGAGCTGAAGATGGCGAGAAACTTCACCCGCTCGAGCAGGGGCACGCTCGGATCCTGCGCCTCCTCGAGCACGCGTCGGTTGAACTCGAGCCACGACAGCTCGCGGTTGACGAACGCGTCCGAGTCCACTCAGCCTCTCCCGGGAAAGGTCTCGCGCTGGAGAATGGCGTCCCGAATCCCCCGCGTGCACACCGCGAGCGTCAGATAGCCGCCGAAGACCATGACTTCCTCGATGACGATGGCCCCGGCCAGGATGATGTCGACGCGCTCCGCCTTGAGGCTGCGGATCCGCCGGCGCTTTCGCCGGGAGAGACCTTCAAGTCGCTCCCGGATGGTCGTGACGTCCGACTGGTGGAGCAGGAGCCCGTGACGGCGTGTTCGGTCGCTATGTGAACGGAGGTGGATGCCCGCGAGAGCGCGGACGGTGCCACCGAGGCCCACCACGATCTCGCCGCGGGTGGCGGGGGGCAGGCCGATCATCAGCTGCGTGCGGATCTCGTGGCGGAGCGCTCGCAGCTCGCCCGGCGTGGGCGGATCGCTGCGAACGAAGCGGCGCGTGGTCCGGACGGCGCCGAGCGGCAGGCTCGCCATCGAGGCGACCTTACGGCGCCGCACCCGGCTGAGCTGGAGGCTGGCGCCACCGAGGTCCACGACAAGGCCGTTGTTGAACGATAGGCTCTCGAGAGCGGCGTCCACGCCGAGCCGTGCCTCGTCTCTCGCACTCAGGACGTGCACGTCGATGCCCTCGTCGCGCCGCAGCGGGTCGAGCAGCCGCTCACGGTTCTCGGCGTCCCGCACGGCCGAGGTCGCGACCGCGACGATGCGCGGACCTCGGCCGTTCGGTGAGTACCGCGCGAAGAAGCGATGCACGGCCCGGAGAGTCTCGTCGATCGCCTCGCGGGACAGGGTGCCGGAGGCGCCGCCGCCCAGACGAGTGGGCACTCGCTCTTCGACGAGCACCCGATAGCCGGTGTCGGGGATGACGTGGGCGAGCAGCAAACGAACGGCCGTCGAGCCTAGATCGACGACCGCGACCAGCTCGGCCATCTCAGGCGCCGGCTTGCGATGCCGTGCGATCGGCTGGCCCGGCGAGGCTCCGGAGGATGCGCGGTTTGAGGAACCAGCAGAGCCGCCCGGCGGCGGCGGGACCATTGGGGAGGTCGATCAGGGCCGCGCCGCCCTTCTCGAAGGCGAGCTGCGCGCCCTGACCGGCGCCGAGCAAGCGCGCGAGAAGCGCCCCGAGGAGCGGTTCGTGGCCCACGAGGGCAATTCGGGCGCCGGGCGGATGTGTCTTCAGCGCTGCAACGATTCCGTCGACGCTCGAGCGATTCAGCGCTGGCTCGATCGCAGGCGCGACGTGTTCGAAGGCGAGCGCGGCGATCTCGGCGGTCAGCCGGGCGCGGGGTAGCGGGCTCGTCAGTAACACGTCGGGGCGACGAGTGAGCCGAGCGAGGCCACGAGCGGCCACGCGGAACTTGGCCTCGCCCCGGGGAGTGAGAGCTCGCTCGGCGTCGGGGACGCCGGGCGTCCCTCTGGGCACCGCCGCGGCGTGGCGGATGAGCAGGAGCTTCATCGCTCGAGCGCTATCTGCGCCGTCCGGCTCCGCCGTGTCGGGGCCTCGCGGTCACGGCGATTCGCGTAGGCACGCGCGCCATCGTTGGCAACGTCGAACTCCACGACGACTTCGACGTAGGGATTGAAGTCGGGTCCGGAGCACCGGACGCGGAGCTTGACGCCCTCAGCCGGTACGTCGCCGGAAGGAACAGTTCCCAGAGCGATGAGATCAAAGGCCATCGGTGATCTCAGTTCAGCCGACCGCGGAGGTTGTGAAGGATTCTCGCCGCGCCAACGTCACGCGGAGCCAGCCGCACAGCCTCCTCGAACTCGCGGAGCGCCTCCCACCAGCGTCCCTGACGGATGTAGATCCGCCCCAGATTCAGGAAGGGGAACTGGCGCGGTTCGTAGCGTTTGGCCTGCTTGGCCTTTTCGAGCCATGAGATTGACTCGTCCAGCTTGTCCTGCTGCATCAAATAGACCCCAATGTCGTTGTACGGATTGCCGAACTCGGAATCGATCTCGATCGCGCGAAGGCACTCCTCCGTGGCCTCCGTCAGGTGGCCCTGGAAGCTCATCGCCCACCCCAAGAAGGTATGTGCCTCTGCCGTCGGATACAGCTCGATAGACTGGCGGTAGAGCTCGATCGCTCGATCCACATTTCCCCCTGCCTGGTAGCGGTAGCCTTGCCGCCAGAGTTCCGTCGCTCGTCTCAGAGTCTGTCGGTCTTCCACTGCTCGACCTCCCTGGTGGCCACCCGCATCGGCCCTCGTGGGCGAGGTCCTGCGCGAGCGGTGAAAGGAGAGATGTCGTCACGCCCGCTCGCGGCGCTCGTTGAGGCCAGACATCGGACCCGCTTCTGTACGCTAGCTGCGGGAGCTGACCGTGACCGCGGGTTCGGCTGCCCCAGCCTTGAACGGTCGGGAAGCCTCAGCGAGGAGTACATCTCCAGCGGACGACCCTCGAGGCTCCGGGTCTGAGTCGAGTCCGACTCGAAGAGCACGCGACCGATCGCTGGAGCGCTCGCGTCCAGAGACTGGATCGCATACCGTCCGGGGTCGAGCCGGGCGCTGCCGTCGACAACGAACAGCCGTCGTCGAGCCTCGCGAGAGGGACTGAGAAGCGCTCTGGCTTTGTGTTCGGACATCGCGACCTCCTGCCGCTCCGCTGCGACTCCCGGAACTGCTGCTGCATGGCGTTATTTATATATATTTTAGTTGTTATATAATTTATATCGTGATATAAGTTAAGTCAAGCGAGATGTAGCAGAGGAGACGAGTGCATCGCTCAGCAGAGAGGTTGCAGGAGCGATGCGGGGGTGCTCCGGCGAAGAAGTCAGAACCAAAAGACAACAAGAACCAAACGACGTACGACCCAAGGAGAGCACGATGAGCACCATGCTTCGCTGGTCCCCAACCAGGAAGTTCCACTTCCATCATGATGCCGATGATCTGTTCTTGAGGTTCTTCGAGGGTGTCACGCCGAATGAGACTGTGCAGCGTCCTGCTTCGTGGCTCCCGGCCGCGGAGGGGCGGATCGAAGACGGCACGTATGTCATCCAGCTCGCCCTACCAGGCGTGGACCCGAAGGACGTTGCGGTGTCCTTGATGGACAACGTCCTCACGGTCAAAGGTGAGCGCAAGCCCGGCCCCGACACAATGGACAAGGATTACTTCGTCCGCGAGGTCGCGTATGGCGGGTTCGAACGGAGCTTCGCGCTCCCCGAGGGCGTCGATGCCGCCCAAGTTGAGGCGAAGTACGCGAACGGCATGCTCGAGGTGAGGATCCCTGCGCCCCGAGCGGCAATGCCGACAACGATCGAAGTCAAGGCCGCCTGATTCGAGGGTGCCCAGGGGGCCGGGCCGTGCCAGTTTCGACGAGGACGCGCCCGGTCCTTGCGGCCCCGCGGCCGCATCGAGTCGGAACGTCGTGTCGCCGTGCCATTCATTCGAGGTGATCGTGAACTAACAACGTGAAGAGGGTTTTCGCATGACCAGAGAACTTAGGTGCGCCGATCTGATACCCGGCTGCGACTTCGTGGCTCAGGGCACGTGTGACAGCGAGGTCATGAGGAAGACCGCCGAACATGCCAAGCGCGTCCACAGGATGATCGCGATTGCGATGGAGGTCGAAAGGAAGGCGCGAGCGGCGATCCGGGATGTCGCGGCCTAGCCGGCTGCCGGAGGTAAGTGCCCTGAGACAGGACAGCAGAATGCTCGAGCACAAGACAAGGCTACTTCTCATTCTTTCGCAGGACCTGCTGGACCAGGCTCGTGTCATCGCGGGCAGAGCGACGACAGCGCTCAAGCTGCCAGTGAGCCTCCAGATCGTCCTTCGTGCGCTGATCTCGGTGGGGCTGAAGCGCCAAAGCCACGCAGAGCTCTTTGCCAGCATCGAGAGCCAGGCCAGAGCTGTTCGCCAGAAGCGGAGCAGAGTGCGCGGCGCGGGTGAAGGCCGGCCGCTGCGGTCTTGAAGTCACTAGGTGGAAAGACGACCGGAGGAGGAGTGTCCCGGAGGGCCGATAGCCTTGGCCACGGCGGCCATGTTGACCCTCGGTTGCGCTCCAAATCTTCGTTGAGGGGCTACGGGAGATCGAGCCCGTAGCCCCTTTTCATTCCATCGAGATCAGCTGTTGCTTTGCGCGTGGGGCTCGACCCCGAGGGCTCGGGCCACGAGCACGTCCAGCTTGGCCAGATCGAATGGCTTGTGCAGATAGCCGACTGCGCCTTCGATCAATGCGTCAGCTTCTTTCTGGGTCTCGTAGTCGCCACTCATCATGAGGATCGGCGTGATCACGCCGAGGTCTCGAATGCGCTTCATCACCTCGAGGCCCTGCCGGCGGGCCACGGGATTGCCGATGCCCGGCATGACCATATCCAGCAAGATCAAGTCAAAGCCTTCACGCTGCAGGATCGCCAGCGCCTCGACGACCGACGGGGTCGTCGTGATGTCGTAGACATGCCCATGTTTGAACGAGGCGAGCACATCTCGTAACACTTCGAGCACACGCGGCTGGTCGTCGATCACGAGAACACGCTTGGTCCCGTTCACAGTAGACACCCGCAAATCCTTTCGCGGTGGTTCGCCATCCGTCCGTCCAGGGTATCGCCTGCTCCCGGGGTCCCGCGCCGATTATTCACGGCCGGCCTGGGCCACGCCGGTAGACATGATCAAAACTGAGAACGTATCCGGGGCCGACGGCGGAGGTTTCGCCCGCGGCGCCTCTTGGGCGCGCCGGGTTCGTGCGCCGCGCGCCCCTGATGTCCGCGGCGTTACACTGAAGCCGATGGCTGCGTGTCGTGCGCTCACGTGCGTGTTCTTGCTCACGCTCGTGCTGACGCCGGTGCTGGGGCTCGCCGGGGACGACTTCTCCGACCCAGGCCGCGCCGCTCCCCACGAATCCGGAGTGCACCACCAGCCGACTCGCCCGTGGCGGACGACCCCGGCCGTCGTCGAGCCGCACGTCGTGATCCTGCGCATCATGCCGCTGACCGCGGTCGTGGCACCGGAACGCCCGCCCGCGCTTCCTCTTCTCGTCCGCACGCCGTTCATCCCACCGAGGGGCTGACCGCTCCCATTCGCTCAATCGCTCCATCGAAACGATGGAGCGAGATCTCATCCAAGGGAGGGGACGATGGCCCTCGCCTACAACCGAGTTACTCGGCCCAGCCGCGAGCCGGCTGATGCTCCGATCGCCTGGATCGGCGGGACGCCGACCGAGGAGGACGCCTGCGCGGTGTGGGACACGATCACGCGCCGCGGGATCACGCGCTATGCCGCCGTGGTGGAAGACGTCGGCGAGCGGCTCTTTCGCCGCGACCTCGCCCGCGTCGGCGCGGCCCTCGACGTCGGCTTCTTCCAGCCGTTCTACCGCGCCTACGCTCGCGAGCTGCTCGGTCGCCTCGACGGCACACTCCTGCGCATCGGTGGAGGGCGATGACCCCGCTGGTGCTGGTCGCGGCTCTCTTCGCCACGTCGCTCGCCGCCGGCGCCGCCGGCGCCATCCTTGGCCTCGGCGGCGGCATCCTGCTCATTCCCATCCTCACGCTGTTCTACGGCGTCGATCTGCACTACGCGATGGGGGCGAGCATCGTATCGGTCATCGCGACCTCGAGCGGGGCGGCCGCCGCGTATCTGCGGACTCGCCTCAGCAACCTTCGCATCGGGCTTTTCCTGACGCTGGCTACCGTGTCGGGCGCGCTCGTCGGCGCCGGGCTGGCCGGCGTCGTACCGGTCCGCGCGCTCCAGCTGCTGCTCGGGCTCGCGCTGGGCTACTCAACGTTCGCGACGATGCGGCAGCTGCACGTCGAGCTTCCCGAATCGCCCGAGCCCGATCCGCTGGCGCTCCGCTTCGGCCTGGAGGGGACGTACTACGACGCGCCGCTGGACCGTGAGGTCAAGTACCGCGCGACGCGCGTGCGCCAGGGGTTCGCCGCGATGTTCGGAGCCGGCCTGCTCTCGGGCCTGCTCGGCATCGGGAGCGGCGCATTCAAAGTGCTGGCGATGGACTATTTCATGCGGCTGCCGATGAAGGTTTCGACTGCCACCAGCAACTTCATGATCGGCGTCACCTCGGCGGCGACGGCCGGCGTGTACTTCGCGCGCGGCGACATCCATCCGCTGCTCGCCACGCCGGTCGCCGTCGGCGTGCTTGCCGGCGCCGTGCTGGGGACCCGGCTGATGGCCCGGATGCGCAATACGACGGTGCGCAAGGCGTTCCTGCCGGTGCTCGCATACCTGGCGGCCTCGATGATCCTCCGCGGTCTCGGCGTCGAGCTGCCATGAGCCCGTCGGCGGTCGAGCGCGCCGTTGCTCGGGTCTTGCTCTGGGGTGGACTGCTGAGCGTCTCGCTCATGCTGCTCGGCCTGGCCCTCTATGCCGGGCAGGGGCATTCCCACGTGCGCGAGGTGATGCGGGTCGTCCAGAACCGCGCCGCCGGCCGCGCCGTCGACGTCTTCACGTCGCTCGGCGAGGTGTGCCGGGCGCTGCGCCAGCGGCCGCCCGACGCGCTGGCCATCGCCACACTCGGTCTCTTGTGTCTGCTAGCCACGCCGGTCGTGGGCGTGGCTGTTTCGGCGGTATGGTTCTGGCGGGAGCGCGATCGGAGGTATGCGCTGATCAGCGCGGTCGTGCTCGCGATGCTGCTCGTCAGTCTCGCGTTCGTCGCCGGCTCGAATCCGGTCGGCTGGTCAAAACACTCAAGGGCCTACGGACCATCGTCCGTAGGCCCTTGTCGTTCGAGCTACTCCTTCGGCACCAGCGCGATCTCGATGCGGCGATTCTTGGCTCGGCCCTCTACCGTCGCGTTGTCGGCCACCGGCTTGTATTCGCCGTAAGCGGCCGCCGACAGATGGCCCGCGTCGACGCCCTGCTTCTGCAGATAGCGGGCGACGTTGATCGCGCGCGCGGCCGAGAGCTCCCAGTTGCTCGGATAGCGCTGGGTGAGCGGGGCCACGATCGGCTTGTTGTCCGTGTGCCCTTCGATCCGAATCGACTTGTCCTTCACCGGCTTGAGGATCTCGATGACCTTGCCGAGGACGACCAGGCCTTCCTGCTTGATCTCGGCCTTGCCGGAGTCGAAGAGGATCGCCTCGACCATGTTGACGGTGAGCTTGCCCTTGAGCTCGGAGATCGTCACCTGGCCCTTGTCGATCTCACCCTTCATCTTCTTGACGAGCTGCTCGTAGGTCGAGCTGACCTCGCGCACTTTCTCCTCGCGCGCCTTGTTCGAATCGGTCAGCTCCTGCGTGAGGCGGGTCCGGTCGCTCTCGAGCGCGCTGACGCGCTGGCGCAGGTCGACGATCGTCTTGCCGAGCTCGCCGGACTTCATCGACAGCGTGTTCTCGAGCTCCGCGCTGCGCTTGTTCGCCTCCGCGAGATCCTCCTTGAGGCGGCCGTTCTGCGTCTCGAGCGCGGTGTACTTCACCTCGGCGGATTCGATCGCCTTGGTGTGCTCGCTCATCGAGACGCATCCGGCGACTCCGAGGGGGACAAGGACCAGAGCGGTAATCGACAGCAGAGTCTTGTGCATCAATGGTCTCCCAGATCGGAAAGCCTGGCGAACGTGCCAGGGGGCTACGACTGCGGAGACCTAATTATGACAAAAGTCGCCTGGCCGGCGAAACATCGAGTCGAGTCTGCGGCCGCGCCGCGTAAGCGTGCGAGAAGCTGTCGTTTCAGCGGGTTTCCGCCGTATGAGAATCGGGATTTGCTGCCACCCAGCCCATGAAAATCTGATACCCGAGCGCCAGCAGGGTGGCGCCCACGAACATTCCCAGGATTCCACCGGTAGCCATGCCCCCCAGTGCGCCGAGCAGAATCACCGGCATCGGGGCATCGACTCCGCGGCCCAGCATCAGCGGCTTCAAGACGTTGTCGGCCATGCCGGCCAGCAGCAACATGACCGAATAGGCGATGGCGGCGCCGTTGCCGTAGTCGCCGCTCGACCAGATGTAGACGATCGCCGGAATGATCACGATCAGCGCCGGCACTTGCGCCACGCTGAGCACGAGCGTGATCGCCGCCAGAACACCCGCCCACGGCACGTGCGCCACGAGGAGGGCCAGACCGACGAGAATCGCCTGAACGAACGCGATGCCGATGACTCCCTGAGCCACGGCACGGATCGTCGCGGTGGAGAGTCGCGCAAACGGCTCGCCGCGTCCGCCGCCCACGATGCGCTCGAAGATCGCGCGACTGCCGCGCGTACCCGCCTCGCCGTACGCCATCATGATGCCGGCCACAACGAACGAGGCGAGGAATTGCAGTACCCCCAGCCCGATGTTCGCGACGACCGCGAGCGCTTTCCTGGCCAGCTCGCCGATCTTCGGCTGCATGCTCTCGACCAGCCCCGGTAAGTCCGTATGGGCTCTCGACCAGAAGTCGTAGATCTTCGGGCCGACGATCGGCCACTCTCGGATGCCTTCCCGCGGTGCGGGGACCTCGAGCGTGTTCTGCTGCACCACGCCGACGAGCCGGTGGACGGAGCTGCCGAACGAATCCATCAGCAATGCGGTCGGTGTGACGATGAGCACGATGCCGCCGACGACCACGATCGTCGCGGCGAGGCCCTGCTTGCCGCCGATCTTGCCGGCCAGCCATCGGTGCAACGGATAGAGCGTGACGGCCAGGATGACCGCCCAGGCCATCAAGGTCAGGAAAGGCGCGAAGACGACGTAGCACAGGACCGCCAGGACACCGATCAGCCCGGCGCGAATCAGCACGTCGAGAAGCTGTGACGCGACTCGACGCTCCAGACGGTCGTCGGGCCCGACGTGACTCATGCTGATCGCGGATTGTAGCTCACACGCCACCCCGGAGTCGTCGCAGCACGCGCTGCACGCCGCGCACGGCGGCCAGCGCCACCGTGCCGGCCGCGACGCCAACGACTGCATCGAGCAGCAGCGACATCGTGAGGCGAAGCACGCCGCTGCCCGTGGGCAGGCTCTCGATCCAGCCGTGGAGCCAGGGAACGCCGTGAACGAGGATGCCGCCGCCCACCAGGAACATCGCGGCCGTGCCCACGATCGAGAGCGCCTTCATGAGCCACGGTGCGATCAGGAGGATGCTCGTTCCGATCCCGCGCGCCGTGCGCGCGCGTACGCCGTTGCCATCGCGCCGGGCTAGATACAGCCCGGCGTCGTCGAGCTTCACGATGCCGGCAACCAGACCGTAAACGCCGGCGGTCATGGCGAGGGCGATGCCCCCCAGCACTGAAACGCGCGTCGCGAAGGGCGCGCTCGTCACCACTCCGAGCGTGATCACGATGATCTCGGCCGAGAGGATGAAGTCGGTGCGCACGGCTCCCTTGATCTTTGCCTTTTCGAACGCGACGAGATCGACTTTGGGATCCGACCGCGCACGCACGAGCTCGACGTGGTCCGCGTCGTCCTTCCCTGGGCGGTGCAGGAACTTGTGCGCGACTTTCTCGACGCCCTCGTAGCAGAGGTAGATACCGCCGATCATGAGCAGCGGCGTTACCGCCCAGGGGGCGAAGGCGCTGATCGCCAGCGCCGATGGCACCAGGATGGCTTTGTTCACCAGCGAGCCCTTGGCAACCGCCCACACGATCGGCAGCTCGCGATCGGCTCGCAGACCGGCGACCTGCTCGGCGTTGAGCGCGAGGTCGTCACCCAGGACACCCGTGGTCTTCTTCATGGCGACCTTGGTGAGGATCGACACGTCGTCGAGCAGGCTCGCGATGTCGTCCAACAGCGGAAGCAGACCAGATGCCACAGTCGCTATCGGCGGTCGTGACGAGCGTGCACGGCTAGGGCGCTACGCCGATCCGCCGAGGCGGGCCAGCGAGAACTGTATGTTTCGACGTGCCTGGGCCTCGTACCGCTGTCGAAAGCCGTCGGTGCAGAACAGGTGGGGCCGGTCGAGGAGCGTCTTCAAGATCTTGGCTCTGCCGGACCGGAACGCCAAGTCCTCAACCCACGCGTACTCGCGCCGCACCTGCGCCTCGTACTCCTCGAACCTCGCCGGTTGAGCGCCCAGGATGGACAGGTCCGCATCGACGAGCACCTGAGCATCGATGCCGACCGGCTCGGCCGCATGCCGTGTGGACATGACGAGATCGTGGATGCGCTGCGCGCTTCCGGTGCTCGCGCCGAGCTCTCGCGCCGCCGTGCGGGCCCAGTCGGCGCTGCGCTCCTCGTTGTCGTGGCGCCGCGTGTCGTAGATCGCGTCGTGGAACCAGAGACCGATCTCGACCTCGGCTGGATGTTCCGCGAGCGCAATGATGTCCCGGATCTTCTCGAAACACTCGAGGAGGTGCTGGCGCGTGTGGTAGTGGCGGTGTGCCTCTGCGTAGCGACTGAGCACGTCGCGATGGACCTGCCTGAGCGCCGGGGAATCGCCGACGCCCAGACCACCCCAGCTCCGAACCCAGTGACCGATATCACTCACGGTCTCACGCCTCGCCCGGCCGCGCTCGGCGAACCTCTCGAGCGGCTCCGGCAACACGACCCTGTCGCGCAACGCTCACCCGGACGTTATTATCCCGTACGCCGTGCCCGACTCGAATCCCGGACCCCCGGTCACGCCTGTTGAAGGCCGAACGGCGCCGGCCGGCCAGCCCGAACGCCACCACGAGCCTATCCCGTTTCGCGAACAGCTGGCGCAGCCGTCGTTCGCGCCCCGGTCCGCGATCGGCCGGTGGCTGTCGCGCGGCGAGTCCGTGGACGATCACGCGGGCCAGCCGATCGCGACGCATCCGTGGTGGAAGGTCATCTGGCTGACGGGCGTCGACTACTTCTCGACCCTTGGCTATCAGCCCGGCATCGCGCTGCTCGCGGCAGGCGCTGTCGCCCCGATCGCCACCGTGATCCTGGTGCTCGTCACCTTGCTCGGCGCTTTGCCGGTGTACGCGCAGGTGGCGGGACGAAGCTTCGCCGGGCAGGGCTCGATCGCGATGCTCGAGAATCTCTTGAGCGGCTGGAAGGGCAAGGGCCTCGTCCTGGTCCTGCTCGGCTTCGCCGCCACCGACTTCGTCATCACGATGACGTTGTCGGCGGCGGATGCCGCCAAGCACGCCATCGAGAATCCATTTCTCCATCCCGTGATCGGCGAGCACCCGATTCTCGTCACGCTCGTCATCCTCACCGCGCTCGCGGCCGTTTTCTTGAAGGGCTTCAACGAGGCGATCGGCCTCGCGGCGTCCGCCGCCGTGCCCTACCTCGTGCTGAATCTCGTCGTCCTCGGCCGCGGCGCTCTGGAAGTGATCGCGAACCTGGCGCTGCTCGACAGCTGGCGCGCAGCCCTCGCCGCGAAGGGCAGCTACCCGCTGCTGATCGCAGGCGCCCTGCTGGTGTTCCCGAAGCTGGCGCTCGGCCTGAGCGGCTTCGAGACCGGGGTCTCCGTCATGCCGCTGATCGACGGCGGGCAAGCCGATCGGGGATACAGCCCGAGAACGGGTGGCATACCGGTCGGACGAGTCGCCAATACCAGAAAGCTCCTGCTGAGCTCGGCAATCATCATGAGCGTGATGCTGATCCTCTCCAGCGTCGTCACGACTCTGCTGATCGACCCTGTCGACTACGCGGAGGGTGGCAAGGCGAGCGGGCGCGCCATCGCGTTCCTGGCCCACCGCTACCTCGGCGATGTCTTCGGCACGGTGTACGACGTGTCGACGATCCTCATCCTCGGTCTCGCGGGCGCGTCGGCCATGGCGGGCCTTCTCCATCTGATCCCGCGCTACTTGCCGCGCTTCGGCATGGCTCCACGCTGGGCCGCGCTTTCCCGCCCGCTCGTCCTGGTGCTGTTCGCCGTCAACATCGTCATCACGCTGGTCTTCGGCGCCTCCGTCGAGGCGCAGAGCGGCGCCTATGCCACGGGGGTGCTGGTGTTGATCCTGTCGGCCGCCTTCGCCGCGACGCTCTCGCTGTGGCGCGAGCGCCGCCGGCTCTTGGCGTTCTATACGGGGATCATCTGCCTGGTGTTCGCCTACACCCTGGCGGACAACTGCCTGGCGCGCCCCGACGGGCTGATCATCGGGACGATCTTCACGGTGCTCCTGATCGTCGCGTGCTCGATCAGCCGATCGATACGCTCGGTGGAGTTCCGTATTCCGTATGGACATTTCGCCGATCGCGAGAGCTTCCGTCTCGGGCCGGCGGTGCGCGGCAAGAAAGTGCACCTGGTCCCCATGGCGCGCTCGTCGCCGGACGCGCGCCGGAAGACGAGAGCCACGATCCTTCGGCACTACAACGTGCGCGGGCCGTTTCTGTTCCTTCACGTGAACCTGCTGGACAACCGCAGCGAGTTCTCGGCGCCGCTCGAGGTGAGCCTCCGGAAGGACGGCGACGACTATGTCGGCGAGGTGCTCGGAGCGCTCGCGATCGCGAATACGATCGCTTACATCAGCGAGGCGATCGATCCGATCTCGATCATCATCGGGCTCACCCGGCGTAACTTGATGGCCCAGGCCATGCGCTATCTCGTGCTGGGCGAGGGCGAGACCGGCCTGATGGTCTACACGGTTCTGTTGCGCTACTGGGAGCTGACGCCCGAGGAGGACGTGCGTCCGCTCATCTTCCTGATGTCCGACTAGCGCCCTGGCGATCAGCGGCCGACCAGCCGCCGGGGCTCCCAGTGGACGCGCGTGTGGGCCTCCACGTCCCCGTCGCGGGCGAACAGCTTGATCAGGACCACGCCGGCGAGAAATCCCCCCACGTGGGCCCAGAACGCCACGCCGCCGGTGCTCTCGCTCGCGAAGAGCCCGAACACGCCGCTCACCAGCTGAATGGCCGCCCAGTAGACGAGCATGGTCCACGCCGGCAGCGCAATGGACGTGAAGAAGAAGCCGAGGATGAGAAGCGCGTAGACGCGGACCCTCGGGTAGAGGACCAGATACGCGCCCATGACCCCGCTGATCGCGCCCGAGGCGCCCACCATGGGTATGACCGATGACGGATTCAGGAGGACCTGCGTCATCGCCGCGGCGACGCCGCAGACGAGGTAGAAGATCGCGTACCGCACGCGGCCCATCGAATCCTCGATGTTGTCGCCGAAGACCCACAGAAACCACATGTTGCCGATCAGGTGCATCCACGAGCCGTGCAGGAACATCGAGGTGAAGACGTGCGAGATCTGCCGGCCGGGATCGGTGAGGCACATGAGCCCGTCGCCCATCGGGAATCGGGTGCCCGGCGGCAAGGCTCCCGTGAGCTCGCCCGGGATCAGCCCGAGGTCGCACACGGCCCGCGCGAGCGCCAGCGGAGAGCCCGCGCCCTCGACGAACAGCCAGACGATGATGTTCAGGGCGATCAGCAGGTAGTTGACGATGGGCGTGCGCTGGGTCTGGTTCTCGTCGCGATACGGGAACATGTCCCGCTCAGCATATCGCGTCTTCGTGACCGCGGGTGTCGGGCGTCACCCAGACCTACTGGCTTTGCGAGCCCCCACTCCGGACTCGCGCCAGCACCGCGCTGCCCTGCGGCTTGACCAGCAGCAAGATGATGTCGGGATGCGTGGCCCGTACGCGGTCTTCGATGGCGCTGACGGCCGTCTCCACGTCGGCGGCCGACAGGGTGTCGGTGAAGTCCGCCGTGATCGCCGCGACGATCTGCTCGGGAGCCAGATGAACCGTGAACAGGCCGTCCGCGCGCTCGACGCCCGGGTGCTCGCGGGCGATCGCGCAGATCGACGCGACCACGGACGAGTCGGCCGGCTCGCCGATCAGTAAGCCCTTGCTCTCGCGGGCGAGGAAGATCGACACGGCGCCGAGCAGCAGGCCGATGCCGATGGACGCGGCGCCGTCGAGCACCGGGCGGCGCAAGACGTCGCTCGCGGCGATCCCCACCAGCGCGATTCCGATCCCGATCAGCGCGGCGGTGTCCTCGAAGAGCACGCCGAACACCGTCGGATCCTTGCTGCGCTGAACGGCCTCGATGTACCCGCGCTGTCCCTTCTCCGCGCGAAACTCCCTGACCGCGACGAGCCACGAGGCGGCCTCGAACACGCCGGCCAGGCCGAGGACGACGTAGTTCACGACCGGGTTCGACATGGGCGTGGGCGCCAGGACGTGGCGCACGCCCTGGTAGAGCGAGACCCCGGCCCCGAGGGCGAAGATCACGATCGTGACGACGAAGCTCCAGAAATAGAGCTCGCGCCCGTGTCCCAGCGGGTGCTGTTCGTCGGGGGGTACCGCCGCGCGCCGAAGGCCGTGGAGCAAAAGCACCTCGTTGCCGGTATCGACCAACGAGTGGACCGCCTCGCTGGCCATGGCCGAGCTGCCGGTGAGCGCCGCGGCGACGAACTTAGTCGCCGCGACGAGCAGGTTGCCGATGAGCGCGGCATAGACGACCCGTTTCGAAGCGCGCCTGGCCATGTGTGGGGGACCGAACGCCTACCGAAAGCGTGAGGCGCGCCGACGGAGGTGTCAAGCGCACAGGGCAGGCAACGATCGCGGCCTTGGCCGCGTCGTAAGGATGTGGAGCCCTTGTCTCTCTCACCGACGCCCGTCACCGCCGCTGCGAGCGGCAACGGCGCTACCACGGCGGAGCTGATCGGGCGTGCGCTGAGACGACGCTGTCCGGTTTGCGGTCGGGGACGGATGTTCGACGGGTGGTTTGCCCAGCGGCAACGGTGCGACGCCTGCGGTTTCCGGTTCGACCGCAACGAGGAGGAAGATTACTGGCTCGGCGCGTACTTGCTGAACTTCATGGCCACCGAGGTGCTCTTCGCCCTGCTGCTGGGGGTCGTCCTTCTGGCGACCTGGCCGCGCCCGCCGTGGCCGGCGATCATCTGGGTCGGCGCGGTCCAGATGATCGCGACCCCGATCCTGTCCTATCCGCTGACGAAGGCGCTGTGGCTGGCCGGCGACCTGATCTTCCGCCCGCCCACGGCGGCCGACTTCGCGCAGCTCGACGAGAGCGGTTAGAGCGCCAGATACTGCTGGCGAATTGCCGGGTTGTCGCGGAACTCGCGCGCGCTGCCTTCGTAGCGGATGTGGCCCTTCTCGAGGACGTAGACCCGGTCGGCCAGGTTCAGCGAGAACTCCACGTTCTGCTCTGCGAGCAGGATCGTGAGGCCCTCGGCCTTGAGCCGCGCGATCTGTACCTGAAGATGGTCGACGATCAGCGGCGCCAGGCCCTCCGAGGGCTCGTCGAGCAGGAGCAGCTCCGGGTTGCCCATCAGGGTGCGCGCGATCGTGAGCATCTGCTGCTCGCCGCCTGACAGAAAGCCGCCGGCGCGAGCGCTGAGCTGCCGGAGCGCGGGGAACAGGTCGAAGACCCGCTCCGTGGTGAACCCGCCCGGGCGCACCCGCGCCGCGGCGACGTCGAGGTTCTCCCACACGGTTAGGTCCGCGAAGATCCGGCGATCCTCCGGCACGAACCCGATCCCGAGCGCGGCCGTGCGGAACGGCGCCTCGCGCGTGATGTCGCGCCCCTTCCACACGATCCGACCGCTCGACGGCGGCGTGAGCCCCATGATCGACCGCATCGTGGTCGTCTTGCCGACACCGTTGCGGCCGAGCAGGCACACGCACTCGCCGGGCGCCACCCGCAGCGACACGCCGAAGAGCACGCGGGACAGGCCGTAGGCCGTGTGGACGTCCTCGACCTCCAGGATCGGCGTGGAGGTCGCGGCCATCAGTGGCGCTCCCCGAGATAGACGCGGCGGACGGACTCGTCGCGCCGGACCTCGGCCGGCGTGCCATCGGCGATCACCCGGCCCTGGTGGAGCACGGTGATCTTCTCGGCGATCGAGAACACCACCTCCATGTCGTGCTCGGTGAACAGCAAGGTGAGCCCGCGCTCGCGCGCGATCCGCTCGATCAGCCGGATCGCCTCGCGGGTCTCCGTCGCCGACATCCCGGCCGTCGGCTCGTCGAGCAGCAGGATCTCGGGCTCGAGTGCCAGCGCCAGTCCGAGCTCGAGCTGCTTCTGAGCGCCGTGCGAGAGGAACCCGGCCACCTCGCTGCCGCGATCCCCGAGGCCGATCGATTCGAGCAGCGCAAAGGTCTCGTCGCGGTAGAGGCGCTCGACTGGCGAGAAGAGGTTCCAGCCGCGGCCGCGATGCGACAGAAAGGCCGCCTGCACGTTCTCGAACACGGTCAGGCGCGGGAAGATGTTGGTCCGCTGGAACGAGCGCCCGACGCCGAGTCGGCAGAGATCGTGCGGCGCGATGCCCGTGACGTCGCGTCCGTTGAGCTTCACGTGGCCGCGATCGGGCCGAAGATGGCCCGTGATCAGGTTGAACAGGGTCGTCTTGCCGGCGCCGTTGGGCCCGATGATCGCGGCGATGCCGGCGCGCGGGACGTCCAGGCTCACGCCGCCGACGGCCACGAAGCCGTCGAAGACCTTGACGAGGTCGCGCACCTCAAGCACTGCGCACCCGACGGAAGACGCGGTCGGACAAGGCGCCGATCGCGCCGGCGATGCCGCCCGGGAAGCCGAACAGGAGCACGACCAGCACGGTCCCGAGCACGAGCGGCCAGTATTCGGTGTAGGAGACGATCTGCTGGTTCAGGAGGATCAGCACGAGCGCGCCGATGCTCGGGCCGAAGAAGGTGCTCATGCCGCCGAGGAGCGTCATGATCAGCACCTCGGACGATTTCGTCCAGTACGCGAAGTCCGGGAACACGCCGCGGTTGAAGATGCCGAAGAGCCCGCCGGCGAGCCCGGCGAACGTGCCGGCCAGCACGAACGCGGCGAGCTCGTAGCGGCGCACGTTGACGCCGATGAACTCGGCGCGCTCGGCGTTCTCGCGGATCGTCGTGAGCATGCGGCCAAAGGGCGAGGTGACGATGCGGTGGAGCACCCACAGGCAGACCGCCACCAGCACCACGGTGAGGAAGTAGAAGTACTCCGCGGTCCGCCAGCCGAGCACCGGCACGCTCGCCCCGAGCCGCTCGAGCCAGCCGAAGTCCGGGTAGGGGATCTCGGGCATGCCCTGCTCGCCGCCGGTCAGCTCGTTCCACTTGAAGCAGATCGCCCAGACGATCTGCGCGAAAGCCAGGGTGAGCATCGCGAAGTAGATGCGGGTGAGGCGCACGCAGAAGAAGCCGAAGAGCAGCGCGCACGCCGCGCCGAACACGCCCGCCGCCGGCCACGCCAGGACGAACGGCAGCGCGAGCTTCTTCATCAAGATACCGGTCACGTACGCGCCGACCCCGAAGTACGCGGCGTGGCCGAAGGAGACGAGACCGGTGTAGCCCACCAGGAGATTGAGGCTCGTGGCGAAGAGCGCCCAGATGATCACGTCGTTGGCCAGGAACGTGTAGAAGCGCGAGCCGAAGGCCGGCACCGCGAGCGCCGCCGCGAAGACGACCAGCGCCGCGAGCCCACGCAGCTTCATCGGAGCGGCCGACCCAGCAAGCCCCAGGGGCGGATGATGAGCACCGCCGCCATCAGGGCGAACACCGCGAAGATCGAGAAGCGCGGGAAGAAGAGGATGCCGAACGAGAGCACCTGCCCGTAGACGACCGCGCCGAGGAAGGTGCCCCACAGCGACCCGAGCCCGCCGATCACGACGACCACGAACGCCTCGACGATGACCTCGGTGTCCATGCCCGGCGTGGTGGCGCGCATCGGGCTGATCAGGGCGCCGCCGAGACCGCCGAGGAACGAGGCCAGCATGAAGACGCCCGTGTACAGCCGGTCGACGTTGACGCCGAGCGCGCCGAGCGTCTCGCGGTCGAGCGCGGCGGCGCGGATGAAGCGGCCGGCCCGCGTGCGCTGTAGCACGAACCAGAAGGCGAGCGCGATCGCCGGGCCGAGCATGATGATGAACAGGTTGTATTGCGGGATCGTCGCGCCGAAGAGCGTGAACGAGCCGCTGAGCTCGGGCGGCCGGCTCACGGACTTCTGCTGCGTGCCCCAGAAGATCTTGGCCGCGTCGCTCAGGATCAGCCCGAGCGCGTACGTGAACAGGAGCTGGTACAGCTCCTCCTTGCCGTAGAGATGGCGAAAGAGCACGCGCTCGACGACGCCGCCCAGCAGCGCGATCCCGAGGGCCGCGCCGAGGGCGGCGAGCCAGAAGCGCCCGGGGCCCGGCCCGAGCCATAGCATCGACTGGTACGCGAGATACGCGCCCAGCATGTAGAAGGTGCCGTGCGCGAAGTTCAGCACGCGCAGCACCCCGAAGATCAGCGACAGACCCGACGCGATCAGGAACAGGAACATCGCGGCCGTGAGGCCGCTCAGGCTCTGCGCGAAGACAAACGACGCGTCAGGCACTAGTTGCGTTCACGAAGAGTCCGGCTCAGTCCATGAACTTCGACGGATCGACGTACGTCACGGGCTTCATGATCGCGAAGGGGTACTTCGGGTCCTTCACGGTCTTGCCGTAGAGCTGGCCGCGATTGGCCTGGTGGTCTTTCTCGCGGATCGTGAGCGGCCCGACCGGCGTCTCGACCGTGAGGCCGAGCAGCGCCTTCGCGACCTTGTCGGAATCGGCGCTGTTGGCCTTCTTGATCGCCTCGGTCAGGAACTGCATGCCGATGTAGCCCTGGACCGCCCACGACGACGGGTACTCGTCCTTGAGATACTTCGACAGGCGCGCCGTGTAGTCGCGATGCGCCGCCGTCTCGCCCCAGTAGAACGCGTCGTAGGAGTTGCCCCAGATGCCGACCGGGTAGTCGGCGCCCATCGACTTGGTCGTCTCCGGCGTCGCCGCCTCGCCGACGCCGATGAAGTTGTACTTGATCGCGTCGAAGACGCCGAGCGCCTTGGCCTGCTTGGAGTAGGTCACGAAGAACCCGCCCCAGATCGACGAGAAGATCGCCTCGGGCTTCTTGGCCATCTGCGCGTTGATGAACGGGTTGTAGTCCTGCTCACCGAGCTTGGGCCACTGCTGGTCGACGATCTCGACGCTCGGCTTGATCTTCTTCAGGTGCTCGATGAAGGCCTTGGTCACGTCCTGACCGTAGGCGTAGTCGAAGCTGATCGTCGCCACCTTGGTGACCGGCCACTTGGCCACGATCTCGGCCGCGCTGCGTCCTTCCATCGTGGTGGTCGCCGCCACGCGGAACACGTAGGGGTGCAGCTTGTCGGGCGCAGTCAGCTGATCGGTCTTCGGGATCGGCGCGATGAAGACGATCTTGTTCTCCTTGGCGACGACCGACACGGCCGGCCCCTCGGCCGAGGTCAGGGTGCCGACCAGGAAGTCGACGTTCTCCTTCAAGATGAGCTCGCGCGCGACGCGCACGGCCTCGTTCGCGTCGGCCTTGGAGTCGCGAACCAAGAGCTCGACCTTGCGGCCGAGCACGCCGCCCTTCGCGTTGAGCTCCTCCACGAACATCTGGGCGCCCTTGGACGCGGGCTCGCCGAAGAGCGCCGGCGGCCCTGAGAGCGGCATCGGCATACCGACCTTGATCGGCTTCTGGGCCTCGGCGACGAGCGGCAGCGCCAGCACGACAGCCAGGAACAGGGTGAAGACGTGCAGCATGAGAGAGCCTCCTATCGGGAGTCGTTTCGCCCCGGCGATGGGTCGCTCAGAGCGCCGGCAGCCCCGGGACACGCACGCGAATACGGTATACCGAGGTCGAAGCCGTGATGTAAAGAGAGCGCAGGTCGTCGTCGCCGAACGCCATGTTGGCCGTGTACTCGGGCACGCGGATCACGCCGAGATCGACGGCCTCGGGGTTGAAGACGTGGATCCCGCCCGGTCCGCAGCAGTACACGTTGCCCTGCGAGTCGAGCTTCATGCCGTCGGGTGCGCCCTTGCCCTCGCCCTTCGTCTCGGCCCACACGCGCCCGCCGGCCAGGCTGCCGTCGCTCTTCACGTCGAAGACGCGGATGTGCTGGCGCGCGGTGTCGTTCACGAACAGCCGCCGGCCGTCGAGCGAGAAGCAAAGCCCGTTGGGCCGGTCGAAGTCGTCCGCGAGCAAGGCCGGCGACCGCGGATCGGTCCCGACGCGGAAGACGCCCTGAAAGGAAAGCTCCTGAGGCCTGGGCACGCCGAAGAACTCGGCGCGGCCATAGGGCGGATCGCTGAAGTAGATGCCGCCGTCGGCCGCGCACACGATGTCGTTGGGGCTATTGAGCTCCTTGCCGCTCCAGTGGGTGGCGAGCGGCTGGGTAGAGCCGTCGGCGAGCGTGACCGTGACGTGGCTGGTCGCGTGCTCGCAGGCGAGCAGCCGCCCCTGACGATCCCAGGTGAGCCCGTTCGACTTGTTGCACGGCCTACGAAACGTCGTGACCCCATCGGACGCGGACCATCGGCGCAGATGGTCGCCCGGCATGTCGCTCCAGAGCAGGTAGCGACCGCGCGGGTGCCAGAGCGGTCCTTCCGTGAACAGGCAGTCGCCCGCGACCTTCTCGAAGGTCACATCAGGGCCGACGACATCGGTCAGGCGGGGGTCTCGAACCTCGAGGCTCGTCACGCGGCGCGCCAACTCCTTGTCGTCATTGAATTCGCATCCGGAGGCGAGGAGGGTAGCACGGCTCCGCCGGAGTACGCCAGTTAGGGGACAATGGTGGGCTGACAGGGTCCGGCCGAAGGAGTAAGATCGGGGCTTCACACGATCGGCGCCAACAGCGCGGACCGCTGGAAAAGCAGAGAAAGCATGGATGCTCGAGGCGCGGTGATCGAAGAGGCTTCGCCGGGGCTCGGCGCTCGGCGACAGTCCGCGCAGCGGATCGGCGCAACCGCCGTTCTGGTGGCCATCGCCTACTATGTGGGCGCCAGCGCCGGTTTCATCCTCGGTTTGCCGCCGTCGACGCCGTCGGTCCTCTGGCTGCCCAACGCGATCCTGACCGCCACCTTGTTGCTCACGCCGGTCAAGCGGTGGTGGATCTATCTGCTGGCGGCGTTTCCCGCTCACGTCGCTGCCAAATTCGGCGCACCGTTGCCGCCGGTGCTCGTCCTGGCGCTCTTCGCCACCAATTGCAGCGAGGCCCTCGTGGCCGCGGCCTGTGTGCGCCGATTCAGTGACGCGCCGACCCGCTTCGACACCTTGCGCCGCGTGGCGGTGTTCATCGGGGGCGCGGTGCTGATCGCCCCCTTCGTGTCCTCGTTCGCGGACGCGGCCGTGGTCTCCGAGCTCAAGCAGGCGCCGTACTGGCTGGTGTGGCGGACCCGGTTCATCGCCAACGCGCTGACGGAGCTCACGCTCGTGCCGGCCATCGTCGGAGTGGTCACGGCGCGGTCGAGCTGGGGGCCGGAGACCCCGCTGCGCCGTTATATCGAAGCCGGGCTCCTGGCTCTCGCGATGACGACCGTCGGGGCCGTGATCATGGAAGGCCTCGTGCACGGTCCGAGCGCGATTCCGGGCGCGCCGTACACACCGCTCGTGACTCTCCTTCCGTTCATCCTGTGGGCGGCGGTGCGATTCGGTCCGGGCGGTGCCAGTCTCTCGCTCTTGTGTACGGTGCTCCTGGCGATCGTCGTGAGCGTGCACGGTCGCCCGGCGGCCGCGGCGATGCCGTCGGCCGACAGCGTGACCGCGCTTCAGATCCTCCTGTTCGTCGTCGCGATCCCGTTCATGTGTCTGGCCGCCGTCTTCGACGAGCGGCGCCGATCCAACGAGGCCCTCGCGGATCGGCTGCGGTTCGAAGAGCTGCTGGTCCGTCTCTCCAGCACCTTCGTTCACCTCCCGAGCCGCGAGGTCGAGACCGCCCTCGAGACCTCGGTGGCACAGCTTGGCGAATTCCTCGGGCTCGACCGGGTCACGCTCTATCGCCTTTCGCGCGAGGCCGGCGAGGAGTTCGCGATCGCCTACACGTGGAGCGCTCCCCGCGTGCGACCGTTGCCGCGGGTCAGCCCGCGGCGTGATTTCCCGTGGATCCACGCGCAGCTCCTGCGCGAACGGCCGGTTGGTTTTTCTCACCCCGGTGAGCTTCCGCCGGAGGCGAGCACCGACGCCGAGACGTTCCGCCAGCGCGGCATTCGCTCGAACCTGTCGATTCCGATGGTGGCCGGTGGCCGCATCCTCGGCACCCTCGCGTTCGTGACGCTCACGGTCGAGCGCGCCTGGCCGGACGAGCTGGTCCAGCGCCTGCGTCTGATCGGCGAGGTGTTCGCGAACGCGCTGGCGCAGCAGGAGAACGAGGACACCGTACGCGCCAGTGAGCTGATGAAGTCGGCCATCCTCGCGTCGCTGAAGAGCGACGTGGCGGTGCTCGATCGGGAGGGTGTAATCGTCACGGTCAACGACGGCTGGATGCGCTTCGAGCGCGAGAACGGCGGGACGCCCGAGGCCTGCGTGGGCAGCAGCTATCTCGACGCCTGGCGCCACGCCGCCGATAAGGATGTGCCCCATGCCGCCGAGGCGCTCGCCGGAACCCAGGCGGTGCTGGACCGATCCAGCGCGAGCTTTGCGCTCGAGTACGCCTGCCGCGAGTCAGGCTACGAGCGCTGGTTCGCGATCTCGGTGGTACCGCTGAACGTGCCCGGCGGCGGCGCCGTCGTCTCGCGAAGCGAGATCACCGAGCGCAAGCGCGCGGAGCTCGAGGTCCAGCTGAGCCGCCAGGAGCTGGCGCACTTCAGCCGTGTCTCGATGATGGGCGAGCTGACCGCGTCGCTGGCTCACGAGCTGAACCAGCCGCTGACCGGGATTCTCGCGAACGCCCAGGCGGCGCTGCGCTTTCTCGACGCGACGCCGCCCGATCTTTCCGAGATCCGGGCCATCCTGTCCGACATCGTCGACGACGACAAGCGCGCGGGCGAGGTGATTCGCCGGCTGCGCGGTCTGTTGCGGAAGGAAGACGTCCGGTTCAGGGCGCTCGACCTCAATGTCCTGATCAGGGACGTGGCGAAGCTCCTGACCAGCGACGCGGTCATTCGCAACATCGCCGTCCGGCTGGAGCTCGCCCCGGATCCGGTGCTGGTCAGCGGGGACAGCGTGCAGCTGCAGCAGGTCGTCCTGAATCTTCTGCTCAACGCCATGGAGTCGATGGCCGAGTGCGCCGAGGATGGACGGAGCATCACCGTGCGGAGCGAAAACACCGACGTCGACGCCGTCCACGTGTCCGTGCAGGACGCCGGGACCGGCTTTCACCAGGGAACGCAGCACCTGGTCTTCGAGCCCTTCTACACCACGAAGCCGTCCGGGATGGGCATGGGCCTGGCGATCTCGAAGTCGATCATCGAGGCGCACGGCGGGCTCATCTGGGCCGAGGACAACTCGATCGCAGGCGCGACCTTCCACTTCTCGCTCCCGACAGCCGGCGCGAGGTCCGAGTGACCAACGATGGTGTGATCGTGGCGGTCATCGACGATGACCCGTCCGTGCGGCGAGGCCTGTCCCGGCTGTTCCGATCCAAGGGCTACCGCGTCGAGACGTACGCATCGGCGCGGGGATTTCTGGAGCGCGGTGACTACGCGCGGCTCGCCTGTCTCGTCCTCGACGTCCGGATGCCGGGCCAGACCGGGCTCGACCTTCAGGACGTCCTGACGGTCGGCGGTCACGACCTCCCGATCGTCTTCATCACCGGCCACGGCGATGTGCCGCTCGAGGTCCGCGCGCTGCAGGCGGGAGCCGTCGACGTTCTCGCCAAGCCGTTCGACGACGAGACGCTGTTCAGCGCCGTCGAGCGGGCGGTCGCGAAGAACCGGGCCGTCCGGACACTGGGCGAGCGCCGCTAGCTACTTCTTCGCGGACTCCTTGTCGAGCGCCACGACGAGCGCCTGCGCGAACGTGAGCTCGACCATGTCACCCACCTTCACGTCCTTGATGTTCTTGACGTCCTTCACCTTGACGGTCTCGGTTCGGCCCTGGGGGCCCTTCACGGTCACCGAGGGCGCCTTGCGATCGATGGCGGTGATCGTGCCGGTCAAGGTGACTTCGCGAGCGACGGCGCCCGCCGGATTCTCCCCGGGCTTGGACGTCGCGCGGCTTTCCTGAACCGTCACTCCCGGCGTCGCGGCGTCCGACTTCTTGACCGCGATGGCGACCGCTTCGTAGTAGGTGGCCACCACCGGATCGCCGACCTTGACCGCGTCGAGCTTCTGCGGATCCTGAACGTCGAGCGTCACCATGCGGCCCTTCGGGCCCTTGAGCGTGATGGTCTTCGCGTCCTTGTCGACCGCGGCGATCGTGCCGTGAACCTTGACGGACTTGACCTGGGCGGCGGCCGGCTTCTGCTCGGCCGGCGGCGCGGCCGGGGTTTGCGCGTAGGCGGGAGCGGCGATCAGCAGCAGAGTGGCAAGGCTCAGGGTTACGGCAGTGACTGATTTCATCGCAGATCTCCTCCACGTGGGGACGGGATGCCCGAAGGCGTCAAAAGGGGCTCACAACGCCCCATCTGATCCGATGCCGGACGCCGGCGCAATAGGCCGTAAGTCCAGCGGCGCCCCGGGGATGCCGCCGGCTTGACACCGGGTACTCGGGTTGTGAAGAATGCGGCACCGGCTCGACACGACCCACTCCAGAGCCTCACAGATCAAGGAGAAAAGATGCGCGCCTATCGATCCTGGACCCTTCGGGCCCTGGCCCTGGCGCTCAGCGGTCTTCTGGTTACGGGCGGGCTTTCGTCGGCGCAGGCCGTCGACAAGGACACGCTGGTCATCGCGCTCGACACGCTGGGCGCCCAGGTCATGGACCCCATCATGGACACCCGTGCGCCGCACGCGCACTACCACGCGCCGATCTGGGATTCGCTGGTCGGCTTCGACCTCGAGAACGGCGGTATCGGCCCCGGCGCCGCGGAGCGCTGGGAGCAGGCCGCGGACGGCAAGAGCTGGACCTTCTATCTCCGCAAGGGCCAGCGCTTCCACAACGGCGACCCTGTCACGGCCGCCGACGTGAAATTCAGTCTCGAGCGCGTGATGTCGCCCGAGTCGATCTCGTCGGGCGCCGCTGCGCTGCGGCGGGCGATCGATCACATCGACGTCGTCGACGACCTCACGGTCCGGGTCTACACGAAGGGCGTCATTCCGCAGTTCGCGGCGAGCCTCTCGCGGGCGGTCTTCATGGAAGGCTCGGTCATGCCCAAGAAGTACATCGAGACCGTGGGCGCCAAGGGCTTTCGCGACAAGCCCGTCGGCAGCGGGCCGTGGAAGTTCGTGCGCAGCGTGCCGGGCGACCGCATCGAGTACGAGGCCGTCACCACGCCGCACTGGCGCGGGACGCCGCAGTTCAAGCGGTTGACCCTGCTGCTGGTGCCCGAGCAGAGCACGCGGCTGGCGATGGTGCGCACCGGCGAGGCCGCGATCGCGAGCATCGGGCCCGAGGGCGTCAAGGAGGCGCGCGCGGGCGGGATGAAGATCGTCAGCGTGCCGGGCACGATGCAGGCTGTCTACCAGTTCTGGGGGCTCTACAAGCCGGAGGCGAAAGGCTCGCCCCTCAACGACGTGCGCGTGCGCGAAGCGCTCTCGCTGGCGATCGATCGGCAGCAGATCATCGACCACGTGATGGGCAAGGAAGCGCGCTGGCCCTTGCCGTTCGCGTCCTTCAAGTATTCGAGTGACATGACCGTGCCGCGCTGGGAGGACTGGGCGCGCACGGCGCTTCGCTACGATCCAGCGCGCGCCAAGCAGCTCCTCGCCGAGGCCGGGCACGCGGGCGGCTTCAAGATGACGTTCTGGAACACCGCGCTGCCGGGCACGCCGTTCATGGTGCAGATCGGCGAAGCGGTCGCCGGCTTCTGGGAGAAGATCGGCGTGAAGGTCGAGCTGAAAACGGTCGAGTGGGGCGCGTTCGATCCGATGGGTCGCGGCGAGCAGAAGGGGCTGGTCGGGACGGCGTCGATGTACCGCACCGCCGGACGCCCCGAGCCGATCCCGCGCTACGCGACGACGTTCGTGTCCAAGGGCGTCCAGCACCTGTTCGGCGATCCGCAGACGTGTCCGGCGCTCTGCGTGGACGCGGACAAGGCGTACGAGGCGATCGTGGCCGAGAAGGACGACGCCAAGCGCACGGCGGCGACGAACAAGATGATCGAGCTCGTGACCAAGAGCTGGATCGCCGTGCCGATCATCGAGGGGATGGGCACCTGGGCGGTGAACCCCAAGAGCGTCGGCTACTTCAAGCCCATTCCGGGGCGTCACGAGTTCGGCGACGTGACCGAGCGCATGCCGCGCCCGGACCAGAAGTCCTGGCCCTGAGGCGAGGCCGACGTGCAGCGCTTCATCCTGCGGCGCGTCGCTCAGAGCGTGGTGCTGTTGTTCGTGCTGGCGCTCATCATCTTCGCGCTGGCGCGGGTGAGCGGCAATCCCGCCGACCTCCTCCTGCGTGAAGACGCCACGCAGGAGGACCGCGCGCACCTCCTGCGCGCGCTCGGCCTGGACCGGCCCGTTCACGAGCAGCTCTATCTGTTCCTCGCCGGCGTGGTGCGCGGCGACCTCGGCGAGTCGATCCGCTACCGCAAGCCCGCCGCCGAAGTCTTCTTCGAGCGGTTGCCGAACACGCTCCAGCTCCTGCCGCTGGCGATGGTGGGCGCGCTCGTCGTCGCGATTCCGCTCGGCGTCCTGGCGGCGGTGTACCGCGGCACGATGGTCGACCGCATCTCGGGCGCGATTGCCGTCCTCGGCATCGCCACGCCGTCGTTCTGGCTCGGCATCGTGCTGATCTACGTGTTCAGCATCAAGCTCGGTCTCTTGCCGTCGTCGCGGATGGGTGGGCCCAGCCACTACGTGCTGCCGGCGATCACGCTCGGCCTGTTCCTGGTGGCCGGGATGATGCGGCTCGTGCGCTCGAGTCTCCTCGAGGTGATGGGCAGCGAGTTCGTGAAGCTCGCGCGGCTCAAGGGCCTGTCGCAGACGGTCGTGATCTGGAAGCACTGCCTGCGGAACGCGTTGATCCCCGTGACGACGCTCTTCGGCGTCTACTTCGCGCTCCTGATCACGGGCGCGATCGTCACCGAGACGGTCTTCGCGTGGCCGGGCGTCGGCCGGCTCACCTACGAAGCGGTCATCTTCCGCGACTATCCGCTGCTGCAGGCGGTGATCTTGCTGAAGGCGATCATCGTGCTCGGCGTCAACCTCGGTGTGGACATCCTCTACGCGTATCTCGACCCGCGCGTACGGTACGCGTAGATGGCGAGGGTAGAGGAGCGCCTGGACACGGGCCTGGTCGCCTCGGCACCGGCCGACGACGCCGCGCGGCCCCGCTTGCGCGGCGATCTGGCGCGTATGCCGTGGGTCTCGGCGGTCATCATCACGGTGCTGGTCCTGGGCGCGCTGGCGGCGCCGCTGATCGCGCCGCATTCGGCGACCGAGCAGTCGCTGCCGGACAAGCTCCGGCCGCCCGCGTGGGAGGCGGGCGGGAGCCGCAATCACCTCCTGGGCACCGACGTGCTCGGGCGCGACGTCCTGAGCCGCCTGATCTACGGCGCGCGCGTCAGCCTGATCGTGGCCGCGGTGGCGTTGCTGGCCGGCGGCGGCATCGGGCTGATGGTCGGCATCGTCTCCGGCTATCTCGGCGGCCGCGTCGACAGCTTCCTGATGCGCGTGGTCGACGCGACCTTGACGTTCCCGACCATCCTGATCGCGCTCCTGCTGGCCGTGAGCCTGGGGCCGGGCCTCGGAACGATCTCGATCGCGATCACGGTGCTGATCTGGGCGCGCTTCGCGCGCGTGGTGCGCGGCGAGGTGCTGGCGGTGAAGGCGCGCGACTTCGTGGCGCTGGCGCGCGTCCACGGCTGCTCGCACCTGAGAATCATGGTCGTGCACATCGTGCCGAACGTGCTCAACACGTTCATGGTGCTGCTGACCCTCCACATCGGCTTCGTGATCATCGTCGAGGCATCGCTCTCGTTCCTCGGCGCCGGCATCCCGCCGCCGACCCCGTCGTGGGGCCAGATGGTGGCCGACGGGCGCAGTCACATCGCGAGCGCCTGGTGGCTCTCGGTGGTGCCGGGCGCCGCGATCATGTTGGTGGTGCTCGCGTTCAACCTGTTCGGCGACTGGCTCCGCGACTGGCTCGACCCGCGGCTCAGGCAGGTCTGAGGAGCCGGCGCCCGTGACAGCCGCCGCGCCGGTCGTGCTCGACGTACGCAATCTCCGGGCGTACCTCTACACACGCTGGGGCGTCGTCCGAGCCGTCGACGGCGTGAGCTTCGCGCTGCGCGAGGGCGAGACCCTGGGACTCGTCGGCGAATCGGGGTGCGGCAAGACGATGACGGGGCTGTCGCTCGTTCGTCTGCTGCCCGAGCCGGCCGGCCGGATCGTCGAGGGGCAGGTGCTCCTCGAGGGCGAAGACCTCGTCACGAAGAGCGAGGCCGAGATGCGCCGCATTCGCGGCCGCCGCGTCTCGATGATCTTGCAGGACCCCCAGACATCACTGAATCCGGTCTTCACGATCGGCGACCAGATCCTCGAGGCGCTGCGGCTCCACCACGGCGACGGCGCGCGCGCGCTCACGGGCCGCGCCGAGGAGGCGCTGCGGCGCGTGAAAGTCGCGGCGCCCGAGCAGCGGATGCGCGCGTATCCTCACCAGATGAGCGGCGGCATGAAGCAGCGGGTCGTCGGCGCGATCGCGGTGGCCGGCGAGCCGCGCGTGCTCATCGCCGACGAGCCCACGACCGCGCTCGACGTGACGATCCAGCTCCAGTACCTGGCGCTCCTGAAGGAGATCCAGGCGCGGACGCGCCTGGCGATGCTGTTCATCACGCACGACTTCGGAATCGTCGCGCGCATGTGCGACCGGGTCGCGGTCATGTACGCTGGGCGCATCGTCGAGACCGGGCCGACGCGCGCGATATTCCGCGCCCCGCGGCATCCCTATACCGAGGCGCTGATGGGCTCGGTGCCCCGCATGGAGGGCACCGTGACGCGCCTGCCCTCGATCGAAGGCCAACCGCCGCCGCTGCACGATCTGCCAGGCGGCTGCCGCTTCGCAGCGCGCTGCGCGTACGTCGACGATCGCTGCCGCCGTGAGTATCCGCCCACCGTGCCGATCGGGCCCGCGCACGGGGCTGCGTGCTGGAGGGTCGAGCCATCGCCGTCGAGCCGCTGATCCGCGCCGAGAACCTCGTGAAGCATTTCCCGGTGACCCGCGGCTTGCTCATCGGGCGCACCACGGGTCACGTGAAGGCCGTCGACGGCGTGAGCTTCACGATCGGACGGCAGGAGACGCTCGGGCTCGTGGGCGAGTCCGGCTGCGGCAAGACGACGACCTCGCGGCTCCTGCTGCGCCTCGAGGAGCCCACCGCGGGGCGCGTGCTGCTCGATGGACAGGACGTCCACGCGCTTCGCGGCGCCGAGCTCTCGCGCTACCACACGCGCGTGCAGGCGGTGTTCCAGGATCCGTGGTCGTCGCTCAACCCGCGCCTGCGCATACGCGACACGATCGCCGAGGCGCTCGTCGTGAATCGCCGCGTGACGCGCGCCGGCAAGCTGGAGCGGGTCGAGGAAGTCTTGCACCAGGTGGGACTGCCGCTGAGCGCGGCGGCCCGCTATCCGCACGAGTTCAGCGGCGGGCAGCGCCAGCGCATCGCGCTGGCGAGCGCGCTCGCGGCCAAGCCGGAGCTGATCGTCCTCGACGAGCCGGTCTCGGCCCTCGACGTGTCGATCCGCGCGCAGATCATGAACTTGCTGAAGGATCTGCAGGCGCGACAGCAGCTCAGCTTTCTGCTGGTCGCCCACAACCTCGCCACCGTGCGCTACATCGCGCATCGCACCGCGGTCATGTATCTCGGGCGCATCGTGGAGCACGCGGACACCGAGTCTCTGTACCGGGGCCCGCGGCATCCGTACACGAAGGCGCTCTTCGCGGCGGCGCTGCCGGCCGATCCGGACGCGCCGCGCGACGACATGATCTTGACCGGCGAGGTGCCGTCGCCGATCGATCCGCCCTCCGGCTGCCACTTCCATCCACGCTGCCCGTTCGCGATGGAGCAGTGCTCGCGGGTGGCGCCCGAGCTCAAGGCGGTCGCCCCGGAGCATCTCGTGTCCTGCCACCTCTACTAGATCGGAGGTCATCCATGGCGCGTCGCATTCTCCATCCGTCCGATTTTTCCAGCGCCTCGCGCGCCGCGTTTCGCAAGGCGATCGACATGGCCAAAGCGAGCCGCGCCGAGCTGCTGCTCGTGCACGTCGTCAGCCCGGTCGTGCCGGTACCCGGCGACGGCTACGTCTCGCCGGAGATGTACGACCAGCTCTCCGCGTCGAGTCGGGCCTGGGCGCAGAAGCGACTCGACAGCCTGGTGGCGCAGGCCAAGAAATCGCGGGCCCGCGTGAAGGGCTTCATCCTGGAGGGCGCGGCAAGCGACGAGATCGTACGCTTCGCGCGGGCCCGCCGGGTCGAGCTGATCGTGATGGGGACGCACGGGCGAAAAGGGATCGCGAAGCTCTTCGTCGGCAGCGTGGCCGACCGCGTCGTCGCCGCCGCCACGTGCCCGGTGCTGACCGTCCGCGGCAAATAGCCGCGCGATACGCAGGCGATCAGGCGCGCGACGGCGGTTCGCCGCTGCGCGTCGTAGAGCTTCCCTATCCGGTAAAATCCGCGCGCGCATATTTCCCAGCGCGCGATCCGCGGGCAAATCTCCACGCGATTTCCTGGCCTCGTCGTTGGCATCGCCGATGCACCGCCTTGTTGGGGCCGCGCGCGACCATGCGCGCAGAACGTGCGCCGTTCCACGCGGAGACGTGCGGGCGTCATCGGAGAAATCAGACGATGCCGAACGACATTGGGTGGGTTGTCGATGTCAGGGACGCGGCCGATCCGGGCTTGTGCGGAGGCAAGGCCGCGGGCCTCGCCAAGCTCGTGCGCGCGGGATTTGCCGTACCCGCCGCGCTCTGCCTGACGACGGCGCTCTACCGGCGCTGGCTCGAGACGTCCGGTCTCGCTCGCGAAGTGCGAGAGCTGGTCGGAAATGAAGCGTTGCGCGATCCCGGCGTCCGGCGCGACGTGCTCGGCACGCTGCGCGCTCGCGTCGACAGGGCCGCCGTGCCGGACGAGCTGGCGGCCGCGGTCGCCGCGCGGCTGGCTCGGATCGGAAAACGCTGGAACGGCCCCCTGGCCGTTCGCTCGTCGAGCGTTGACGAGGACCGTGTGGGCGCCTCTCACGCGGGCCTGCACGCGAGCCTGGTCGTCCCCGACGTCGGCGGGGTGTTCGCGGCGGTCAGGACGTGCTGGGCATCGCTCTGGACCGACGCGGCGTGGGCGTACCGCGAGCGGCTGCGTCTGCCTCATGCATCGGCCGCGATGGCGGTCGTGGTGCAGCGCTTCGTCGTCGCCGAGCGCTCGGGCGTCGTCTTTTCGGCGGATCCCGTCACCGGCGACGCGTCGACCGTGGTGATCAACGCGGGCTGGGGGGCGGGGGCCCCGCTCATGTCGGGCAAGATCGTGCCCGACGAATACCGCGTGCGGATAGACGACGGCGTGCAGCGCCGTCCGGGACGCCAGGACGAGATGACGGCATGGCGCGCGCGCCGTGAGACGACGATGGCAGTCCCTGAGGCCTGGCGACATGAGCCGGTGCTGACCGAGTCGCAGGCGCTCGAGCTCGCGCAGCTGGCCAAGCGCGCCGAGACCGTCTTCGCCGCACCGGCCGACGTCGAGTGGGTGTTCGACGGACGCCTGTTCTGGGTGGTGCAGGCGCGGCCGATCACGAAGCTGGCGGGCTCGCCCTCGGCTGAGCCGGACGCTCAGGACACGCTGTGGACTCGCGCGAATCTGAAGGAGGTCTTCCCGGAGCTGCCGAGCCCGTTGGCCCTATCGTATCTGCCGCTCTACCTGAACCTGATGTTCAAGTCGTATCACGCGGCGCTCGGATACGCACTGCCGCGGGAAGCCGAGCTCGTCTCGGTGTTCCGAGGACGCCCGTACCTGAACCTCACGCTGATGCAGGAGCTCGCCCTCGCCCGAGGTGGACGCCCGGCGATGGTCGCGCGGTTGTTCGGCGGCGCGCCGAGCGCCGGGCGCGCGGCCTCGACCGAGACGGCGCCCGACGCAAGCGGCAATCGCCGGCGCCTCGCGCACGAGATGTTCGCGACGTTCTTCCAGACGCCGGCTCGCGGCCGCCGGCTGTTCCGCGCGCTGCGCCGCCAGAGCGCCGCGCTCGACGCGGTCCCGCTCGATCGGCTGACCGATAGGAAGCTGATCGTCCACCTCGTCCACTTCCGGAACGCGCTGCTGCACGAGCCGACCCTGCGGCGGCTGCACGAAGTGATCTCCGCGCAGTCGAGGGCGTACATGGCGCTCGAGGAGCTGGTGACGGCGTGGGTTCCTTCCGCCGCCGACGGTCCGACCCTGGTGAAGCGGCTGATGACGGGTCTCGGCACGCTGCCGAACGTGAAGATGACGTATCGCCTCATGGAGCTCGGGTCGCTCGTCGCCGCCGACGCCCGCGCCGGCGCCTTCTTCGCCGGCGAGCTCACGCGCGACGTGTCGCGCGACTACCGCAAGGCGCTCGCCGGGACAGGCGTTCTGGCGCGGCTCGAGAGCTTCTTGCGCGAGTTCGGTCATCGGGGCCCGTACGAATCCGACGTCATGTCGCCGCGGTTCGCCGAGGACGTCGCGCCCGTCCTTCATCTGATCCAGCTCCACGCGCGCGCGAAGGCGCGGGAGGACCCGGAGCGCCACGCCCGCGAGCGGCGCCGCGTCCGGCATGAGACGACGGACGAGGTGCGGCGGGCGCTGGCCGGGGGCCGAGGCTGGGTCGCGTTCGGGTGGCGCTGGCTCGCCTTCTCGATCGTGTGCCGTGCGTTGCAGCGGCTGCTGGCGCTACGCGATCAGTGCCGTCACGTGACGACGGCGCTCGTCGCTCATCTGCGACGCGTGGCGCTCGAGCTCGGGCGCCGCGCGGTGGACGCGAGACTCTTGTCGCGTCCCGACGATGTGTTCTTCCTCACGTTCTGCGAATTGCCGCGGCTCCTGATCGAGCCAGAGCGCGATTGGAAGGCCGTCGTGCTCGCGCGCCGTCGCGAGCGCGATCAGGACGCCGGCCTCGAGGCGCCGGACCTGCTGCGCGGCGGCCGCGCCGCCGAGCGCGAGAGCGGTCCGGCCGGGGAGGACCTCGTCGGGTTCGGCGTGAGCCCGGGCCTCGTGACCGGAACCGTCAAGATCTTGAGGTCAATGACGGAGCTCGAGCGCCTGTCGGGCGAGATCGTCGTATCCGCTGCGATCGAGCCGACCTTGACGCCGCTGTTCCCTCTGGCCGGGGGGATGATCGCCGAGATGGGCGGTCTGCTCTCGCATGCGGCGATCCTGGCCCGCGAGTATGGCTTGCCCGCCGTCGTGAGCGTTCCCGACGCCACGCGCCGCCTGCACGATGGCGACCGGGTCGAGCTCGACGGCACGACGGGCCGGATCAGGGTGCTGGAGCGGGCAGGGAGCGCGCCGCCGGCCTAGGCGGGTGCGGTCGGCTCTGCCGTGGTCGGTGCCGAAGTGGTCGGCGCCGGCACGAGGACCATCCAGCGGGGCAGCGAGTGCCGCCAGCGCCAGAGGTATGCGGCGAAGAGGATCCCGATCATGGCGCCCGCGACGATGTCCGAGAGATAGTGGCGCTCGAGGTAGACGCGCCCGAGCGCGATGGCGGCGGCGAGCGCGTAGGCCGGCGCGGCCACGCCAGGATAGGCCGAGGCGAAGATCGTCGCGACCGCGAAGACCGAGGTGGCGTGGCCCGACGGAAACGAGTCGACGTCAGGCCTGAAGCCGGGTCCGAGCACGGCCATGCTCGCCAGCCCGGCGTCGGGGCGCGCGCGGCCAACCAGGTGCTTGATCGCGAATTCCGTGATCCCGGCGCACGAAAACGTCAGCGCGGCCAGCCACGCCGTATCGCGGAGGCGCGCGTAGCCGAGTCCACGACAGATCACGGTGAGAGCGACGCACGCGACCAGGAGGGTCGCGCCCGCGCCGATGGGATTGATCAGGCCGACGAGCGCGTCGAGAGCCGGCTGCTTCCAGTGCGGCGCCCAGGTCCGAAGGCGAGGGTCGACGAGGAGTGCCGCGACCACGACCGACAGCACCATGCCGACCGGCGCCAGCCACGACGGGCCGCCCGCCCTGCGATTCATCCGCAGCAGTATAGCGGATGACAGGGCGGGCTAGCGCACCGTCCCGCGCTTTCGCCACGCGATCGCCGTCACGCCGATCAACGTGATCGCCATCACCGCGAAATTGGGCCACGAAGCCAGATCCCAGCGGCCGGCGTAGGACCAGCTCCGCTCGCTGATCGGCCACAGGTACCGGATCGGCAACCCTCCGGTGCCGACCAGATCGAGCAGCAGGTGCAGATGGAAGCTCAGCGCCACCGCGCAGCCGGTCACCAGGCGAGAATCTGCACAGGCGATCGTGATGACGATCAGGATCAGAGCGAAAAAGAGGCTGTGGCCGGCGGCGCGATGCATCGCGACGTAGGCCGCGTCGCTCCAGAGGATGCCGATGCCGTCGAGGTCGGGCAGCGTGCCGGCCAGGACGACCAGCCAGCGATCCTTGCGCGAGCGCGGCCCCAGGCTGGCGATGATCCAGCTGAGTCCGATGTGGGTCAGGAAATGCAGTCCGTTCAGCATGCGATCGATGGTAGAACGACAGTCAGGTGAGCAGTACCCAGACTCCGATCGCGACGAAGCCGAGTCCAGCCACCGTTCGCAGGATCCTGGGTGAAACCCAGTCACCCGCGAGGGTGCCCACGATCACCGCCAGCGCGGTCGAGAGCACCAGCGCCGCCGCCGCCGCGAAGAACACGCCGAGCTTGGACGACGTCCGGTCGGTAGCGAACAATAAGGTAGCAAGCTGGGTCTTGTCGCCCAGCTCGGCGACCAAGACGCTCGCAAAGACGACCATGTACGTTTTCATGGGATCACTGTAGCCGAGACCGGCTCGAGGAAGGGCTATGCCGTCCACGCCGCACGTCGAACAGCATTTCAAGTCCGGGCTGGTCGTGCGAGACACCGTGATCGGCCTGTCGGACGGCCTCACGGTTCCCTTCGCGCTGGCCGCCGGGCTCACCGGTGCGGTCGACTCGACCGCACTGGTGGTGACGGCGGGCCTGGCCGAGATCGCGGCCGGAGCGATCGCCATGGGCCTCGGCGGCTATATGGCCGGCAAGAGCGACGTCGAGCACTACGCGAGCGAGCGTCACCGCGAGCAGCTCGAGATCGAGCAGAAGCCGGACGTCGAGGCGATGGAAGTGACGGAGCTCCTGCAGGCGCACGGGCTGACCCCCGAGGAGAGCGCGCCCGTCGTCGCGGCCCTGCGCCGGCGGCCCGAGGCGTGGCGCGACTTCATGCTGCGGTTCGAGCTCGGGCTCGAGAAGCCCGATCCCCGGCGCGCCGTCCGGAGCGGCGCCGTCATCGCAACGGCCTACGTCGCCGGCGGTCTCATTCCGCTCGCGCCCTACATGCTCCTGCCGAGCGCGACGGCGGCGCTGCCGTGGTCGATCGCGGTCACCGGCGGCGCGCTGGCCGTATTCGGCTGGATCAAGGGACGGCTCACGGGAACACGGCCGCTGCGCAGCGGGCTGCAGACCTTGCTGATCGGCGGCCTCGCCGCCGCGGCCGCGTTCCTGATCGCCCGCGCGCTCACGTAGCTCGCCGCGCGCCCTGCCGGGCTACACGGCGAGGTCCGTCGACTTGATCCGCTTGACGCCCGCGCCGAGCATGTCTTTCCACGCCTTGGCCAGCGAGCCGTCGGCGTCGATCCCGCGGCAGGCGTCCTCGATCACGAGGGCCCCGAAGCCCGCCTTGCGCGCGTCCATCGCCGACCACGCCACGCAGAAATCGGTCGCGAGGCCCACGAGGAACACCTGCGTGAGCCCACGATCTTTCAAGTAGCCCGTCAGCCCCGTCGGCGTCTTGCCGTCGGCTTCGTAGAACGCCGAGTACGAGTCGATGTGCTTGCGGTAGCCCTTGCGGATGATCAGCTCGGCGTGCGGGATGCGGAGATCCTTGTGCAGGTCGGCGCCCGGCGTGCCCTGAACGCAGTGATCGGGCCACAGGACTTGCGTGCCGTAGGGCAGCTGCGTCGTCTCGAAGGGCTTCTTGCCCGCATGCGACGACGCGAACGAGACGTGACCCGGCGTGTGCCAGTCCTGCGTGAGCACGACGTGCTCGAACGAGGTCGCCAGGCGGTTGATGAGCGGGATGATCTGATCGCCTTCCTTCACCGCCAGCGAGCCACCGGGGGTGAAGCAGTTCTGTACGTCGATGACGAGGAGAACGTCCTGTGCGGTCGGCTTCATCTTGGTGCCTCCGGTCTGCGCCGCGGCCACCCGCGAGCCGCCGGCGAGCCCGGCGGCCACGAGGCTCGCGGCCGTGCCTTTGAGGAACTCGCGGCGATCGGTCATGATCATTTTCGTCCTCCGTCGAGCGCCTGTCATCTCGTGCTCGCCTGGTCCGGTCGGCTCGACACCGGGATTCTGCGACGATCGATGCCCCGGCGTCCAGCGGCTCGCGGTCAGCGGTGGCCGTGCGCGCCGGGCAGGAGCTCTTCGATCAGCGCCCGCATCTCCCGGCTGTCCCACTCGCGGGTGCCCACGACCATCCCGGTGACGTCGCCGCCGGGGCGCACGATGAAGGTGGCCGGCAGCGCGGTGACACGCCAGTGGCCCGACGTCTGCGCGTCGGGGTCGAGCAGGATCGGAAACGTGAGCTTCAGATTACGCACGTAGGGCTCCAATAGGCTGCGCGGTGCGCCGCGATCGACCGACACGCCGAGCACGACGAGGCCGCGCTCGCGATACCGTCGCCACAGCGCTTCCAGGGACGGCATCTCGAGCGTGCAGGGCCCGCACCACGTCGCCCAGAAATTCAAGACGACGAGCTTGTCGCGATGGTCGGCGAGGGAGGCCTGCGCGCCGTCCAAGGTGGCGAGGGCGAGCGCCGGGGCCTGCTGGCCTTCCTTGAGCTCGGCGACGCCGGCCTTCTCGAACGCATCGAGGGCCGCGTGATCGGCGTGGTGGCCGCCTTCCTCGCCGGCGCGGCGCATCGGCAGGAACCAGAAGACCAGGCCCAACAGCACGAGGGCGAGGACGGCGCGGATCAGCGTGTCGCGCCGGTGGGCGCCGAGGATCGCGTTAGACGCCCAGCTTCTCACGCGTCACCGGGCTCTCGCGCAGCTCGTGAGAGGAGGCTTCGAAGACGATCGAGCCCTTCTCCATGATGTAACCCCGGTCGCACACGGAGAGCGCCACGCGCGCGTTCTGCTCGACCAGCAGCACCGTCACGCCGAGCCGCTTGAGCTCCCCGATCATGTCGCGGATGTGCCGGATGAACGCCGGCGCCAGCCCCTGCGTGGGCTCGTCCATCAGGATGAGCCGGGCGCCGGCCATCATCACGCGCGCGATCGCGAGCATCTGCTGCTCGCCGCCGGAGAGGGTCTTGCCCGGCTGCTCGATTCGCTCGCGCAGCCGCGGAAAGTGATGGAACACCTCGTCCAGGCGCTTGCGTCTGATCGCAGCCGACCGATCGGGAGCGGCCGAGAGGCCGAGCTCGAGGTTCTCGCGCACGCTGAGCCCGGGGAAGATGCGCCGATTCTCCGGGACGAATCCGACCCCGAGCCGCGCGATCTCGTGAGGAGCGCGGCGCGCGAGATCGACGCCCTCGAACTCGATCGAGCCGCGCCAGGGCGCGAGGAAGCCGATCGCGGTTTTCATCAAGGTCGTCTTGCCCATCCCGTTGCGGCCGAGCAGCGCCACCGCCTCGCCGGCGCGCACCTCGAGCGAGACCCCGAAGAGAATCGGCGTCGCCCCGTATCCGGCATGGACCTCGGTGATCTTCAGCACGCTAGGCCTCGGGCGGTCCCAGGTAGGCTTCGATCACCTGCGGGTCGTTCCGGATCTGCTCGGGTGGTCCCTCGGCGATCTTCTCGCCGAAGTGCAGGACCGCGACCTGGTCGGAGATGCCCATGACCACCGACATGTCGTGCTCGATCAGCAGCACGGTCAGGCCGCGCGCCGCCGCGATCTGTCTGATCAGCGCCGTCGCTTCCTTGGTCTCGCCCGGCGTCATGCCCGCCGTCGGCTCGTCGAGCAAGAGGAGCGTGGGCTCGGTCGCGAGCGCCAGACAGATCTCGAGATAGCGCTGCTCACCGTGCGAGAGGTTCTCGGCCAGCTCGTCGCGCTTGGCGGCGAGCCCGAAGGCCCGCAACAGCTCCGCGACGCCGGTCTCGACGTCGGGCAGACGCCACAGCGACGCGAGCCTGCCCGACTCGCGGGCGCGCGACTGTGCGGCAACGCGCACGTTCTCGAAGACCGAGATCTCGGGAAAGATGTTCGTGATCTGGAAGGTCTTGGCGATCCCCAGCCGGTTGATCGTCTCGGGTGGCAGTCCGCCGATGTCCCGGCCGTTGAACCGCACGCGGCCGGCGGTCGGCGTGTGGAGCCCGGAGACCACGTTGAACAAGGTGGACTTGCCGGCGCCGTTCGGCCCGATCACCGAGAAGACCTGGCCGCGGCGCACGGCGAAGCTCACCTTCGACAGCGCCGCGAGCGCGCCGAAGCTCTTGGAGATCGCGTCGACTTCGAGGACTACGCCGTCGTGCGCCATCGGCGGCCGCCGAGGAGCTCGCGGATTCCGAGCAGGCCCTTGGGCATGAACAGGACGATGAAGATCAACACGAGCCCGATCACGATGAAGTACCAGTCCACGTACGACGAGACCTTTTCCTGCAGCAGGACGAAGAACACGCCGCCGACGACGGGGCCGGCGAGGGTGCCGAGCCCGCCGATCATGACCATGATGATGAACTCGCCGGAGACCGTCCACAGCATGAGGTCCGGTGTCGCGAACGCCGACCGCCCCGGATAGAGCGCGCCGCCGACGCCGGTGAGCAGCGCCGAGATCATGCAGACGGCCATCTTGTAGCGCTGGACGTTGTAGCCGAGAAACCGTGCGCGGTCCTCGTTTTCCCGGATCGCCACCAGCACCCGGCCGAAGTGCGAGGTGACCAGCACGCGGCAGACGAGGTAGGCGAGCCCCAGGTAGACCAGGACCATGTAGTAGTTGCGCAACGGCGTGTCGATCGCGAACTCGCCGATGAGGCGGGGCGGCGGCACGCCCTGGATTCCGTCCGAGCCGCCGAAGGTCTGCGTGTAGCGGAAGAACGTGTAGACCACCTCGGCGAAGATCAGGGTCAGGAGCGCGAAGTAGATCCCGCGGCGCGCGGTCGAGAAGAAGCTGACGACCAGCGCGTACAGGCCGACGACCAGGATCGCGAAGGCCAGGCACGTCCAGACCGAGAGCACCCCGCGCTCGAGCAGCACGGCACTCGCGTAGGCGCCGAGGCCGAAGAACGCGGCGTGACCGAACGAGACCAGGCCGGTGTAGCCCATCAAGAGATCGAGGCTCATCGCGATCGCGCCGAACAGGAGCGCGTCGAAGGCGAGCAGCAGGTAGAACTTCGACATGAAGGGCAGCGCGGGCAAGAGCGCCAGCAGCGCCCACACGATCAGCGCGCGCCAGGACAGAGCCCTATTCAAGGACGCCCTCCCGGCCGAAGAAGCCCCGCGGGCGGACGATCAGGACCACGATCATGATTGCGAAGATCGCGATCGCGACGCGCTGCGGATTCATCCAGAGTGTCAGGAGGCTCTGCGCCAGGCCGATCACGAACGCGGCGATCACCGAGCCGCCCATCGAGCCCATCCCGCCCAGGATCACCACGATGAACGCGAGCAGGATCATCTCGACGCCCATCTGCGGATAGACCGTGAAGACCGGCGCCAGCAGGAGCCCGGCCAGCGCGGCGAGCGCGGCCGAGCCGGCGAACGTCAAGGTGAACACGCGCGGAACGTTGACGCCGAGACCATCGAGCATCTCGGCATCCTGCACCGCGGCGCGCACGAGGATTCCCGCGCGAGTTCGGGTGAAGAAGAGCCAGATCGCGAGCAGGAGCACCGACGAGGCGGCCAGGAGAAACAGACGGTAGTTCGGATAGGTCATGCCGAGCAGCGGCGTGGACCCGGTGAACGGTGGCAGGATGCGCCGCATGTCGCCGCCCCAGATCTGGCGCGCGCCCTCGCGGAACACCAGCGCCAGACCGAAAGTGAGGATGAGCCCGTAGAGCGGCTCACGGCGATAGAGCGGTCGGAGCGTGGTCACCTCGGTCACGGCGCCGATCGCGCCGACCGCCAGCGGCGCTACCAGGAGCGCCAGCCAGAACGAGTGGGTCAGGGAAACCACCGCGATGCCCGCGTACGCGCCGAGCATGTAGAGCTCGCCGTGGGCGAAGTTCATGACGCCGAGCAGGCCGAAGATGACGGTGAGGCCCAGTGCCAGCAGCCCCAGCGCGGCGCCGAAGACGAGGCCGTGCAGGAGCTGCGGCAGCAGGACCGCGACGACGTAGTCCAACTACTTCTTCTTGATCTCCCAGGTGAACCCTTCGACCGGGTCTTTGCCCACCATCGCTTCGCCGATCGAGTCGCTCCCGGCGATCTTCGCGATCGGCAGGTTCTTGCCGCCCTTCACCTGATAGAGGTGCATGTCCATGATGACCTGATGGTCTTCCTTGCGGATGCACTGGCGGCCGATGTGGGTGTTGTCGACGCACATGCCCTCGTGCGCCTCGGCCACCTTGTCGGAGTCGAACGACTTGGCCTTCTCGACCGCGGCCGCCCAGAAGAGCACGGCGTCGTACGAGCCGGCGGCGATGTTCGCGTCGGTTCCGAACTTCTTCTTGAACCGCGCGTTGTAGGCCTGCATGTTCGCGTCCGGGTTATGGGGCGAGAAGTGGTTCAGCTGCACGAAGCCTTCCATCGGCTCGGCGATCGACGGCAAGTCCTGCTGCAGGAGGAAGCAGTCGATGCCGGCGAGCTTGTACTTCTTGGTCATCCCGAAGGAGTGCAGCTGGGTCATCAGCCTGAGCGAGTCCGTCCCGGCGAACGCCAGGAACAGCACGTCGGGGCTCGACTGGTTGATGGCGCCGAACCACGGGCTGAAGTCCTTGGTGTCGAGCGGCGCCCCGGCGACGCCGACGACCTCGCCGCCGAGCTTCTCGAGCGCGGTCTTGAACTGGCGCCCGTCCGACTGGCCCATCGCGTAGTCGGTGTAGAAGATGTAGACCTTCTTGCCCATCTTGTCGACGATGTACTTCGCCAGCCCGTTGGCCTGCATGCGCGAGTCGGGCTGGTTCGAGAAGTAGTACTTGTGGAACTTCGTGGTCCGCATGAACTCGGCGCACGAGACCGAGTTCCAGTGGATGGTCTTGTGCTTCTTGGTGACGTCCATCACCGCCAGGGTCGCGCCGCTCGAGACCGCGCCGACCAGCAGCTTCACGTCGTCCTGAAGTATCAGCTTCTCGGCCTTGCGCACGGCCGGCGCGGGCTTCGTCTCGTCGTCCTCGGAGACGATCTCGATCTTGTGCCCGAGCACGCCGCCTTTGGCGTTGAGCTCCTCGACGGCCATCTGCATGCCCCACGTCTGGTACTTGCCGTACCCCTCGAAGACACCGACCTTCGAGCCGAGGTCGCCGATCTTGACGACCTTCTGCTGCGAGGAGGCCGGCGCCGCGATCCAGACGAGCGCGGCGATGGCGGCCAGCACGGTGAATCCCCACGTCACGCGCTTCATGAGTTCCTCCTTGGTGGCGTTGACGACGATGGTGGTGCCGACGATTCGATCAGGCTGGACAGGACCTGGGCGATTCGCTGGAGCGGCTTGCGCAGGTTCTCAGGATTGGCCGGTGCAGCGCCCCCGGCCGCGGGCTTGACGTACCCGTCGGCCTCGTCGAAGGCCAGCCGCATGGCGACGGACGCTTTGTTGTCCCGCGTCGCGACGGCGAAATCGACGAGGTTGTAGTAGCGCCAGATCGCTTCGAGGAACTTCCGGCCGGTCGCGATCTGCGCGTCGGCGCTGACGCCGGGACGGGCGAGCTGGCGGTCGGCCTCGAGCGCCAGATCGCGCGAGAGCGCGGCGAAGAAGACCATGAGCCGCCGCTCCACCTCGCGCCCGTCGCCGGCGGCGAGCGCCGCGCGCGTACCCTCTTCGAGATCCGCCGGTAGCGCGGCGGCGTGCGCCCGCATCTCGGCGCGCAGCGGCCCTTCATCGAAGAGCTTGAGCGCCACGTCGAATTTCTGCGCCTGGACCGAGAACTTCACCTGCTTGAAGTTGGTCGTGACCGCGTTGTCCCGGGGAACGTAGGAGCCGACGTGATGCGCACGGGCCGGGGCGCTGAGCGCGACGAGCGCGGCCAGCAGGGCAGGCGCGACGATCGTACGGCTGCTCACGCGCGGCGCCGGGCCAGCATCGTCCACGCGACGCACCCGACCAGGCCCCACAGCGCCACGATCGTGGCGGTGCCGAACGGCACCCACACGAGCCACTCGGCGATCGCCTTCGATCGCTCCAGACCGTACGCGGGGATCAGCGCGCTCCATGCGAGGTAGCCGACAGGATAGCCCGCCCCGCCCACGGTGAGAAGGGCGATGATGGCGCGCCGCGCCGCCGCGCGCTGGATCACCGTGGCCGCCACCATCGAGGTGGCGATGATGACCAGGCCCATGCCTTCGGCGTGCATGTGGAAGAGCCGGAGCCCGGCGTCGAACTTCACCAGCGCCTCATCGAGGATCCGCTCGTCCACGTCGCGCACACCGACCAGCCCGTGCACGCCCGGGCGGGCCAGCATGCCGTCGCGCGCCCAGCGCGTCAGCTCCACCTTGAACCGCGCCATCGCGCCGCCGCCCACTTCCGCGGCCACGATCGACAGCACGGCGACGAGGAGCACCCAGCGTGGCGGCAGGCGCCAGGTCGGCGCGCCGGCGTCGCTCATACGCGCGGGCGGGCCAGGGCGAATGCCAGACCCACGAGCCCGGCGATCGCCGCGAGCCCGAGCGGGGCGAGGATCCACCGTTCGGCCAGCTCGACACCGGCGTCGCGCCCGAGCTCGAGCACCGCCGCGCCGTAGACGACATAGCCGATGGGAAACAGGCCGCCGAACGTCAAGAGCGCGTAAAGCGCGGCGCGCGCGCGCCGGCCGGGCACGACGGCCGCGACCAGCGAGCTGGCGAAGAACAGGACGAGGCCGACGCCTTCGCCGTGCAGGTGAAAGAACGAGAGCCCAGCCTCGGCGGTGAAGACGGCGCGCTCGCGCACCTCGTCGTCGTATTCGGCCGAGCCTGAGAAGCCATGAGCGCCGGGATTGGCCGCGACCCGCCCAGCCGCGTAGCGCTCGATCTCGGGCTTGAGCCGGGACATCGCCGCGCCGGCCGTCTCGCCGAGCGCCAGCATCGCCAGAGCGACGAGAACGACGCCGAGGGGCGGGCGCCTCACGGTGGCGGAGAGTATCACGAATCATCGCCGCACCCGGCCGGCGGCGTTTGTCATCGCCGACGGCCTGTGGCAAGGTTGGCGCGTCTATGCGTAGCGGTGACGCGTACGTCGCGAGCCTCCGGGACGGTCGCACGGTATTCCTCGACGGCGAGCGCGTGGACGACGTCACCAAGCACCCCGCGTTCGTCGAGCCGATCCGCCGTATCGCCGAGACCTACGATCGTGCGAAGGCCGCCGCCGAGGATCCCGCGTTGACGTTCGCCGACCCGGCGACCGGCGCGCGCCACAGCAACATGTGGCTGATCCCGCGCTCCGCGGACGATCTCGGCGCCCGGCGCCGCGTACATCGCTTCTGGGCCGAGCCGTCGTTCGGACTCATGGGGCGCACGCCCGACCACGTCGCGTGCGTGCTCACCGCGTTCGCCGCGTGGCGGCACCTCTTCGACCAGGGCGGCGCGCGCTTCGGCGACCACGTCGTCCGCTTCCACGAGCGCGCGCGCGACGAGGACCTCTACGTGACCTACGCGATCGTGCCGCCGCAGGTCGATCGCTCGCGCCCGGCGCACCGCCACGCCGAGCAGTTCCTGCACCCGGGCGTGGTGCGCGAGACGTCGGCCGGCGTCGTCATACGCGGCGCCCACGCCATCGCGACCTCGGCCACCATGGCCGACTGGCTCTTCGTGTCCTACATCACGCCGCTGGTGCCGGGCGACGAGGATTACGCGATCTCGCTCGTGATGCCGATGAACGCCGAGGGGCTTCGGCTCTATCCGCGCCGGCCGTTCGCGTCGCTGGCGACCAGCACCTACGACTATCCGCTCTCGTCGCGCTTCGACGAGGTCGATACGACTGTCGTCTTCAACGACGTCTTCGTGCCGTGGGAGCAGGTCTTCATCCATCGCAACGTCGAGCTGGTCAACGCGCAGTTCCACGACTCGCCCTCGCACACGACCGCGAACTTCCAGGCGCTGGTCCGCTTCGGCGTGAAGCTCGAGTTCATGGCCGGCCTCGCCGTACGGCTCGCCGAGATCCAGAGCGCCGAGGGCGACGCGAGCGTGCAGGCCACGCTTGGCGGCGACATCGCCGCGTTGTGCGCCGCATTCGACGCGCTGGTGAAAGCCGCCGAGCGCGATCCGCTGATCACGCGCGGCGTGGCGCGCCCGCATCCGCAATACATCTACGCGGGCATGGGGCTCCAGCGGCGGCTGATCGTGGACATGAACCGTACGCTCCGCGAGCTCGCCGGCGGCGCCTTTCAGATGGTGCCCTCATCCGAGGCGGCATTCACGAGTGCCGAGACGCGGGGGGACACGGAGCGCTATTACCAGTCGACGGCCGCGGGCGCTCGCGAGCGCATCAAGCTCGTGAAGCTGATCTGGGATTTCATCGGGACGGAGTTCGGCGGCCGTCAGCTGCAATACGAGATGTTCTACTCGGCGTCGCAGCCGGTCGTGAACCGGCGCATGTTCCGGTCTTACGATTGGACATCCGCCAAACAGCTCGTCGAGCGCTGTCTCAACGAATACTGAGCCTGCTGCGACAATCGCCCTTTCAGCTACCAGCAGCCTCGATTGCCCGAAAAGCAACCCAAGCAGAAGCCCCCCGGCACCGGACCGCCGACTGGCCCCGACGCCGAGCACCGTGCCTCTGAGGCATGGCTCGCTGGCTCACTGGTCGCCGTCTCACTCGGAGGAGATTGGACACCGGCACAGCCTGAGAGGATCAAGACCAGAAGAAGAACCCACCACATCGGCCACCTCCCGAGAGTAGGAATGGTAGCGCCCGGGACCATACAGGGCAAAAGCAACGAGCTTGGAGCTAAGATCGGTTCATGCCGACTCTAGGTCTGGTGAACATCGCGGCTGTGGCGAGCGGGGTGCTTTCGGCGCCGAGGCTCGAGGCCGAGGCGATTCTCGTCGAAGATGGACGGATCTCGGCGATCGGCGCGGCGTCGACGATCGGTGCTGCGCGCGCGGATGTCGTGGTCGATTGTTTGGGAACGACGGTGATTCCGGGACTGATCGATTCGCACTGTCATGTGGTGCTCGGCGATTACACGCCCAGACAAAAGACCGTCGACTTCCTGGACTCGTACGTGCACGGCGGCATCACGTCGGTGGTGTCGGCCGGCGAGGGAGTGCATGCGCCCGGCCGGCCGCACGATGCCGCCGCATCGAAGGCGCTGGCGATTGCGGCCGCGAAGTGCTTCGAGCACTTCCATCCCAACGGCATGAAGGTCAACGCGGGCTCGGTTGTGCTCGAGCCCGGGCTCACCGACCACGACTTCGCCGAGATGGCCAGGCACGGCGTACGCCACGCGAAGTACGGCTTCGGCGGCTACGCGCAGCCCAAGGACGGCGAGCCCGAAGTCCGGCGCGCGCAGAAGCACGGCATGTGCGTGATGTCCCACAGCGGCGGCTCGTCGATCCCGGGCTCGAGCCCGATCAATCACGAGGTGCTGCTACACCTCAAGCCTGACGTGTGCGGTCACGTCAACGGCGGCACGACCTCACTGGACGAGGCGGGAATCGATCGGATCATCACCGAGTCGGCGATGGCGCTGCAGATCGTTCAGGCCGGCAACCTGCGCGCCGCCCTCCACATCGTGAAGCGGGCGCGCACCGCCGACGCGCTGGCACGCGTGTGCATCGCCAGCGACACGCCGACCGGGACCGGCGTGATGCCGCTCGGCGTGATGAAGAGCGTGTGCGAGGTCGCCTCGCTCGGAGAGCTGGCGCCCGAGCAGGTGATCGCGCTGGCGACCGGCAACAACACGCGCGCGTTCCGCCTGGCGCCCGGTCTCGGGACCCTGGCGGTCGGCGCGCCGGCCGATCTGGTCGTGTGCGATGCGCCGTCGGCATCGCTCGCCGGTGACGCCTTGACCGCGATCGCGCGCGGTGACATTCCCGGCATCTCGTGCGTGGTGATCGACGGTCAGGTCCGGGTCGGACGCAGCCGCAACACGCCGATGGCCAAGCGGATGGCGACCTTCAGAGGCGTCACGGTCGCCGGCGCCGGCCACTGACGCAGCACCGCTCTACCGCACCCACCCGTTCGGGCGATTCCCAGGGCTGCTGCCGGCGCGCATGCTGGCGGTGGACGATAGCCTTACCAGTGGAGGATCGGATGAACGGATTGCAGAGTCTCTCGAACGATCTCACCGCCGCGGTCGAGCGCGCCGGCCGCTCGGTCTTCGGCGTAAGCGGCCGGGCCCGGCTCGGCTCGACCGGCGTTCTGTGGCGGCCGGGCCTGATCGTGACCGCCGACCATACGGTGCACGTCGACGAGGAGGTCTCGGTCACGCGCCCTGACGGCCGCACGTTGACGGCGCGCGTCGCCGGGCGCGATCCCACGATCGACGTCGCGGTGCTGAAGGTGGACGCGCCCGGCGTCGAGGTGGCCGAGATCGCCGACTCCGAGGCGGTCCGCGTGGGACACATCGTGCTCGCTCTCGGCGCCGGGCCGCGCGCCAGCTGGGGAGTCGTGAGCTCGATCGGAGAGGGGCGAAGCGGGAAGAGCGCCGGCGGCGACCTCTTCCATCTGGACCTGACGCTCTACCCGGGCTTCTCCGGCGGCCCGCTGGTCGACGTGCTCGGCCGGGTCGTCGGCATCAACACGTCGGGATCGTCGCGCCACTGGCAGCTCGCGATTCCGGCCTCCGCCGTGAACCGGGTCGTCGACGAGCTCTTGCGCCGCGGGCGGATCCCGCGCGCCTATCTGGGCGTGAGCACGCAGCCCGTGCGACTGCCGGAGGCGTTGCGCCAGAAGCTCAACGTCGATCAGCAGACCGCGGTCATCGTGGTCGAGGTGCAGTCGGGAAGTCCGGCCGCCGCGGCGGGGCTCTCGATCGGCGACGTCATCGTTGCGCTCGGTGCGACCCGCATCGCGGATCCGATGGATCTCAAGGCGGCGCTGCGACCCGACAAGGTGGGCGAGAGCATCACGGCGTCGGTGCTTCGCGGCGGCGAGCCGAAGAGTCTGCAAGTAACCGTCGGCGAGCGCCCGCGGCGCTCGTGATGGGGCGGCGCCCGTGGACACGCTGATCGACATCGCCGAGCTGGCGGACGATCTTCGACGCGTGACGGTCGAGGTGGTCGGCGCCGACGAGCTCCTGGGATCCGGCGTGCTGTGGCCTGCCGGCCACGTCGTCACGAATGCTCACGTCGTGCGGCGGCCCGAGGTGACGTTGCGGCTCTCCGACGGCCGGCGTCTGAGCGCGCGTGTCCTGGCTCGTGACGCCGACGCCGATCTGGCGCTCCTGAGCGCGCCCGCGGCCGGGGTGCCGGCCGCGGTCCTGGCCGAGCCCGACGCGCTTCGCGTCGGCTCGTTCGTCGCGGCGATCGGGCATCCGCTCGGCGTGCGCGGCGCGCTCGCGACGGGCATCGTCTGCGCGATCGCGCCGATCGATCGGGGCGGCCGCCCGTGGATCCAGGCCGACCTGCATCTGGCGCCCGGCAACTCCGGGGGCCCGCTCGCCGACGCAGGCGGGCGCATCGTGGGCCTGAACTCGAGAGCCGCCGGGCCGCTGGCCCTCGCGGTGCCGATCGATCAAGTCATGGGGTTCGTGCGGGCGGCGCGGGCGTGAGCGTGGCCGAGCGCCGGCGGTCTCCTCCCACCACCGGCCGGCCGGCGTCGTCGATCACGGTGCTGATCGCGGCGGAGAGCCCGCTCGCCGCGGCGCGCGTGGAAGCGCTGCTGCGGGGCCGACCGGGCCTCGAGGTGGTCGTGAGCGCGCCACGCGAGCTCGCACGCCGCCTCGACGAGCACCGCGGCGCCATCGTCGTGCTGGCGCTCGAGCCGGCCGAGACGGCGTGGGCGCTGGACCTGCTCCGTGAAGTGCCGCGCGTCGAGGCCGTGGTGCTGCTCGCCTCGGACCCGTCCGCAGCGTGGACGGCCCAGGCGCGCCGCTCGGGCGTCCGGGCCGTGCTTCGCGCCGACGCGACGGCCGACGAGCTCGCGACGGCCATCGACGCCGTGAGGGCCAAGCTCATCGTGCTCCATCCGGAGGCGCTGAAAAGCTCGAGGCCGGCCCGCGCGCCCCAGACGAAGGGCCCGGCCGCACTGACGCCGCGCGAGCAGGAGATTCTAGAGGCGCTGGCTGAAGGGCTGAGCAACCGGCTCATCGCCGGCCGTCTGGCGATCTCGAGCCAGACGGTGAAGTTTCACGTCGCGGCGATCCTGGCCAAGCTCGGGGCGGGGAGCCGCACCGAGGCGGTCACGTTCGCGCTGAGGCAGGGACTGATCGCGCTCTGAGGCGCGTCAGCGGCGGGCCATCTCCAGCACCGCCGCCCGGAGCTCGTCGCCGTCGACCGGCTTCATCAGGTGCATCTGGAAGCCGGCCGCGCGGACCCGCGTGCTTCGCGTTCCGGACGGCACGATCGCGATCGCCGGCACGGTGCGGCCGAGCCGCACGTGCAGCTGCTGGAGCTGGCTGATGAACTCGTTCCCCGCGGCTTCGGCGGATGCGAGATCGCACACGATGACGTCAGCGATCAGCGCCGCCCGCAAGGCGTCGGCGGCCCCGGCGGCGGTGACGATCGCGCCCGAGAACTCGAGCACCGACCGGAGGAAGTGGCGCGCAAGCTGGTCGTCGTCGATCACCAGCACGTGAATGCCTCGAAGCTCTGCGACCATACTCGTATGATGCTAACGAGTGAGCGAGCGATTGATCGGGGTCGCGCGCGACAAATTTCGCGCCGAGCCCGCCACCGCGCGACAGAGGACCGGTGATCAGCCCGCGGCGTCTGCGGAAGCGCGAAGCGATCGAGGCGAGCGGCCGAACCAGCGCTTGAACGCCCGCCGGAATGCGCTGGGATCCTCATAGCCGAGCAAGAACGCGACTTCGGACACGCCGTGGCGGCCGTCACGCAGCAGCGCGGGCGCCAACTCGCGGCGAAGCTCCGTCAGGAGCGCGGCGAACGTCGTCCGTTCCCGGCTGAGCTGTCGCTGCAAGGTGCGCGCGCTCATCCCGAGCGTGCGAGCGACGACGTCGATAGTAGGCGGCCTGTCGCTCAGCTCGGCCCACATCGCCCGGCGCACTCGCTCGCGGAGTGTCTGCTCGGCGCCCACCGCCGCGAGCACCTGGTCGGCCAGGGTCTCCAGATAGCTGACCAGCGTCTTGTCGGCCAGCGCAATCGGCCGCGCGAGGTCTTCGGTGCGCAGGAGGAACGACGAGGCGAGGGCGCCGAACTCGAGCGGTGAACCGAAGAGCCGCTCGTGCTCCTTGACGTCGCCTGGATGCCGATACGAGAGCTGGGTGAGGAGCGGCGTCACCGGCGCGGCGGTGATCTCACGGCACGCCGTGAGCAGCCCCGCGAGCCGCCAGTCCACGGCGGGTCGGAAGGCCCGCATCGCGGGCTGCACGTCCAGGCGCACCCAGGTGGCGTCGCGCTCGGCGTCGAGCTGAACGACCAGCGCGTCCGACATGACCCGGCTGTAGTGCGCGAAGCGGTTGAGCGCTGAGCCCAAGGTGGCGCTGTAGGCCATCGCGTAGCCGACCAGCCCCCACTCCCGCACCGACGTCTCGGCGCCCAGGCGAAGGCCGTGGGCCACGTCCGACACCTGTGTGTCGACGACACGCCACAGGCGTGCGACAGCGGCCAGCGGGATTCGGCCGTCCGGATCCCGCAGCTGCTGTTCGTCGATCTTGGCCTCGCGCAGGAGCGCCTCGCGCGACACGCCCAGACGCGCCAGCTTGCCCAGCTGGACCAGCACCAGACGCACCAGGCCGGACGGTTGGTTCACGCGGCGCCTCCCTGCCGAGTAGAGTATCTGAGTCTCTCTCTCGGCGGCATGACGCGCGAGGACTTGCTACCCTGGAACCATGAGCGGCCCCGATCTTTCGGCTCTGCGAATCGACGAGCGCGCCCGGCGAAGCCCGCGGCGAGTGGGCTGGCGCACGCTCGTCGTCGCGCTCGTCGTGGTGCTCGGTGGCGCGGCCGGCCTGTCCTTTGCGTTGCGAGAGCGCGCGCCCGAGGTCGAAGTGGCGACCGTGCGCGCCGACAAGGGCGGACGCGCGGCGCTCTTGAACGCCAGCGGCTACGTGACGCCGCGCCAGCGGGCCACCATCGCCGCCAAGATCACGGCACGCGTCAACGAGATCTACGTCGACGAGGGCATGCAGGTCGAACCCGGCCAGGTCCTGGCAAGGCTCGACGATTCAGACGCGCGGGCGCGGCTGCACTCGGCCATGGCCGAGCGCGATGCCACCGCGGCAACCCTGGGAGATTTGCGAGTCAACCTCGACAACGCCGAGCGCGAGCTCAAGCGGGTCGAGGAGCTGTGGGATCGCAAGCTGGTAGCCGAGCAGAACCGGGATCAAGCCAAGATGCTCGTCGACAGCCTGAAGGCCAGGATCGTGCTCGCGCGCGAGCAGGTGGGCGCCGGGGAAGCTCGCGTGAAGGTCGCCCAGCAGGACCTCGACAACTGCACGGTGCGCGCGCCGTTCGGCGGCATCGTGGTCTCCAAGGACGCGCAGCGCGGCGAGATGGTGTCGCCGGTGTCGGCCGGCGGCGGATTCACCCGCACGGGCATCGCGACCATCGTCGACATGGCCTCGCTCGAGATCGAGGTGGACGTCAACGAGTCCTATATCGCGAGGGTGAAAACCGGGCAGCCGGTCTCGGCCGTGCTCGACGCGTATCCCGACTGGCAGATCCCCGCCAAGGTGCGTACCGTGATCCCGACCGCCGACCGCCAGAAGGCGACGGTCAAGGTGCGCGCGACGTTCGAGCGTCTCGATCCGCGCATCCTGCCCGACATGGGCGTCAAGGTCACGTTCCTGGGCGAGGAGCGCAGCGTGGCCGAGGGCGCGGGCCGCGTGCTGGTATCGCGCGCCGCGCTCGTCGACGAGGGCGGCACGACGGCAGTGTTCGTGCACCGCGACGGGCGAGTCGAGCGGCGAGCGGTGCGGCTCGGCCAGGTGCGGGGCAACGAGCACGAAGTCGTCGCCGGCCTATCGGACGGCGATCAGGTCGTCACGACCGGCGCCAAGCAGCTGCGCGACGGCCAGTCCGTGCGCGTGAAGAAATAGCCAACCGTAGCGGCGAACTCACGGCCGGCGGGATCCCTTGTCGGCCGACGCGCGTCCAAACACAAGGAGCTTCGATGGTTCGTATCGACGGTCGCGGAGACGGCAAGAGTCTGATCCGAGCGCGCGGGCTCGGCAAGACCTATCGGCGCGGCGGCGAGGAGATCCACGTGCTGCAGGGATTGAACCTCGACGTCGACGCGGGCGACTTCGTAGCGTTCATGGGTCCGAGCGGCTCCGGCAAGACCACCTTGCTCAACCTGCTCGGCGGGCTCGACGTGCCCTCGGCCGGCAGCGTCACCGTCTCCGGCGACGAGCTGACGCACATGTCGGCGAGCAAGCTAACCGCGTGGCGCGCGCGCCACGTCGGCTTCGTCTTCCAGATGTACAACCTGATTCCCGTGCTCACCGCGTTTCAGAACGTGGAGCTGCCGCTCTTGCTCACCAGCCTGTCGAAGACGGAGCGCCGCCGCCATGTCGAGACGGCGCTAGAAGTCGTCGGCCTGGGCGATCGCATGCGCCACTATCCGCGGCAGCTCTCGGGCGGGCAGGAGCAGCGTGTCGGGATCGCGCGCGCGATCGTGGCCGATCCGACCTTTCTCCTCTGCGACGAGCCCACCGGCGACCTCGACCGCAAGAGCGCCGACGAGGTCCTGGATCTCCTCGACCGGCTCGTGCGCGATCACGGAAAGACCGCGCTGATGGTCACCCACGACCCGCTCGCCGCGGAGCGCGCACGCACCGTCCTCCATCTGGAGAAGGGCGTGCTCGTCGAGGCCGCGGCGGCGGGCCGGGGTCAGTGACGACACGAGCGTCAGTGACGCAGGACCGAGTAGAGCCGCTCGTCGTACGGCGCGCCGATGAACTGCTGCAGGTCGGTGCGGAACTGGATCGTGTGCGCCGCGCCGATGTGCGCGTCGAACGCGCGCTGGTTCTTGTAGACCTCGATGAGCTGGAAGTGATTCGTGGTCGGCGTCCAGCTGATCACGATGAACAGCTCGACCCCGGCGTCTTTGCGGCTGTCGACCACGAACTGCTCGATGACCGGCTGCGCCTGGGCCGTGAAGGTCGGGATGATGTCGAGGTGCGTGACGACCACGACGCGGTCGTCGTCATGGTTGGAGCCGTCCGCCAGGACCGGCGCCGCCGCCACCAACGAGAAGATCGCTACCCACAGTGCGATGCGAGAGATCAACATTGGATTCGCTCCTCTATGAAGCGTTCGAGCTCGTGAGCGCCATGCCATTCGATGTCGCGTGGCCGTCCCTAGCGAATCAGGTTGCCGGGGCGCTCGTCCATCGGCGCCGCGAGGATCGGCTCGATGTCGTCGATGATGGCCTGCGTCCGGTTCGCGGCCTTGAAGTCCTGATAGGCCTGGGCGTTGGTCCAGAGCTCGAAGAGGACGAAGCGGTTGGCGCGATCGATCTCGTCCAGCACCGTGAAGTTGACGGAGCCGGGGCTCCGCCGCGCGCGCGCGGCCAGATCGTCCAGCAGCGCCTTGCCGTGACGAATCTGCGTGGGCTGGAACTCGACGTAGACGACCACGTACTGCCGCTGATCTTGCTGGGCCCACGCGGGGCCGACCAAGCTCAGCCAGACGGGCACTGCGAGAAGCACGAGCCACCTAGCCATGTGGTGCCTCCTTCCCGGGTTCACTACACGCACACCATCGATGCGCGTCGCGCGACGCGTCGGCATCCTAGGAAGCCCGTCACGGAGAGTCAAGGCGCGGTGCGCGGAGTGCGGCGATGAAGTACCTGCATCTCGTCGTGAGCAATCTGTTCCGCAAGAAAACGCGCACGGTGCTGACCGCCGGCTCGTTCGCGGTCGCGCTCTTTCTGTTCGGAATCCTGGCGGCGGTCGACGGCGCCTTCAAGCAGGGCATCGACGTGGCCGGCGTCGATCGCCTGGTCGTGCTGAACCGCGTGTCGATCATCCAGCCGCTCCCGCTGGCCTATCGCGACCGGATCGGGCGAATCCCCGGCGTGACGGGCGTGACGTTCGCGAACTGGTTCGGCGGCGTCTACCAGGACGAGCGCAACTTCTTTCCGCAGTTCGCGATCGACCGCGAGAAATATCGCGAGATGTATCCCGAGTTCATCGTGCCCGACGATCAGTGGCAGGCGTTTCTCACGGACAAGGAGGGCGCGATCGTCGGCGAGGCGCTGATGGAGCGCTTCAACTGGAAGCTCGGCGACCGCATCCCGGTGAAGGGCACGATCTTTCCCGGCGCCTGGGAGTTCAACATCCGCGGCGTGTACAAGGGCCGCCGCGTGCAGGACGACACCACGCAGTTCTGGTTCCGCTGGGACTACCTCGACGAGCGCAAGACCTTCACCAAGGGCCTGGTCGGCTGGTACGTGATCCGCATCGCCAACCCCGACGACGCGCCGCGCCTGGTGAAGGTGATCGACGAGCAATTCGCCAACTCGCCGACCGAGACCAAGACCGACACCGAGAAGGCGTTCGCCGCCTCGTTCGTGAAGCAGATGGGCAACATCCAGCTCCTGATCATGAGCGTCGGCAGCGTCGTGTTCTTCACCTTGCTGCTGGTGACCGGCAACACGATGGCGATCGCCGTGCGCGAGCGCACCCGCGAGCTGGCCGTGCTGAAGGCGGTCGGCTTCGGGGATCGCTTCGTGCTGGCGCTGGTGATCATCGAGACGATGACCGTGGCGCTGGTCGGCGGCGGTGTCGGCCTCGGGCTGGCGAAGCTCTTCACCCTGCGCGGCGATCCTACGGGCGGCCTGCTGCCGTTCTTCTACGTGTCGCCGCAGTCGATCGTGACCGGGCTCGCGCTGGCGTTGGCGGTGGGGTTCGCGGCGGGCATCCTGCCGGCGTTCTCGGCCAGCCGGCTGCGCGTGGTCGACGCGCTCAGGCGGATCTGACGTGACGATCCCGATCGTCTACAACGTCCGAAGCCTCGGCGCGCGCTGGACCTCGAGCGTGGTCGCCGTGCTCGGCATCGCGGGCACCGTCGGCGTCTTCGTGGCCATGCTGTCGCTCGCGCGCGGGTTCGAGGCGACCCTGATGGCTTCCGGCTCGGAGCGCAACGCGATCGTGCGCCGCGCGGGCGCCACGTCCGAGATGGACAGCAGCGTGATGCTCGAGCAGGTGCGGGTCGTCGAGGATGCCCCCGGCGTCGTGCGCGAGGGCGGCGCCGGGCCGCTGGTCAGCCCCGAGGTGGTCGTGATCGCATCGTTTCCGCTGAAGGGCCGCGGCACCGAGGGCAACGCCCAGGTCCGCGGCGTCTCGCTCAAGGCGCTGGCGGTCCGGCCCACCGTGAAGATCGTCGCGGGCCGCGCCTTTCAGCCCGGGCTCAGCGAGCTCCTGGTCGGGCGCAACGTCTCGGCAGCCTATGAAGGCCTCGAGCTCGGCCAGACCGTCAAGTTCGGCGGCGGCACGTGGACCGTCGTGGGCGTCTTCGACAGCGGTGGGACTGCGTACGACTCCGAGCTCTGGTGCGACTACAGCGTGCTGCGCCAGGTCTATCAGCGCCCGCTGAACATGTTCCAGTCGGCGACCGCGCGGCTGAGCTCGCCGGACGCGCTCACCGGGTTCAAGGACGCGCTCACCTCCGATCCGCGCGTGACGGTGCAGATCGACCGCGAGATCGATTACTACGCCAAGCAGTCGCGCCAGCTCACGACCCTGATCACGGTGCTGGGCTCGATCGTCGCGGTCGTGATGGGTATCGGCGCGGTCTTCGGCGCGCTGAACACGATGTACTCGGCGGTTTCGGAGCGCTCGCGGGAGATCGCGACGCTCCGGGCGCTCGGCTTCGGGAGCGGCAGCGTCGTCACCTCGTTCGTGATCGAGGCGCTCTTCATCGCGCTGGTCGGCGGTCTGCTCGGCTGCGTCGTCGTCCTGCCGCTGAACGGCCTCACGACCGGCACCATCAACTGGCAGACGTTCTCGCACCTGGCCTTCGCGTTTCGCGTCACGCCGGATCTGCTGGCGATGGGGATCGCCTTCGCGCTCATGATGGGCCTGATCGGCGGCGTGCCGCCGGCGGTCCGCGCGGCGCGCGCGCCGATCGCCTTCGCGTTGCGGGAGCTCTAAGGCCGCTGAAAAAGCCCCATCTGCTTCGTTGACTTCGGCCCTCCCTGCGGCGTATGCGGCATACGCCGCAGTCGGGCCTCAGCCGCCGCCTCGCAGCTGGACCTTTTTGAGTGGCCTAGTGGCTTCCGAGCCCGGGAATGGAAATCAGCAAATGCAGCATGCCGCCGAGCTCGTTGAGCTTGCGTGTGTCCCAGCGGGCGAACGCGTCGCGCTCCTCGGCGGTCAGATCTGCGTCGGCCAGGCTACCGCGCGGGTCGGCGCGGAATCGATCGCGGAACGCTTGGTCCTTCTTCAGGCGGTAGAGGACGACGTTCGTCTCGTAGCGGCTCACCCGACGCTCCACTCGAGCGCTGCCAGGTCGATCCGGCCCATCTCGCCGAAGAACCGCACGCGGGCGCGCGCGGGACTCACGGCGCCGAACAGCACGAGCCAGTTGAGCAGCTCGTGCGAGCCGGTCTCGTGGAGCTCCTTGGCGGTGAGCGCCGCGAGCGCGTCGTGGTCGGCTGCTTCCATTAGCTTGACGATGCGGCGGTCGAAGACAGGATCGGACTGGCCCACGCGCGCGAGCGAGAGCTCGGGGAAGTGGCTGAGCCCGCCCGTCGCGATGACCGCGACGTTCCACGGTCCGTCGGCGATCACGCGCGCGATGTGGCGGCCGACCGCGTAGCAGCGCTGGGCGGTCGGCTGCGGCGCGACGAAGCAGTTGACCCAGACCGGCACCAGCGGCGGGACCGGCCGGCGGCCGTAGAGCGTCGAGACCGGGCTCAGGAACGCGTGGTCCAGCGGCGCCGACCACGACGCGGCGAAGTCGAAGCCGGCCTGCATGCCCTGGTCGAGGATCGCGTTGGCCAGATCCTCGTGGACGAGATAGCGCTCCGGCAGCCCGTCGAGCGCGCGGTCGAACTCGATCGCGTCCGCCTGGACCATGCGGTCGACCGAGCGGCCGACGCGGACGCAGAACGCCGGAATCGCGTCGAACGAGAACACGTTCAGGTGATCGTCGGCGATCACGACCAGCGCGTCGGGCGTGGTTGCGGCAAGCGTCGCGCCCATCTCGCGGACCACGGCGATCAGCGCCTCGACCATCTCGCGGCCGTGCGGCCCGACGTTCTGGCCGTAGTAGTCGGGATAGAGCACGTGCGACATCGCGGCCGCATAGACGACCCGTCCCATTTCGCTCCTTACTTTATAGGCGCGGCTCGGCCGGCGGGGCCCCCGCCCCGCGACGGCCTGCAGCGCGCGCCGCAATGATGCTCCCGGCCGCGGCGCGCGTCGACCGAATTGTGCTCGTTGCCGCCGAGGCCGGCCGGGGCGGTGGCCGGCCGGGCCCGCCCGGCAAAGAGCGCGGCATCAGTGGTAGAGTCGGCGACATCCACCCTCAGGGTTTTCAGGAGATCGATATGGACAAGAAAGTCGCGATCGTAACGGGCGCCGGAAGCGGAGTGGGCAGAGCGGTCGGGCTCGCGTTGTTGAGAGAGGGCTACCACGTCTCGCTGGCCGGGCGGCGCAAGGACGCCCTCGAGAAGGTCGTGGCCGAGGCGGGCGACGCGCGCTCACGGGCCCTGGCCATTCCGACCGATGTGTGCGACCCCCAGGCTATCCGCAATCTGTTCGCGCAAACCAAGAGCGCGTTCGGTCGCCTCGATGTCCTGTTCAACAATGCCGGGATCGGCGCGGCCGGCCTGCTCGAGGACCTGACGGTCGAGCAGTGGAAGGCCGTCGTCGACACGAACCTCACGGGCTCGTTCCTGTGCACGCAGGAAGCGTTCAAGATCATGAAGGACCAGAATCCGCGCGGCGGTCGGATCATCAACAACGGCTCGATCTCGGCCCACACGCCGCGGCCGAACTCGGCGCCGTACACCTCGACCAAGCACGCGATCACCGGGCTCACCAAGGCGACGTCGCTCGACGGCCGCAAGTACGACATCGCGTGCGGCCAGATCGACATCGGCAACGCCGCCACGCCGATGACCGAGCGGATGGCCAAGGGCGTGCCGCAGCCCAACGGCACGACCATGATCGAGCCGACGATGGACGTGGAGAACGTCGCGAACGCGGTGATCTGCATGGCGCGGATGCCGCTCGACACGAACGTGCTGTTCATGACGGTCATGGCCAACAAGATGCCGTTCGTCGGCCGCGGCTGATCAGAAGCGACCGGGAGATTCGGCCATGCGTGTCGCAGCCGAACAGATTCGCGGTCAACTCGTGTCCGTGTTCCGGGCGTGGGGGATGTCGGACGCCCACGCCGCCACCACTGCCGAGATGATGGTGGAGACCGATCTCAGAGGCGTCGACTCGCACGGCATCGGAATGCTCCCGACCTACGACCAGGAGTTTCGCAACGGCAGGCTCAATATGCGGCCGACCTTCAAGAAGGTGCGCGAGACGGAGGCGACAGCGCTGATCGACGCCGATGCGTCGCTCGGCCATCCGGCCGCCGCGTACGGGATGAACCTCGCGGTCGACAAGTGCCTTCAGGTCGGCGTCGGGGTCGTCGCGGTCTACAACTCACACCACTTCGGCGCCGCGGGATGCTACTCGCGGATCGCGGCCGATCGCGGCGTGATCGGCATGGTCACCTCGGCCACGCGGGGCGTGACCATGGTGCCCACGTTCGGCGCCGAGCCCGTCATGGGCACGAACCCGCTCGCGTTTGCCGCACCGGCCAAGCGCAACGCGCCGTTCGAGCTCGACATGGCGACCACGACCGTCGCCGCCGGAAAAGTCCGCGTCTACAAGCTGAATCACAAGCCGCTGCCGTCGGGCTGGGTCGTCGACGGCGACGGCAAGACCGTGACCGATTCGGCCAAGGGCTTCCAGCACGTCAGTGACAAGGACGGCGGCATCACGCCGCTCGGCGGCACGCGCGAAGCCGGAAGCCACAAGGGCTACGGCCTGGGGGTGATGGTCCACGTGCTGGCCGGCACGCTCGCCGGCGCCTCGTTCTCACCGATCCGCAACCAGACCCAGAAGGCGTCGGATCCGCACAACATCGGCCACTTCTTCATGGCGATCGACCCGCGCGCGTTTCGTGAAGAAGGCGCGTTCGAGGAAGACCTCGACCAGGTGATCGACGTCCTGCACAACGCCAAGCGCGTCGACGCCAATCAGCCCGTGCTGGTGGCCGGCGACCCCGAGCGCGCGAACAAGAAGGAGCGGCTCGAGCAAGGCGTGCCGATTCCCGATGATCTGATGGAGCAGCTCAAGGCGGTCGCCAAGAACGCGAACGTGCCGTTCGTCCTGACCGGTCGCTAGTGGCCCAGGCCAGCTGGATCGGCAAGTCGGTCAAGCGCGTCGAGGACGGTCGGCTCCTGACCGGACGCGGTACCTACATCGACGATCACCCGCCGGTGGCCAACGCCTGCCACGCCGCGATCGTGCGCTCGCCGCTGCCCCACGCGGCGATCCGCGGCTACGACCTTAGAGCGGCGCTGGCGCTCGACGGCGTGGTCGGTGCCATCACCGGCGAAGATGTCGCCCGCTACACCAAGCCCTTCTCGGTCGGCGTGACCGCGCCGATCCATTACTACTGCACCGCGACCGACCGGGTGCGGTTCGTCGGCGAGCCGGTGGCGGTGATCGTGGCGAAGAATCGCTACGTCGCCGAGGACGCGGCCGAGCTCGTGCAGGTCGACTACGACCCCTTGCCGGTGGTCGTCGATCCTGAGCGCGCGCTCGAGGCAAGCGCGCCTATCCTGCACCAGGCCGTCGGCTCGAACCTGGCCGGCAACCGCCGGCTCGTCTACGGCGATCCCGAGCGCGCGTTCCAGGACGCCGACGTCGTCCTGACCGAGCGCTTCGCGTTCCCGAAGTACGGCTCGACGCCGATCGAGACCTACGGGGTGATCGCGCGCTGGGATCCGCTCGACGGCGTCTGCACAGTGTGGTCGAACTTCATGGGGCCGTTCATCATGCACCCGCTCACGGCGCGGGTGCTCGGACTTGCCGAGAACAAGCTGCGCTTCATCGTGCCGCCGGACATCGGCGGCTCGTTCGGGATCAAGTCGTCGATCTACCCGTACATCGCGCTGATCGCGCTCGCGGCGATGCGGCTCAATGTGCCGGTGAAGTGGATCGAGGACCGGCGCGAGCATCTGGTGGCGTCGTCCAGCGGAACGGATCGGGTCGCCTATCGCGAGGTCGCGGCGAAGAAGGACGGCACGATCCTCGGCATGCGGTTCAAGTGGCTCGACAACGTCGGCGGCTACATCAGGAGCCCGGAGCCGGGGTGCAGCTTTCGCCCCACCGGCAATTTCGTCGGACCCTATCGCTTCCAGAATCTGGAAGTCGACGCGTCGGTCGTCATGACCAACAAGAGCCTCACGGGGCCGAATCGCGGCTACGCGTGCGGCCATCTTTACTTCGAGACCGAGGGCATGATCGATCGGCTGGCCGACCGCCTCGGGCTCGACCCGATCGAGGTGCGCCGCAAGAACCTGATCCAGCCAGACGAGTTCCCGTATCGCACGCCGACCGGCGGCCTCTATGACAGCGGCGACTACCAGGCCGCGTTCGACAAGGCGCTGGAGGTGGCGGGATACGCCGAGCTGCGTCGCGAGCAAGCGAAGGCGCGCGCCGCGGGCCGCTACGTGGGGATCGGGCTCGCGCTGGCCGTCGATCCGTCGGTGTCGAACATGGGCTACGTCGCCACCGCGCTCGACCCGCAGTTCCGCGCCAAGCCCGAATACCTGCCGAAGTCCGGCGCCGTCGACGCGGCGACGATCAAGATCGATCCGCTCGGCCGGGTCATCGCGATCCTCGGCACGACGCCGCAAGGGCAAGGTCACCAGACCGTCGTGTCGCAGATCGTCGCCGACGAGCTGGGCCTGGATCCTCCAGAAATCACGGTCGTGGACGAGATGGATACGTTCACCCGCGTGTGGTCGATCTCGTCGGGCACCTACTCGAGCCGCTTCGGATCGGTCGGGACCAGCGCGGTCGCGCTGGCCGCGCGAAAGCTGAAGGCGAAGCTCGTCGACTACGCCGCGCACCTGATGGACCTGCCGGCGGCCTCGCTCGAGTTTCGCGACGGCGCCGTGCGGCCGCGAGCCGGCAAGGGCCCGTCGTACTCGATCAAGGACCTGGCCGGGCGTGCCCACTGGAACACCGAGTCGTTGCCCGAGGGGATGGAGCCCGCGCTACAGGCGACGGCGGTGTTCGGCTTCACGGTGGCCAAGGCGGTCGACGCCGAGGACCGCGTGAACTCGTCGAATACGTACGGGTTCATCGCCGAGGTGATGGCCGTTGAGGTCGATCCCGAAACCGCCGCGATCAAGATCTTGAAGTACGTCACCGTCCACGACGCGGGCACGATCATCAACCCGATGATCGCCGAGGGCCAGATTTACGGCGGTGCCTTGCACGGGCTCGGCGGCGCGCTCTACGAAGAGCTCGCCTACGACGAGCACGGCCAGTTCCTGACCGGAAGCTTCATGGACTATCTGGTGCCGACGGCCAGCGAAGCGCCCGAGATCGACATCGCGCACATCGTGTCGCCGTCGCCGCTGACGCCGCTCGGCTCGAAGGGGCTGGGCGAGTCCTCGTCGATGACGGTGCCGGCCGTCATCGCCAACGCCGTCAGCGACGCGCTCACGCCGCTCGGCATCAAGATCAACGAGCTCCCCATGACCCCGTCAAAGCTATGGGCAGCGATTGATCGGGCGTGTCGGAGCCAAAAAAAGGCGGAGCGCCGAGTGTGAGAACGGGCGCACCAAGCGTGAGAACGGGCGTGTCGGAGCCACGAGCACCTATGTCAGGCCACCCTCGGTCCAAGGCGGCCTCGAGGACCCCGCTACAATGAAACCGCCTAAATTCGAGTATCACGCGCCCACGAGCCTCGACGAGGCGCTCGCGGCGCTCGGCCGCTACGGCGGCGACGCCAAGGTGCTGGCCGGCGGCCAGAGCCTGATGCCGTTGCTGAACTTCCGTCTCGCCAGACCGGCGGCGCTGGTCGACTTGAACCGGATCGCGTCGCTCGCCTACATCCGCGAGCAGAACGGACAGGTCCGCTTCGGTGCGATGACGCGCCAGCGCACGATCGAGTTCTCGCCGGTCGTCGCCCAGCAGCTGCCGCTCCTGAAGGAAGCGACGCGATGGGTCGGCCATCTGCCGATTCGCACGCGTGGCACCATCGGCGGCTCGATCGCCCACGCCGACCCGTCCGCCGAGTATCCGGCCGTTCTCGCCGCGCTCGAGGGCGAGGTGGTCGCGCGCGGCGCCAAGGGCGAGCGCGTGATCCGGGCGGCCGATCTCTTCCAGACCTATCTCACGACGAACCTGGCGCCCGACGAGATCCTCACCGAAGTGCGGCTGCCGGCGATGCCGGCCGGCGCCGGCTACGCGCTCGAGGAGTTTTCGCGCCGTCACGGCGACTTCGCGATCGTCGGGATCGCAGCGGTGGTCGTGCGCGAGGGCCAGCGCTGCAAGATGGCGCGGCTGGCGACGGCTGGGGCCGGGCCGGTGCCCGTCAGGCTGCGCGCCGCCGAGGAGATTCTCGAGCGCGAGGGCCTCGGCGAGGCGGCGATCGAAGCCGCGGCGCGGAAGGCTACCGAGCTCGTGAGCCCCGACGCCGACATCCACGCCTCGGCCGACTATCGCCGCCATCTCACTGGAGTGCTCACGAAGCGCGCCCTCACGAGGGCGATCGGAGTCGCGCGTGGCTGACATGGTGGAGGTCCGCTTGAAGGTGAACGGCGTCGCCCACGAGGGCCGGTGCGAGCCGCGCAAGCTGCTGGTCGATTTCATCCGCGAAGATCTCGGTCTGACCGGCACGCACGTCGGGTGCGAGCACGGCATCTGCGGCGCGTGCACGATCATGTTCAACGGCGAGGCGGCGCGCTCGTGCATCATGCTGGCCGTGCAGGCCGACGGCGCCGAGCTGGCGACGGTCGAGGGCCTGATGAAGGACGGCAAGCTGCATCCGCTGCAGGAGATGTTCCGCGAGCATCATGGCCTGCAGTGCGGCTTCTGCACGCCCGGCATGCTGATGACCGCGCTCGATCTGCTCCGCACGAACCCCACGCCGACGGACCGCGAGATCCGCGAGGGTATCTCGGCCGTGCTCTGCCGCTGCACCGGCTATCAGGGGATCGTCAACGCGGTTCGGGCCGCCGCGCCGATCCTCGCCTCCGGGCGCTAGGTCCGGAGCCTAGCTCGTGAGCGTCGGTTTGCCGCGGCTGGTCGGCGCCCGCGTGGCGCGGCGCGAGGATCCTCGCCTCCTGACCGGGCAGGGTAGCTACGTCGACGACCACCGTCCCGCGCGGATGCTCTACGCCGCGTTCCTCCGCTCGCCGCACGCTCACGCCCGGATCGCGCGCATCGACGCCTCCGCAGCGCTCGCGATGCCCGGCGTCGCCGCGGTGCTGACCGGCGAGGACATCGCGCGCGCGGCGAAGCCGGTGCGCGCCGAGTCGAAGACCCCGAGCGTGAAGACCACGAGCTTTCCGCCGCTGGCCCTCGGCAAGGTCCGTCACGTCGGTGAGACCGTGGTGATGGTCGCCGCCGAGAGCCGGTACCTGGCCGAGGACGCCGTGGAACGCCTCGTCGTCGAGTACGAGCCGCTGCCGGTCGTCAAGAACACCGACGACGCGCTCGCGCCCGCGAGCCCGATCCTGCACGACGATGCCGGGACGAACCTCCTGGTCAGCCGCGAGTTCGCCCGCGGCGACGTCGATGCTGCGCTCGCGGGCGCCGCGCACGTGGTGCGCGAGCGCTTCCGGTTCCATCGCCACACGCCGGTTTGCATGGAGAACCGCGGCTGTCTCGCGGATTACGCGACGGGCACAGGGACGCTCACGTTGCGGTCGTCGGCGCAGTGCCCCGGGCTCGTCCGCGACGTGCTGACCGATCTGCTCGGCATGCCCGAGCACCACGTCCGTGTGGTCGCCGCCGACGTGGGCGGCGGCTTCGGCGCCAAGGCCTCGCTCTACCCCGAGGAGATCGCTACATGCGTGATGGCGCGGCGCCTGGGGCGGCCCGTGAAGTGGATCGGCGACCGCCGCGAGGACCTGCTCTCGACCACGCACGCGTGGGACGAGATCGTCGACGCCGAGCTCGGGCTCGCCGCGGACGGCACGATCGTCGGCCTGCGCGCCGAGGTCACCGTCGACATCGGCGCCTATTCGATCTATCCGTGGACCGCCGCCATCGAGCCCGTGCAGACGATCAGCTTCCTGCCGGGCCCGTACCGGATGCCGGCCTATCGCGGCCGCACGCGCGGCGTGGCGACCAACAAGGCGCCGCTCGGGCCGTATCGCGGCGTCGGGCGCCCACCGGCGGTGTTCGTGATCGAGGGGCTGATGGATCGCGCCGCGCGCCGGCTCGGGATCGACCCGACCGAGATCCGGCTGCGCAACTTCATCCGCGACGAAGATTTTCCCTACAAGTCGCCGTCCGGAATCGTGTGGGACCGCTCGAGCTTCACGGGCTCGCTCGTCAAGGCGCGCGAGGTGCTCGACTACCAGGCCGCGCGCGATGCGCAGAAGCGCGCGCGGGCCGAGGGCCGCTGGCTCGGCATCGGCGTTGCGTCGTACGTGGAGCTCACCGGGATCGGCTCGGCGATTCCGGTCTCGCCGGGGATGCCGGTCTCGACGGGCACCGAGGCGGCGACGATCCGCTTCGATCCGGCAGGCAAGGTCACCGCGGTGTTTGGCGTCGCCTCGCACGGGCAGGGGCTCGAGACCACGTTGGCCCAGATCGTGGCCGATGAGGTCGGCGTGCCGATCGAGGACGTGCGCGTGCTCCACGGCGATACCGAAGTGTCGCCCTACGGCACCGGCACCTACGCGAGCCGCAGCCTCGTGCTCGCCGGCGGCGCTGCGATCCTCGCCGGTCGCGCCGTGCGCGACAAGATGCTGCTGATCGCCGGTCATCTGCTGGAGGTGGATCCAGCAGACCTCACGCTGGCCGACAGCCGCATCGCCGTGCGCGGGATGCCGGATCGAAGCGTGTTGATCCGTCAGGTCGCGCGCGCGGCCTATTCGGGCGTGCGCCACCTGCCGAAGGGCCTCGAGCCCGGGCTCGAGGCGACGAAGTTCTACGACCCCTACTACGGCACTGCGTCGAACGCGACGCACCTGGCGCTGGTCGAGGTAGACCGCGCCACGTGCGAGGTGAAAACCTTGCGCTACGTCGTGGTCGAGGACTGCGGGCGCATGGTGAACCCGCTCATCGTCGACGGGCAGGTGCACGGCGGCGTCGCGCAGGGGATCGGCGCGGCGCTCCTGGAAGAGATCGTGTACGACGAGCACGGGCAATTGCTCAGTGGCACGCTGATGGACTACGTCATCCCGTCAGCGTGCGAGATTCCGGCGATGGAGGTGCACCACCTCGAGACGCCGTCGCCCGTCACGCTCGGCGGTTTTCGCGGCATGGGCGAGGGCGGCACGATCGGCGCACCGGCGGCGATCGCCAACGCGATCGCGGACGCGCTGGCGCCGCTGGGGATCGAAGTCGCCGAATTGCCCGTGAGCCCCGATCGCCTGTTCCACATGATCGGCCGCGCCGGAGGACTAGGATGATAGGCTCGCCTCGCACGGTGGGGCCCCAGCCCCACGACGTGCTGCGGCTCGCACTGCCATGAACCTTGGCCTGGCCGGCAAGGTTGCTCTCGTCACAGGGGGCGCGCGCGACGTGGGCCGCGAGATCTCGCTGACCCTGGCGCGCGAGGGCGCGGCCGTCGCCGTCAATTACATGCACTCGAAGGCCGAGGCCGACGCGGTCGTGGCCGAGATCGGGCGGCTCGGCGGACGGGCGGCGGCCTACCAGGCCGACGTCGCCGACTACGCCGCGGTGAGCGCGATGATCGACAAGATCGTCGCCGATCTCGGTCGACTGGACGTCGTCGTCAACAACGCGGGCTACGTCGAGCCGAAGCTATTCCTCGACACGACACCCGACGAATGGCGGCGGCAGGTCGACGTCGACCTCTACGGCGTCTTCAACGCCTGCCACGCGGCGGCGCCCAAGCTGGCGGCCCAGAACGGCGGACGCATCATCAGCATCGTCGGCGACTCGGCGCGGGTCGGCCAGCAGCGGCTGGGCGTCTCGGCCGGCGCGCGGGGCGCCGTGCTCTCGCTCACGCGCACGCTCGCCAAGGAGCTCGGGCGCCAGAACATCACCGTGAACTCGCTGGCGCTCGGCTGGATCGAGACCTCGCACAGCGACAAGGAGTTCATCGCCAAGAACCGCGAGCGCATTCTCGCCTTCTACCCGATCCGGCGCCTGGGCAAGCCGGAAGACGTGGCACCACTCGTGGCCTTCCTCGCCTCCGACCTCGCCGGCTGGGTTACGGGCCAGACCATCAGCGTCAGCGGCGGCTACTCGACGGTCTAGACAGCCAGTCGCCCGATGCTGATCGACTGTCACGTGCACCTGCTGCCGCGCCGGCGGCTGGCGGGGCTGATGAAGTGGATGCACGGCTTCTACCCGGAGCATCCGATCCCCCGCAGCGTCACTCTGGAAGACTGCCTCGCGTACTACGACACGATCCCGGTCGACTACATCTTCAATCTCGTCTATCCGATCCGCGACGACGAGACCGAGGCGGTCAACCGGTTCAACTTCGAGCTCCACCAGCGCCATTCGTGGATCATCCCGTTCGGCGGCCTGCATCCCGCCGACGCCGACAAGGGCGCGATCGTCGATCGCTGTCTCGGCGAGTACGGCTTCCTCGGCTTCAAGTTCCACCCGTTCATCCAGGCGTTCGATCCGCTCGATCCGCGCATGATGCCCGCCTACGAGCGGCTGGCGGCGTGGCGGCGGCCGGTCGTCTTCCACACCGGCTACGAGGAGTTCTACGGCTTGAGCCTGCCGCCGCAGACGATGGAGGAGATCGCGCGTCTGTTCCCATCGCTGCCGGTCGTCTTCGCGCACTCGCTGTTCCCGCGCTTCGACGACGCCTGGCGCATCGTCGAGCGCCACGACAACGTCTGGCTCGAGATGACCAACGTGTTCTCGAGCTTCTGGGACCGGCGCTACGTGCTCAAGGAGTACGACACGGAGAAGCGACTGCTGCTCGAGGGGATCGCGCCGCACAGCGAGCGGATCATGTTCGGCACCGACCATCCGGCCGGCTCCGGCACGCTCGTGGAGATCTATCGCACCCTGGACAAGGTCGGCCTCGGCGAGACGGCGCGCGAGCGCCTCGTCGGGAGCACCGCGGAACGGTTCGTCAAGACGTTCTGGCCCGAGTTCGACGGCCGAGGCGCGAAGAAGGGCGTGAAGCTGCGGTAGCGCTCCCGACTACGCCGGCCCGAAGCCGACGGACGTCGCCAGATCTTTCGCGATCAGCGGACGAAACCGGACCGGCAGGCCGACCACGAGCTTCTCGAGCGGAATGTCGACGATTCGGCCGAGGAGCGAGACCCCTTCCTTGAGCTGCACCACGGCGATCGCGTAGGGCACGTCGGCCGCGTGAGCCCGCGGCGCGACGCGGATCACCGTGAAGCTCGCGATCGTGCCGTCGCCGGCGAGCATCACCGGCTGCCAAGACTGCGCGTGGCAGTTCGGGCACAGCTCCCGCGGAGGGATGGAGAGCTCGCCGCAGGAGCTGCAGCGGATGGCCGTGAGCTGGCCCGCCCGCGCCTTCTCGAAGAACGCGCGCGCGGTGATCGCCGGCTCAGTCACGACCGAAGAGGCTCACCAGGACGGTCGCCGTGTTGCCGCCGAGCGTGTGCGTGAGGCCCGTGCGCGCGCCTTCGACCTGACGGGGGCCGGCCTCGCCGCGGAGCTGCGTGACGATCTCCGCCACCTGCGCGGCGCCCGTCGCGCCGATCGGGTGGCCCTTGGCCTTCAAGCCGCCCGACGGATTCACGGGGATCTCGCCGCCGAGTCCTGTCAGCCCTTTCTCGGCGGCACGCCCGCCGGCGCCCGGCTCGAAGAGGCCGAGCCCCTCGGTGGCGACGATCTCGGCGATCGTGAAGCAGTCGTGGAGCTCGACGACGTCCACGTCGGTCGGTCCGATTCCCGCCTGCCGGTAGGCCGCGGCGGCCGCGCGCTCCGTGGCGGGCACACGCGAGAGGTCGCGCTTGTCGCCGAGCAGCATCCAGTCGGAGGCCGCGGCGGAGCCGAGCACCCAGATCGGCTTGCGATGCTTTCTGGCGACCTCTTCCGAGGCGAGCACGAGCGCCGCGCCGCCGTCGGAGAACGGGCAGCAATCGAACAGCTTGAGCGGATCGGCCACGTAGGCCGACTTGAGCACCTGCTCGATCGTGATCGGCTTCTGGAACTGAGCCTTCGGGTTCAGGGCGCCGTGGCGGTGGTTCTTGACGGCCACCGCGGCCATCTGCGCCTCGGTCGTGCCGTACTTCTGCATGTGCGCCCGCGCGATCAAGGCGAACACGCCGGGGAAGGTGAGGCCCAGCGGCTGCTCCCAGACGGCGTCGGAGGCGTAGGCAAAGTACTCGGTCGATTCGGCCGTCGAGACGTTCAGCACCCGCTCGGCCCCGCCGACCAGGACGACGTCCGAGACGCCGGCCGCGATCTCCATCACGGCGTGACGGAAGGCGGCGTGCGAGCTCGCGCACGCGGTCTCGAAGCGAGTCGTCGGCACCGCCGGGATACCCAGGACGGACGCCGCCTGCGGTCCGGTGTGGAGCTGGTGCTCGGTCTCGCCGCCCACCACGTTGCCGTAGTAGAGGGCCTGCACGGCGCTCGCCGGCACGCCGGAGTCGTTGAGCGCGTCGCGGGCGGCCTCGGCGAACAGCTCGGCCGAGGTGCGGTCGTGTAGCCCGAACTTGGTCACTCCGACTCCGATCACAGCGACGCGGCGCATGAAAGTCCTCCCTGGTCGCATGCTAGCATTAAAATTCGTGAGGGTCGCCCGCCGGAGGCGACAATGGAATTCGGTGCTGAGGCGGGTGAACTTCGCGTGTTGACTGAAGAAGCGCTCATCCTCGCCGCCGTCGCGGGCGCCTGCGTGCTGCTGGTGCTGGGCGTGCTCGAGCTGGTGTGGCCCACGCGGCCGCATCGGTCTCGTCGTACGCGGGCCGAGGCGGCGCCACCGCGACCGATCCTCGCGCCACCGCCGCCGCCGTCGCGTCCGGTCCAGAGCATCCTGCCCCGGCGGCTGATCGATTCGCCCTCGGCGCGACCCACGGGCGGCTTCGCCTTCCCGCCGCCTGCCGATTACGTGGCGCCGCCGCTCCCGCGCCAAGAGATTCGTCCGATCCGGCCACCCGAGCCCGCCACGGCCGCCGCGCCTGCCGCCCCGGCTCCGGTGGAGCAGCTGGAAGTTCCGTCGTTCTTGCAGCCGATCGAGGAGCCTTCGGAGCCCGCGTATGTTCCGCCTCCGGCGGACGTGGCTCCAGCGCCGGTCGAGCACGAGCCCCCACGGATCGTGACCGCACCGCCCGCGGAGGCAAAGCCGTTCGAGGCCGAGCCGCCGGAGATCGAGCGCGTGTCCGAGCGCCCGCGGATCGAGCTCGTGGCCACGTCGTTCGAGCCGGAGCCGCCGCGCGTCGATGCCGCGCCGCCGGTCGAAATCGACCCTTCGCTCGTTGAAATCGAGCCTTCGCGGGTCGAGCCGGAGCGGCGTCTCATCGTGGAGCTCGAGCCTGCCTCCGCGCAGAGCTCCTCGACGCCGCCGGTGTCCGCCCCGCCGCCTGTAGAGCCTGCGCCGCCTGCATTGGAGCCGCCGCTACTGCCGGAGCCGCCCGAGCCCAAGCCCGCACCGCTCGAGCACGCGCCACCGCCGTTTGAGCCGGAGCCTCCGCCGATCGAGCATGCGCCGCCGCCGATCGAGCCAGAGCCTCCCACGATCGAGCACGCGCCGCCGATCGTCCTCGGACCGGCAACCGCGGAGCAGGTTGCGCCTCCGGCAGAAGAAGCGACGCCGCCCGCTGCCGAGCCTTCGGCGCCCCCCAGGCGCCGACGCCGCAGCAAGGTCTCGCCGCACGCGCGACCGCACCGGGTGCTTCGCCCGGCGCCGCCGCAGTACGGTGGCCCGCAACCGCCTCCGGCCGGATTTTCGACGCCGGTCTCCGAGAACGCTGGAGCGAGTCCCATACCGGGCGGCTCGACGGACGCCGCCAGCCCGGTTCAGCGAGATTCGCCGCTCGTCGAGCGGTGCTTCGCGCTCTATCAGGAGAAGCGGTTCGACGAGGTCGTGACGATCGCGGAAGACGCGCTCACGAGGGGCAGGGCCGACGCGATCCCGCGCGAGACCGCGGCGCTCTGGTCGGTCGTCGGTCTCGCCAAGCAGGGGCTCGGCGACGACGACGGCGCGCACGCGGCGCTCGAGTCGTCGATCGCTACGGCGCCCGATAACGAGCGGCCGACGTACCGCCGTCACCTCGCCACGCTCGCCCTCGACGCCGCCCAGGCGCGGACAGCGCGGGCCGGCAGCCACGACGTCGGCGATCGGATGGCCGTGATCCGAATGGCGATCGTCTGGACGGAGCGGGGGCTGGCCGCGGTGCCGTGGGATCCGGGCCTCATCGACGCGCGAGAGGCCGCGCACGACGCGCTCTGGCAGGCCTACGAGCAGGCCGCCACGTCGCTCCTGCAGCGCCAGGAATTCACCGGCGCGCGCCAGCTCCTTCGCGAGGCGCTCGACGATCTCAAGCTCCCGCCGGCGCGCGCGGCCGGCTTCCGCGGGCTGCTCTCGGGCACGTTCGGCGGCGAGATCGGCCAGCTGACCGCGCAGGCCATCCTCAACATGCAGGACGGGCGCGAGTCCGAAGCGCTCGGGACGCTCCGGCGCGCCGAGGAGCTGCTCGAAACAATCCCACCCGATTCGCTGCCATCCACGCGCCGCGACGAGGTCGATCAGCGCCTCTGGTGGGGCTACGCGGAGCTCGGGAGCCGGCGGCTCGACGCGGGCGACTACGAAGAGGCGCTCGACCCGCTCGTGCACGCGCTCCGCTTCACGTCGATCGGCGCCGACCGTCAGGCCGAGACGCGCGCCGCCGTCGTCCGCACGCTCGAAGGCATCGCGGCGGTCCGCGCGCTGTCGATCCGCCGGCTCGCCGAGGCCGGCAACCGCGACGAGGCGATCGTGGCGGCCGGCGAGCTGCACGCGCTGGTGAAGCGCGGGGTCGAGCTGGGGCTCAGCGAGGACGAGCTGACGGCGGCGTTCGCGCGTGTGCGGCGCTTGTGCGAAGAGCTCGGCATGGACACGCGGGCCTGAGGGCCCGCGCCGCCGGCGCTACTCGACGCTCTTTCGGCGGATCTCTTCGAGCAGGGTTTCGGGGACGTTGAAGAACGCCGTCACGACCGTCGGGTCGAAGTGCCTTGCGGAGCAGCGTTTGATCTCGGCCTTCGCGACGTCGAACGGCTGCGCCTTCGAGTAGGGCCGGTCGAACGTCATCGCGTCGAAGGCGTCGACGACCATGAAGATCCGGGCGCCCAGCGGAATCTCCTCGCCCCTGAGCCCCTGCGGGTATCCGGTGCCGTCCCACTTCTCGTGGTGGCAGTAGACGATCGGCACGGCGCCCTGCAGGAACGGGATCTTCTCGATCAGCTGCTTGCCGATCTCCGGATGCCGCCGCATGATCTTCCACTCGTCGTCGGTCAACGGGCCGGGCTTCAGCAAGATGCCGTCCGGGATCCCGATCTTGCCGATGTCGTGCAGGAGCACGCCGTGAGCGAGCGCCGGCAGATCGGCCTCCGGCACGCCGTACACGCGCGCGGTGGCCATCGCATAGCCGTGCACCCGGCGCGAGTGCGACTCGGTTCCGACGTCCCGCGTGTCGAGGGCTGAGCCGAGCGCTTCCAGGGTCGTGCGATACGCATCCTGCAGCTCGCGGTTGAGCTGCGCCAGGCCCCGCGTGGCCTCTTCGACCCGCCGCTCGAGCAACTCCTGATAGTGGCGGTGCTCGATCAAGAGCTGGCGCCGCTCCTGAGCGCGGTCGGCCGCGATGAGCAGCTCGTCGACGTTGACGGGCTTCATGATGAAGTCGTAGGCGCCGAGCTTGAGGCTGGCGATCGCGGTCTTCACGTCGGCCGCGCCGGTGAGCACGATCACGGCGGCGTCGGGATCGGCCTGGCGGACCTGCTGGAGGAGATCGATGCCGCCCATGACGGGCATCTTGAGGTCGGTGACGGTCAGCGGCGAGCGCGAGTCGCGCATCGAGGCGCGGAAGACCTCGACGCCCTCTTGCCCGTCGTTGGCGAGCAGGCACTTGTAGCCCGCGCCGAGGAAGATCTGGTGCAGGACTTCCCGCACCTGACGATCGTCGTCGACGATCAGGACCTCTCGCTGCGCCATGTCACTCTACCTTCTGGCCCGGACCTGCCGCCACGACCTGATTCTTGCCGGCTCGCTTCGCGGCGTACAGCGCCCCGTCGGCGGCGCGGAACAGCTCCTCCGACGTCGAGGCCTCGTCGTCGGGAAGACTGGCGACGCCGAAGCTCGCGGTGACGCGCTTGCCGTGCGAGTACGGGAAGGTCGCGACGACCTGCCGTATCCGGTCCGCGTAGAGCCGAGCGCCGCTCTTCGAGGTCTCGACCAGCAGGACGGCGAACTCGTCGCCGCCGTAGCGGGAGACGACGTTGATGCCGCGCGAATGCTTCATGAGGATCTGCCCCACGTCGCGCAGGGTCTCGTCGCCGACCGCGTGGCCGAACTCGTCGTTGACGCTCTTGAAGCCGTCGAGATCGAGCACCACGACGGATACCGGGTGATTGAACCGCCTGAAGCGTGAGATCTCCTCCTCGAGGCGGAGCGAGAAGAAGCGGCGATTGTAGAGTCCGGTGACCTCGTCCTTGAACGAGGTCTCCTTGAGCTTGGCGTTGGTCGCTTCGAGCTCGCGATAGGCGGCGTCGAGCCGCATGGCGAAGGTGTTGATGTCGATCGCCTGCTGCTCGACGGTGCCGAGCATGTTCGAGAACGAGCGCATTAGCGTGCCGACCTCGTCGCTTCGGCCTCCGAGCTCGGCCAGCTTGGGCTCCCGCGCCAGGAGCTCGGCGATCTTCGCGAAGGCCCGGCCGAGGTCCCAGATGATGTAGGCGCCGCCCACCATGGCGATGCCCGTGAAGAGCAGCAGCGCGTGAAGGCCGTAGAACGTCGCGATGTCGGTCGGCCGCAGCTCCGGCCTCACGTACCGGTAGACCACGTACGCCAGGACCAATAGCGGAATCAGCGACGAAAGGGTGAGCGCCAGCAGGACTTTACGCTTCAGAAGCCGCCCTGCGGCCGCGATATCGCCCGGCTGGCTCGACATGACAAGATTATTCTAGTGCGGCCGCAGATACTCCGCGCAGGAAAAGTTTGCGCTGCGCGGTGTAACTGTTGGATCTAGCGTACGAAAGGGCGACACTTGCTATCTGGATTCGGAGCGTAACCGGATCGGCCAACCGCCTTGGATCACGATGATTCCGTCTGGCTGGATCTCCCGGAGAACGGCTCCGTTCTCGAGCGTTTGGCCCTCGACGTACCGGTGACCGTTCACGTACACCATCCGCCCTCTAGCCTCGGGAGCCCAGACGATCATGTCGATCTTTAGAGGAGTATCCGGCGGCGGCTGCGGCTCCGGCTGGACCCATGCGTGCGGCGGTTCCGCTGACTGTGGCGGTTCAGCCGACCTCTCGCGCGGGCTGAGCTGTGACGCAGTCGCGTGGAGCTCGTTGCGCGCCCGTCGCCGTCTCTGCCGCGCCGATTCGTCGCTCGACGCGGGTGTTTCAGGGACGAAGCCCGGTACGGGCCTCGCGGGCGGTTGAGCCGGCTCGGGCGGCGGCGACCCGGCAACGCGGGTCGCGGCGTTGGGCTCCGAGGGCTCGGCGCTCGTTGATGGTTCGGCCTCGAGCCGCGAATAGGCCGCGGGCCCGGTGCCGGTGAGGTGGCGCGGCCCGAGAAAGATTGCGCCGACCGCGACGGCGCTGACCGCGAGCCCACCGCCGACGAGCCATGGCCACAGCTGCCGACGCACCCGACGGGCCGGGCGCCGCGGGGGCGCCGGCGCGACCAGCGGCGATTTGGGCCTCGGAGCTTCCTGCGGAGCCGCCGCGCGCGCCGGCGAGCGTGCGGGAGCCAGCACGGAGCGTGCGGCGGCGCGGACCGTTGGCGCGTCGACGGCGCGACGCCCCTGCGGAACCGCGATCGCGAGCGCGCGGTCGCAGATCACGTTGATGAGCCTCGGCACGCCGGCCGACAGCCGATGCAGATCGTGCAGCGCCTCGTCGTCGAACAGACTGCCGGCGCCGGCCACCGCGAGGCGATGGCGCACGTAGGCGCCGGTCTCCTGTTCGCCGAACGGCAAGAGATAGTAGCCCGTCGACTGGGATGCCGCGGGCCCCGACGCGCGGCCCACGAGGTCGATCAGCTCGGGCTCGCCGACCAGGACGATCTCGAGCAGCTTGTGGCCGTCGATCTCCATGCTCGACAGAGCCGATAGCTGGTCCATGACATCCGGGCCCAGGCTTTGCGCGTCGTCGACGATCAGCACCGTGCGCCGCGCGCCGAGGCGAGCCCTCAGCTTCGCGCGCAGCGCGTCGCAGAGGACCGCCGGATCGGCTCCGTCACGGTTACATCTCAGCCCCAGTTCCGCGCAAACAAACGTCAAGAGCTCGACCGGGGTCAGCGACGGATTCAGGATCGGCACGACGTCCACTTGCTCGGGCAGCCGGCTCAGGAGTACCCGACACGTCGTCGTCTTGCCGAGACCGCTATCTCCGGTGAGGAGGACGATCCCGCCCGGCGCCGCCAGGCCCCGAAGCAGGTGCGCGAGCGCCTGCTCGTGATGCGGCCCCAGGTAGACGAATCGCAGATCGGCCGCGTTCGAGAACGGGCGCTCGCGAAGCCCGAAGTGCTCGAGATACGTCGGGGTCGTCTGGCGCGACAGCATGAACGTCAAAACCGGACCGTCGACCCTGCGAGCTGCAGGAGAACATCGACTCTGCCAAGCAGACGGCCAAAGTATAACGTGAGGTCGCCGGGCGAACGGTAAGGCGAGTCTGGCCCGCCGCAGAGAATGTGCTAACCTCGGCAGGGAAGAACCGGGGGCCACGTCGTCAATGTCAGGTTTTTCAAGGCAATAGCCCAGATGCCGATCGTCGCGGACAAAACGCTCGACTGTCTCGGGCTCTTCTGCCCCATGCCGATCGTGAAGACGCGCGAGGCCTTGCTGCACATGGAGCCTGGCCAGGTGCTGGAAATGACGTCCGACGACCCCGGCTCCGAGGCGGACATGAAGAGTTGGTCCATGCGGACCGGCAACGAGCTCCTGGAGATGCAGAGGAATGACGCGGTCTTCCACTTCTTCGTCCGAAAGGCTCGCTAGGACCGGGCTGCCGACCGCGGGCGCCCGCGTCTACCTCGACTACGCGGGCTTCTCGCCCGTCGACCCACGCGTGGTCGCGGTCATGCGGCCGTTCTTCGAGGGCGGCGTGGGCAATCCCAATGCCCAGCACTCCCTCGGGCTCGAAGCGCGCGCGTCTCTCGACGGAGCGCGCGGGAAGGTGGCGCGGCTGTTCGGAGCGACTCCCGCCGGCGTGATCTTCACGGCCAGCGCCACCGAGGCCAACAACCTCGCCATCAAGGGCCTGGCGCAGCGGGCGAGCGGCCGGCACCTGGTCACCTCGGCGATCGAGCACATCTCGCTGATCGATTCCTGCCGCGAGCTCGAGAAGCGCGGCTGGAGCGTCAGCTATGTCGCCGTCGATGCGGAGGGCAGGGTCGATCCGGCGGACGTGGCCGGCGCGATCCGGCCGGACACCGCGCTGGTCTCGATCATGGCGGCCAACAACGAGATCGGGACGATCCAGCCGGTGCGCGAGATCGGGCGCATCGCGCGGGCGCGCGGCGTGCCGTTTCACGTCGACGCGGTCGGCGCCGCCGGCCGCGTGCCGCTCGCCGTCGACGACTGCCGCATCGATCTGCTCACCCTGTCCTCGAACGATCTCTACGGCCCTCCGGGCGCCGGTGCCCTCTGGGTGCGGAACACCGTCAAGCTCGCGCCGCTCACGGTTGGCGGCGGTCAGGAGCACGGCTATCGCGCGGGCACCGAGAACCTGCCGGCGATCGCGGGCATGGGCGTGGCGGCCGATCTGGCGCGCGTCGAGGTGGCCGCCGAGGTGGCGCGACTCGGCGAGCTGCGGGACCGACTGCTGGCGGGGCTGCTCGCGCGGGTGCCGGAGGCGCGGCTGACTGGGCCGCGCGGATCGGACCGCCTTGCCCATCACGCGTCGATCGTCGTGCCCGGCGTGAAGGCCGAGCATGTCCTGACGGATCTGGATCTGCGCGGCATCGCCGCCTCGTCGGGCGCCGCCTGCACGGCGATGACCGGCGAGCCCTCGCACGTGCTCCGCGCGATCGGCTGCGACTGCGAGACCGCCGAGGGCTCGCTCTGCTTCACGCTCGGCCGATGGACCACCGCCAGCGAGATCGACCTGGTGCTCGAAGCGGTGCCCGCCGTGATCGCGCGCGTGCGACGCCCGGCCTCGCCCTAAGTGCGCCTCTTCCTCTTCGACATCGACGGCACGCTCGTCAGCGTGCGCGGCGCCGGCCGCACAGCGTTCGCGCGCGCGCTCGAGGCGACATACGGCACCGCCGGCACGATCGAGCGCTACGACTTTCGCGGTCGCACCGATCTGCGCATCGTTCACGACCTGATGACCGAGGCGGGTCTCACCGTCGAGCGAATCCGCGCGGGCGTCGCCGACTGCTTCCGCGCCTACGTGCGCGAGCTCACGACGATCATCGGCGACGGCTCGCGCGTGCAGATCTTGCCCGGCGTGGCGGAGCTCGTCCGGCGGCTCGGCGCGCGGCCGGACGCGGTGGTCGGGCTGCTGACCGGCAACATCGCGGCCGGCGCCCGGATCAAGCTCGAGCCCACCGGGCTCTGGCCGCTCTTTCGCGTGGCGGCCTATGGCAGCGACGACGCCGACCGGCGCCGGCTGCCGGCGATCGCGCGCGAGCGGGCGCGCGCGATCGGCCACGACTTCGCGTTCGACAAGATCACGATCATCGGCGACACGCCGCACGACGTCGAGTGCGCGCGGTTCTGTGGCGCCGTGGCCGTCGCCGTCGCGACCGGCCAGCATCCGGCCGCGGACCTCGCCACGTGCGAGCCGGACATGCTGTTCAGCGATCTGGCCGACGTCGACCGGGTCGTGGCGCGGCTGGCCGACGGCGCGCCGTGAGCTTGTTGCTCCTCTCGCTCTGGCTGCATCTCTTGGGCATCGTGACGTGGATCGGCGGTCTCATGTATCAGGCCCACGTCCTCGTGCCCGCCGCCAGACGCGACGCGGCGCCGCTGGCCGCGGCGCTCCGGCGCGGCCGCCGGGTCACGTGGATCGCGATCGCGCTGGTGGCCGCGACCGGTCTTTACAACGTGACGTGGCTCGGCCCACTGGAGCGGATGCTGGAGACCGGTGCCGCGCTGCTCCTGGCGGTCAAGTTCATGCTGGTGCTCGTGGCCGTCGCGGTGGCCGGCCAGCGCGATTTTGCGCAGGTGCCCCGTCTGGCGCGCGCGGTGGCCGCGGGCGACGACCCGCAGCCGGCGCTCTCGGCGATCGTGTGGCTCGACCGCGTGGTGCTGCTGCTCGCGGTCGTGATCGTCTACCTCGGGCTCGCGGTCTCGCGGGCCTGAGCGGCCGGCCGCGCCGGGCGCTCAGAGCCCGGTGATCTTGATCCCGGAGTTCTTCAGCTTGTAGCGCCGGTTGATCGTGGCGAGGACCGCGGTGATGCCCTCGAGCGGCCCGGCGTTGCTGAGCGCGCCGACGTCGATCGGCCGAAGCCCCATCGAGCGCCCGAGCTCACCGACCGTCTCCTTGGCCCCGGCATCACCGCCGCACATCAGCAGATCGCATTCGATCGCGTGCTCGGTCTCGGAGAGCTCGTGGGCCGCGATGTGTTGGAAGGCGGCCACCACCTTCGCGTCGGGCAAGAGGCCCTGCGCTTCCTCCGCGGACGAGCCGGAGGGCGGCGGCGTGAAGAGCCGTGGTCCGCCGAAGGTGAGCGGCACGACGGTCGAGATCACGACCTTGCCGCGGCAGCCCTCGCGCACGTCCGGTAAGGTCACGGGAAGCCCCTGCGCCGGTAACGCGATCACGATGACCGTGCCGAGGCGCGCCGCTTCGGCGTTCGACTCGCCGATGATCGTCAGCTTCTTCGTCTGCTCGCGAAGCTCGGCCGCCTTGTTCTTCGCCCTCTCGGCGTCACGCGAGCCGATGATGATCGAGTGGCCGACCAGCGCCCAGCGTGTCGCCAGCCCGGCACCTTCCTTACCCGTACCTCCGAGGATCGCGATGTTCATGTCACCACTTTCTCATCGAAACAGGTCGCGCGCCGGATCGCGCAAGAGCGGCTTGGAACCTTCCTCGCTCGGCCGGAGCGCGAGCCCCCGGATGATCGCGGCCGGGACGCGATCGAGCTTGCCCATGACGGGCTCGGCCGCGCCCGCGAGCTCGTCGGCGACCGCCAGGATCGTGGCCTGCAGCGGCCGGCCGGCCGGATCGCGCTCGCCCAGATAGCTCAACAGCGGGGCGAAGCCCGCGATGCCGATCGCGACGTTCGTGAGCCCCTCGCGCCAGGGCCGCCCGAACGTGTCCGTGACGATCACGAACACCTCGACGCCGGCGAGCGACCGGACCCGGTCGCGCACGGCGCGCGCCGAGCGGTCGGAGTCTTCGGGCAGGAGCGCGACCACGTCGGCGTCGACGTTCGATTGATCGACGCCGGCGTTCGCACAGATCCAGCCGTGATGGGTCTCCGTGATCAGCACGCCCTTGTCCATGCGCACGACCCGTCGCGACTCGCGCAGGATCACCTCGACCAGCCGCGGGTCCTTGGCGAGCCCCGGAGCCATCGCCAGCGCGATCGCCGAGGGCTCCACGTCGGCGAGCTTCACCAGCCGACCCTCGGCCTTCGAGACGATCTTCTGCCCGATTACGAGCAGATCGCCCACCGTCACCGGCGTGCCCTGACCCTTGGCGGCCTCGACGATCAGCCGCGCGACGTCGTCGCCGGGCCGCACTTCGCCGATGCCGGAAACGCCGATGACTTCGTAGCGCAGAGTCACGGGAGCGGCGCCCATGAAGCGACGCGGTCGCGCCAGTGCGAGACCAGCCGGCGCGTCTCGGTGTCGGTCGGCTCGGCCAGGAGCGCGGCGAGGTCCTCGGGCGAATCCACGTCGAGCCCGAGGCCCGGCAGCGAGAGGACCAGTGGCTCGAGACCCCGCTGGCGCGCGGCGGCCAGATGGCGTGCGAAGGACGGCTCGCCGAACGTGAGCGGCATCGCTCCGGGCGGCGTCAGCGCCACGCCGTTGGTGCCGTGACCCGAGCGCGACGGAACGAACACGGGCGCGCCGTCCCGCACCGCCTCGATCATCCGGGAGATCTCGTCGCTCGTGACGCAGGGGACGTCGCCGGGAATGGTCAAGAATCCGCGCGCCCCCCCGCGGGCCGCCTCGGCCTGCGCGAGCGCGACGGCGGCGGTGTGACCGCGATTCTCCGGCTCGGACATCGGCTCGGCGCCGAGCTCGCGCGCGATGGCCGCGGCGGCGGCATCGCGCGTGACGACCCACACCCGCTCCACGCGAGCGCCGGCGAGCGCCCGGAGTACGTCGCGCAGCATCGCGCGCGCCAGCTCGCCACGCTCGCCTTGTGTGAGCGCGTTCGTCAGACGCTGCTTGGCGTGCGTCAGGTCCTTCACCGGCACGGCGACGATCAGGCGCGGGGCGCTCCCGTTCTTCATCGCGCGCGCGGCTCCCGAGCGAGGTCGAGGATCCGGCGGCCGAGCGCGCTCTCGTGCGCACGACTGGTCATGATGATCTCGCCGACCGTCGCCTCGACGCCGGTTCGCGCCAGCTCCGGGACGACGCCGCGATCGCGCTCGTCGATCAGAAGCCGGCGAAGCCACGGCGCGTACGCGGCGGCGACGCCGAGCGGCGAGACGGCGAGCGCGCGGACGCGCATGAGCGCCGCGGCCGGCCCACTGACCGCCGCGCCCCCGATGATCGGACTGACGCCGATGACGGGCGCCGTCGTCGTCCCGAGCGCCTGCACGATGCCGGGCACCGCGAGGATCGGCCCGATGGACGTCACGGGATTGGAGGGACACACGACCACCACGTCCGCGGCGCCAATTGCCTCGACAACCCCGGGAGCCGGACGGGCGCTCGCCGCGCCCTCGTAGTCGACCCCGACGATCTCGACCAGCGCCTTCTCGCGGACGAAGTATTCCTGAAACGTCAGGCGCCCACCCGGAGTTCGGATCATGGTCCGAACTGGCTCGTCGCTCATCGGGAGGATGCGAGCGCCGACGCCGAGGTTGGCGCAGAGCCGCGCGGTTACCGTCGAGAGCGTGCGCCCCTCGACGAGCGCGCGGGTGCGAGTGAGATGGGTCGCCAGGTCGCGGTCGCCGAGGTTGAACCACGTGTCGGCGCCGTAAGCGGCCATGGCGGCCAGGCAATTGAACGTCTCGCCGGCCAATCCCCAGCCGCGCTCGACGTCGAGCATGCCGGCGAGCGCGTACATGACCGTGTCCAGATCGGGCGAGATCCGAAGACCCCAGACCTCTGTGTCGTCGCCGGTGTTGCCGATGACGGTGAGCTCGGCCTGCGGCGCGCACGTCGCGAGGCCGCGGATGAGCTTGGCGGCGCCGGTGCCGCCGGCGAGCGTGACGACACGCATCTCAGTCGCGCAGGTTTTCGCGCAAGGTCCACAACGCGGTGCCGCCGCGCCACGCGTAGAGTCCCGCGCCGGGCCGTCCCGTCAGCTCGGAGGGCAGGGTGGTCTCGGGCACGGGGATGAAGCCGAAGCGAATCCACACGCGGTCGAGGCTCAGGGGCCGGGCGAACAGCGTGACGACGCCCGAGGCGGTGGCGTGGTCGAGCACCGCGGCGACGAGCTGCGAAGCGATCTCGAGCGGCTCGGCCTCGGTTCTGAGCACGGGGCCGTGCAGCAGCATGGCCGGACCGCTCCGCTCTCCGACCACGGCGCCGATCAGGCGCTGACCGCCGTCCGTGGCGCCCCATGCGACGGCGACGGCGTCGCTGGCGGGCCAGGGGACCGCGGCGAAATCGAAGAGCGGGCGGGCCATCGCGGCGTCCGGCAGGGGACGGTATCCGATTCCCTGCCAGACCCGCGGAACGGTCGCAGATGCGAGTGAGGGCGCTGGGGCGGCGGCGGGCCCAGGGCCCCCCGCGCGATTTCCAGTCCTACTTCTTGCCAAGCACCGCGTCCTTCAGGCTCTTGGCGAGGCGGAACTTGCAGACGCGCTTGGCCGGGATCTTGATCGGCTCGCCCGTCTGTGGATTGCGCCCGATCCGCGCCTTGCGGTTTGCGAGCACCAGCTTCCCGAAGCCCGGCAGGAGGAACACGCCGCTCTTCTTCGCTTCCTTGGAGGCGAGGTTGAGCGTCTCGTCGAGGATACCCTCGATCTGCTTCCGGGTTAGGCTGGTCTTCTCCGCAAGGTACGCGACCGTTGCAGACTTCGTCATCGTCTTCGCCACAGGTGACCTCCTGTCGATCGGGGGTGATGGTGGTTGAACGCGAACTGCATTATTACCACAGGCCTACCCGGCGCGGCTAGCCGCGCGTGAAGCGGAATTCTCCCGACGCGATCAGTCGACGATAGGACCCAAAACGGGACTCGGCGTCGTCGATCTTGTCCAGGGGTGAATCGGGGGTTTCACCGTCTCTATAGGTTCGAATGAGGCCGTACACGGTGTCGCGCTGCGCGGGCACGCGCCCGACGTCGCGGATCAGGCGATGCAGCTCGGCCGGCCCCACCAGCTGGCCGTACTGGGCGCCGGCCGACGTGGAGATCGACTCGTTGATCAGGGTGCCGCCGACGTCGTTGGCCCCGGCGTCGAGCAGGAGCTGAGCCAGCTTCGGCCCTTCCTTGACCCAGGACGACTGGATGTTGCGGAACGTCGCGCCGAGCATGAGCCGCGCGAGCGCGTGCATCTTGACCACTTCGGCCCCGGTGGCGCCGGGCCGGACGCCGGGGACGAGGCCCTTCGAGTACATCGGCGCTTCGGAATGGATCAGCGAGAGCGGGACGAACTCGGTGAAGCCGCCGGTGTCCTTCTGGATCGCGCGCAGGAGCGCCATGTGCCGGATCCAGTGCGCCGAGGTTTCCACGTGGCCGTACATGATCGTGGAGGTCGTGCGGATGCCGAGCGCGTGCGCGGTCGTGATCACGTCGACCCACTGATCGACGGTGATCCGGCCGCGCGCGATCACGTCCCGGATCGACTGGTCGAGGATCTCGGCGGAGGTGCCCGGCAAGGTGCCGAGGCCGGCCGCCTTGAGCTCGCTCAGGTACTCCTTGATCGGCAGGCCGGAGCGCACCGAGCCGTAGAGCACTTCCTCGGGCGAGAACGCGTGGATGTGCAGCGCCGGCAGCGCCGTCGTGATGGCGCGCGTCAGATCGATGTAGTAGCGGCCGTCGAGCTTCGGCGGAAGCCCCGCCTGGATGCACACCTCGGTGGCGCCGAGATCCTGCGCCTCCTGGGCCCGGCGCACGACCTCCGCGACCGGCAGGAAGTAGCCTTCTTCCTCGCGGTGATCGCGGCTGAACGCGCAGAACGTGCAGTGCTTGATGCAGACGTTCGTGAAGTTGACGTTGCGGTTGACGACGTACGTCACGACGTCGCCCGCCTGCCGCCGCCTGAGCTCGTCGGCCACCAGGGTCAGCGCGTGCAGGTCACGGCCCGCGGCTCCCGCGAGCGCGACGCCCTCGTCGACCGAGACCTCGTGCCCGTCGAGGGCGCGCACGAGGATCGGGCGAAGGTCGCGCGAGACCCAGTCGAGCGAGCCGAGCAGACTACCAGCGGCGCCAGCGTTCATGGGATTCCTTGACGAGACCGCGCTCGTCGACCAAGGTCTGCACGCGCGCGCGCAGGCTCTCGTCCAGGTACTCGGCGCGCGTCGCGAACTCGGGATAGATCGCAAGACGCTCACGCAGGACGAAGCCTTCGCTCTCGGTCGCGCGCCGGAGCTCGGGGATCAGCGGCCACGGTTTCTCTGGATTGATGTGATCGAGCGTGAGCGGCGAGATGCCGCCCCAGTCGTTGAGGCCCGCCGCGAGCAGCCGCGGGTACACGCGCGGCGACAGGTTCGGCGGCGCCTGGATGTTCACGTCCGGCCCGAGGATCAAGCGCGCCACCGCCAGGGTCCACAGAAGATCCTCGAGCGAGGGCTCCGGCGCATCGTGCATCGGGATGCGCGGCTTGGCCCGGAAGTTCTGGACGATGACCTCCTGGATGTGGCCGTGCTTCTCGTGGAGGTCGCGGATCGCCACCAGCGTGTCGACGCGCTCGCGCCGCGTCTCGCCGATGCCGATGAGCAGGCCCGTCGTGAACGGGATGCCGAGCTTCCCGGCGAGCGCGATCGTGCGCAGACGGCGCGCCGGCACCTTGTCGGGCGCCCGGTCGTGCGCCAGGCCGCGCCCGAGGAGTCGCTCGGACACCGTCTCGAGCATGATGCCCATGCTCACGTTCACCTCGCGCAGCGCCGCCAGGTCGCGCTCGCCCATCACGCCTGGGTTGGCGTGGGGCAGGAGCGGCGAGTCCGCCAGGACCGCCGCGCACACGGCCCGCAGGTACGACAGCGTGGTGCGATGGCCGTGCCGCTTGAGGAACTCGCGGTGGCTCGCGAAGAGCGCCTCCGGCCTGTCGCCCAGCGAGAACAGCGCTTCCTTCGCGCCGAGCCGCCCGCCGGCTTGCGCGAGCGCCACGACCTCGTCGGGCTCCATCGTGTGGGCGCCGGGCTCGCCCGGATCGCGGCGGAAGGTGCAATAGCCGCAGTAATCGCGGCAGAGCGTCGTGAGCGGCACGAAGACCTTCGCCGAGAACGTGACGGTGCGCCCGCGTCCCCGATCGCGCATCTCGCCGGCGCGGGCGAGGAGCTCGTCCAGTCCGGCCGACGGCGTCTCGATGAGCGCGCACGCGTCCTGATGCGAAATCATCCGCGCCGCCGCGAGGCCTTCTTCTTCGTCGCTGTCTTCGCGCGCCCCGCGGCGCTGCCGCGAGCGCCGCCCGCGCGGGCCAGCATGGGCCGCACGTCGCTCGCGAAGCGCTCCATGTTCGCGAGCACCGCGCGCAGCTCCTGCACCGTGTGGTCGAAGACGAAGTGCGAGACGCCGAGCGCCTGGTAGCGGCGGATGTCGGCGGCGATTTCCTCGGCCGTGCCCTGGAACGGCGGCCGGTCGCCGGCGCCTGCCTTGGTGTTCTTGCCGCGCACTTCCATGGGCACGCGGATCGTCAGCGTGATCGACTTGGGATCGCGGCCGGCGCGCCGCGCCGCACCGCGGAGCTCCTCGACCTTGGCGGCGTATTCCTCGGGGCCGAGCATCGCCGGCGGGCGCATCCCGATCGGATGCCAGCCGTCGCCAATCGCGCCGGCGCGCCGGACGGCCGCGCCGGTGTGGCCGCCGATCCACACGGGAATGCCGCCGCGCTGCACCGGCTTGGGCAGCACGTGGACGTCGCGGACCGAGTAGTGCTTGCCCTCGAAGCTGACCGGGTCGGTCGTCCACGCCGTCCGCATCAGCTTGATGTACTCCTCGGTCACCGCGCCGCGCTCCTCGAACGGCGGCGCCCCGAGCGCCTCGAACTCCTCGCGCAGCCAGCCCACGCCGGCGCCCAGGATCACCCGGCCCTTCGAGAGCACGTCGATCGTCGCGAGCATCTTCGCGGCGAGCAGCGGATTGCGGTAGGGAATGACCAGCACGCTGATGCCGAGCTTCGCCCGCTTGGTCGCATGCGCGAGGTGGCTCAAGGTCGCGAGCGGCTCGAGATAGTCCTGCGCGAGCCCGCCGGGGAATTGCCCGCTGGTGGTGTACGGGTACACCGACTTGGCCGACGAGGCCGGCATCACGATGTGATCCGTCACGAACAGCGAATCGAACCGAAGCGCGTCGGCTTTCTCGGCGAGCTTGAGGACCACGTCGATGCCGGCCAACGGGCCGCGACCCGGCAGCGAGAACCCGAACTCCACGACCTTGCCTCCGAGAAAGGGGTTTCCTGGAACGCGACGGGCGATATGGTATCACTAAGCGGAATGCAATTCTTTGACGTCGTCGTAATCGGCGCCGGGCATGCGGGGTGCGAAGCGGCGCTGGCTTCAGCACGCATGGGTTGCCGGACGCTGCTCCTCACGATGAACCTCGACGCGATCGGTCAGATGTCCTGCAACCCGGCCGTCGGCGGCACCGCCAAGGGCCATCTGGTCCGCGAGATCGACGCGCTCGGCGGCGAGATGGGCAGGAACACCGACCGCGCCGCGATCCAGTTCAAGACGCTCAACGCCTCGCGCGGGCCGGCGGTACGCGCCTCGCGCGCGCAGTGCGATCGCGCCCGCTACCGCGGCGCGATGAAGCGTACGGTCGAGCGCGAGCCGAACCTCGAGGTGCGGCAAGGCCAGGCGGCGCGCTTCGTCCTCGAAGGCGGGCGTGTCGCGGGTGTCGAGGACCAGATCGGCGTGCGGTACGGCGCGCGCGCCGTGATCGTGACGACCGGCACCTTCTTGCGCGGCCTGATTCACGTGGGCCTGGCCCGTCACAGCGCCGGCCGCGCCGGCGAGTTCGCGTCGGTCGATCTCTCGCAGGCGCTCGCCGAGCTCGGGCTCACGCTCGGACGGCTCAAGACCGGCACCTCGCCCCGCCTGCGCGCCTCGACGATCGACTACGCGGGGCTCGAGGCGCAGCTCGGCGACGCCGAGCCGTGGCCGTTTCACTGGGCCACCGAGCGGCTCGAGCTGCCCCAGGTCGCGTGTCACGTCACGTACACGACGCCGCGCACTCACGACATCGTGCGGGCGAACCTCGATCGCTCGCCGCTCTACTCGGGGATCATCGACGCGACCGGCGTGCGCTACTGCCCGTCCATCGAGGACAAGGTCAAGCGGTTCGCCGACCGCGATCGTCACCAGGTGATCCTGGAGCCGGACGGGCTCGACACCGAGGAGGTGTACGCGAACGGGATCTCGACGAGCCTGCCGCCCGACGCGCAGGAAGCGCTCGTGCGCTCGATCCCCGGTCTCGAGCGCGCGGAGATCATGCGCCCGGGCTACGCGATCGAGTACGACTTCGTGCATCCCACGCAGCTGACGCCGACGCTCGAGTGCCGCGCGGCGCCCGGGCTCTATCTGGCCGGGCAGATCAACGGCACCACGGGCTACGAGGAGGCCGCGGCGCTCGGTCTCTGGGCCGGCGTGAACGCGGCAGCAGCCGTGCTCGGCCGCGAGCCGTTCTTGCCGGATCGTTCCGAGTGCTACATGGCGGTGCTCGTCGACGATCTGGTGACCAAGGGCACGCTCGAGCCGTATCGCATGTTCACGTCGCGCGCGGAGTACCGGCTCCTGCTTCGCGAGGACAACGCGGACCTGCGTCTGACGCCGGCCGGGTTTCGCCTCGGGCTCGTCTCGCGCGAGCGCTACGAGTCCGTCGAAGCTCGGCGCGTGAGAACGGCGTCGGAGATTCGACGCCTCGAGGGCACGCGGGTGGGCGGCACGCCGCTGCTCCAGCTGCTCCGCCGGCCGGAGGTGACCTATGCCGACGTCCAGCGGCTCGATCCCGAGGCGCTCACCGACGTCGCGGTCGCGCGCCAGGTCGAGGTCTCGGCGAAGTACGAGGGGTACATCCGCCGCATGCTCGCCGACGTCGCGCGGTTCAAGCGGCTCGAGCAGCGGCTGATTCCCGACGGCCTCGACTACCGCGCGGTGCCCGGCCTGTCGACCGAGATCCGGGAGCGACTCGTCCAGGTGCGGCCGCGCTCGCTGGGCCAGGCCTCGCGCATTCCGGGCGTGACGCCGGCCGCCATCTCGATCCTCGCGGTCTGGTGTCACGGCAGGCCGCCGGCCGAGGCGGGGCGCTGCCCCAACTAGCAGTAAAGCCTATTCGAAACGCTGTTCCGGGGACCTTGACAGTCGAGCCCTACATCGTCCATCGTGGTCGTACGACTTTCGTCGTCGACGTCGAAGTCTTTGACGATCAGCGGCGGCTCATCGCCAAACTCGCGCCGACTCAACGCGCTCCGGCGGCTCCGCCGGCAGAGATTCGATCTCACGCAGAGTGAGAGGCGGAATGCGGCTCGCCTCGAAGATATTCCTGACGTCGGCGGTCGTCGTCGTGGTGCTCGGCGTCGTGGGCGTCCTGAGCCTGCGCGCGGTCGGGCGCCTGGCCTCCGTCAACCGCGAGATCACCACCCGCACCGTCCCCGCCCTGCGGCTGGCCGCCTCGAGTCGCGACACGGTCCCCGCCCTCGTCCGGCTCGAAGCGCGGTTCCTGGTCCTCAATGACTCGCGGTTCATCAGCGCCTGGAACGAGCGCGCCGAGCGGCTGCGCACGAGCCTCATCCGCCTGCGCGAGTACACGACGAACGCGCAAGAGGTGCGCCTGCTGGACGACGCCACCGAGTCGTTCGAGCGCTACTACGGCACGGTCGGGCAGATCCAGACGCTCCTCGGCCGCAATCAGCGGCAGCGGGCGGCGGCCCTGTCGGAAGGAGCGTCGCGGTCGCTGGCCGAGCGCGTCGAGGTGAGTCTCGAAGCGCTGACGGAATCGATGCACGCCGACGTCTTGCAGGCGCAGGCCGAGGTCGCGCGCCTGGAGGCGCGCACGTGGTCCGGCGTGCTGGTCGCGCTCGGAGCCGCGGTCGGGCTGGCGCTGATCGGCAGCGGGCTCATCGCCCACCGGCTCACGCAGTCGCTCCAGAAGCTGTCGGCCGCCACCTCGGCGGTGGCGTCCGGCTCGTTCGAGGAGCCGATCGCAGTCGAAGGGCGCGACGAGGTGGGGCAGCTGGCGCGTGCGTTCAGCCAGATGGCGCGGGAGCTGCGCCGCATGGAGGACACGAAGGAAGAGTTCTTCGCGTCGGTGTCTCATGAGCTGCGCTCGCCGCTCACGTCGATTCGCGAAGGCGCGCACCTCCTGCGCGACCGCGTCTCGGGTCCGCTCAACGACAAGCAGCGGCGCCTGGTCGAGATCATCGCCGCCGGCGCCGACCGGCTGCTCGGGCTCGTCAACCAGATCCTGGAAGTCTCGCGACTGCGGGCGGGCGTGCTTCCCATCCAGCGGGTCCGTCTCGATCTCGACAAGGTCGTCACCCGCGCGGTCGAGGAGCTCAAGCCGAGCGCCGACCACTCCGGGGTCACGCTCGAGCGCGATCTCGTGGGCGACGACTTCGTGCTCGTCGGCGATGAGACGCGGCTCTTCCAGGTCGTCGTCAACCTCGTCGGCAACGCGATCCGCTTCACCAAGCGCGGCGGCCGCGTCGTGGCGCGAGTGGTTTCGACCGGATCGGAGCTCGAGATCCAGGTGGAGGACACCGGGATCGGGATCCCGCCGGCCGAGCTGCCGCACGTGTTCGAACCGTATCGCCAGGCGCACGGCGATCGCGGCGGCACGGGCCTGGGGCTCGCGATCGTCCGCGGCGTCGCGCAGGCTCACGGCGGACGCGTCACCGTGGAGTCGCAGGAAGGAAAGGGGAGCCGGTTCACCGTGCTCTTGCCGCGCTCATGACGCGGATCTCGGTGGTCGTCGCGCTCGGCCTGCTCCTGGGTGGCTGCGGCTCGACGTTCTTCACGAACCCGTTCGGCTCGAACATGCTGGCGAAGGCCGACCGGCTCACCGCCGACGGTGATTACCGCTCGGCAGTCGCCGCCTACGACGCCTACCTCGCGCAGTATTCCGACGACTCGCAAGCGGTGCGGGCGCGCCGCGACGCGGTCGCCTCGATCATGACGACCCGCGACGAGATCGCGCGCCTGAACCTCGAGCTGGCCCGGGTGCGCGACGAGCTCACCAAGCGCGAGGGAGACCTGGCGAAGGTGCGGCAGGAAGCCGAGAAGCTTCGTGCCGACCTCGAACGGCTCAAACAAATCGACCTGCAGCTTGAGAAGCGAAAGTGACACGACCGTGAAGCAGAAGGTCCTCGTGGTCGACGACGACGCGGCGATCCTCGAGGTGCTCGAGATGCGCCTCACCGCGATGGGCTTCGACGTCACGGCCACCAGCGATCCCCGCAAAGCCCTCGAAGCGACCGAGGCGTCCCGCTTCGATCTCGCCCTGCTCGATCTGCGCATGGAGCCCACGGACGGCATGCGCCTGATGGAAGGGCTCCACGAGCGCCAGCCGCGCCTGCCCGTGTTGATCATGACGGCGCACGGCACGATCCAGACCGCCGTCGAGGCCGTCCGCCGGGGCGCCTTCGACTACCTCACCAAGCCCTTCGTACGCGACGAGCTCCGCTCGAAGATCGCGCGCACCCTGGCCACGCGCCGCTGGGCGCGCGACCGCGAGCGGCTCTTGACGGTGGGCCAGGCTCTGGCATCTTCGGGCGTCATGACCCGCGTGCTCGACTCCGTCGCGCAGGCTACCGTCGAGGCGACCGACGCCGACCGCTGCGTCGTGTTCCAGCTCGAGCAGGGTCGTCTGGTGCCGATGGCGAGCGCGGGATCGCCGCCGCCGGTGTGGACCCGTCTCGAGGCTGCCGCGTCGTCCGCGATGGACAAGGGCGTCCCGATCACGATGTCGAGCGCGTCCGAGGGAACCGACGGCAGCACGATCGTCGCGGCGCCCCTGGTCGTCCAGCGCGGCCCGGCCGGCGCCCTCGTGATCGAGACGTCGGCGCGCCTCGAGCCGGGCGAGGACGACCTGGAGCTGCTGGCGCTCTTCTCATCTCAGGCGGCGATCGCGATCCGCAACACGCACGACCTCGAGAGCCTCAAGAGCGGCGCCGTCGCCGCGCTCGGGCGCATGGCGACCCAGGTCGCGCACGAGGTGAAGAATCCGCTGGCCGGTCTCAGGCTCTACGTGCGCCATCTCGAGCAGCACTTCTCGAAGGTCGACGACGGCCCGGGCCGGGAGCTCGCGGGCAAGATCGCGGTCACGGTCGACCACCTCACGAGCGTCGTCGCCGAGATCACCGCGTTCGGCCGGCCGCCCGAGCTCCATCGTGTGCCGACCGCGCTCCACCCGCTGCTCGACGAGTGCCTGGAGCTCGCGCGGGCCCGCCGCCCGACCGAAGGCGTCGACATCGTCACGGCGTACGATCCCGCGTGCCCGGAGGCCAAGCTCGACGCGCGCGAGCTGAAAAAGGCTTTCCTGAATCTGATCCTGAACGCGCTGGAGGCGCTCGAAGGCGCGGGCAAGCTGACGGTGGCCACGGCGTACTCGGCCGCGACCGGGAGCGTGACGGTCACCATCGAGGACACGGGACCGGGCATGACCGAGGAGACGCTCTCGCGTGCCTTCGACCTCTTCTTCACGACCAAGCCGGACGGTACCGGGCTCGGCATGTCGATCGCGCGCTCGGTCATCAACCTGCACGCCGGCGAGCTCACGGTCTCGAGCCGCGTCGGCGACGGCACCCGCGTTCAAGCCCGCCTCCCCCTCGAGCCAATCGCCGACACCCCCCGCCCGAGCTCGGGCGCGTGACGCCGCAGATCCGCCACCGGTTGCCTGGTTCCTGTCGAGAAACACACGGCGCTTGCATACCCCGTTAGGATGAAGCGGTGATCAGGGAAAACCCGGACCATGAAACGTAACCAAACGATCCTCGTCGTCGACGACGAGAAGACGATCGCCGACGGCCTGCGCATGACGCTCGAGAGCGAGGGCTACGGCGTACGCACGGCCGGCAGCGTCCGCGAGGCGCTGAATGCGCTGGTGCAGGGCGAGCCGCACGCGGCGATCGTGGACCTGATGCTCCCCGACGGGGACGGGCTGCAGCTCACGCGGGAGCTCAAGCGGCGCGATCCCGTCCTCGAGGTCCTCGTCATCACCGCATACGGTTCGGTGCGCAAGGCGATGGAAGCCACGAAGGGCGCCGGCGCGTTCCACGTCCTCGAGAAGCCGTTCGAGCCCGACGAGCTGCTCGGCCTGCTCGAGAATGCGCTCGAGCACCGAAAGCTCGTCGGCGAGAACGCCGACCTCAAGCGCCGGCTCGTCGATCAGGTCACCGACACCGAGATTCTCGGGAGCGCGCCGGGCATCCAGCGCGTGCTCGAGACGGTCGCCGCGGTCGCGGATGCCGACGCGAACGTGCTGATCATCGGCGAGAGCGGCACCGGCAAGGAGCTCCTGGCCAACGCGCTGCACGAGCAGAGCCACCGGCGCGGCGGGCCGTGGATCAAGATCAACTGCGCGGCGCTGCCGAAAGACCTGATCGAGTCGGAGCTGTTCGGCCACACGCGCGGCGCGTTCACGGGCGCGACGACCGAGAAGATCGGCCTGCTCGAGGAAGCCGACGGCGGCTCGCTGCTGCTCGACGAGATCACCGAGATGCCGATGGACCTGCAGGCCAAGCTCCTGCGCGTCCTCGAGGAGCGCATGGTGCGCCGCCTCGGCTCGGCGAAGGCCGTACCCGTCGACTTCCGGCTGATCAGCTCGACCAACCAGAGTCCGGACGTCGCGCTGCGCGAGGGCCATCTGCGTCAGGACCTGTACTTCCGGATCAACACCGTGTCGATCGAGGTGCCGCCGCTGCGTGAGCGACGCGACGACATCCCGATCCTGGTCCGCGCCTTCCTCGACCGCTATCGCACCAAGCACGCGCGCCCGGTGGAGGGCATCGACCCCGAGGCCTATCGCCGCCTGCTCTCCTGGTCGTGGCCGGGTAACGTGCGCGAGCTGCAGCACGCGATCGAGCGCGCGGTGCTGGTGACGCGCGGCCCCATGATCATCCTGGAAGACCTGCCCGAGCAGCTGCAGCACACAGCCCGTGAGGGCGGGCTCGGGACCTCGGCGGTCGCGCCCTCGCAAGTGCCGGCCGGCTCGCTCGAGGAGATCGAGCGCGCGTCGATCCTCAAGGCGCTCGAGACCACGCGCTGGAACAAGCAGGCCGCCGCGGCCCTCTTGGGGCTTCGCCGGCCGACGCTCTATTCGAAGATGCGCAAGCACGGCATCCCGCAGCGCCGCGCCTAGCCCAGCGCGCGCCTAGCCCGACCGGACCCCTCCGCCCGAATCGCGAGCACTCCACGCGTGCTTGCCTATTCGTTGGGCAAGGCCCAGCGGCCGCCTATCGAAGGCCTACCCGAAAGGGCCTGATTTTCCGACTGTTGGCTCGGGGCACACCCGGGCATGGTGGTTGCTTGACCGAACGCGCCGGGAGGATCCCAGATGAAAAAGATCGAGGCCATCATCAAGCCTTTCAAGCTCGACGACGTGAAGGAGGCGCTCACTTCCATCGGGGTCATCGGGATGACCGTCTCGGAGGTGCGCGGGTTCGGTCGGCAGAAGGGCCACACCGAGCTCTATCGGGGCGGTGAATACACGGTGGACTTCCTCCCGAAGATCAAGATCGAGGTCGTGGTCCCCGATCGCATCGTGGACAAGGTTGCGGAAATCATGTCGGCGGCCGCGAAGACCGGGAACATCGGCGACGGCAAGATCTTCGTGCACCCCGTCGAATCGGCTGTCCGCATCCGCACGGGCGAGCGCGACGAGAGCGCCCTGTAGCAGAGAACGTAAAAAGGGAGGACGAACCGTGAAGCGAATGATCACCGCACTGGCGATGTTGCTGACGCTGACCGCCACCGTCGTCGTGGCGCTCGCGCAGCAGCCCACCCCTCCGGCAGCCGAGAACTCCGCGGCCCCGGCGGCGCCCGCCGCCGACGCTCAGGCGGCTCCGGCGGCGGCGCCGGCCGCGGCACCGGCCCCTTCGAAGATCGACAAGGGCGACACGGCGTGGATGCTGACGTCGTCGCTGCTCGTCCTCATGATGACGGCGCCGGGCCTGGCGCTCTTCTACGGCGGCATGGTGCGCCAGAAGAACGCGCTGGGGACCTTGATGCACAGCTTCATCATCGCCGCGCTCATCTCGGTGCAGTGGGTGCTCTGGGGCTATAGCCTCGCGTTCGGGCCGGACAAGGGCGGGATCATCGGCGGTCTGGACTGGATCGGCCTGAGAGGCGTCGGGCTCGAGCCGTACGACGCGTACTCCAAGACCATTCCGCATCAGGCGTTCATGCTCTTCCAGATGATGTTCGCGATCATCACGCCCGCGCTGATCACCGGCACGTTCGCCGAGCGGAAGAAGTTCTCGGCATTCCTGCTCTTCACCATCTTGTGGGCGACGTTCGTCTACGATCCGCTCGCCCACTGGGTGTGGGGTGACGGCGGCTGGCTCAAGGCGAAGGGCGCGCTCGACTTCGCGGGCGGCACGGTCGTTCACATCTCGTCCGGCGTGTCGGCGCTCGTGTGCGCGATCATGATCGGCAAGCGGCGCGGCTTCGGTCATCAGCCGATGCAGCCGCACAACCTGCCGATGACGGTCATGGGTGCCTCGCTGCTGTGGGTCGGCTGGTTCGGCTTCAACGCGGGCAGCGCACTCGAGGCCAACGGCCTCGCCGTGAGCGCGTTCACCGCGACCAACACCGGCGCCGCCGCGGCGGCTCTCGGCTGGATGTTCACGGAGTGGATGAGCCGCGGCAAGCCGACCGTGCTGGGCGCCGCGTCGGGCGCCGTCGCGGGCCTCGTCGCGATCACGCCGGCCTCCGGCTACGTCACGCCGATGGCTTCAGTCATCATCGGCGCGATCGCCGGGTGGCTGTGCTACACGGCGTGCAACCTCAAGGCGAAGCTCGGCTACGACGACTCGCTCGACGTCGTCGGCGTGCACGGCGTCGGCGGCACCTGGGGCGCCCTGGCGACCGGCCTCTTCGCCAGCAAGGCGGTCAACGACGCCGGCGGCAACGGCCTCTTTTACGGAAATCCGGGCCAGCTCTGGACGCAGATCGTCGCGGTCCTCGCGACCTACGTCCTGGCGATCGTGGCGACGATCATCATCCTGAAGGTGGTCGACGCGCTCGTCGGGCTGCGCGTCAGCGAAGAGGACGAGATGGCCGGTCTGGACCTCTCCCAGCACTCCGAGACCGCGTACGCCGCCGCCGGCGGCTACGGCGAGTTCGGCGGCGCGGCGCACACTGCGGTGACCGAGACCATGCGCGCCGCCGAGTCGAAGCCTCGGGTGGCGCATTGAACGCGGGCGCCGGGCGGGGCTTGATTCACCCCTCGGTTGCCCTTAAGGTAGGCGGGCTGTTTACCACTCAGCACAGAAGGAGTCGCGCATGACGGCGAAGGACGTACTGAAGCTGGCCAAGGAGAGAGGCGCCAAGATCGTCGACCTCCGGTTCATCGACCTGCCGGGGCTGTGGCAGCACTTTTCGATCCCGGTGTCCGAGCTGAGCGAGGAGATCTTCGAGGACGGTCTGGGCTTCGATGGATCGTCGATCCGCGGATTCCAGTCGATCGACGAGTCCGATATGCTGCTGATACCGGATCCCAACACCGCGGTGATGGACCCGTTCACCGCCGTGCCGACCTTGGTGTTGATCTGCAACGTCAAGGATCCCGTCACCGGCAAGCCGTACTCGCGCGACCCGCGCTACATCGCCCAGAAGGCCGAGGCCTATCTCAAGAAGACCGGGCTAGCCGATACGGTTTACATCGGACCCGAGCTAGAGTTCTTCTTCTTCGACTCGATCCGCTTCGACCAGAATTACAACTCCGGCTACTACTTCATCGACTCCGAGGCCGGCGCCTGGAACACCGGGAAAGAAGGCACGCCGGAGCAGCCGAACCTCGGCTACAAGCCGCGCTACAAGCAGGGCTACTTCCCGGTGCCGCCGATGGACAAATTCCAGGACATCCGGTCGGACATGGTGCTGGCGATGGAGTCGGTCGGGATCCGGGTCGAGGTGCACCACCACGAGGTGGCGTCCGGCGGCCAGACCGAGATCGACATGCGCTTCGACACGCTCACGAAGATGGCCGACCGGGTCTGCTGGTACAAGTACTGCGCCAAGAACACGGCGCGCAAGTGGGGCAAGACGGCCACATTCATGCCCAAGCCCCTGTTCCAGGACAACGGCTCGGGCATGCATACGCACCAGTCGCTGTGGAAGAACGGCAAGAATCTCTTCTACGAGCGGGGCGGCTACGCCGACATCTCGAAGACCTGTCTCTACTACATCGGCGGGATCCTGAAGCACGCGCCGGCGCTGCTCGCGCTGATCGCGCCGTCGACCAACTCGTACAAGCGCCTGGTGCCGGGCTACGAAGCGCCGATCAACCTGGTCTACAGCCAGCGCAACCGCTCGGCGGCGATCCGCATCCCGATGTACTCGAAGTCGGAAGGCGCCAAGCGGATCGAGTTCCGCACGCCCGACCCGACCTGCAACCCGTACCTCTCGTTCGCGGCGTGCCTGATGGCTGGTCTGGATGGCGTCGCCAACAAGATCGATCCGGGCAAGCCGGTGGACAAGGATCTCTACGAGCTGCCGCCGGCCGAGCAGAAGAAGATCAAGCAGCTGCCGGGCGATCTCTCGATCGTGCTCGACAACCTCGAGAAGTCGCACGACTGGCTCCTCAAGGGCGATGTGTTCACGCCGGACGTCATCGAGACGTGGATCGAGTACAAGCGGAAGAACGAGGTCGACGCGGTGCGGCTGCGTCCGCATCCGTGGGAGTTCGCGCTCTACTTCGATATTTAGGCTTCATTTGATCGGGCGGCGGAGCGGCGCGCTCCGATAGCCCGGTCTTCGGCGGTTCAGAGCGCCCCGGTGCCCTTGGCCGGGGCGCTCGTGCGTTCGCCGGACGACTTGTCGGCTCGTCGACACTATCCAGATCTGCATATCTCGGGTGCAGCGTGGAGCCGTGGTGAGCGAAGTACACGCCAGAATGAACAAGATTCGCCTTTAGCGTGGACTGCTCTGTCGCGCGATGCTGCGAGATATGCTGCAAGGTGGGAATATGCAGGTCTGTGGAATTATAAGTTAGCGATACATGCGAACCACCACCGAACGCGAGTTCTTGCGGTGGGCAGCTGGCAAGGGCCTCGCTCCTCGACCCTCGATACCCTGATTCTGCGGTCTTGGACTATCAGGGAGGCTCAGACGCCCGCTTCTGGACTGTCCCGCCTGAGCCTGAGCGACGCCCTCACCTGATCGCAGCGCTGCTGGAACTGCTTGGCGACGGGCAGATCTGCTACGTGTGGCGTCATCTCGGGAGTTGGCCCGATACGGCAAGTGTGGATGCCGAGCGCGCAAACGATGTTGTCGAGAGTCGGATTCTTCAGGGGCTGGGCCTGCCGCTTGGAACCTCCGACATCGTCGCATTCGACCGTACCGATGTCGCCGCCCTTGTCACCCTGCTCTTCGCGACGACCATCTTCGGCTGGTCGGTCGGGGAAGATCTGTATGTAGTCCCAGATCACGCACGGCAGCTACTCCAAACTGATCATCATGGAGTTATCCACGTTTCCTTCCGGGACGTTGGAGACATCGAGTACTGGGTCTCTGAGATGGCGCGGAACGGTTTCGATCTTCCACATGATCTGCCAGACGAAACGTTCAAACGGCCATCGTGGATGCCGGAGTGATCGATAACAAGCCGCTCGAGCGGGCCGGCATGAAAGCGTCGCGGCCAGACGACGCCGTCAGCGCCGGCCGCTCAGCGGCAAGTCGTTAGCCCCGTTGTTTATTCCCCAGATCGGTTGCGCCGGCGAAGCCGGCGCTCGGACGCGACGGGCTCACTCGGCGGGCAGCTCCTTCAGTAGCGCCTCAGCCGCCGGCCGGTGCTTGTCACGCCATGCGCGCGGCCGCGTCGGAGACTTCATCTCCACAATCGCCTGCAGCTGCGCGCGCGCTTGCGCTGTTTGTCGCCGGCTCGCGTAGTGCTTCGCCAGATCCAGGCGCGCTTCGGAGAAGTTGGGGTCGGCCTCGACCGCAGCGACGAAATACTTCTCCGCGTCGCCGGCGCTTCCTTTCATGGAGAGCCGCAGCGGCGCCGGCGTCCGCTCGAGCAGCACGCCCATCATGTGCAGGGCCCGCGCGTGCCGCGGATTCGAGGCCAGCGCGCGTGACAGGAGCCGTTCGAGCTCCTGGGGAACGAAGAGCCCGCCGAGATCCTTCTGGAGGCTCGCGATCTGGCCGCGGGTCGCGGCGAGCAGGAACAGGGCCTCCGCGTCGTTCTGATCGAGCGCCACCGCCCGTTCGGCGGCGGTCTTCCCGAGCTGATACCAGCGCAGCCGATCCGCGCTCGTCCAGGCGGCCATCGTGAGCGTCGCATCCGCCAGCTTCCGCTGGATCTCGACGCTGTTCGGCTCGAGCTTCGCCGCCTCCTCGTAGAGCGCGATCGCGCGCCGCACCGATTCGTCGGACGCATTCGGGGCGGCCTGGAGCTGATCGGCCTGCGCGACGAGCTCTTGCGCCTTGCCGGTGACCGCCGACGCCGGCCAGGCGGCGACGAGTGCCAGAGCTACCACGATCCATCTGTCATGCGGCCAGCGGCGCCCGAAGACGCTCACGCCGGCAGTATACGCATGGCTACGGGGCGCCCCCGCGCCCGGTCCGTTCAGACTCCTGCTGCCGGTCGCGTCGGGGAGACTACGAGAGACGCATCCGGACCGTGCTGCCCCAGATCAAGCGGGTGTCGATCGATTCCAGCCGGCGCTCGGGGGTGAAGACGAGCCGGGCCGGCTGGTCGGCGCGGGCCCAGGACGACCAGCTGGACATGTCGAGCTGCGCGGTCAGCTTGCCGGTGGCGGGATCGGGCCCGACCTGGAAACGCACGGGCACGACCTCGACGCGGTAGGCGCCGGGCGTGACGTCGTCGGGCCCTTCGCCTTTCGGTCGTGAGCGACGCAGAACGAACATGCGATACGCGCCGTCGGGAGCCTGCTCGAGGCGTCCCGCCGCGAAGTTGAAACCCGCGGAGACCCCATCGTCGATGGGCTGGTCCGGAGGGAGGACCACCACGTCGTCCACCTGCCGGCGCCGGCCGCTGATCAGGGTGTGTCCGACCGCGTGGTAGTCCACGAGCCCGCGCGTGTAGTCGTAGGTGATCGACAGCGAGCTGGGTCGGCCCACGAAGGAGTGCGCGCTTTTCAGCTCTAGCGGTCGATAGCGGCCGTTGTCGATCAGCCCCCGCGCCTCGATGCGAGAGGAAACCCCGGTGCCGCTTCCGGTGATCAGGACGCGATACCGTCCGGCGCTCGTGTCGACCTCCTCGACCATGCTCCCGCCAACGGAATAGCGCAGGAGCGCGTAGAGCATCGAGATGTCGACGCGGTACTCGAAGCTCCGCGCGGCCAGAGCAGCGGCCGCAGCGCGTCGTCGCGGCAGGGAGAGACCCAGGGCGAGCGAGCCGAGACCGACAAGGACGGCGCGTCGCGAGAGACCTGATGACATTCTAGCGGTCAAGCCATGCAGCCATGAGGCGGCCGCCGTAATCGTACCCGAGATTGGGGCCGTAGTTCTTCAAGGCGCCGTCCCAGACCGCAACGTAGATTCCGGAAGGGAGCTGGACGTAGTACTGCTGCTTCGCCAGATACCGCTGCAGGTCGTGGATGACCTCGCGCCGCTTCGCCACGTCGAAGATGCGCCGCTGGCGGATCAGCATGTCGGTGACGACCGGATCGTCCACGTGACTCTGGTTCTTCGCCTCGCCCGGGTAGTGCATGCCGTACAGGAAGTTGTCGGGATCGAGGAACGGTGTCTGAGGACCGAACGTCATCGAGTCGAACTTGCCGAAGTAGCAGCTGGCGATGAAGGCGCCGTACTCGCGCTGGTCGAGCTTCGCGGTGATCCCGACGGTCTTGAGGTCCTTCAGAATCAGCTGGGCATTGTCGCTCAGGAGCGTCGAGCCGTAGGTCGTGAAGCACAGGCTCCCCGGAAAGCCGTTCGGATAGCCGGCCGCGGCGAGCAGGCGTCTGGCCTCGGCGGGGTCGTGACGGAAGTACTTCGCGTTCTCGCCCATCTGATTGATCGGCAGGGCCCAGTCGACCAAACCCGCCGGGATGGCCGGATTCACGCTCCCGACGCCTTCGAACGAGCTGTCGATCATGCCCTGCCGGTCGATCGCGAGAGCCACCGCCTGGCGCACGCGGGCGTCCTTGAACGGTGGCTGGTCGGTCCGCATCGAGATGTGCGTCTCCACGTTGCTCGGAAACTCCGCCGTCTGGAGATTCGGCCGCTTCTTCTTGAGCGTGTCCTTGATCTGGATCCAATCGGTCCGGTTGATGCTGCCGGGAAACTCCCAGCCCAGGTCGTACTTGCCGGCCAGGAACGCGGCCATCCGCGAGGCGTTGTCCTCGTCGACCAGATATTCGATCCGATCGATGTACGGGAGCCCGGGCACGAAGTAATTCGGGTTGCGCACGAACGTGAGCCCGACGTTGGGCCGGTAACTGTCGAGCATCCACGGGCCCGTGCCGACCACCGCCTCCGGCTTCTTCAGGTCACCGAACTTCTCGACGCATTCACGCGCGACGATCGCGACGGCCATGGGATTGGCGAGCACGTCGAGCAGCCACGAGAACGGCTCCTTCATGACGAACTTCACCGTGTAACGATCGACCGCCTCCACCCGATCGACGGAGCTCAGCATGTACGCCATCGGATTGCCCTTGATCGTGAGGAAGCGCTCGACGGTATAGCGCACGTCCTCGGCGGTGAGCTCGCGCCCGTTGACCGGGGGCTTGGGCTGCCAGCGCACGCCGCGGCGCAGCTTGAAGACGTAAGTCGTCTCGGTCGGCTGGCTCCACGACTCGGCCAGGTCGCCCTCGATCGTGAACGTTGCCGGCGCGACGCCGGGCCCGGCCTTGTGCTTCACGAGGCGGCTGTGGGTGAAGGTGATCGGAATCTGCACCCGGTAGGCCGTCTGCAGCATGTGATCGAACATCGGGGGATCCCAACCCCGTAGCGTCAAGGTGCCGCCCCGCTTGGGGCTCTGTGCGCGGGCGGGCGAGGGCTTCAAGGTGGTCCCGGCGAGCGTGAGACTGGTGAGCGCGAGAAGGTCGCGGCGCGACAGAGTCATGGAGGCCTCCTTGCGGTCGGAGAGGTCCGGGGTCTCTCGCGCTGATATCACGAGCCGAGGGGCAGCGCAATCGCGCCGCGCCCGGCCGCGGCGGTGCACGCGAAAGCGGCAGAGTCTCCGACGCTGCCGGGTCGGTGAGCATCGACCTGCCGTGAGCCTGCCGGCTAAGCGACTGATTTTCTGGACTCGGCTCCGGTGACCCTGCTGGCACTACGCTTGCCTTGTGGCGTAGGCATGGCGAGCGAGGGGCCGAACCGCAGCCCGCGCTGGCGGGTCGCGATTCTCGACGATCACGAGCGCTCGCGCGCGGCGCTCCGGGCCGCAATCTGGGCGGCGAGCGGCGAGGTGGTCGGTGAGGCCGTGCGCTGCGCCGACGCGGTCGCGTTGGTGCGGCGCGGGACGCCCGACGTCGCCGTGTGCGCGGTCGGCCTTCCGGACGGCGACGGCGTGGAGGTGGCGCGCCAGCTCATCGAGACGGGTTGTCCCGTCGTGCTCTTCACGAGCCACACGCGCCAGGACCTCGTCGACCGGGCCCGCTCGGCCGGCGTGATGTCCTACCTGCTCAAGCCGCTCCGCGCCGCGGAGCTGGCGCCCGTCCTCGATCTGGCCGTGGCGCGGTTCAGCGAGACCCGCGACCTGCGGCGCTCGCTCGAGGAGCGCAAGATCATCGAGCGTGCGAAGGGGCGGCTGATGGCGCGCTACCAGCTGAGCGAGGACGACGCGTTTCGCCGGCTGCGCCGAGCCGCGATGGATAGCCGCCGGCCCATGGTCGACATCGCCAAGGCTCTGCTCGTGTCGGAGTCAGTCGCTTCCGACGTGCCTACGCATTGAGCATTCGGTAGACCTCGCGCCGTCCAAGCTCTCGAAAAGAAACACCTCCAGTTCCGGTACGGCCTTTGCTCCTAGCGAGGCCAGCCCGCGGCCAGAGACGCTCGCGGCAGGCGCGCCAATGACGTCGCGACCGAGATCAACCCACACGAAAGGAGACGGAAATGGCGCAGTTCTCACGTCGCGACTTCATCAAGGGAGGGTTGCTCGCGTCCACCGCCGTCGGCGCGGGCCTGAGCTTCCCGAACGTGCTCAGAGCGCAGGACACCGTCAAGATCGGCATCCTGCACTCGCTCTCGGGCACGATGGCCATCAGCGAGGTCTCGCTGCGGGACACCGTTCTCATGGCCGTCGAGGAGATCAACGCGAAGGGCGGCGTGATGGGCAAGAAGATCGCGCCCGTCGTTGTCGACCCGGCGTCGAACTGGGACCTCTTCGCCGAAAAGGCCAAGCAGCTCCTCTTACAAGACAAGGTGGCGGTGGTCTTCGGCTGCTGGACATCGGTCAGCCGCAAGTCCGTGCTGCCCGTCTTCGAGAACAACAACGGCCTGCTCTTCTACCCGGTCCAGTACGAAGGTGAGGAGTGCTCGAAGAACGTCTTCTACACGGGCGCCACACCGAATCAGCAGCTGATCCCGGGCGCCGAGTACCTGATGTCGAAGGAAGGCGGCGGGTTCAAGAAGTTCTATCTGCTCGGCACCGACTACGTCTTCCCGCGCACCGCGAACAAGATCCTGAGAGCGTTCCTGGTCGCCAAGGGCGTGCCCGCGGACAACATCGCCGAGGAGTACACGCCGTTCAACCATCAGGACTACCAGACGATCGTCGGCAAGATCAAGCGCTTCTCGTCGGGCGGCAACGCCTGCGTGCTCTCGACGATCAACGGCGATTCGAACGTGCCCTTCTACAAGGAATTCGCCAACCAGGGTCTGCGCTCCGAGAACGCGCCGATCATGGCGTACAGCGTCGCCGAGGACGAGCTGCGCGGCATGGACACCTCGGCCCTCGTCGGCCACCTGGCGGCGTGGAACTACTTCCAGTCGGTCGAGACCGCGAACAACAAGAAGTTCGTGCAGGCCTTCAAGGCGTACGCGAAGAAGGCGAACCTGCCGGGCGGCGACAAGCGCGTGACCGACGATCCGATGGAAGCCGCGTACTTCGGCGTCTACATCTGGAAGCAGGCGGTCGAGAAGGCCAAGAGCTTCGAGGTCGACGCGGTCCGCAAGGCCGTCTACGGCCAGACGTTCGCGGCGCCGAGCGGCACGATCAAGATGCATGAGTACAACCACCACACCTATCGGCCGGTGCTCATCGGCGAGATCCTCAAGGACGGGCAGTTCAAGATCATCTCGCGCACGAAGGGTCTGGTCGAGCCGGAGCCGTGGAGCAAGTACACGAGCCCGGACAAGGGCTGCGACTGGGTCAAGCATCAGGGCACGTATCAGAAGAAGGCGTGATCTCTCGTCTCGCCGTCCTCCTTTCGCTGGTCGTGTGGCTCGCCGCGGGCGCGGCGGGCCACGCGGCCGCCGCTCCGGCGCCGTCTCCCGAGGTCACGGCGGCGCTGACCGATCTCACCGACGAGGATGCCGAAAAGCGCGAAGCCGCCGTGAACGTGCTCGGCACGACTCGCGATCCGAAGTGGATCCAGTTCCTCGGCGCGCTGCGCGACGGCAGCGTCTACGCGCGCACGCGCGCCGGCAAGCTGGAGCTCGTGGTCGGCGGCTCCAAGGCCACGAAGGGCGACCAGGACGTCATCGACATCGCCGGCGCCTACGAGCGCGAGCCGCTCGGCACGGTGCCGCTTTCCGAGCTGAAGGAAGTTCCGGCCGACCGGCGGCTTCGCCTGGCCATCAAACCGTTCCTCGACGCCGACGAGACTCAAGCGCAGCTCGCCGATCCCGATCCGAACGTACGCCGAGGCGCGGCGATCAAGCTCGGCAACCAGGCGGCGGCCGGCACGGCACCGGTTGTCGAGGCTGCGCTGAAGAAGGAATCCGATCGCTGGGCGCACCATGCGCTGGCGGAGGCGCTCGCGCTGATCAAGCTCGCCAACGGCACGGGCGACGAGCGCGCGGACGCGGCGAATACACTCGGCGGCCTTCACTCCGAGAGCGCGGTGCCGGCGCTGCAGCGGCTGGCCGCCGACGGCGGGGCGACGCCTGCCGAGCGGGCCGCGGCGACGTACGCGATCCGTCGCATCGAGCGCTGGGGATTGCTGACCCGCACGGTGGAGACGTTGTTCCAGGGCGCCTCGCTCGGCTCGATCTTGCTCTTGATGGCGCTCGGCCTCGCCGTGGTGTTCGGGCTGATGGGCGTGATCAACATGGCGCACGGCGAGCTCATGGCGCTCGGCGCCTACGCGACGTTCGTCGTCCAGAACTGGTTTCGCGCGACGTGGCCCTCGTATTTCGACTCGTACTTCCTGGTGGCGCTGCCGGTCTCGTTCCTGGTCGCGGCGGCCGTCGGGCTGGTTCTGGAGCGCGGCGTGATCAGGTTCCTCTACGGGCGTCCGCTGGAGACCCTGCTCTTGACGTGGGGCGCCTCGCTCATCATCCAGCAGGGCCTGCGCCTCTGGTTCGGCGCCGCCAACGTGGACGTGAGCTCGCCGTCGTGGCTGTCGGGCGGCGCCACGGTGATGGTGGGGCTCACGCTGCCGTACAACCGCATCTTCATCATCGGGCTCGCCACGGTGGCCGTCGCCGCGATGTACTGGCTACTCTTCAGAACCAACGCAGGCCTGCGCATCCGCGCCGTGACGCAGAACCGCGCGATGAGCTCGTGCCTGGGCGTGCGGGCCGGCGTGGTCGACGCGACGACGTTCGCCTTCGGCGCGGGCCTGGCCGGGCTCGCCGGCTGCGCGCTGACGCAGATCGGCAACGTCGGACCGTCGCTCGGTCAGAACTACATCGTCGACTCGTTCATGGTGGTCGTGACCGGCGGTGTCGGCAAGCTCGCCGGCACGATCCTGGCCTCGGCCGGGCTCGGCGGCCTGACGAAGGGCATCGAGCCGGCGCTGGGCGCGGTATTCGGCAAGGTCGCGATCCTGATCGGCGTCATCCTCTTCTTGCAGCGGCGGCCGGCCGGGCTCTTCGCCACGCGAGGACGGAATGCCGAAGCGTGAGATCACCGCCCTCGCCGTCGCGGGCCTCGTCCTCGCGGTGGCGCTGCCGGTGTGCAACATGCTGCCGGCGGGCTCACCGTTCTCGGTCTCGAACTTCACCCTGAACCTGTTTGGTAAGTTCCTCACGTACGCGATCCTGGCCCTCGGGCTCGATCTCTTGTGGGGCTACGCGGGCGTGCTCTCGCTCGGCCACGGTGTGTTCTTCGGTCTCGGCGCGTACGCGATGGGCATGCACCTGATGCTCGAGATCGGCTCGAAGAGCGTGTATCAGAGCTCGCTGCCGGACTTCATGGTCTGGAACCAGGTCAAGACCTTGCCGCTCTTCTGGTGGCCCTTCCAGAGCGGCGCCTTCACCCTGCTGGCGATCGTGCTGGTGCCGGCGCTGTTCGGCTTCGCCTTCGGATATCTGGCGTTCCGCAGCCGCATCCGCGGCGTCTACTTCTCGATCATCACCCAGGCGCTGGCGCTGAGCGCGTGGCTCGTGTTCAACCGGAACGAGATGAACCTCGGCGGCACCAACGGCCTGGCCGATTTCAAGACGATCTTCGGATTCCCGCTCAACCAACCGGCGACCCAGCGCGGGCTCTACGTGCTCACGGCAGTTGTCCTGATCGGCGCGTATCTCCTGTGCCGCTGGATCACCTTGACCCGCGCGGGCAAGGTGCTGGTGGCGATCCGCGACAGCGAGACGCGGGTGCTGTTCTCGGGCTACTCGCCGGCGGCCTACAAACTCTTCGTGTTCGTCGTGTCGGCAGCGCTCGCCGGCATCGCCGGTGCGCTCTACGCGCCGCAGGTCGGCATCATCACGCCCGCGAAGATCGGCGTGCTGCCGTCCATCGAGATGGTGGTGTGGGTGGCGGCGGGCGGCCGCGGCACGCTCTACGGCGCGGTGCTGGGAGCGTTCGGCGTGAACTGGATCCAGAGCTGGCTCACCACGAGCTACCCGGATCTATGGCTGCTCTTCCTCGGCGGCCTCTTCATGGGCGCGGTGCTCTTCTTTCCCGATGGGATCGTCGGCGCGCTCGGGCGGCTGGGTGCGCGCGTGCGACGTGTCGTCTCGCGCCGAACCGATCCGGCGGTCTCCACGCCCAGCGTCTCGCTTGGACGGCCGACGCCATGACGCCGCCCGCGGCGACGGCGCCCGTGACTCACGCCACCAGCATCATCTATCTCGAAGACGTCACCGTGAACTACGACGGGTTCAAGGCGCTGAGCCGGCTGAACTTCTTCATGGAACGGCGCGAGCTTCGTGTCGTGATCGGCCCCAACGGCGCCGGCAAGACCACCTTGCTCGACGTCATCTCGGGACGGGTCAAGCCGGAGAGCGGCCGCGTGATCTTCGGCCACAGTACCGACCTCTTGCCGCTACGCGAGAACCAGATCGCGCAGCTCGGGGTGGGGCGGAAGTTCCAGACGCCCTCGGTGTTCGTGAATCTCACCGTCTGGGACAACGTCGAGCTGTCGCTCCGCCGCGCCTCGAAGGGGGTCTTCGCCGCGCTTCGCCGGACCGAAGCGCGTGAGGAGCGGGACCGGATCGCGCAGACGTTGCAAACAGTGAAACTCGAGGCGAAAGCCGAGAGCATGGCCGGTGCCCTGTCGCACGGCGAGAAGCAGTGGCTCGAGATCGGCATGGTGATCGCGCAGGATCCGGAGCTCCTGCTGGTCGACGAGCCCGTCGCCGGGATGACCGACGAGGAGACGGCGCGCACCGGCGAGCTGCTCGAATCGATCGCCGCGGACCGCTCGGTGCTCGTGATCGAGCACGACATGGAGTTCGTGCGGCAGATCGCGCGTCAGGTGACGGTGCTCCATCAGGGGACGGTGCTGTGCGAGGGCCCGGTCGAGCAGGTCCAGAACGACCCGCGGGTTCTCGAGGTCTACCTCGGACGCAAGCGGGAAGGCGCCGATGCTGTCCATTAGCGGGCTCGACGTCGCCTACGGCCAGTCCCAGGTGCTCTGGGGCGTCGACCTCGACGTGAAAGCCGGCGAGCTGGTCTGTCTCATGGGACGCAACGGCGTGGGCAAGACCACCTTGCTGAAGACGACGATGGGCCTCTTGCCGGCCCGCGGCGGGCGCGTGGGATTCGACGGCGCGGACATCACGACGTGGTCGCCCGATCGACGGGCGCGCGCCGGGATCGGCTACGTGCCGCAGGGGCGTGAGATCTTCCCGCATCTCTCGGTCGAAGAAAATCTGAAGATGGCGCTCCTCGGCTGCGGGCGCTCGGGCTCGCTCGACGAGCCGCTGGCCCTGTTTCCCGCGCTCAAGCCGCTCCTGGCCCGCAAGGGCGGCGTGCTCTCGGGCGGCGAGCAGCAGATGCTCGCGATCGGCCGCGCGCTCCTCACGAAGCCGAAGCTCTTGATGCTCGACGAGCCGACCGAAGGCATCCAGCCCTCGATCATCCTCGAGATCGAAGCCGCGCTGCGCCGGATCAAGGCCGAGCTCAAGCTGGCCGTCCTCTTGGTCGAGCAGTACCTTGACTTCGCCGAGCGACTCGCCGACAAGTACGTGATCATGGCCAAGGGCGCCGTCGTCGCCTCGGGCGCGACGCGCGACCTCCGGCCCGAGATGGTCAGGCAGCACTTAGCGGTTTAGTTTAGAAGCGCACCTCGGCCGGCGGGGCTCCAGCCCCGCGACGGCCTGCGGCGCGCAAAGCCGGAGGCGCGACGATGCACCTCACCCCGCGTGAGCAGGAGAAGCTTCTCGTTTTCACGGCGGCCGAAGTCGCGCGACGGCGACGCGGTCGCGGCCTGAAGCTGAACTATCCCGAGGCGCTGGCCCTGATCACCGCCGAGATCCTGGAGGGGATCCGCGACGGCCGCACGGTCTCCGAGCTGATGGCGGCCGGCCTCGACATCCTCGGGCGCGACGACGTCATGGAGGGCGTGCCGGAGATGCTCGAGGAGGTCCAGGTCGAGGGCACGTTCCCCGACGGCACCAAGCTCGTCACGATTCACCACCCGATCCGCTAGTGGACCGCGCGACGACGAGGAGACCAACCGTGATTCCGGGCGAGTACGTGCTGGGTGAGGGCGACATCATCGCGAATCAGGGCCGCCGCACGGTCGAGATGACTGTGACCAACACCGGCGACCGGCCGATCCAGGTCGGCTCGCACTTTCACTTCTTCGAGGCCAACCGCGCGCTGCGATTCGATCGCGCGCAGGCCTTCGGCATGCGGCTCAACGTGCCGGCCGGCACCGCCGTGCGCTTCGAGCCCGGCGACGAGAAGCGCGTGACCCTGGTCGAGCTTGGCGGCGCGCGCAAGGTCTACGGGCTGAACGCGCTGACCGAGGGCGGCGGGCGCGACCAGGCGATGGCGAAGCTCGCGGAGTGGGAGCGGCGCTCGTGACCTTGCGCCTGACCCGGCGACAGTACGCGGATCTCTACGGGCCGACGACCGGCGATCGGGTGCGCCTGGCCGACACCGAGCTCTTCATCCGAATCGAGCGCGATCTCACCACCGCGGGCGAGGAAGCAAAGTTCGGCGGCGGCAAGGTGATTCGCGACGGCATGGGCCAGGCCGTTCGCGCCACGCGCGCCTCCGGCGCGCTCGACCTCGTGATCACCAACGCGGTCATCGTGGATCACTGGGGCATCGTGAAGGCGGACATCGGCATCCGCGACGGGCGCATCGTCGCGGTCGGCAAGGCCGGCAATCCCGACCTCATGACGGGCGTGACCGAGGGCATGGTGGTCGGCGCCTCGACGGAGGTCATCGCGGGCGAGGGGAAGATCGTCACCGCGGGCGGGCTCGACTCGCACATCCACTTCATCTGTCCCCAGCTCGTCGACGAGGCGATCAGCGCGGGGCTGACCACCCTGATCGGCGGCGGCACCGGTCCCGCGACGGGCACCAACGCGACCACGTGCACGGCGGGCGCCTGGAACATCCATCGCATGCTCGAGGCGGCCGAGGCGTTCCCGATCAATCTCGGCTTTCTCGGCAAGGGCAACGCCTCGGCGCCGGATCCGCTGCGCGAGCAGATCGCGGCGGGCGCAATCGGGCTCAAGCTGCACGAGGACTGGGGCACCACGCCGGCGGCGATCGACTGCGCGCTCGGCGTCGCCGAGGAGCTCGACGTACAGGTGGCGATCCACACCGACACGCTCAACGAGAGCGGCTTCGTCGAGGACTCGATCCGCGCGTTCAAGGGCCGGACGATCCACACCTATCACACCGAGGGCGCGGGCGGCGGCCACGCGCCCGACATCATCCGCGTGTGCGGCGAGCCGAACTGCCTGCCGTCGTCCACGAATCCGACGATGCCGTTCACCGTGAACACGATGGACGAGCACCTCGACATGCTGATGGTGTGCCACCATCTGAGCGCGCGGATCCCCGAGGATCTCGCGTTCGCCGAGTCGCGCATCCGCGCCGAGACCATCGCCGCCGAGGACGTGCTGCACGACCTCGGGGCCATCAGCATGATGTCGTCGGACTCCCAGGCGATGGGCCGTATCGGCGAGGTTGTCATCCGCACCTGGCAGACGGCGGACAAGATGAAGCGGCAGCGCGGGCCGCTGCCGGGAGAGACGTCAGGCGACGACAACCTGCGCGTGAAGCGCTACGTCGCCAAGTACACGATCAATCCCGCGATCGCCCACGGCCTGGCGGCGGAGGTCGGCTCGGTCGAGGTCGGCAAGCTGGCCGACCTCGTCCTGTGGAAGCCGGCGTTCTTCGGCGTCAAGCCCGAGATGGTGATCAAGGGAGGCTTCATCGCCTGGGCCGCGATGGGCGATCCGAACGCCTCGATCCCGACGCCCCAGCCCGTCCTCTATCGGCCGATGTTCGGCGCGCTCGGCCGTGCCGTCGGCTCCACCTCGCTCACGTTCGTGTCGGCGGCGGCGCTCGCCGACGGCGTCCCGCGGCGGCTGGGGCTCGCGCGGCGCGCCGTGGCGGTGAGCCGCTGCCGCGGCATCAGCAAGCGCGACATGATCCACAACGACGCGCTGCCGCGGATCGAGGTCGATCCGGAGACATATCAGGTGCGGGCCGACGGCGTGGTGCTCACGTGCGAGCCGGCGCGCGTGCTGCCGATGGCGCAGCGCTACTTCCTGTTTTGACCGCTGGCGGCTTGGGAGGATCGGCTACGATCGCGGCCATGGAAGGCGCCGGCGACGTCCCGGTGATCACGAGCCTGCCTTCGGACGCCGGCGACGCTCTGCTGGCAGGTCGAGCGCGCGACACGCTCGTGCTGACCGCCGAGGAGCGCCGCTGGGGCCGGCGGCGTGTGACGACGACTGCCGGCCGTACCCTCGCGTTGGCGCTGCCGACCGGGAGCGTGTTGACGCCGGGGACCGTGCTCCACGTCGGCCCGGATTGGTTCGTGGTGGTCGAGTGCGCTGCCGAGCCGTGCTTGGCCGTCACGCCGGCCTCGCGCGAGCAGGCGCTGCGTGTCGCCTTCGAGGTCGGCAACCGCCACTTCAACCTGGCGGTCGACGGCGACCGGCTGCTCGTGCCCGACGATCCCGGGATGGACATCATGCTCACGCGGCTCGGGGTTGCGTTCGAACGGGTACGCACGGTCTTCCAGCCGATCGGACGGGCGCAGCGCCATGACCGGTGACCGCGCGCTCCTGGCGCTCCTGCAGTTCGCCGACGGGTTGTTTCCCGCCGGCGGCTTCGCCCACTCGTTCGGACTCGAGACCTACGTGCAGGACGGGCGGGTGCGAGACCGGCACGATCTCGAGCGGTTCATCGCGGCGCATCTCGAGGGCTCGGCGGGGCCGGCCGACGCAGCGGCCGCCGCCCTCGCGGTCGGCGCGGCACAGCGCGAGGACGCCGAAGGCTGGATCGCGCTCGATGCGCGGCTGGACGCGATGAAGACCGTGCCGGAGTTTCGGCTCGCCAGTCGTCAGATGGGCCGGCAGGCGCTTCGGATCGCCGCGGGCCTCGGCGACGATCTCTTCCTCGCGCGTCTGACGCGCGCCGTCGACGAGGGACGCGCGTTGGCCCATCACGCGACCGTGTTCGGCGTGGCGGTGGGCCGCGGCGGCGCCGACCCCGAGCGCGCCGCGGCCGCCTATCTCTACTCGACCGCGTCGCTGCTCGTCGGGGCGGGTCTCAGGCTGATCGCGCTCGGCCAGCTCGACGGCCAGCGCGTGCTCGCCGCGATGCGAGGCCGTATCGAGCGCCTGGCGGCCGCCGCTGTGGCGGCGACGGCGGACGATCTCTGGAGCTTCAACCCGGCGCTCGAGATCGCGGGCATCCGCCACGCGTCGCTCGAGATGCGGTTGTTCAGGTCGTGAGCACGACACCGCGCCCGCTCAAGATCGGCATCGGCGGCCCCGTCGGGTCGGGCAAGACCGCGCTGGCCGAGGCGTTGTGCCGGCGCCTGTCCGCCGAGCTCGACATGGCGGTGATCACCAACGACATCTACACGAAGGAGGACGCCGAGTTTCTGGTGCGCCGCGGTGCCTTGCCGCCCGAGCGCGTCGTCGGCGTCGAGACCGGTGGCTGCCCGCACACGGCGATCCGCGAGGACGCCTCGGCGAATCTCGAGGCCGTCTACGAGCTGCAGACGCGATTTCCCGGGCTCGAGCTCTTGCTGGTCGAGAGCGGCGGCGACAACCTGTCGGCGACGTTCAGCCCCGAGCTCGTCGACGCCGCGATCTACGTGATCGACGTCGCCGAGGGCGAGAAGATCCCGCGCAAGGGCGGCCCGGGCATCACGCGCTCCGACCTGCTCGTGATCAACAAGATCGACCTGGCCCCGTACGTCGGCGCCGACCTGTCCGTGATGGAGCGCGACACGGTCAGGATGCGCGGTGCCCGTCCGTTCGTCTTCACGAACCTGCGAGCGGGCGAGGGCGTCGACGCGATCGTCGCCTGGATCAAGCGCGAGCTGACGCTCGACGCGGCGCCTGCGTGATCACCGGCGCGCCGGTCGACGCCGCCCGCGTCGGACGCGACGGCGCGCTGCGGCTCTCGTTCGAGCGGCGCGGTGCCGTGACCGCTCTGACAGGCTGCCGGTCGACCTTGCCGTTGCAGGTGCTGGCGCCGGTCGCGCTCGACGATCCCGCTGCGGTCGTCTCGATCCTGAACCCGACCGGAGGCCTGCTCGGCGGCGACCGGCTCTCGATCGAGGTCGACGTCGCGGTGGGTGCTCACGCGGTGCTCACGACGCCGTCGGCCACTCGGGTGTACCGCGCCGACGGCGCCCCGACGGTGCAGACGGTACGGCTGCGACTCGGCCCCGGTGCCGTCGTCGAGTGGGTGCCGGATCACACGATCCCGTTCGCGGGCTCGGCGCTGCGCCAGGCGTTCGACGTCGAGCTCGACGAGACGGCGGCGCTCGTGCTCGTCGACGCGTTTTCGGCCGGCCGGATCGCGCTCGGCGAGGCCTGGCGGTTCGCGCTCCTGGAAAGCGCGATCTCGATCCGCGACCGGGGCGGATGGCTCCTGCACGACCGCTTCGTCCTGCGCGGGCGCGCCGGCGTGGTGCGCGCTGCAGGCGGTGGCGGGGCTGGGGCCCCGCCCGCTGGGGCGCGCTTACAAGAGGACGCGCCGGCCTTCGGCGGGCTCGGCTTCGCGGAGGCGCATCCCTATTTCGCGTCGATCGCCGTGATCGGCGCCTTCGACGCCGCCCGATTCGCGGCCGAGGTCGAGCAGCGCGTCGGCGCCGATACGCCGGGCGCGTTCCTGGGCGCGGCGGTGCTCCCGCGCCGCGGCGCCTTGGTGCGTTGCCTGGCGCGCAACGCGCCCGCGCTCGTCGAGGTCGTCGAGCGCTGCTGGAATCTTGCGCGCGCGGCCCTGCTCGCGCGACCCCCGCTCGCGCTGCGCAAGGGCTAACGTGCGCCGCGCCGGAGCGGACCGCTCTCCCACTGGCGCAATCATTACGTTTCCGTTACACTCTGCCTCGGGTCAATGTTCAACCTGATCCCGAAGGAAGTTCGGTTCTTCGACTACTTCGAGCAGCAGTCCCAGCACATCATCCGGGCCGCCGCGCTGCTCCACGAGATGGTCAACAACTTCGGCGACGCGCGCGCCAAGGCGCACGCGATCAAGGAAGTCGAGCACCAGGGCGACCAGGTCACGCACGAGATCATCAAGAAGCTCAACACGACCTTCATCACGCCGATCGACCGCGAGGACATCCACGACCTGGCCTCGCGCCTGGACGACGTGCTGGACTACATCGAGGCCGCCGCCGAGCGGCTGGTGGTCTACCGGATCAAGGAGCCCACGTCCGCCTGCCGGGCGATGGCCGAGGTGATCGTGACCATCACGCACGCGATGGATCGCACGATCAAGTGCCTGCGCACGATGGATCCGGGCTTCCACGAGCACACCGTCGAGGTGAACCGCCTCGAGAACAACGCCGACGCGCTCCTGCGCGACAGTCTCGCGGCGATGTTCGAGGAGGCCAGCGATCCCATCGAGGTCATCAAGTGGAAAGAGATCTACGAGACGATGGAGATCGTGACCGACCGGTGCGAGGACGTCGCCAACGTGATCGAGGGCATCATCCTCAAGATGGCGTGACGGCAGGCTGAGCCCGTGCTCACGGCGGTCGTCGTCATCATCTTCGTCGCGCTCGTCTTCGACTTCATCAACGGCTTCCACGACGCCGCCAACTCGATCGCGACGGTCGTGTCGACCCGTGTCCTGACCCCGCTGCAGGCCGTGGTCTGGGCGGCGTTCTTCAACTTCGTCGCCGCCTTCGGCTTCGGCGTGAGCGTGGCCCGCACGGTGGGCAAGGGGGTCGTCGACACCGCCGTCGTCGACCAGTGGGTCATCGTGGCCGGGCTCATCGGCGCGATCGTCTGGGACCTGATCACCTGGTTGTGGGGGTTGCCGACGAGCTCCTCGCACGCGCTGATCGGCGGGTTCGCGGGCGCCGCCGTGGTCAAGGCCGGGTTCGGCTCGCTCATTGCGAGCGGCCTGATGAAGATCGGTCTGTTCATGATCCTGGCGCCGCTGATCGGGCTGATCGTCGGCTTCTTCATGATGGTGCTGGTGCTGAACGTCTTCAAGAACCAGACGCCCGGGCGCGTCGACAAGGTGTTCCGGCGCGGCCAGCTCCTGTCAGCGGCCGCCTACAGCCTGGGCCACGGCACCAACGACGCCCAGAAGACGATGGGCATCATCGCGGTGCTCCTGTTCACCACAGGGCATCTCGGCCCGGAGTTCTACGTGCCGTTCTGGGTCATCCTTGCGGCCCACGCCGCGCTCGGCCTGGGCACGATGGCGGGCGGCTGGCGCATCGTGAAGACGATGGGCATGCGGATCACCAAGCTGCGGCCTGTCGGCGGCTTCTGCGCCGAGACGGCAGGCGCCCTCACCTTGCTCGGCACCGCGATCGCCGGCATCCCGGTGAGCACCACGCAGACGATCAGCGGCTCGATCATGGGCGTCGGCGCGATTCAGCGGTTCTCTGCGGTGCGCTGGGGCGTTGCCGGCAAGATCCTCTGGGCGTGGATCCTGACGATTCCCGCCTCGGCGATCGTGGCGGGCGCCACCTGGGGCCTGCTGCACCTCTTCGTCGCCTGACCGCCGCCGATCAGGCAGCCCGAGCCGACGCGCGCGACCCGGCTACTGGTCGAGCGCGCCCTTGATCGCGTCGAAGACGGGGTTCTGGGTATTGCGCTGCGTGGGCGCGGCGGCCGCCGCCGGCGCCTTGCCGAGCGCCTTGCGCACACAGTCGTACTGCTCCCAGCCGCGCAGCGGATAGTTCAGGTCCACAGCCTTCCACTTCGCGTGGCCGCTCTTTTGGAGCACGTCGAGGTTCTTCGACAGGATCTGCGCGAACCGGCCGACGTTGTCGCAATCGCGGCGGCGGAAATCGAACGAGACGAGCACGGCCTTGACGGCCGCCGTGTTGACGGTCGACGGCTGCCACGAGTAGACGCCGGCCGGGATCTCGGCCTGCGGATAGAACTCGAGGACGCTCTTGTTGGTGATCGGGATCAGGACGAGGTTGTCCTTGTCGGTGACGTCTTCCTTGAGGAGCTTCACCGGGTAACCGGCCACGTAGAACATCGCGTCGATGCGCCCGGCCTTGAGCTCGGTCAGCGCCTCGGTCGTATCGATCGGCACCATCTCGGCGGGCGCCACTTCCGAGAGCTTGAACAAGAGACGCGCCGTGAGGTAGGTGCCGCTGCCGTCGCGGCCGACCGCGACGCGCCGGCCCGCGAGGTCGTCGAAGTCTGTGATGCCCTTCTTGCCGAGCAGGTGGATCTCTTCGTTGTACAGGGGGAAGACCATCTTGGTCTTCTTGGCGATGCGCTGGAGGACCGGATCGGTCTGCACGCGGGACACGAACGCCAGGACGTCGGACTGCACGATCCCCATCGGCACGCCGGGGCGCTGATAGACCGCGTACACGTTTTCGATCGAGCCCTTCGACGTGTGGACGGACAGGTTGATGCCCGCGGGCTTGACGAGCTTCTGTAGATCCAGCCCGAACTGATAGTACGTGCCCTTGTCGCTCCCGGTGATGATTCCCATGTCCTCGACGGCCGCGGCGTGACCGGAGAAGCTGACCAGCGCGACGAGAGCGAGAGACCAGATGACGAAGACCTTCACGGCGTGTCCTCCTGTGCTCGGAGCGGGTGACGGCCCACTCCCCAAATTCTCCGGTCGATTCTGACACGGCCTGAACCGGATCGCCTGCAAATATGCAGGTATTCGCCCGGTAGGCTCAGGGGACGGGAACTAACGGAAATCCCGAGCAGTAACCCCGTAACGGCCGATCAATCCGTGCAAGGTCGGGCGGCTCACGGCCAGGAGGCGTGAGGCCTGGGTGATGTTGCCGCGCGTCCGGACCAGCGCCTCCACGAGGGCGGCTCGCTCAGCCCGGTTCCGCGCCTCTCGGAGCGGAGCGGGGGGCTGCTCCGGCAGCTCGATTCCGAGGTCGCGGGCTTCGACCAGCTTGCCGCGAGCCATCAGGACGGCCCGCTCCACCGCGTTCTCCAGCTCACGGACGTTGCCGGGCCAGGGATGGCGGGCGATCGCCTCGAGGGCCGTGCCGCCGAACCGGAGCTTGCGGCGATGGGTCTTGGAGATCTGCTGCAAGAGCGCGTTGGCGATGAGCACGGCGTCCTCCCCGCGCTCCCGCAGCGGGGGAAGCGTCAGGTTCACGACCGACAGCCGGTAGTAGAGATCCTCGCGGAAGCGTCGCGCCTGCAGCTCCACTTTCAGATCTTTGTTGGTGGCGGCGACGACGCGGGCGTCGACGCGCAGCACCTCACGGCCGCCGACGCGCTCGATCTCGCGCTCTTGCAGGAAACGCAAGAGCTTCACCTGCAGCGGCGGGCTCATCTCGCCGACCTCGTCGAGGAACAAGGTGCCGCCGTCGGCGAGCTCGAGCTTGCCCTTGCGCTGCATGTGCGCCCCGGTGTACGCGCCGCGCTCGTGGCCGAAGAGCTCGGACTCCAGCAAGGTGTCCGGGATCGCGCCGCAGTTGATCGCCACGAACGGACGATTGCACCGGGCGCTGTTGGCGTGCACGGCGCGCGCCAGGAGCTCCTTGCCGGTGCCGCTCTCGCCCTGGATCAGCACCGTGACGTCGGTCCGCGCGATGCGGCTCACCACCGCGAAGATCTCGCGCATGGCCTGGGTGTGGCCCAGCATGTCCGCGAAGCGGATCGCCGGCTCGTTGCCGCGCTTCTCGGCGTCGCTCTCGAGCGTCTGCAGATACGCGGCCCGCTGCAGCACCACCTTGAGCTCGTTGAGCTGGATCGGCTTCTGGTGGTAGTCGAACGCGCCGAGCTGGACCGAGCGGATCGCGCTGTCGCGGCCGCCGTTGCCGGTGAGGACGACCACCTTGGTGGCGGGCGCCGTCCGCATGATCTGGTCGAGCGTCTCCAGGCCGCCCTCCGCGCTCTCCGGATGCGGCGGGAGCCCAAGATCGAGGCTGACGACCGCGGGCTGCTCGCCGGCGACCGTGGAGAGCGCCGCCACCCGGTCCTCGGCGAAGAGCAAGGTGAAGTCGTCGCGCAGCGCGTACTTGAGCTGCGTGCGGATTGGCTCCTCGTCCTCGACGATCAGCAGCTTGGGCTTCATGTCCGCCCTGCGATCGGCAGGCGTACGAAGAACGTGCTGCCCGTTCCTTCCCGGCTCGACACGTCGATCGTGCCGCCGTGCGCCTCGACGAGCCCCTTGACGTGGTAGAGGCCGATCCCCCAGCCGCCCTGCTTGGTCGACCGCGACGGCGCGAACAGCGAGGTACGCACGAAGTCCTCGGACATCCCGCAGCCGGTGTCGCTGACGGCCACGACCGCCCGGCCGTCTTCGGCGTAGGTCTTCAGCATGACGGTGCCGCGGCCGTCGATCGACTGCACGGCGTTGGTGACGAGGTTCTGGATCACCGTCGCGAGCGCCTCGATGTCCGCCGAGACCGACAGCGGCGCCAGCTCGGTCACCAGGTCGATCCGGTCGCTCTTGACCACCGGCGAGGCCGCCTCCCGCGCGACCGCCGCCAGATCCACCGGCGCCAGGCGCAGACGCGTCGCCGACGGCGCCTCGCGGAGCCGGCCGAGCAGCGCGCGCATCCGGTCGACGGTCTGCGCGACGGTGGTGAGCGCGTCGCGCTGGAACTCGCGGTCGTCGAAGTTCTTGAGCGCGTTCTCGCTGAGCATCGACAACGCCGTGATCGAGTTCTTGAGATCGTGGACCACGAACGCGGTGAGCCGGTGGAAGGTCTCGAACTCGCGCGACCGCGCCCGGCTTTCCGAGAGCCGCGCGGTGACGACGGCCGCGGCGGCGTGCTCGCCGAGCGCCTCCATGAGCTCGAGATCGTCGCCGGTGTACGGCTCGCCGCTCCTCTCGCCGCCGATCGCGAGGAGCCCGATCAGCTCGTCGCGCCAGCGCAGCGGGAGGAGCACGGAGCCCTCGGCCACCGCGCGCGCGTCAGCCGAGCCGCGCCACGCCGTGGTCGAGCCGTTCTCGAGCACGAGGGGGCTACGCCGGGCGCGGATCGAGGCGATCAGCACCAACGCGTCGTCGGCGAACGTCGGCGCGGGATAGCCGGTGCCGACCGCGGCGGCCGGCTGAATGCCGCCCTGGCCGGGATCGACCAGATACACGATGGCGCCGGTGGCGCCCACCGTCTCGACGACGGCGCTCACGAGCTTCGGCGCCAGCTCGTCGACCGTCACGGCCGCGCCGAGGCGTCGGGTGAACGTGAGCCACCGCGCGCGGGAGTCTTGGCGGCGACGCGAAGCTCGATGGAGATCGGCGCGCGCGCTCATCGTCTAGGACTGCAGGGCGCCGGCGAGCGTATCGACCCGCTTGCGGCGCACGAGCGCGATGACCTGTTCGACCGCGTCCTCGAGCGGGCCGTCGTTGGTGACGACGACGTCGGCGTGGGCGCGCGTCGGCTCCACGTAGCGCTCGTGCGTGGCGCGGAGCGGGCCCGCGTAGTGCTGCAGCACGTTGTCAACGGTGCGACCGCGATCGCCGAGACCTCGGCGGATCCGGCGGAGGAGCCGAAGGTGTGCGGGCGCGTCGACAAAGACCTTGACGTCGAGGACTGACCGCAGCGCGTCCCACCACAACGTGAATAGACCCTCGACGAGCACCAGCCGCGCCGGCGCGACCACTTCGGCGCCGGTGCGGGCTCGCTCTTCGGCAGAGTAGACAGGCTTGCGGATTGGCTCGCCGCGCTGGAGCTCACCGAGCTGCGCCACCAGCAGCGGGACGTCGAACGCGGCCGGCTCGTCGTCGACCATCTCGGTCCGCTCGTCAGGCGGGAGGTCGATCGCGTAGGAGTCGAGGTCGATGACACAGCCGCCCACGCGCGCCACCAGGCCGCGCACGATCGCGCTCTTTCCCGATCCCGTGCCGCCGCCGAGTCCAATGATCACGACGCCACCCCCTTGAGATCGGCCTGGAGCATCATGCGTACGAGAGCCGGGAACTCGAGGTTCGGCTTCCAGCCGAGATCGCGGCGCGCCTGCGCGGCATCGGCGCGCGCGTCGTAGATCTCGCCCACGCGCATGAGGCGCGGGTCGACCTCCACCCATTCCTCCAGCCTCGTGACCGCGAGGCCCTTGCCGTTGAGCGTGCGGAGCGCGGCCAGCGCCTGTGTGAGGAAGTCGGCGACGCTGTGCGACTTGCCGGTGCCGAGGACATAATCCTTGGGAGCCGGTGGCTGGAGCATCGCGTGCATCGCCTTGACGTAGTCTCCGGCGAATCCCCAGTCGCGCCGGGCACCGAGGTCGCCGAGCTTGAGCCTGGTGCGGTCGCCTCGCGCCCACGCGGCGACCGCTCGCGTGATCTTGCGCGTGACCATCTCGGGCCGGCGTCGAGGCGACTCGTGGTTGAACAGGATGCCGCTCACGGCGTAGATACCGCGGCGCCGGTAGGCCTCGCAGAGCCGGTGCGCGGCCATCTTCGAGATGCCGTAGGGGGAGGTCGGGCGAAGCGGCGTCAGCTCGTGGCAATGGCCGTCGACGTTGCCGAACATGTCGGCGCTCGACGCCTGATAGAGCCGCGTCTGGGGGCGGCGCCGCTCGATGATCTGCAGCAGGCGCGCCAGACCGCCTACGTTCACGTCGAACGTCTCGTCCGGGATCTGCCAGCTCGTCGGGATGGAGGTCTGGCCGGCGAGGTTGTACACCTCGTCCGGCCGCGCCTTCTGAAACGCGCTGTCGAGTGAGGTCTCGTCGCGCATGTCGCCGCGCACGAGCTCGACCCGGTGGGCGATCGGCGCGAGCCAGCTGGGCCGCTCGACGTCGGATCGCACGAGACCGTAGACCTTGTAGCCGAGCCCGGCGAGATGCTCGGCCAGGTAGCTCCCGTCCTGACCCTGGATGCCGGTGACCAGCGCCGTCTTCATCGCCGAGCCCTCCTAACGGCGCTCACGGCGAGCTCCGTGGATCGCGCGCGTACGCGCTCCACGGTGAAGGCTCGGGCTCCACCCGAGGGCGCGCGGCGCGATATCGGAGCCGGTCCACGAACGTGCGGGCGATCGCCGGGACGTAGGCTCGAGGCTCGCGCGCCAGGATCGCGCCGAACTCGGGCTCGGTCGTGTCGCGGCGTACGACGACGCGGTTCACGACCGTGCCGCCGGGCCGCGCCGGCCAGCCGCGCGAGGCGCACACCGCCTGATAGCCGGCGTCCTGCGCGGCGTCGAGGACGCGGCGATCGACCAGCCCGTGGGGCGCCGCCAGGAAGTCGACCGCGCGCCCCACGCGGTCCTCGATCATGCGCTTGGAGATTCGGAGCGTGTGGCTGAGCTGCCGCGACGGCAGGGCCGGGAGCGCGACGTGGTCGTGCGCGTGCGACTGAAACGACATGCCGGCGCGCAGCATCTCCGCGACGCGGCTCCAGCCGAGATATCCGCGCTGTCCGATGGTCGCGGTGTTGACGAAGAATTCGGCGCGCATCCCCGCCGCCAGCAGGAGCGGGAAGGCGATCTCGTAGTCGGCGTCCCGCCCGTCGTCGAACGTCAACACGACCGGCGCGCGCCTGGGCATTTCGTCGTCCTGGCTGGCCCAGGCGTCGTACAGCCTGACGACCCGGTGCCCGAGCTCACGGATCGATGCGAGCTGCCGCGCCAGCCCGACCGGCGTCACCCAGTGGCTCGCGAGGCGGGCGCTCACGTCCGCCGGGGGCGCGGCTCCGAGCCCGTCGTACTGGAGCACCGGGATGCCGGCGAGCGTCATCGCTCAGGCGCTCGCGCGGGCGCCGCTGCGATACGCGAGGGTGAGGAGCGCGCGGGCGAGCTTGGCCGGGTCGTGCCGCACCCCGTCGCCGCTCGCCAGCAGATCGCACTCGTGCACGGCGTGACCGAGCGCCTTCAGGAGCGCATGGTCTGCCCGGATCGGCGCCGCGCCGCTCGCCGTGTAGCGTGCGAGCTGCTCGGGCGAGAACGGCGCGGCGTTGACGAGGATGTCGTGGATCGGCATCGTCGGCGCATGCCGGCGGATGGCCATCAGATGGTCCACCGCCGTATGGCCGTCGGTCTCGCCCGGCTCCGTCATGAGGTTCATCACGTGCACGACCCTCGCGCGCGAGCGGGTGATTGCGTCCGCGATCCCCTGCGGCAGGAGCGCCGCGATGATGCTCGAGTAGAGGCTGCCGGGCCCGATCACGATCAGGTGCGCCTGCTCGAGCGCATCGACGGCCTCGGGCAGCGCCAGCGCGCGGCCCGGATGCAGCCGTACGCGGCGAATCGGGCTGCGGGCGCTGGCGATGCGCGACTCGCCCTCGATCACGGTGCCGTCCGAGAGCTCGGCGTGGAGCGTCACGTTCTGGTCCGTCGCGGGCAGCACGACCCCCCGGATCGAGAGCAGCCGGCCGACCCGGGCGACCGCCTTCGAGAAATCCTGCTCGAGCTCGGTGAGCGCGGTGAGGATCAGGTTGCCGAGACTGTGGCCCGCCATTTCGCTGTCGCCGGCGAAGCGGAAGTCGAACACGTCGGAGAGCCCCGCGTCGCCGCCGGCGAGCGCCAGGAGGCAGTTGCGGACGTCCCCGGGCGACGGCAGGCGATACGTCGCGCGGAGCTTGCCTGAGCTGCCGCCGTCGTCGGCGACGGTCGCGATCGCCGTGAGCCGGGTCTGGTCGCGCACCGGATCCCACGGATGCGACTCGAAGAGCCCGGCGCGGAGACCACGGAGCACCGTGGGCAGGCCCGTGCCGCCGCCCAGCGCGACGACGCGGAGGGCCGGCAGGCCCGCGTCTTCGGGCGTGTTCACGCCGAACGCCCCGTGGGCGGTGGTGACGACCGAGGAGACAGCCATGGTCTAGAGCTCCTTCGCCCCAGGGGGAGTGACCGTGTCATCGAGAAAGCGCGCCAGAGATTGGCGCAGAACCGCCCGCTTCGTGTAGGCGTAGACGAACGTGTCACCCTGGACGACGTAGGACTGGACGACGCCGCATTCCTGGAGCCGCTGCAAGGCCTGTCGGGTCGATGGAACGTCGCGGTTGATCCACCACTCGGCGATGCCGCGCGCGGTATCGGCCGCCTCGTTGTGTCGCATGAGGTACTGCACGATCTCGCGGCATACCGGATCGCGCCCGAGAAGATCTCGAAGCGCCGGCGTCACTTCGTTGCGAATCGACTGGGGATCGAGTCTCAATGCGGGATGCTGTCAGAGCAGGAACTGGGCCAACGCCGTAAATGTCGATGCGGTCGGCGTTCATAATTTCGGAACGGCTAGAGCTCACGTGCATCCACCACAAAGTTTGCGCGACTCTCTGCAAAGTTTGCTGGTACGCGAACGGGGACGCTAGGATCCGCTCGGGACGAGGCCTCGGTCGGAGTCTGTCGCGACGTTCCGACCGTATGCCTTCAGCTTGTACTGAAGGCAACGGACACTGATCTGCAAGAGTCGCGCGGCCTCGGTCCGGTTGCCGTGGACCTTTTCGAGCGTCCGGAAAATGTGTCGGCGCTCGACCTCGCTCAACGGCAGGCCGGGCTCGAACAATCCCGAGAGCGCCGGAATGGACGACGCGCTCAGGCCGGGCGGGCTGGCCGTCCCGGGTAGCTCACCACTAAAGAGGTCGCGGTCGGTCAGGGTGTCACCCTCGGCCAGTACGACGGCCTGCTCGAGAAAGTTCTCGAGCTGCCGCACATTGCCCGGCCACGGAAGGGTCATCATGCGCTTGAGCGTCGCCGGGGCCACCCGGACAACCCGCTTGCCGTAGAGCGCCGAGAACCGCCGCAGGAAGTGATCGACCAGGCGAGGAATGTCCTCGGTCCGCTCGCGCAGCGGCGGAACCTTGAGCATGAAGACGGCGACCCGGTAGTAGAGGTCTTCGCGGAACGTGCCCTGCTCGACCGCTGCCTTGAGGTCCTTGTTGGTGGCGGTAATCAGCCGGATGTCCGTGCGGATGGGCTTCGAGCCACCCACTTTGGAGAACTCGCGCGTCTGGATGACCCGCAGAAGCTTGGCCTGGAGGTTGGGGCTCAGCTCGCCGAGCTCGTCGATGAACAAGGTTCCGGTGTGGGCGAGCGCGAAGACGCCTTCCCGGTTCTCCACGGCACCGGTGAACGCCCCCTTCACGTGGCCGAACAGATGGCTCTCCATCAAGCCTTCCGGAATCGTCGTGCAGTCGAGCGTGATCAGGGGACGGTCGCGCCGCTGGCTCGCGTAATGGATCGCGCGCGCGATCAGCTCCTTGCCCGTGCCGCTCTCGCCATGGATACAGACGTTGACGTCGCCCACCGCCACCTTCGCGATGCGCGCGAAGATATCGGCCATCTGTGGAGACTCACCGAGGATCCCGTGGTTGGCGGACCGGGGCGTCGAAAGTGACCGCTCCGCCGTCATCGACTCGGCCGAGATCATCTGCCGAACGAGGCTGACGAGCAGGGCGGGCGAGCTCGGGCGTACGACACAGTCGGTCTTGGGAAACTGGGCGAGGTACTCGAGCGCCGGGTCATCCGGTCCATCGACCAGGACGAGCAGACGACCCCGATAGCCCGCGCGCTGTGCCAGGGTCGTGATCTCCCACCCGCTGAGGTCGTTGTGGGCGTTCACGACCACGAGGCCGGGGGTGCCTCTTGCATCGACAGCGGAGGAGAGCTCGTGCATCGAGGCCATGAGCGTTGCCGTCACACCCATCGAGCCGAGGATCTGATAGGCGGCTCTGCCGATTTCCCGGCCGCCGTCGACGATCGCTACCTGCACGACTGAGCTTTGCCGATCACCGAGGCCGTTTCCGTTTTCCACGGGCCGGAAAAGTAGCAAGGGAAGTACCAAGGCGGGCGGTCTCACGCTTCCCGCCGTTCATCGCATATTTTGCGCGCCGCCGACTCGTGCGCGTGTCGGCCGCATGACGTAGTGCGCAGAAACTGCACGGTTATCGTGACGGAATCTGATCAGTGAGGAGCCGACACGCGCACGAAATTCGAAAATGCGCTTCTCGGCGAACCGGCTCGACGTGCCCGGAATGATGCGGAGCCGCGGGGTGTCTCGGGGGCCCGCGCCGAGGCGGGTACTGGCGTATCTACCGGCTGCAAGATTCTTACAGAAGTTGTCGGGGATTTTTACAGTGTCGCCTCTCGGCTCCCCATCATCGGCTCTATGTGCGCGAATTTTCGGAAAAGGCATTCGTCTTGCTCCAGTCCGGAAACGACTGAAGAGCACACCGAGGGATGGCCTCGGAATAGCGCAAGGAGAGCAGAGCCATGAGCGTCACGAGGTTCAAACGGTTATTTGCGGTCGCGGTCGGCGTGGCCGCGCTGTTCTCTTTCGGCCTGGGCGGTGCCGAGGCCGCACCGATCCCCGAGATAACATTTGACTCGACCAGCAGCACCGCGGGCTGCTTCAACTGTGCAGCCGGCGGGCCATTCCTCCCGCTCGCCACGGTTCTCAACCTCACGTACAACAATTCGACGTGGGGCGGCCAGACGGCTGGAGGCTTCCTGGCAATCGGCGCAATCCCGGCGACGCCCAACGTGAACAACCTCGGATCGCTCACGCTCGGCGCGGGACCGGCGTCGTACGCGGGCACGTCCTTCCGCCTTCAAGTAACGTTCGTGCTCGACCCTCCGGCGGGTGTCTCGCCTGAAGATACCCCGGAGTTCACGGCTGCCATCAGTGGCTCGGTGACGGGCGGGGTTGGCGGGATCTTCGTCGACTTCGATAACACGCCTCAGGCGTTCTCGTACACGCTCCCGGGCGAGGCGGGCAACTTCTCTTTCAGCGTCAATGACGTCGGTATCAGCCCGGGTGGAACGGTGCCGCTCACGGGCCAGGTGACTGGCGGGTCATCGCGAACCACGACTCAGGTTCCGGAGCCGGGCGTGACCTTGCTCCTCGGCTCGGCACTCGCGGGGCTGGCCTTCGTCGCTCGCCGCGCCACGCGCCGTCAGCGCTAGCCGTCTTCCGCAGCGCAGCTGGTCAGGCCGCTCGATCGCCGGAGCGATTCAGCTCCGGCGATCGAGCGGCCGAACTTTTTACGGCTCGCAGTACCCCTCGTCACGTCAGGATGTTCTGTTGACCCTCAAGGTGGCCGTCGCGGTGTTGCCGGCGGCGTCTCGTACGGTGACCGTCAGGACGTTCAAGCCGGGTTGCAGAGTGATACTGCCGGCTGACCAGGTGGTGGTTCCCGAGGCGACGCCGCTGCCACCGCGATCGTTCGCCCAGGTGACCCGCGTGACACCGCCGCTGTCCGAGGCGCGTCCGCTCAACGGGACGACGAACCTGGAGCTGGTGGTGTACGTCGCGCTCGAGGTTGGAGACGTGATCGTGACCGTGGGGCGCGTCGTGTCGGTACCGGTACCGGCGGTCCGGTTCACGGTCAGGGTCGTCGTCGCGGTGTTACCGGAGGCGTCTCGAGCCGTAACGGTCAGTACGTTGGAGCCGGTCTGCAGGCTGATGCCGCTGGCCGTCCAGCTCGTGGTGCCCGAGGCGGTGCCGCTGCCGCCGCGACCGTTAACCCACGTGACCTGGGTCACGCCGACGTTGTCCGACGCCCGGCCGGCCAACGTGACGGCCGAGGCGCCGGTGGTGTAGGTCGTCCCCGAGGTCGGAGAAGTGACCGTGACAGTGGGCCGTGTCGTCTCGCCGGCGGTGCCGGCGCCGCTGCCGGTCACCAGCCTGGAGACGCTGTCTCCATCCGCACTGACATTGACGTTCACGCTCGACGTGCCTGTGACGGTCGGCGTGAAGCGCACCGTCACCACGTGGGTGGCTCCCTGTCCGACGAGGTTGAACGAGCTCCCGGACACGATGCTGAACGGCGCGCTGGTGGACACCGTGCCCGCGACCGCCCCGACACGAGTGTTCGACACGGTGATGGTTCGATCCGCCACGCTGCCGCGGTTCACGGTTCCAAAACTCACGGTCCCGGCGGGGCTCACGCCAAAGCTGAGCTGTGCGACGGCGCTGGCGACGCTCGAGCAAGAGCTCTCGTGGCCCTGCGTGTCCACTGCGCTCACCGCCGCGTAGTAGCGAGTGCCGGTGGCCAAGCCCCTGAGCCTGGCGCTCACCGTCTGGCTGGCCGACGGAGCGCCCGTCGGGGAAGCCACTTGAACGAAGGAGGATCCACGGCACGGGGAGGTCGTGGCGCCGTAGTACACACGATAGGACGCCAGATCCGTCAAACGAGTGCCGTCAGAATTCGTCGTGGGGGCGGTCCAGAGCGCATCGAGGACTCCCGCCTGTCCCTCTGCGTCCATGAGGCAGATGCCGCCAAGCGCCATACCGAGGGCGAGAACCCGACGGCGCTCGAGCCGCGTACGGATTGCTGCGGACCAACGGTTGGTCATGCTCGTCTACGTCGCTCCTAGAACAAAACGGGCTCTGCCCAAGCGGGCAGCGGCTGAGGCTGTGATCACGCAGTGTGCGTCCAGAGATCCTCATCGGATCCCACGAGACGCTGAACGGCTATCGAAGCCGGCTAGACGATTGGGCGGGCAGTCAGAAGACGCCGCGACCGGGCAAGCGAAACGGCGGCAGGCTTTTCTGAGAGGCTTTCACGCGTCGGACTCTATGAGCACCGCGTCGCGTGTCGACTCGTGGAGCGTGGCTGCGCCCGCTCCCGGACGTGTCGAGGCTCGCGCCGAGATCGCTAGCGGCCGCCGCATCCCTGAGGATTATTCAGCTGCGAGCAGTCGGGGAAGATCATGAGACGCCATGCCGCACCATCGGAGTGCATCCACCCGTCAGTGATCCGATCGGTCTGGGTCACGGCGACATCCAAGGCCGACGAATTCTTCCACACGTGAAGGTCGAAGATCGCCTGACGCCAGATCGCCGGTAGCCGTGCATGATCGGTGAGGGCCTGAAGGACCTCGAGCGTGCGGAAGAAGGGACTCGCTTGGGCTTGACTGGGGGTCCACGTCACGCCGCCGAGCAGGACCATCGCGTTGACGACCGTGTCGGCCGCATCGGAAAGCCGCCGGAAGACCGTGCCACTGCCGGTGGCGAGCGTCGTGTCGACATACGCATCGGCCAGCTCGAGCATCGCGTTCTGCGCGTACGACTGCGAGAGCCACAGCATCTGCTCCGCGCGCGCGAAGTCGCCGTGCGGGCCCACGACCCGCGGGAAGGTCTCGGGGTTGGGGTTCGCGTAAGCGAGTTTACGATTGACGCCGTTGAACTGCTGGCTCGCCGTGAGGAACGCGTCACCCGCCCGCTTCAGCCAGTCCTGATATTGCCGGTCCGACGCCCTCAAGCCTTTTGCGGCGTTCAGCGTCAGACGAGCGTTCAGAGCAGAGGCGATCGCCCGGTCGAGCCGCGACCACGCGCGCGCCACACGCTCGGTCCGCGGAAGCGCGGCGAACGAGTTGAAGGCAGCCGTTCCGGGCTCGAGCGGAATCGCGTTGAGGAGGAGCGCGATCGCCGCGTTCGCATCGGAGGAGGCCATCGCCGCCTGGCGCATCGCGGCGCCGAAGATCGGCCGCGTCCTCGTATCCGTATAGGTGTTCATGAGGTTCGCGACCCATTCCATCCCGGACGAGACGCTGAGTGTCCCCCCACGCGCCTGCAAGACCTCCGCTGCCTCCTCCTGGGTGAACTCCGCGTGGCCGGTCGAAGCCGTCAGCGCTCCCACCACAAAGCCGGCAACCACGAGGACCGCAACGCGTCGCGCACGCATAAAAAATCTCCTTTTCAAATTCAAATCGTCTCGACCGTCGTCAATGCCGGCGGTCAGGTCGCTATCGAGGCAATGCTCCTGTACGGGAGGCCAAAAACCGCGCGCACTCGAGATCTCATGAGGGTTGCACGACATAAACGTCGTCAGGCGGCGCAACTGGAATGCCAGACATCCGGAAAACAGCAAAGCCCCGCGTTTTCCAGCGTATCGCGCGATTCGTCCTAGACGTCGCGACGACCGGACGTCAACCGTGCAACACTGAATGCCATCTAGTCTCGGGCTCGCGGCCCGGACCGCTCACAAGAGAGCTAGCGAAAGTCCCGCGCGTTCAGCTCGTACCGGGCGATCAATCCGTGGAATGTCGGCCGGCTGACGGTGAGGAGCTTGGCCGCCTGGCTGATGTTGCCGCGGGTCTTGACGAGGGCGTTGACCAGGGCCTCCCGCTCCGCCCGGTCCCGCGCCTTTCGGAGCGACGCCAAGTCGGGACCCTCCGCCAGGTCGATCCCGAGGTCGCGCGGCTCGACGAGCTTCCCCTGAGCCAGGATCGCTGCCCGCTCCACCGCGTTCTCGACCTCGCGGACGTTCCCGGGCCATGCATAGTGGGCGATCGCCTCCAGCGCCGCGTTGCTGAAGCGAAGCTTGCGCCGGTGCGTCTTGCAGCACCGCTGGAGAAAGACGTTGGCGATGAGCACGATGTCCTCACCACGCTCGCGAAGCGGCGGAAGCCTCAGGTTGACGACCGAGATGCGATAGAAGAGGTCTTCGCGGAAGTGCCCGGCCGCCAGCTCGACCTTGAGGTCCTTGTTGGTGGCGGCGACGATCCGGGCGTCGACCCGGAGCACTTCGCGGCCGCCGATCCGCTCGATCTCGCGCTCCTGCAGGAATCGTAAGAGCTTCACCTGCAGGGGGATACTCATCTCGCCGACTTCGTCGAGAAAGAGCGTGCCGCCGTCGGCAAGCTCGACCTTGCCCTTCCGCTGGATGTGGGCTCCGGTGTACGCACCCTTTTCGTGGCCAAAGAGCTCGGACTCCAGCAGGGTCTCCGGGATCGCCCCGCAGTTGATCGCGACGAACGGGCGGTCACGCCTGGGACTCGCCGCGTGGATGGCGCGCGCGAGCAGCTCCTTTCCGGTGCCGCTCTCGCCCTGGATCAGCACGGTCACGTCGGTGCTGGCGACCCGGGTCGCCACGGCGAAGATCCGGCGCATGGACGGCGTGCTGCCCAGGATGTCCTCGAAGCAGCTGCTGGTCGCGCCGGCGGCCTGATGCTTTTCGGCATCGGCCTCGAGGGTCTGCAGATACACGGCCCGTCGCAGGACGACGCGCAGGTCGTCGAGCTGGATCGGCTTCAGGTGATAGTCGAACGCGCCCAGCTGGACGGCGCGGATGGCGTTCTCGCGGTCACCGTTGCCGGTGAGCACGATCACCTTGGTATCGGGCGCGCGTTTCATGATCTGGTCGAGCGCCTGGAGGCCTTCGTCGGCGCTGTCCGGATGCGGAGGCAGCCCCAGGTCGAGACTGACCAGCGCGGGCTGCTCGCCCTCGACCACCGAGATCGCTTCGCGCCGATCCGCGGCGAACAGGACGGCGAACTCGTCCCGCAGTGCGTACTTCAGCTGCGTGCGAATGGCCTCGTCGTCCTCCACGATCAAGAGCTTGGCTTTGTTCATGTGCGTTCTCCGATCGGAATCGTCATCCGGATGGTGGTGCCGGCTCCTTCCTTGCTCGAAACATCCATCGAGCCGCCATGCGCCTCGACCAGCTCCTTGGCGTGATAGAGGCCGATGCCCCAGCCGCCGTTCTTGGTCGAGCGAAACGGCGTGAACAAGGAGTTGCGCACGAAGTCCTCGGACATCCCGCAGCCGGTGTCGGTGATCGAGAAGACCGCTCGACCACCCTCGGCGAACGTCGTGAGGGTGACCGTGCCGTTGCCGTCGATCGCCTGCACGGCGTTCGTGATCAGGTTCTGAATCACCTTGGACAGCGCCTCGACGTCGGCCGAGATCGGCGTCGGTGCCAGATCCTTGATCAGGGCGATGCGATCGCTCCGCGCGAGCGGTCGCGCGGCGTCCATGACGAGGACCGCGAGATCGACGGGCTCGATCCGAAGCGCGGCCGCCTGGCGTGCCCAGGACAAGCGGCCGAGCAATGTCTTCATGCGGTCCACGGTCTTCGCGACGGTCTTGAGGACGTCGTGCTGGAACTCGGGATCGTCGAAGTTCTTGAGCGCGTTCTCGCTCAGCATCGACAGCGCCGAGATCGAGTTCTTGAGATCGTGGATCACGAAGGAGGTGAGGCGGTGGAACGCCTCGAACTCGCGCGACTGCGCCACGCTCTCGGAGAGCCGCGCGGAGACGATGACCCCGGCCGCCTGCTCGCCGACGGTCTCCATGAGCTCAAAGTCCTCGCTGGTGTACGGCGCGCCCGTCTGCTCGGGCCCGATCAGGAGGACTCCCGTGAGCTCGTCTCCCCAGAGCAGGGGCACGATGACCGACCCTTCCGCGAACGTCCGCGCTGCCGGCGGCGCGAGTAGCGCATCGGCCGCGCCATTCTCCAGCACGATGAGCGCCCGGCGCGCGGGGAGCGCGGCGAGCGCAGGGTGATCCTCGGCGAGGTGCGTGACCAGCCGGGGCGTGCCCACGGCGGTCGTCGCCTGGTACCGACCGTTCTTGTCCTTCAAGCAGAGCATGCCGGCGGTCGCTCCCACCGCCTCCACGACGGCCCCCAGGAGCTGCGGCGCGAGCTCGTCGACCGACACGCGAGAGCCGAGGCGCTTGGTGAAGCTCGCCCACTGCTCCCGGTAGTCGTACTTGCTCCGATAGAAGTTCCGCGCGACGAAGCGCTTCACGCGCCAGCGGACCGCCTCGGAGAGGAGCACCGCCGCGAGCCCGAGCGCCGAGACGAAGACGGCGATCGATCCCAGGAAGAGCTCCTCCGCGACGCCCAGCTGATTCAGCACCCAGCCGAGCAGCCCGACCGCGAGGAGGTAGACGCCGAGCGTGCCGACCACGACCGATCGGTACAGCACTCGGCGCGACACCGTGAGCTCGACGCCGAGCCGGTCGCGCGCCATCGATACGGCGATCGCGATGTTGCCGATCAGCAAGATCGCCGCGGTGGTGACCAGGTAGCTCGCCATCTCGACGTTGAACAGTGCGACCCGACTCAGGAAGTAGAAACGCCCCAGGAGCAGGCCGCCCAGCCCGAGCACGAGATATTTGATGCGGGAGCGCGCGTCGCGCCGGGCAACCCGCAGGGCGGCTTCGAGCCCGGTCAGGAGCGCCACCGACGCGACCAGCTCCACGATCACCGCCAGCCGCCCGACCCCCTCGATTCTCGCGGCGTAGAACGCTCCCGCGATCTCGGACACCTCGAACGCCGGAAGCATCGCGACCGCCACGGCGCTCGCGGTGAGCGCTGCGGCGCCGAGCCAGAGCCCGACGCGGAACCGGCCCGAGAGGCCCGGGCCTCCGCGACGCGTAAAGGCGGCTACGAAGACGCCCCACGGAATCAGGAGCAGGAGCCCGGCCACGTTCGTCGCCTTGAGCCACATCAGCCGCTCGTCGGGCGCCTCGGTCAGGACTACCAGGATCAGCGCTGAGGCCGACTCGACGGCGAAGCCCAGCATTCCGAGGGCGAAGCTCCACCGTACGAGACCACGCGGCCCACGAGCGATTGCCGCCGCGCCGAGCCCCAGACTCGTTGCTGCCGCCATCACGAAGAGGACGACGGGCGTGGTCATACGACGCCTTCTTCGAGGCGAGGGGGCTGCGAGGCCCCGACGCGCACCAGCAGGTACGCGAGAACAACCAGGGGGATCAGCGTGGCGGCCCAGACGCCCTTGCCGATCCAGTTGTGGATCGTGCCCTGCGCGGCCTCGGGCCCGACCCACTGCACGGCCAGCAGGATCGTGGCCACCCGCGTCGCATTGGCGACGATCGCGATCGGAATCGCCGCGACGACGAGGGTGATCTTGCGCGCGAGGCTCTTCTGGGTGACCTCGGCGAACGCGGCGGTCAGCACCAGCAGCGCCATCAGGAAGCGCAGGCCGTTGCAGACCTCGCCGACCTTCAAGGTGGTCGCCGGCAGCTCGATGAGCACGCCGTTCTGGTGAACGGGTACATCGAGATGCCGGAGCACCGAGACCGCGAACGTCGCCGCGAACAGCTGAACCTGCTGCGTGACCGCCGCAACCACCGAGTGGGGCAGGGGCACCATCAGCAGCAGGAAGCCGACGGGAAACGCGGCCGCGCGCAGGCATGCCGTGCCGAAGCTCCACTGGACCAGGCCGGCCGCCGCGACCACGATCGATCCTCCCTTCAGCAAGAGGCTGTCGCGCCAGACGCCGAGGCCGAGGAGGGCGGCGGCCGCGAGAAGGACCGCGAAGCCCGCAGGGTCACTCGGTCCCGCCGCCTCCTTCAAGCGTCCGCGCCTCATCCAGACGATGAGGGCGCTGAAGAGCGGCACGAACGGGCCGTGGCCGGCGTACGTATCGTTCTGCCAGGCGCGCGCCAGCTCGGCGACCGTGGGCGCCCAGAGTCCTGCCGCGACGATCACGGCGAAGAGCTCTCGCCAGCGCGTCGCGATCGTGCCGGTCATTGGGGCTGTCGCTCCGCCGCCGCGCCCGCCAGGCCGTCGGCCGTGCGCCGACGGACCGCCGCCAGCATGCGCTCGACCGCGTCCTCGATCGGGCCGTCGTTGGCCACCACGACATCGGCATAGGCCCGTGTCGGCTCCACGTACCGCTCGTGCATGGGGTGCACCGTGGCGAGGTGCTGCTGCAGCACATGCTCGAGCGTGCGACCGCGCTCGGTCATGTCCCGCCGGATGCGACGGATGAGCCGCAGGTCCGGTGGCGAATCGACGAACACCTTCAGGTCGAGCAGCGATCGCAGCGACGGCCACCACAGCGTGAACAGTCCCTCGACGATCACGAGCCTGGTGGGCGCGATCGGCTCGACGCCGCTCCGGGTGTGCGTCGCGAAGGAGTAGACCGGCTTGTCCACGGGCTCGCCGCGGGTCAACCGGCCGAGATGATCGGCGAGCAACGCCACGTCGATCGCGGCCGGCTCGTCGTAATTGACCCGATCCCGCTCGGCCCGCGTGAGTCCGCTGCGGTCGAGGTAGTAGGAATCGAGGTCGATCACGCGGCCGCCGACGCGGTCGACGAGCGCGCGCACGATCGCGCTCTTCCCCGCGCCGGTGCCGCCCGCCACGCCGATCACCATGGCCATCGCCGGCTCAGCGCTCGGTGAGCTTGCGCTCCAGGTCCGCCGCGAGCGTCGCGCGATCCTTCGAGGCGAAGTACCAGTCGATCGTCCGCCTGAGCCCATCCACGAACTTCACCTGGGGCTCCCAGCCGAGCAGTCGCCGGCCGAGTGCATTGTCGGCCACGCGATTCATCGGCCCGACCGGCTTGTCGAGGAGGAAGCGTATCTGCGCGTCGTGGCCGGTGTACCGCAGCACCTCGCGCACCGCGTCGATGACCCGCGTTCGCTCCATCGTGCCGAGATTCACCGCGGTGCCGTCGTCGATCTTCTCGGCGGCCAGGATCGTGCCGGCGACGATATCGCTCACGTGGGTCCAGTTGCGGATTTGCTCGCCGTTACCCCAGACGTCGAAGGGGTCCTGGCGGAGAAACGCCCGCGCGATCATGGCGATCACTGCGTGATTCTCGTGTCCGCGATTGCCGTACACGGTGAAGTACCGGCAGGACGCCGCCTTGAGCCCCCAGTCCTTGCAATAGGCGCGGAGGGTCATTTCCCCCATCAGCTTTGCCCATCCGTACATGTTGTCGGCGTCGTACGGGGGACCGACGATGTCTTCCGTGAGGTAGACGGTCTGGGTCGGGTCGGTCTGCAGATCGTTCGGATAGACGCAGCCCGAGGAGGCGAACACCACCTTGTCCACGCGGCCGCGCGCGGCGGCGTCGAACACGAGCTGGTCGAGCGTCATGTTCAGGGCGCACGCCGACTGGTGGAGCTCGACGTAGCCGCGCCCGCCGTGGTCGGCGGCCAGGTGGAAGACGACGCTGATGCCGTCGACCGCCTTCTTGGCCAGCCCGTTCACCTTGAGGTCACCTCGGATGAACTCGACCCGCCCGGCGTCGACGTGCTCCTGGATGTTCGCCATCTGGCCGCTCGACAAATCGTCGACGACACGCACGGCCGCGCCGCGCTCGACGAGCTCGCCGACCAGGTGCGAGCCGATGAACGAGGCGCCGCCTGTCACGAGTACCGGTCTGCTCTTCCAGTTCATGATGTGGTCTCCTTGTGCGAGGGGCTCGTACGCCGGCACACGTTCGAGGCGCTGGGTGCGGTCTGCGCGATGACCGTGATGCTCGGCGAGAGCGGGGGCGCCCCCAGCGCCGCCAGGACCGCGAAGCCGAGATTCGGCAACCGCCGGTCGGGCAGCTCGGCGGGCAAGGCCCGAACGCTCGCAAAGCCCGTCAGGTGGAGCAACGTCGTCACCGTCTTGGGCGAGTAGCTGCGGATGTCCTGCGGACACCAGATGCCGCGCTGGGTGCGCGAGAACCGCTCGGCCCAGCGCCAGAATGCGAAGTTCTTGAGCTGCAGCACGAGTGCGCCTCCCGGAAGCAGGCGCTTGCCGCACTCGATCAGCACGGGCTTCGGGTCTTCGAAGTATTCGAGCGTGTAGACGATGCTGATCACGTCGAACGCGCCGTCCGGGGCGTCCTCTGGGAAGCGGCCGCAGGTCACGTCGAGGCCGACGTCGCGCGCGAGCGCCACCGCCCGCGGCGATAGATCGACGCCGGCGGTCTGCCATCCGGCGCCGCCGGCCTCCTTCAACAGATCGCCGGGCCCGCATCCGATGTCGAGCCATCGACCGCGCGCGACCTGCTTGCCGACGCGGTCCACGAGCGCCCGATGACCGCGGCGACGGCGCGGTCCGTACCGGCGCTCCATCCACGCCCGGTCCGTGTAGTCGTGACGGTCCCAGAACTGGCCCTCGGTCAACGCCGGCTGGGCGGTCGGCCGATACACCATCCCGCACTCGCACCGGACACGCCCGGGGATGGAGGCGCGGCTTTGGACTGCCGGCTCGCCGCAGAGGGGACACTCGGCGCTCAAGGGCTGGCGGTCTCCCACGCCTCGCGCTCCTCGATGACGCTCCGGTAGAGATCCTCGTATGCGCGCGCCCGCGACTCCCAGCTGTAGTCGGTCTCGACCAGCTTGCGACCGGCCTGGGCCAACGTCTCGGCGCGCGCGGGGTGCTGGAGCAAGTCGACGACGTGATCGGCGAACTCCTGCGGGTTCTGCGCCACCAGGTAGTGCTTGCCGTGGACGCCGGCGAGTCCCACGACCGATCCCGGATAGCCGACGATCGGCATCCGCATCCCCATCGCTTCGAGCATCTTGCTCTTGAGCCCGGTGCCGTGGCGGATGGCGCACACGTACACCTGGCCCGAGCACACCGCCGGACGCAGGTCGGGGAGATTGGCCGAGATCCGGATGCCGGGCCGCGAGGCGAGCTCGGTGATCTTGGCGTCGGGCTGGGCGCCGATCAGGTGGAACGTCGCGTCCGGGACCCGTTGCCGGACGAGCGGAAGGATGTCGTTGGCGAACTCGAGCGCCGCTTCGACGTTCGGCGCATACCCGAGATGGCTGTGGAACACGAGCGTGTGCTGCTGCTTCTCGACCGGCACCGGGTGGAAGTACGCGGTGTCCGTGCCATACGGGATCAAGTCGACCCGCGCGTTGGGAACGGTCCGCCGCACCTCCCGCACGTCGGGCTCGGCCACCACCGTACAGCGTTCGTATCGGGGGTAGATGAACCTCTCGTAGCGGGGCTCCTCGTAGCTCAGGAAACGGTAATAGAGCTTTTCGCGGACGCTCTGCGCGCACTTGAGCATCTCGCTGCAGCGCAAGGTCCACGAGTCGTGGAGCGACAGGACCTTCGCGATCGGCAGAGCGGGCTGGACCAGGCCGCCGGCGTAGCCGCCCTCGACGTGGATGACGTCCCAATCGATCGCCGAATCCCGTAAGAGGCGCCGCATCGGCCAGAGCTGCCGCAGCGGCGTTCCATAGAAGTGGGAGTGCAGGAGGCTCAGCGGCGTGAGCAGTCGCGTCGAGCCGCGGACGGGGATCGTCCGGACGGAGGCGCAGTATTGCCTGGCCCAGTCCAGGTGCTCCACGTCGTCATCGATCAACAGCGAGATGAGATGGATCTGATGACGGCGCGACAGCTGGCGAATCAAGTTGCCCCCGTAGAGGCGAAACCCGCCGCGCGAGGGCAGGTACGGCAGCGCTTGCGACACGAAGCCGATGTTCACGCGACTCTCCCGTGTGGGTCCCGGAGCCACTCTCCGAGCAAACTGAAGTTGAGTGCGGCCGCGTCGGTCGGCTCGTGGAGCGCGACCGCGGGGCGGAATTTCGCGTCGCCGGCAACGAGCGCCTCGAGGCGCGCCGACAGCGCCTGGGAGTCCTCGAGCAGCGGCAGCGGCACAATCGCCTCGGGCGACAGGCCCAGGCGGCGCGCCAGGCTCTCGGACTTCGGGTGGTACGCGATCGTCAGGCAGGGCACGCCGGCCAGGTGCGCGATGAGACAGGAGTGAAAGCGCATGCCCATGAACGCGCGGCACTGGCCCAGCTCCCGGTAGATCGCCGCGAAGTCGCCGTCGTACGCGCGATACGACACGCGGTCGGGGAAGGCGAGCCGGCTCTCCAGGAGCTCCAGCACCGTCGAGTCGTCGTAGCTCGTCGTGCCGGCGAAGAACTGGAAGAGCTTCACGCGCCAATCGGGATGCTGTCGCAGGACGCGATTCAGCGCGGCCGCGATCCGCTCGGTCGCCTCGACGTCGGCCCGTCCGTCGCGCCCGAGCGACGCGGCGAACGGCAGCAGGGACACGCCGAGGGTGTTCACGTCGGCCACCGCTCGGACCCCGGACGGACCCGGCGGCAAGAGTCGCGGCAAGAGAAACGCGAGGTCGGCGGTGAGCCGGGCGCGACAGCGCGGCGCAATCGTCGCGGCGATATTCAGCGATTCCTCGTCGCGGACGGTGACGAAGTCGGCGGTCTCGAGGATCCGACCGCTCGCCTCGCGGCCCGCTGCCGTCACGAGCGGCCCGACGCCGATGCCGACCAGCGCGATCTTGCGCCCCATCAGCCTGGCCACTCGAGACACTTGACGCAGGCGCCGGAGCACCCCCTGACTCCGCGCGCTCTGGTCCTGAAGCAACCCACCGCCGCCGAAGAGCCACACGTCGTGCCGCACGAGCTGCCGGAGGTTCTGGAAACGCCGACCGCCCGGCGTGATCCTGACCGACGCTCCGGGGGGCACGACTTCCGTTCGATCCGACAGCACCGTGAACGTGGCGGCGGGATCTTGCCGGCTCACCTCCGCCAGGGTCACGTAGAGCAGGACGTCGTCGCCGACGTTGCGCATGCCGTAATAGCCGCCGAGGAGATATCTCATGGCGCCGTCACGTCGCGGATTCCCGCCGGCACGACCGTGCGCGCGAGCGAGCGGCGTGCGCGCAGGCGCACCGCCTGGCGCACTGCCGGAGACAGACCGACTGCGTAGGCCAGCGCGAGGAACAGCGAGGTCTGCCACGTCAGCGCCCAGGCCAGATCGCGGAGACCCATCGTTCCCCCGAACGCATTGACCTCGACGCAGGCGAGGAAGAAGAGCGTGTTCACGACCACTGGACGAAGGAGCGCCTCCCGCAGATAGTCCAGCGCCCGCAGATCGAGAACGCCGAGCACGTACCAGGGCTGGATGATCGTCTTGACCACGGCGCGCGGCACGGTCATCGCGAGCGCGACGCCGGTCAGGCCATAGTCGCGCACCCAGTAGACGCCGAGCGCGATCGTCGCGGCCGCCTCGGCGAGCGTCCACCAGGCGTAGGCCCGGTGGCGCCCGCTCGCGATGAGCAGTGGGCCGCTCGGCGACTGGCTCTGGGCGAGCACGGCGCCGACGAGGAGAATCAGCATCAGCCGCGCGCTCACCTCGAAGCCGGGGCCGAGCCACAGCCGGATGAGGGCGTCGCCGTTCAGGACGAGCAGCCAGGCAATGAACGACGTCAGGAGGGTGGTGAAGCCCACCGCGCGCACCACCAGATCCCGAAGCGCGGACCGCCGCTCCTGGCCGTGCAGCTCGCTCATCCTCGGCATGAGCGGGCCGATCACCCCGAGGACGATCCACCACATGTAGTCCATGACCCGGGCGGCGACGTTGAACGGAGTGATCGCCGCGATGCCCATGAGGCGCGCGATGATGATCGCGGCGCTGTAGGTGCGAACGTACTCGCCGGCGGTGATGAGGAAGACGTAGACACTGAACGACACGAGCTCGCGCACCCGCTCGATCCTCACGCGCGCGAGCCGGAATCGCAGGCCCCGATCGAGCCGACGCACGAAATACCAGTGGAGCGCGCACATCAGCACCGCGCTCGTCAGCGTCGCGGCGCCGACCCAGATCGTGCCGTGACCCACGTCCATCCAGAGGGCGACGACGATGATCGCGGCGCGGACGACGGCGCACATGATGGCCGTCAGGTTGTACAGGTCGAACCGCTGCAGACCGCAGATGTAGGCGCCCAGGAGCCGCGCCATCATCGTGACGGCGACGCTGGCGCCGAGCAGCACGACCAGCCAGTGGAACGTCAGCTGCGCGCTGTCGTCCAGCCCGAACAGGCGGGGCGGGAGGAAGAGCAGCGCCGCGGTCGCGGCGCCGATGAGCACGCACACGCCGGCCGTGAGCGCGATGCCCGTGGCGAAGGTCTCGCTGAGCGCGTCACGCTCGCCCCGGCCGGCGAGACGAGCGACGAAGCGCTGGAGCGTCGTCCGGATCCCGACGTCGAGCAGACCGAAGTAGTCGACGAGCGAGCCGACCAGGATCCAGAGCCCATAATAGAAGTGCCCGAGCCCGTGCACGAGGATCGGAGTCAGGACGAACGAGATCACCGCCGTCACCACCAGCGCGACCCAGTTCGAGAGGACGTTCCGGATCACCGCTTCGGCTCCGCGTAGTTCAACCAGAGCCCGTTGGCCTTGATCACGTGACTGATGAAGTCGCCGTAGTCGGCGCGCTCACCGCCGGTGGGGTAGCCGTACTTGTCGACCCCCGGCTTGATGACCGCTGACGTGCCGTCGTAGGGGTTGTCGCGGGGCGTGACGAGCCCCCAGTTGGAGGCCTCGCCGCGCTGATCGAAGTACTGCCACCACTTGAAGCCGATGCAGTGGTGCGATTTGTACGTCGCGTCGACCAGGTCGAGGCATCCGCGAACGATCTCCTCGTACCGCCGGCCCCGCTCCGCTTGCGTGTTGAGAATCGGAAACGCGTGACCGCCCGCCCGCTGCCCAGCGAAGTACGAATCGGGCTCAGCCCGGATCCCGAACCAGAACACGCCCGGCCGATCGCCCACGCACTGCGCCCAGTAGTCCAACCGCTGCTGATCGTCCGGGAAGCGCGTGGCCGGCACGTGCGTGAGGATGTCGGTGTACTGGCCGGCCGCCTTCAAGACCGGGCAGCGCGTCGGCGCGCCGTTGATCTGCATCGTTCCCATGTAGAGGAGGCCCGGAATGAAGCCCGAGACCTCCTGGCGGATGCTGCGGAAGTAGGTCTTCGCCAGGCGATAGAGATAGCTGTCCATGTCGGCCTGGAAGGCCGGGGTGACGGCGGAGCGATTCGTACACAGCGCGGTCGTGGTCTTGCTCGCGCAGAGATCGAACGGATCGCGCGGGAGCCAGCAGGCGCGGCCGCCCGCGGCGGGACAGGTGCCGTCCTCGTCGAGCACGCCCGCCCCGGCGCCCCAGCCGCCCGTCTGGTAACTGGAGACGACCGCGGCGTTCGGCGCCGCTTTGAACGTGATCTCGTAGGCGCCGGTCGAATCGTCCACCGTCGACTTGTCGATTCCCGGGCCCACGACGTTCTCGACGGGCGTCGGTGACGGCGCGACCGGTCCGGCGCCGTCCGTGCCCGCCACCGTCGTTCCACCGACGGTGACCGAGAGGGTCAAGGGGGTCACGTTGGCCGGGCGCAGGGAGCCCGCGTAGCGCGTCGCGGTGCAGTCGCTCGCGCACAGCGTGACCGAGTGATTGGCGCCGGCGGATCCGAAGCTCGTGTAGGCGGATCCCCATGCGCGATTGAGCGCCGCGATCGAATAGCCGGGTCCGGTGTTGACGGTGCAGCCGCTCGCCGCCGTGCCAGAGCCGGACTGCGAGTACGTCACGCTCGTCGGCGTGGTGGCCGTGACCGCGACCGGCTCGCCGGGCGCGGTGTTGAAGCTCGCCTCCGAGCAGCTCCGGAGGGTCAGCACGTCGCCGACGCCGTACGCGTGACGGGCACCGACCTCGAGCGTCACCGTCGCGCCCTTCCGGGACGCCGCGACCGACGACGTGGTATCGGTCGAGCCCTGGAGCCACGCCGCCAGGTCTCGCTTGGCGTTGAAGGTGGCGTCGGGATAGATCACCGCGTTGGCCGGGCTACTGCCGATCTCGGCGTTGGTCGTCCGCGTGTCCGCCGTCTTGATCGGCGCCGCGACCAGGGTCATGAACCCCATGTGGATTCCACCCGTGCCGGGGTGAGTCATCGGCTTTCCCCCGGAGTAGGTCGGGAATTGCGGCGTGGCGCGGGTGATGGCGACCGAGTCGCCGTCGTCGACGGCGATGGCAAGGATGTAGTCGTTGTTGACGCTCGCGGCCAGCGTGGCCGGCCGGCTTTCCTTCATCCACCCCGCGAGCCAGCCGATGAAGCTTGGGTCGAAGGGATCGACCTGACGGAACAGGTTGATGTGCTGGTTGAAGTTCGGCAGCGATCGCTTCACGCCGTTGGTATAGCCCTTGGCCGGTTGGGTCGACGTACCCTTGACCTGGAACTGGGCGTAGTGGCTCGGCCAGGGCGCGACGATGTACGGCATCTTGATCGGTGGCGCCTGGTCGGGTGTTCCCCAGCTGGGGTTCGTAGTCGTCGCTTGGGCGGCCACGTGAGCGCCCTCGGCAAGCACCGTGAAGCGCCAATCCTTGATGCGTCGCAGGCCCGAGAGGAGCCAGTTCAGGGTCGGGCTCTTCGCCGGGCCCGTCGCGTACTTCGCCTTGACGAAGGAGTCGTTGTTGATCCCCTGATAGTCCGTGCCGCCGTCCGTGACGAGGCTGAAGACTCCCGAGATCCAGAACACGTTGCCGAGCGGCGTGCAGGCCCACCAGCGATCGCCGAGCTTGCTCACGTAGAAGCGCGCCAGCTGGATCTGTCCTGTGTCGGGTGTGGCCGAGACCGAAGGGCCGGGCTGCGCGTACTGGATCGCGTCGGCCGTCTTGGCCGTGATGTAGACGAGCGATCCGGGCGCCGTGTTGAAGCTCCCGCGGTCCGCGGTCGTGCCGCTCACGATGATCGCGTTGTGACGAGCCAGCCGGCCGGTATCGGCGACGGTGAGCGTCACGGTCTGGCCGGACCGAGCGACCTTCGAGATCGACGTCGTGATCGGCGCCGGATTGGGGCCGCACTGGAGGCTGGTGGCGCCGCCGTACTGGTCGAAACCGTTCGCGCCCGCCGAGGACGCGACGGCGAGGAGCGCCGCGAGCGCGAACGTCGTCGCCCGGTATGCCCGTCGGCTCATCGCCCACGCGGGACGAACGCGCGGACGGCCAGGCGAGCGCCGGTGACGCGTTCGATATCGGACGTGACGTCGACGGCGAGGGTCTCGAGGGCATTCAGCTTCGCGACCGACATCCGGCTGCCGTAGAGGCGACCGGAGGGATCGACGATGTAGAACGTCCGCAAGCCTCGGGTCAGCTCGTCCAGGTACGTCGCCTCGTCCTTCTTGAAGTAGAACGTCTCCCAGTACTCGCCGGTGCGGAAGGCGTAGAACTCGAGCGACGGATACTCGGGCGCGGTGAACACGCGATCGGCCGGCTGCGAGGCGGCGAGCCGGTCCTTGAAGTACGCGGCGATCTCGCGATAGTGGGTGCGGAAGTCCAGGAGCTGGCGCACGACCAGCACGTCCCCGGCCACGAGAGCCAGGAAGACGGCGGTGACGAGCCCGCCGCGACGGAGCTGAATCGCCGACAGCGGCATGAAGACGATGAGGGCTTGCATCGCGTAGAGCACCAGGAGCGCGACGGCTTCAGCGGCACCGAGGCCGCCCACGACGAACATCGAAGCCGCTAGCAGCATCGAGACCGCGGTTGCGACCTGAACGCCCGCGCGGCGGTCGCTGTTCCAGACCCGCACCATGCCCAGGGCGAACAGCAGCGCGACCGCCGGAAACGCCCCGACGACATAGCTCGCCTGCTTGACCCGGAAGACGGAGAAGAGCAGCACGGGGCTCAGCAGGCACAGCAGGACACCGCCGATCGGGAGCGAGCGGGTCCTCGCGACACGCGCGGCGCCCAGCAGCACGAACGGCAGCCCGACGGCCGCGACCTTGAAGAGAGTCGCCAGGTAGAACCACCAGGGTCGGAACCACATCGCCGGGTCGTACGCCTCGCCCGAGACTCGACTCGTGAAGTAGTGGACGAAATACACCCGCGCCCAGTGAGCCGCGGTCTCGGGCGCCAGCACCAGGGCGAGCGCCACGTGCGAGCTCGCGACGAGCAGGAACGCCACGACCCCCACGATGGCGCCCCTGACGACGGGCGTTCTCGGTCGCTCGGAAAGCCGCGCGAGGAAGAGCACGGCGCACGCCAGGGCGAAGGGGAACACCAGCCAGAGCTTCGCTAAAAAGCCGAGCCCCAGCGCTGCGCCCGTGATCGCGGCGGTGAGCCACCGAGGCCGTCGCCAGAATCGATACGCGCTCAGCAGCGCGACGCAACCCGGTAGCAAGACCCAGGGCTCCGGCATCACCGTGCGCGCGTACCGGATCGACGCCGGATTGAGCAGGAGAAACGCCGCGGCCAGCATCGCGCCGGCAGGCGGAAGAAAGGCGCGGGCGACGTGGTAGAGACACAACGCGCTCAGCGCGACCGCGGCGACGTTGACGAAGCGGAGCGCGGTCTCGCTGTGGCCCGCGACGCCGAGCGACGCGGCCAGGACGAGCGGGTAGAGGTAGGGCTTCCAGCCGGGCCCACCCAGAGGCTGCTCCGACACCGTCGCGATCTGACGATGGTCGGTCAGAATGTTGATCGCGGAGATGCCGAACCGGCCTTCGTCGACGCCGAGGTCGGAGACGCCGAGCTTGAAGCACGCGAGGAGCGCATAGACCACCAGGACCGACGCTGCCGCCGTGCCGAACGCCGAGCGGCGGCGAGCCTCGACCCCTGGCAAGACAGTGGTCGACCGCTCCGCGACTTGACTCATACGCGAACCTCTCGCGTCCGGTGGTCGGCGTGAGGCTCGACCGACGGCTCGAGACCGAGCGTGCCGTTGACGAAGTAGAGCGGCCGGCGCTTCGACTCGGAGTATGTCCGGGCCAGATACTCGCCGATGATGCCGAGACAGATCAGCTGAACGCCCCCGAGGAAGAGGATGGCCACCATCAGCGAGGGATAGCCCGGCACCGGGTTGCCGTAGAAGACCGTGAGGATGAAGACGTACGAGCCGTGGGCGAAGGCCAGGAGCGCGGCGGTGAGCCCGAAGAGCGTCGCCAGCTGCAAGGGGAAATGGCTGAACGAGGTGATGCCTTCGACCGCGAAGTTCCAGAGCTTCCAGTAGTTCCAGGCCGTCTTGCCCGCGTACCGCGGATCACGGACGTAGTACACGGACGTTTGCGGGAACCCTACCCACGCGAACAGTCCCTTCATGAAGCGATTCTGTTCGCGCAGCGTCTTGAGGGCCTCGACCGCCCGGCGCGACATCAGGCGGAAGTCGCCGGTGTCCTGCGGGATCGGCGTCTTGGAGATCTTGCCGATCACGCGATAGAACGAGTGCGCCGTCGCGCGCTTGAGCCAGGACTCGCCGTCGCGCCGGGTCCGCACGGCGCAGACGCTGTCGTAGCCTTCGCGCCACTTCGCGACGAGCTCGGGAATGAGCTCGGGAGGGTCCTGGAGATCGGCGTCGATCACCACGACCGCCTCGCCGGCGGCGAAGTCGATCCCCGCGGTGACCGCCGCCTCCTTCCCGAAGTTTCGCGAGAGGTCGATCACCTTGACGGAGCTGTCGTCTCGATGCAGGGCCGCTAGCTGGTCGATCGTGTCGTCGCGGCTCCCGTCGTTGACGAAGATGATCTCGCTCGATTCTCCGAGAAGCGCCAGGGTCCGGCGCAGACGCCCGTACAGGACCCGCACGTTGGCGGCTTCGTTGTAGACCGGGACCACGACGGACAGGGTTGGTGTCTCGCGCCGTTCCATACTTGGCCTCCAGGCGCTAGGAAGTCGTGGCTGTGGCATGGGTAGGCTCGGCGTGCGGAGCCGACTCGGACGCCTCGTGGAGACGCGCGAGGGGCGGCAGGCACATCGAGAGGAAGAGCATCAACCAGAACAGCTTCTGCGATTGACCCGACACGAAGATGAGCGCGATCGCGTCGCCGAGCACGCCGGCCTGGATGCCGCAGGCGGCCGCATGAATGAGCGAGTCGGGGGATCCCCGGGTGAATCGTCGCACGCGCTCGAGGCTCCAGAGGCTCGTGACGATCATCGCCAGGAAGATCAGCAGCGCGGGAATCCCCATCTCGGCGGCGATCTCGACGAAGCTGTTGTGAGCGATGTGATTCAGCTCGTCGGCCCCGTAGAACTTCAGCACGGCCTTGAAGTTCCCGAGCCCGACACCGGTGAGCGGCTCGTCCGAGATCATCTGAAACCCGACGGACCAGAGCGCCGTGCGCGTATCCGCCGAGCCGGTGTCCGACGCAGCGGGCAGGAGCATGCGCCGGAGCGGCGAGACCGGAGCGAGCAACGTCGCCACCAGCGCGACGCTCAGCACGACGAGGTTCCGCGCGCGGCGCTCGCTGCGGAACACAGCGAACAGACAGGCCAGCATGAGTCCGAGGAAGCCGCCGCGAGAGGCGGCGACGACGGTCGCCGCGAAGATCACGAGCGCGGAGCCGAGGCAGAAGAGCCGTTGCCAGCGCTCTCGGCTGTCGAGCCCCAGGTAGATCGCCACCGGCAGGCAGGCCACCGCGGAGATCGTGAAGTAGTTGGAGTCGCCGGTGACCCAGCCGGGCCGATACTCGCCCATCTGTCCGTACTTCTGCCACTCGCGCAGGAGATGCAGCGAGGCGAACGCCACACCGCCGATCGCCCAGAGCAGCACCCAGCGAAGCCGCTGCTCCGAGTCCACGACGATCAGCAAGATGACGAAGAACAGCAGGAAGGAGACGTAGTTCATGAGCGGGCTGCGCTCCCATACGTCGAGGCGCGAGCCCTCGGCGAAATAGGAGAGGATCGCGATGGCCGAGAGGGCGGTGAACCAGCGTGCCTGTGCGGTGCCGAAAAACCGCACCGGCATCTGGCGCACGCGCAGATGGATCAGCGCATAGGCCAGGCCCAGGGCGCCGAGGTACTTGATCATCGTGAAGTCGGCGGCAAGCTCCGACCACAGGGGATGCCGGGTCAGCGGCATCGCGGAGATCAGCAGATAGACCACGATCATGGCCAGGCCCTCAGCGCCGCGTGCAGCGAGCGCCGCAGCGCCGCTGGCCCGAAGGCGGTCTCCACGCGCCGCCGCGCCGCCTGGCCGAGCGCTCGCCGACGCGCGTGGTCGCCGAGCAGCGCCGTCACGGCGTCGATGAAGGCGGGAGGCTCATCGGCCAGGACGATCTCGGATCCGTCCCTGAACCCCAGGCCTTCGGCGCCGACCCGGGTGGAGACGACGGCCTTGGCCATCGCCGCCGCCTCCAGGATCTTCAGGCGGGTGCCGCTGCCGATGCGGATCGGGACCACGCACAGGCCTGCCCGGGCGATCTCCGTCCGCATGTCGGGGACGCGGCCGGTGAACTCGACGCCCGGGCGACCGCGATAGCGCGCGTGAAACGCCGCGGGCGGCGTGCGACCGGCCACGACGAAGCGCAAGATGGGATATCGGCGGCGAAGCTCGGGAAGGATCCGATCGGCGAAGAAGGCGACGGCATCCTGGTTCGGATACCAGTCCATTCCGCCGGAATAGAGAACGATCGAGGGATCGCCGTCGGGTGCGGCTGCGTATTGCTCGACGTCGATGACGTTGGGCACGACGGCCACCCGAGCGCGGGGGCACAGCCGCTCGATGACGTCACGGTCGGTGTCCGAGCAGACCAGCACGACGGCGGCGCGGCGACACACCGCCCGCTCCCACCGGCGGGTCTTCGCCAGCTCGATTCCGGCATAAGCGCGGCGCGCCAGATCGTGCTCGTGGGCGAGGAAGCGAGCCAGCACGACGTGCTCGACGTCGGGACTGTTGACGATGATGGGCGCGAATCCGCGCGGGACGTTCACCGTCATGAAGATCGTGTCGCAGACGACCGCGTCGACGGGGCCCGCGGCGCGCAGATCGGCGAGCCGGGCGCGGAGAGCCGGCGACGCGAAGCGACCGGCCGAGTAGGGCGCCGGCGAGAGCAGCGCGCGGAGCCTTCCGGAGTAGTCCGGCGACGCTGACGCGGCCGGTGCGGCGTGCGGGATGAGCTCGAATGCGTCGCAGCCCTCCTTGAGCGCCGCGCTGTCCACGTCGGCGAGCCCGTCCGGCGCCAGGCACAAGAGGGTCACCTCGTGCCCCTCGGCCTTGAGAGCGCGCAGCACGCCCCACGTCCGAATCTTGTGACCGTTGTCCGCCGGGTACGGCACGTTGAGCGACAGATAGACGAGGCGCACGGTTACGCGTCCTGTTCTCGGTGGTCGCCCTGGCCCCGGTGGCTCACGCGCTGCCACCAGCCCCGGAGCCAGATCTGCCTCTCGAAGTAAAACGCGTACGCCTGGCGCGCCCACTTGGCGGTCGGCGAGTAGCTCTTGTGCCAGCGCTGCGGGTGCTGGAGAGCTCCGCCGAACTTGCTCTTGAAGTAGCCGTAGCCGCACATGTTGTAGACGCGCAGCCCCCTCGCGGCCGCCTTTTCCATCGCGGCCCACTGCAGGAGGTCGTTGGGCGAGTTGCGCCATGCCGAGATCCGGCTTGCGCCGCCCCAGAAGAAGATCGATCGCTCGTCGTGCGGGAAGAGCCCGGTGGCGACGATGGCGCCGTCGGGCTCGCGAATCTGGAGCGCCAGCAGCATGTCGCGCGGCTTGAGCATCTCGAACAGGAGCCGCGGCGCCTTCGGACCGTACGGTGGAAACAGGTTCTTGCGAGCCAGGACTTCGACGAACTGGTCATAGAACTCGTCGGCCAGACGTGGATCGTCGACCTCCTCGACGACCAGGCCGGCCTTGAGCGCCTTGCGGACCTTCTGACGCGACTTCACGTCGATCCGGGTCCACATACGCTCGGGATCCTCGGGCGTCAGCTCAACGACGTAAGTCGGCTGTGCGACGCCGACGTAGCCCGCCTGCTCCATTCCCGCGGGCGCCAGGATTGGGTTCTCGAGCTCCACGATCGCCAGCTTCGCGTCCGCGGCGACCACGTCGACCGCGCGAAGGAACGCCTCCTGGTTCAGATCGGCGTTGGCGATCGGGCCCATGAAGTTCGTCGTCCAGCCTTTCAGAGGGCTGCCGAGGATCCGGAAGGGCCCCTTGCGCGTCACGCCGCCGCAGAGGTAGCCCACCGTTCGGCCCCGCTCGCGGATAGCCCACCGACGCAGCTCGACGCCGCGGCTGGCCGCCAGGTAGTCGAGCCAGACCTTGCGGTGAAACAGCTCGGTGCTGGCGTAGGACGCGATCAAGGTGTCCCATCGGGAAAGCTCGCCCACGGTGAGAGGCTCGAGCTCGTACCGCGGCCCGGCGACGACCGCCTCGTCGTCGCGATTGGGCGCGGCGGCCGGGAGCCAGCCGCGGATGCGACGGCGCGTGTGGTAGTAGAGCTCGTAGCTGCGGCGGGCCCACCGCGCGCTCCGCCGGTAGCATTTGTGCCAGCGGGCGAGCGAAATCAGCGTTCCGCCGAATTTCTTCTTGAACCGCCCATGGCCGCACATGTCGTAGCGGCCGAGCCCGCGGGCGGCGGCGAGATTCATCAGACTCCAGTGCAGGAACTCGTTCGCGCAGAACCGGCGGCCCTCCGGGCTGCTCGCGCCGCCCCAGAAATAGACGACGTGGCCATCGTGCGGGAACAGGCCGGTCGCGAGGATCCGCCCGGAGGCGTCGCGGACGCGCAGAGCGAACATCAGATCCGCCTTCTTGAGATGCCTGACGAGCAGGCGTGGGTAGTCGATCGGATAGGGCGGCGCGAATCCCTTCTGTTTCACGACCGCCGCGTACTGCTCATAGAACTCGTCGGCCACCGACGGATCGTCGGTGTCCTCGACGGTCAGGCCGGCCTTGACGGCCTTGCGGATGCGGTTTCGAGCCGTAGGGTCCATCGCGCGCCACATGGCGTCGGGAGCGAGCTCGACCAGATACGTCCAGCTGTGCACCGGCTCGTAGCCGCTCGCCTCCAGCGAGCCGCCGGACAGGACGGGGCTCTCCATCTCGACCATCGCAACGCCCTCACGGCGCGAGAGGTCGTCGAGTGCCAGGAGGAACTCGGCCTGATCGAAGTCTCGGTTGACGACCGGCCCCATGTAGTTCGTGCCCCAGCCCTTGAGGGGACTCCCGAGGACCAGGAACGGCCCTTTCCGCACGAGGCCCCCGCAGAAGTAACCCACGGTGGCGCCGCCGTCGCGGATCGCCCACAGGCGGATGTCGACGCTTCGGCTCGCCGCCAGATAGTCGAGCCACGGACCACGGTGGAACAGGTGCATGGCCTCCCGTGACGCGATCAGATCCTCCCAGCGCGCGCACTGCTCCTCGGGCAGCGGCTCGAGCGTGTACCGTCTCTGGGCTGTCACGTCCGTGCCCTCACGACGAGCTGACGGCCCAACGGCTGATCACCCACGCGCTCGACGTGGAAGACCTTGCCCCCGAGTCGCATGACGCCGTCGACCACCAGCCAGTAGAGATGGAGCGCGATCTTCAGCTTGACGAGTGGTCTTCGGTGCTCGAACGCCCACGTCGCCTCGTAGACTTGCGGACGTGCTGCGCGATCGCCGGGGCGCAGACGCCGAAACACCCGCAACGGCCACTCGTGGAGCAGGGCGTAGGTGGCGGCGGCGAAGCGCCGTGGTCGCACCGCCTCGATACGCCAGCTCGTGAAGCCGGCCTGCTCGAGCATCGTCTCGAGCACGTTCAGATCGGTGAACCATGTGACGCCGTCGCCGGCGGGCGGGGGCGTGTTGGGGAACGTGAGGAACAGTGCGCCACCCGGGCGCAGCACAGAGGCCAGATTTCGCAGACACGCGGCCGGGTCCTTCATGTACTCGAAGCTATCCAGGCCGAAGGCCGCATCGAATCGACGCTCGAGCCGCACCGCCAGATCCGGGGCTGTCAGGTCGGCGCAGACGACCTCGAGGTTCGGGACGTGCCCGAGGGCGCGGCGGAGCTCCTCGACGGCGCGCGGCGCCACGTCGACGAGCGTGATGTGACGGACGCGACGAGCCAGCCGGAAGGCCGTGAACCCCGCTCCGGGCCCGACCTCGAGCACGTCCGAGCGGGGCGTCGGCGGCATGCACTGGAACAGGATCTCGTCGCGAATGGGGAAGTCGTGCAGCGGCGACGCGACCACGTCATTCCAGCGGAACCCCGGCCGCGCATTCCGGCGGAGGCGGACACTGCGAGTGCCCGGCGCGCTCGACGTCTGCACGCTCACGCGCGCGTCTCCCTGAGGAAGCTCCGATAGTTGGCGAGGATCGTCGCGGCGAGGGCGCTCGGCGAATCGTCCTCGACGCCGCCCGCCGGGGTCGCGACGGGCAAATCACGGCGGACCCGCCGGACGACCGATCTCAAGCGCGGCGTGTCCGCGCCGGCGTTGAGCTCGAACACGAACGTGCTCGCGGCGCGGTACACGAGATGACGCGGCGATCCCTGCGATGCCTGGCGGAGCCAGCGCGGCCAGAGGCGCCAGCTCCGGTGCCAGCCGCGCTGGCGCACGACATGGGCCCAGCCGCGCAGGCGAGCGCTGAGCGGCTGATGACGGATCAGGCTGGCCATGAGGGCGGTGTCGCCGTTCCTTTCATGAAGGTGGGCGAGCTCCCATGCCCACAACGCCTCCGCGTAGCCGATCGCCCGCTCCCAGAACGTCCGATCGGCGTCGGCCACGACGCCATAGCCGTTGAGCTTCCAGGCGGTCCAGCCGGACACGTCTTTGGCGAACCGACTCAGCGGGAACGGCAGCGGTGTCGGCGCGGCCATCTCGGCGAGCTGAGTGAGGCTACGGGCGCGCGCTTCGTACGTGGGAGCGTAGCCGCCGAGAAAGACGAGCAGCGACGTCGCCATGTCCAGGTAGAGCTTCACGGTGCGGTAGTGCGCGTCGGGCGACAGGGTCGGGCGCCCGCCCAGCAGCTCGTCCACGGTCTCGAGCTGCTCGACGAGCCGGTTCGCGAGCAGTCGCCACGCATCCTGCAGCGGGATGTCGGCCAGGGTGAATCGCGGGATGAGCCCGAGCACGTCCGCGTCGCCGGCGACGATCTTGCCGCAGGCGAGGAGCTCGTAACCGAAGATGCTGGGCGGGAGACGCTGCAGGTAGTTCGGTTTGACGGCGCTCAGTGTGACGTCTGCACGAACGCCGCGGCGGAGAATCCGCTCTTCGACCTTCTGGCGGATCACCGCGACGTCGCCGGCCTTCGGGAGCGCGACGCGCGGGTCGAACACGAGCAGGAACTCGGCGTCGCCCAGGAGGCGGACGCCGGCCTCGTCCTTCACGAACGTCCCCTCGTCGCGCGCGAGGCTCCCGGTCAGGACGACGGCACGTAGCCGATTGTGGTAAACCTGCGATCCGAGCCGCGCCGTCTCCTCGCAGATCACGCCTTTCATCGGCGACTCGCCTGCTCGATCGCAAAGCCCGAAGAGCGATCCGTCATCAGTGACTCCACCTCACTCACTGGATGTCAGCGCGCGGACCTGGCCGCCACGCGAATGGACGTGTGACCTCGGCGCGCCCGGCGCCGCGCCAGCGCCAGCTCGTACAACGCTTCCGTCCGCCGGATCTGACGCTCGGCGCCGAAGCGCTCGAGGACGCGGTCGCGCCCGGCGACCGCGAGCTTCTCGCTGAGCCACGGATCCGCCAGGAGCCGGCAGATCGCCTGCGCGAGCTCGTCGGCGTTTCCCGGCGGCACGGTCAGGCCCGTGACCCCGTCCACGATGACCTCCGGCGTGCCGTCGACCGCGGTGGCCACCATCGGCCGGCCGGCCGCGAGGGATTCGATCGCCGCCAGCGGGAGCCCCTCGTAGAACGAGGGCAGGACGGTGGCGTCGGCGAGGGCAAGCCAGTCGGCGACGTTCGCCTGCTGCCCGACGAAGCGCACGGCGTCCGTGACGCCGAGCGCCGCCACCTGCCGCTCGAGCTCGACGCGGAGCGCGCCGTCACCGACACACACGACCCGCGCGCCGGGAAACTGGCGCCGGATGGCCGGGAGCGCATCGAAGAGCACGCGGTGCCCTTTCTGCGGCTCGAGCCGCCCGACGACGACGAGGACCGCGTCGTCGTCGGCGAACCCGAGCGCCCGCCGCATGTCGGCGGGCGCTCGCCCGTGTGGGCGGAAGCGCCTGAGATCGCATCCGTTGTGGATGACCACGATCTTCTGGGCCGGCAGGCCCTTGTCCTCGATGAGATAGCGCCGGTTGGCCTCGGACACTGCGATGTACTGATCGACGAAGCGGCCGACCACCCGGTCCACGACGTAGTGCCGCTTCAGTCCCTGCCGCCAGGACTCGCGAACGTGCGGAGTCTCGACGACGAGCGGCACCCGCGCGAGCTTGGCGATCGGCGAGGCGAACAGGCTGGCGTAGAACAGGTGCGAGTGCACGACGTCGACCCGGTGCGCGCGCACGAGGAGCCGGAGCGCCCGCGCGGCGCCGACATGACGTGGCGCGCGCAGGCGCATGGGGGTCAGCTCGACGTCGTCCGGGACATCGCGCCGCATGGCTTCGGCCACCTCGGGCGTGCAGACGAAGGCGGCGCGGAAGCGGGACCGATCGAGCCCGCGCAGCAGCGTGAGGATGTGCTCCTCGGTGCCGCCGCGCGCGAGCGAGTTCGAGAAATAGAGGACGGAGATCACGGCCGGAGCGCCTCCACGTCGGCCCGGACCATCATCCGGACGAGGTCGGAGAACTCCACGTCCGGCTTCCAACCCATCTCGTGGCGCGCCAGCGTCGCGTCGGCGCGCAGGTCGCGGATCTCGCCGGTGCGCATCAGACGCGGGTCGATCTCCACACACTCCTCGAGCGTCGAGAAGACGAAGCTGCCCCCGTTCAGCGCACGGAGCTCGACGAGGACCTGCGCAACGAAATCCGCGACGCTGTGCGATTCGCCCATGCCGATCACGTAGTCCTTCGGCGCGCGCTGCTGGAGCATGGCGTGCATGGCCCTGACGTAGTCCCCGGCGAAGCCCCAGTCGCGCCGGGCTTCCAGATTGCCGAGCGGGAGCTTGGTCCGATCGCCCCGCGCCCACGCCGCCGCGGCCCGCGTGATCTTGCGGGTGACCATCTCGGGCCCGCGCCGCGGCGATTCGTGGTTGAAGAGGATGCCGCCCACCACGTAGATCCCACGCTGACGGTAGACCTCACAGAGCCGATGGGCGGCCATCTTCGAGATGCCGTACGGTGACGTCGGGTTGAGGGGCGTCGTCTCGTTGCACAGCGTGTCGGCGTTCCCGAACATCTCGGAGCTCGACGCCTGATAGACGCGCGTGTCCGGGCGTCGCCGCTCGACGATCGTGAGCAGGCGCGCGAGTCCACCGACGTTGATATCGAACGTCTCTTCGGGGAGCTCCCAGCTCGTCGGCACGAAGACCTGGCCCGCCAGGTTGTAGATCTCGTCGGGCCACGCTTTCTGGAACGCCACCTCGAGCGCGGTGGCGTCGCGCAGATCGCCGTAGAGCAGCTCCACCTGGTCGGCGATCGGCGCCAGCCAGCGCATGGTCCCGGATGCGCGACGCACGAGGCCGTAGACCCGGTAGCCGAGCCCCAGCAGGTGCTCGGCGAGGTAGCTGCCGTCCTGACCGGAGATGCCGGTGATCAAAGCCGTCTTCATCAGCGTGGTGCCTCCGCGTTGGTCTCGTGGAGAGCGGCCGCGTGCGCCATGCAGGCGTAGGCGTCGGCGATGGTGCGCATGGGCACCGGCGGCTCCTGGTTGCTGAGGAAAATCGCGTCGGAAGACGGGTCGTCCGGATGGTAGCCGTGCATCCCCGCGGGCCTCCAGGCCGGCGTGCTGAAATCGCTGCTCGACACCAGCCATCCCGGATCGAGCAGGAACACGAGGTCGCCGTATCGGCGGTCGGCGAAGCGGATTCCGAGCTCGCCGCGCTCGTCGTCGCTGAGGATCCGGCCGCACGAAAGAGAGCCGAGCCGCTCGACGATCGACGCGCGCGCGTGCGGCGAGAAGAACCAGAACCTGGCCATCGTGGAGTCGTAGACGACCAGGTAGTCTTCGAGCATCCGCAGACCGAGGCCTTCGATGTCACGCGCGAGATCGTGGTGGCGCCGGATCGGCGTCATCCCGTGATCGGAGAGCAGGGTGAAGCCGGCCTGAGCATCCCGCCGCCGCGCCGCGACGAGCAGCTCGCGCAGCGCGATCTCGTATCGCGCGAACGTGTCCTTCAGCAGCGCAACGTCCTCGACGTGGTGGTGCAGGAAGGCGTCGAGCTCACTGAGATACAGAAAGAACAGCGTGGCGGGCCCGGTCTCGACCTCCCGCCGAGCGCGCCGGAGGATCTCCGCGTCCCGGAAGCGATGGTACGAGTACACGCGGTGCGGGACACCCGCCGTCGTGAGCTGGTCGAAGATCGATGGGCCCCCGCGGATGCCGCGCGGCGCGTAGATGTTGCGGGTCTCGATCCAGTTGAAGTACGGAAGCAGGCGCGGCGGTACCGCGCAGTCGAAGAGCGGTCCGAGCCCGAGTACCCGTCGGCCCAGCTCCTTGAGCGCCTTGCGCGTGACGCGAGCGCCGAGGATCCGGTCGGGCACGAATCGCAACGCGCGGAGCCAGCGGAACGGTGACCCGACCGGATCGTAGTACAGGAGGTTCCAGTGACCGTGCTCGGCCGGCGTTTTGCCCGTGAGCATCGTGGGAATGGCCCCTGAGCTGTAGCCGAGCACCGTGCGGAGCGGCGCCCGGTACGGCAGCACGTCGGCGAGAAATCCGAACCGCTGTGCGAGATCCCAGCCGAGGGCGTCGATCAGCACGAACACGTGGAGCCGGCGGGGTGCGCCGCTCATGCCTTCTCCGTGGAGAGCTGGGCTCCGAGCGCCCACGGCCGCACGCGCAACAGAAGGCGCTTGGGGAGATATCGGAGCGCCGCGCGCGCCAGACCGGGCAGATACGCCGCCGGGCGCCGGTCGAGGATGGCCGCGAACCGCGCGTCGGTGGTCTCGCGGTACACGGCGACACGGTTCACGACGGCGCGCCGGCGGCGAGCGGGCCAGCCAAGCGAGCCGCACACAGCGCGGTAACCAACCTCTCGCGCGGCGTTCACGAGTCGCCGGTCGAGCAGCCCGTACGGCGCCGCCAGGAAGTCCACTCCGCGGCCCACGCGGTCCTCGATGTGCCGCTTCGAGGTCTCGAGCTGGACCCGGAGCGCGCTCCACGACAGCGCGGGCAGCACGACGTGATCGTGGGCGTGCGACTGGAACGACATCCCGGCTCGGTCCATTTCGACGACCTGAGCCCATGTGAGATAGCCCGGCTGTCCGATCGTCGCGGTGTTGATGAAGAACGCGCCCGGGACCTGGGCGGCGACCAGCATCGGGAAGGCGAGCTCGTAGTCGGAGGCGCGGCCGTCGTCGAAGGTGAGCACGACCGGCGAGGGCGCGCGCCGCTCGTCCGCCTCGCCCGCCCAGGAGTCGTAGAGTCGGATGACGCGATGACCGCCGCGACGAACCAGGGCGAGCTGCCGCCCGAACGCTTCCGCCGAGACCCAGTACGTGCACTCGCGCGGCCCGAGATCGGCCGGAGGCGACGCGCCGAGGCCGTGATACATCAACACGGGAACGCCGGCGAGGGTCAGCTCGTGCGCTGCCATGCCGTCTCCTTGCGTCCGCCGAGGAACCGCACGAATCCCACCAGGAATGCGAGGTTCACGGCGACGAGGAAGTAGCAGAGTGGCGCCAGCGGTACCCGGCCGGTGCGCTCGCGCAGGAGGAAGCCGACACCCGCCCAGAGATAGAACGCGCCTTGCGCGGCCAGGGCCACGCGGTAGATGGCACCGTCGAGCAGCACGAGATTGCTACCGAAGAGCCCGATGAGCAGGAACGGCAAGATCCAGCGCAAGAACTTGTGCGAAAAGAACGCCAGGCACGCCATCGGCGTCAGCGGCACCCGGGAGAGCTCGCGCAACGCGCGAAAGCTGCCGACCGCGATGCGCACGCGCCGGGCGAACTCGTCCCGCACCGACTCGCCGGCGAAGTCGATCGCCTCGGCCTCCGGATCGAAGACCACACGGAAGCCGAGCTTGCGTGCGCGCATGGGCACGACGAAGTCGTCGATGACGTCGTCCGGCGCAAGGGGACGGAAGCACTGACGGCGAAGCGCGTAGATCGCCCCGCTGGCGGTGAGGGTGGCGCCCAGACGCGCCTCCATGAGGCGCAGCGACATTTCGTAGCGCCAGTAGACGCCCTCGGTCTGCTTGAACTCGTCGCCCCCCCGAAACCCGAGCGCGCCGCACACGACGCCGACGCGAGGGTCTTCGAAGTGGCGGACGAGCTGCCTGATCGCGTCGGGCCTGAAGAGCGTCGACGCATCGGAGAACACGAGGATGTCGTGGCGGGCGGCCTCGACCGCCCGGTTGAGCGCGACGGCCTTGCCGGACCGTCCTGCGAGCAGGATCGTCTCGAACGTCGGATCGTGGACGGCCCGGAGGATTTCGTTGGTGCGATCGGTGGAGCCGTCCGATACGAAGACGACCTGGAGTCGCTCGCGCGGGTAATCGAGCTCCTGGACGTTGGCGAGCTTGTCCTTGAGGTGCGCCTCTTCGTTGTACGCCGGCACGATGAGCGTCACCGATCGGAGGCTGGCCTCGCGGACGGGGCGGCGCCGCCGATCGCGCCGCGTGGCGAGGAAGCGAAGGTCAGCCCGGGCCTGCGCGACGGCGTAGATGCCGAACAGCACGCACGGATAGAAGACGTACGTGTAGCTCACCAGGATGAGGCACGCCCAGAAGACGTACTCCGCCGTCACAGGGCACTCTCAGAACAGCCGCTCCGGAACGATCAGCACGTCTCCGGGGCGCAGGGCGAGGTCTTCGTTTATTTTGGGATTGTTCATGACGTCCTTGAGGTCCACCTTGATCAGCGTCTTCTTGTCGCCGTTGACGCGAATGAGGGTGGCTCGACTGGGCGCGGCGAACTTCGTGAAGCCGCCGGCCAGCGAGACGAGCTTCAGCAGGGTCAGCGCCTCGGGTTGGGTATAGACGCCGGGCTTGAGCACCTCGCCCATCACGTAGACGGCGTTCTGCAGCTCTCCTCCTGAGGGCACGACGATCGTGTCTTCGTGCTTGATCATGAGGTTCTGGCTGACGTCGCCCTTCTGGATCAGTCGCCACAGGTCCACCGGGATCCGCTTGCCCTCGCGCATGACGAAGGCGGCGGCCATGTCCGCGCCGTCGGCAACGCCGCCGGCAAGGAAGAGCGTGTGGAGGATGGGCGTGTCCTGCTTGATGTTGTAGACGCCGGGCTTGTTGACCTTGCCGAGCACGTAGATCCGCCGGTCGAGGATTTCCTGCGGGTTCGAGCCGATCGCGATCTCGGGGACGACGATCGTGTCTTCCTTTTCGAGCTTGATGTTCTTGCTGAGATCGCCGTCCTGGACGAGGCGCCGGAGGTCCATCGGGATCTTCTGCGTTCCGCGGATGATGTAGGCGGCCGGGAGATCCGCGCCTTCGCTGGTCCCGCCCGCCAGTGTCAGCGCCTGCAGCAGGGGGGTTCCGGCTTTGATCGGGTAGACGCCGGGTTTGACGACCCTGCCGACGAAGTAGACGCGGAAGCTCCGGATCTCCTTGACCATCACCGAAACGTTCGGGTTCTTCACCGACGCGCTCAGGCGCTCCCGCAGGACTTCCGTGAGCTTCGGCACGGTCAAGCCCTGCGCCTTGATCTCGCCCACGAGCGGAAACGAGATCTTGCCGTCGGGCCGGACGACGACGTCCCCTTCCAGCTCCTTGTTGTCCCAGACGATGATGCGCAGGACGTCGTCGATCCCGATCGCGTAGTCCCCGTCCACGGTGACGGGCGCCACTTCAGCCGGCGCTGGGGCCGGTGCTGGGGCCGGCGCGGCAGCCGGCGCTGGAGCGGCGACCGGCCGCGACGTCCCCGCGGGCGCCTGGGCGTGGATCGGCAGAGCAGTCAGGAATCCAAGGCTCGTGGCCACGACGGTGGCGACGACACCACGGAATGCGCGAGACGTCATTTGCGCTGCCTCCTCTTCTTCCGGCGTTTCTGGAGGCCGGCGTAGTGGGTGTATTCGGAGTAGTAGTGGCGTGTCTCCCTGCGGGACAGGCCATTGATCACGACCCCGACGATGCGGGCGCCCACTTTGTCGAGCTGAGTCTTGGCGCGCTGCAGACTCCGGATCTGCGTGACTCCGAACCGGACGACCAGAATGACGCCGTCCACCCGGCGACACATCGGCAGGCAATCGGACACGGCCAGGACAGGCGGTGCGTCGAGCAACACGATGTCGGCCCGTTGGCTCGCGAACTCCAGCACCGAGGCCATGTGCCGCGAGGACAGGAGCCGACTCGGATTGGTGGGGCGGATCCCCGACGGCACGAAGCTCAGTGCCGTCTCCAGGCCACGGAAAGCCTCCGGCCACACCGTGCCGGCGCGCAGCATGTCAGCGAGCCCGACCTCGTTGGGGATGTCCAGGGTCCGGTGGAGCGAGGGCCGCCGGAGATCCGCGTCGATGACGAGGAGCTGCCGGTCCGCCTCCAGGAAAGCTCGAGCCAGATTCAGCAGCACCGTGGACTTGCCCTCGTGCGGGCCGGGGCTTGTCACGAGAAACGTCTTGAGCGGCCGATCCCGCTCTTGACAGTCGAGGGCCGAGCGGATGGCTCGGCAGGCGTCCGCCGGGAGCGAGTGGTGATCGTCACCGATGCCGAAGAGGGCCGGCACGTCCTCGCGCCGGTCGCCGTTCAGCGCGCGCTGCTCGGACCGGTCGGCGATGGGGATCGCCCCGAGAACGGCAAGGCCCGTCGCACGGGTCACGTCCTGTTCCGTCTCGACGACCTGCGTCGTGTACTCGCGCAAGGTCGCCGCGCCAATCCCCGCCGCGAGGCCCCCGAGCAAACCGAAGGCAAGGAACTTCAGCGATTGCCTCGGGCTGGGTTGCTTCGGGAGGTTCGCCAGATCGATGACCTGAATGCTCCGGATGTGGGTCTGCTCATTGATCCGCGCGGCCGCCAGCTTTTCCGAGATCATCTCCGTGAGCTTTGCCTGGGTGAGCACGGGGCGCATGACCGCGGAGTACTCCTGCTCTCGCGCGTTCATGGCCGAGAGCGAGCGCTTGATCCGATCGGCGCGCTGCTGGAGTAGCTGCTCGCGCGCCTTCAGGGAGACGACCTCGACCTGCAGCGCGGCCATCTGCTTGGAGAGCTGTGCGGTTTCGAGGGGCTTGAGCGGCGACGCGGCGCCGGTCGGTTTGGGCGTCTGCCGCGGCTGCAGCGCCGCGGCGAGCTTCTCCTGGGTCTCCTGGATTTCCGACCGCGTCGTTTGGACCGATGGGTGCTGCTCGGTGTATTTCTCGGTCAACCCGGCCAGCTTGGTTTCGAGCTGCGAGAGGCGCTCTTGCAGCACTTGCGTGTTTGGATCGATCCCGACGAGCTCACCGCCGGCCCGCTTGTCGCCCTTCAAGTACGCGAGCTTGCCCTCGGCGATCTCGCGACTCACCTGCAGGTCACCCATCTGGCTCTCGATCTGCGCGAGCGTGGTCAGATCGACCTTCGACTCGTCCGGCACCTTAAAGCCCGGGCCGCTCTTCTGCTGGTAGCGGCGCATCGCTTCCTCGGCGTCCGCCTGACTCGACTTGGCCTGCGCCAGGAGATTTTCGAGAAGCTCGCGGGTCCCCCGCGCCTGCTGTCGCGCGAACGAGCTGCTGCGGCTCAAGAGGACATCGACATAGGTGTTCGCGAGGTCCATCGCGACGCGGGGACTGAAGGCGACCGCCGTGATGGTGACGGTCCCGTCGCGGGTGACGTTGAAGCTCATCCGCGCTTCCTGGAGCTCGCGGATCGCGATCTCACTCGGGCTGTAGACCACGGCCTCGCCGCCCGTCAATCGGCGGATGCCGTTGGTCAACATCAAGAGGTAGTCGTGGAATATGACCCGATTCGTCAGCTCTTCGCGGCTCGCCGCCGGTAGTGCCTCGATGATGGCCTGAGCGAGCGACCGACTCTTGAGGATGACGACGTAGACCGCGGTGGCCTCCGGCGAGGTGAACTCCCGCAGGAACGGCGGATCGCTCTTTTCGGGCAGGAGGAACAACGTGGCCGAAGCCTCGTACAGGTTCTCCGTCGAGAAGAGCACCAGGGCGACCGTCGGTATCGTCACCGCCAGGAGGCCGATGACGATCGCCCGCCAGTGGTGGACGACTATCCGGCGAACGAGACGGAAGTAGTCGACGGAGTCTGATTTTTTCGCTTCCATTCCTCGGAACCCCTTGTCAGCAACACGATGTGGACGGTGTGCAGAAGGATCAACATGTCGAGGAAGATCGACATGTTCTTGATGTAGTACAGATCGTATTGGAGTTTTTCGACGGTGTTCTCGACGGTGGCGCCGTACGGGTTCAGGACCTGGGCCCAGCCGGTGATGCCGGGCTTGACCGCGAGCCGGTGGACGTAGAGCGGGACCTTCTCTCGAAACTCCGCCACGAGCGCGACCCACTCGGGCCTGGGACCGACCAGGCTCATGTCACCCGAGATGACGTTGAAGAGCTGGGGCAGCTCGTCGAGCCGCGTTCGCCGCAGCAATCGACCCATGCGCGTCACTCGCGGATCAGGCGAGCCCAGCACGGGGATCATGTGGTGCGCGTCTGCTCGCATCGAGCGGAACTTGAATATCCTGAAGACGCGACCGAACTGGCCGACTCGCTCCTGTCTGAAGAGGATCGGCCCGCGCGAGTCCATCCGGATCGCGACGGCGATGGCCAGCAGCAGGGGCGCGCACAGCGCGACGGCCGTCAACGACACCAGGAGGTCGATGGCCCGCTTCGTCAGGCGTGTGAGGCGGGTCGGATTGAATCCGTCGGCGAAGACCAGCCAGCTCGGCCTCAGGTTGTCGATGGGTATCTTGCCGGTCAGCTTCTCGTAGAAGGTCGGCCAGTCCTCGACCACGACGCCGCGCAGCTTGGACTCGACGATCTCGGCGACCGGGAGGGTCCCGCGCCGCTCCTCGAGCGCTACCACGATCACGTCGGGTCGCGTGACCTTCGAGACCCAGTCGAGATCGCTCAACGCCCCAAGCGACCAGACGCCGTCGGCGTCGCCTCCGTCGGTCCCGTCGACGTCCAGCCGTCCGACCAGCTCGTAGTTGGGGCATTCCCTAACCGCTGAGGCGACCAGCCGGCTGGCCTCGCCGGAGCCGAGCACGAGCACCTTGTGTCGCGTGCGGCTCGCCACGGTCAGGCGCGTGTGGGCGAGGCGGAGCAGAAAGCTCGCCGGGAAGGCGGTCACGAAGGACAGGAGGAACGCCTTGCGCGCGAGGGTGAGGGGCAGCGCCATGTAGCCCAGGGTCGCAATGGTGAGATACGCGGTGAGGAAGGCGGTCCCCAGACGCACGAGCAGCTCGGGCCGGCCGTAGTTTTGCCGCATGTCGTACAGGCTCGCGACGTGCGCGGTCGTCAGGACGAGGGCCGCCAGGATGATGGCCGGCGCGAACCCGTCGCCCCAGGCGGGGTAAATCGGGTTGAAGCCGACGAACGGCAGCGCGAGACCGAGGTAGACCGACCCGATCACGATCGCCGCTTCGCACACGGCCAGTCCCACCAGAGGGGCCGGTACGTAGTGCCCGAATACGCGTGGCATGGATCACTGTCCCTTCGTTCGCAGCGCGACGCGGTTCGGCGAGCGGGTGCGTACGATCTCTCGCCAGATCGGATCGCAGGCAGAAAGTTGCCGGCGCGCTACGACGGCATTGCTACCGGGTTGAGGGATTCGCCTCAAGGCGTCGTGCAGACGAGGCACAAACGGGGCCAAAGCCGTAACTGCGTGTGCTTACAGCGGTTTCGCCGAGCCGGCGAGATCCGGCGCGGCAGTTTCCGGAAAAAATTTCGCGATGCCCCGCAAAAACTGCGCGGAGCCGAGGTAGGGTCTTCTAGAAGGTGCCGTTCAGCGAGAGCTTCACGCGATTCTCGACGACGTCACCACGTACATCCGAGGAGTCGGTTCTCGAGTAGTAATACTCGAGGCCCGCCCCGAGCCAGCGAACGATCTGATACGACAACCGAAGTCCGCCGTTCAGCACCTTGTCGGTGCGGGTAGGGCTCCGGTTGCCGGCGACCGGGGTCGCAATCCCACCGATCCCGGTGAACTCGTTCTCGCGGTAGCCGACATTCCCCGTGAGGTTGAGCAGAGGGCTGAAGTAATACGTCAGCGACGCGCGACCGCCCGTGGTGAGGACGACGCCCTGGTTCTCTCCGCCGAGGAATGTTTCCGCGTATCCGCGGTCGACCCCGATGGTCGCCACCGCGTGTCCGAACCAGTACGAGAGGCTACTGTTGGTCGTGACGATCGGGTCACGATCGGTTCGTTCATTCGAAAGCTGGCTGACGCCGACGTTGGCGCGGAGCAACACCGTGTTCGTCACCGCGTAGTTGACGAACACCGAACCGCTCCACAGCGTGAAGTCGGTGTCGGCGTCGGGGAGCCGGAGGTCCTGGGTTCTGAAGGCGTAGCTTCCGGAGATCCCGGCGGTCGTACGTATGCTGAGATCGCGCGAGAAGGATCCCGTGAATTGATTGCCGACGATGTGAGATTGCGTCTTGGGACCGCTGACGGCCGACGTGTCGCTGACGACGTACTCATAGCCGAGCGTCAGGGTATGGATCTGAGCGATCGACAGCGATCCGATCCCGCCGAGCTGATTCGTCAGCGTCTCCGGGCCTTCTTCCTGGTTGAAGAAGCTCACGCGGTAATACGGCTTGAGCGTGACGGGGTCGATGTTCCACTCGGCGCCCACTAAGGCGTTCGCCGTCGTGAAGCGGCGGCGGTTGACCTGAAGACCGAGGCTGTCCGCTTGCTCCGGCTGGTCGCTCTGGTTGAGGCCCGCGGCGGCTAACAGCTTGAGGTATCGCGCGGCCTGCCAGGAAAGCTGCCCGGAGAACGTGTTGAAGTAGCCGAAGTCGTCGACGAAGCTGTCATAGAACCCCGAGATCGTATACGTCGCGCTGCCGCTCAGGAACGCGCTGTCGAGCAGAACGTTCATGCCCGGCGACACCATGGTGCGGAAGTTGTCCCGGTGGTTGCTCACGCTCCGGTTGAAGTTGTCGGAGTATTCCTCCGAGAATCCGAGAAGCGGATGAAACTCGAAGGTCTGAGTCGGCCGACCGGCCTCCGGTGGTGGCACCTGCACCGGGAACAGAATCTGCGGTGCCGACGGGATCGTCGGTGACGGCGGGGTACGCAAGTCGAACTCGGCGCCGGGCGCTTGCCCCGGTGTCTCCCGCGTCTTTGGCGGTGGCGGCGGCGTCTGAGCCGTCGGAGGCGCCTGAGCGGCCGCGGCGGCCGGCGTGACCAGGAGCACGAGCAGGATGAGCGCGGCGAGCATCGTTCGGTACTGTAGCACCTAGGTCCAGTCCCCGAATGTTTTGCAGCGCAGCGGGAGCTCCGGCCCTAGACGAGCTTGTGCTCCGATGGATTCGAATCGTCGACGTCGCGGCCGTAGGCCTTGAGCTTGTACTGCAGGCAGCGGATGCTGATTCGCAGCATCCGCGCCGCTTCCGTCCGATTGCCCTTGGCCTTCTGGAGTGTGCGGAGAATATGGCGACGCTCCACCTCGCTGAGCGGCAGTCCCGCCTCGAACTGCCCCGGCAGCGCGGCCTCGACGGCGTCGGCGGCGTTCGAGAACTCCCCACCGAACAGCTCACGATCGGTCAACGTGTTGCCCTCGGCCAGGACGACTGCTTGCTCGAGAAGGTTCTCGAGCTGACGAACATTGCCGGGCCAGGGAAGCGCCACCAGGCGTTGGAGCGTCCCGGGCGGGATCGTCATGGCCGGCCGGTCGTACATGGCCGCGTACCGCTGCAGGAAGTGGTCGACGAGGCGCGGAATGTCCTCGGCGCGTTCGCGCAGCGCCGGCACGTTGATCATGAAGACGGCCACGCGATAGTAGAGATCCTCGCGGAACCGGCCGTCGGCAACGAGCGCCTTGAGGTCTTTGTTGGTCGCGGTGATGAGCCGGATGTCTGTCTGAATGAGCTTCGTTCCACCCACCTTGCAGAACTCGCGCGTCTGGATGACGCGCAAGAGCTTGGCCTGCAGCCGCGGGCTCAGCTCACCGAGCTCATCGATGAACAGTGTTCCGGTGTGCGCCAGCGCGAAGACGCCGTCACGATGCTCGGTCGCGCCGGTGAAGGCGCCCTTCACGTGACCGAAGAGGTAACTCTCCATCAAGCCATCGGGGATCGTCGTGCAATCGAGCGTGATCAGGGGCCGATCGCGGCGCGGGCTGGCGTAGTGGATCGCGCGTGCGATCAGCTCCTTCCCGGTGCCGCTCTCGCCGTGGATACAGACATTGACGTCGCCGGCGGCCACCTTGTCGATGCGCGCGAAGATGGTGCACATCTGTGGCGACGTACCGATGATGCCGTGGTAGGCGGGCCGGGATGGCGCCGGCAGAGGATGCACCGCGGTCTGCTGGAGGGTCGACACCGCTTTGCGCAAGGTGGCCTCGAGCAGAGCCGGTGTGCTCGGGCGAACGACGCATTCAACATGGGGGAGCTGGGTCAGGCAGCGGGCGCGCTCGTCGGCTCCCGCCTCGACGAACGTGAGCAGGCGGCCGCGATACCCAGCGTGCAGAGTTCGCGCGGCGATCTCCCAGCCCGTGAGCTCCTTCGTGACGTTCACGATGAGGAGATCCGGGACGCCTCGCCTCTCGAGGACGAGCGGGAGCTCGGTCAACCATCTGGCGAATGCGGTTCTCACCCCCATCGACGACAGCACTCGATGGGCGACTTCGCTGACGGTCAAGGTCTCGTCGATGATCGTGACGCGCAATCTGCGCCCCTGCTCGGCACGGCCGGGACCCAGCGCCGGATTTTGCCAGGATTCCCAGGTGAAACAAGCGTGCCGGTAGTCGGGTAAATTCCGGACCTAAGGCCTATCCTGGATAGGTGAAATACCGTATCGCAGCTTTTGCGCGGACCGTTTCTCGGCTGACGCGACGAACGGTCGGTATCCGACAGGTCGAGCTCCGGCGTCGGCGACCGCAATTTTTGACGGGTGCCCCAAATCGTCCGACAAATCGCTTGTTAGAACGGGTGAAGCCCTCTGCTGGGACGCTCGACCCGACACCCGGGGAAACCCTGCTGGCCTTGGCGTCGCGCTTGCTAGACCGACTGACAAAAATTCCAGCCCCTGGGGGGCTTCGCCGGAGGAGCTATGCAAACCGGGTCCGACAGTCGATGAGCGCGCGCCGCGTTCTCACCTGTGTTGCGATCGCGCTGTTGGTCGGGGCCTGCACCCAGGACCCGAACGTCAAGAAGCAGCAGTATCTCGAGCGAGGTATCAGCTACCAGACAGAAGGCAAGTACAACGAAGCGATCATCCAGCTGAAGAACGCGCTGCAGATAGACCCGAAGTTCGTGCCGGCGCTTCACGCGATCGGCCGTGCGTATCGCGCGAAGTCCTGGAACGTCGATGCCGTGAAGGAGCTGCAGCGGGTGGTGGATCTCGAGCCGGCCAACGTGGCCGCGCGCGTGGATCTCGCCCAGACCTATCTCGACCTCGACGGGTGGAGCGCCGCGCTGGAACAGGCCGATGCGATCCGCCGGGTCGCACCGGACAGCGTGAGCGAGCTCTACGTGAGGGGAGCCGCCTTGAACGGGCTCGGCAAACAATCGGAGGCCGTCAAGCTGCTCGCGAGAGCCGTCGAGCTCGGACCCCCGACGGCCGAGCTCCAGAAGGCATACGGCGATGCCCTGGCGGCTCTCGGACGAGCGGCCGAAGCCGAGGCAGCATACCGGGACGCACTGACTCGCCGGCCGAAATACGGCGAGGCGCTCGTCGGGCTCGGGGCGCTCTTGCGGCGCCAGGGTAAGCACGAAGAAGCAATCGAGACACTGGCTCGAGCGAAGGCGGCCGCCCCGCAAAACCCGAAAGTCATGCTGGCCGTGAGCGGGCTCCACACCGCCGAGGGACTCTTCGCCGACGCGATCAAGGATCTCGAAGGGCTGCCACGCCAGACGTGGTCTCCCCCTGTCATGCTGGCCCTGGGCAGCCTCTACATCAGGACTCAGCAACCCGAGAAGGCGACGCTGACCTTGCGCGCGCTCGTCCAGATGACGCCGGACGCGCCGATGCCGCGCTATCTTCTGGCGCACGCCGAGCTCGGGCTCCACCGTGTGGACGACGCGATCAAGGACTTTCAGTGGGTCGTCGCGCGTGCCCAAGACAACGTCCTCGCCCGATACAGTCTCGGCGGCGCCTACCTGGCCGCCGGGCGTACCGGCGAGGCGCTTCAGGAGTTCAACGCCGTCGCCAAACAGATGGACAGGTTCGGTGACTACCATCTGCAGGTGGCGCGCGCTCATCTGCGACTCGGCAATTTCGAGCAAGCGGTGAAAGCGGCCCAGACCGCCAGCGGGCTCATGCCCGATAGCCCCCAACCCTGGGGCGTTCTCGGAACGATCTACGCCGCTCGCGGCGAGCTCAAGCGGGCCCAGGAGATGTACGTCAAGGCGGTCGAGGTCGATCCGAGCTTCAGCGCCGCGCGCGTCGCGCTGGGCAACGTCTACGACATGGAGCAGAAACCGGAGGACGCGCTCCGACAGTACGAGACCGCGTTGCAGGCGAACCCGAAGTATGTGCCGGCATTTCGAGCGAAGATCGCCACGCTCGTTCGACAGAAGCGGATCGAGGAGGCCCTCGGCGTCGTCCAGACGGCTTTGAAGAATGACCCCCGAAATCCCGAGCTGCTCACGACGGCCGCAGCCCTGTACGAGCGCAAGGGGGACAAGAAGAAGGCCGAGGCGGAATTGACGCGGGCGATCGAAGCCGATGAGCGGTATGCCCCGGCGCGATTCGCCCTGGCGCAGCTACTGCTGGCCGACAAGCGCGAGGGAGAGGCGATCGCGGCGCTCCAGCGCCTCCTGAGCGATCAGCCGGCGGACGTCGCGGCGGCGCTCACCTTGGCCAACGTTCACGCCACGCAGGCCCGATACGACCAGGCGATTTCCATCCTCGAGTCGGCGGTCAAGGCCGCGCCGACCGTCCGCGATCTGACGCTCGCCCTCAGCGACCTGTACATCAAGCGCGCGCGGTTCGACAACGCCGTGGCGCTGCTATCGCCGATGGTGTCGGCCGACCCGAGCTTCGTGCAGTCACGGATGCTCCTCGGTCTGGCCTACCTCGGCAAGTACAACACGGCTGAGGCGATCAAGCAGTTCGAGCAGGTGAATCAAATCAACCCGAAGAACGCGGCGGGCCACTACTATCGCGCGCGGGCCCTGCTGTCCCGGGGCGACGCGGCGGGTGCCCGCAAGGCGTACGAGCAGGCCCTGGAGCTCGCCCCGGATTCGAAGACGATTCGCATCGAGCTGGCCTCGGTATCCGGCCAGAAGCCGGACGGTGCGTTGCTCGCCTCCTACATCGACGATCTCAGGGCGGCGCTCGAGCGCGACCCCGCGAACATCGCGCTTCGGAACGCGCTGGTGGGGGCGTATTTGGCCCGGAACCAGCGAAAGGAAGGCGAGGCCGAAGCCAGGCGAATCCTCGAGGTCGCCCCGACGTTCGTGCCCGCGAACCTCGCCATGGCGGTGCTGCGGCTGGAGGACAAGAAGCCCGATGAGGCGGCCGACTATCTGAAGGTGGTCGTCCGCACGGAGCCTCAGAACCTCCAGGCCAATCTGCTGCTCGGCGACTACTACCGCGCGAAAGGAAATCTCGAGATCGCGATTCAGCACCTGGAGACGGCGCACCGGGTGAGTCCGCCGAACGCCGATCTGAAGCTTCGTCTCGCTGCGTGGTATGGCCAGGCCGGCCGGAATGACGCGGGCCTGGTCCTCGCCAGAGAGGTGGCCGCGAGTCAACCCAAGCTCGCCTCGGCGCATCTGGTCGTGGGACAGCTACAACTGCAGCGTGGCGACCTGGAGCGCTCGGCCGAGGCCCTGAACACCGCCGTCGGGCTCCAGCCCGATCTGGCTGCCGCGCACCTGGCGCTCGGGAACGTCTATGAGCGCAAGGGCGACGGCAACAAGGCGATCGCGGCCTATCGGAAAGCTCTGCGCCTGACCCCGCGGGACCCCGCGGTGCTGAACAACCTCGCGTGGATCTATGCCGCCCGCGCCGAGAACCTCGATGAAGCCCTCTCGCTCGGGCTCAGCGCCCATGAGATCACGCCGAATTCTGCGGCGATCCTCGACACCGTCGGATTCATTTACTATCAGCGCAAGGAATTTGCGAAAGCGGAGCCCGTCCTCAAACGGGCGGCCGAGCTCGGTGACCGGATGGCGCCGGTGCACTACCATCTCGGGATGACCTACTACCGGGTGGGAAAGAAAGAGGACGCGATCGCATCGCTGAAGCGCTCACTTCAGCTCGACGAGAAGTCGGCCGACGCGGCCGAAGCGCGCCGCGTGCTCAGGGAGCTCGGCGTTTCCTAGTCTCGGAGGAGCGTGTCGTCGTCCGGTAGCGTGAGAATCACGTGAGACCGGACCTGGAGCTCCGCGTCGATCTCGAAACGGATCCGGCGCTCCGACTGCCGACGCTCGGGACCGCCGTACGGCCCGGGTCGACGGCGGCGGTCGCCGACCCGGCGATCGAAGACCACCTCGACGTTTCTGTCATCCTGGAACCGCTCGACGAGATACTCGTACAGGCGGACGTCCCGACGCGATACCAGAAACAGGTGTCGGGCCATGGATCTCCCAGCCGTCGATGGAACGAGAGTATCAATTTTGACCTGTCGCATTTGGCCTCCGGGAGTCTAGCAACCGGTGTGCCGTGCCGCAAGGTCGCGAAAAGCCTAGGGACCAGAACAGGGCTCCGGGACCGAGTCGCTCGATTTAGAAAGTTTCTCGACAGGGGGTGCCGATGCCGCGGGTGATCGTCATCGTTGCGCGCGACCGCCCCGAGCTACTCGCCTACTTCGAGCACGTCTTCGCCGACATGCCGGACATCAAGGTGCTGCTGGATCGCCGGCTGATCCCGCCCGGGATGCAGGGAGCGGCGAGCAATCCCGGCCATCGCGAGCGGCGCGATATCTACGACGAGCTTCAACAGCGTGGCTTCGTGATGATCCGCCTGAGGTGACGGCTTCTAAAGCGGACTCGCTATAATGCGGCGACCGGGGGACCGACGATGCAACTGGCCTGGACAGTTCGGCGAAACTCCTACTTCGACTCGATCGATCTCATGCGCGTCGCCGAGCAAGCGCGGCAGCTCGTCGGCGTGACGCAGGTTGCGGCCGTGATGGGGACGCCGTCGGGCCGTTCGATGCTGGCGGAGGCGGGGATGTGGCCGCCGGAAGCGCCGCAGGCCGGCCCCTCCGATCTTCTGATCTCCGTCCGTGCCGGCACCGATGGCGCGGCGGATCGCGCACTGGCGTACGTCGAGGAGCTCTTACGCGCTGGCCGCGACATCGAGCCGGCCCGGGCTGGCATCGCGCCTCGCACGACCGCAAGCGCAGCGCGTCGGGCCGCAGCGGCACAAGTCGCCATCATCGCCGTGCCGGGCGAGTACGCCACTGTCGATGCACAGCAGGCGCTTTCCGCAGGGCTGCACGTGTTCCTCTTCAGCGACGGCGTGACGCTCGACGACGAGGTGGCGCTCAAACGTCGCGGCAGCGCCCACGGCCTTCTGGTCATGGGACCGGAGTGTGGGACCGCGATCATCAACGGCGTCGGCTTGGGCTTCGCGAACCGCGTGCGCCGCGGCTCGATCGGCGTCGTCGGCGCCTCCGGAACCGGCATCCAGGAGGTCACGAGCCTCATTCATCGCCTGGGCGGCGGTGTCGCACACGCCATCGGCACCGGCGGACGCGATCTACACGCGACCGTGGGCGGTCTCACCTCGCTCCAGGCCCTCGCGGCGCTCGGCGCCGACCCCGACACGCGTGTCGTGCTGATCGTCTCGAAGCCGCCATCGTCCGAGGCCGCCCACGCCGTGCTCCAGGCCGCGGTGGAGACGCGCAAGCCGGTCGTCGCATGTCTGCTGGGCTACGCGGCGTCGACGCCGACCGGTGTCCGTACGACCGCGACTCTGGAGGAGGCGGCGTCCGTGGCGGTGAGTCTGGCCGGCGGCACGGTCCCCGACCTCGCGCGCCCTCGGTGGGCGCCCAGACGCGCTGCCCAAGGCGGCGTCATGGGCCTTTACTCCGGCGGCACACTCTGCGACGAAGCTCGGCGAATCGTGGGCGAATCTCCCCATCGCTTCGTCGACTTCGGCGTCGAGCAATACACGCGAGGCCGGCCGCACCCGATCATCGATCCGAGCCAGCGGAACGCCGCCCTCGTCGAGGCGGCGGACGATCCCAGGGTCTCGGTAGTTCTGCTCGATCTCGTCCTTGGCGACTGTGCGCATCCGGATCCCGCCGGGGCCATCCGGCCGGCAGTCGCCGAGGCTCGCACGCGGCGCGGTGGCCGTGAGCTCACCATCGTCGCTCACGTGGTCGGCACCGACCAGGACCCGCAGAACCTCGAGAAGCAGGAAAAGATCCTCGACGATCTCGGGGCGATCGTGTGCGCTAGCAACCGTATCGCCGCCGAGACCGCGCGCGCGATCGCGGAGGGGCGCGATGCCGGCTGAACGTAATCTGCTTCGCGGCCCACTCGAAGCGGTCGTCGTCGGCCCGGAGCTGTTTGCCACAGCGGTCGTGGCGCAGGGCCTGACCGTGCAGCGAGTCGACTGGCAGCCCTCCGCGGCCGCCGGCGAGCTCGCCGCGCTGTGGTGCGACGAGGTCGACGCCGCCAACCGCGCCACGCTCGAGCGAATCCTGGCGGCGCATCAGGTCCTGGTCGACGTGCGGCCGGCGATCGAGGTGGTGCCGGGCATGACGCGCGACACGGTGCTCCACGCCGGGCCGCCGATCGGCTGGGAGCGCATGAGCGGCCCGATGCGCGGCGGAATCGTGGGCGCGCTGATCTACGAGGGGCTGGCAAGCACGTGGGAGGAAGCCGAGCGCCTCGTCGCGCGCGGCGCGGTGCGCTTCGATCCCTGCCACCACCACGCGACCGTCGGGCCGATGGCCGGCGCCACGACGGCCTCGATGCCCGTGCTCGTGGTCGAGAACCGGAGCGCTGGCAATCGCGCCTACTCGACGATCAACGAGGGGCTCGGCAAGGTACTGCGCTACGGCGCCTACTCTCAGGACGTGATCGATCGCCTGCGCTGGTTCCGCGATGTCCTCGGCCCGGCCTTTGGCGAAGCCATCCGGCGCACCGGCGGCGTCGATCTTCGCGCGCTCATCGGTCAGGCCGTGCAGATGGGTGACGAGTGTCACAACCGGAATCGCGCTGCCTCGGCGCTTTTGATCAAGGCGCTCGCCCCCGAGATCGCCGCGCTCGAGCTTCCCGCCAAGGAGCGCAGCCGCGTCCTGGCCTTCGCGGCGTCCAACGAGCACCTGTTCCTGAACGTCGGCATGGCCGCGTGCAAGGCCGCGCTCGACGCAGCCCACGGCGTGCCGAGCTCCACGATCGTGACGGCGATGGCGCGCAACGGCACCGACTTCGGGATCCGCGTCGGCGGGCTCGGTGAGCAATGGTTCACCGGGCCGGCGCAGATGCCCGAGGGGCTCTACTTCCCCGGGTTCAGCGCCGGCGACGCCAACCCCGACATCGGCGACAGCGCGATCACCGAGACGGCCGGCCTCGGCGGCTTCGCCATGGGTGGCGCGCCCGCCGTCGTCCAGTTCGTCGGCGGCACGCCGGCCGACGCGCTCGAGTACACACGGCGCATGTACGAGATCACGCTCGGCGAGAGCGCCGCGTATCGGCTGCCCGCGCTCGACTTTCGCGGGACACCGACCGGGATCGACGTGCGCCTGGTCGTGCAGACGGGAATCCTGCCGCAGATCGACACGGGCATGGCGCACCGTGAGCCCGGTGTCGGTCAGGTCGGCGCGGGCCTCGTCAAGCCGCCGCGCGAGTGCTTCGATCGCGCGTTCGAGGCGCTCGTGCGGATGCGCGCCGCGTCCCCCGCTGGCTCGACGTCGCGCCGCTCCTGAGCTGATGACCACGCGACGGCGATGACGACGCGCAGCATCGGCGCGCGCATCCCGCGCAACGAGGATCCGCGGCTCCTGCGTGGTCTCGGCTGCTTCGTCGACGACGTGAGCCTGCCCGGCGCGCTCCACGGGGCCTCGCTCCGGAGCCCGCACGCCCACGCCCGGATCTCGCGCATCGACGCGAGCGCGGCCCGGCGCGTGCCGGGCGTTCACCTGGTCCTGACGGCGGCCGACCTCGGCGAGCTCAACCAGCCCACACCGCTCCTGATCCCGCACCCGACCCTGATGCACGGGCGCACCCAGCGGCCCCTCGCGGTCGACGAGGTGCGCTACGTCGGCGAGGCCGTCGCCTTCGTTGTCGCCGACAACCGTTATGTCGCCGAAGACGCGCAGGCCCTCATCGACGTGCAATACGAGCCGCTTGCCGTCGTGACCGACCTGGCGGCGGCGCTCGCCTCCGGCGCGCCGCGCGTGCATCCGGATGTGCCCGACAATCGCGCCGCGCGCTTTCGCCAGACGGTCGGCGACGCCGACGCGGCGCTTGCGGCGGCGCCGCGCGTCCTGCGCGAGCGGCTGACGATCGAGCGCAGCTGCGGTAGCCCGATCGAGACGCGAGGCGTGGTGGCCGAGTGGGACCCGCGCCGGCGCGTCCTGAAGGTGTGGGACTCGACCCAGGCGCCGCTTCCGATCAAGAACGGCCTCGCGGGTCTGTTCGGCCTGCCGGAGTTCAACGTCGAGGTCATCGCGCCCGACGTCGGCGGCGGCTTCGGCACGAAGATCATGCTCTTCTATCCCGAAGAGATCCTGGTGCCGCACGCCGCGATCACGCTCGGCCGCCCCGTGAAGTGGATCGAGGACCGGCGCGAGCACCTGGTGGCGGCCAACCAGGAGCGGGGCCAGATCCACGACGTCGAGGTGGGATTCGACGACGCCGGCCGGATCCTGGCGCTGCGCGATCACTTCGTGCACGACACCGGTGCCTACACGCCGTACGGCATCGTGGTGCCGATCATCACGTCGACCCAGCTGCCCGGTCCCTACCGCCTGACGAACTACACGGTGGAGTTCGAGGTCGCCTACACGAACAAGGCGGCGGTGTCGCCCTATCGCGGTGCAGGCCGGCCGCACGGCGCCTTCGTCATGGAGCGCACGATCGGGCTGATCGCGCGCGAGCTCGGCCTCGAGCCGGCCGAGGTGCGACGGCGCAACTTCGTCCAGCCCGACGAGTTTCCGTGGGACGTCGGGCTCACGTTCCAGGACGGGGCGCCGACGCGCTACGACAGCGGCGACTATCCGGGCGGGCTCGCGATGGCGGTGGAGATGATCGGCGTCGCCGAGTTTCGGCGCCGCCAGGCGGAGGCGCGCCGCGCCGGACGCTATCTCGGTCTCGGCCTGGCCTGCTACGTCGAGGGCACCGGGATCGGCCCGTACGAGGGCGCCCACGTGCGCGTCGAGCCGAGCGGCAAGGTCCTCGTCGCGACCGGGCTCACGACGCAGGGGCAGGGCCACGGCACGACCTTCGCGCAGATCGCCGCCGACGCGCTCGGCTGCAGCCCGGCCGACGTGTCGATCGTCACCGGCGATACCACCAAGTTCAACTGGGGCGCCGGGACGTACGCCAGCCGTGGCCTCGTGACCAGCGGCAACGCGATCCATCGCGCCGCGCTCGCCGTGCGCGACAAGGCGCTGCGGCTGGCGGCGAGCCTGCTCGAGGCGTCGCCGCACGACCTCGAGCTGGCCGACGGGCGCGTGCGCGTGAAGGGCGCGCCCGGCAAGGAGCTGACGCTCGGGGCACTCGCGACCGTCGCGAACCCGATCCGCTACGCGTACGGCAAGGGCGCGGCCGAGGCGGCGCTGCGGCTCGTGAAGCCGCGCGAGGGCGCCGTGCTGCGCGACGACGAGGCGCCGGGGCTCGAGGCGCGCGACTACTACGCGCCGCCGCAATCCACCTTCGCCAGCGGGTGCCACGCCGCGATCGTCGAGGTGGACGTCGACACCGGGAACCTGACGTTCCTGCGCTACGTGGTCCAGCACGACTGCGGGACCGTGGTGAACCCGATGATCGTGGAAGGACAGATCCGCGGCGGAGTCGCGCAGGGCATCGGCGGCTCGTTCTACGAGCGCATCGTCTACGACGACTCGGGGCAGCCGCTCACGGTCACCTTCATGGACTTCCTGATGCCGACCGCGCTCGAGATCCCCGAGATCGAGATCTGTCACATCGAGACGCCGTCGCCGCTGAACGCGCTCGGGATCAAGGGCGTCGGCGAGGCCGGCGCGATCCCCGTGCCGGCGCTCGTCGCGGAGGCGATCGACGACGCGCTCGCCCCGCTCGGCGTGCGGGTGCGCGAGATGCCGCTCGACCCGGACCGGCTCCGCACCTTGATCGCGAATGCGCGCGCCGGTCGCTGACCTGGCGCCTCGGCGCCCGTGAGCGGTCGGCCGGCGGCGATCGCGTGACCCTCGCCGCATCGTCGACGCTCGCCGAGCTCGTGATGCTCGGGGCCAACGTCGTCTACGGCACGTCGTATGTTGTGGCGCGGGTGACGCTCGACAGCATCCCCCCCGCCTTGCTCGCGTTCCTGCGGCTCGTCACCGCCGCGCTGATCCTGGCGATGTTTTCCCGGCGTCAGCCCGCGGAGAAGTTCTCGCGCGAGGATCAGTGGGCGATCGCGTGGATGGGAATCGTCGGTTTCGCCGGCGCGTACATCTGCTCGAACTGGGGGATCGCGCACTCCACGGCCACGAACGGCGCGCTCCTGATCACGGTCGAGCCGATCGCGATGATCCTTCTGAGCCCGTGGTATCTCGGCGAGCGGCTGTCCCGGCGCGGGGCCGTGGGTGCCGCGCTCACGATCGTCGGAACCGTGGTCCTGGTGGTCAACGGCATCCCGGGCCTGACGGAGAAGATCGTGCCCCACTGGGCGGGTGATCTCGTCCTGGTGCTGGCCGGGGTCGCATACGCGTCCTACTCGCTACTGGGGCGCCGGGTGCTCGAGCGTCACGCGCCGCTGCCCGTGACGACGCGCTCGCTCGTCTGGGGCGCCGCGGCGCTCATGCCGCTCGCCGCGCTCGAGTGGGCTTCGGGGGCCCGGCCGGTCTGGACCGGGCAAGCCCTGGCCGGCGCTCTCTATCTGGCCGTCGTCATCACGGCGCTCGGGTACGTCGTCTGGAACTGGGCGCTCGCTCGGGTCCCGGCCCCCCGGGCCGCGGTCTTTCTGAACGTCCAGCCGATCGTGGGGGCGCTGCTGGGGCCCTTGCTGCTGGGCGAGCCATTCACGATCTTCACGGCGCTCGGCGGGGCCCTGGTGGTCACCGGTCTCGCCGTCGCATTCTGGCCCGGAGGCCCGTAACGGTATACTCAAGGCGATGCCCGAGGCCCGCCGCTATCAGGTTCAGAACGAAGCCGCCAACCGACTGATCTCCGAGCTGCTCGAGGTCGAGGGCGTACCGCCCGAGCGCCGCGGCTATTTCCAGCAGTTACTGACCACGGCGCTCAAGCTGCACGAGGACGGCGCGGGGACCGGCGACCTCAAGATCACGAACACCGCGTTCAAAGAGCTGCGCTACGCGTATAAGGTCTTCGCCCCCTACGCCAGCGTCCGCAAGGTTACGGTCTTCGGCTCCGCCCGGGCGGCGTCGAGCGAGGCCGCCATGGCGAGCGCCTTGCTGTTCGGGCGACGGATGACCGAAGCGGGCTGGATGGTCGTCACGGGCGCCGGTGCCGGCATCATGGGCGCGGCGCAGCAAGGGGCAGGCGGCGAGCGGAGCTTCGGCCTGAACATCCGGTTGCCGTTCGAGCAGGAGGCGAATCCGTGGATCGCCTCCGACCCCAAGCTGATCACCTTCAAGTATTTCTTCACCCGCAAGCTGTTTCTGGTCAAAGAAGCAAGCGGTGTGGCGCTGTTCCCGGGCGGCTTCGGGACGATGGATGAGACCTTCGAGCTGCTCACGCTGATGCAGACGGGGAAGTCGGCGCTCGTACCCGTGGTGCTGGTCGAGTCCGGGCCCAAGCCCTACTGGCGCATCTGGAACAGGTGGATCGCCGGAACCCTGGTCGAACGCGGGCTGATCGATCCCGAGGACACCTCGTTGTTTCGCATCGTCGACACGCCCGCCGAGGCCGAAGCCGAGATCACCGGCTTCTACCGCGTCTACCACTCGTCGAGGATCGTTGGCGACAACCTGGTCTTCCGGCTCAACCGGTCGATCCAGGCGGCGCAGCTCGCCGCTATCCAGGACAAGTTCGCCGACATCCTGAAAGGGCAGGCCCGGCTCGCGCCGGGGCCCGTGCCCCAGGAGCTCAACGAGTTCCCTGAGCTTGCCCGGCTGATCTTGCCCTTCGACCACCGCTCGTTCGGCCGTCTGCGGCAGCTGATCGACTTCGTCAACCAGCTCTAAGCAGCCGGCCCGCCTCGCGATTTTCGGCTTTCACGTCCGCTCGGCCGTGGTGTCTCAGTAGTGCGGGAGGGACATATGGCGCACGGTGAGCGGTCCGAATCTGGATTCCTCGTTCTGGCAGATATTTCAGGGTTTACGGCCTTTGTCACTGCGACCGAGCTCGAGCACGGCGCCGAGGTCACCGGCGTCCTCCTCGACGGGGTCATGGCAGCCCTCGCACCCCCTTTCGAGATCCAGGAGCTGGAAGGCGATGCGGTCTTCGCGCTCGCGCCAGACGACGCTCGCGAAGCGCGGGATCGGGCGCTACTGGAGGCGTTCGACCGGGCGTTCGCGGCCTTCAGCGAGCGCCAGCAGGAGATCGCGCTCGACATGAGCTGCTCGTGCCGCGCATGCCGCGGTGTGCTCGGGCTGAGCCTCAAGCTGATCGTTCATCACGGGAGCTTCATGCGACAGATGGTGCGCGGCAAGTCGCGCGTGGCGGGCCCCGACATCATCCTCGCGCACCGGTTCCTCAAAAATGACGTCGAGCCGCGGACCTACGTGCTGTTCACTGATGCGGCGGTCGAGCGCCTCGGCATCGACCCGGATGCAGCCGGCATGGTGCGCTACACGGGCAAGTACGCCCACTTCGACGATCGCGATTACTTCGTGGCCGCGCTCGATCGCTTCGGGCGGCGCGGCGAGGGCGTGAGCTCCGAGATGCTACTCGGGCTCCGGTCGCTCCTGGGTGAGCTGACACTCGGTGCAGACCCACGTGCGGAGGACGATCTTCGTTCGGTCGTCGCGGCGTAGAATCCACGGAATCAACGCCAGGCGATTGCAGTTGGGACAGCGCTCGGGCTTGGCGTTGGGCGGAAGGCTCGAGGGGAGCCAGGGGATCTTGGCGGGCATCGGACCCGATCATAACAGGTGGCGCGCCGTCCCAGTACAATAGGGGCCATGAGACGCCTGCGCGTCGCCCTGGGGCAGATCAACCCCACGGTTGGCGACTTCGACGGCAACGTCCGGATGATCGTGGACGCGATCGAGCGGGCGCGCGGGCTCGGCGCCTCGCTCGTCGCGTTCCCCGAGCTCGCGATCACCGGCTACCCGCCCGAGGATCTCCTGTTCAAGCCTGCCTTCATCGAGGCGAACCTGCGCGCGCTCGACGAAGTGACGCGCGCCACGCGCGGGCTCGCGGTGGTCGTGGGCTTCGTCGACAAGCGCGACGACATCTTCAACGCCGCGGCGGTGCTGCACGACGGCGTCCGCGCTGGGGTCTATCACAAGCAGTACCTGCCCAACTACGGCGTCTTCGACGAGAACCGCTATTTCCAGGCCGGCACCGAGTCGCCGGTGTTCGTCGCCGGCGACACGACGTTCGCGGTGAACGTGTGCGAGGACATCTGGTATCCCGGCGGACCGACGGCGGTGCAGGCACTTGCGGGCGCCGAGCTCATCGTCAACATCAACGGCTCGCCCTACCACGCTGGCAAGGCCCGCTTTCGCGATCAGCTCGTGTCGACGCGCGCCGCTGACGACCTGGTCTGCATCGCCTACGTCAACACGGTCGGTGGGCAGGACGAGCTCGTGTTCGACGGCGCCAGCCTGATCGTGAACGAGCAGGGCGAGGTCGTCGCGCGTGGGCGGATGTTCGAGGAGGATCTGGTCGTCGCCGATCTCGACCTCGATGCCGTCTTCCGGGCCCGGCTGCGCGACCCGCGACGGCGGAAGGAGAAGCTGGCGGGCCGCGACACCTCCGCGCGCGTGAGCCTGCCGCCTCTGCCGGCGCCGGAGGCGCCCATCACGCCTCCGGACGTGCCGGTGCCCGGCCCCGTTGAGGAGGTGTTCGGCGCACTGGTCCTCGGCACGCGCGACTACGTGCGGAAGAACGGGTTCAAGCGCGTCGTGATCGGGCTGTCGGGCGGGATCGACTCGTCGCTGGTCGCTGCGGTGGCTGTCGAGGCCCTGGGCCGGGAGAACGTGGCCGGCGTCGGCATGCCGTCGGTGTACTCGTCGGCCGGGACGCGTCGCGACGCACGGCTCCTGGCCAAGAACCTCGGCATCGAGTTCCTCACGATCCCGATCACGTCGGCGCTCCAGGCCTACAAGCGCACCCTGGCGAAGGTGTTCAAAGGGATGAAGGAGGACGTCACCGAGGAGAATCTACAAGCCCGGATCCGGGGCAACCTCCTCATGGCGCTCTCGAACAAGTTCGGCTGGCTCGTGCTCACCACCGGTAACAAGAGCGAATACAGCGTCGGCTACACCACGCTCTACGGCGACATGGCCGGAGGGTTCGCGGTCATCAAGGACGTGCCGAAGATGCTGGTCTACGAGCTCGCCCGCCACGTCAATGCGCGGGCGGGCCGTCCGGTCATCCCGGAGTCGGTGTTCACGCGGGCACCGTCAGCCGAGCTCCGCCCGAACCAGACCGACCAGGACACGCTGCCGCCGTACGAGATCCTCGACCAGATCGTCCAGGGCTACGTCGAGGAGAACCTGGGCGTCAACGACCTCATCGCCCGCGGGTTCGCGTCCGACGTCGTACGGCGGGTCGTCTCGATGGTCGACATCAACGAATACAAGCGCCGCCAGGCTCCGATCGGGGTCAAGAGCACTCCTCGCGCCTTCGGCCGCGACTGGCGCCCGCCGATCGTCAACCGCTTCCGCGAGTGGTAGCTCCCGGCCGGCCGCCGCCGGCGATGTCTGTCACGACTCGACCAGCGTCGCCGCGCGCTCGACGTCGGCCGGCGCCTGGGCCCGCTGCGCCCGCCGTCCGAGAAACAGGACGAACGGGATGACCGCGACGAAGATCCACGCCAGCCGCCAGAAGTTGTCGATGAACGACAGCGCCATCGCCTCGCGCCGTACGATCGCGTAGAGCTGCGCCCACGCCTGCTGCTCGGCGGTAACCGCGTCGGCGCCGCGCGCCACGAACATCTCCGTCAACTTCTGCACGCGCTCCCACACGTCCGGATCGTAGGGGCTCATGTGCGCCGCCAGCCGCACCTGGTGCACCTGGCTGCCGCGCGCCAGCAACGTCGACATCGCCGCGATGCCGATGCTGCCCGCGATGGTCCGTGTGAAGTTGAACAGCCCCGACGCGTGGCCGAGCTCACGCGCCGGCACGGCGCTGAGTGCGACCGTCGACATCGGCACGAAGGTGAAGCCGATGCCGAAACCCTGGACGAGGCGCGGCAGCGTGATCTGCCAGTAGCTCGCGTCCAGCGAGAGGGTGGCCATGAGGTACATGGCGTAGGCGTTCAGCGCGCAGCCGAACACGATCATCCAGCGCGGGTCGGTGCGGGTCATGAGCGCGCCGGCGATGGGCATCGTGACGAGGGTGGAGATGCCGCCGGGCGTCAGTACCATCCCAGCGAGCATCGCCGTGTAGCCCATCAGGATCTGCGTGTAGAGCGGCGAGAGCACCATGATCCCGTAGAAGGCGATGCTGATGACGAACATGGCTGCCGTCGCCACCGCGAAGGTCGGATGCCGGAGTACGCGCAGGTCGATCACCGGCTCTTCGGCGCGTAGCTCGCGCACGACCAGCCCGATGAGCGCGACGGCCGCCACCACCGAGAGGCTCACGATCATCGACGACTCGAACCAGTCCTCGCGCTGGCCGCGATCGAGCACGAACTGCAGCGCGGAGACGCCCACGACGAGCAGGACGAGGCCGGCCACGTCCACGCGCCGCACGGCGCGGCGTTCGGTCGTCGAGTCGGGGACGAAGAGCCACGCCATCACCACCGCAGCGACGCCGACGGGCACGTTGATGTAGAAGACCCAGCGCCAGCTCCAGTTGTCGGTGATCCAGCCGCCGAGCGTGGGGCCGATGATCGGCGCGAACATGATGCCGATCCCCCAGATGGCCATTGCCATCCCGCGCTGGCTCCCCGGGAACGTTTCCATCATCGTCGCCTGCGAGAGCGGGACGAGCGGCCCGCCGGCGAGGCCCTGGAGGAATCGCATGAGGACGATGACGATCAGGCTGGGCGCCGCCCCACACACGGCCGACGTAATCGTGAACGCCACCGTGGCGATGATGAAGAGCCGCTTGCGGCCGAGCAGGTCCGTCAGCCATCCGGAGACGGGCAGGCTGATGGCGTTGGCGACGAGGAACGACGTGAGCACCCAGGTGATCTCGTCGACGCCGGCGGAGAGCGTGCCGCGCATGTGGTCGAGCGCGACGTTGGCGATGGTCATGTCGAGCATGACCAGGAACGTGGTCATCATCGTCGTGACGGCGACGATGGCCCTCTGAACGCCCGGTCTCATGCGACTACCGCAATTCGATGACGGGGACGACCGACATGCCGGGCACGAGCAGCGCGTGGCCGTTCTGCCCCGGCTCGAGCACGAGCTTCACGGGGATGCGCTGGACGACCTTCACGAAGTTGCCTGAGGCGTTCTCGGCCGGCAGGAGCGAGAAGCGCGAGCCGGTGCCGCTCTGGATCGAATCCACGCGCGCGCGGAGCGCGAGCCCCGGATGCGTGTCCACCGTGATCGAGGCGCGCTGCCCCGGCCGCACGTGGGTGAGCTGCGTCTCTTTGTAGTTCGCGATCACCCAGACGTTGGCGACGTCGACCACGGCGAGCAAGAGCTGCCCGGGCTGCACGACCTGCCCCAGCTCGACCGTCCTCCGCGTCACCCGGCCGCCCACCGGCGCGGTGAGCGTCGTGTACTCGAGGTTCAGCTCGGCCTCTCTCAGGTTGGCGCGCGCCTCGGCCACCTGCGCCTGAGCGCTGACCGCCTCCGCGCTGCGCATCGGCACCTCGCCGCGGCGGCTCCTGGCGTGGCGGAGCGTCGCATCGGACTCCTGGCTCTGCCGGGCCGCCTGGGCGAGCACGACTTCCTGTGTGGCCACCTCTGCCTCCGCCTGCGCCACCTCGGCGCGCGCGGAATCGAGGCGCTGCCGGGCCGCCTCGACACTAGCCGCGGTGGACTTGAATACGCTCTCGGTGTGATCGAACTCCTGCCGGGCGATCAAGGTGCGCTCGAGCAGCTCGCGGGACCGCCCGCGATCCAGGCCGGCGCGCTCGTGCTCCGCCTCGCGCGCGGTGACTTCGGCCTGCGCCGCCTGCACGGCGGCGCGCCGTGCGCGGAGCCGGCTCTTGCGCTCGTCGAGAGCCCGCCGCGCGCTGTCGATGCCGAGCACGGACCGTTCGGCCGCCGCCTGAGCGACGGCGACCTGGCTGGCCGTGCCCTCGTCCGCCATGGGCACGCCGGCGGTGGCCATGGAGAGCCGGCCCTCCGCCGACGCCAGCGCCGCGCGCGCCTGCTCGACTTTCACCTCGAAGTCCCGCGGGTCCAGGCGCGCGAGCGCTGCCCCGGCCGTCACGATCTCGTTGTCGCGTACCAGGAGCTGCAGGACGGTGCCGCGGACGCGCGCGCTCACCGGCGACACATGCGCCTCGACGAACGCGTCGTCGGTGGAGATGTGGCGATCCCAGTAGCGCCACTGGTGCACGCCCCAGGCGCCGGCGCCCAGCGCGGCAAGGACGATGACGGCGAGGATCACCTGGCGCCGTCGCCGTCGCGGGGGGCGCGGGATCGATGACAGGACGGACTCGATGCGGCTCATGCCCGGCTCAGCGCGGCTCGCGCGTTGGCGAAGAGCTGCACCGAGTAGCGATACCGCTCCGGGTGGTAGCGGACGACTGCCGCGATGACGGCGCGATCCGTGTCCGTGTAATAGGTGCGGTCGACCTTGAGGACGGGAGCGCGCACCTTGAGGCCGAGATGGCCCGCCACGCGGCGGTCGGCCAGCGCGGCTTCGATCGTCTGGTCGGCGCGCTCGATGGGCCGCCCGAGCTTGCCTTCGATCACCGCGACGAGCGAGGCCTGCGCGTTGGCGTCGGCCTCGTTGATCAGATCGCCGACATCCGGGGGACAGTAGAGCTCCGCGTGGGCGAACGGCTCACCGCCGAGCGACACCGCGGCCTCGAGGCGTGTGACGGGCGTCCCGACCGGCACGTCGAGCGCCTCGGCCACCGACGGGGGGGCGGGGACGGCCTCCTTCGCGAGGATCCTGTGCGTCAGGGGCGCACTGTAGGACGCGAGGTCGTCGAGGGATCCAATGAGCTTCAGCGACTTGACCGTCTCGCCGGGTGCGTTGACGAACGTGCCGACCCCCTGGCGCCGAGCGATGAGGCCGCTGGTGAGAAGGGCGTCGAGCGCGTGGCGGACGGTGATCCGGCTGACCCCGTAGCTCTCGCACAGCCGCTGCTCTGTGGGGAGCGGCGCGCCGGCAGGGAACTCGTTGGCGCGGATTCGGGCGCGAAGGTCCTGCTCGAGCTGATAGTAGAGGGGCACGGGGGAGCCGGGCTTGAGCTTCACTGTGGGAAAGATACTGTTGTTATGACGACGTGTCAACAGGTGGAGCTGGGTTAGGGTGAGCGCCGAGGCCGCCGCCGATACGCATCTCGATCGTCGCGTGGCGTTGTTCGAGCGCTTCGGCGGACCCGAGGTCGGCGCGCTGGCGCGCCGGAGGTTCCTCGAGAGCCAGGGCCACACGGATCCTGCGTCAGTCGAGGCGTGGCTGCGCCTGGCGTTTCCGCTCTACACGCGAACGCGGCGCGACCCCGACGTGGCGAAGCGCGCGGTGCGTAGCCCCGACGTCACGCACTGGTTCACGCGGCCGGGCGGGGAGGGACACACGTTCAACTTCTTGTCCCAGCTCTCACGCGTGCGGTGTCCGACCCTCGTGCTCGGCGGGGAAGACGATCCGATGACGCCGATCGAATGTCAGGCCGATATCGCGGCCGCGCTGCCGGCGCATCTGGTTCGTTTCGAGCGCTTCGCCGGGTGTGGCCACGCCGTCGTCCCGGATGCGCCGGAGCGGGCGATGGCGCTGATCCGGGCGTTCATCGCGCGCTGAATCGACTCACCGCGGTGTTCGCCTGAACTCTCCGGGACGAATGCCCATCACTTCTTTGAACGCACGCGACAGGTTCGCGGCGCCGCTGTCGCCGACCTGATGGGCGACATCGTCCATCTTCGTGTCGGTATCTTTCAGAAGGCGGCACGCGACGGCGATCCGCAGTCGGGTGTAGTACGGTGCCGCTGCCAAGCCAAACGTGTGGCGGAAGAGGCGACTGAGATGATCCTCGGAGACGCCGACTCTTGCGGCAATCTCATCGAGCGTTAGTGGATCACGGCAATGGCTGACCATCAGTTGGACTGCCGCCATGACAGGTCGAGGCAGCTCGGCCGGCAGCATCACGCGGTTGCCGAGCCCCTCCCGGACGCGACCAAGCACGAGATCAAGGCGATTCGGGAGCGCGAGGAGTTCTGGACTCACTGATCGGTCATCGCTGACCCACACCACGGTCGCGCCCGGAAAGCGGACTGGCAGACCGGCAAGTGCGGCGACGCTCGACGGGTTGGGTGCATGAAGCACCAGGAGCAGCGCCGGAAAGTGTGACGCTGTCGCGGCCTGGATGCTCATCGTCGTCACGCGGACGTGTGAGTCTAATGCGAGCTGCAGAGGAACGAGAGCCGCAGGATCATCGCTGACGAGCAGTACACCGGGCCGCGCCATTGGCACCGCGAAGGCTCCGCTGAATGGTCGCGCCGAACTCGCCGGACTCCCATGGCTTCGTGACGTAGTCGGTCGCGCCCAGCTTGATGCACTCGACCACTGTCGCGATTTCGCGCACTGCGCTCATCACAATCACCGGTGGCCGGGCGCGGCCAGCACTCAACCGCCTGAGAACATCTTCCCCGCTCATGTCCGGCATCCGGAGGTCGAGCAGAATGATGTCGACATGACGGTGGGCAATGAGCTCCAGCGCTTCAGTGCCACCCGTGGCGGTCAGGATGTGGAAGTCATCCTCTAACTCGAGACGAACGTGCGGCCCCGTGAACTTTAGCTCGGGGCTCTTTGTGCATGAGAAGACGGACCTGGAGATTCCCGACGTGATCCCGATCGTGATTCAACGGACCTATCAGCCTGGCGACGGCGCGGTGCGAGACTTCGGAGTTGGCACCAACCATCCATACGACATGACGCTCGCAAGAGTCGGCGCGTCGTACTTTGGCTGGCAGGAGGCGAATTTGTTCCTGCCGGACGGGGGCCGAATTCACTTTCAGCTGATTCAGCCTGGACCGAACTGGCCGTTGGATTGGGCGTGGGAGCACCGGGAGACCCCGACAGCGTTCTTCAAGGCGCGCTTGGCCATGGACCCGGCCAGCCTGCTGATGCATGAGACGTTGCGCGATGGAACGAAGTATCTGTTCGAGGGGCACACTGGACGGCTGCTGGAGCAGCGCGATCGCTACGGCAATCGACTCATCATCTCCCGCGATCAAACGTCGGGGCCAGAAGACCCGATGGGCGCTCTGATCACGCGGGTGACGTCGCCGAACGGTCGGACCGTGGATTTCGTCTACGACAACGACAACCGGATCGGCCAGGTGATCGATCAGCTTGGGCGGACGGTGACGTACAACTACGACGCCAGCAGTCGTTTAGTCAAAGTGACGGACGCGGCGGGCCAGGCGACCGAGTACACCTACGATGCGGCCGGGCGGATGGCGACGATCAAGGACCCGCGCGGGATCGTATGGCTCACGAACGAGTACTACACGACGGGGCCGGACACCGGGAGGGTGAAGAAGCAGACGCTGGCCAATCCGAGTTTGACCTACCAGCTGGCGTACACCAACGACGCCCAACTCACTGCCCCCACGTGCCAACGGCTCGTCGATGCCCGGCCCATTCAAATAGCCCGTCGCCGTCGAGCCGACAATGTCACGCACCATATCTAGTCCATCGTATTGGAACTGGGTCGTCGTGCCGTCAATCGTCTTGGCCGACCGCCGGCCGAGGACGTCGTAGCTGAAGGTCGCGGCCGTGGTCGGGGTCGAGAGCGCGGTGAGCCGATTCCGGCTGTCCCAGTTCAGCGCAGTATGTCGGTGCCTTGTGTGATGCTCGTGAGATTGCCGTTGTCGTCGTAGGTCAGTACCTGACTCCCGAGTGCCGTCTGCCGTGAACGAGGCGATCTGACTCCCCTGCTGTAACTGCGTAAGGCGACTTGCCGCGTCCCACGTGTAGGTCACGCGTGCCTGCCCCGGCACCTCCATCCAGAGCCGCCGCCCGAGCGTGTCGTATCCCCGGTCCGCGGGATTCGTCGGGTTGTCGTAACGGACCACGCCCAGCGCCGTCGTCTCCGTCGTGAGGCGATCGAGCACGTCCCACGCATTCGTGATCGTCCCGCCGACCGAGTCGACGATCTGCGTCAGTCGGTTGCCCGCATCCCATGTCCGAGTAGCCGTGTAGCCCACCCCGGTCGTCCCCGTCAGCCGATTCAGCCCGTCGTAGCTGAACGTCGTTGCCTGATTCTTTCGGTCCGTGTGCTGCGTGAGGTTGCCGTTGCCGTCGTACTGGAACGTTTCCGACTTGCCAAGCGGATCCGTCCGCTGCTGCATCCGGTCCAGGACGTCATAGGGCGTAAGTGGTCGTGTTGCCTTTCGCGTCCTTCACTGTCAGCAGATTGCCGTTCGGGTCGTAGGCAAAGCGGGTCACCCCGCTGTCGGCGTTGGCGAGGGCCGTCGGCTGATTGAGCGCTGTGTAGGTGTAGGACATGGGTTTTCACCGCAGTCGAGTGCCACAGCGCAGATCGAATCTCCAGGACTGAAGCCGTCACGATTGCGCAGGGAGAGGCACGTCGAATCGGCTACAGCTTCGATCCCATCGTGATTAGAGCGGACGAGGGGAATACCGCTTGGCACGCCTACGTCCGTGATCTCGAGAAAGCTGATCCGCAAGCGCTGAAAAACACGGGTGTGGCGACGATACTGGAGCAACTGCGAACCAAAACGTACTGGGCCGTTGGCTTGTCTCCGAGAGCTCGGCCAGGCTTCGACCTCTTCGACGGCACGGTGTGGGTCTTTGTGGACGCTCGGTCTGGAGCAGTTCTCGGTCAGCTCGGAAACCGCGCCGCCAAACCTTAGCCCGTTTCTGGCCTCATTTACATCGGGTGTCGGATTGGGCGCGGTGTTCGTCCGTTAGATCTCGGCTATAGCGTTTGCGTCAACCAGCACGCCTTCCACCCGCGTGGCCCTGCAATCACGTATACGTGCGCGACGATGGGCCAGAGCTCCGCCTCTCCGGCTCCAGATACCCCGACCGGCTGGGCGCCCGCCGTGGAACGCTACCTCGAGGCGCTACGCGTAACGCACTACGCGGCCGATACTGTGCACGTCCGCATGCTCTACCTCAAGTACTTCATTGCGTGGGCAACAGCCCATCGCATCACCACGCCGGCGGACCTCACGCGTGCCGACGTGACGCGCTATCAGCGCTGGCTCTACGACTATCGCAAGCGGACCGGCGGACCGCTCAGCGTGTGGAGCCAGCACGGGCGGCTCGTCGCGGTGAAGGCGCTGTTTCGCTGGCTGGCCAAGCAGCGCGCGCTCACGACGAACCCCACGGACGAGCTGGAGCTGCCGCGGGTGATTGCGCAGCGACTGCCGTACCCGCTCACCGAAGGCGAGATGACACGGGTTCTCACCATCGCCGACCCTAAGACGGCCATTGGGTTGCGCGACCGTGCACTCTTGGAGACCGGCTACTCCACCGGGCTGCGACGGATGGAGCTGATCCGGCTACGGCTCTACGATCTCGATTTCGCCAGGGGGGTGCTGGCCGTCCGTGAGGGCAAGGGCCGGAAGGATCGTGTTGTTCCAATCGGCGAGCAAGCGATTGCCTGGCTCGAAAGGTATCTCAACGAGGTCCGACCCGAGTTCGTTGTCGAACCCGATGAGGGCACGGTCTTCCTCACCCGGCGAGGCCGACCCTTTCATCCCAACAACCTCTCGCGGTTGACCCGAGACTACTTGGTCGCCGCGGGAGTTGCGAAGCGCGGGGCGTGTCACCTACTGCGTCACACGATGGCGACGGCGATGCTGGAACACGGCGCTGACGTCCGCGTGATCCAGGAGATCCTGGGTCACGCACGGCTGACGACGACACAGCTCTACACGCGGGTGTCAATTCGGTTGCTCAAGGCCGTCCACACCGCGACCCACCCGGCTGCGGCCGTAGCAGGCCGGGCGACGCCGCCGACGGCGACCGCGGCCTCGCCAACGAACGGTCAGCCGGTTACGACGGAAATTCTCGAACTGGGCGTCGGCGGCAGCGTCACTCCCGACCGATCCAGTACGTTGGGCGCCGCTTGAGATTCATGACCGCGAGAATCCGAAGGCTGGTCGGCTGAATTGTATAGAGAAGCGCGTACGGAAAGCGTCGGAGGAGGCGACGGCGAACCAAGCCACGAAGAATCAGCCCGGCCTCAGGGTTCTTTTGAATGGCACGTAAACACCGATCTACCTCCCGGAGGAAGGAGGACCCGAGGCCTAGTTTCTCGAGGTCGTAATACTGCGCTACGTCGTTCAGCTCACGAACGGCGAGCCGGTGAAACTCGAGTCGGGCCATTCATTTGAGCTTGGCCCGTGCGTCCCGAAGCACATCGGCCGCGGGTCGGCCCGGCGCTGACTCCCAGTCGGCATCGCGGCGCTCAGCCTCTTCGGCCCATAGGCGGTCGTTCTCGTCGTCCGACAGGGTCTCCAGGCTTGCCAGCAGTTTCTCGGCCAACCGAGCCCGGTCCTTGGGATCGAGTTGAAGGGCCTGGGCCTCGATTTCTTCGACGCTCATGCCCGCTATTCTAGCATCACCTACCTGTCGTATTTTCACGATGAGCTCAGCGTGACTATCGGGCGCGGTACTGATCTGCTCCCCGACCCACTAGACAGATGGAGGTGTGAGTTCGCCGCTCGCTGAAGCCAGCGCCCAATACAGCACGGGGCCTGTCACGTGCTGCGCCACACGATGGCCACGGCGATGGGGGAGGACGGCGCCGACATCCGCGTGTTCCAGGAGATCTCGAGCCACGCACGCCTGACGACCACGCAGTTCTACGCGCGAGTCGCGATCCGTCTGTTCAAGGCTGCCCACACCGCGATCCATCCGGCCTCGAAGCCGTCGAATCCGCGTGAGGCGCTACGAGGAGACACGGGACCCGCTATTCTTCGAACTGCGACCGTGGTATCCCGCTTTGCCGGATGATCGACAGAAGCGTGCCGATCGCCAGCTCGCGGTGGTCTGGAACGGGAACCGTGACGCTGTCCGTGTCGGTCCGGCGCTGCATGACGATATGGCTTCCACGCCGGCGCACCTCGAGGAACCCGTGATCTTGAAGAATGCGACACGCCTCGCGTCCTGACAGGACGCGAAGTCTACCCATGCTTCGCTTCGATCCTCGTTACGAAGACTTCCGTCTTGAGCCGCCGCTTGATCTCTTCTGGGTCGGCGCACTCGAGGAATAGCTCGATCGCCTCTCGTAGGTTGGCGGTCGCCTCTTCGACCGTTGCCCCCTGACTGGCCACGTCCAGCTCCGGGCAGAGCGCGGCATACAGATCTCGCTCCTTCTCGATGATCCCCGTGTACACCGTCGTGGCCATTCGACCCCTCCCGCCGCGGCCCGCAGGGGCCCGCCGCACCCTTCGATAGTACGCCGGAGGCGGGAACATGTGGCCTTGGGAAATGACTCCGCCCGAGACGGATGGGATCGCCAGGGGCGAAGTCTTCCCTGGGCGGTGTCAGGTGGATCTCGCCTTGGCGACTCGGGCGGCGTAGCGGTCGGAACTGATTTTCCCGCCAAGCTCGCGATCAGCGCTACTACCGGGCGCGGTACTACGACCCTCACTTCCCGCGGTTCATCCGCGGATCCGATAGATCTACTGTATCCATGTGTATTTACAGTGATTACAATGTAGGGTAGTTAGCATGAGACCTAAACCGCGCAACAGGACCAGACGAGCCGGAACGGCTCGAACCACCGGCAGATCTAAGACGATCCGGCCGGAGTCTCGGCTTCTGACCACGATGCGGCTTCGGGAATCACTGCGGCGCGAGCTCGAGGCGACGGCCGCTCGCAGTCGCCGGTCGGTGGCCGATGTCACGCAAGAGCTCCTGGACGAGGCGCTCCGCATGCGGCAGTGCCCAGGCATTTACTTTTCCAACGAGCCGAGCGGGCGGACGGCGAAGATCGGCGGCAGCGGGCTCGGAGTATGGGAAGTCGTGCGCGACTTCAGCCGGAACCAGAATGTCGGCCAGCTTCGAAAGGCCTTTCCGCAGCTCTCGCAGGCCCAGGTCACGGCCGCGCTGATGTACTACGCCCGGTACCGGACCGAGGTTCAGGCGCAGATCGACGCGAATGCCGCGCTCACGCCGGAGGCAGTCGAGAAGGAGCATCCCGGGCTCGTGCGCCTCACTCGGTGAAGGTCTATCTCGATGAGGATCTGTCGCCGGGTATTGCTGTCCTTCTCCGGCGGCGCGGCGTAGACGCGACGAGCGCTCACGAGGTCGGCAACAGCCAGCTGGCCGACGGCGCCCAGCTCCACTACGCCACGCGCGAAGACCGCGCGGTCGTGACCAGGAACGTCGTCGACTTTCTCGTACTCGCTCGCGACGCCGTCGCAGCCAATACAGCGCACGCCGGCATCATATTGATCCCATCGAGCTTTCGGGGAGACGAGCATCGAGCGATGGCCGACGCCGTTGTCCATGCGCTGAAGCCGTACCCCAAGGGGTTGGACGGCGTCGTCCTCTACGTCACACGGCGTCAGCGCTAGACGACTGAGCGTGCTGCGCGATCAGTAGACCGTAAACTCCACCAGATTGTCGTCCGGATCGCGGAAGTACACGCTGGTCGACGTCCCGCGCGCACACGAGCGCGGTCCCGGCCCGGCCTCCGGCTTGATCCCGTTCTTCTTCAGGAGCGCGAGGATCTCGTCAACCGTGCCGTCCCACTCGAGACAAAAGTCGGCCCCGCCGATCGACGGCCGGCGCGCACCGAGATAGCCGGCACGGTCGGGATCCTGCGGGCCATGAACGTTGATCTTCTGCGCGTCGTTGATCCGGATCGTGGCCATGTCCGGCCGGTTCGGCCGCTTCTCCCAGGCTATCTTGAAGCCGAGAGCTTCGTAGAAGCTGAGTGTGCGCTGTAGATCGCCCGCGACGAACACCCAGTGATCGATGCCCTTGATGCCCATGCCGGCTCTCCTACCGGACCCGCGTGTACTTCACGATGCGCCGCGGCCGCCCCCACGCGCCGGGCCGCACCACGTACAGATCGCCGCGCGAGTCGCCCCAGATGCTGTGACAGGAGCGAAAGCTCGGATCGCCCCACTGCGCCAGCCGCTGGCCCTCGAGCGTCACCACGCTGACCAGGCCGCCGTTGTGCTCGGGGATGTAGACGATGTCGTCGGCGTCGACGTAGAACGTCGCCGGGCCGATCAGCTTGGTCGGCCAGATCTCGAGGAGCTTGCCGTCCTGGTCGAAGACCTGCACGCGGTCGTTCTCGCGATCGCACACGAGCACGCGCCCGCGCCGGTCGATCCACACGCCGTGCGGCAGGTTGAACTGGCCCGGGCCGGTGCCCGGCTCGCCCCACGAGAAGAGATACGTGCCGTCCGCGGCGAACTTGTGCACGCGCGCGTTGCCGTACCCGTCGGTCATGAACATCTCGCCCGAGGCTGTCAGCGCGATGTCGGTCGGCAGGTTGAAGGGCCCGCCGCCGTGAGTGACATTGCGGTACGCGACCGAGCTGAAATCCTTCGGATCGACGCCGGTGTCCGAACGATGGCCGCGCGTGCCGATCGTGCGCAAGAGCGTGCCGCTTGTGCTGAAGTAGAACATCTGCGCGTGGTCGCGGTCGACGATCCAGAGGTTGTCCTTCTCGTCGCTGCGGATCGTGTGGGGGAACGCGAACAGCCCGGCGCCCCAGGTCGAGAGCACGTTGCCGTCGCGATCGAACACGATGATCGGATGCTCGGCCGAGCGGTTGAAGCAGTAGACGCGGTCGTGCGAGTCCACGGTGACCGCGGCGACGGGGATGTTCCAGCCCGCGGGAAGCTTCTGCCAGTCGTCGTCGACTTCGTAGGTGTACTTGCCGGTCCCGACGGTCGTGCCCATGGGTGTCCCTCCCGTGGGTCCGAGTCTACCCCGCCACACCCTCCATCTGCAGCGCGTAGAGCCGGCGGTAGAGACCGTCGCGCGCCAGGAGCTCCTCGTGGCGTCCGACCTCGGCGATGCGCCCCTCGTGCACGACCACGATGCGATCGGCGTTGCGCACCGTGGCCAGCCGATGCGCGATGACCAGCACGGTGCGCCCCCGCATCAGCTCGGCCAGCGCCTGCTGGATCATGAACTCGCTCTCGGCGTCCAGATCCGACGTCGCCTCGTCGAGGATCAAGATCGGCGGGTTCTTCAGAAACGCGCGCGCGATCGCGATCCGCTGGCGCTGGCCGCCCGAGAGCCGCACGCCGCGCTCACCCACGAGCGTCTTATAGCCGTCGGGGCAGCCGGCGATGAACTCCTCGGCGTGCGCCTGGCGCGCGGCGCGCGCGACGTCCTCGAACGGCGCGTCCGGCCGGCCGTAGGCGATGTTGTACAGGATCGAGTCGCTGAACAGGAACGTCTCCTGGGTCACGATGCCGATCAGCGCCCGGAGCGACGCCTGGCTCACGTCGCGCAGGTCGTGGCCGTCGATCGTGATCCGCCCGGCACTGACGTCGTGGAAGCGCGGCAGCAGGTCCATCAACGTCGACTTGCCGGCGCCGCTCATGCCCACGAACGCCACGACCTCGCCGCGGGCCACGGTCAGCGAGACGTCGCGCAGGGTGAGCTCTTCGGAGTTCGCGTGCCGGAAGCTGACGTCCTCGAAGACCAGGCGTTCACGGAATCCCTCGAGCACGATCGCGCTCGGCCGATCGGCGACGGCCGGAGCCTGGTCGAGAATCTCGAACACCCGCTCCACGGACGACGTCGACTGCTGCACGGTGTTGACGATGCGCGAAAGCTGCCGGACCGGGCCGTAGAGCAGGGCGACAGCCGCGATGAACGAGAAGAAATCGCCGGGCGTCATCGCGCCGCTGATGACCTGCTGGCCGCCGTACCAGAGGGCGCCCATGATGCCGAGCGCCGCGATCACCTCCATCAGCGGGTCGGTGAGCTCGTCGGTGCGATGGTCCTTGAGCGCCAGCGCGAGGAGCCCGCTGTTGACCCGGTCGAACCGCCGCACCTCGTGCGCCTCGCGGCCGAATGCCTTGACGATCTTCGTGCCCGAGAACACCTCGTGCAGGAGCACGTTGAGCTCGGCGATCTTCTGCTGCGAGCGCTTGTTGATGCGATAGAGCCGCCGGCCGATCGAGCGCACCGCGATGCCGACGAACGGAAAGACCACCAGCGCGATCAGCGCCAGGCGCCAGTCGCGGACGAACATGACCGTGGCGAGTGCCACCACCATCACCGACTGGCGGATCGTCATGACCAGCACCGTCGACGACAGGCGCGCCAGGCGATTCACGTCGGTCACCACGCGCGACATCAGCTCGGCCGTGTGCCGGCTCGTGAAGAACGACAAGGACATCTGCTGCAGGTGCGCGTAGACGTCGCGGCGCAGGCGCGCGATCACGCGCTCGCCCACGGAGGACATCAGATAGGACTGGCCGTAGCGCGCGAGGCCCTTGACGACGTACGCGGCGAGGAACAGGAGGGGGATGAGCTTCAGCATCGTCTCGTCGCGGCGGATGAAGACGCCGTCCATCGCCGGCTTCACGAGCCAGGCGATCGAGGCCTCCATCGCCGCGACCACGATCGCGAGCGCCGCGCCCGTCACCAGAGCCCCCACGTGCGGCCGCAGGTACCTCGCCAGACGGCGATAGAGATCGGTCGGGAGCGTCGTCATGCCGCCTGCGTCTCGACGAGGCGCCGGTAGAGCGCCTCGGTCGCGTCCAGCTTGGCGCGCAGCGAGAAGTGGGCGTCCACGCGCTTGCGGCCGGCGCGCGCCATCGCCTGCGCCCACGTCGGGTCCGCGAGCACGCGGAGCAGCGCGCCGGCCAGCGCCTGGGGATCGCGCGGGGGCACCAGGAGGCCGGTCTCGCCCTCGATCACGAGCTCGGGCATCCCGGCCAGGTCGGTCGCGACGACCGGACGCTCGCAGGCGAGCGCCTCGCGGATCGAGCCGGTGAGGCCGGCGCCCGCGTACGAGGCGTCGACGACCACGTCCGAGGCGGTGAGGATCTGCGGGACGTCCTCGCGGTGGCCCATCACCAGCACGCGCCCGTCGAGCCCACGCTCGCGCGCCTGCGCGCCGAGCTCGGCCACACGCGGCGCCGGCGCGCCGACGAAGAGCAGGCGCGCGCGCGGGGCGGCGGGCGCGATGCGCGCCATCGCGTCGAGCACGTCGCGCCACCCCCGCCAGGAGCGCACGCCGATCTGCGTGATCAGGAAGTGCTCGGCCGACAGGCCGAGCTCTCGGCGGATCGCCTGACCATCGAGACCGGGGTGGAAACGCTCGACGTCGGTGCCCGAGTAGATCACCTCGATCTTCTCGCCGGGCACGCCCGCCATGACCAGATCGCGCTTGATCGACTCGCACACCGCGACGATCGCGTGCACGCGCCGGCTCGTGTAGCCGATGCGCCGCGTGCGCGGCACGCGGAAGCTCACGCCGCGGTTCAGGACCAGGCAGGGCCGCGCGCCCATGAGCCCGGCCAGCATGGCCAAGGTGCGGGCGCGGCCCTTGTGCGCGTGAGCCACTTGGATGTCGCCGGTGCGCACCACCTTCGCGATACGCCACGCCGCGCGCACGTCCCACGCGCGCTCCATCGGGATCGGCGCGTAGCCGACGCCGGCGGCGCGCATTCGCTCCGCCCAGATCTCGCTCGCCGGCGTCGCCACGGTGACCGCGTGGCCGCGCCGGGCCAGGCCGATCGCGAGGTCGCGCAGCTGGATCGCGGCGCCGGTGAAGTAGTCCGCTTTGGGATAGAGCTGAAGGATCCGCAGCGGCTGGGCCCCAGCCCCGCGTCCTGTGGCTCGCACGGCCACTACGCTCCGAAGAAGTCGCGGACCGCGGCGACGACCCGGTCGATCTCCTCGTCCGCGTGGTCGGCCGACATGGGTAACGTCAGGATCTCGTCGACGAGCCGCTCCGTGTGCGGCAACGGCGGCGGCGCCAGATGCTCGACCGGCGGCTGACGATGGGTCGGCACCGGGTAGTGCACGCCCGTCTGGATTCCGCGCTGCTTGAGAAATGCGGCCAGCTCGGCGCGGCGGGCCGTACGCACGACGTAGAGATGGTACACGTGGCGCGCGTGCTCGCGCTCCTCGGGCAAGGTGAGCGGCAGATGGGCCAGGCCCTGCGCGTACCGGAGCGCGAGAGCGCGCCGCCGCTCGTTCATCGCGTCCAAGCGCGGCAGCAGCACGCGAAGCGCCGCGGCCTGCAGCTCGCTGAACCGCAAGTTGAAGCCGAGCTCCGCGTGCACGTTCTTGTCGAGCCGGCCGTGGTCGCGCAGGCGGCGGCAGCGGTCGGCGATCTCGTCGTCGCCGGTGAGGATGGCGCCGCCGTCGCCCATGCCGGGCAGGTTTTTCGACGGATAGAACGAGAACACGGAGGCGCGGCCGAAGCTGCCGACCCGGCGCCCGTCCCATTCGGCGCCCTGCGCCTGCGCGCAGTCCTCGAGGACCCAGAGGCCCAGGCGCGAGGCCAGGCGCTCGACGGCCGCGAGATCGACGGGTTGACCGTAGAGATGCACCGGTACCATCCCCACCGTGCGCGGTGTGGCCTTGGCCTCCGCGTCGCGCGGGTCCATCGTGTAGAACTCGTCGGCGTCGACGAAGACCGGCGTCGCTTCGGCGACGCAGATCGCCTCGACGGTGGGAAACGCGGTGTGCGCCGGGACGAGCACTTCGTCGCCGGCCTTCACGCCGAGCGCGCGGAGCGCCAGCCAGAGCGCCGCGGTGGCCGAGCTCGTCAGTACCGCGTGCTTCACGCGCGTGGCGGCTGCGAGCTCCGCTTCGAGCTGCCGGCACTGCGGGCCCAGGATGTATTGGCGCGAATCGATGGCGGCCAGCACCGCCCGCTTGATCTCGTCATCGACCGGCGGGCGAGACAGCGGGACGAACGTCACGGAGTGTGCCCGGTCAGCCGGTCGTAGCGACCGCGAAAGTAGACGAGCGGATGCCCGACACCCACTCGCGCCCGCTCGATGCGTCCGACGAAGATCGAGTGGTCACCCTCGAGATGGACGTTGACGGTCGCGCACTCGAGGTGAGCAAGCGCGTTCTCGAGCAGCGGCAGGCCCATCTCGCTCAACGCGAACGGCACCCCCTCGAACTTGTTCTCGATCTTCGTGGTGGCGAACCGCCGCGAGACGGCCTCCTGGTCGTGAGCGAGGATGTTGACGGCGAACATCTTGCCCGCGACGAGCGCCGGATAGCTCTGCGACTTGTGGTCCACGCACACGAGGATCAGCGGCGGGTCGAGCGAGACCGAGGTGAACGCGCTGGCGGTGAGCCCGGTCGGCCGGCCCTGCCCATCGCACACCGTAATGACCGTGACTCCCGAGGCGAAATGGCTCAGGGTATGACGGAATTCATCCGGAGAGATCACCCGCTTTTTGTAGCAGGTACGCCCGGAGAATGCAAGGTTTCGCGCATAGATAGCGAGAACGCGTGCGGTCCTGTATAGTCGCCACTATATGGTCACTCAGGACGCCGTTTTGGATGCGCTGCGGGCGGTGAAGGACCCGGACGCGCAGCAGGATATCGTGACGCTCGGGCTCATTCGCGACCTGAGCATCGCCGAATCGCAGGTCAGTTTCACGCTCGCCTTCACGAATCAGTCGGCGGCGTCCAAGGTCGCCATGCACAGCATGGCCTCGCGCGTCGTCGGGCAGGTGCCCGGCGTCTCGAGGGTTCAGGTCAAGATGGGCTCCGGACAGGCCCGCCCGCCTCAGGCGGCTCCGCAAGGTCACGCGCACGCTCACGGCCATGGCCAGCCCGCGCCCCAGGACTTCATCCCCGAGGTCAAGCGGACGATCGCGGTGTCGTCGGGTAAGGGCGGCGTCGGCAAGTCGACCGTCACCGTGAACCTCGCCGTAGCACTGCGGCTGAGCGGCGCGTCGGTCGGCATCATCGACGTCGACGTCTACGGCCCGGACATCCCGCTCATGCTGGGCACGCGCGGCCGGCCGGGCATGTTCGAGAACCGGATCATCCCGGTCGAGGCCCACGGCATGAAGATGATGTCGATCGGCCTGCTCGTGAACGACAAGGAGCCGCTCGTCTGGCGCGGCCCGATGATCCACTCGTTCATCCAGCAGATGCTGAAGGACGTCAACTGGGGCGCCCTCGACTACCTCGTGTTCGACATGCCGCCGGGCACGGGTGACGCGCAGCTCTCGCTCTCGCAGGTGATCCCGCTCTCGGGCGTGGTGATGGTGACGACCCCGCAAGAGGTGGCGCTGCTCGACGTGCGCAAGGCGATCGCGATGTTCCAGAAGCTCAACGTGCCGATCCTCGGCATCGTCGAGAACATGAGCTACTTCGTTGCGCCGGACACCGGCAAGCGCTACGCGATCTTCGGCGAAGGCGGCGGGCAGCGCCTGGCCGGCGAGTACAGCGTGCCGCTACTGGCGCAAGTGCCGCTCGACCCGTCGACGCGGCAGGCCGGCGACGAGGGAACGCCCATCACCTTGCGCGTGCCCGACTCGCCGCAGGCCCGGACGTTCCGCGACCTGGCCGCGGCGGTGCAGCGGCGCCTCGACGAGATGACCACGCAGAGGCCGCTGCCCAAGATCGGCTGACCCGAGGAGCTGCCGCGAAGTGCCGCCGCTGATCCTGCCGATCTTTCCGCTGCCCGACATGACGTTCTTTCCCAACACCTTGCTGCCGCTTCACGTCTTCGAGCCGCGGTACCGCGCGATGATCATGGACGTGCTGGCGCGCGACCGGCGGCTCGCGGTCGTCAAGCTCGAGCCCGGCTTCGACGAGACGAGCTATCTCGGCAAGCCGCCGGTGCACCGGGTGGCGGGTGCAGGCGAGATCGTGAGCTGGGAGCGGCTGCCGACGGGACGCTACAACATTCTCGTCAAGGGCGAGTGGCGCGTGCGAATCGACGCCGAGCGGCCGAGCGACACGCTCTATCGAATCGTCGCCGCGCAGAAGCTCGAGGAGATCGCGCCCAGCACCGACGTCTCGGCCTCGGTCGCCCGCATCCGCGCCGCCTGCGGGCGCCTCCTCGAGGCGCTCGACCGGCCCCGCGATCTGCTCGACACGGCGCTGGCGGACGGCCAGGCGCCCGGCGTCATCGCCGACCGGATCGCGGCGGCGGTCGTGCCCGACGCGGCACTGCGCCAGCAGCTCCTCGAAACGCTCGACGTCACCCGTCGACTCGAGCGCCTCGGCGTGGCGCTCGATCAGCTCGTCAACGAGCTGCGCGGCGGGCGGGAATGACCGCCGTGCGTCGCCGGTTCCTCCAGGCTGCGGCTCTGCTCCTTCTGGCGCTCGCCGTGTCGGCGCCCGCGGTCGACGCCGTCCAGTGGGCGTGGCTCGGCGTGCGCATCCGCGACCTCTCCGAGCAGGAGATGGACGAGATCTCGGCGCGCCACGGCATGCGCGAAGGATTCGGCGTCTTCATCGTCGACGTGATGGACGGAACGCCGGCCCAGACGGCCGGGATGAAGAGCGGCGATCTGGTCGTGGCCTTCGAGGAGCGCCCGGTGACCGAGACGCGGGTCCTGCAGCGGCTGATCGCGGCGTCGGCTCCGGGCAAAGACGTGCATCTCACCGTGCTCCGTCCCGACGGCCGGCGCCGCGTCGACGTCCGTCTGGCGCCCATGCCGCGCACGGTGGTCGGGGAACGAATCGGGGCGGAGTTCGGTTTTGTGGTACGAGACCCCGAGCCCGGCGCGTCGAGCGCCCTGTCGGTCTCGGTGGTCGTGCCCAAGAGCTCGGCGGATCGAGGGGGGCTCCAGGTCGGCGACGTGATCTTGCAGGTCAACGAGCGGGCGGTGGCCACGCGCGACGCGCTGCGTGAAGGACTGGCCGACGCCGGTCTCGAGGCGCCGCTGAGGCTGACGGTGCGCCGAGAAGGCAGCCGCGTGTCGCTGGTCCTCAAGGCGCCCGGCGCCTGAATTTATTGACAGGCCACGCGCGCCTCGAATAGGTTGTGATCGGTGGTCCGACCACTTCCTTTGAGTGTTGCGTCCTCTCACGATTCGCCGGCTACGGCCATTCACGTCTATTCCAGGAGGTGCCTCATGAACGACTCGACAACGGTGTCGGAGAAACCGCGCCGCACGTTCCTTCGCGGGGCGGCGCTAGCAGCCACCGGCGCGGCCGCGCTCGGCTTTCCGACGGTCGTCAAAGCGCAGGGCCCGATCTCGATGCGGTGGCAGAGCACGTGGCCGCAAAAGGACATCTTCCACGAGTACGCGCTGGACTTCGCGAAGAAGGTGAACGACATGACCGGCGGCGACCTCAAGATCGAGGTGCTGCCGGCCGGCGCGGTCGTGCCGGCCTTCGGCCTGATCGATGCTGTGTCGAAGGGCACGCTCGACGGCGGGCACGGCGTGCTCGTGTACCACTACGGTAAGCAGACCGCGCTTGCGCTCTGGGGCTCGGGGCCTGGCTACGGCATGGACGCCAACATGCTGCTGAGCTGGCACAAATACGGCGGCGGCAAGCAGCTGCTGACCAAGCTCTACGCGTCGATCGGCGCTAACGTCGTGTCGTTCCCCTACGGGCCGATGTTCACGCAGCCGCTCGGCTGGTACAAGAAGCCGATCACGAAGCCCGACGACTTCAAGGGCCTGAAGTTCCGCACCGTTGGCATCTCGATCGACGTGTTCCAGGGCCTGGGCGCCGCGGTCAACGCGCTGCCGGGCGGCGAGATCGTGCCGGCCATGGATCGCGGCCTCCTCGACGCCGCCGAGTTCAACAACGCGACGTCCGACCGCATCCTGGGCTTCGCCGACGTCTCCAAGGTGTGCATGCTGCAGAGCTATCACCAGAACGCCGAGCAGCTCGAGATCACGTTCAACAAGGCAAAGTTCGACGCGCTCCCGGACAAGATGAAGGCCATTATCGAGAACGGGGTCGAGGCGGCCTCCGCCGACATGTCGTGGAAGGCGATCGATCGCTACTCGAAGGATTACATCGAGCTACAGACCAAGGACAAGGTGCGCTTCTACAAGACGCCCGATTCGGTGCTGCAGAAGCAGCTCGAGGTCTATGACCAGGTCGCCGACAAGAAGGCGTCGGACAATCCGCTGTTCAAGGAGATCGCCGAGTCCCAGAAGGCCTTTGCCGCACGGGCGGTGAAGTGGGATCTCGACACCAATGTCAGCCGGCGGATGGCCTACAACCACTATTTCGGCAAGCCGGCCCCGAAGAAGAGCTAGTCACTCCGTGCTCGATCCGATGCGCGCCGGCCACCCGGGGGCTTCCGGGTGGCTGGCCGCGGTTCTCTCGCGTGGTCGTATGCGCCGCAGGCCGTCGCGGAACTGGCGCCCCGCCGGCCGAGGCGCGCCTTTGATCTCATGAGCGCGCGACGCGTGATCGGTGCCGTCGACCAGGTGAGCTACTGGTCCGGCAAGGCCGCGGCGTGGCTCATCGTGGCCCTCACGTTCGTGGTGGCAATCGAGGTGTTCAAGCGCTACATCCTCAACGCGCCGACCGCCTGGATCTTCGACTTCAACAACATGCTCTACGGCTCGCTGTTCATGCTCTGCGGCGCCTACGCGCTGGCACTGGGTGGCCACGTGCGCGCCGACTTCGTCTACATCTACCTGAAGCCGCGGGGTCAGGCGACGATGGACCTGATCCTCTACCTCCTGTTCTTCATGCCGGGCATTCTCGGCCTGATCTACGCGGGCTACGACTACGCGGCCCTCTCCTGGCGCATCGGCGAGCATTCAACCGTGACCGCCGAGGGGCCGCCGGTCTACCACTTCAAGTCGGTCATTCCGATCGCCGGCGCACTGGTCATGTTGCAGGGCCTGGCCGAGATCCTGCGCTGCGTCGAGTGCCTGCGCACGGGCGCCTGGCCGGCTCGCCTCGAGGACGTCGAGGAGATCGATGTCATCGAGACGCAGCTCTCGCACAGCGCGTACGTCGACGAGGAGTCGCGGCGGCAGGCGATGGAGGGCGCTCACGCGATCGACGAGGCCGCTCGACATCGTAGCGTGGTCGACGAAACTGAGCGGCAGAGCCGAACGCCATGAGCGATCCCGCGCTCGGCCTCACGATGCTCGGGCTCATCGTGGTTGCCATCATGATGGGCTTCCCGACCGCTTTCACCTTGATGGGGCTCGGGATGATCTTCGGCTACATCGCCTTTTGGATCCCGGGCGGCCACTGGTACGAGAACCGAGTCTTCGACCTGATCGTGCAGCGGACCTACGGCGTCATGACGAACGACACCCTGCTGTCGGTCCCGTTGTTCGTGTTCATGGGCTACATCATGGAGCGCGCCGCGCTCGTCGACCGCATGTTTCATTCGGTCCAGCTCGCGTTCCGGCGCGTGCCCGCCTCGCTCGCCGTCACGACTTTGCTGGTGTGCGCGTTCTGGGGCATCGCCTCGGGCATCGTCGGCGCCGTCGTCGTCCTGATGGGTGTCATCGCGATGCGGCCGATGCTGAACGCCGGCTACGACGTGAAGCTCGCCTCGGGCGCGATCACCGCGGGCGGCACACTCGGCATCCTCATCCCGCCCTCGGTCATGCTGATCGTCTACGCGGCGGTGGCCGGCCAGTCGATCGTCAAGCTCTACGCGGCGGCGATGCTGCCGGGGTTCTTCCTGACGTTTCTGTACCTGGTCTACATCCTGGGCTGGGCGATCATCAACCCGAAGATCGCGCCGAAGCTCCCAGCCGATCAGTACCGCGTGAAGGTGCCGGACTACTTGAGCCGACTCGAGCGCGGCCCGGCGCGGCGGGTGGTCGCCGGCGTGCTGGGCGCAGCGCTGCGTCCGAGCCGCGTGCGCGGGGCGAGCGGGCCCGACGGGCGCCCGGTCAGCTACGGCCTGATCGCCCACAACCTCCTCGCGCTGGCCGTGCCGCTGTTCCTGACCGTCGGGACGTTCGCCGCGACGTGGTGGTACGTCGTCATCTACAACGCTCCCGAAGCAGTGACCGCCGCTGCGCCGGCCCGCTCGGCCGCTCCCACGGCGCCGTCCTCGGCCGCGGCTCCCGTCGCGAGCGCGCCCGCCGGGGAAGACAAGCCCCAGGAGCTTGGCGCGGCGGGTGAATCCGAGTCCGCCGAGGGCGCCCGAAAACCGGAAGGACCGGAAGAGATGACGTCCGTGCGGGAGGTCGGCGCGGCGCCGCAGGTTGGCAAGGTCCCGGCGCACTTCTACGGATGGTTCTGGGGCCTGGCGGCGGCTTCCGGGCTCGTGCTCCTCGTCTACTTCTGGCGGATGGACGGCGAGCAGCTCGAGATCCTCAAAGAGCTATGCGCCTCGGTAGTGCCGCTGGGCCTGCTCACGGCGGTGGTGCTCGCAGTGATCCTGTTCGGCATCTGCACCGCGACGGAGTCGGCTGCGATCGGCGCGCTCGGGGCGCTCTATCTGGCGGTCATGGCGCGGTTCATGCGGCCGGTGCTCTGGTGGAGCCTGGTGGGGTTCCTCGTCGGCGTCGGGCTCGGGATCTACGAGAGCGAGCCCCTCGCCTCCTTGCTGGTGGCCGGCTCGATCGGAGCCGCGCTGTTCGGCGCCGTCGTGCCGGGGCTCTGGTATCTCCGGTCCTCGCCGGAGCTCCGCCAGAACGTCAAAGAGTCGACGTTCCTGACGGCGAAGACGACGGCGATGGTCTGTTGGCTCTTCGTGGGCTCTGCGCTGTTCTCATCGGTCTTCGCGCTGCACGGGGGGCAGGGGCTCATCGAGCGCTGGGTCCTCAGCATGAATCTCTCGCCACTTGGATTCCAGCTTCTGGCCCAGGCGATCATCTTCCTGCTCGGCTGGCCCCTGGAGTGGACCGAGATCATCGTAATCTTCTGCCCGATCTTCATCCCGCTGCTGGCCCACTTCAACGTCGACCCGATCCTATTCGGCACGATGGTCGCGGTGAATCTGCAGGCGGCCTTCCTGTCGCCGCCGGTCGCGATGTCGGCGTTCTATCTCAAGGGCGTCTCGCCGCGTCACGTAACGTTGAATCAGATCTTCGCCGGGATGATGCCCTACATGCTCATCGTCTGCCTGTGCCTCGTGTTCATGTACATCTGGCCGGGTATGACGCTCTGGCTTCCTGAGTTCCTCTACGGCAAGTAGCCCGGAGGGGCGCGTCCTCCTCCCCGCCGGTTGCGATTGATCCTTAGCTCGAATGGTGCGGTGGTACTCTCTGGCCAGCTATGGGCTTGAAGGACCTACATCTCTCTAGCGCGATCGAAGTGGCGCGGATGGTTCGCGAGGGCGTCGTCACCTCGGTCGAGGTGGTCGAGGCGTGTTTGGCGCGCATCCGGGAAGTCGACGGGCAGGTGCAGGCGTGGACGTTTCTCGATCCGGAGTACGCGCTCGCTCAGGCACGTGCGGCTGATGAGGTTCGGATGTCGGGTCGGCCGATCGGGGAGCTGCACGGTGTGCCGGTCGGGTTGAAGGACATCATCGATACGGCGGACATGCCGACCGAGAACGGGTCGGTGCTGCACGCCGGGCGCACGCCTTCTCGCGACGCGTCGGTCGTGTCGCTCTTGCGCGGAGCCGGCGCGATCATCCTCGGCAAGACCGTCACGACGGAGTTCGCGACGCGCACGCCGGGCAAGACGCGCAATCCGCACAATTCGGGTCATACGCCCGGGGGCTCCTCGAGCGGATCCGCCGCCGCGGTGGCGGCTGGCATGGTGCCGCTGGCGCTCGGCAGCCAGACCACGGGTTCGACGATCCGCCCGGCGTCGTTCTGCGGCGTTTTCGGGCTCAAGCCGACTCACGGGCTGATCCCGCGTCACGGTATGTTCCAGCTTTCGCGGAGCCTCGATCACGTCGGGCTCTTCGCGCGCGGGGTCGAGGACATCGCGCTGCTACTCGAAGAGCTCGCCGCGCACGACGAGCGCGATCCGGATACTCGCCCGCGGGCCCGCGTCCCATACGGCCGCATCGCCGCCGAGGAGCCGCCGCTGCCGCCGATGTTCGCGTTCGTGAAGACATCGCTGTGGGATCGCGTCGACGCCGACGCACGTGAGGCCTTCGCCGAGCTGGTGGGCCGTCTCGGTGACCGCGTGGAGGAGCTCGAGCTCACCACGCCGCTCCCGGAAGTGCTCGAGTGGCAGCGGGCGGTCGGCGGCGCCGAGATCGCGATCAACCTCGGCCGCGAGTGGGAGCATGGGCGCGACAAGCTCTCGCCCGCGCTGCGTCAGCGGATCGCCGACGGTCGCGACGTGCGGGCGATGGACTATCTCCGCGCGCTCGGCCGCGTCCCCGAGCTCAACGCGAGCTTCACCGAGCTCTTCGAGCAGCGCTACGACGCGATCCTGACGCCGGCGGCGTTCGGCACCGCGCCGAAAGGCCTCGAGTCGACCGGCGATCCCGCCTTCTGCGCGCTGTGGACGCTCTGCGGGATGCCGGCGCTCAATGTCCCGCTGATGCAGGGCGCCAACGGTCTTCCGCTCGGGGTGCAGCTCGTCGGCGGCCGGCATCGCGATGGCCAGCTCTTACGCACAGCCCGCTGGCTCGTCGGCCACCTCTGTTCATAGGCGCGCCTCGGCCGGCGGGGCCCCAGCCCCGCGACGGCCTGCGGCGCGCACTGCTCCAGCTGATCTGCGGGGTCTTGCCGCGGCGCGTCTAGCGCGCGGTGTCCCGCAGGCGTAGGCTCTCGCGGCGAAGTCGCCCTAATCCGTCCTGCACGGAGGATCATCCATGGCCGACCTCGAGCGCATGTACATCAACGGCGAGTGGGTGCACGCCGACGCGGGCGCCACCTTCGACGTCAAGAATCCCGCCGACGGCTCCATCGTCGCCAAGGTCGCGAATGGCGCCGGACCCGAAATCCAGCGCGCGGTCACCGCCGCACACGCCGCGTTCCGCGAGTGGTCGGTGCTGGCGCCGAAGGATCGCGGGAGCATCCTCCTCAAGATCCAGGAGCTCATGCAGGAGCGGCGCGACGAGCTTGCGCGCCTGGTGACGCTCGAGAACGGCAAGCCGTTCGAGGAGGCCAGGAAGGAAGTCCAGTTCGCGCTGGGCTACTTCGGCTGGTTCGCCGAGGAGGCGCGGCGGATGTCGGGCGAGTGGATCCCGTCGCCCCAGCCGAGCAAGCGCTACTGGGTGCTGCGCCAGCCGATCGGGCCGGTGGCCGCCGTGACGCCGTGGAACTTCCCGGCCACGATGGTCACGCGCAAGATCGCGCCGGCGCTTGCCGCCGGCTGCACGGTGGTGCTCAAGCCGGCCTCCGCGACGCCGCTCACCGCCCTCGCCATCGCGCGCATCACCGAGGTGGCCGGGCTGCCGAAGGGCGTCTTCAACGTGCTGACGACCAATCGCTCGCGACTCGTCGGCGCCGAGCTGCTCACGCACCCGCTGATCCGCAAGATCGGCTTCACCGGTTCGACCGAGGTGGGCAAGGGGATCATGGAGGCGGCCGCCAAGCAGGTGACGCGGCTCTCGTTCGAGCTCGGCGGCAACGCGCCCTTCATCGTATTCGACGACGCCGACTTCAAGGCGGCGCTCGAGGGCGCCGTGGCGATGAAGTTCCTGCGTGTCGGTGGGCAGTCGTGCATCTGCGCGAACCGCATCTACGTCCAGCGCGGTATCGCCGAGCGGTTCATTCCGGCGTTCGTCGAGGCGGTCGAGAAGCTGAAGGTCGCCCCGGGCTTCGAGCCTGGCGCCCAGATCGGACCGCTGATCAACGAGGAGACCCGCGCGAAAGTGCACTCGCTGGTCGAGGACGCGGTGAAGCACGGCGCCAAGCTGGTGGCGGGCGGGCGCTACCTGACCGACGGCGCCTATGCCAAGGGATTCTTCTACGCGCCGGCGGTTCTGACCGGGGTGTCCGACGATATGGCCGTCGCGCAGGAAGAGATCTTCGGGCCGGCGGCGCCGCTCCTCGTGTTCGACACCGAGGAGGAAGTGATCCAGCGCGCGAACGCGACCAAGTTCGGCCTGGCCGCGTACTTCTACACACGCGATCTGGCGCGGCTCATTCGCGTGGCCGAGCAGCTCGAGTACGGGCTGGTCGGCGCCAACGACGCCACGGGCTACACGCACGAGATCCCGTTCGGCGGCTTCAAGGAATCGGGCCTCGGGCGCGAGGGCGGTCACGAGGGCATCGCGGAATACACGGAGGTGAAGTCGGTCGTCGTCAATCTAGGCTGACACGGAAATCAATCACGTCGAGAGGAGGAGGACCATGCCTCTCTACGAGTTCTTCTGCGACGAGTGCGAGAAGGAAGTCTCCCTGACCTTGTCGATGAGCCAGAAGGAGAAGGGCGAAGCGAAGTGCCCCGAGTGCGGGAGCCGCGAGATGCGCCCGCTGGTGGGCACGTTCTTTACCAAGACGTCCCGGAAGTCCTGAGCGCGCGGGGCGGCGAAGAGGCTTACCCCTTGACGCCGCCCAGCGTCAGGCCGGCCGCGATATAGCGGCGCACGGCGAAGAAGATCACGATCGGCGGTAGCGCATAGAGGAGCGAAGCCGCCACCGGGTAGTTCCACGGCGTGTCCTCGTTGTCGAAGAACGTCGCGAGCGTGATCGCCACGGTCTTGTTCCTGGGCGAGGACAGCAGGATGAACTGGTACAGGTATTCGTTCCAGGCGGTCAGCAGCGCGTAGGTGCCCACCGCCGCGAGCGCCGGCGCCATCAGGGGCAGGTAGATCTTCAGGTAGACCCGGCCGGGTGAGGCGCCATCGATCCGCGCTGCCTCGTCGAGCTCCATCGGAATCAATCGGCCATACCAGTGCAGAATGAGCACCGCATAGGGGACCGCGAACGTCACATCCGCGGCGATCACCGCCCACAAGCTGTCCATCAGCCCGTACGTGTGCATCAGCAGATAGAACGGGATGACGAGGAAGTACGCGGGGACCATGTAGATCAGGAGCGCGGCGGTGGAGATCACGCCGCCTCGGCCGAGCCGCATCCGACCCAGGGCGAAGCTGGCCAGCGAGGCGATCAGCACGGTCAGCGCCATCGTCGTGATACCGATGAAGAAGCTGTTGCCGAGCTGATGCCAGAAGTCCTGAAGATACCAGTAGCGCTGGAAGAGGACCCCGCGGAATGCCTCGAGCGTCGGAGCGCTCGGCCAGATGTCGCCCGTGAACGCGGTCTTGCCCTCGGGGTCGAGCGCGATCAGCATCATGTTGTAGACCGGCAGGAGCCACCAGAGCAGCAGCACCACGGCCAGCACCACGGCGCCCGTGTCGCCGGCGAGTCGGCGCAGGCGATAGGGCGGTCGAGCCCGGCCGAACGCGACACTCACAGCTGCACCTCCCGCGCGTGCAACCTGCGTATGAGCAGGATCCCGAGCGGAATGAGCAGCGGCAGGCCTGTCATGACCACGGCGACGCCGAGGCCCGGGTTGCCTTGCTCGAGCAGGTACTCGACACCAAGCGTCGCCAGCACCTTCGTCCCATCGACAGGGGCGCCTCCGGACACGAGGTCCGGAGTGTTGAAATCACCGATCATCCAGATCGTCGCCAGCAGCGTACAGACGAGGTAGAGGTTCGCCAGCAGCGGCACCACGAGATGGACGAAGCGGCGGAAGCCGTTCGCTCCGTCGATGTCGGCCGCGTCGTAGAGATCCTGTGGGATCGCCATCCGCCCGGCCAACAAGATCAGGGTCCAGAACGGCATCGTCTTCCACGTCGACGCCACGATGTTGGCGCCGAGTGCGAGCCAGTAGTAGGTCAACCAGTCGGGGCCGTGGATACCGAACAGCTTCTCCAGCACGCTGTTCAAGAAGCCCCAGTAGATCATCATCCAGTGGAAGGAAATGAAGGCGGTTTGCGCCGGGAGCGCCCAGGGCAGCATCGAGACGACCAGCAGCGCCTTGACCCACCGGCTCCGGCGCATGAAGAACCCCGACAGGAGCAGTGCCAGGAACATGGTGGCGTTCACGCCGATGCCGACATAGAGCGCCGTGCTGACGACCGCGTCCCAGTATTCGTCGCTCGCAAAGAGCTGGACGTAGAGCGAGGGGCTGCTCGCCATCCAGAATCCGTAGGCGATCGGAAAGATGGCAAACGCGATCAGGACCGCCGCGTACGGCACGATGAACGCGATCGCCCAGGCGAATTCCGAGCCGGACAGGTGGCGATGCCAGGACGGCCGCCACGACCGCTTCACCGCGCCGCGCCCCGCTGCCAGAACCTGCGGCGTGCTACTCACGGTTGGAGGACTCGCCGGTGCCGGCAAGCGTTCGCGGGGAGGCGGGGATCTCGCCACGCCGAGGCTCGAGTCGACCTCGAGCCTCGGCGGACTGCGAGACCGGGTCGAGGATCAGCCCTTGACCCCGCCCACCGTGAGGCCGGCGGTCATGCGCCGGCGAAACGCGTAGTAGATCGCGACCGGCGGAGCCGCGTAGATGATCGCGGTCGCCATCATGTAGTTCCACGGCGACTGGTCGCTGCTGAGGAACTGCGCCAGCGCCACCGGCACCGTCATGCTCGACTTGGAGGACAGCAGCAGGAACTGGTAGAGGTACTCGTTCCAGGCGAGCAGCATCGCGTACGTGCCGACGGCGACGAGCGCTGGGGCCATCAGCGGCAGGTAGATCTTCAGATAGATCTGAATGGGTGAGGCGCCGTCGATCCGCGCGGATTCGTCGACCTCGATCGGAATGCTTCGGCCGTATTCTTGGAAGACGAAGAACGCGTAGGGCGTCGCGAAGGCGACCAGGGCCGCAATCACCGACCAGAGATTGTTCGCGAGCCCGTAGCCCTGCATGATCCGATAGAACGGAATCGCGAGGAACGACGCCGGGATCACGTAGGTCAAGAGCGCGACGTTGCTCACCAGCCAGCCGTAGCGGATGCGCATCCGGCCGATCGAGAAGCTGGTCAAGGTGCCGATCGTCAGGGTCAGGATCGTGACCATCGCGCCCATGTACATGCTGTTCGCGAACTGGTGCCAGAAGTGCTCCAGGTACCAGTGGCCCTGGGTCACGACACCCCAGAAGCTTTCGATCGACCAGACCCGCGGCCAGACGTGATCGGTGAACACGTCGCCCTCGGGCTCGAGCGAGATCATCACCATGTTGTAGATGGGCACGATCGTCCACACGATGAGCACGACCGAGAGCAGCAGGGTCGCCGCCGTCTCGAGATAGCGGCGGCGGCGCACCGCGCGGAGTGAGCGCACTGCCGTTCGCGCTCCAGTGAGTCTCGCCTCGGCGGTGATCGTGCTCATAGCTGCACCTCGGCGGCGCGGAGCTTGCGCATCAGGATGATCACCAGCGGGATGACCAGCGGGAGCGCCGACATCACGGCCGCCACGCCCAGACGCGGCTGAGCAAGGTCGAAGGCGTTGCGGATGCCGATCGTCGCCAGCACGTGCCCCTGGTTGGCGGGGCCGCCGCCGGACACGAACGTGACGGCGTTGAAGTCGCCGAGCAGGAAGATCGTCGAGAGCAAGGTGCAGATCAGGTAGAGGTTCGCCAGCAGCGGGAACGTGATGTGCACGAACCCGCGCATCCCGGTCGCGCCGTCGACCTTCGCGGTGTCGCGGATCTCGAGCGGGATCGCCATCCGTCCGGCGAGCAGGATCAAGGTCCAGAACGGCGTCCATTTCCAGATGTGCGCGACGATGACCGCGCCGAGCGCGCTCCAGCGGTCGTTGAGCCAGTGGGGCCCTTCGACGTGGAAGAGTCCGTAGAGGACGTTGTTGAGGAATCCCCACTCGCCATTCAGCATCCAGTGGATCGAGATGAACGTCGAGATCTGCGGGACGGCCCAGGGCAGGACGAAGATCAGCAAGAGCGCCTTCATCCACCAGCCCGGTCGCATGAAGAAGCCGGACAGCAGGAGCGCCAGGAACATCTTCACGTTCACGCCGAGCGCCAGATAGAGCACGGTGTTCACCACTGTGCTCTGGTAGATCGGATCGGCGAACAGCTCGCGGTAGAGGCTGGCCTCGCTGCCCATCCAGAGCCCGTAGACGACGGGGTACGCGACGAACGCGATGAACACCGCGATGTAGGGCACCACGAAGGCGAGCGCCCACGTGTACTCGCCGCCCTTGAGGGTGCCGCGCAGTGAGCGGGCGAGTGTGCGCCGCCGGATGGCTGGGCGGCTGATGTCGACGAACGATGCGCCGTTCATTGGTGGCCTCCGCTCTCAGGCCTTCTTGTATTTGGCGAAGATCTCTTCGGTGCGCTTGAACGCCTTCTCGACCGCCACTTCCGGCTTCACGCCGTCCTTCGCCACGTCGATCATCGCCATGCTCCACACGTGCTGGGAGCGGACTTCCGCCATCGCCAGGTTGAACACATAGTAGTCGGGCACGGTCGGGCCGAGCAAGCCCATCTGGACGTAGCCGCGCAGATGCGGGTCCTTCGGGTCCTGCCAGAACGGGCTCTTGGCGAGCGACGGCATGACCGGCAGCCAGCGGCCCAATCCCAGCTCGACGAATTCGCCGACGACCTTCGGCTGAACGAAGTACTTCATGAATTCCTTCGCTACCGTGACGTTCTTCGCCCCTTTCGGGATCAGCAGCTGAGTGACCCCGACGATCGCCGGGATGGGCTTGCCCGCGTTGTCGGTCGGATAGCCGATCCCGTGGGTCACCATGTCCTTGAAGTACCAGTCCGGGTGCTTCTCCTTGACCGCGACCTCGGTCGAGAGCGTGCCGTCGACGTCCATCACCATCAGCTTGGCGTGGAAGGCGTTGTTGTCGTCGGCGTCGTTCCAGTTGATCGCGCTCGGCGGCACGTAGCCGTCCCGGTAGGCACCGCCGAGATAGGCCGTGGCCTTGATGGCCGCTTCCTTGACCTTCGGGTCGTCGAGGTGCAGCTTGCCGTCCTTGGTAACGATGTTCTGACCGCCGTAGGCCAGGAGAAACGCCATGAAGAGGTTGTAGGGGTCGACGCCGTTGGCCGTCACCTGGAAGCCCAGGCCGTACACCTTGCGCTCGCCCTGCTTGCGCAGGTTGTCCTGTACCTTCTTGAAGAAGTCGAAGTACGCGTCCCACGTCTTCGGGATGTCTTCGATCTTGAAGCCGGCCTTCTCCACCAGCGGGCGCCAGATGTGGCAGGGGACGACAGCCGACCGTATGGGCACGCCGTACTGACCGACCTTCTTGGTGACGTTGTTGTAGGCCTGACCGGACACGACCGCGGTCTCGCTGAGCTGGCTCTTTTGAGTCTCCACGACGTCGCTGACGTCGACCCAGCGGTCTTGCCAGCCGTATATCTGCACGATCTCGCCCGGGTTGTTGGCCATGACGTCGGGCACGACGCCGCTGGTCAGCGCCGCGATGATCTTCTGTCGCTCGGGCGCGAAGGGGGTGATGCTCAGCTCGATCTTGTTGCCGCTCTGCTTCTCGTATTCCGCGACGGCTTTTCGCAGGGATACGTCCTCGTCCTGGACGAATCCTTGCGCGAACCAGACGCTCGCGGTGGTTGCGGCCGCTTTCGCGATGTGGGGCCCCACGAAGGGGCGAGCCGCGGCAGCGGCCAGGGAACCGCGTAGGATGGAACGCCGGGAGAGGTAGGTCACGGTCGCCTCCTTCAGCTCAGTCACGTTGACCCGACTCGTGCGTCCGCCGCCTGGGGCCCGGAACCGCCAGCGCCCCAAGCCTCGGACGCTTCAGAACCCAATTAGTTGTGGGATACGACATCTGACGACACCTGTCAAGGAGGCGATCACCCAGGGTCCGTGGCGGCGGAGTAGCGCCTAGCGGCGCGTCGTCGTGAGAGCGCTCTGATGTGCAACTCGCGACGACGCGCCCGCGTGCCAGCCGAGCCAGGCGTCGACGACCGCCAGCGTGACCAGCACGACCACGCTCAGGACGCGCGAGGCCCCGGAGAGCACAGCGAGCGTGCCACTCGAGAGACCTGTGAAAACGAGGCCGACGACTGGCAGCACGGGCGCGCCGCAGCCCACCACGCTGCACGGGCCAGAGGAGAGTCCGAGGACCCCCACGAACCCGCCGACGACGCCGCCGGCGCGACTGGCGCCGCCGCGCCAGCCGGACGCGCCTGTCCGCGCGCGGCGATCCAGCACGAGCGCGAAGTACATGGCGACCAGCAGCGCCACCAGCAGAAAACGTCCGAGGTCGGCCGCGTCGACCGCGAAGCCCCACTCCGGGAAGCCGTACGGGCCGTCGGCCGAGAACCAAAAGACGGCCATGCGCGACAGGAAGTCGAGCTTCTGCTCGAGCGGCACGCTCGACGTCAGATATCGCGGAAGCTGCGCGAGCCACGGGTTGAACGTGAAGTAGGTCCACGGCGTGCGGGTGACGGCCAGCAGCAGTGGCGGCAGGAAGACGTGAAGCGCGAAGACGGCGGCGGCGACAGCGAGCGTCGCGACCGGGCGCGCACGCACGGCGGCGCCGATGCCTCGCACCGTCGTCGCCACCGCCCGCACCAATCCGGCTGCCATCGTCTCCGAGTCGGGAACGGAAGTCGCCGGCCCAGATTATAGGCCAGGAAGCCGGTGCGCCCCGCCCGGCGTCGCTTGACTTTTGCGCGAGGGATGCTACAGGCTCGACGCGGGGGGCCCCACGGCTCGCCAGACGCCCTACCCAATGGAGGGATCACCATGGCAGGCGAACTGAATCGCCGGAGGTTCCTGAACTCGATCGGTGTGAGTGTCGGCGCGGCGGTGGCAACCGCCGGGGGCGGCATCCCCTTCGTCGGGGTCGCGCACGCGCAGGACAAACCGAAAGGCAACATCCCGGACAAGCCGTTCAAGATCGGTCACATGACCTTCTTCACGGGGCCCGCGGCCGTGCTCGGCGAGCCGATGTTCAAGGGCCAGCAGCTGGCCGCCGAAGAGATCAACGCCGCCGGCGGCCTCCTCGGCAAGCGGAAGATCGAGCTGCTCAAGGCCGACGAGAACGCCGGCACGGACGCGAACGTGAAGGAGCTCCGCCGCCTGAAGCTCTCCGAGAACATCGACTTCTTCTGCGGCATCACCTCGAGCGGCAATACGCCGGCGCTCGGGCCGGTCGCCGAGGAGCTGAAGGTCCTCACGATGTTCGTCGACGGGTGCACCGACTTCCTGTTCGACAAGGCGGTGCCGAACCCGCACTACATCTTCCGGCTCACCAACATCCAGTCGGCGGACGGCTGCACGACCGCGCTGGCGATCGCGCAGACGTGGCCCAAGTCCAAGCGCATCGCCCATATCCACCCCGATTACTCGTACGGGCGCAACGCGTTCGACCACCTGAAGATCGTGATGAAGAAGCTGATGCCGCAGGCCGAGACGGTCTCCGAGGGCTGGCCGAAGCTCGGGACGACCGACTTCAGCTCGCACATCACGAAGGCCATCGCATCCAAGCCCGACCTGATCGTCTCCTCGGTCTGGGGCGGCGACTACGTCGCGCTCTACAAGCAGGGGCTGCGCTACGGCATGTTCCAGAAGGCGAAGTTCGCGACCACCCTCGCGGGCGGTGTGGCGCCGCACGCGCTCGGCAAGGATCACCCCGAGGGCATCATCGCCGGCGTGCACTCGAACTACCATTTCACGTACCCGGCCGGCGACAAGTGGCCGCTCAACAAGACGTTCGTCGAGAAGTACCACCAGCGCTTCAACGAGTATCCGAACTTCCAGGCCGAGGGCGCCTACACCTCGACGTTCATGCTGAAGGCCGCCATCGAGAAGGCCAACAGGCTCGTCGGTGGCTGGCCCGACGACGACGCGATCATCGCGATGCTCGAGGGCATGATGATGGCCGGGCCGGCGGGCTACGTCTATATCCGTCCCGACAATCACCAGGGGTACAAGGACGCGCTGATCGGCTTCAGCAAGAACGTGCCGGAGTATCCGTTCCCGATCCTGGATCCCGAGCGGATCATCACGATCCCGATCCGCAGCATCACGGCGCCTCCGGGCTGGCCGAAGGGCGAGCCGACGTCGACGTATACGTGGATCGACAAGACCTGGCCTGTCGTCAAGGCTTAGCGTTTTAGCCGGGGGCGGCGCCGGGGGAAGGGGCGGGGGTACGCGAGCAGCTGCGTCACCCGTTCGCTCGATTCGCAGCCCTTCGGGCTGCGCGCGGGACGAAGGGGTCCCACTTCGCTGCTCGCGTACCCCCGCCCCTTCCCCCGGCGCCGCCCCCGGCCTCGGTTGGACTTAGTCTTGTTTCGAACGTTCGCCTTCTTCTTAGCGCTCGCCCTCATGTCGACGTCCCTCGTTTTCGCGGGGCATGAGGTTCCTTATTACCCTTCGTTTTATCCGCAGGAGATTGTGTTCGGGGTCGCCGAGCCGGCGACTGCGGCGCGGCTGTTTGCGAAGAACGCGATTCATGCGTACGTAGGTCCGGTTTCGGTGGGGAAGGGGGCGGAGCTCGCGTGGGTCGAGTCGCTGCGTGGGTTCGTGGTGCTCACGTTCAATCCCTCGAGTCGCGCGTTTGCCGATTCGCGTGAGCGCTGCGGCGCCGCGGCGCGCGTGGCGTCGGCGCTGATCACGGCCAAAGGCGAGTACGTCGTGTATCCGTATCCCATCACGCCCTGGCACGCGGACTACGCGCACCACGCCGATCTCGTCGAGGCGGCGAAGGCCCGTGCGGCGGCGGGACCGGTTCCGCGAATTCGGCTGCTGAAGGGCTTCGCCGGCCTTGCCGCCGGGCCCGCGTGGCGAGCGGCCGATGGTGAGTGGGACGCGACGATCGAGGACGAGTCACTCGCCGCCCTCTTGCACGATGAGTCCGCGTCGCTGAGCGGCTGGACGAGCCCGCCATGGCTGAAGGAGGGATGGTTTCACGCTCACGCCCTCGCCGCGCGCGCGGTCACGGATCCGGCCGCGCGCAGCGCGATCGAGGAGACGTTCGCGCGCCGTACGCGCGGCGACTATGCGAGCGCGGTCGAGCGGCTCAATCTCGAGCGTCGCCTGGTGTCCCTGGTAACGCGCGGCTGCGAGCGCGTGCCGATCGGATACGCGCTCCGGCGCGAGGCGGTCAACGATAGCTACTCCGAGGGCGTCGAGAACATCGGCTACGACTCGCAGGGAGGCTTCGCCTCGGGCGTCTTTCTCCGGACCGTGAAGCTCAAGGACTTCCCGTGGAACGGCTGGCTGCGTCTCGCCACGCCGGCGCGCGCGACGGCGGCGTGGAATCCGATCGGCGGTTTTTCCGACGAGACGGGCGCGCTGATCTGGTCGGTGCTCGGCGATGCGGCCGCGCTGCCGGAGCCGTACGGTCCGGGCTGGCTGCCGAACCGCGTGCGCGCCGTCGAGGCCTCGGGCCCGGTCGACGTGCCGCGTGACGCTCTCGTGCCCGAGCCCTTGAGGGGGCTTCTGCGGCCCGCCGCGCCGGGTACGGTCGCCGCGCAGCGGGTGACGTATCGCGTGGCGCTCTCGAAGTTCCATGACGAGACGAAGATGAGCGTCGCCGACCTCGTCTACCCCTACGTCTTCGCCCGCCGCTGGAGCGCCAGGGATCGCCGCGTCGATCGCGCGACCGCGCTCTTGCGTGACCGGCTCATCGCCGTGCGCGTGCTCAAGGTGGATACCGAGATCCGGGACTTCGGCGATCTTCAGGTGCCGCTGGAGACGCCGCTGATCGAGGTGTACTTGCGCGGCGCATCCGAGCCCGCCGAGTCGCCGGCGATCGCGCCGCCGTGGAGCCCCGTCCCGTGGCAGCTGATGGTGCTGATGGAGGAAGCCGTCACGCGCGGGCTGGCGGCGTTCTCCGAGGACGAAGCCCGGCGCCGCGGCGTTCCCTGGCTCGACCTGGCGCGCGACCGCAAGCTGGTCGATGCGCTGGGGGCGCTGGCCGAAAGCTTCGAGCGGCGCTCGTACGTGCCCGAGGCGTTGAAGGGCCTGGTCAGCGTGGAGCAGGCGCGGCAACGGTGGGCCGCGCTTCGTCGCTTCCGGCAGAAGAGCGGTCACTGGCTGGTGACGAGCGGGCCCTATCGGCTACAGAAGTGGTCCGCCGATTCGACGACGCTCGCCGTGTTCCGCGACCTCTCGTACCCGAACATCGTCGGCTCGTTCGACGGCCTGGCGCTGCCGCGCCGGGCATGGATCGCCGCAGCCGACCGGCGAGGGGATCGCCTCGAGCTCCAGATCGACGCGCAAACCATCACGAAATCGGCGCGCTCGTATAAGATCGTGCGGGAACCGATGTCCCTGGCACCCACCGGCGAGAAGACGCACGACACGGTCGTCGCGCGCTGGACGGTGATCGGCGCCGGGGACGAGGTGGTGGCGACGGGTCGGGCGCAGGACGTGGAGAACGGCCGGCTGGTCGTGGATCTCACGGGCAAGCTGACGCCGGGCGCGTATCGGGTCCTGCTGGCGCCGGCGCTCAACGGCAACTCGACGAACGCAGAGGTGAAGGTGATCCCGCACCGCGTGGCCGAGTAGTGGACGTCCTGCTCGTTCACCTGCTCAACTCGCTCCTCTACGCGTCGGTTCTGTTTCTGATCGCGGGCGGCCTCAGCCTCATCTACGGCGTCATGCGGATCGTGAACCTGGCGCACGGCAACATCTACGCGTTCGGCGCGTACGTGACCGCCTGGGTCATCGGCTCGGTGGCGGCCGGGGCTTCCTTGCCGGTGTGGCTCGTGCTGCTGCCGATCGGCGCCGTCGCCACCGCCATCCTCGGCGCCATCCTGGAGCCGACCCTGCTGCGGCCCTTCTACAGGCGCGCCGAGGAATATCAGCTCCTGTGCACGTTCGGGCTCCTGATGATCCTCGAGGACGTGATGCGGCTGTTCTGGGGGCCGTATCCGCTCTCGGCGAGTGCCCTGTTCGAGGGCTTCGGGAGCTTCTCGGTGGGCGAGTCGATCTATCCGCGCTACAACTTCATGGTGATCGGCGTCGGCGCCGCCGCCGCGATGTTCCTGTGGGCCTTCATCTACCGCACGAAGTTCGGCGTCGTCTTGCGCGCCACGTCGCAGAACATGCGGATGGCGTCGGCACTCGGCGTCAACGTCAACCGCGTGTACATCGAGGCCTTCACGCTCGGCTGTTTCATGGCGGGCCTGGGCGGCGCCATCATCGTGCCGAGCCAGTCGGCCGTGCTCGGCATGGGCGTCGACGCGCTCGTGCTCTCGTTCATCGTGGTCGTCATCGGCGGCCTCGGCAGCCTCGAGGGCGCGCTGGTGGGCGCGATCATCGTCGGCTTCGTGCGCGAGGCCGGCATCACGTGGTTCGCCGAGATCGAGCTGGCGGTGCTCTACCTGATCGCGGCGCTGGTGCTGCTCGTGCGGCCCGCCGGGCTCTTCGGACGCGCATGAGCGTGGCGGCGACCGCGACCCGTCCGGTGGTCTCGAGCACGCGGCCGCTCCGCATCGCGATCCCGATCGCCGTGGCGCTGGCGCTGGTGCCGCTGATACTGCCGCCGTACAGCTCGATCCTCCTGGCCTACGGCCTCGTGATGGCGATCGGGGCGCTGGGCTTCAACCTCCTGCTGGGCTACACGGGCCTGCTCTCGTTCGGCCACTCCGCGTACTTCGGCGTGGGCGCGTACGCGGTGGCCCTGATGGTGAAATACCTCAAGGTCAGCTCGATGGAGCTGTTCCTGGTGGGCGCGATCGTGGCCTCCGTGCTGATCACGGCACTGTTCGGCATCGTCTGCGTGCGCTACACCACGATCTTCTTCGGTATCCTCACCCTGGCGCTCTCGCAGGTGCTCTGGTCGCTGGCCTTCAAGTTCTTCTGGGTCACCGGTGGCACCGACGGCCTGCGGGTGCCGACGCCGTCCTTGTTCGGCGGGCTGGTCAGCGGCGCGGGGGACAAGATCGCGTTCATGTCCCACGCGTACTACTACTACGTGCTGATCATGTTCTGCCTGTGCGTCGCGCTGATGTGGGTGATCGTGAACTCGCCCTTCGGCATGGCGTTGCAGGCGATTCGCGACAACGAAACGCGCGCCCAGTTCGTCGGCGTCCGGATCTGGCGGTATCGCTGGGTGGCCTTCCTGGTCTCGGGCGTGTTCACCGGGCTGGCGGGCGCCCTGTGGGTGCCGCTGAACGGACTGACGACGCCTGACATCATGCACTGGACGTTCTCGGGCGAGATCGTCTTCATGACCGTGCTCGGCGGGTTCCGCTCGTTCGCCGGCCCGATCATCGGCGCGATCGTGTTCAACTACCTCAAAACCTACGCGGTCGGCTACACGGTCTACTGGCAGCTGCTGCTCGGCGCCGTGCTCGTCGGGCTCGTGCTCTCGCTGCCCACCGGCATCGTCGGCACCGCGGGCCGGCTCCTGGCGAGCTTCCAGGGCAGGAGTCGACGGTGAGCCTCCTGGTCACGAAAGATCTTGTGAAGTGGTTCGGCGAAACGCACGCCGTGGACCACGTGAACTTCACGGTCAAGCAGAGCGAGGTCCTCGCGCTGATCGGCTCGAACGGCGCCGGCAAGACGACCCTGGTGAACCTGATCTCCGGCCTCTTCCGGCCCGACGGCGGCCAGATCATATTCCGGGACGTCGACGTCACGCACCAGTCGGTGCACGGGCGCATCAAGGCCGGTATCGCGCGAAGCTTTCAGCTCGTCAACCTGTTCGATCAGCTCACCGCGCTCGACAACGTCGCGCTCACGATCTTCTCGCGCGAGGGCAAGATCGCGAACCTCGCCGCGCTGGCCGCGAGCGACTCGGCCGTCTGGGACGAGGCGCACGAGATCCTGCGCCGGTTCGGCCTCGACGCGAAGGCCCGCACCCTGGCCGGCGGGGTCTCGCAGGGGGAGCGCAAGCTGCTGGACGTCGCGGTGGCGTTCGCGCTGCGGCCGAAACTCCTGTTCCTCGACGAGCCGACCAGCGGCGTCAGCACGCGCGAGAAGGCGCCGATCATGGACACCGTGACTTCCGTGGTGCGATCGACCGGCATCTCGGCGGCGATCATCGAGCACGACATGGACGTGGTCTTCAACTACTCCGACCGGATCGTCGCGATGCACCAGGGCGGGATCCTCGCCGACGGCACGCCGGACGAGATCCGCCGCAACGAGATGGTGACGACGACCCTCATCGGCACGCCGGAGGCGCGGTGATGGCGGCGGCCACGCTCGAGCTCGATCGCATCAACACGTTCAGGGGGCCCGCTCAGATTCTGCGCGCGGTCTCGCTGCGAGTCGGCGACGGCGAGTCGATCTGCCTGGTCGGGCGCAACGGCGCCGGCAAGACCACCACGATCGACAGCATCATGGGCCTCTTGCCGGTGCGCTCGGGCCGGGTCGCGTTCCGCGGCCGTGACATCACGCGGCTGCCCGCGCACGAGCGCGCGTTGCTCGGCATCGGCTACGCGCCGGAGGACTGCGGCATCTTCCCGGATCTGTCGGTCGAGGAGAACTTCCAGATCACGTCGTGGCTGGCCTCGCCGAGGGCGCCGGCGGGCGGCGGCGCCGACGAGCGTGTGTTCTCGGTCTTCCCGGAGGTCAAGGGCTTCATGACGCGCCGGGGGCTGCACCTCTCGGGCGGCCAGAAGAAGATGGTCGCGATCACCCGCGCCATGTCGCTGGCGCCGTCGATCCTTTTGCTCGACGAGCCGTTCGAAGGCCTGGCACCGGTCGTCGTCACGCGGTTCATCGAGGCGGTACGGGCGATCAAGGCGATGGGGATCTCCGTGCTCATCGCCGAATCGCATCTGGCCAATGCTGCCCGCGTCTGCGATCGCCTGTACGCGATCGACCGTGGGGAGATCATCTTCCAGGGGAATCCGCGCGACGTCTTCGCCAACGAGGACGTCATGCGCACGATTCGCGGGTAACCCGCGCGGGGGAGTCGGGCCGAGGGCGGGACCCAGGCGGGGGAGATGCATCGGCTCCGTCACCCGTGCCGTTTCCCGCAATCTTCACTGTCGTCACGTCGGCTCAACTTCACCGCCACACTTAGCGGCTCGGCAGTGCTTCCTGGTGCTCGGGCTCGTCGGTTGCCGGGGCTGGGGGTGGGGTGGGGGGTTTGCTGATATGATCTTCGGGTCTTGATCGTCCTGGGGATCAGCGAAACCCACTGCGCGACTGCTGCCGTGCTGCGCGACGGCGAAATCGTTGGCTGCGCCTCCGAGGAGCGCTTCTCGCGGCTCAAGAACGACGCGGGATATCCGCGCCGCGCCGTCGACGCGCTCTTGCGCGGCGCGGGCGTCACCGCGAGCCAGATCGACCGCGTGGTGCTCGCCGGCACGCGCATTCCGTCCTACGACTGGATGAATCGCGTGATGCGCGACGAGGCCTACATGCGCCGCTACTACGCGGTGGGCCTCGACGCGCCCCGCCGCGGGCTGGGCGGCCGCGCGCGCAAGCTCGGCGCCAGGCTCGGGCTGCTCGATCCGGCGCCCGGCAAGGCGCCACTCGCCGACGCCGAGCGGCGCGGCTACGTGACGAGCCATCTCCGGCTCGCGGACGACTGCGTGCACTTCGCCGACCATCACACGTGTCATGCCGCGGCCGCGTACTATGGCTCGCCGTTCGCCGGCCGTCCTGCGCTCGTGCTGACCAACGACAACTCGGGCGACGGGCTCTGCGGGACGGTGTCGAGCGCCAGCGGTCTCACGCTACGCCGGCACGAGGCGACGCCGAGCGGCCCGGGCTCGCTCGGCTCGTTCTACACGCTCGTCACCTTGCTGCTCGGCATGAAGCCGGGCGAGCACGAGTACAAGGTGATGGGGCTGGCGCCGTACGCGCCGGCCCGCGAGACCGAGCGCGCGGTGGCCGCGCTCGGCACCGTGTTCGCGATGTCCGAGGGCACGCCGAGCCGCTTCGAGTGGCGGCGCCGCGGGCCGCTCTATCGCGCGCTGCTCGAGGCCACCCTGGGCCTGCGCTTCGACGGCATCGCCGGCGGCGCCCAGCAGATTCTCGAAGACGCCCTCGTGCGGTGGACGCGGCTGGCGCGTCAGCGCTACGGCGGCGAGCGGCTGGCGCTCGGCGGCGGCGTCTTCATGAACGTGAAGGCCAACATGCTGATCGCCGACGAGAGCTGGCTCGGCGACCTGTTCGTGTTCCCCTCGTGCGGCGACGAGTCCAACGCCGTCGGCGCGGCGTACCTCGGCTATCTCGACCTGTGCGCGGCCGCGGGCGCGACGGCGTCGCCCAAGCCCTTCGGGCCGGCCTATCTGGGTCCGGACGTGCAGGAATCGGACGTCGAGGCCGTGATCAAGCGCCGCGACCTCGCGAGCCGCTACAAGGTCAGCGAGCACGCGGTGATCGAGGAGAAGATCGCGGAGCTGCTCGTGAGCGACGGCGTCGTCGCGCGCTGCGCCGGCCGCATGGAGTTCGGGGCGCGCGCGCTCGGCAACCGCTCGATCCTGGCCAATCCGTCAGACCACAAGGTCGTCGACCTGATCAACCGGATGATCAAGAGCCGTGACTTCTGGATGCCGTTCGCGCCGACGGTGCTGCGCGAGCGCGAGGGCGACTACCTGGTCAACCCGAAGGGCCTCGCCTCGCCGTACATGATGCTGGCGTTCCCGACCAACGCGAAGCGGCGCGACGAGATCGTCGCGGCGCTTCACCCGCAAGACGGCACGGCGCGCGCGCACATCCTCGACGAGACGTGGAACCCCGGCTACCATCGCGTGATCCGCGAGTTCGAGCGCCGTACCGGGATCGGCGCCGTGCTCAACACCTCGTTCAACCTCCACGGCGAGCCGCTCGTGTGCACGCCCGAGGACGCGGTGGACACGTTCGAGCGCTCGGGACTGCCGCATCTGGCGCTCGGGCACTGGCTGATCTCGAAGAAGTAGCGGGGGAGAGAGCGATGGCATCGGCCGATCTCGCGTTCACACCCGCGACCGAGCTGGCCGCGCTGATCGGCGCGAAGAAGCTCTCGCCGGTCGAGCTCACGCGCGCCGTCCTCGATCGGATCGAGCGCCTCAATCCCGTGGTCAACGCATTCTGCACGGTCACCGCCGATCAGGCGCTGGCGGCGGCGCGCGAGGCCGAGCAGGCGCTGATGAAGGGCGAGGCGCGCGGCCCGCTGCACGGCATCCCGTTCTCGATCAAAGATCTGCACTACACCAAGGGCGTGCGCACGATGTCCGGCTCGTTCATCTTCGCCGACCGCGTGCCCGACGTGGATCCTCCGGTCATACGCCGCTTCAAGCAGGCGGGAGGCGTGATGCTCGGCAAGACCACGACGCCGGAGTTCGGCTGGAAGGGGCTCGGCGACAGTCCCATCACCGGCGCCACGCGCAACCCGTGGAACACGGCGATGACGACCGGCGGCTCCAGCGCCGGCGCCGGTGCCGCCACCGCCGCCGGGCTCGGGCCGCTCCACCAGGGCTCGGACGGCGCGGGCTCGATCCGCATTCCCAGCGGATTCTGCGGGATCTACGGCCTCAAGCCGTCCTTCGGCCGGGTTCCGATGTGGCCCATCTCCAACAACGACTACGCCTCGCACATGGGGCCGATGACGCGCACGGTCGCGGACGCGGCGCTGATGCTGTCGGTGATGGCGGGGCCGGACGATTGGGATCGCTCGTCGCTCGAGGGTGCGCCCGACGACTACGTCGGCAAGCTCGATCGCGGCATCAAAGGACTGAAGGTCGCGTTCAGCCCCGATCTCGGCGGCTTTCCGGTCGACGAAGAAGTCGCGACCGTGGTGGCGCAGGCGGTTCGCGCCTTCGGCGAGCTCGGGTGCGTTGTCGAACAGGTGAAGCCCGGCTTCGCCGATTCGCACGATCTGATCCGCTGCCTCTGGAGCGCTCACGAAGCCGGCAACTACGCGCAGTACCTGCCGCGGTGGCGCGACCGGATGGATCCCGGGCTCGTGGCCTGCATCGAGGACGGCCAGCAGTACAGCATGGTCGACTACGTCGAGGCGCGCGGCCAGAAGCTCGCGTACTGGGACACCGTGCGGCCGCTCTTCGAGAAATACGATCTCTTGCTGACGCCCACCTTGTCGGTGGCTGCCTTCCCCGTCGGGCGGCTGAACCCCGAGCACTGGCCGCAGCACGTGTGGGACTGGATCCGTTGGGCGTCGTTCAGCTATCCGTTCAACTTCACCGGGCAGCCCGCGGCCTCGGTGCCTGCCGGGTTCACGCCGGGCGGGTTGCCGGTCGGGCTCCAGATCGTCGGCCGTCGGTTCGCGGACCTGACGGTGCTGCAGGCCTCCGCGGCGTTCGAGGCGGCGCGCCCGTGGGCGCAGCGCCGTCCGGCGCTTGACTGACGGCGATGGCCGGCTCACGCGGCGTGGCGCGCTCAGCGCGGCGGCAGCCGGCGCCGTGATGGCGCTCGGCGGCGCTGCGCAGGCTCAGCAGCCGAGCCCGGCCCAGCCCACGGCTCGTCCGAAGGGCCCGCGCGTGTGGCTCGACCTCGATCAGGCGGAGCTCGACGCGGCGTACGATCAGACGGTCTGGGCCCCGAATCGCGATCAGGTCGTCAAGCGCTACGCGACCCACAGCGACGCCGCACGCGCGAGACTGGGAGCGCCGCGACGCTTCGCGTACGGCGCCGGGGACGTGGAAGGCCTCGATCTCTATGCGACCGCGCGCGCCGGCGCGCCGATCATCGTGTTGATCCACGGCGGCGCGTGGCGCGCCGGCCTCGCCAAGAACTACGCGTTCCCGGCCGAGCTGTTCGTCCGCGCCGGCGCCCATTTCGTCGTGCCGGATTTCGCCGCGGTGCAGGACGTCGGCGGAAGCCTGATGCCGATGGCCGATCAGGTGCGCCGCGCGGTGGCCTGGGTCCACCGCAACGCGCGGAGCTTCGGCGGCGATCCCGATCGTCTCTACGTCGCGGGCCACTCATCGGGCGCTCATCTGGCCGGCGTCGTGCTGACGACCGACTGGCCGCGCCAGTTCAGCCTGCCCGTCGACACGGTCAAGGGCGGCCTCTTCTCGAGCGGCATGTACGATCTCAAGCCCGTGCGCCTCTCGGCGCGAAGCAGCTACGTCAAGTTCACGGATGAGATGGAGCAGGCGCTCAGCTCGCAGCGCCATCTCGATAAGCTCAACGCGCCGATCGTCGTCAGCCACGGCACGCTCGAGTCGCCCGAGTTCCAGCGCCAGGCGCGCGACTTCGCAGCCGCGGTGACCGCGGCCGGCAAGCCGGTGAAGCTCCTGGTCGGCGAGGATTACAACCACTTCGAGATCATCGAAACGCTCGGCTCGCCCTACGGCCTGCTCGGCCGCGCGGCGCTCGAGCTGATGAAGCTCTCGCAAGGAGACACGCGATGAAAGCCGCGATCCTCTACAAGGCCAACACGCCGCTCGAGGTCGTCGACGTCCAGCAGCAGGGGCCGCAGGGCGGCGAGGCGCGCGTGCGCGTGAAGGCCGCCGGCGTGTGCCACAGCGACTGGCACATCATCAACGGTGACTGGACCTTGCCGCTGCCGATGGTGCTCGGCCACGAAGCGGCCGGCATCATCGAAGAGGTCGGCGCCGGCGTGAGCAACGTGAAGCCCGGCGATCACGTGATCTTCTCGTTCCGTCCGCAGTGCGGGCGCTGCCTCTACTGCTCGATCGGCCGCTCGATCCTCTGCGACGGACATCAGACCGCGCGGTGGGCGATGCTCGACGGCACCTGCCGCCTCAAGCGCGACGGCCAGGACATCTTCCAGATGGCGCGCATCGGGACGTTCGCGGAATCGGTCGTCTGCCCGGCGGAGATGCTGGTGCCGATCCGTAAGGAGATGCCGTGGCCGCAGGCGGCGTTGATGGGCTGCTGCGTGCCGACCGGCGTCGGCGCGGTGACCCGCTGTGCCGAGGTTGAAGCCGGCGCGTCGGTGGTCGTGATCGGCTGCGGCGGCGTCGGCCTGAACGTCGTGCAGGGCGCACGCCTGGCCGGTGCTCGGATGATCGTCGCCTGCGACCTGCTCGACAACAAGCTCGAGTACGCGCGCGAATTCGGCGCCACGCACACGATCAACGCAGGCCGCCAGAGCGTGGTCGACACGGTCCGCGGCCTGACGGGCGGCCGCGGCGCCGACTACGCGTTCGACGCGATCGGCGGCGAGGCGACAACCTTGCAGATCCTCGACGCCATTCGGCCGGGCGGCACGGCGGTCATCGTGGGCATGGCCGCCATGAGCGTGCGCGCGCCGATCACGCCCTACATGATGGCGCTCCAGGAAAAGACCATCCGCGGCACCATGTACGGCTCCGTGCGCCCGAACATCGACTTCCCCAAGCTGGTCGATCTCTACCTCGACGGTCGGCTGAAGATCGATCAGCTGGTGAGCCGCACCTACAAGCTCGAGGAGATCAACGACGGGTTCACCGCGCTGCGCAGCGGGCAGGTGGCGCGCGGAGTCGTCGTCTTCTAGAGGGCTGGCTGGATTGTCGACCGGCGCGTCCGGACACGATCACGACGCTCGGTTCATGCAGCTGGCGCTCCGCCAGGCCGAGATCGCCGTCGCGCGGGGCCAGACGCCGTTCGGCGCCGTGGTCGTTGGCGCCAAGGGCGACATCATCGGCCAGGGCCACAATGCCGTGCGCGCCAACCACGATCCCGCCGCGCACGCCGAGATCGTGGCCATCCGCGATGCCTGGCAGCACGTCGGCGCCTGGGAGCTCCTGAAGAGCAGCACGCTCTACACGAGCTGCGAGCCGTGTCTCCTGTGCTCGTTCGTCATCACGCAGATCGGCGTGAGCCGCGTGGTCTTCGCTGCCCGCGCGACCGACGTGCCCGGCTACAAGCCCTTGCTCGGCGCCGATCTGGCCAAGGCGGCCGCGTGGGTGAACGCGCAGCCCGACTGGCCACGCATCGAGGTGGTCGGCGACTTCATGCGCGAGCAAGCGCGCGACGTGATCGCGGCCTTCCCGTGGTCGCAGGCGCACGGTAGGGACAGCCTGGAGCCGCCCGGATAGGTCGGGCTCGCGGGCCGCTCATGGCGGACGAGATCGAGATCGTCGAGTACGATCCGCGCTGGCCGGCGCCCTTCGCGCTGGAGTCCGCGAGGATCCGGAGCGTCCTCGCCGAGCCGGCGCTCGAGATCGAGCATCACGGGAGCACCGCGGTCTCGGGGCTTGCGGCCAAGCCGGTGATCGACATGCTCGTTGCGGTCGACTCGATGTCGCGAGCGACCCGGTATGCCATGGTGCTCGTCGAAGGGCGATTTCATCCAGACAACGACTGCCGCGGCGATTCGTGAGGGAGCCTCGGCACCGTGAAAACCGTCGCGAATGTTCTCACCGGCCTGGTCGCGCTGAGTCACGTCGGATTCCTGATCCTCGAGATGTTCTTCTGGGACCACCCGGTTGGCCGACGGATCTTCGGCATGACGCCGGAGGTCTCGGCCAGCTCCGCGACGCTCGCGGCCAATCAGGGTCTCTACAATGGGTTTCTCGCGGCCGGCCTCATCTGGGCATTGGGGGCCGATCGGCGCGATCTGAAGGTGTTCTTCCTCGGCTGTGTGATCGACGCGGGAGTCTTCGGCGGCCTCACCGCGAAGACGTCGATCCTGCTCACGCAAGCACTGCCGGCCGCGGTCGCGCTGGTGCTGGTCCTGCTCGCCTCGCGACGCTGAGTGGCGGCCGGCGCTAGCCCTTCAGCATTTCCTCGGCGACGCGCTTGACGTCCGCCGCGTCCACCTGGCCCTTGTGGGTCTTCATGACGTCGCCGACCAGGCGGCCGACCTGCTTGGCATCGGCGATCTTCAGCGCGTCCAGGCGCTCGCGGACGAGCGTGCGCAGCGCGCCCTCGTCCATGCCCTTGGGCAGGTAGCGCTCGCAGAACTCGATGTCGAAGCGGAGCTGCGCCGCATGCGCGGCGCCGCGCTCGCCGAGCTTCTCGAACTCGGGCAGGGCCTTCTGGAGCTGCTTGCGGTAGGCGCCGATCACGTCGAGCACGAGGGCGTCGTCGACCGTGCCGGAGAAGCCCTTGGCCGTGCGGCGCTCGCCGATCTTGGATTTGATCATGCGCAGCACGTCGGCGGTCTTCTGGTCCTTCTCCTTGATCGCCTTCGTCAGCGTCTCGTTCAACGTCTGCTCGAGTGCCATGGCTCCTCCTGGACCATTTGAACCGCTCGCCTCAGACGGCGGGGCCCCAGCCCCGCGACGTCCTGCGGCTCGCACTGCGCTTTTGAACCGCTCGCCTCAGACGGCGGGGCCCCAGCCCCGCGACGTCCTGCGGCTCGCACTGCGCTACTGTACCCGCAACCGGGGGTCGAGCACGTCACGAAGACCGTCGCCGAGGAGGTTGAGGCTCAGTCCCGAGATCGTCAGCGCCAGGCCGGGGAAGAGGCTCACCCAGAACGCCTCGCGGATCACGTTCTTGCCGCTGGCGATGACGTTGCCCCACGACGGGACGTACGGCGGCACGCCGACGCCGAGGAAGCCCAGGATCGCCTCGGCCAGAATCGCGTAGGCGAAGATGAAGCTCGCCTGCACGAGAAGCGGCCCGATGCAGTTCGGCAGGATGTGGCGGAAGGCGATCGCGAGGTCGCGCCGGCCGAGCGCCCGCGCGGCCTGCACGTAATCGAGCTCGCGAAGGCTCAGCACGGTGCTGCGGATCAGCATGGCCGTCCGCGGCGTGTAGACGACCGAGAGCGCGAAGATGACGTTGCCGATGCCGGGCCCACGCGCGGCCATCAGCGCGATCGCCAGCAGGATGGCCGGAAAGGCCATGAGCCCGTCCATGACTCGCATCAGCGCCATGTCGACCCGGCGGTAGTAGCCGGCGATGAGACCGATGGCGATGCCCCAGATCGAGGTCAGGATCATCGTCGTCGCGCCCACCAGCAGCGAGACCTGCGCGCCGTGCAGGACCAGGCTGAACACGTCGCGCCCGAACTCGTCGGTACCCAGGAAGTTCGCGGTGCTCGGCGCCTTCAGGCGCTGAGCCGGGTTGAGCCGGCGCGGGTCGTGCGTCGAGATCACGTTGGCCAGGAGTGCTGCCAGGATCACGACGGCCAGGATCGTTGCGCCCACGGCGATGTTCCGGTTCCGCGCGGCGTACCGCCGCCACGTCGGGCGCGCGGCGGCGGCCGCCGCCGCCTGCGCGTCTCCCTGGGCCGCGGCGATCCCGTCAGCCATACCGGATCCGCGGGTCGATGAAGACGTAGAGCACGTCCACGCCCAGGTTGATCAGCACGTAGGCGGTGGCGGTCACGAGGATCACGCCTTGAACCACCGGATAATCCCGCCGCAGCACCGCCGAGATGATGAGCCGCCCGAGCCCGGGAATGTTGAACACGATCTCGGTGACGACCGCGCCGCCGATCAGGATCGCCATCGTGATCCCGATCACGGTGACGACCGGAACCAGGGCGTTGCGGAACGCGTGCACCCACATGACCGACCGCTGCGAGACGCCCTTGGCGCGCGCGGTCCTGATGTAGTCCTGCTGCAGCGCCTCCAGCATGCACGAGCGGCTGATTCGCGCGATCAGCGCCGACTGGTTGAAGCCGAGCGAGACCGCCGGGAGCACCATGTACCGGAGCGCCGAGAGCGGATCCGACAGGATCGACGCGTAGCCGGCGGCCGGCAGCCAGCCCAGACGCACGGCGAAAAAGTAGATGAAGTTCAGCGAGAGCCAGAAGCCCGGGACGCAGACGCCAAGGAGCGACATCAGCATGAGCGCGCGGTCCCACAGCGAGCCCTGATACGCGGCGGCGATGATGCCCGACGGCACACCGATGACGACCGCGACGAACAGCGCCGAGAGCGTCAGCACGAGCGTCGGCTCGGCACGCTCCAGGAGCGCCGTCACCACCGGCCGGTCGAGAAAGTACGACTGGCCGAGGTCGCCCCGCAGGATGCGCGCGTAGAACTTGAAGAGCTGCTCGTGCAGGGGACGATCGAGTCCGAGCGCCCGGCGCGTGGCCTCGATCTGCGCCGGCGTCGCGTCCGGGCCCAGCATGACGCTCACCGGATCGCCCGGGATCAGGTGAATGAGCAGGAACACGACCGTGACGACGACCGCCAGGACCGGGACGAGGGTCAGCAGCCGCCGGATCAGGTACGTCGTCACGGGCGATGACGGAGAGGCGCGACCGTGGACGACGGCGCCCGCGGTCTCACGCCGCTACTTCTCGACCCAGACGTTGACGAACCGGACGCGCCCCATCTTCTCGTCGAAGCCCTTCGTCGTGTTGCGCGCGGCGCGGAGCCCCGCGAGATCGCCGTAGCGGATGATCGGGACCTTCTCGTACACCTGGCGGGTCTGCTGCTCCCACATCGCCATCCGCTTCTTGGGGTCGGTCTCGCGCGCCATGTCGGCCTGGAGCTTCGCGATGTCCTCGTCGGTCGTCCAGCCCGGCCAGCTCGCGGTGAGGAAATTGACGTGGGCCGGGTCGTAGATGGCGCCGATGCCCGTGGTGAACGCGTCGTACTCCTTCGAGTTGTTCCGCCGCTTCACCAGGGTGGCCCAGTCGACGACTTGCAGATCGATGACGAACCCGGCGTCCTCGAGCTGCTGCTTGGTCAGGAGCGCGAAGTCGTACATCCACTTGTACTCCTGCGTGGTCATGAAGCGGACCGGCTCCTTCTTGTAGCCGGCCTCCTGCAGGAGCTTCTTGGCCTTGTCTCGGTTGCGCTCGTTCCACGGCAGCCCGGCGAGCTTCGTGTGCCACGCAGCGGTCTCGGCCATGATCAGGCTCGAGTCCATCCGGTAGAACTCGCTGTGACCGCCGGCCACGTTCTTCATGATCGGCTCGATGTCGATCGCCGCCTGCCAGGCCTGGCGGAGCTTCTGGCTCGTCATCAGGCCTTCCTTCTTGTTGAGGACCGCGATGAGCCAGGAGTTGCCCTTGGCCACGATCGGGTGCAGGTTCGCGTTCTTCTTCAGCCGCTCGTAGGCGTCGAGGTTCAGGTCGTCGGCGAAGTCGAGCTCACCCGTCTCCACCTGGGCCACGCGCGTGGCGACCTCGGGCACCGGCTGCCAGCGGATCTCGTCGACGTATGCGGTCTTGCCGCCGCCGAAGCCATTCGGCTTCTCGTTGCGCGCCTTGTACTCCTCGAACCGCACCATGCGGATGTACTGGTCGGGCTTCCACTCGGCCAGCTTGAAGGGTCCGGTGCCCACGAACTCGGTCGCCTTGACCTCGGGCGCGAACTTCTCGGCGATCTCCTTGGGATAGATGGCGCCGAAGTTGTTCGGCACCGCGAGTGAGATCAGCACGATCGCCGACCTCTCCTTCAGCTTCATCTCGACCGTGTACTTGTCGAGTGCCTTCCACTCCGAGACCTGCGCGAAGAGCGCCTTGCCGTAGACGGACTGCTTGCCCCAGCGGGCGAGCGAGGGGACGACGTCGTCCGACGTCATCTCCTTGCCGTTGTGGAACTTCACGCCCTGCCGGAGCTTGAACGTGTAGACGAGACTGTCCTTGCTGACCGTGTGGCTCTCGGCCAGCATCGGGATCGGGCGATTGGTCGCGTCGAGCGTGTAGAGCCCTTCGTAGATGTGGTTGCCGAGCGTCTCGGTGATCGTGGCGGTCGTCCAGTGGACGTCGAGCGAGGGCGGCTCGCCGAGGATGCCGACCTTCAAGGTGCCGCCCTTCTTCTGCGCGTCGGCGGTGACGACGCCGAAACCCAGCAGCGCGACCGACGCCAGCGCGAGCAGTACCGCCGAGCGATAGAGCGTCAGGGCCATGCTATTTCTCGATCCACACGTTGTAGAAGCGGATGCGCTCGGTCTTCTCGTTGAAGCCCTTCGTGGTGTTGCGGATCGCGCGCAGGCCGAACAGATCGCCGTAGCGGATCACCGGCACCTTCTCGTAGAACTGCTTGGTCTGTTGCTCCCAGAGCGCCATGCGCTTCTTGGGATCGGTCTCGCGCGCCAGCTCGGCCTGGAGCTTCGCGATGTCCTCGTCGGTCGTCCAGCCCGGCCAGCTCGGCGTCAAATAGATGTGGTGCGTCGGATCGTAGAAGGCGCCCATCCCCGTCGTGAAGACGTCGTACTCCTTGGAGTTGTTGCGCCGCTTCACCAGGGTCGCCCAGTCGACGACTTGTAAGTCGATGGTGAACCCCGCGTCCTCGAGCTGCTGCTTGCTGAGGAGCGCGAAGTCGTACATCCACTTGTACTCCTGCGTGGTCATGAAGCGGATCGGCTCGTTCTTGTAGCCGGCCTCCTGCAGGAGCTTCTTGGCCTTCGCCTTGTTCCGCTCGTTCCACGGTAAGCCGGCGATCTTCGTGTGCCACGCGGTGATCTCGACGGGCGCCAGGCTCGAGTCCATCCGATAGAACTCGCTGTGGCCGCCGGCCACGTTCTTCATGATCGGCTCGATGTCGAGCGCCGCCTGCCACGCCTGGCGCAGCTTCTGGTTCGTCATCAGGCCTTCTTTCTTGTTGAAGACCGCGACGAGCCAGTAGTACGGCTTGGAGACGATCGGGCGGAGATTCGGATTCTTCTTGAGCCGGTCGTACGCGTCGAGGTTCAGGTCGTCGGCAAAGTCGAGCTCACCCGTCTCGACCTGCGCGACCCGCGTTGCCACCTCGGGCACGGGCTGGAAGCGCACCTCGTCCAGGTAGGCGGTCTTGCCGCCGCCGTAGCCGTTGGGGGCCTCGCCGCGCGACTTGTAGTCGTCGAACCGCACCATGCGGATGTACTGGTCGGGCTTCCACTCGGCGAGCTTGAACGGGCCGGTGCCGATGTACTCGGTCGCCTTCACCTCGGGCGCGAACTTGTCGACGATCTCCTTGGGATAGATCGCGCCGAAATTGTTGGGCACGGCCAGCGAGATCAGCACGATCGCCGACTTCTCCTTCAGCTTCATCTCGACCGTGTACTTGTCGAGCGCCTTCCACGTGTCGACCTGCGCGAACAGCGCCTTGCCGTAAATCGACTGCTTGCCCCAGCGGGCGAGCGAGGCGACGACGTCGTCCGACGTCATCTCCTTGCCGTTGTGGAACTTGACGCCCTGGCGCAGCTTGAACGTGTAGACGAGGCCGTCCTTGCTCACGGTGTGGCTCTCGGCCAGCATCGGGATCGGACGGTTCGAGCTGTCGAGGCTGTAGAGCCCTTCGTAGATGTGGTTGGTCAGCATCTCGGTGATGCTGGCCGTGGTCCAGTGCGCGTCGAGCGACGGCGGCTCGCCCAGGTTGCCGACCTTGAGGACGCCGCCCTTCTTCTGCGCCTCGGCGGTGAGTGCGCTGCCGGCGAACAGGACGAAGGCCGCCACAGCGAGCGGACCGTATTTGCGAATCAAGCTCGATGACATGGCCACCTCCCGATAGTGGTGAGCCAATCTATCACAGCCGAGGCGGGCCGCTTGGCCATTGACCCCCGTCGGCGGACCGGCATACCGTGCCCGGGATGATGGCCGTGGGGCTGCCCGTTCTTCGGCTGAGCGCGCGGACGATCGGCGACGTCCTGCTCTTTGCTGTGACGGCGGTCGAGCTCGCCCTGTTGATTCGGCTGACGCCGACCTTCACTGCCACCGACTGGATCTACATCGTGCAGCACGCGATGGTCTTCGGGATCGCGCTCACCCGGCACGCGCCCGAAGCGCAGGATCGCTCGCTACTCTCCAACGCCGCGGTGTTCGTCGCGTACACGTACCCCTACGGCCAGATGCTGTATCTGCGCTGGGTCCCGGGAGACGCCGCGTGGCTCGAGGGAGGGCTCGCGCTCGTGCTGGTCGCCGCGTGCTTGAGCTGCGCGAGCCTCGTCACGCTCGGCCGACGGTTCGGCGTGCGTCCGGCGCTCCGCGGGCTCGCGACCCGCGGGCCCTACCGGATCGTGCGCCACCCGATCTATCTGGCCTATCTGCTCTCGGACATCGGCTACAACCTGCAGGAGTGGAATTCGGGCACGGTGATGCTGGTCGCCCTCGGGTGGCTCTCGATCCTCTACCGGATTCGCGCGGAGGAGCGGGTGCTCGCTCGCGATCCCGGGTGGCGCGCCTACACCGGGCTGGTGCGCTCTCGGCTAATCCCCGGAGTCTGGTAGGCCGCCGGCCGGGGCGCGGCGCGCGCGTCCCGTCATCCCCGCCAGGCGTACGCGCAGCGCGCCCAGCGACTCCTGCGCGCCCTCCATGTAGGTGTAGAGCACCGGCGTGATGTAGAGGGTCAAGAGCTGGGAGACGAGCAGGCCGCCCACGACGGCCAGGCCGAGCGCGCGGCGGACGTCGGCGCCGGCGCCGATGCCGAGCGCGATCGGCAAGGTGCCGAGGAGCGCGGCCATGGTCGTCATCATGATCGGCCGGAAGCGCAGCAGGCAGCCGCGGTAGATGGCGTCGGCCGCCGTCGCGCCGGCGCGCTGCGCCTCGATCGCGAAGTCGATCATCATGATCGCGTTCTTCTTCACGATGCCGACCAGCATGATGATCCCGACGAAGCCGTAGATGTTGAGCTCGATGTTGAAGAGCATCAGGGTGAGCAGCGCCCCGACACCCGCCGACGGAAGCCCCGACAGGATCGTCAGTGGGTGGATGAAGCTCTCGTACAGGATCCCGAGCACGATGTAGATCACCAGCAGTGTGACGATCAGCAGGACGCCCTGGCCCTTCAGCGAGGACTGAAAGGCCTGGGCGGTGCCCTGAAAGCTTCCCAGGATCGTGGCCGGCATCGCCAGATCGCGCTGCGCGCGGCTCACCTGGGCGACCGCCTCGCTGAGCGACACACCCGGCGTCAGGTTGAACGAGATCGTCACCGCCGGCAGCTGGCCCAGGTGCGTGACCGTCAACGGACCGATCGTCGGCGTGAGGCGCGCCACGGAGTTCAGCGGCACCAGCTTGCCCGACGACGCGCGCACGTACAGGAGCGAGAGCTCGGTCGGATCGCGCTGGTACCGCGGATCGAGCTCGAGGATGACCCAATACTGGTTGGTCGGCGTGTAGATGGTCGAGACCTGGCGCGAGCCGTAGCCGCTGTAGAGCGCGTTCTCGATCTGCTCGGCGGTGACGCCGAGCGCCGAGGCCTTGTCGCGGTCGATGTCGACCGTGATCTGCGGGCTCGTGATCTGCAAATCCGTGTTGACGTCCTGGAAGCCCGGCAAGGTCCGCATCCGGTCGAAGACGATCGGCGCCCAGCGGTAGAGCTCCTGCAGATCGGGCGCTTGGAGCGTGTACTGGTAGAGCGCCTTCGTCAGGCTGCCGCCGATGCGGATGGTCGGCAGGATCTGCGGGTACACCCGAAAGCCGGGGATCGCGGCGAGCTTGGGCCGAAGATCTTCGATGATCTTGTCGGCCGGTGGGCGCTGATCGTGCGGCTTGAGCCGCATGAAGATGCGCCCGGTGTTGGGCACGACGTTGACCGACGAGGCGCCGATCGACGACATGATCTGGTCGATGTAGGGCTCCTTCAGGACGATCGCCGCCGCGGCCCGCTGCTTTTCCGCCATCGCGTCGAACGAGATGTCCTGCGAGGCCTCGGTGAACGCGAAGATCTGCCCCGTGTCCTCGGTCGGGATGAAGCCCTTGGGGATGATCACGAAGAGGTACGCCGTCAGCACGAACGTCAGCAGCATCACGGCCATCGTGAAGCGGCGATGGCGCAGGGTCCACTTGAGCGAGTAGTCGTACGTGCGCAGCATGCCGTCGAAGAACCGCTCGGATGCCAGGTAGAGCCGCCCGTGCGACGCGCCGGGCGGCTTGAGGAAGCGGCTGCACGCCATTGGCGTCAGGGTCAGCGAGACGAAGCCCGACACGAGCACCGCCGCGGTGATGACCACCGCGAACTCGTGCAGCAGCCGCCCCATGACCCCGCCCATGAACAACACGGGGATGAAGACGGCGGCCAGCGAGAGGGTCATCGACATGATCGTGAACCCGATCTCCTTGGCGCCGACCAGCGCCGCCTCCATCCGGCTCATGCCCTCTTCCATGTGGCGCACGATGTTCTCGAGCATGACCACGGCGTCGTCGACCACGAACCCGACGCAGAGCGTGAGCGCCATCAAGGAGATGATGTCGATCGTGTAGCCGAGCAGGTACATCACCGCGAACGTGCCGATGATCGACAGCGGGACGGCGAGGCTCGGGATGATCGTCGCGGACACGTTGCGCAAGAACAGGAAGATCACCAGGACGACCAGCGCGATCGCCAGCCCCAGCGTGAACTCGACGTCGTGGACGGATTCGCGGATCGCGACCGAGCGGTCGTAGAGGACGTTCAGGTTGACCGCGGCCGGCAGCTCCTGGCGGAAGCGTGGCAGGAGCGCGCGGATCGCGTCGACGACGTCCACCGTGTTGGTGCCCGGCTGGCGCTGGATCGCCAGGATCACCGCGCGCTCGTCGTTGTACCAGCTCGCGACCTTGTCGGTCTGCACGCCGTCGATCACGCGCCCGAGCTCCTCGAGCCGCACCGGCGAGCCGTTGCGATAGGCCACGATCAGCGGCCGGAAGGCCTCGGCGTTCTGCAGCTGCCCGGTCGCCATGACGTTGAACATCTGATGCTGGCCGTAGAGCGTGCCGGTCGGGATGTTCACGTTGCTGCGGTTGAGGGCCTGCTGCACCTCGTCGATGCCGATGCCGCGCGTGGTCAGCGCGCGCGGGTCGAGCTGTACCCGCACCGCGTACTTCTGCGAGCCGAAGACCTGCACCTGCGCAACGCCGGTGATGGTCGAGATGCGCTGGGCGAGGTTCGTCTGCGCGTACTCGTCGACGGTGTAGAGCGGCAGGGTCGGGGAGCTCAGCGCCAGGTAGAGCACCGGCTGGTCGGCCGGGTTCACCTTCTGGTAGGTCGGCGGCGTCGGCATGCCGGGCGGCAAGAGCGGCGCCGACTTGGCGATCATCGCCTGCACGTCCTGCGCGGCGGCGTCGATGTTGCGGTCGAGGCTGAACTGGATCGTGATCTGCGTCAGGCCCAAGGCGCTCGACGAGGTCATCGAGTCGATGCCGGCGATCGTCGTGAAGTTCTTCTCCAGCGGCGTCGCCACCGCCGAGGCCATCGTCTCGGGGCTCGCCCCCGGCAGCGATGCGGCCACCTGGATCGTCGGGAAATCCACGTTGGGCAGGTCGCTCACGGGCAGGAGCCGGAAGCCCATCACGCCGAATAACAAGATCGCGACCATCAGGAGCGTCGTGAGGACGGGGCGACGGATGAAGAGCTCGGTGTTCATGACGCCTTCGGCGGGCGCGCTTCGATCCGGGCGCCGGGCACCAGGCGGAGCTGGCCGTCGATCACGACGCGCTCGGCCGGCTTCAGACCCTTTTCGATGATCGTCTCGGCGCCGAGGCGCACGCCCGGCGTGACCAGCCGTGACTCGACGGTCTGGTCAGCCTTGACGACGAAGACGTATGGACCCTGCTGTCCCGGCTGGATCGCCTGCGAGGGCACGACGATCGCCGTCCGGCTCGTGATCACGAGCGAGACGTCGAGGAACTGCCCCGGCCAGAGCGCGTTGTTCTCGTTGGCGAACGTCGCCTTCAGCTGGATCGTCGCGGTCGTCTGGTCGACCGTGTTGTTCACGAACGTGAGCTCACCGGTCGCCAGCGTCTCCTGCTGCCGCGGCAGCCGCGCGACGACCTTGAGGCGGCCGGTCGTGCCGTACTTCTTGATCTCGGTGAGGTGCTGCTCGGGCACCGCGAACGAGACGTAGATCGGGTGGACCTGGTTGATCACGACGATCGGGTTGTCGTCGTTGGCCTTCAGGATGTTGCCGTTCTGCACGAGCAGGTTGCCGGTACGGCCCTCGATCGGCGCCCGGAGCGTCGTGTAGCCGAGCTGCAGCTTGGCGTTGTCGACATTGGCCTGCGCCGCCTGCAGGGCCGCGCGCGCGTTCTCGACCGCCGCCTTGTCGGCCTCGACCGTCGCCTGCATGGCCGCCATGTTCGTGTTCAGCTGGTCGTACTGCTCGCGCGCGATCAGCTCCTTGGCGACCAGCTCGCGATAGCGGCTCTCCTGCACCTTTGCGTTCGCGAGCTGGGCGGTGTCCCGCTCGACGGCGGCCTCCGCCTGCTTCACCTCGGCCCGTCGCTGGTTCAGCGCAGCCTCGCTCTGGCGCAACGCGGCCTCGAAGGGCCGGGGATCGATGACGAAGAGCAGGTCGCCCTTCTTGACGTCCTGACCTTCCTTGAATCGCACCTCGACCAGCTGGCCGTTGATCTGCGACTTGATGCCGACGGACGTGTAGGCCTGCGCGTTGCCGACGGCGGTGAGCTGGACCGGAATGGTTTTCTCGACGACGTCGCCGATCGTGACCGGAACCGGTGGTAGCTGGACCCGCGGCTTGCCCGCGGCGTTGTCCGAGCACGCGGCCAACAGCAGCGCCGCGGACAGCGTCAGCGCCGCGCCGATGGTACGCCGGACCGTCATGCGCCGGTTCTCCGTCCCCGCGCCGGTCCCGCATCCTCTTCCACGGTGCGGTCGGCGGCGTCGACCAGGGCTTCCAGCCCCGTCAGCACCCGCCGGCGGTCTTCGGCCGACATGCGCGCCAGCACGCGCTCCATGCCGCGCAGCCGGATCGCCTCGAGCTCTTCCACGAGCGCCTTGCCCGCGCTGGTCAGGTCGAGCACGTAGACCCTCCGGTCGGCGGGATGGTCGCCGCGAGTCACGAGGCCCTTTTCCTCCAGCCGGTCGACGATGTGAGTGACCGCGGGGAGGGTCACACCGAACGCCTTGGCAACGTCGCCCATGTGGGAGCCCGGATGCTCGGCCAGCCGGAAGAGCACCTGCGACTGCGCATAGGTGAGATCGAGGTCGGACGACTTCTGCCAGAGCAGCTGGCGGAAGATCGAGCCGCCGAGCGAGTTCAGGAGCTCGAGCATCTGGTGCGCTTCGCCGGTCGTCGATCGCTTGGTCCTGGCCATACCTTTCGTCCCTCAGCCTTTGACTAGATTAATAGTTTAGCTAATAAAGGGACGAAGGGGAACAGGCTAGGCGCCCGAGCCTGCCAAGAGCCGCGGGAGGTCGCGCATGTCGTCGAAAACCACGGTGTTCGGGCCCTCGAGCGTGCGCCGCGGAATCAGCCCGCCGGCGTAGCCGAAGGCGCGCATCCCGGCAGTCCGGGCCGCCTGCACCCCGTAGGGACTGTCCTCGACGACCGCGCACCGCTCCGGCGCCGCGCCCATGCGGCTCGCGGCGTGAAGGAACAGGTCGGGGGCGGGCTTGCCGCGCCTGACGTCGTCGACGCTGAAGATGCGGCCCGCGAAGCGGTCGTAGAGCCCGGTGAGCCCCAGGGTGTAACGGACCTTCTCGTGGGTGCCGCTCGAGGCGACGCACGTCGGAAGCGTGATCGCGTCGAGCGCCTCGAGGATCCCGGGTACCGGCTGCAGCTCGGCGGCGAAGGCTTCGCGGTAGAGGTGGCGAAACGGCGCTTCCCAGCTTCCCGGAAGCTTGCGACCGGTGTGCGCTTCGATCTCCCGGGTCATCTCGCCGTCGCTCTTGCCCATGAAGCGCTCGACGACTTCCGCCTCGCTCATCTCCCAGCCGAGCTCGGCGAGGACGGCGACGTCGATCCGTACGGCGATGCGCTCGGTGTCGACCAGCACCCCGTCGCAGTCGAAGATCACGAGCGAGATGGGAGCGCTCACCGGTACGCCGGCGGCTCGCGTCGAGGACCGGTCAGTACTTGCCGCCGAGCTTGCGGTGATCCCACGTCACGACGCGGGTCGGCGTGAAGCGCAGCAACACACGTTTGGACGCTTGTTGGAGGACGCCGGCGCGCGCCTCGGGCGACAGCTCGCCGCCGCCGGCGTAGCGGGCCATCATCTTCACGCCGAACTCACCGACACGCCCGGGGTCGCGCTCGATCGCGACGTCGCATTCGAGCATCGCCCCGCGCAGCTCGCCGTACACGTCGCGGCCCGCCTCGATTTGTAAGGTCGCGCGCCCGTCGCGCTCGAGGTTCTTGACCTTCTGGGATTTGCCGTACGTCCAGGCCAGCACCGAGCCGCCGTCGCGCACGTACCACAGCGGCATCAGGTGCGGACGTCCGTTGGGCCCGACGGTCGCGCACGTGAGCACGCGCTCCTCGTCGAGAAACCGCATCAGCTCCGGCTCGGACATCGTGATCGCGCTGCGTCGAGACGGCATCTCAGTACCCCAGCGAGCGGTCCACCACGTAGCGAAGCGGGCGGCCGGCCAGGTAGCGGGCCAGGTTGTCGTTGAAGACGGGTGCGATCTCGTCGGGCGTGCTGGGCCCGGAGATGTGCGGCGTCACCACCACGTTGTCCATCTTCCACAGTGGGTGACTCGGCGGCAGCGGCTCGCGGTCGAAGACGTCGAGCACCGCGCCGGCGATGCGCTGCTTCTCGAGCGCCGCGAGCAGCGCCGGCTCGTCCACCACGGCGCCGCGGGCGATGTTGATGAGCCACGCCGTCGGCTTCATCGCCGCCAGCGCCCCGGCGCCGATGATGCCGCGCGTGTCGTCGGTCAGCGGCAGGAGCACCGCGACGAAGTCGGCCTCGCTGAGCGCGCGGTTCAGCGCGCCGACCGGGTAGACGCGCGCGGCCTCGCGCACGGGCCGCCCGCGGCGCGTCACGCCGATCACGCGCATCCCGAGGGCGCCGGCGACACGTGCGATATCGCGACCGATGTCGCCGAGCCCCACGATCGTCAGCGTCTTGCCGAGCAGGCGATCCGGCAGGACGTGGTCCAGCCAGCGGCGCTGTCGCTGAGCGTCCCGATACACGCGCATGCGCTGCGTCACCCACGAGCACCAGCCAATGACGTACTCGGCCATCCACGGCCCGAAGACGCCGGGCACGCGGGTGACCTGCACACCCGACGGCAGCTCGGGCACCAGCGCCCAGTCGACGCCCGCGCCCATCACCTGGAGCCATTTGAGCCGCGCGGCCTTCGCGTAAAGCTGGGGCGGGAATTTCCACGCGTAGAGGATCTCGGCTTCGGCGATCGGCTCGGCGGCCTCGCGCGGCGTCGCGGCCCTGCGCACCAGCGCGCCGCGCTTGGGGATCCGCATCAGCTCGGCGTAGCGCGGATCGGCGTGGTAGACGAGGACGGTCGGGCGCGTCACGTGAGCAGCGCGTCCTCTGCGGAGAAGTCGACCGGGCGGCGGTCGAGCCCCTCGCGCACGTACCACTCGTAGGTCTGTGCGAGACCGGCCGCCTGTGAGTAGCGCGCGCGGATCCCGAGCTCGGCGCGAATCTTTGTGGTCGTGTAGACCGCGTGGCAGTCGTAGACCAGGTTCTGGCCGAAGGCGACCGGCTTGCCGCCGGCAGGCGTTTCCACGTGAACGAAGCTGACCGACCGCTCGAGCACTTCGCCGATCAGCTCGACGAAGCCGACCTGGGTCACGGCCTCTTCGCCCGTCACGTTGTAGGCCTGTCCGAACGAAGCCGGGGCGCCGAGCATCCCCGCCATCGCATCGGCCAGATCTTCGACGTGGCCGAACTGGCGAAGCCAGCCGCCGGCGCCGGGAACCAGGATCGGCCGGTTGCGTACGAGCCGGTCGAAGAAGAAGGTCTCGTTGTTGCGTGTGTTGAGCGGGCCGTAGACGTGAGTCGGGCGAACGATCGTGACCGGCAGCTTGCGCTCGCGCCAGCGGCGCAGCAGCGCATCCTCGCCGGCGATCTTGTTCTTGGCGTAGTCGCCCCAATACAAGTTGCGCGGCGTGTCCTCGTGGTAGGGAATCGGCAGCGCGTGGTCGTGTACGCGCCCGGTCGACACGAACAGCGCGTGCCCGACGCGGCCGTCGAGCGCGTCCAGCAGCGCGTCGACGTCGGCGCCGGTCGTGGGCGCATAGGTGATGTCGACGAGCGCGTCGCAGCGCTCGGTCGCGAGTGCCTTCGCGAGACCCGGGTGGTCGGTGCGGTCGCACACGATCGTCCGCACGCCGGCCGGCAAGCGCGCCGGGTTGCGTCCGCGGTTGAGGACCGAGACCTGGTGACCGTCGCGCAGCAGCGCCCGCACCAGATGCAGGCTGATGAACTCGGTGCCGCCGATGAGGAGGACCTGCATCTAGCCGATCGCGGGCATCTAGCCGATCGCCACCGCGAGGCACGTGGTCGTGCGCGTCACCCCGTCGATCGAGCCGATCTCATCGGTGACGAGCCGACCGACGGCGTCGAGCGTGGGGCCCTCGACCACGGCGATGAAGTCGAACGGACCGGTGACCGCATCGAGATGGGCGACGGTCGAGTCGCTGCCCTGGATCGCCACCAGCTCCTTCTTGACGGCCTTGGTCTTGCCGGGCGCCGTCTCGATGAGGACGTACGCGCGCATCTTCTTCGATCCGCCCTTCGTCATCTCGCACCTCCACTGGCCGTGCGCCGGCGCGGCGCGCGACCGGACTTCTTGCCACGCGACGCGGGTGAGTCTAGCAGATAGGCGCGAAGGAGCGACCGATGACATCGGGTCTCGTCGGGGCAGCCGCAGAACACGGTGACAGTGCCGTCCTTCGCGGCGGCCCGCACCTGGGCCAGCTGCTCCTGCGCCTCCGGACGCTCGAGCCCCGCAAGATAGCGCTCCGTGTACTGCGGCCACGTGAGCTCGCCGCCGCGGAACGCGCGCAGCAGCGGCAGCACCGGGGCTAGCTCCTTCAGCCAGACATCGACGCGGCTCTTCTTGATGCCTCGCGGCCAGAGCCGCATGATCAGGACCCGCGTGCCATCGGACGACGACGGCGGATCGTAGATGCGCTTGGCGGCGATCACTTGCCGATGGTCTCCGTCTCCGTCGACTTCTTGAGCTTCTCGCACGGGTCGGACTCGTCGATCTTCGGCGTGAACCAGACGTAGTGGAAGGGCAGGGTGTCGCTGCCGAACCGCTGGGCGTAGTCGCCGGGCTTCGTTGCCGCTGCATCGACTTCGATGAACGCGACGCTCGTGATCGCGACGCCCTGGATGTGCCGCGCCAGGTGGAGCGGCACGCCGCGGTCGTTCCGGACGTGGCCCGCGCCCGCGATCAGCACGGCGCCGTCGCGCTGGCCGCCGCGCGCCAGGCTCGCGGCGATGCGTGCGTCGCGCGCCCACTGGATGTCCGCCATCCGGTCGACCATGTCCTCCGGGACCTGGCCGCAGTGCGATTCGCGAAGCTCGCGCGTCATCGCCAGGCGCGTGTCGGGCGGCGGCTCGGCCAGGCGCAGCTGGCTCAGGAGCGCCGGCCCCAGACCGGGCAGGCCGTTACGCCGGACCGCGTCGGTGGCGACTTTCGAGAGGTTGGTGGCGACGATCGGCACGTTGGCGTCGAGGGCCGCCTGCGCGATCGGCTGGTAGTACCGCCACTCGGGCCAGCCCGAGCGCGACCAGTTGACAGCGTCGCCGAGCCCGGTGGCGTCCTTGGGGCTCCGCGCCAGATAGCGGACCACCGCGGGCGCGTCGTCGGTCGAGAGCATCTCGAATCCCACCGCCGGACGGCGGCCGGCCTCGACCATGGCGCGCACCAGCTTGGCCTGCAACACGTGATGGTCAGGATTGTCGTGACGCTCGCCCAGCAGCACGAAGCGGCTCGCGACGAGCCGTGCGACCAGCGTGTCCTCGCCGATGAACGTTCCGGCTTTCACGTCCCAGATCCGCCCCACCAACGGATGCTTTTGCTCTTCCTTGCTCTCCCAGTCGATCTTGCTGGCTTTGGTACACCCGCCGAACAACAGGGCGACGACGATCGTAGAAAGGATCGCGAAGCGTGCAGTCATAGCTCGATGCTACACACCGGGGGCGTTCTCACCGAGTTTCTGTGGGCGGTCTCAGCGAGGCTCGCTGCCAAGCGAGCCCTCTGGCGTGGTCACCGTGAGACCGGCGTCGATGATCAGCGTCTGCCCCGTGACCCAGCGCGCCTCGTCGCTGGCCAGATAGACGGCGCCCCAGCCTACGTCCCAGCCGGTGCCCTCGGTGCCGAGCGGGCTCGCGCGGCGGCGCCGCTCGCGCGCGGCGTCGCCGAGGTCTTGCACCATGGGCGTCCAGACGGGCCCGGGGGCGATCGCGTTGACGCGGACGCCCTTGGGGCCGAGCTCGGCCGCCACCGAGCGGACGAAGCCGATCACGCCCGCCTTCGCGGTCGCGTACGCGGTGCGGCCGTAACCGCGGAGCCCCGCGATCGAGGAGACGCAGATGACCGCGCCGCTGCCGCGGCGGATCATCGCCGGCGCGGCAGCCTGCGTCGCAAGGAACATCGACTTGAGGTCGATCGCGATCACGCGATCCCAGTCTTCCTCGGTGGTATCGAGCAGGCCCTTGCGCGCCTCGATGCCGACGTTGTTGTGCAGGATGTCGACGCCGCCCCAGCGGTCGACCGCGGCCTTGACCATCGCGGCACACTCGCCGGCGCGGGTGACGTCGGCGGCGTGAGCGACGGCCTCGCCGCCCTCGGCGCGAATCGCCGAGACGGTCTCCTCGGCGCGATCCTTCACCTGATCGACGCACAACACGCGCGCGCCCTCGCGCGCGAACAGGATGGCCGTCGCCTTGCCGTTGCCGAGGCCGGCGCCACGCGAGCCGGCGCCGGTGACGATCGCGATCTTGTCCTTGAGGCGCGCGCTCATCTCATCGAGCGCGGTCCGGGATAGCCGTCCCAGGACAGACGCGCGCCGTCGGCGCTGAACCCGGCGGCGACGAACGCATCGAAGACCGTACTGCCGCGGACCGGGCCGCCGTCCCAGGTCGTGATCTCGAGACGGCGCACCGGACGCTGCAGGAGCGGCCGCTCCATCAGCGCTTGAAGGGCTCCGATGACGCCGGGCAGGTCGACGTCCTCCCAGCCCGCCAGCGGAGTCAGCTCACGGCCGTAGCCCTCGGCGACCAGGCGCGGCCGGCCCTGACGGAACACGAGCCAGTTCTGCGGCAGCCGCGGCGCCGACACGCGCGAGCCGTCGCGCCGCGAGAGCGCGAACACGCGGCCCCAGAGATTTGCCGGATCCATCATGTTGACGAGCACGTGCGGCTCCGCGCGGCGCGAGGTCGCGTCGAGATCGCCGAGTGCGTCCGCCAGCGCGTACTGCTCGCCCGAGAGCCCGGCCACGAAGTAGCCGCGGACGACCTCGCCGCCGTACTCCATTCGCAGGAGCGTGTGGCGGAGCGTGGCCCAATCGCCCTGCGCCAGCTCGCGCGCGACCACGCCGTAGCGCGCGAGCAGGAGCTGAGCCCGTGCCTCCTCGCGCTCCTCGGGCGAGAGGCGCTCGTCGTCGCCGAGCGCGCTCCAGCGCCCGACCACGGGCAGCCGCGGGAGCACGCCGCGGGTCTGACCACGCCGCCGTCGGCGTGGGGCGCCGCCTTCGGGCACGCGCCGCGCCGCCGTCATCCCGGCGACGATCGCGCTGAAGGTGTCGGGCGTCACGAGCCCGGCCCAGAACAGCTCCCACAGCGCCGAGAGCACCTCGGGAGTCGCGAGACCGGTCGCGCGCGCGAGATCCTGCGCGAACGAGGCGCCGCGAAGCTGCAGATGCAGGTAGACGTTCTTGATGCGCGCGTCCATCTCGGGCGGCGCCGCGCCCTGCTCGCGCAGCCAGCCGACGTTCTCGCGCAGCGCGGCGCCGACTCGCGTGGAACGGCCGCGATCGCCGGCGGCGCGATCGAACACGGTCCACACCATCTCGCCGGCGAGCCCCAGCCGGTCCAGCCACTCGCGCTCGTAGCTCTCGACCCGCGCCGGCAGCAGGTCCTGCTCCCAGACGCGCACGGGCAGATCTTCGCCCTGCAGGAGCTCGAGCGCGGCCAGCACGCCGGGCGGGCCGACCAGGCGGTGATCCGGATGCAGATGATGGCGCCGCAGCAGGAAGGCGGAGAACTGCTCGGCCGAGGCGACGGGCCGGGGAACACGGCGCGCGTGCACCTGGCGCCGCTGGATCTCGTCGAGCACGGCGATGTGCACGAACTGCGGCGCGGCGACGTCCGCCAGATACGTGCCCTGGCGCACGAGCCCGCGCGAGGCCAGCCGCTCGAGCGCCTGCGTCGCGGCGTCTCGAGCGAGGCCGTAGCGCTCGGCCAGCCACGCGGCCGTGACCGGCCCGCGCGTGCGCAAGAGACGCAGCGCCAGGCGCTCGAGCCCCTCGGGGGTATCGAGCGCTCGATAGAGCGCCAGGTCAGTCGCGCCGATCCACGCGCGGCGTCCGCTCGCGAAGTCGAGCGGGCCGATGCGCTGCTCCTCCACGAGCGCGCCGATCAGCGCCGGCGCGTCGGCGACGACCCGTGCGGCGATCTCCGCATCGGTCAGATCGCCGAGATCGTCCAGGATCGCCGCCAGCTCGTTGGCGTCGCGGGCGCGCCGATCGGGCGCCGTCTTCTGCAGCTCGGCCTCGACCGCTTCGACGATGTCCGGCCGCAGCGGCCCGGGCGCCACGGACCACGCCTTGCGCATCGTGACCGCGTCGCTGCGACGCTCCTCGGCGTGGCCGGCGCCAAGATACGCCCAGTCCCACGCGAGCAGGAGCGGATAGACGAACGGCGAGGGCAAGGGCGTGTCGACGTGCCGCCGCCACATCTCGCCGTCGTGCACGCGCTCGAGCAGGCGGCGCAGGCGCGGGGCGTCGAGCGCGTCGTGGAAGCACTCGCGCAGGGTCTCGGCCACGATCGGGAACTCGGCCTGCCCGCCGACCGACTCGAGCAGCGCGTCGGCCTTGAGCCGCTGCAGGTAGGCGGGCGTGCGCTGACCGCGGTACATGCGCGGGATGAACAGGGCGCGGATCGCGCAGTGACGGAAGCGCGTGCCGAAGAGCGGGGTGCCGATCAGCGCCTTGCCGAGCAAGGTGTCGACCTCTTCGGGCGCAACGAACGTAATCAACCGCTCCGGTGACGGCGGAACCTGACCGGGCGCGAACGAGAGCAGGATGCCGTCGTCGACGTGGCTCGCCTCGGCCACCAGGCCGACCCGACGCAGCTTCTCCTTCAGCACCATGCCCCAGGCGCCGTTGACTTTCATGCCGAAGACCGAATGGATCATCGCGTGGCGGCCGCCCATCTCGTCCGAGAACGACTCGACCACGATGCCCTGATCGTCCGGCACGCCGTCGAGAACCTCGCCCGCCTTCACGAGCCAGGCGCGCATCGCGGAGGCGGCGCTGGCGTCGAGGCCGCAGGTCGACGCCGCCCACGCCGCGAAGTCGGGCCGGTCCAGGCGCTCGGCGGCGTCGCGGCGCAGCCGGCCGACGGCGATGCCGAGCTCCCACGAGCGCGAGGGATGCTCGCCCTTCCAGAACGGAATCGTCGGCGACATGCCCTGCGCGTCCTCGACCAGCACCCGGTCGGCGCGCACCTTCACGATCTTCCAGGCGTGCGAGCCGAGCAGGAACACGTCGCCGGGCAGGCTTTCGGTGACGAACTCCTCGTCGAGCGTGCCGACCTTCAGGTCGGTCTCGGCGACGAAGACGTCGTAGAGGCCGTTGTCGGGAATGGTCCCGCCCGAGGTGAGCGCCAGGAAGCGGCTGCCCCGGCGCGCGTGCAATCGGTCGTTCACGCGGTCCCACAAGATCCGCGGCGCGGCACCCTTGACCTCGGCGGGCAGCGGCTCGGCCAGCGACCGCACGACCGCGATCAGCGCCTCACGCGTGAGCTCGCGGTAGGACGCCGCGTTGCGGAAGCGAGCATGGAGCACGTCGAGCGTGAGCGATTCGGCGGCCACCGCGGCGACGATCTGCTGCGCCAGCACGTCGAGCGGCGCGTCGGGCATCGCGATGCGGTCGAGCTGGCGCTCGTGGATCGAGCGGACGACCGCCGCGGCCTCGAGTAGCTCTTCGCCCTTGGTGACGATGATCCGCCCCTTCGACGTGCGGCTCAGGAGGTGACCGGCGCGTCCAACCCGCTGCAGCGCGGCAGCGATGTTGCGCGGCGACTGCAGCTGCACCACCAGGTCGATCGCGCCGACGTCGATGCCGAGCTCGAGCGACGAGGTCGCTACGAGCGCACGCAGCTCGCCGTCCTTCAGGCGGTTCTCGGCTTCCAGACGCGCCCGCCGCGAGAGCGAGCCGTGGTGCGCGGCCACCTTGCCGTCGGGAATCCGGTCGTTGAGGTCGCGTGCGAGTCGCTCGGCGGCGCGGCGGCTCTGGGCGAACACGAGGGTCGTGCGATGCGCCTGAACCAGCTCGGCGATCTGCTGCAGCGCGGCTTCCCAGATCGTGTCGCTCGGCGCCGTCAGGAAGTCGTCGACCGGCGAGATGACTTGAAGATCCAGATCCCGCGTGAAGCCGGCGTCGACCGTGACCGGATCCACCGCGGTGGCGCCGGTCAGAAAGCCCCGGGCCGTTTCGATCGGACTCACGGTTGCGGAGCAGCCGATCCGCTGCGGGCGGCCGGCCGGGTCACGCTCTTCCACGAGCGCCTGCAGGCGCTCGAGCGAAAGCGCCAGGTGGGCGCCGCGCTTCCCGCCCATCAGCGCGTGGATCTCGTCGACGATCAGGTAGCGCGTGTGCGCCAGGGCGGGGCGGAAGCGCTCGCTCGTGAGCAGGATGAACAGCGACTCGGGCGTCGTGATCAGGACGTGCGGAGGCCGGCGCGTCATCGCCTGCCGCTGCGCGGCCAAGGTGTCGCCGGTGCGGACCGCCACCCGGATCTCCGGAAGCTTCACGCCATCGGCGGCGGCCGCGGCGCGGATGCCGGCCAGAGGCGCCCGGAGATTCTTCTCGATGTCGTTGTTCAGCGCGCGAAGCGGCGAGACGTAGACGACGTAGACACGATCCTCGAGCTGACGCTCGAGCCCGAGCCGACACAGGTGATCGATCGCCCACAGGAACGCCGCCAGGGTCTTGCCCGAGCCGGTCGGCGCGACGATGAGCGTGTCGCGGCCGGAGGCGATCGCGTCCCAGCCCTCACGCTGAGCACGAGTGGCTTCAGCGAACGTCTCGTCGAACCAGCGCCGGACGAAGGGGAGGAAGTCGGCGGCCATCCCCTCGAGTTTACGCCTTAGCGGAAGCCCATCTGACGCAGCAGCAGGCGGCTCAACGTCGTGCCCGGGTCTTCGAGCTCGGCGAGGATCGAGAAGTGGTTATGGCTCGGCATGTCGACCGTCTGGCACGGCAGCCGGCGCGTTCTCCACACCGCCGCGAGCTCCTCGGCCTGGCGGTGATACTCAGGCCCTTCGAGCCCGCCGACGACGAGCAGCAGCGGTCCCGAGCGCGCCGGCGGACAGTGCACCGGGCCCAGACGCCGCGCGTCTTCGGGCGTGAGCTTCAGGACCTCGTTCAGGTACGAGAGCCGGATCGGCTCGAGATCGTAGAGCCCGCTGATCCCGCATCCGGCCTTGATGACGTCGGCCGGCAGGCCGGCGAAGGCACTCCAGTCGGTCGACATCAGCATCGCCGCCAGATGCCCGCCCGCCGAGTGGCCCGACACCAAGATGCGATTGGGATCGCCGCCGAACGAGGCGGCGTTTCGGTGCACCCAGACGATCGACGCGCGGCACTGCCGCACGAGCTCGTCCATGTCGACGGTCGGGATCAGCGCGTAGTTGATCACGACGACCGCGGCGCCCGCCGGCTGGAACGCTCGCGCCACGAAGCTCGAGTCGGACTTGTCGAGTCGATGCCAGTAACCGCCGTGGATGAACACGTGCACCGGTGCTGGGCCGCCGCGCGCGGGAAAGACGTCGAGGTGCTCGCCGGGATGGGAACCATAGGCGAGATCGAGCCGGCATGGGATCGCCGCGCGCGCCTCGGCGCTGGCGACCGCGTAGCGCGAGAGCCAGTCGGCGCTGTCCTTGACCTTCTCGCGATTGTTGTATTCGGCGTCGAGCGCTTGCTGGTCGTACTCGCGGAAGACCGGCGTCGCCATGCGTCCCTACTATCCTCGTGTCGCGCCGCGGCTGTCAATGAATAGCCCTGGATCCATGCTAGGATGGCCCGCGATGTTGCGGCGCTGCACTCTCGTGACGGCACTGGTGCTGGCCGTGGCGCTCCTCTGGGACGCGCCGGTCTCGGCGCATCCCGCGCTCGAGGTCCGGGCCGCGCCCGAGGCCCGGGCCGATCTGCCCGTCGCGACAGAATCGCCCTCTTTGTTGTGGTCCGCGGCGCCGACACCGCCCGCAGTCCCGTGGCCGGTCGTGCTTGCCGTCGCCGTGGTGTCGATCGCGGCGTGGCGGCGGCCGAGGCGTGCGCTGGCGCTGGCCATCGTTCTGATCCTGGGGTTGTTCGCCTTCGAGAACGGCGTCCATTCGGTTCACCACCTGAACGATCTCCGTCATCTGGACGATCTGCGTTCAGGCGCCACGTGTACCGTGGCTGCCGCGACCGCGCAGCTGTCGGGGACGCCGGTCGACTACGCCGTCGAGGCGCAGCACATCCCGGCTTTGGCCGAGCGCCTCGTTTTGCAACAGCCGCTCAGCTTCGACGCCTCCAATCTCGCCGCCCACCAGGGCCGCGCGCCTCCGATCTCCGCCTAGCTCGCCGTAGTTCTGGTACCGCGACCGGGTTCGCTCCGGCGCGGCTTCGATCGACGTTCAACTTGCGAGGGGTGGATTTCGCGGAGTCATGGCGAAGGCGATATCGCTGCACCGCTGTACGACATTCGGCATCTCGTGCCTGATTCACGTGGCGCTCGTCGGCGCCGCGATCGCCTTCGGCCGCGACCTCGTCGCCGCCACCAAGGTGCCGGCGGTTCTCATCGCCGATCTGACCTTGATCGACGCGCCTCGTCTGGTCGAGGCTCCCGCGCCCGGTCCCCCCGCGCCGGCGCCCCCCAAGCCCAAGAAGCTGACCTTGCCCAAACCGATTGCGACGCCGATGCCGGCGCCGGCGAAGGAGCCGGAGCCCGTCGAGCCCGTACGCCCGGCGCCCCCACCTGCGGCCGCCGAGCCGTCGGCTCCGGCGCGTGAGCCGATCGCTTCGCCCGCGCCGACAACATCGTTCGAGTCAACGGGGACATCGGTCGCGTCGCAGTTTCCGACCGAGACGAGTCGAGTCCCGACCGAAACGGGTCGAGGCGGAACGAACAGCGAGCCCGCAGCACCGCCGAAGAGCATGGCGGCGCTTCCTTCCGACGGCATCACGCAGATGGCGATCCCGCGCGGCGGCTATCAGGTGCGGCCTTCGTACCCGAACAGCGCGCGGCGCCTCGGGATTCAGGGAATGACGACCTTGCGCGTTTACGTCGCCGCCGACGGACACGTTGGTGACGTGCAGGTCCAAGAGTCGGCTGGACATCCCGATCTCGACAATGCGGCGGCCGATGCCGTGAAACGCTGGCGCTTCGAGCCGGCCAGACGCGGAACCGAGCCCGTCGGCGTATGGGTGCTGCTCCCTGTGGAATTCAGACTCCGATAGGAGCCTCGATGCGATTCGTCGTCCCGATACTGATCGTGCTGCTGGCCGCACCGACGCTGGCTCAGCAGCCGCCGGCGCCACCGGCTCCCCAGGCGCCACCTCGACTCGAGCCCGTCGTAGTCGAGGGGATGAAGGTACCGCCGGAACGCACGCGCTCGGATGAAGAAGCCAGAGAGGAGCTCTCACGCGTGCCGGGCGGCACCGCCGTCATCGAGCAGAAGGCGATCGAGGAGACCCGCGGCGCGAATCTGAAGGACGCACTGGATTTCGTCCCGGGTGTCATGATCCGCCCGCGCTTCGGCGCAGCCGACGAAAGTCAGCTCTCGATCCGCGGCTCCGGCCTGCGTAACAACTTCCATCTGCGCGGCGTCAACGTGCTGATCGACGGCTTCATCTACGGTCAGGCCGACGGGTTCAGCGACTTCGAGTCGCTCGAGCTCCTGACGACCAAGCGCATCGAGATCTACAAGGGCGCCAACGCGCTGGCCCTCGGTGGCTATACGCTCGGCGGCGCCATCAACCTCGTCAGCAAGACGGGCTACGACGCGGGCCTCGTGGAGCTCCGCAGCGAGGCCGGCTCGTTCGGCTTCCTGAAGAACTACATCGGCACGGGCCAGGTCTACGGCCCCGTCGACATCTACGCGGCATTCGCCGATACCGAGCTCGACGGCTATCGCGACCACAGCGAGCAGGTTCGCCGGCGCGCGTACGCGACGTTCGGGTACGCCGCGCCGGGCGGCACGACGATTCGCCTCGATCTCGGGTACACGCACAGCGAGGAGGGGCTGCCGGGGTCGCTGACGTTGCAGGAGTTCAAGGCCAATCCGCGGCAGCAGGATCCGACCGTCACGCAATTCCGGCAGGAGCGGAACTACGAGTACGGTCGCGGCGGCCTGACCTTGCGGACGCCGCTCGGCGAGAACCAGGTCGTCGAGTGGAAGACTCAGGTCGACTACCAGGATCTCGATCATCCGCTGAGCTTCGCGGTGATCGATCAGACGACGTACAACTGGGGCACCGAGGGCCGGTACATCGTGTCGGCGCCGCTGTTCTCCCACGGCAACCGGTTCACGATCGGGCTGCAGTATTTCTCGACCCGGCAGAACGACGCGCAGCTCCAGAACCTCAGCGGCCATCGCGGGGCCTTGATTCACAATCAGATCAACATCGCCACGAATGTCGGCGCCTATGCCCAGGACGAGTTCGACGTGACGCCGACCTTCACGGGCGTGCTCGGCGGGCGCGCGCAGTACGCGGTCCGCGAGGTTCGCGATCGTTTCATGATCGACGGCAATCAATCCGATTCGGTGGACTTCTTCTCGTTCGTTCCCAAGGTCGGCTTCGTGTGGAAGGTCGCGCCGACCGCGCAAGTCTTCGCGAACGCCAGCAAGTCGTACGAGCCGCCGTTGGCGCTGGAGCTGACGGCGCCGGGCCAGATCGGCGGCGATCTGAGCCAGCTCAAGGCGCAGAAGGCATGGCAGTTCGAGGTGGGTACTCGAGGCACGGCGGCCCAGCGCCTCACCTGGGACGTCGCCTTCTACGACATCGAGCTGTGGGACGAGATTCGCAACACGAACGTCCAGCCGTTTCCGGGCGCGCCGTTCACGATCCCGCGGTTCACGAACATCGACCGCTCGCGCCATACGGGCGCTGAAATCGGCGCCGACGTCGTGCTCGTCCGCGACGCGGCCAAGAACATGGGGCTCGGCAGCACGGGCGATGCCCTGGCCACGCGCGTGGCCTACACGTATTCCCGCTTCGTGTACGTCGACGATCCGATCTTCAACAACAACGATCTGCCGGGAGCGCCCCGGCACTTCATCCGCGGCGAGCTCCGCTACGACCATCTCTCGGGGCTCTGGATCGCGCCCAACGTCGAGTGGGTGCCGACCGGCTACTTCGTCGACAGCCAGAACACGGTCAAGACTCCGAGTTATGCGCTGGGCAACGTGCTGATCGGGTACGATCACAAGCCCTGGAAGCTCAGCGTGTACTTCGAAGCGCGCAATCTCGCCAACCAGCAGTACGTCTCGTCCGTCGTCGTCGACAATGCGAACCAGCGATTCTTCGAGCCCGGCGACGGCCGCGCGTTCTACGGCGGCGTGAGCTGGAGGTTCAAATGATCAAGCTCATCGCGGTGACGGCTGCCCTGCTTCTGGTCGCGGCTCCTGCGTGGGCCGCCGGGCCTACACTCGGCCCTCGTCACGATCTGACCGTCTTCGACAAGCCGCACGAGGCGCACGTCTCGGCGCCGGCTGTGGCGGTTACCCGCGAGGGCAAGGTCATCGTCGCCTGGATCGCGCAACAGGGCCACGACAACAATCTCTTCGTGGCTCAACCCGGTGGCGCGTCCAAGCCGGTGCGCGTCAATCCCGACGGGCTCTCCGTCGAGTCGTTGCACCAGCCACCCGGTCTGGCATTGGGTCCCGGTGACGAAGTGTACGTGTCCTGGTCGTCCCCCAAGCCGGTGCCCGAGGGAGCGTTTTTCGCCTCGGATCTGCGGCTGTCCCGATCGCTCGACGGCGGTAGGACCTTCGAGACTCCATTGCGCGTGAACGAAGATCGTCCGATCTCTCACTCGTTCGAGGGCCTCGGCGTGGCCTCCGACGGCACCGTGCTCGTGTCGTGGATTGACAGTCGCGACGGCGGCAACGGCGCCGCGACGTACCTGGCGCGCATCGTCGAGCGCGGTTCGCGCGTCGAGCGGGCGTTCAAGCTCGAGGACGGCGAGACGTGCGTGTGCTGTCGGGTCGACGTGGCCTCCGGGCCGCGCGATGTCGTCGCGGTGACGTGGCGCAAGGTGTTCCCGGGAAGCATCCGTGACATGGTCGTCGGCCTGTCGCGAGACGGCGGTCGATCGTTCCAGCGGGCGGGGCTGGTCCACGCCGACCGCTGGAAGATCAACGCGTGCCCGCACCGCGGGGGCAGCATCGCGATGGACGACCGCGGTCGTCTCTACGTGGCCTGGTACACGGAGACGGCCGACGGACAGCCGCGAATGCTCTTTGCCGCCGGCGGCGATGGCGGCCGGTTCGGCTCGCCGGTCCGCTTGAATACGGCGGCGGGGTACATCCCCGATCAGGTGCGGCTGGCCTCCGACCCGGCCGGTCGAGTCGCGATCGTCTGGGAAGAAGCGACGGCGGTCAGGCGGCGCGTCATGCTGCGGTACTCGCTCGACGGCGGACGAACGCTGAGCGCGCCGCAGGCCTTGTCGCAGGCCCTCAAGGCCTACGCGCCGGACGTCGCCGTCGGCCCGAGCGGCGAGTTCGTCGTCGCGTGGCACGAGGAGCAGTTCCCGGCGCTGAAGACGGTGACGCAGGCCATCAAGCTTCCGAAGTAGTCGCCGGCGCGCAGGCCTTAGAATCGAGACGATGAGGATCGTCTCGATCGGGGGCGGCCCGGCCGGGCTCTACTTCAGCCTGCTGATGAAGAAGTCGAACCCGGCCTACGACGTCAGCGTGATCGAGCGCAACCGGCCGGACGACACCTTCGGGTTCGGCGTGGTGTTCTCCGACGCCACGCTCGAGCACGTGGCCGCGGCCGACCGCGAGAGCCACGCCGAGATCACCAGCCACTTCGCCCACTGGGACGACATCGACGTCCACTACCGCGGCCATGTGCTGACCTCGACCGGCCACGGATTCGCCGGCATGTCGCGCCAGGTCTTGCTCGACATCTTGCAGCGCCGCTGCGCCGCGCTCGGCGTCAAGCTCGAGTTCCAGAAGGACGTGACCGATCTCGCCGAGTACGCCGACGCCGACCTGGTGCTGGCGGCCGATGGGGTCAACAGCGTTGTGCGCGCCCGCTACGCGGAGCACTTCGCGCCGCGGATCGACTGGCGCCTGAACAAGTTCGTCTGGCTCGGCACGACGTTTCCGTACCCGGCCTTCACGTTTCTCTTCAAAGAGAGCCCCCACGGCCTCTGGCGTGTCCACGCGTACCGGTACGACGCCTCGATGTCGACCTTCATTCTCGAGACGACCGAGGAGACCTGGCGGCGCGCCGGCCTGGACCAGGCCGACGAGGATCAGACGCTCGCCTTCTGCGAGCGCCTCTTCGCCGAGGAGCTGCAGGGCCATCGGCTCTTGAAGAACCGTTCGCTCTGGCGCAGCTTTCCCACCGTGCGCAACGAGCGCTGGCGCCATCGCAACGTCGTGCTGATCGGCGACGCGGCGCACACCGCGCATTTCTCGATCGGCTCGGGGACGAAGCTGGCGCTCGAGGACGCGATCGCGCTGGCGCAGGCGCTTCAGCGTCACGGCGAGGTCGCCCAGGCGCTCGCGGCCTACGAGGAGGAGCGCCGGCCGGAGGTCGAGCGGCTCCAGCGTGCGGCGCAGGTGAGTCTCGAATGGTTCGAAGAGGCCGAGCGCTATCACGGCCGTCTCGAGCCGCTCCAGTTCGCGATGAGCCTCCTGACGCGGAGCTTGCGCGTGACCCACGACAACCTCAAGCGCCGCGATCCGGGCTTCGTCGACACGATCGATCGATGGTTCGCCTCGGGCGCCGCGCGACAGAGCTGGGTCGCGACGCGCCCCGCCGCTCCGGCGCCGCCGCCGATGTTCACGCCGTTCCGCCTGCGCGAGATGGTGCTCGACAACCGCGTCGTGGTCTCGCCGATGTGCCAGTACTCGGCCGAGGACGGCACGCCCGGCGACTGGCACCTGGTGAATCTGGGCTCGCGCGCGGTCGGCGGTGCTGCGCTCGTGATCGCGGAGATGACGGACGTAAGCCGCGAGGGGCGGATCTCGCCCGGCTGCACCGGGATGTACAAGCCCGAGCACCTGACCGCCTGGAAGCGGATCGTCGACTTCGTCCACGGCTCGAGCTCCGCGCGCATCGCGCTCCAGCTCGCGCACGCCGGCCGCAAGGGCTCGACGCGCCGCCTGTGGGACGGCATGGACGAGCCGCTGGACGACGGCAACTGGCCGCTCATCTCCGCCTCGGCGCTTCCGTATCATCCCTACAGCCAGGTCCCGAAAGCGATGGACCGCGGCGACATGGATCGCGTGCGCGAGGAGTTCGTCAGCGCCGCGCGCATGGCCGAGCAGGCGGGCTTCGACATGCTCGAGCTCCACATGGCGCACGGCTATCTGCTGGCGAGCTTCATCTCGCCGCTGACGAACGTGAGGACCGACGACTACGGCGGCTCCGCCGAGCGCCGCGCGCGGTATCCGCTCGAGGTCTTCGACGCGGTTCGCGCGGTGTGGCCCCCGGATCGGCCGATGTCGGTGAAGATCTCGGCGACCGACTGGGCCGAGGGCGGGCTCGACGTCGGCGACGCCGTGAGCTTCGCGCGGCTCCTCCGCGAGCACGGTTGCGACATCGTCACCGTCTCCACAGGCCAAACCGTGCCGCATCAGGAGCCCGCGTACGGCCGTCTCTACCAGACGCCCTTCAGCGATCGCATCCGTGGCGAGGCCGAGATCCCTACGATGACGGTGGGCGGGATCGCCTCCTATGACGACGTCAACAGCATCCTCGCCGCCGGCCGTGCCGACCTCTGCGTGCTGGCGCGCGGCCACCTCTACGATCCCTACTGGACGCGGCACGCCGCGTACGAGCAGAATTGGGACCTGCCGTGGCCGCCGCAGTATGGCTCGGTCAAAGGGTTCACGCCGCGGCTCGACTGAGCTCGAAGCGACTCACAGAGAGAGGACCGACATGAAGATCACCGCCATCGAGACGTTCGTGGTGTCCAACGGCTTCACGCCGCCCCGGCCGTGGTGCTTCTGCGCGATCCGCACCGACGCGGGACTCACGGGCTATAGCGAATTCGGCTCGGACGGCATCACCCGCGGCCTCGTCGGGCTGGTGCAGGACCTCGGCCATCGCCTGATCGGCAAGGACCCGACCTCGGTCGAGAAGCACTACATCGATCTCTATCGCGCCGTTCGCCAGGCGCCGTACGGCGCGACCCAGCAGGCGATCGCCGGTATCGAGCTGGCGCTGTGGGATCTCGCGGGCAAGGCGCTCGAGGTCCCCGTCTACAAGCTGATGGGCGGACCGCACCGTGAGCGTCAGTGGGTCTACTGGTCGCACCTGGCGACCTATCGCGCGCACAACTGGAAGCTCCTCGGCGCCAAGCCGCTCAAGACGCTGCAAGATCTGGCCGACGCGGCGCGCGAGGCGCCCGCGCGCGGCTACACCGCGTTCAAGACCAACATCATCTGGCCCGGCGAGCCGGCGCGCGCGATCTCGCAGGGGCGGCTGGGCCCGCACGATCAGATGGCCTCCCGTGACATCGTCAAGCAGGCGGTGGCGCAGATCGCGGCGATGCGGGATGCGGTCGGCCCGGACGTCGGCATCTGCCTCGACATCAACGTGAACTTCAAGCCGAGCGAAGCCATTCGCGTGGGGCGCGCGCTCGAGCCGTACGACCTCTTCTGGCTCGAGATCGACAACCAGGACCCGCACGCGCTGGCCCAGCTGAAGGCGTCCGTGCGCGCGCCGATCTGCTCGGGCGAGCAGCTGCAGACGATCCGACAGTACCGGCCCTACTTCGAGCTTCATGCGATGGATGTCGTCAAGGTCGATGTGCAGTGGCAGGGCTTCTCGGCGGCCAAGAAGGTGGCCGACCTTGCCGAGAGCTTCGAGCTCAACATCGCGCCGCACAACTACAACGGACACCTCAGCACGTTTCAGAGCCTCAACCTCTGCGCCTCGGTGTCCAACGTGCGGATCATGGAGAGCGATCCGGAGCAGACGCCGTATCGCGACGAGCTCTTCACGGCGCTGCCGGAGATCAAGGACGGCCACATGACGATCCCGACGGCGCCGGGCTGGGGCACGGAGCTCAACGAGAAGGCCGCGAAGAAGTACCCGTGGACGGGTTAGGGGAGTAGACGCTTTCGGAAGAACGCCACGATCCTGGCGTCGACGTCGGGCAGCTCGGCGCGATCGAAGCCGGGCGGGTCGTTGAGCAGCTCGCCCACGATGCCGGAGAGGCCCGGCGGCATGGGCGAGAGCAGCGCGCCGTGGCCGCCCGTGGGCAAATCCGCGACCAGCTCGCACGGCTCGCACGCGGCGAGCACCGCGTCGCTGTGGAAGCGCGGCCGCAGCCACTTGTCTCGCCGCGCCGTGACCAATCCGAGCGGCACGCGCGGCGCGGCCAGCGAGCTCATGTCGAAATCCGCCGCGTACGGGACAGCCGCCACGATCGCGGCGATGCGTGAGTCCGTGTAGGTCTGCCACGCGGCGTCCCTGAAGCGAGCGCGGATCACCCACAGCGCGAGCGTGGTCTTGGGGCCGTCGAGGAAGTTGCCGCGCAGCGCTGCGGCCAGACCCACGCACGCGGCGAAATCGTCGGCGATGTGCGCCTCGCAGTGCTCGGTGAACCGCGCCGGCGACCAGCGGCCGCCCGCCAGGGTCAGCGCCGTGTGGCCGCCGGCCGACATGCCGTACACGCCCACCTTGTCCAGGGAGACCAGCGACTGCAGACGAGGGTCCTGGCCGACGACGTCGATCGCGCGCGAGACCTCGGCCGGGCGTTGCTTCCAGCTCTCGGGCCCGGGCGTGCTGTGATCTCGATAGTTGTCCCCTCGGTGCTCGGGGACGGCGACGACGAATCCCTCGGCGACCAGGGTCTGCGCGAGATTTGCGTGCACCCACGGTGACCCGCCCGAGCCGTGCGAGATGACGATCAGGCGGCCGTTGCCGCGGACCGGCGCCCCCTGCCAGGCCAGGCGAAAGGTGAAAGGCCCGCGCTTGACCGGCGCGGCGTCGTCCGTGGACGCGTAGAAGACGGTGACGGCACCGTGCCCATCCTTGCCCGGAATTTCGATCAAGCCCACGCTGGCCTCGGCCGGCGGCGCGAACATTGCGAACGCGATCACCGTCGCGATCGCCACGCACACGTGGCGCGCGCGGCCACTCGACGCGAGCCTATGCCAGACCATTGGCCTTCGACCGCCGCTGACGAAGCACCTCATAGACCGCGATCGCCACGCTCGTCGACAGGTTCAACGAGCGTACCCGCGGCGACATGATCGGCAGCGCGAGGAGACGATCCGGATATCGCTCCTGAAGCTCCGCCGGCAGGCCGACGGTCTCGCGCCCGAAGACGAGCACCACACTCTCCGCGGCGGCGAGGGGCGCGTCCCAGACGAGACGCGCGGCGCCGGGCGCGAAGAAGTACGGCTCGCCGAAGCTCGGCAGGTCTTGCTCGAACGCGGCCCAGCTCGGCCACACGCGCAGGTCGATGTGCTCCCAGTAGTCGAGGCCGGCGCGCTTGACCTTGCGGTCGTCGAGCGAAAAGCCGAGCGGCTCGATGAGATGCAGGGTCGCCCCGGTCGCCACGCACGTGCGCCCGGCGTTGCCGGTGTTCCAGTGGATCTCCGGGTTCACGAGCACGACGTGGGTCGCCAACGGTCGGTGCTCTCCGACGGGTGCTTTGCCTACGGGAAGATGCCGAGCTCGAGATAGGTTGCCGCGACCTTCCGGACCGCGCTGAGAAACGCCGCGGTCCGCAGATCACCGGCGCGCGTGAACTTCCACAGCTCGTGGATCTGGTGATAGGCGGTGATCATCGTCTCCTCGAGCCCGGAGTTGACCAGGTCGATCTCGTCGGCGCCCCGGACGATCTTCAGCCGCTCCTCGGGCGGGAACGACCGTCCGGTCGCCTTCTCGACCGCCGACAGCATGCGATCGTACGATGCTTCCTCGAAGCGCTTGCCGACCCGGCCGAAGCGCACGTGCGACAGGTTCTTGATCCACTCGAAATACGAGACCGTCACACCGCCCGCGTTCAGGTAGATGTCGGGCACGATCAGGACGCCGCGCTCGAGCAGGATCTTCTCGGCCTCGGCGGTCGTCGGGCCGTTCGCCGCCTCGGCGACGATCTTCGCCCGGATCTTCGGCGCGTTCTCGCGCGTGAGCTGGCCCTCGAGCGCCGCCGGGATCAGGATGTCGCAGTCGGCCTCCAGGGTGGCGTTCGTCGGCGTGATGTTCCGGGCGCCCGGGAAGTTGACGATCGACTTCGTCTCCTTCTGGAATTGTAAGACTGCGTCGACGTCGAGCCCTTCCTCCCGGTAGATGCCGCCCTCGCGCTCAGAGAGGCCGACGATCAAGCACCCAGCCTCCTGACAGAACTTCGCGGTGTGGTAGCCGACGTTGCCGAGCCCCTGGACGATCACCCGCTTGCCATCGAGCCCGCGCGAGAGCCCGATCGCCTTCATGTCGTCGGCCTGATCGCAGACCTCGCGCAGCCCGAAGAAGACGCCGCGGCCCGTCGCCTCAACCCGGCCGCGAACCCCGCCCTGAGTCACGGGCTTGCCGGTGACGCAGGCCATCGCATCGATCGCGCCCGGGTAGAAGGCGGAGTACGTGTCGTAGATCCAGGCCATCTCTCGCGGTCCGGTGCCGTAGTCGGGCGCGGGCACGTCGATGCCGGCGCCGATGAAGTTCTTCTTGATGAGCTCGGCCGTGTAGCGCCGGGTGATCTGCTCGAGCTCCTGCACGTTGTACTTCTTCGTGTCGATCCGTACGCCGCCCTTGGCGCCGCCGAACGGCACGTCGACGATCGCGCACTTGTAGGTCATGAGCGCCGCGAGCGCCTTGACCTCGTCCTCGTCCACGGTCGGCGCGTATCGGATGCCACCCTTGACGGGCACGCGGTGATGACTGTGCTGGGCTCGCCAGGCGGAGATGACCTCGTAGCCGCCGTTCCGGCGGATCGGAAACTGAATGGCGTAGACGGAGTTGCAGACCTTGATCTGATCGAGGAGGCCCTGCGGGTAGTCGGTGAGCGCTGCCGCCTTGTCGAAGTACATGTTGACCGTGTCGAAGAAGCCGAGCCCCGAGTGCGCTGTCGCCATGTCAGCACCCCTCCCCCAACGAATCTTCGCACGCCGATGCCATTGGCGCGTAAGACGGCGTGCGACCGCTGGCGCCAAGGCCGGGACGCCGGCCGAGTAGCGTGAACGCCGACGAGGCGGTATCGTCACCGTCGGCGGATAGCGCCTGCGGATTGGCCTTTGGAGGGAGACGAGCATGGAGCGTGAGAAGCTGGCGGACCTCGTGCTGCAATTCACCGACGCATTCAACCGCAACGACCTCGACGGCGTGATGTCGTTCATGGCCGAGGACGCGATCTACGACGAGTTCAGCGGCACGATCAACCGCGGCGCGGCGGCGATCCGGGCGGCGTTCGTGCCGCAGTTCCGCGGCGACTACGGGAAAATGCGCTTCAACACCGAAGACCTCTTCGTGGACGCGGCGGCGGGCAAGGCCCTGATCCGCTGGCAGTGCACGCTCGAGACCAAGCGCGGTCCGGCGGCGTGGCGAGGGCTCGACATCATCCACGTCGCGAACGGCCGCATCACTGAAAAGCTGACCTACGCCAAGGCGAAGGTCCCGCTCCTGGGAGACATCGCATGAGCACAGTTCCAGCCCTGCAGCGGGTCGCGGTCGCGCTGTTCGACGGCTTCACCGTCCTGGATGTGTACGGCCCTGTCCAGGCCTTCGCGTCGTGCCGGATCCTGGAGCCCGACGGCAAACGGCGCGCGCTGTTCGAGATCTTCTCGATGGCGAGCGAGGCCGGAAAGGTGAAGGCCGGCGAGGGGCCGGCCACCTGGGCGGAGTACAGCTTCGACAACGCGCCGGACTACGACATCTTGTTGATCCCGGGCGGCTTCGGCTCCCGCAAGGCCGTCGCGGACCAGAAGTTCCTCGACCGCCTCGCGGCTGCCAGCCATCGCGCCCGGATCACGACCACCGTGTGCACGGGCTCGGCGCTGCTCGCCAAGACCGGCCTGCTCGACGGCCGTCCGGCGACGTCGAACAAGATCGCCTGGGACTGGGTGACCCAGCAGGGACCCCGCGTCCTCTGGAAGCGCAAGGCGCGCTGGGTCGACGACGGCAACGTGCTGACGTCGTCGGGCGTCTCGGCCGGCATCGACATGGCGCTGAGTCTCATCAGCCGGCTTCACGGGCGCGAGATGGCGCTCACCTCGGCCAGGAACATGGAATACGTGTGGCGCGAGGGCGCCGAGGACGATCCGTTCGCGTAAGCAGCGAACGCGCCTTCAGCCGCTACAGAACGCGAGGCTGAAGGCGCGTCCGAGCAAAATGCTGAGCGACTAGCAGCGGCCCTGCTTGGCGAGCCCGGGCGGACACCCGCGAGCGGGAGCTCCCGGCGCATTGGCCATCTTCTTGGCCTGGCCGGGCGGAACCTTGTAGTAGGTCACTGGCACACCGACCACCGGCCGAGGCACGCGCTCGGTCGGCATGAACGTCCACGGACCGCCGTGGCTGCTGGCGTAGAACCACGAGCCCTGATGGAACGAGTAGTAGCGACCGCCGTAGACGAAGAGATTGTAGTCGACGCTCGGCGCATACGAGACGGGACTGTTGGGTACGACGACCACCCTCGGCGGCGCCGGCAGCAGGATTGGCGGTGGCGCGGGTACACCGATGTTGACGCCCACGTTCACCTGTCCTGCATTTGCTGCGACCGCTGAGAAACCGGCGATCGCCAGTGCGACACCGAAAATCAAGGATCTGCTCTTCGGCATGCTGTGCCTCCTCAGCACTTGACGTGAAGCGTTGACTCTCTGGGGGTGCAAGGGGGGTGCCACTAGGACGGGCCAATCATTGCGCCGAGTTTCGAGACGCAGGCGCGTCGCGGGCGTGACATCCAGCCCAGACTTGCACGGACGGGTAACGGCGGGTCGCTAGGACAGGACGGGCGCCGACGACAATGGCGTGTCGGTCATACCGAACAGCAGCAAGCGCATCGGGAGAAGCTCGCGGGTGAGCGGATTCACCATGAGCCCGAGTGTCTCGAGCGTCACTGCACCGAGCAGGGGTGCGTCGGTGGGCCCTCCGAGTACCACCGGAGATGTGGCGCTGCGTCCTTCCACCTGAATGCGGCATTCCGACACGTCGCGACGAATAGCCGTGCCGTCCGCCAATGTGAACTCGGCGACGCGATCACCTTTGAGTCCCAGGCCGCGCCAGACGCTCTCGGGAAGCACGGTGTAGACAGCGCCGGTGTCGACAAGGAAGCGAACTGACACCGGGCGCCGGCGTCGCCCCGATTGGAATACCGTTCCTGCGACGTACGTCAGCGCCATCGTCGACGATCCTAGCACGCGATTTCTAGTCGCTCAGCGTCCCCGATCGGATACCGCCGATCCAGCGCGCCGAGCGCGCGTAGTGCGGCCCCGAGTCGCCTGACTCGCGCCGGCGCGCCATCTCAGCCAGGCGGCGCTCTTTCTCAGGCGTGCGCTCGGCGATCGTGTCTTGTGCGTCACGCAGGTGTGTGTCGTAGTCGCGCCCGACCGGGCAAACGTCCACACAGCGCGTGCAGCCGGAATACACGCCCACGCCGCGCAGGATCGACTGCCAGCTCATGAAGGATTCCTTCGACTTCAGGAGCGCCTGCTGCTCGTCGGGCGGCGCCTTCACCAGGCGCTCGACGTGGCCCATCAGGTAGGTGAACCCGTACGGCGAGGCGAGCGGCGAGCAGCGCTCCTTGTCGAGCGTCCACTGGCCGATCGCGTCGGCCGGGCAGGCGAGGAGGCAGCGCCCACACGCTTCGCCCTGGCACAACGGCTCGGCCAGCGGACGGTCCGGCTCGAGCTCGGCGCTCGTGAGCACGGCGCCTAGCATCACGCGCGGGCCGTATTCGGGCGTCAGCAGCATGAGGTTCAGCCCGAGCGTGCCGAGGCCGGCTTCGACCGCGGCGTGAGCGAGCGAGAGCGGCCCGCGCGTGTCGCCCTTGGGATCGTAATGGCGCGGATCGAAATGCACCGGCGGCACCGTGATCGACGGGAAGCCCGCATCCTCCAGGAAATAGACGAGCTTGAGCTCGATCTCCTCGAGGTCGGTCAGCACGAGCTCGGTCGAGTATTGCTTGTGCCGGTCGTCGTGGCCGCGCAGCCGGTTGAGTCCTGTGAGGAGCTTGCGCGCCAGGATCACGACCGACTTCGAGTCGTCGGGCGTGATGCGGCTCGGTGTCTGCGGCCGCGCGGGATCCGGCGGATGGCGATCGAGCACGTCGCCGCGCGCGATGCCGACCAGATCGGCGCCGAGCGCCTTCGCCTTGGCTTTGACCGCCGCCGTCGTGAGGCTCACGCCGGCGTTCCGGCTCGGCGAGACGGCGGGCGATAGCCGTCCTCGCCGATCCAGCGCACCCGGCCGTCGGCCATGCCGCGGATCGGCTCGCCGCGCTTTCTGATGCCGAGCAGCTGTCGCGCGCGTGCGACCTTCTCGTCGGTCTTCTCGGGGATCTCGCGCTGCGCGTCTTTCAAAAACTGGTTGTAGTCCTCGCCCACGGGACAGACCGCGAGGCAGCGCGGGCAGTCGCCGAAGGCGCCGACCACGCGAAGCAGGCCCTGCCAGATTCCGAACCACTCGTGGCCGGCGAGCGTGTCGAGCTTCGCCTCGCCGCCGTTGGCGCCGACGAAGCCGCTGAAGACGCGCAGGATCGTCGAAAAGCCGAACTCCTGTGCGAACGTGGCGCAGCGGCGCTTGTCGAGCCCCCAGTGCTGGACGGCGTCCGGTGGGCACGAGTAGAGGCAGCGAGAGCACGGCTCGCCGATGCAGAGTTGCTCGGTCAGCTTGCCGTCCGGCTCGAGCTCCGCGTCGGTGAGCACCACGGTCGTGTAGCAGCGGGGGCCGGCTTCCTTCGTCAGCAAGTTGAGCTCGAAGCCGATGGTGCCGAGACCGGCCTCGATGGCCACGTGGCGCGTCGAGAGATAGCCGTAGCTCGCGCTCTTCATCTCCCAGACGGTTTCCTGCGCCGCCGTCTGAAACGCCCAGTGGTCGTGCTCTTCGATGAAGCGCGCGATCCGATAGCCGACGCGATCCATCTCGCGCAGCACCAGCTGATCCACGTGATGGATACACGCGTTGTCGCGCGCTCGGAAGGCGCCGGCCGGGATGCGCTTGAAGAACGCGACGCAGCTTCGGATCTCGGGCGAGACGCGCACCGGGATCTGAGGATAGGCCGGATCGGGCGGATACGCGTTGAGCACCGCGGCGTCGGCGATGCCAACGCCGTCGGCGCCGAGCTCGCGCGCCTTGGCCTTCAGGATTTCGGCGGTCAGCGGCATGCGCCTATCATGTCATAGCTTGCGCTGCCTCCCCATCTGGGCGAGACTCCGGACAGCGACATGGAGGGATCAATGGACGAGCTGAAAGTCGTTCGCCTCGACGAGACCGACGTCGTCAAGTTCGGGCCCGACGCCATCTACCAGCTGATTCTCGGCGACGACGAAGGCACCACGCCGATCCGCCAGGGCATCCAGACCTCTCAGCCCGGCTACGTGGCGCCCGTCCATTCGCATCCGTACATGGAAGTCCTGCACATCCTGGACGGCGTGGCCGAGGCGTGGGTGGACGGTCGCGAAGATTCCCGCGTGACGCTCCGCAAGGGCGACACGATCGCGATCCCGCCCGAGGTGCCGCACAGCTTCCGCGTGGTCGGCGACGAAGTGCTGCGCCTGCTCGGCACGCACAGCTCGCCCAAGCGGATTGTCAACTACAAGGACGGCGGGAAGAGCGACACGCGCGGCTATCGCGTCTACGAGACCTGAGGCCGGCCCGCCGGCCTACACCCGCTCGACGTCCGGCCGTCCGAAGAGCCCCCACGGCCGCACGAACAACGTCGCGATCAGCATCACGTAGGACGCGACGTGGCTGAAGCCGCCGCCCACGATCGGATCGAGGTAGCCCGCTAGCACTGACTCCAGGATCCCGACGGCGAAGGCGGCGATGATGGTCCCCGGCAGACTGTCGAGGCCGCCGAGGATCACGATCGGAAACACCTTGAAGCCGAGCAGCTCGATCCCGAACCCGCCGCCCGAGACGAAGCCCCAGAGTGTGCCGGCGAGAACCGACAGGACGCCCACCAGACCCCAGGTGATCGCGAAGTGCCGGTGCAGGTCGATTCCGACCGCCAGCGCGACCTGTTGATCGCTCGCCATCGCGCGCAATGCGAGCCCGGTGCGGCTGCCGTGAAAGAACCAGCTGAGCGCCGCGATGCAGGCCGCCGCGATGGCGGCGGCGGCGATCTTGTCGAGCGATACCGGCAGCCCTGCCACGACGAACGGCTCGATGGGGAAGGGCGAGGCGACCCGCGCCGGGATCCCGGCGAAGACGACCGTGGCCGCCGCGCGCATGACCATGCCGACACCGATCGTGAGCATGATCAGCGAAAGGAGCGAGCGTGAGATCAGCGGGCGCAGCACGACGCGGTTGAAGAAGAGGGCCAGCCCGACCATCGCCACCGAGCCCACACCGATCGCGCCGGCGAGCCCGAGGCCGAGCGTATGGCTCGCCATGGCGGTCGTGCGCGCGCCCAGCATCGTCCATTCGCCGACCGCGAAGTTCATCATGCGCGAGGCCTTGTAGACGACCACGAAGGCCAGCGCGACCAGCGCGTAGATCGAGCCGGCCAGCGCCCCGTCGGCGATGAGGAATGCGAGGAACGCCAGGTCCGGCATCGTGGTCTCCGGCTACGAGACCGCCATCGACGTCACGAGGCCGTCGCCGAAGGAGTATCGCACCTTCTCGTCGAACGTCACGACGGGGCGCCCGCGCCGAGATAGGCGCGCTGGACCTCGGGGTTGGCGAGCAGATCCGCCGCCGGGCCCGAGAGAACGACCTGGCCGGTCTGCAGCACGTATGCGTACGCAGCGCACTGGAGCGCCATCCGCGCGTTCTGCTCGACCAGGAGCACCGCGGTGCCCTCCGCGGTGAGCCGCGGAATGATTCGGAAGATCTCGCGCACGATCAGGGGCGCCAGGCCCAGCGACGGCTCGTCGAGCATCAGGAGGCGCGGTCCCGCCATCATCGCGCGTCCGATCGCGAGCATCTGCTGCTCACCGCCGCTGAGACTTCCGGCGAGCTGGCCGCGCCGCTGCTGGAGCACCGGAAACAAGGCGAAGACGCGCTCCAGCTCTCGCGCCTTCCCGGCGCCGTCGCGCCGTGCGAAGCCACCGATCCGGAGATTCTCGAGCACGGTCATACGCGCGAGCATCCCGCGCCCCTCGGGCACGTGCACGACCCGCCGCCGGACGATCTGGTGCACCGGCAACCCGACCAGATCCTCCCCGAGAAAGCGCACCGTCCCGCGCCGCGGCCGCACGATCCCCGAGATCGTCCGCAGCAAGGTCGATTTCCCAGCCCCATTCGCCCCGATCAACGCGACCACCGACCCCTCGGGCACAGCCAGACTCACACCCTGCAAAGCCCGAATGCGCCCATAGCTCACATGCAGCTCCTGCACCTCGAGCAGCGCCTTTGCGCTAGGCGGCATAGCGCACGCTTCGCATACGCGCCAACGGTTGAACATGCGGAGACAGCAGTCGGCGATCGAGCTGACGGTGAACAGCGCTGGAGAGCGGGGAGACGGGCGGGTGGCACCGGGGTGGCGGGGGGCCGGCGGGCGGAGTGGGACCCCTTCGTCCCGCACGCAGCGCGAAGCGCTGCGAATCGGGCGAACGGGTGACGGAGCCCGCCGGCCCCCCGCCACCCCGGTGCCAGGCCCCGCCCGCCTCCCGCGCACGCCAAGCGCTATTCGCCGCCAAGGTAAGCCTCGATAACCCGCGGGTCGCGCTGAACGAAAGCCGGTGGACCCTCAGCAATCTTCTGCCCGAAGTTCAGCACGGTCACGGTGCGCGAGAGCTTCATCACGAGCGACATCTTGTGCTCGATCAGCAAGATCGTCACGCCGCGGCGGTTGACCTGCTCGATCAGCGCTTCGAGCTCGAGCGTCTCCTGCGTGTTCATCCCCGCCGACGGCTCGTCGAGCAGGAGCAGCTCGGGCGCGCTGGCGAGGGCGCGCGCGATCTCGAGCCGGCGCTGCTCGCCGTACGGCAGCTCGATCGCCGCCTGGCGGGCCCGCGCGGCGAGCCCGACCAGCTCCAGGATCTCGTGGGCGCGCTCGCGCGCGAGCGCCTCGGCTTTCGGCGGCTTGAACGGCACGCCGAGCAGCGGGGACAGAAGGCCCCCGTGCGTCCGGCAGTGCAGGCCGAGAAGCACGTTGTCGAGGACGGTCATCGAGCCGAAGAGCCGGATGTTCTGGAACGTGCGGCAGATCCCCAGTGCCGTGCGGCGATATGCGGGCAGGCCGTCGATCGGGCGGCCGTCGAAGCTGATGTGACCGGAATCGGCGGCGAGCGCGCCCGTCACCAGATTGAAGAACGTCGTCTTGCCCGCGCCGTTCGGGCCGATGATCGCGTGAATCTGCCCGGCCTCGACCGTGAGATCGAGCTTCGAGAGCACCACGAGGCTCCCGAAGGTGCGGGTCAGCCCGTCAACCGCGAGCAGCGACGCGCTCACCGCGCAGCGAGAGCCGGGCCAGCAGGGCCGGATCGAGCAAGCCTTGCGGCCGCACGAGCATCATGACCAGGACCAGCACGCCGTAGAAGATCTCGCGCCAGTCCTTCACCCAGCGCAACAGCTCCGGCAAGACCGAGAGGATGCTCGCGCCCACGACGGCGCCCCAGAAGCTCGCGAGACCGCCGAAGACCGCGTAGAGCATCACGAACAACGAGCGGCCGACGCCGAAGGCCTCTGGGTCGATGAACAGCGTGTAGTGCGCATACAGCGCGCCGCCGAGGCCGGCGATCACGCCGCCGGCCGTGAACGCCGCGAGCTTCACGTAGGTCGAGTTCACGCCCATCGCCTCGGCGGCCGCCTCGTCGTCGCGGAGCGCGGCGAACGCGCGCCCCATGCGCGAGCCGCTCAGGCGGGTGAAGAAATAGACGAGCACGAGCAAGAGCCCGAGCACGTGCCACACGGTGGTCGCCGGCGGAATGCCGGCAAAGCCGCCGGGCCCGCCGAACGCCGGCGCGTTGAGGAACAGCACGCGCACCATCTCGCCGAAGCCGAACGTGACCAGCACCAGATAGAGCCCGCGCAAGCGGAGCGCGGGAAACCCGACCGCAAGCCCGACGAGGCCGCCGATCACGCCGCCGGCGGCGAGGGCAATCGGGAACGGGACGCCGTACTGCACGGTGAGATACGCCGCCGTGTACGCGCCGAGCGCCATGAACCCGCCCTGACCCGCCGACAGCTGCCCCGCGGAGGCCGGCAGATAGAACGAGAGCGCCATGATGACGTCGATCCCCGCGAAGATCAGGATCGAGACGGTGTGATCCGAGAGCACGCCGGCCTCAGCCCGTCTGCAGGCGAGCGCCGAGCAGTCCGGTCGGGCGCAGCATTAATATCAGGATCATCACCGCGAAGGCGAACGCGTCGCGGTACGACGAGGCCAGATACGCGACGCTCATCACTTCGACGACGCCGACGATCAGGCCGCCGAGCATCGCGCCGGTGACGTTGCCGAGCCCGCCGAGCAGCATGATCGCCAGCCCCTTCAGCCCCACCTTGACGCCGAAGAACGGGCTCAGCCCGGTGAAGTTCCAGGCGAGCAGGACGCCGGCCGCCCCGGCGAGCGCCGAGGCGATGGCGAATGTGGCCACGATCGCGAGCGAGACGTTGATCCCCATGAGCCCCGCCACGGTCTGGTTTTCGGCGGTGGCGCGGATCGCCATGCCGGTCGGCGTCGCGCGCAGCACGAGCTCGAGCAGCGCCATCAGCGCCAGCGACGTGCCGAGGATCAGCAGCTGGAGCGTCGTGAGCGTGACCGGACCGATCGTCATGGCCGCCGCCGCGAACGGCGCCGGGAAGGCGACGGGCTCGGCGCCGAAGATCTTCACGACCACGTGCTGCAGCACGAGCCCGACCGCGATCGTCGTGATCAGCGGCGTCACGTGGCTGCCGCGGTTGCGCACGGGCCGAAACGCGACGCGCTCGACCAGGACGCCGAGCGTGGCCGCCCCGAGCATCGCGCCGGCCAGGACGACCCACGGCGAGAAGCCGGCGAGGGCCAGCGCCAGCCCGACGTACGCGCCGACCATGAAGACCTCACCGTGGGCCAGGTGGAGCAGGTTCAGCACGCCGAAGATGAGCGTGTAACCGATCGCGACCAGGGCATAGGCGCCGCCGAGCATCAGCCCGTTGACGAGCTGCTGGGCGAACATTGTGCGCGATGATATCACCTCGATTTGACACGCCTTGGTCCGTCGTATTACCGTCGCCCAACCGATGGACGGCCCGACGAAAATCCGCATCTTCCCTACCGGAATGCGCCTGCACGAGTGGATCGCGTTCGAGGCAGGCTTCTTTCGCGACGAAGGCCTCGATCCCGAGGTGATGTGGGACGTCTACCTCGGCCAGATGAAGGGCTGGACCGGCGGCTACAAGGCGCGCCCTCAGGATCAGCCGTTTCTCCAGGGCACGCAGGCGATCGGCAACGCGTGTGCGTGGGGCAGCGTGTGCAACGCGGGCGCGGGGATGGGCAAGTTCGTGCCCGACGCCTATGGCGTCGCGCGCCACGCGATCTACGTGCGGCCGGACTCACGTGTCCATAGGCCCGAGGACCTGGCCGGCGTGCCGATCGCCGTCGGCTTGATGGCGGGCAGCCACTACAACGTGCCCTACCGGCTCGAGCGCTATCTGCCGCTCGACCAGATCAAGATCGAGCCGGTCGGCGGCTTCGGTCGCCGGCTCGACGCGCTCTTGAAGGGTGAAGTCGAGGCGGCGAGCTTGCTCGACCCGCAGATCTACATGGCCGAGGAGCTCGGCTTGCGCAACATCCTCGGCGGCGAGTTCAACACGCTCTGGTGGGTGGACGAGTCGAGCGATCGCGACGTGCTGCGCCGCTACTTCACGGCGCTGGCGCGCGCCGATCAGGCGCTCGAAACCGATCTCGCGCGCTACCTGCCGCTGTGGACCAAGTGCATCCCGCCCGAGTTCGCCGATCGCGCGTGGCGCGTCGAGCGCTGGGGCGCCGGAGAGCGCTTCGTCTTCGCGCCGTATCCCGCCGAGAAGCTCGCGGAGGTCATGGCGGCGATCGAGCGCTGGGGCATGGGGCGCGAGATGCACATCACCGAGCTTGATCAGCTCGCGCTGTCCTTGGCGTGAGCACAAAGGGAGTCGGCATGATCCGGATGCGGCGTGGATGGATCGCGATTGTCCTCGTCGCGCTGCTGACGGCGAGCGTGGTGACGCCGGCGGTCGGCGCGAAGCTGGCCGGCGACAAGGTGCGGCTCGGCGTCATCATGCCGCAGGCCGGCATCTTCGTGGACTGGGGCCAGCACGGGCTGATCGGCGCCGAGATCGCGCGCGACGAGATCAACGCTGCCGGCGGCATCGGCGGGCTTCCGCTCGAGCTCGTCACGGTGGACGACCGGGGCGACCCGAAGGAGTCCGTGACCCTCACGCGGCGTCTGGCCCAGACCGATCGCGTGCTGATGATCCACGGCTCGATCTCGAGCTCGAGCGGCGGCGTCATGTACCCGCTGTCGGCCAGCCTCAAGATACCGATCGTCTCGCCGACCGCGGCGGCGCCCGGCCTCACCGACAAGTTCCGACCGTGGGCGTACACGATGAATCCCGGCGCCGCCCGGGCGCTCGGCACGGGGCTCACCGCCCTCCGCAAGCACCATCCGGAGGTCAAGAAGGCGACGGTGCTCTACAACCAGGCCGACGCGATCTCGAAGGCCGAGGCGACCGTGGTGATGCCGCCCACCTTCCAGGCCGCGAACGTCGAGCTGCTCGACTCGATCACGTTCCAGACGGGCGATCTGGACTTCAGCGCCCAGGTCACGCGCGCGCTCGCCAAGCAGCCGGACATGCTCTTCCTCGGCTCGGCTTCTCGTGAGGCCGCGCTGATCGCGAAGGAGGCGCGCAAGCAGGGCTTCAAGGGGCCGATCCAGGGCGGTGTCGCCACCGCCACGCCCGATCTGGTCACGCTCGGCGGCGACGCCGTCGAGGGCTGGTACACGACGACGTACGCGTGGAACGAGCGCCCGATCCCGCGCATGCAGACCTTCGTGAAGAAGTTCCTGGAGCGCTCCGGCGGCAAGCGCCCGAACTCGTCGGGCCCCGCCATGTACGACCAGCTCTTCATCGCCAAGACGTGCATCGAGACGACGGGCATCACCAACAAGCCCGACGATCTCGAGAGCGATCGCGACAAGCTGGCAAAGTGCTGGGCGGGCCTCAAAAGCTACGACGGCGCCATCGGCGCCGTCACGATGAACGAAGCGGGCGTGAACGTCGGACAGATCTGGGCGCTCACGGTCAAAAAGGGCGTCTTCACGCTCTCCGAGTAGCCCGTTGACCGTCTCGACGCTGCCGATCCTTCCCACCACCGTCGTCGGCAGCTACGCGATCCCGGCCTGGCTCTGGGCGGCGTGGGAGAAGATCGAAGCGGGCGGCTTCGGCCGCATGGACGTCGCCGAGACCGAGAACGACGCGGTCGCGACCGCCGTGCGTGATCAGGAGCGCGCGGGCATCGATCTGATCTCCGACGGCGAGATGCGGCGCCAGGGGTTCATCGTCTCGATCTTCAAATACTTCCACGGGCTCACGCCGATCGAGCCGCGGCGGAAGGTCGGCGTCCTGTCGTACGACGGCCACGTGTTCTACGAGCCTCTCGAGCGCATCTCGGCGCCCGACGGACTCGGCGCCCTGCCCGAGCTCACGTACCTGAAGCAGGTGACGACGCGCCCGTTCAAGATCACGCTGCCGGGGCCGCTGACCCTGGCGACGCAAGTGACCAAGGGCGGACCCTATCGTGACCGATTCGAGATCGCCGCGGATCTGGCGACGATCATCAACCGGGAGCTCCGCGCGCTCGCCGCCGCCGGCGCCGACAATCTGCAGATCGACGACGTCTATCAGAGCTTCATGATGGAGGGCAAGCGCCTGGTCGAGCTCTACGACCGCTGCTTCGACGGCGTCGCCGTCACGCGCCGCTTCTGGCACATCTGCTTCGGCACGCTCGACGGCTTCGGCTTCGGCGAGCGCAGCTACCGGCCGCTGTTTCCCGCCATCTCGAGCGCCTCGGCGGACCAGCTCGTCTTCGAGTTCGCCAATCGCGAGATGGCGGAGAGCGACCTGTGGCGGGAATTCGACTGCGGAAAGGAGCTCGGCGCCGGCGTGCTCGACCTCAAGAACTTCTACGTCGAAAGCCCCGAGCTGGTCGCCCGGCGCATACGGCGACTGCTCGAGAGCGTGCCGGCGGAGCGGCTGTGGATCAATCCGGACTGCGGGCTGGCGCGCCTGCCGCGCCACCTGGCGTTCGCGAAGCTTCAGGCGCTGGTCGCCGGTGCAAAGCAAGTCCGCGCCGAGATCACCGGGCGCGCGGCGTGAACCTGTACAAGCCGGCGGTCGAGGCCCAGAAGTTCTGGAACCCGTACACGCAAACGATGGCGCGGGCCGATCTCGATCGGCTCCATCTGCGGAAGCTCCAGACCGCGATCGAGTACGCCTACGCGAAGAGCCCGATGTACCGAAAGCTCCTCGACCGGCACAAGGTCAAGCCCGAGCAGATCCGCACGATGGACGACTTCGTCAAGCGCCTGCCGTTCATCGACAAGAAGGAGATTCTCGACGCGCAGGCGGTGAGCCCGCCCTTCGGCGACGCGCTGGCGATCTCGGAGGATTTCTTCCATCAGCGTTTCGCGACCTCGGGCTCGACGGGCGCGCCGCTCCACATTCCGCTCACGTACCACTCGGCCGAGCTGTGGGGCGAGTCGTGGGTCTACCTCTACTGGGCGGCGGGGATTCGTGCGCGCCACTCGTTCTACTTTCCGTTCAACTGGGGCATCTTCGCTGCGTTCTGGTCGGCGTACATGGGCGTGCGCCGGCTCGGTGCCACCGTCGTCTCCGGCGGTGGGCTCGATAGCAAGGCGCGGCTTCGCCAGATCGAACAGTATCGCCCGGACGTCATGCTGGCGACGCCGACGTACGCGCTCTACCTCGGCGAGACGGCCCGCGAGATGGGTGTCGATCTCGCGAAGACGTCGATCTCGACCGTGATCGTGTCGGGCGAGCCCGGCGGCAGCATTCCCGCCACGCGCCACGCGATCGAGGCGCTCTGGGGCGCCAGATGCTACGAGCTCTACGGCATCGCGGAGATCGGCCCGACGAACCCCGGCTGCCCGCTCCAGGAAGGTAACCATCTTTGCGAGGACTGGTATCACGCGCTCGTCGTCGACGAATCGGGCAATCCCGTGCCGTACGGCGAGGTCGGCGAGCACATCGTCACCAGCTACATCCAGGATGGTCAGCCCCTGATCAAGTACCGCACGCACGACCTGGTGCGCTGGACGGATCAGCCGTGCGGCTGCGGATCGACGTGGCTCTACTATCCGGGCGGCGTGCTCGGGCGCACCGATCACATGATCATCGTGAAGGGCGTCAACGTCTACCCAGCGGCGGTCGAAGCGCTGCTGCATCGGGTGTCCGGCCTCTCCGAGCACTACGAAGTCCACGTAGACCGCGACGCGACCAACGACTTCGTGACCGTGAAAGCCGAGGCGCGCGCCGACATCGACGGCGTACGCTACGCCGAGATCGGGCGCGACGCCGCGGGCGTGTTCAAGTCGGTCATCGGGGTCTCGATCGACGTCACGGTGCAGGCGCCGGGCAGCCTGCCGCGCTACGAGCTCAAGGCCAAGCGCTTCTTCGATCACCGGCCGGCGGGACACCGCTGGCAGCTCGCGGGCAGGGGCCAGGCATGACGCGCGAGGAGACGCTCGAGCGCCTGCGCGAGCTCCAAACCCGCGTGCAGGAGCTCAGACAAGCCAGCGACAACCCCGCCATCGAGCGCACGATGCAGCTGCTCGACCTCTACTGCCACATGGCGCGCTGGGAGCTCGGCGACGTGCGCGCGATGAACCCGGAGGCCGAGAGCCGATGATCGACTGGGCAGCGCTCGGCGACGAGACGGTCGACCTGCTGCGCCGCTATCTGATGATCGACACGACGAACCCGCCCGGCAACGAGGTCGCGGGCACGCGATTCCTGGCCGAGGTGCTGGCCCGCGACGGGATCGAGAGCGAGACGATCGAGGCCGCGCCGGGTCGCGCCAGCCTGCGCGCGAAGCTCGCCGGCGACGGCTCGCTCGGCGGCATCGTGCTGCACCACCACATTGACGTCGTCTACGCCGATCGGCGCTACTGGACCGTCGATCCCTTCGGCGGCGCGATCGCCGACGGCTACCTCTACGGCCGGGGCGCGATCGACATGAAGTCGACGGGCATCCTGCACCTGGCCTCGATGCTCGCCCTCAAGCGCGCCCGGGTGCCGCTCAAGCGCGATCTGGTGTTCCTGGCGACCGCCGACGAGGAGGCCGGCAGCGAGTTCGGCGCCCAGTACATCGCGGACCATCGGCGCGACTGGCTGGCGGGAGCCGAGTACGCGATCTCGGAGCTCGCGGCGATCCACACGGATCCGAGCCTCAGGGCGCCGGTCGGGGCAATCGTGATCTCGGAGAAGACCGGGCTTCCGCTCGTGCTCACGGCCCGCGGCGAGCCCGGTCACGGCTCGATGCCGTGGCCCGACACCGCGCCGAACCGCCTCGTGCGCGCGCTGAACCGGCTCCTCGAGGCGGAGCGGCCGACCCGCGTGCTCCCGGAAGTCCAGGAGTTCTTCACCCGGGTGTCGGGGCTCATGTCGGCCGAGAGCGCCACTGGCTACGACGACCTCGAGACGAGCCTGCGTGATCCGGAGTTTCGTGCGAGGTTTCTGTCGAACCGGCAATACTCGGCGATGGTGAGGGCTACCTTCGCGGTGACGATGCTGCGCGGCAGCGAGAAAAGCAACGTCATCCCGCCGGAGGCGAGCGCCCAGATCGACTGCCGCATGCTGGCCGGAGACGATCCCCAGGAGATCGCCGCCTGGGTCCGCGGCGTGATTGCCGACGAGCACGTGGAGGTCAGGATCGCGCGCGAGCCCAAGATTCCGAATCTCTCACCGCCCGACACCGAGCTCTACAAGGCCATGGCCGACGCGCTGCAGCGGCGCGCGCCGGGAGTCGTGGTGGCGCCAATGATCCTGGTCGCCTTCACCGACAGCTGGGTGTTCCGGCGCTGCGGGCTGCACGGCTACGGCTTCAGCCCGTTCGTCATGGACGACGCCGAGCTTCAGGGCCTGCACGGCAACGACGAGCGCATCTCGCTCGAGAACCTGCGCGAGGGCGTGCGCGTCTATACCGAGATGCTGATGAAGGTCGCGGGCGCGTAGCCCGCCGACCCGCGACTGCAGACTGGAGATTGCCATGAGCGAGACGATCAAGTGGAAGAACGGCGCGCGGTGCGCGGTATCCCTGTCCTTCGACGTCGACGGCGAGAGCCCGTGGATCCATCGCGACGCGGCGCTGGCCGAGCGCCCGCTGCACATGGGCATGGGCGCCTACGGCCCGAAGACCGGGATGCCGCGGATCATGCGCGTGCTCGACCGCTACAACGTGAAGGTGTGCTTCTTCATTCCGAGCTGGATCGTCGAGCGCTATCCGGACATGGCCAAGGAGGCGCTACGCCGCGGCCACGAGCTCGGCCACCACGGCCACCTGCACGAGAAGCCCTTCTTCCTCTCGGGCCGCGAGGAGGAGGAAGCGCTGCTCGAAAAGAGCCTCGACATCTTCCAGAACGTGCTCGGCGTCAGACCGCGCGGCTCGCGGGCGCCTTCGTGCGATCCGAGCAAGCACACGATGGAGCTCCTCCGGAAGCATGGCTTCGTCTATCACAGCAACTTGATGGACACCGACCTGCCGTACTGCCACAAGACCGCCTACGGCGAGCTGGTCGAGCTGCCGACCTCGTGGGTGAACAATGACTGGGTCTATTTCGGATTCAGCGCGGTGCCCCCCGTCGGCAACGGCATCTGGAGCCAGGAGGACGTCTTCGACATCTGGAAGGAGGAGTTCGAGGGCGCCTACGAAGAGGGCGGCTTCTTCAACCTGATGGGCCATCCGCAAGTGATCGGCCGGCCATCGCGCATGCGGATGGTCGAGCGGCTCATCCAGCACATCCTCGCCAAGAAGGACGTGTGGATCGCGCCGCCGATTGAGGTCGCCGAGCACTATCTGAGCCAGCGTTAGTGGGGCAGGCGGGCCTCGGGTTCCGTGAGCCCACCACGGTCGAGCGCGCGTTCAACCGCGTCTTCGGCGCTCTCGTCGGCCTCGGGCTCGCGCCGCGAGACTACTATCTCCTGCAGGTGAAGGGCCGCAAGACGGGCCGTGTGTACTCGAACCCCGTGAGTCTGGTGCCCTTCCACGGCGTGCGGTTCCTCGTCGCACCGCGCGGCCGCACGCAGTGGGTCCGCAACGTGGAAGCCTCGAGCGAGGTGGGTTTCAAGCGCGGCTCGTCCACCGAGCGATGTCGGCTGCGCCCAATCGCCGACGCGGACAAGGCGCCGGTGCTCCACGCGTACGTCGCGAAGTATGGCTCGGTCGTTCAGCGCTACTTCCCGGTGCCCGCGGGCGCGCCGCCCGGCGCGTTCGCCGAGATCGCCTCGCGCTATCCCGTCTTCGAGATCTCCGCCGTCGATCCGGGCGCGCGCCCGTGAAGGCGAGCGCGCTGTCGATCCGCCGCGGCACGCAGCGTGACGTGCCGGTGATCCTTCGCTTGATCCGCGGGCTCGCGGAGTACGAGCGGCTGGCCCACGAGGCGGTAGCCACCGCGAGCCAGATCCGGCGCCACGGCTTCGGCCGCCGGCGCTACTTCGAGACGATCATCTGCCGCCGCGGGCGCGAGCCCATCGGGTTCGCGCTGTTCTTCTTCACGTACTCGACGTTCCTCGGCCGCCCGACGCTCTATCTGGAGGACTTGTTCGTGCTGCCCGAGGAGCGTGGCCGCGGCGCCGGCCGCGCGCTGCTCGCCGAGCTGGCACGGATCGCGAAGCGACGGGGCTGTGGGCGCATGGAGTGGGCGGTGCTGGATTGGAATGCTCCGAGCATCCGCTTCTACAAGAAGCTCGGCGCGAAGCTCCGGCGGCAGTGGATCTTGACCCGGCTGACCGGCGCGCCGCTCAGCCGGCTGGCGCGTCACCGGGCGGCGACCACGACGGCGCGCTGAGCCGCCGCTTGCCGTCGCTGGCGAGCCGGATGGACGGATCCGCGGGGTCGAGCTGCCGATCCCAGAGCTTGCAGGTGACCTGCTTGTGGCGCTGGTCGAGGCCCTCGCAGTAGTTCGTGAATTCGCAGCGCCGCACGAAGGCACCGTGGCCGAGCCGGATCTTCCTGAACCAGTCGGGATCGGCGAGGCTCTGACGAGCGGCGGCCACGCAATCGGCCTCGCCGCGCTCCAGGATGCCCTCGGCCTGCTCGAACGTCGTGATGCCGCCGCTGGTGACGACCGGCGTCGTCAAGCCGGCCTCGTGGATGGCCCGGCGGATCGCCGCCGCGAGCGGCACGTTGCGGCCGAACGGTCCGCGCTGGTCCGACAGCACGGTCGGCATGCACTCGTAGCCCGAGACGCCGGTGTAGGGATAGACCGCCTCGCCCACCTTCGGCTGCTTGGCGTCCTCGAATCGGCCGCCCTTCGACACCGAGAGATAGTCCGCGCCGGCCTCGGCAAAGCACACGCCGAACCAGATCGCGTCGTCGAGGTCGCTCCCGCCCTCGACGACCTCGTCGCCCAGATAGCGGATCCCGACGACGTAGTTCTCGCCGACGCGGTCGCGAACGGCGGCGAGCACCTCGAGCGGAAGCCGCACGCGATGCTCCCGCGCGCCGCCGTAGCCGTCCGTCCGCGTGTTCAGCCGCGAGAGAAACGACGCCATCGTGTACGCGTGGGCGTAGTGCAGCTCGACGCCGTCGAAGCCCGCCTCGCGCGCCCGCCGCGCCGCCTCGGCGAAGAGCGGCGGGAGCACCTGAGGCAGCTCCTTGATGTGCGGTAAGTGCACGTCCCAGATCCGCTCGCGGTAACCGTAGTCGAGCGCCTCGAGCTCGCGATCGGTCAGCACGGTCTCGAGGGTCACGCGATCGGCGCGCGCCAGGAATGCGCGCACGTCATCTTCCTCGGCGTCGCGCCAGCTCGGATCGTCGATCCAGAGGGCGATCTGCGCCCGCAGCGCATCGGTGATCTCCAGATAGCGGCCGAAGAAGCGGCGCGGCTCGGGCCGGCGACGGACCGCGACGAAGTCGAGGACCTGGATGAAGAGCTTGGTGCGGCCGCGGCTCCGCTCGCGCACGGTTTCGACGAGGGTGCGGAGCCCCGGGATGAACCGGTCGTCCCCGATGCGGAGGAGCGGGCCGCTCGCGATGTCGCGGATACCCGTGGCCTCCACGACCAGCACGCCGGGCTGCCCCTCGGCGAACCGCGCGTACCATTCGAGGACTTCCGGTGTCACGAAGCCGTCGGCGGTCGCCCGCCAGGGCACCATGGCGGGCACCCACGTCCGCTCGGCTGCCGTCAGGCCGCGCCCGATCTGGATGGGCGAGAACCAGCGAGCACGCGCGGCCTCCTCGGCCGTCGGCCAGCGGGCCGCGGGCAGCGCATGACGGATGCGGTGAGCTTGAGTGTCCAGTGTGTTCAAACCTGGACGGCCGCCCTCCTCACTCGGTCAGGCAGGCAAAGCCGTCGATCTCGATGAGACAACCCTCGGACGCGTCGTAGAGATCCCGCACGCCGACCAGTGTCATCGCCGGGTAGTGTTTACCGAAGCATTCGCGGTACACGACGCCGATCGGCTTGCCCTGTCGCTTGAACTCGGCGGTATCGATCACGTAGATCGTCAGCTTCACCACGTCGGTGAGGCTGCCGCCGGCGGCGGTGACGAGCGTCTTCAAGTTCGCGCAGACCTGGCGAAACTGCGCGACGAGATCGCCCTTGCCGACGACCTTGCCGTCGCGGTCCTTGGCCACTTGCCCGGCCAGGTAGAGCGTGCGCCCGCCCCGCGTCGTCGCGGCGTGCGCAAACCCCACGGGCTTCATGAGCTCCGGCGGGTTGAGGAATTCGATCTCGCGCGTCATACGATCCTCCTGCTGGGCGTCACGGCGTGCCGTCGAGCACGATCGCTTCGCCGTTCGTCGAGTCGTCGCGGAGCAGCTTGGCCGCGACCGCGGCCACCTCGGCGGGCTCGATGAGCCGCCCGCCGGGATTGAGCCGCGCCATCGCGCCGACCGCCTCCTCGAACGAGCGACCCGTGCGCGCCGCGATGTTGCGCGCGCCGTTCCACACGATGTCGGTCGCCGCGAATCCCGGACAGATCGCGTTGACCGTCACGCCCTTGCCGGCCACCTCGGCGGCCAGCGCGCGCGTCAGGCCGACCAGCGCATGCTTGGAGGCCGTATAGGCGGCGACGTACGGCGCGCCGACCAGGCCCGCGAGCGACGCGATGTTGATCACGCGGCCCCACTTCCGCTCGAGCATCGCGGGCAGCACGGCCCGCGCGAGCAGGTACGGCGCGGTCGCGTTGACGCGCAGGTGGCGCTCCCACAGCGCCGGGTCCGTCTTGGCGATCGGCGCCGACTCGGCGATGCCGGCGTTGTTGACGAGGACGTCGACCGGACCGAGCTCGGCGGCGATCGAGGCGATGGCCTGCGCGACCGCGCGCTCGTCGGTGACGTCGAGGACGAGCGCGAGCGATCTGGCGCCCGCGGCGCCCACCGCGGCCGCGGCGGACTGCACTTGATCGGCCGAGCGCGCCGCCACCGCGACCGCGCAGCCCTCGCGCGCCAGGGCCAGGGCGATCTCGCGACCGATGCCGCGGCCGGCGCCGGTGACGAGCGCCACTGGCTGCGCCGGGGCGTAGGTCACGGACTCTCCGCGCAGAAGAGAAAGAACATCGGACGGCTGGTCGACTGGTTGTCGCGCGACGGATCGGTCAAACAGCGCACGCGCGGGCTGCTCGCGCTGCTGCTCGGCGGCGGGCTCGAGCTCGACGACGAAGCCGCGCAACCGGCGAGCGCGACGAGGAAGAAGAGGAACAGCAGCGCGAGCGAGCGCGAGGGCCGATTCATGCGGCCATTCTATCGCGGGATCAGGTATATATAGCCTCGCGATTCATGCCGCGCGCGTTCGCCCGCTGCTCGCTCGCTGATGCCGTTGCCCGGCTCGCGCCGGCGATGAAGGTGCTGTTGCCGCCGGCGTGCGGTGAGCCCGCGGCGCTCGTCGGCGAGATCTGCCGCCAGTCCGAGCGCCTGCACGATCTGACGCTGCTCGGCGGTATTCATCTCGGCGAGTACCCGTGGGCCAAGCCGGAGCACGCGGCGCTGCGCTTCGCCACGTGGCACATGTCTCCACGGCTCGAAGAGGCCCGCCGCCGCGGTCGCGTCGAGTTCGTGCCGATCCGCTATTTCGATCTCGTCACCCAGTTCGTGGCCGGCGGCGCGTGGGCGCCGGACTGTGTGCTCGTGCACGCAGCACCGCCCGACGCGCGCGGCTATCTGAGCCTGGGCGTCTCGGTCAGCGTCTCCTTGCCGGCGGCGCGCCGGGCCCCGCTGGTCATCGCGCAGGTCAATCCGTCGATGCCGCGCACCCTGGGCAATGCGTGCCTGCACCGGAGCCAGATCGACTGTTGGGTGGACGTGGACGAGCCGCTCACGCCGTATCCGCCGACGCCGATCGGCGACGTCGAGCGCGCGATCGGACGCCACGTCGCGGGGCTCGTGCGCGACGGCGCGACGGTGCAGGTGGGTGTCGGCGCGATCCCACAGGCGGTGCTCGAGGCCCTCGGCGACCATCGCGATCTCTCGCTGCACTCGCTGCTGGTCGACGCGTCGGTCGGCCTGGTGGAGCGCGGCGTGGTGACGAGCGCGTGCAAGCGCGTGCACCGCGGGCGCATGGACATCGCCGAGGGGATGGGTACGCGGCGTCTCTTCGACTTCTTGCACGAGAACCCGGCGGTCAACATGGAGCCGTCGAGCTTCGTGCACGATCCCGACACGATCGCGCAGCTCGACCGATTCGTGGCGATCAACTCCGCGCTCGAGATCGATCTGACCGGCCAGGTGACCGCCGAGTCGCTCGGCCCGCGTCAGGTGGCGGGGATCGGCGGTCAGTTCGACTTTGTCCTCGCGGCCGTGCGCTCACGCGGCGGTGCTGCGATCATCGCGCTGCCGTCGACGGGCCGCGACGGCGCGGCATCGCGCATCGTGCACTCGTTGCAACCGGGCGCGGCCGTGACGAGCCCCCGCGCGCTGGCGGATTTCGTGGTGACCGAGCACGGCGTGGCGGCCTTGCGGGGAAAGGGAGAACGGGGACGGGCGGAGGCGCTGATCGCCGTCGCCCATCCCCGGTATCGGGAGCTACTTCAGCGTGCTATCGCTTAGCGGCGTCGATCTTCTCGAAGATCTCCTCGTCGTTCGGGAACCGGTACGTCGTCTCGTTCGTGTAGACGACGTCGTCGTTGATCGAGACCTCGAAGATCCCGCTGTGCCCTTCCTTGAGCACCGCGGTGATGCCGTACTTATCCTTGATGGCGGCCTGCAAACTGGAGGCCTGGGGCAAGTAGTTTCACTCTCCGCAGTATCGGATCTGGATGTTCATCCGCGCCTCCTCGCTGAAAGTGGATCTCATTTTAATATGATGGCCGACGCGCGTGGGGAGATTCCGTGACACCCATCCTGATCGACACCGATCCGGGAATTGACGACGCACTGGCCCTGCTCTTCGCCTGGAATTCGCCGGAGATCCGGGTCGAGGCCATCACCACCGTCGCCGGCAACGTGCCGCTGGACACGGCGAGCACAAACCTTCAGCGTCTCCTGGCTCTCCGGAAACCGGGGCCGCGGCCGCTCACGGCCGCCGGCGCGGCGGGGCCGCTCGCCCGGGCGCTGTCGACGGCTACCCGCTACCACGGGGAAGACGGGCTCGGCGATCTGCCGGATTGGCCCCCCGTCGAACCCCTGCCGGAGACACCGGACGCCGTGAGTGTCATCGTCGACATGGCGCGGCGTTACGAGCGAGAGCTCACGATCGTTGCGCTCGGGCCGCTCACCAACCTGGCGCTGGCGCTCAAGGCCGATGCGGCGGCGCTCGGCCGGGTCGGTCGCGTCGTCGCGATGGGAGGCGCCGTCGACGTTCCCGGCAACGTCACGCCGACCGCCGAGTTCAATATGGCGGTCGACCCCGAGGCCGCGCATCGGGTCTTCGCCGCCGGGTTGGCCCTCGAGCTGGTCCCGCTTGACGCAACGCGCCAGGCGGTACTGCCGCGCGCCGGCATGCGGGCCACGCTCGCGCGCTCGACCGGGCCGCTGGCGTCGCGCATCCAGGGGTTCAGCGAGCGCGGCTTCCGGATCTCGCACAGCGACGGCGAGCAGGGCATGGCGCTGCACGACCCGCTCGCAGTGGGACTTGCGATCGATCCCTCGCTCGCGAAATGGGAGACGACCCGCATCGCGATCGGCCCCGACGGCGAGACCCTGCGCGCGAGCGGAACGCCCAACTGCCGGGTTGCCAAGGGCATCGACAGCGACCGGTTCATCCGCTGGTTCCTGGATCGCCTGTGTCCCTCTCAGGCAGCGCCCAGCGCGTCCTCGTAGTCGGCTCGGCCAACGTCGACTTCACGGTCGCCGCGTCGCGGCTCCCGGGTGTCGGCGAGACGGTCAGCGGCGGCACCTTGCTCGTCAATCACGGAGGCAAGGGCGCGAACCAGGCCGTCGCCGCGCGGCGGCTCGGCGCCGAGGTTCGCTTCGTCGCGTGCGTCGGCGACGACGCGTCGGGCCGCGACATCCGCGCGGCGCTCCAGGCCGAGGGCGTCGGTGTCGACGGCGTGATGGTCACGAGGGAGGCCGCGACCGGCACCGCGCTCATCGTCGTCGATGGACAAGGGCGCAACCAGATCGTCGTCGCGCCGGGCGCGAACTGGCGGCTCTCCGCCGAGCACGTCCGCTCGCGCGCGGAGGATTTCGCCTGGGCGCAGGTCGTTCTCTGCCAGCTCGAGACGCCGCTCGACACGCTCGATGTCGCACTGGGCGAGGCGCGGCGACGCGGCCTCGTGACCGTGCTCAACCCGGCGCCGGTGCGCGACGGCATTTCCGCCGACGTCTGGCGACGGGTCGACTATCTGACGCCGAACGAGGGTGAGGCGGCCCGGCTGAGCGGCGTGCCGGTCGAGGACGTGCGGTCGGCAAGCGCGGCGGCGCGTCGGCTGCGGGAGCGGGGAGTGGGCACCGTGATCGTGACGCTCGGCGTGCAAGGCTCGATCGCGTGTACGGCGGGTGGCGACGTCCGGACAGAAGCGTTCCCGGTCAAAGCGGTCGACACGACCGCCGCCGGCGACTCGTTCAACGGCGCCCTCGGTACGGCGCTCGCCGCCGGCGACGCGCTGCCCGACGCGCTGCGGTTCGCCAGCGCGGCCGCGGCGCTCGCGTGCACGCGCCGCGGCGCCCAGCCGTCGTTGCCGATTCGCGCCGAGGTGGATCGGCTCCTGCGCGCGACGTGACGTCTTAGCGTACGCGCGCGCGGAATTCGCGGACTCGATCGATCGCCGCCTCGACGCGCGCCGGGTCGAGCACGCCACTGACGAGAGCCTGGCGGACCGCCGCCAGCGCCAGCTGGGTCGCCGAGCTGCCGTCGGGCAGCCGGTCGTCGACGATCAGCAGCACGTCGACCCCCGCGTCGAGCGCCAGCACCACCGCTTCGCCGATCCCATACTGCCGCTCGATCGCGCCCATCCGAAGATCGTCGCTGATGACGACGCCCTTGAAGCCGAGCACGCCGCGGAGCAGCCCGTCGATCGTCCGCCGCGACAGGGTCGCCGGGTACTGCTCGTCCAGTCGCCGGTTGAAGACGTGCGCGGTCATCACGCTGTCGGCGAGCCCCTCGGTGATCAGCGCGCGGTACGGCGCCAGCTCGAGCTCGGGGACCGCGGTGTCCGTCACGTCCGTGAAGCCGCGATGGGTATCGCCGAAGCTCGAGCCGTGCCCGGGGAAATGCTTCAGCGCGGTCAGCGCGCCCTCGGCGCGCAGGCCCTGCACGAAGGCGCGCGCATGCTCGGTGACCCGCAGGGGATTCGCGCCGAAGCTTCGCGCCGCGCCGACGATGACCGGGTTGGCCGGGTTCGAGCCGACGTCGACGACGGGCGCCAGGTCCCAGTTGATCCCGACCGCGCGCAGCATCGCGCCGATGCGGCGCGCCTCGAGCTCGGTCAGGAGGAAGTCGTTCGTCTCGCCGAGCTCCTGCGCGGAGAACGTCGCGGGCCAGCCGTAGCGCGGCGCCAGGCGCATGACGTTGCCGCCCTCGGCGTCGACCGCGACGAGCAGCTTGCGGCCGGTACACACCGCCGTCTGCGCGGTGGCCGCGTCGGTGAGCCGGCCGAGCTGCTCGGCGTCGGCGATGTTGCGGCCGAGAAGCAGGATGCCGCCGACGCGCAGATCGCAGAGGAGCCTGGACAGCTCGGGGTTGCCGGACGCCTCGGTGCCGCGGAACCCGACCAGGAAGAGCGAGCCGAGCTCACGCTCGATCGCGGCCAGACGCGCGCTGTCGGGTGCCAGCGCGGCCCCACAGCCGGCCGCGAGCAAGATGCCCAGGAAGCTAGCGGCGGCGAGCCGCCGCAACGAGCTTCTCCACACGTGTTCGCTCGACGGGCTGACGGACGTCGCCGCCGCGCTTGACCGAGGTGCCGACGATCAGCCCGTCGGCCACCGACAGAAGCTCCGCGGCGGTCTCCGCGGTGACCCCGCTGCCAATGAGGATCGGAACGTCCGGGACGGCGCTCCGCACGCGCTTGACGTCGGCGAGCGGCGTCACCTGGCCGGTCGCCGCGCCGGAGACGACGAGCGCGTCGGCGAGGCCGCGGTGCACGAGGTCGCGCGCCGTCTGCTCGAGATCGGTCGGCCCGAGCGGCACGGCGTGCTTGCCGCCGACGTCGGCGAAGATCGCGACGTCGACGCCGAGCAGCCGGCGGTCGCGCAAGGTGCCGTACGCATCGGAGTGCACGATGCCCTGGTCGGCCAGCACCGCGCCCGCGTGGACGTTGACGCGGATGAACTCGGCGCCGACCGCCGCCGCCGCCCCGAGCGCGGCGCGCGCGTCGTTCTTCAGCACGTTCACGCCGAGCGGCGTCGTCGGCAGCGCCCGACGAATCTCGGCCGCCACGACGCTGATGGCTGCCACGGTGGCCGGCTCGACGCGACCCGGCGTGAAGGGCGCGTCGCCGAAATTCTCGACGAGCAGCGCGTCGACGCCGCCCTCGACCAGCGCGCGGGCATCGGCGAGCGCCCAGCCCACAACCCCGGTCATGGAGCCGTCCCAGCGCGGGCTGCCGGGCAGCGGCGGCAGGTGGACCATGCCGATGATCGTGCGCTCGAGCCGCATCAGCGGTAGCCTAGCATGACGCGATGAAGATCGAGCTTCGCCCGGCGCGGTCCCAGGATGTGCCGGTTCTGCGACGGCTGATGCAGCTCTACCTGTACGACTTCGCCGCCATCGACGACTGGCCCATCGGCGCCGACGGCTCTTACGGCAACGTCAACACGATCGAAGGCTACTGGACCGACCCCAAGATGACGTCCTACCTGGTCCGGGTGGACGGCGTCCTGGCCGGCTTCGTCCTGTCCCGCGACGGCGCCTACTTCGCCGGCGACGGCACGCGCGACGTCAGCGAGTTCTTCATCCTGCGGCGTCACCGGCGGCGGGGCATCGGCGGCGAGGTCGCTCGGCGGCTGTTCGACGCCTTCCCCGGCAAGTGGGAGGTCTCCCAGCTCACCAGCAACGTCGACGCGCAGCGGTTCTGGCGGCGCGTGATCGGGGAGTACACCGGCGAGCGCTACGAGGAGCAGCCGCGGCCGGACGGCCGCGGGGTCATGCAGCGCTTCGATAGCACACGCATCATCGCGCGGGCCAGGCACCCGCAGCTGAAGGAGAGGCCATGAGCTACGAGACCTTGATCGTCGACCAGGCGGGTCCCATCGGGACGATCACCCTGAACCGCCCGGAGGCGCGCAACGCGCTCGACTTCACCATGCGCCGCGAGCTCCTGATGGCCCTCGACGAGATCGAGGCCAACCCGACCGTCCGCGTGGTCATTCTCACCGGCGCGGGCGGCCACTTCTGTGCCGGCGGCGACGTCAAGAATATGCGGCAGCGCCAGACGGCGGCGGAGGGCCGCGCGCGGGTCGAGCTCCTCAACCGCGCGGTGCTGCGGCTCGTGAACTTTCCGCTGCCGACGATCGCGATGGTGGACGGCTACGCCGTCGGCGCCGGCTCGAACCTGGCGCTCTGCTGCGACCTGATCGTCGCCGCCGACCGCGCGAAGTTCGGCGAGCTCTTCTGCAAGATCGGCCTGGCCGTCGACGGCGGCGGCACGTGGCTCCTGCCGCGGCTGGTCGGCATGGCCCGCGCCAAGGAGCTGATCTTCACGGGCGACATCATCGACGCGGCCGAAGCGCTGCGCATCGGCCTCGTCAACCGCGTCGTGCACGCGGCCGATCTCGCCACGACCACGCGCGAGCTGGCCGAGAAGATCGCGGCGGGCCCGCCGCTGGCGCTGCGGCTCAACAAGCAGAGCGTGAACCGCGCCGCCGCGAGCGATCTGGCCGCGGCACTGGAGGTCGAGGCGCTCTCCCAGGGGCTGGCGATCGCGTCCGACGATCACCACGAGGGCGTCACCGCGTTCTTCGACAAGCGCCCGCCGAAGTTCTCGGGCGCGTAGTCGGCGCCGCGCGCCTACCGCGGTGGCGCGCGCTTAGGGCGAGGGCGGCGGCCCGGGCGGCGGCATGCCCGGCGGCGGCGGGGGGACGGACCGGAACGGCGGCGGCGGCGCAGTCGCCGGCTGACGCGGCGCACGCTTGAGCGCGTCGTCGATCTCCGGCGTCGCGTTGCGCATCTCGTTGGTGATCCTGGCGGCATCGATCGCGGTGCCGATGACCCGCGGAGTGATCAGGAGCAGGAGCTCCGTCTTCTCGACCAGCCGCTCGGTGAACCGGAAGAGATAGCCGAACAGCGGGATGTCCTTCAAGAGCGGGATCCCGCGGTCGGTGGTGGTCAGCTTGTCCTGGATGAGGCCGCCCAGCACGAGCGTCTGACGGCTCAGCAGCACGACCGAGGTCTCCGCCTCGCGCTTGATGAACGACGGCGAGTTCGTCGGCGCCACCGGCGCGCCGATGGAATTCACCTCCTGCTTGACGTCGAGCGCGACCGTCCCTTGCTCGCCGATGCGCGGCGTCACTGTCAGGATCACGCCGGCGTCGCGATACTCGACCGTCTGGTTCAACCCGGCCGTGGTCGTGGTCGTCGTGGTGGATGTCGTCGCCGCCGCCACCTGTCCGGTGGTCTGGCTGGTCACGACCGGCACCGACGTCGACACGTTGATGACCGCCTTCTTGTTCTCCGAGGTCAGCACGTGCGGGTTCGACACGATGTTGACCTTGTTCTCGCTGGCCAGCGCGTTGAGCATCGCGACGAACTGGTCGGTTGCGAACGTGAACGCCGTGAGCCCCTGACCGAAGGGCCCCAGCACGGCTGAGGGGCCCCGCACGCCGAGCGGCAAGGTCAACACGCCGCCATCAGGGGTCGGCGTCGTCGGAAGCGCGGGCGGTCCGGTGTTGGTGTTCACGAAACCGAACCGACCTTCGCGGACCGCCCAGTCGATGCCCAGGCGCGTATCGTCCGTCAGCGAGATCTCGGCCACCAGCACCTCGATCAGCACCTGACGCGGCATGCGATCGAGCTGCTTGATCGTGTTCTCGATCTCGGTCCAGCTCTTCGGGAACGTCGTCACGATCACCGCGTTGGTGACCTCATCCGCGATGAAGCGCACCTGCCCCTCGGCGAGGACATCGGGCGAGCCGGCGCTGCCCGCCGGCAGCCCGCCACCCGGCGGCGGCGTGAAGACCGGCGGTGGCGGTGGAGGTGTCGGCGCCCCGGTTCGCCCGGGCGTCGTGGACGGCGAGGTCGAGCTGCTCGTCGACGTGCTCGAAGTGTCGCGCGCGCCATAGATGGCGTTCAGCGTGGACGCGAGGTCCTTCGACTTCGCGTTCTCGGCGTAGTAGATGAACACCCGACGGCCGCCGTAGATGTTGATGTCGAGCTGAGAGACCAGGCGCTTGATCGTCTCGACCTCGTGCTTCTTGGCGTGGACGATCAGCGAGTTCGAGCGCCGCTCGGGCAGGATCAGCGGCACGCGCTCGGTCGAGCCGCTCGGCTGCCCCGGCGCCGCGGGGCCCTGGGCGCCCGGCCCGATCGGGGGCGCCACCGGCGCCGGCGGGGTCCCGGGCGCGATGGCGCGTACGCGGCCGCTGGCGAAGAGCTGGGTCAGGATCGCCGCGAGCTCGCCCGCGTCGGCATACGAGACCGGGATGATCTGCAGCTCTTCCTGCGCCACCTGGACGTCGACCAGCCGGATGATGTCGAGCAGGCGCGCGACGTTGGACGCGGCGTCGGTGATGATCAGTACGTTGGTCTCGCGATGGGCGATCAAGGTGCCCCGCGTCGAGATGAGCGGACGCAAGAGCGCGCTGAGATCCGCGACCGACGAGTACTTGATCGGCACGATCTGCGTGATGATCTCGTCGGTCGTCCGGTTGGGATCGGCGACGGGGCCGACGATCGTCGGCACGGCACGTTCGCGCGCCCCCTCGATGCGGACGATCTTGTAGAGATTGCCCGATTTGACCGCCGTGAAGCCCTGCACCTCGAGGATCGCCAGCAGCACGCCGAACACTTCTTCCTGCGCGATCCGACCCGAGGTCTGCACCGTGACCTTGCCGCGAACGTCGGGGGCCAGCACGTAGTTGAAGCCGATGATCTCGCTGGCCGCCTGGATCACGGTCTCGATGTCGGCGTTGTCGAAGTTGAGGACGACGAAACGTCCTCGCTGAGCGGGCGGCACCGGCGGCGCGGTCGGCGGCGGAGGCGGGGGTGGCGCAGGAGCGGCCTCGGGCACCGGCGGCGCGACCGGCGGCACCGTACGGGGGCCGACCGAGACCGGCGGCAGCGACGGACGCTCACCGGTTGTGGGCGGCGGCGCCTCCGCGGCCGGCGTCGGAATCAGCGGTGGCTTGTGCCGCTGGCGCTGCGACGCGCACCCAGTCGCCGCGACGATCAGCATGAGAATTGCGACGAGACGCTTCATCCTATTGTGTCGGCGCCGGCAATGGCTGCCCGGACGGGTCCGTTGGAATCGGCGGCAAGCGCCGTCCGAGGCTCGGCGCAGGCCGACCGAAGGGAATCGGCTGCCCTGGTGTCGGCGCCGGAATCGCCGCCGGCGGCGGCATGGGCTGGCCGGGCGTCATCGCTTGTGGCACGGGCGAACCCGGCGGCGTGAAGGCGCGCGGCGGCGGCTGCGCGGGCCCGGGAGCCGGCATCAGTCCTTGATTCGGTAGCTGGCCGCCCGGCTGCCCAGGCACCGGCGGCTGGCCCGGCTGCCCCGGCTGACCAGGAGCCGGTGGAGCGGGCCGCGGCTTCGAAGGGTCGCGCAGTCGCACGTCGACCATCCCATCCGGGCGCGAGATCATGACCGCGTCGGCCGAGATCGTTTGCACGGTGCCGCCGGCGATCGGATCGCCGATCCGATAGCCCGCGATCCGCTTGGTGAGCGGATCCTCCAGATACGCGATGGGCGAGCCCTCGCGCAAGACGACGCCGTGGAGCGCGGGCTTGGCCACCAGCACCGGCGCGCCGCCCCCGGCGGTGCCCGGCCCCGGCGCTTCGCTGCGCGTCGGGCTGAACAGGTTTCGCGAGGCGATCACGTTGTACGCCTGCGCCGGCAGCCGCGCGTCGGCGGCGGGCGCGGACGTCGGCGCGGCGGCGGTCGTCGATCGGGTCCGTGGCGCCGACGCCGGACGCGCCGTCGCGATCTGCCGCACGATCAGCGCGATGCAGAGGACGGACACCCCCGCGAGCACGATGTTGATGGCGAGGAGGCGCCGCGGCATTCAGCTCTTGGCCTTACCCTGCGCGTTGGGCAGGATGAATCCCGAGATCGTGAGCGTCACGAGCAGCTCTTTGGGCTGGCTCAGGTTGACGACGCGGACCTTGAGGTCCTGGATCGGCAGGAGCTTCGGAGAGCCGTCGAGCCGCGTCAGCAGGTCGACCAGCTGCCGGATCTCGCACGACACGGCGATCTCGACCGGAATCTCCAGGAGCTCGCCCCGATCGGCCGGCGGCAAGATGCGCTCGCTGCGCACCTCGGTCTTCGCCTGCGCGGCCATGTCCTTGACGATCTTCTGAAGCTCGGAGGCGGCGACTGCGGGCGTCGCCGACGTGAGGAAACCCTCCGAGAGCTTCTCGAATCGCGCTTGCGTTGCCGCGAGCTCAGTGGTGATCGCCGAGCGGCGCGCGATCAGCTCGCGCTTTTGCTGGAGCACCTGCTCCCGCGCGGGCACCAGCTCGCCGGCGGTCCGGTTGTGCTCGAGAATCGGCTCGACGACCAGCAGCCAGCCGCCCAGCACGACGCCCACGATGAGCGCCAGGCCGACCAGCATCCGCTCGCGCCGCGAGAGATTGCCGATCATTGGCGTACCGCTCCGGGCGGGCTGGCGGGCGGCGAAGGCCGGGGATTCGGGCTCGGGAGCTGAGGCGGCTCACCGGCTCGCGGCGGTCTGGGCCCGGGCGGCGCCGCTGCCGGCGTCGCCGGCGGCAGCTGTGGCTGCGGCGCTGCCGCGACCGGCACCGCCGCCGGCGGCTCCCACGCGGCGCGGATCCTGAACTGCTCGCGGTCGCGTCCGCGCGTGACCGGCGAGGCGAACTCGACGCGCTCGAGCCGCGGCGAATTCTCGAGCAGCGGAATCAGGTTGCTGGCCGCACCGGCCTGGCCGGTGATCTCGACGCCCTTGGCGTCGAGCGCGAGATAGGTCACCCACGCGTCGCTCGGCACGATGTCCGTCAGCTCGCGGAGCAGGCCCAGCGGCTGCAGCGCGCTCCCGTTGATCTTCTCGACGACGCCGACCAGCTGACGCTTCTGGTCGAGCTCGCGCGCGACGCGCTCGACCGCGCGCACGTCCGGCTCGATGCGCGCGATCTCGCCGTTGAGCCGCGCGAGCCGGCGGTTCTCGACGAAGCCCGGCACCAGGAGCGCCGCCAGCGCCAGCACCGCGGTCGCCGCCAGCGCGCCGCCCGTCAGTATTTCTTGCTTGGTGAACCGGCGCGGCTTGATCGCCGGCGGGATCAGGTCGAGCGCGTGAATCCCGCGGTTGCACGCCGTTGCCAGCGCGAGCTCCAGGGCGCCGCGCGGCTCGGTAACCTGCGCCAGACGTCGCTCGGCGCGCGACGACCACGGCGGATCGGAGATCGGCACGCCGAGGTCGAGCAGGGGCGCGGCGGCCGCACCGTCGCCCGAGACCCAGATCGCGTTGCAGCCGCGCCACCGCGCGCCGGCGAAGCTGCGGCGCGTCTCGGTGTTGAGCGTCTCGTCGTCGACGGCGGCGAAGCTTCGGCTGAACACGACCATGTCGCCGTGGAGCAACAGGAGCTCCGCCGTGTCGCCGGTGCGGTGCAGCCAGGCGACGCGCTGCTGGCGGTCGGTGTCGACCAGGGCGACCAGATTATGCGCCGCGACCGTGATCGACACCGGACGCAGCTTCGCCTCGTCGGCGACGCGCAACGCGGCCTCGATCAGCCGGCGGTCGGCCGCCGCGATCAGCACGCGCTTGCCCTCGCTCGGGCTCTCGACGTCGGGCTCGGGCGGAAGCTCCGCGAAGTCGAACGCCGCGTCGTCGGCCGGAATCGGCAGATGGCGCTCGAGCTCGAACTTCACCATGTCCTGCGTCGAGCCGGCGACGGCCGGGAGATCAATCGGCTTCACGGTGACGGTCGAGCGCGCGAGGCCGATCGCCACCGTGCGCGCCGGCAGCGAGCGCGCGTCGAGCTCCGCGCGCAGCGCGGCGCCGGGGTTCTCCGCCTCGACGGAGAAGGTTTCCACCCGATCGCGCTGGATCGCCGCGACCCCGAGCCGGTCGCCGAGCATCACGACCGCGAGCCGGAGCGGCGAGAATTTGGGTACCGCGAATTTCATCAAGGTAGGGTAACACCCCTAACCCATCGTAAGGAAAGAGTCAACGGCCCCCCGACCACTCGAGGACCACGACCGACGGCGGGTCGGAGTCGGTGCGTTTCTGCACGATCGCGGTCAGCCGGGCCGTCACACGATCGTCGACGATGCCCTCCGCCTCGATCCGGAACGTGCGCGTGCTGACGCCGAGGTTCCGGCCGCCGAACTTGCCCGGCACGTTCGCGTAGGGCCCGTTGTTGTGTCGGCCCTGGCGGATCTCCGAGATCTCGGCGGTCGAGAGCCCGAGCGCGGTCAGCACCGCGGGCGCGGCGGTGTTCATGTTCACCGTGCCGCTGCTCCGAACGGTGACGAGCGTGGCGAGCCCTGGACGGTCCTTGGTGCCGTTGTAGACCACCGGGGTGATGCCCTTGATCTGCTGGAGCTCGGCGACCGACTCGACGTTCGCGTTGCGCGCCCGGTACGGAACCGGGAGCTTCAGATAATAGTCGTCGCTCTCGGCGCCGTTGACCCGGTGCTCCTCGTTGGGATCGCGCCAGTCCTGGAGCGAGTCGGTGATCGTGTCGCGATCCTCCTTCTCGATCCCGAGCGCCAGCAGAAGGCGATCGACGCGATCGGGCGGCGACGTGTTCAGGTTGAGCCGGGCTTCCTCGTCGGTGATGCGATACGAGTAGTAGCCGCCGACGAGCTGCGCCTTGCTGCGGGGCAGGCGCGGCAGCGCACGCCGATCGGCGGTGTAGAAGCTGAGCAGGCCGTCGTCCTCCTCGACGACGAGCGGCGCGTCGGCCACGATCTCGCGAATCGCCTGCTCGAGGGCGGTCTCGGCCAGGTGGCCGCCGATGATGCCGTTCTTGTACGCGCGCACCGCCGAGGCCTCGAGCCGCATCGAGTACGAGAACTCGGCGCCGACGACGGCCACCAGCGCCAGCACGAGCAGCACGATCAGCAAGGCGAACCCGCGCTCGTCGCGCACGATTCCTCGGCGCCTCATTGCTGCTCGATCCCCACGCGCAGCGGTACGGTCAAAGGCAAGAGCGCCTGCGGCCGGCCGTTGAGCGTCCCGCCCACGTTGATGCGGATGGCGCGCGGCAGGCGCTTCTGGGTGTCGACGTCCCACGTGTCCTGCCAGCCGCCGTTGTCGTCGAGGTAGCTGAACGAGAGCTCGGTCAGGGTCGGATCGTTGAACGCGAGCTTCGCGTCGGTGAACGGGTTGCGGTTGGGCAGCACGCGCTGCCGGATGACGAGCCCCTGTCGCTCGCCGGTGGTGGAGAGCTCGATCACGACCGCGGTGAACGCGACCGGGACCGACGCCGGATATGGCGCGTTCTGCGTCACGAACTCGAGGCTCGACGGGCCGCCCGCGAACAGGAGCACCGCGGTCGGCGTGTCACCGCGCGGCGCGTTGTAGGGATAGGTCGAGCCGAGCGCGCGGGCCAGGGTCAGCGCGACCCCGCGCAGGTGCTGGTACGCCTCGGCACGATCCTCGCCCTGCCGCCAGGACGCCAGCGCGATCCGGACGCCGCTGAAGGCGATCACGACGAGCGCGCCGACGATGGCGAGCGCCAGCAGAAGCTCGAGCAAGGTGAAGCCGCGCTGGTTACGCTTCATCGCCGAAACATCCCCGGGGTGGACGCGCCGGGTGTCTGCATGCCGGGTGTTTGCGGCAGCACGCCGGGTGTGCGCGGCGCTCCCGACGGCGTCGTAACGACCGACGTCGGCGTCCCGGTGTTCGGCGTCTCGGCCGACGTCCGAAGGCTCACGATCTCGACGCCGCGCTTGTCGCCCCAGTTGACCTTCACGTCGATTCGATAGATGCGCCACTTGTTGGTCGCCGGCGTGCGCGCGAGATCGGGCGCCGGGACGACGGTGACGACGCGCTCCCAGTCGTAGCTGCCTTCCTTGCCCTGGTCGCGCCCCTCGACCGGGATCACGAGCTCGCGCGTCTTCTGATCGGCGAGCAGCACCGCCTGCTGATGATCGCCGGCCGTCTTCAAGAGCCTGAGGCCCTGCGCGAAACCCTGGATCACCGCGACGACCGCCACGCTCAGGATCGCGAACGCGATCAGCACCTCGAGGAGCGTGAAGCCCCGCTGGTCGAGCCGGCGGCTCATTCGCGCTGGCTCCGCACGCGGCCGGTGACCTGATCGACGCTGACGCGATAGCCGATCTTGCCCGAGATCAGACGAAACTCGCCGCCGCTCGACGTGCCCTGCGGCTCGAACCGAACGGTCAGGGCGCTCAGCGACTGGGCCTCGATCCCGACCTTGCTCGAGAGCGCTTTCGTCCACCGCACCTCGTCCTCACCGGCCGTGACCGTGAGCAGGTGAGTCGTCGGGTTGACCGCCACCGTGAACGGCTGCCGCGTCGTGATCGCTTGCTCGCGCGCGTGACGGAGCGTGGCCGAGAACCCAGCCACCTCGGCGCGAACGCGGAGCGCTTCGGTGCTGCGCCCGATCGTGGGGGCGACGAGGCCCACCGCGACCGCGACGACCACCAGGGTGACGATCAGCTCGAGGAGGGTGAAGCCCCGGGCATCTATTTTTGACTGCTGTCCCATGAGGTGATGTCCGCGTTTTCGCCTTCGCCACCCGGCGCCCCGTCGGCGCCTTCGGACCAGAGGTCGTACTCCCCATTCTGGCCCGGACAGCAGCGGTACTTGTACTGATTGCCCCACGGATCCTTGGGTACCGCCTTCTTCAGATAGGGCCCGTTCCAGTTGTTGACGTTCGGGTTGCGCTGGAGCGCGTCGAGACCCTGTCCCGCGTTCGGATACGACCCGACATCGAGCCGATACTGATCGAGACCGGCCCCCAGCAGCTCGATCTGCGCCCTTGCGGCCGCCTGCTTCGACTGCCCAACCCTCCCAAACAACCGCGGCCCCACGAGCCCAACCAGCAGCCCCAGCACGATAATGACAACCAGCAGCTCGATCAACGTAAACCCCCGCTGATCAAGGACTGCAGACCTCACGAATCGCCCACTACGTCTCACCAGTCGTCCCCTCGGGAAACCACTTAGACGCCAAGACCCCGAAAATCGTGTCCTAAGCCCCAAAAGTCGTCGCCATGATGCCCGAGCCCCAAGCGTTCCATCACGCAGAACGCGCGACCGGGCGGGGCGGACGGGGTGGGGGGCCCCTGCGCGACGCGTGTAGTCAGCGCGCGAGCGCCGTGGCGCAGCAGGCCCGACGCCATGCCAAGGAGAGCCGTCGTCGGCGCGCAGGGGGCCCCCCACCCCGTCCGCCCCGCCCGCCTCAAAGCGGTATCTCGTTGATAGAAAAAATAGCCAGCATCATAGCGACGACGATGAAAGCCACGAGGACCCCCATGGCGAAGATGATCACGGGCTCGAGCAGTCGCAGCACGCGCTTGAGGTCGGTGCCGACCTCGTTCTCGAACGTCTCGGCCACCTTGAGGAGCATGTCCTCGAGCCGGCCCGTCTCCTCGCCCACGCGCACCATGTGGATCGACAGCACCGGAAACGGCGCCTGCTCCTGCATGCCGGCCGCGATGGTGCCGCCGCGCTTGACGCCGTCGGAGAGCCGGGCCACCGCCTGTCCGATCACCTGGTTGGTCATGGTGTCACCGACCACCGCGAGGGCGCTCATCACCGGCACGCCGCTCTTGAGCATGGTGCCCAGCGTGCGGGCGAACCGCGCAGTCTCGATCTTCATGACGAGCGGTCCGATCATCGGTATGCCGAGGATGGTCTGGTCCCACTGCAGCCGTCCCTGCGGGCTGCCGGTCCACATCCGCCAGGCGAGCATCGCTGCGAGAGCCAGGAGAACGCCGACCCACCAGTAGGACGAAAACACCGCGCTCACTGTGAGGAGGATCTGGGTCGGCAGCGGGATCGCCTGGCCGAGGTCGGCGAAGATCGTCGCGAACCGCGGGATCACGAACGTCATCAGGAAGATGATGGCGCCGATGCCGAACGTGAAGACGACGGCCGGGTAGGCGACCGCGGTGATGACCGCCTCGCTGAAGGCGGCGCGCGCCTCGAGGAACTCGGCGAGGCGCCGCAGCGCGATCTCGAGCACGCCGCCGCGCTCGCCGGCGCGGATCATGTTGATGTACAGGCGCGAGAACGGCCGCGGGTGGTGCTTGGCCAGCGCCTCGCTCAGGGACGCGCCGCCGCGCACGCTGGCCGAGAGGTCCGCGACGATCGCCTTCACGCGGCCGTTGGGCGCCAGCTCCTCGAGGATCGACAGCGCGCGGTCGAGGGGCAGGGTCGCCTCGAACAGGGTCGCGAGCTGCTGGGTGAACGCCAGGACGTCGCCCTGGCTGATCCGGCCGGAGCCGCCGAGCGTGAGCCAGCTGCCGCGGTCGGCGTGGGGCGCGACCTTGATCGGGAAGTACGAATCGCGCTGGAGGCGCTCGACCACGGAGCGAGCATCGGGCGCTTCCATCACGCCATCGATCGTCTGGCCGCGCCGGTCGGCCGCCCGATACACAAAGACGGGCATGGCGGACTACGCGTCTTCCTGCGTGACTCGGAGAATTTCCTCGACGGTGGTGACGCCCGCGCACGCCTTGGCCCAGCCATCGAGCCGCAGGGTGACCATCCCCGCCTCGAGCGCGACGCGCCGGATCTCGCGCGTCGGCGCCCGCCGGAGAATCAGACTGCGCGCGTCCTCCGTGATCGGGAACAGCTCGTAGATGCCGGTACGCCCGCGGTAGCCTGTGCCGCGACACTCGTCGCAGCCGCTGCCCCGGTAGAGTCGTGTGCCGTCGGCGCCGGCGATGCCCAAGGCGCTCAGGTCGGCCGGCGCGGGCGTGTCCGCCACACGGCACGTCGCGCAGATGCGGCGCACCAGGCGCTGGGCGAGCACGCCCTCCAGCACCGAGGCGACCAGGTAGGGCTCGACGCCCATGTCTTGCAGTCGGGTGATCGCGCCCGGCGCGTCGTTGGTGTGCAGGGTGGAGAAGACCAGGTGGCCGGTGAGGGAGGCCTGGATCGCGATCTCGGCGGTCTCGAGGTCGCGAATCTCGCCGATCAGGATCACGTCCGGATCCTGCCGGACGATGTGTCGGAGACCGGTCGCGAAGGTCAGGCCGATCTTCGGCTTCACCGCGATCTGGTTCACGCCCTTCAGCTGATACTCGACCGGATCCTCGACGGTGATGATCTTTCGGTCCGGCGAGTTGATCTTGTCGAGCGCGCCGTAGAGCGTGGTCGTCTTGCCCGAGCCGGTCGGCCCGGTGACCAGCAGGATGCCGTGGGGCCGCCGGATCAGCCCTTCGAAGCGGGGGAGCATCGCCGGCGAGAAGCCGAGCTTCTCGAGCGGCAGGAACACGCTCTGCCGGTCGAGCAAGCGCATGACGATCGACTCGCCGTGGACGGTCGGGATCGTCGAGGTGCGGATGTCGACGCGGCGGTTGTGCAGGGTGACCCGGATCCGGCCGTCCTGCGGCAGTCGCCGCTCGGCGATGTTCATCTCGGCCATCAGCTTCACGCGCGAGGTCACCGCGGCCTGCAGGCGGCGCGGCGGCGCTTCCTGGTCGAAGAGCACACCGTCGATGCGATAGCGGATCCGCAGCGTGTCCTCGAACGGCTCGATGTGGATGTCCGAGGCCTCGGAGGTGATCGCGTTCTCGATGAGCAGATTCACGAGCCGGACCACCGGCGCCTCGAAGGCCATGTCGCGCAGCTGATTGACGTCCTCATCGCCCTCGCCGCCGCGGTCGTCGTCCATGCCCTCGACGATTCGCTGCAGCGGCGTCGCCACGCCGTCGTAGGTGCGGTCGATCGCCTCGACGATCGCGTCGGCCGGCGACACCACGACCCGCACGGTGAGCCCGGTCGATTGCGCGAGGTCGTCGACGATGATCGGGTTCAGTGGATCGGCCGTCGCGATCGTCAGCAGGCTGCCCTCGACGCTCACCGGGCAGACCGCGTACTGGCGCAGGTACTTCGGCGACAGGTTCTTGACGATCGGCAGCGGCGCCGGCAGCTCGTCGCGGGTGAGATAGGACAGACCCTGCTGCTGCGCGAGCGCGCGCAGCACGTCGTCGTCCTTCACGGCGCCGAGCGAGACGAGCGCCTCGCCGATCCGCTCGCCCGTAGATCGTTGGCGCACGAGCGCCTGCTCCACGACGTCGGGGGTGGTCAGCCGTTCACGGACGAGGATCTCACCGAGCCGGCGGAAAAGCCCTGTGATGCCCATGCTATGCTCCCGAGCATGTTAGCATACCTGGCCTTCGTGGCCGCCGCAGCGACCGCCGATCTCGCCGGCGCGATCCTGCTGACGACGGTGCATCGGAAGGGGCTGGCGCCGCTGCGCTATTTCGTCGCGGGCGGCGCCGGGTTCATGCTCGCGGCCGCGTTCGTCCGCATGCTGCCGGAGAGCGCGCAGGTCCCGCACGCGTTCCTGTTCGTGCTCATCGGCTACTTCGGCGTGCACCTCTTCGAGCACACGGTCGCGCCCCACTTCCACTTCGGCGAGGAGAGTCATCCCGAAGCGCTGCTCCGCCCGTCGGCCGGGTATCTGGCGCTGCTCGGCCTCGGCGTCCACACGCTCTTCGACGGCGTCGCGATCGCCGCCGGCTTCATGATCGGCCCCGCGCTCGGCGTGCTCCTGTCGATCGCCGTGTGTGTACACAAGGTCCCCGAGGGCGTGACCATCGCGTCGATCATGCTGGCCGGCGGCCAGTCGCGCGCAACCGCGATCGGCGCCGGCGCGCTGCTGGGTGCCTTGACGGTCGTCGGTGCGGTGGCCACGCGCTTCATCGCCGAGCATCACGTCGGCTACGCGCTCGCGCTGTCGGCGGGCGTCACGATCTACGTGGCCGCGTCGGATCTGATTCCCGAAGTGAATCGCGAAGGCGGACCTGCCCTCGGCTGGACGGTGTTCGCGGGACTCCTTCTCTTCGCGCTCGCCGACTGGCTCGTGTCTCCGCTCGGCGCCCACTGAGCCGGCCCAACAATGCTAAGCTCGCGCGCGTCGTGAAGATCCTGGTCCTGCACGGCCCGAATCTGAACCTGCTCGGCACGCGCGAGCCCGGCGTGTACGGACGCACCACCCTGGCGCAGGTCGACGCGATGCTGCGCGATCACGCCCGTCGCGGCGGCCACCGGGTGGAGTGTCGCCAATCCAATCACGAGGGCCAGCTCGTCGACTGGCTCCAGGCGGCGCAGCGTGAGGGCTTCGCGGGCGTCGTCTTCAACCCGGGCGCGTTCACGCACTACTCGTTCGCGCTCCGTGACGCGGTCGCGGCGATCGCCCTGCCGGTCGTCGAGGTGCATCTCTCGAACGTGCACGGGCGCGAGGAGTTCCGGCGCCACTCGGTGATCGCCGCGGTCGCCCGCGGACAGATCTCGGGATTCGGCCCGCGCAGCTATCTGCTGGGCTTCGACGCGCTCACGGCGGATTCGCGCCGGCCGACTCGACGACGGTGAATCGCCATCGCCCGCGCGGCGTCTAACGGCGTCGGGAAGGCGAGCGAGTGAATCCCGGTGGACACGGACGAAAAGATTCTGATCGAGCGGTGCCGCGCCGGCGATCTGGCGGCCTTCGAGCCGCTGGTCGAGAAGTATCGCCAGCGCGTCTATCGCCTCGCCTACAACGTCCTGCGCGATCCCGACGAGGCCTGGGACGTCGCGCAGGACGCGTTCATCCGCGCGTTCCAGGCGCTGCCGTCGTTCCGCGGGGACTCCGCGTTCTACACCTGGCTCTTTCGGATCGTGATGAACGTCGCGCGCGACCGCGCCCGGCAGCACGCGGCGCGCGGCCGCGCGTTCGGCACCGAGCGCGTCGACGAGAAGGACTGGGACCGCGTGCTGGTCGACCAGGCGACCAGTCCCGACACGCACGCCACGCAGGTCGAGGAGCGCGATCGGATCGCGCGCGCGCTCGCCACTTTGTCGGAGCCGCACCGGGCCATTATCATGTTGAGTGATCTCGAAGGTCTCTCGTACCGCGAGATCGCGGAGGTGTTGAACATACCGATGGGGACCGTGATGTCGCGGCTGCACAATGCCCGGCGGCGTCTACGGGACGCCCTCGGGCCGCTCCTGGTCGTGATCCTGGCGTTGCTGCTGGCCCTGGCCGCCGCCGTGGCCGATGCGCAGTCGGTCGTGAGGTTCGGCACGCGGATCGTGCTCGCCACCGATGGGCCGCCCCCCGAGACGACGAGCAAGGCGCCCGACCCGCCCGACGAGCGGCTCGAGACCGTGCTGCCAAAGCTCCGCCAGCTGTTCCGGTACAACAACTACACCTCGCTCGAGCGCTATCGCGCCGAGGTGCCGGTGGGGACCACCCAGCGCTGGGCGGTGCCGGGCGACCGGAAGCTCGAGGTCACGCCCCAGAACGTGAAGGGCGGCGCGGTGAGCTTCAACGTCCGGCTGGCGCGCGGCTCGGTGACCGAGCTGTCGACGAACATCCAGGCACAATCGGGCAACCCGGCGGTGATCGGCGGGCCCAAGCACGGCTCGGGGACGCTCATCATCATTCTCTGGACCAACCCGAAGTGATCGGCGGGCAATCGTGAGCGAGGGCGAAGACCGCTACTTCCGCGAGCGGGCGCGCATCGAGCAGGGCCACACGAAGTACCGCGACAAGCTCCGCGCCGAGGGCAAGCTGTTCGTCCGCGATCGGCTCAAGCTGCTCTTCGATCCCGGCGCCGAGTTCCAGGAGGACTGGCTGTTCGCGCGCTCGAACGAGGCCGATACGCCGGCGGACGGCGTCGTCACCGGCGTCGGCAAGGTCGGCGGCCGGCCCGTCTGCGTCATGGCGAACGACTACACCGTCAAGGCTGGCTCCTGGGGCGAGAAGACGATCCAGAAGATCATCCGCATCCAGGAGAAGGCCGCCCGGCTGCGCGTGCCCCTCCTCTATATGGTCGACGCCGCCGGCGGCCGGATCTCCGAGCAGATCAAGATCTTTCCGGGGCGCTTTCACGCCGGGCGCATCTTCTACAACGAGGTCCAGCTCTCGGGCGTCGTGCCGCAGGTGTGCGTGCTCTTCGGGCCCTCGCCGGCGGGCTCGGCCTATCTGCCCTCGCTGACCGACGTGGTCATCATGGTCGAGGGTAAGGCCTCGCTCTACGTCGGCAGCCCGCGCATGGTCGAGATGGCCATCGGCGAGAAGACCACGCTCGAGGAGCTCGGCGGTGCCTTGATGCACTGCAAGATCTCCGGCTGCGGCGACGTGCTGGCCGCGTCGGACGAGGACGCGATCGCGCTCGCGCGCCGGTACCTGACCTACATGCCCCAGTCGTACCGCGACCGGCCGCCCGCCGCCGCCGCGGCCGAGCCCAAGCCCGGGCGGCCCATCGACGAGATCGTGCCGTACGACCAGCGAAAGTACTTCGACATGTACGAGGTGATCGACCGGGTGATCGACGCCGACTCATGGTTCGAGATCAAGCGCCTGTTCGCGCAGGAGATCATCGTCGGCTTCGCCCGCATCGGCGGTCGGGCGATCGGGATCGTGGCCAATCAGCCCAAGGTCAAGGGGGGCGTGCTGATGGTCGATTCCTCGGACAAGGCGGCGCGCTTCATCTGGCTCTGCAACGCCTTCAACATCCCGCTGATCTATCTCGCCGACATCGCGGGCTTCATGGTCGGGACCAAGGTCGAGCAGCAGGGGATCATCCGCCACGGCGCCAAGATGATCTTCGCCACGTCGCAGGCGACGGTGCCGAAGATCTCGGTGATCGTGCGCAAGTGTTACGGCGCCGGCCTCTACGCGATGTGCGGCCCCGCCTTCGAGCCCGACGCCGCGATCTCGCTGCCGCAGGGGCAGATCGCGATCATGGGCCCCGAGCCCGCGGTGAACGCCGTGTACTACAACAAGATCATGGAGCTGCCCGAGAGCGAGCGCGCCGCGTGGGTGAAGCAGAAGCGCGACGAGTACGCGCAGGACGTCGACACCTACAAGCTTGCCTCCGAGATGCTGATCGACGACATCGTGCCCGGCAGCGCGCTCCGCGGCGAGCTGATCAAGCGGCTCGCGTACGCGGACACCAAGGTGCACGAGTTCCCGCCCCGCCGCAACGGCGTCTACCCCGTTTAATTCACGAGCGCGCTCGGCTGGCGCGCGCCTAGCCCGCGACGCGTACGGCGAGCACGACAAACGCACTATTTCGTGCCGACTTCGGGAACGTCCGTGCTAGGAATCAAATGTGCAAAAAGTGAAACGCCCGTCCGCTCGCGGTCGCGAGCACCTCACGACCCGGCAGGCGGCGGCTCACTGCAAGGTTTCGATTCCCACCTTGCGCCGCTGGATTCGCGCCGGCGCGCTCCGCGCGCATCTCACCCCCGGCGGTCATCGACGAATCGACCTCGGCGAGTTCCAGCGCTTCCTGCGCGCCCAAGATCGTCCGCCGTATCCCGTCGGCCCTGAGCCGAAGACGCGCGTCCTGCTCGTGGACGACGAGCCGCTCGTCGTCCAGATGCTGCACGACCTCTTGCTCGACGGCGCGTTCGCGATCGAGACCGCGACCGACGGCTACGAGGCGCTCGTCAAGGTCGGTACGTTCCGCCCCGCGCTGATCATCCTCGACGTGGTCCTGGCCGGGCTCGACGGTATCGAGGCGTGCCGCTGCCTGCGCCGGATGCCCGAGACGCGCGACGTGCGGATTCTGGGCATGACCGGGCATCCGTCCATGGTGCCGGTGCTGCTCGGGGCCGGGGCGGATGCGTGCGTGACGAAGCCATTGGATCTGGACGTGGTGTGCCGCGAGATCGAGCGACTGGCGGTCTCCCATTCCCTCACGGGACGAGAGGGCTGAACGACTCCATGGATTCTATCCGTGTGCTCTATGTCGACGGCGATCCGAACGATCAGGAGCGGACGCACCGCCATCTGACGCGCCACGCGCCTCACATCAAGCTGACCGTCGTCGGAACGGTGGCCGAGGCGCTCGAGCGGCTCGCGATCGGCGACATGGACGTGATGCTCGCGGACTATCGCCTGCCGGACGGCACCGGCCTGGATCTGCTCGACGCGGTCAAGTCGCGCGGCCTCGAGGTGCCGGTCGTGCTCGCGACCGGCGCCGGCGACGCCGACATCACGGTCCGGCTCCTCAAGGCTGGCGCGACCGATTATCTGGTGAAGCGTCCGGACTATCTGGCGACCTTGCCGGTCGTGCTCGAGAGCGCGTTCCGCTGGTTCCGCGCCGCCAGCGAGCGGCGCCGCGCGCCGATTCGCGTGCTCTACGCCGAGCACCATCCCGAGGACATGGCGCTCACCCTGCGCGCCTTCGAGGATCACGATCGCCGCGCGCGCGTCGAGACGGTCACGCGCGCGCGCGACGCGCTCACCAAGCTCAAGACCGTTCCCTACGACGTGCTCCTCCTCGACAACCGGATGCCGGACCTCTCCGGGATCGAGGTGCTCAAAGAGCTGCAGGCCGAGGGCCTGCGGCTCCCGGTGGTGATGGTCGCCGGCGAGGGGGACGAGGACCTGGCGGTGCAGGCCTTCAAGCTGGGCGTCGCGGATTATCTGATCAAGCGCGACGGCTACCTGGCCAAGCTGCCGTCGACGATCGAGAACGTGCTGGCGCAGCGCCGTCTGGCCGACGAGAAGGACGGCCTGACCGTGCTGAACGACCTGGCCAAGTCGCTCATCACCACCAAGGACCTCGACGAGGTCCTGCGCCGGGTCGTCAACGCGGCGCGCGAGCTCATCAAGGCCGAGGCGAGCGTGCTCTGGCTCTTCGAGGCCGGTGTGCTGTGGCCGGTCGCCTGGGAAGGGATCCCCGATCGCGCGGCCGAGCCGCTGCGCTTCACGGTGACGCCGAACCTCGCCGAGCGGCTGGCGCACGAGCGCAAGATCTCGCTGCGCCATCTGCTGGCGCAGAGCGGCGGGCCCGATCCGACGGCGGTGTTCGGCAGCTCGGGCCAGACCCTGGCGGCGTCCTTCGTCGGCCCGGAGGGCCTGGTGGCGGTGCTGGCGGTCGGCAGCCAGCGGCCGCGCGAGTTCACCGCGATGGAGGAGCGCCTCTTGCTCGCGCTGGCCGACCACGCCGCGGTGGCGGTCGAGAACGCACGACTCTATCGCCGGCTGCGGCTCGAGCTCGAGGCGCGCGAGCGGCTCACCGCGATCCTCGAGGCGACGACCGACCTGGTGGCGATCGCCGACCTCTCGGGACGACTGCTCTACCTCAACGCGGCGGGACAGGCGCTGCTCGGCCTGTCGGCCGCGGACGCGATCGGCCATCCGATCGCGGGACTGGCGCCCGAGCGGCTGCGGCCCGTCGTGTACGACGAAATCTGGCCGGCGCTCATTCGCGACAGCCTCTGGACCGGTGAGGCGGTCGTGCTCGCGCGCGACGGGCGCGAGGTGCCGGTGTCGGTCGTCGCGGTCGCCCATCGCGGCGCCGACGGAACGGTCGAGTTCCTGTCGGCGATCGTGCGCGATCTGACCGAGCGCAAGCGAATCGACGCCGAGCTTCGCCGTCAGCGCGAGGCGCTCTACCAGACCGAGAAGCTCGCGACGATGGGCACGGTGCTCGCGGGTGTCGCCCACGAGCTCAACAATCCGCTCACCGCCGTCACCGGCTACGCGAACTTGCTCCGGCAGGAGCTGGCCGGCACGCCGTCGGCGACGCGCGCGGAGGCGATCGCCCACGCCGCCGATCGATGCGCCTCGATCGTGCGCAACTTCCTGGCGCTCGCGCGGCGCCACCCGCCCGAGCGGCAGCTCGTGCGCCTGAACGACATCGCGCGCGACGCCGCCGAGCTCCTGGCGTATCACCTGCGGGTCGACCGCATCGAGGTGATCCTCGACTTGACGGAAGGACTCCCGGTGCTGTGGGCCGATCCGCATCAGCTCCATCAGGTCGTCGTCAATCTGATCACCAACGCCCGCGACGAGCTCCGCAAGTCGCCGGTGCCGCGCCTGCTCACCCTGCGCACGCGCGCCGATGCGGCCCGCGGGCGCGTCTCGCTCGACGTCGAGGACACGGGCCCCGGCATCGCGGTGGAGATCCGCGACCGTATCTTCGAGCCGTTCTTCACGACCAAGCCGGTCGGGCAGGGGACCGGTCTCGGCCTCTCGCTCTGCCACGGAATCGTCGAGAGCCACGGCGGCTCGCTCTCGCTCGTCAGCGACCCGGGGCACGGCGCGATCTTCCGCGTCGAGCTGCCGGTCGTCGCGCCGCCGTCGACGCCGGGCAAGCGCGGCGCCGAGGCGCCCTCGGTGGTCTCGAAAAAGCGCATCCTCGTGGTGGACGACGAGCGGCTCGTGCTCCAGCTGCTCGGCGAGATGCTCGGCGCCGATCATCACACGGTCGACACGGTCGCCGACGGTACGCAGGCCCTCGAGCAGCTCCGGCGGGCCTCCTACGATCTGATCCTGAGCGACGTGCGGATGCCGTACCTCGACGGTCCCGGCCTCTATCGCGCGCTCGAGCGCCGGCGGCCCGAGCTCTGCCGGCGCTTCGTGCTCATGACCGGCGACGTGCTGAGCGCGGAGATCCAGACGTTTCTCGAGCAGACGGGTGTGCCGGGATTGAGCAAGCCCTTCGATCGCAGCGAGGTACGGCGCGTGATCCAGCTGGTGGCCGGCGAGCGCCAGCCCTCAGAACAGAAGGTCTAGCCCGGGAGCTAGCTAGCCGCGGAAGCGGCGGCGGGTCGTCGCGAGGGTGTCGGCGATCGGCTGCGGTAGGCGCGGGCCGAACTGCTTGTAGAACTCGTCGAGCTCGCCGAGCGCCTGCAGCCACTCGCCGGCGTCGCACCGCAGCGCCTCGCGGAGCTGCGCGGACGAGAGGTCGAGCCCGCCGGTGTCGAGGGCCCCGGCCGCGGGAACGAAGCCAATCGGCGTCTCGTCGGCGCGCCCGGTGCCGCGGATCCGCTCGACCATCCACTTCAGCACGCGCACGTTCTCGCCGTAGCCCGGCCACAGGAAGCGCCCGTCGGCGTCGCGGCGGAACCAGTTCACGCGGAAGATCTTCGGCGGGTTGGACAGGCGCGGGCCCGTCGCGAGCCAGTGGGCGAAGTAGTCGGCCATGTTGTAGCCGCAGAACGGGATCATCGCCATGGGGTCGCGGCGTACGACGCCGACCTTGCCGGTGATCGCCGCGGTCGTCTCGGTGCTCATCGCCGAGCCCAGGAAGACGCCGTGCGACCAGTCGAACGACTCGAACACGAGCGGGATCACGCCCGTGCGCCGCGAGCCGAAGATGATGCCGGAGATCGGGACGCCCTGCGGCTCTTCCCAGTTCGGCGCGATCGACGGACACTGCTGCGCGAGCACCGTGAAGCGCGAGTTCGGGTGCGCCGCCGCGCCGGCGCCCGGCGTCCACGGCTTGCCCTGCCAGTCCGTGAGCCCGTCGGGCGGCGTGGGCGTGAGCCCTTCCCACCACGGCTCTTGCGATTCGGTCAGCGCCACGTTGGTGAAGATCGTGTTCGATCGCACCATCGCGGTCGCGTTCGGATTGGTCTTGGGGCTCGTGTTGGGTGCGACGCCGAAGAAGCCGCGCTCGGGGTTGACCGCGCGCAGCTGACCGTTCGCGTCGACCCACATCCACGCGATGTCGTCGCCGACCGTCCACACGCGCCAGCCCGGAAGCTGCGAGACCGCCATCGCCAGATTGGTCTTGCCCGACGCGCTCGGCATCGCGCCCGCCAGGTAGGTGACGCGGCCCTCGGGATCCTCGACGCCGATGATCAGCATGTGCTCGGCGAGCCAGCCTTCGGTGCGGGCCTGCGAGGACGCGATGCGAAGCGCGTGGCACTTCTTGCCGAGCAGCGCGTTGCCGCCGTAGCCCGAGCCGACGCTCCAGATCAGCTTCTCTTCGGGGAAGTGCAGGATCAGCCGGCGGTCGGGCGAGAGGTCGCCCGTCGAGTGCAGCCCCGCGATGAAGTCGTCGTCGCGCCGCATGTGCTGGATCGCCACCTGGCCGACGCGCGTCATGATGTGCATGCTCGCGACGACGTACGCACTATCGGTGACCATGAGCCCGACCCGGCTCATCGGCGATCCGGCCGGCCCCATCAGGTAGGGGATCACGTACATCGTCCGCCCGCGCATGCTGCCGCGGAACAGCGCGCCGGCCGTCGCCTTGGCCTCGATCGGCGAGATCCAGTTGTTGGTCGGGCCCGCCGCGTCTTTTTCGCGCGAGCAGATGAACGTGAGCTGCTCGGTGCGCGCGACGTCCGACGGATGGCTGCGATGCAGGTAGCAGTTCGGGTACGTCTTCGGATTCAGCGGCAGGAGCGTGCCGTCCTGCAGCATCGCTTCGATCAGGCTGTCGTACTCGGCCTTGGAGCCGTCGCACCAGACCACTCGCGAAGGTTGAGTGAGACCGGCTGCTTCCGAGACCCACCTTTGGGCGACGCTCGTCACGCTCATGGAGGCAAAGAAATTGTCTCCTCGCCCTGCCGGGGGCGTCAAGCAGAACGTGCTAGCATTCGCCGCGTGACGGGCCTCCGCGTGGCCGCGCGCTACCTCACGATCGTTCCCCTGCCCGGACCGACACGACTGACACCCGACGCACTGGGCCGCTCGGCGCCGTGGTTTCCGGTAATCGGCATCGGAATCGGCGTGATCTTGCTCGTCGTCGATCGCGTGACTCAGGTGATTTTCCCCGCGTTGCTCGGGGCTTTGCTGACGGTCACGGCCTGGAAACTCCTGACGGGCGGCCTGCATCTCGACGGGCTCGCCGACTGCCTGGACGCTCTTGGCGGGCACGACGCCGAGCACCGGCTGGCCATCATGCGCGACAGCCGCATCGGCGCGTTCGGCGCGCTCGGCCTGATCCTCGTGCTGCTGCTCGAGATCGCCGCGCTCACCGAGCTGCCGCCGGGCGTCCGGCAGGCGGCGCTGCTGGTCGTGCCGGTCGTCGCGCGCGCCACGCCGCCCCTGCTGGCGCGACTGTTCGCCCCGGCGAGGTCCGATGGGCAAGGCGCCGCGTTCGGCGCGGGGCTCAGCGCCACGGCGGCGCCGATCGCGCTCTCGATCGCGCTCGTCGTCGGGATCGTCGCGCTGCGCGTGCTCGGCCTCGTCGTCGTGGTCGTCGCGCTGGCGAGCGCCTGGCTCGTGACGCGATTCGTCGCCGCGCGCGTCGGCGGCATCACCGGCGACGTGCTCGGCGCGGCGATCGAGGTCGCCGAGCTGGCCGGGCTTCTCGCCGTGGCGGCATGGTCGCACCTGGGACGCTGATCTATCTGTTCCGCCACGGCGAGGTCGTCCTCGCCGAGACCCGGCGGTTCATCGGCCACCTCGACGTGCCGCTCTCGGAGCGCGGCGAGCGCCAGAGTGTTGCGCAGGCGGTGCGCCTGGCGTCGGTCAAGCTCGGCGCGCTGTTCACGAGCGATCTGATCCGCGCGCGACGCACCGGCGAGCTGATCGGCGCGCCGCACGGGCTCACACCGGCGACCGTGCCCGAGCTGCGCGAGATGGCGATGGGGCGCTGGGAAGGACTGACCGCGGCCGAGATCCAGCGCCGCGAGCCCGAGAAGTTCGCGGAGTGGATGGCGAACGTCGGCGAGTTTCCGTTTCCGGAGGGCGAGAGCGTTCCCGATCTGGAAGCCCGCGCGTGGCCGGCGTTCGAGTCGCTTGCCGCGGCGTACATGGGGCAGGCGATCGCGATCGTCGCGCACGGCGGCACCAATCGTGCGCTGATCTGCCGGGCGCTCGGGCTCTCCGCCGCGAGGCTCCTGGCGGTGGGCCAGGACTACGGCGCGCTCACGGTGCTCGAGCGGACCGGTAGCACCTGGCGCCTGCTCCACCTCAACGAGCGCCCGGCGGTCTGATCCCGGTGCTATAAAGGAGGCGACTGCGACAGGGAGGCCACATGCCACCACATCGCCACGCGTACCGACCGAGCGTCATGGGAACTCGCGGGGTCGTCACGTCCGCTCACCCGCTGGCCTCGATGGCCGGGATCCAGATGCTGCTCGCCGGCGGCAACGCCGTCGACGCGGCGGTGGCCGTCGGCGCCGCGCTGAACGTCGTCGAGCCGTTCATGTCGAGTGCCGGCGGGATCGGGCTCATGCTGATCTCGCGCGGGCGCGAGCGGCACGTCCTCGATTTCGTCGGTCGGGCGCCCGCGGCGGCGAGCGCCGCGGCCTGCACGGAGGACGAGCTGGCCGGCGGACCCAAGGCGTGCGCGACACCCGGCAATCTCGGCGGATGGCTGGCCGCGCTCGAGCGCTTCGGCTCGATGGACCGCGCCCGGGTGCTGGCGCCGGCGATCGCGCTCTGCGAGAACGGCGTGCCGCTCACGGGCAAGAGCGTCGAGTTCATCCAGGGAGCGCGTGAGACGCTGGCGCGCTCCGCGGAGGCTCAGCGGCTCTACCTCGGCAACGGCGGACCCCGCCCCGGTGGGATCGTGACGTACAAGGAGCTCGCGTCGACCTTTCGGCAGGTCGCCGAGGGCGGCGCCGAGGTCTTCTACCGCGGACCGATTGCGCGCGCGATCGGCCGCGCGGTCCGAGAGGCCGGCGGCTGGCTCGCGGAAGAGGACCTGGCCGCGTTCAAGCCGGAATGGCGCGAGCCGATCTCGATCACGTATCGGGACCGTCAGGTTTACTCGATGCCGCCGCCGTTTTCGGCGTTCCAGATGCTGGAGACCTTGAACATCCTCGAGGGGTACGATCTCAAGGGCTTCGGCCACAACTCGGTCGACTATCTGCATCATCTGATCGAGGCGGTGAAGCTCGGCTCCGCCGACCGCCTGGCGTACGCCTACGGTGAGCGCGTGCCGATCGCCGGCCTTCTGTCCAAGCCATACGGGGCCTCCCAGCGCGCGCGGATCGACAAGCGCGCGGCGGTGAGCGAGGGCGAGCGTCACAACCCCCAGCGTCTCGAGGGCCAGATCGCCGAAGGCCATCCGGCCCAATTCGCGAACGAGCAGACGACCCACTTCGCCTGCGCCGACGCCGCCGGGAACGTCGTCTCCGTCACCCAGACGCTCGGCATGCCGTTCGGCTCCGGCTTCGCCGTCCCGGGCACCGGCCTCGTGCTCAACAACATCCTCAAGTGGATGGACCGCGATCCGAGCTCGCCCAACGTGGTGCGGCCGGGGCGCAAGGCGGGGACGATGATGTCGCCGACCCAGGTCTTCCGTGGCGGTGCGTTTCACGTCTCGGTCGGCACCCCGGGCTCGTACGGCATCTTGCAGACGACGCCGCAAATGCTGCTCAACGTGCTGGAGTTCGGGATGACCATCCAGGAGGCGATCGAGGCGCCGCGCGTGAGGGTCTATCGCGATCGGCTCATCGACGCCGAGGCGCGGATCTCCGCGGAAACCCGCGCCGGGCTGGTCGAACGCGGTCATGACGTCCAGACGATCGATGACTGGTCGTGGATCGTCGGGGGCGGGCAGGGTATCGTTCGCGATCCCGAGTCGGGCGCGCTCATGGCCGGCGCCGACCCCCGCCGGGATGGGTACGCACTGGCGATCTAGGTGGGTAAAAAACCCTCCCACCGTGCGTTTCTTGACCGGTAGACCATACAGGCCTTAGTCACAAGTCCCTGATCTAAAGGCCCAATTGCGAGGCACCACGTTTGCAGTTTCTCCTGATATGCGCGCGTTCGGCGCGCCCAGGAGGACGGCAGATGGCTCGTGGATGGGTGGCCGCGGCGGTGCTGGGAGCAATGCTCGCGTCGGGCGTCGGGTTGGCGACGGCGACCACGATCGAGAGAGACGGCGGCGCCCGAGCGGTCGGACGCCCCGAGCAGCCTGCGGCCGAGACCCTCGACGAGCTCCTGCACCGGTCCGGGCTCCGCGTTCAGCTCCAGAGCCTGACCGCCGGCATCAGAGCGCAGTTCGTCAAGGCTCACCGCAAACGGAACAGCCAGGACCGCCTCACCATCGACCGTATCGTGTCGGAGCGCTTCGCCGCCGACGCGCTCTACACCCGGATCAAGAGCGAGTTCGAGCGAAACGCGGAGGCCGGCCGGATCGAGAAGGCCCTGGCCTGGTACGACTCGCCGCTCGGCAAGCGCATCACAGGTCAGGAGCTCGCCGCGCTCGTCGCCACCGGCGGAGCGGACGCGGAAGCGGTCGCCGACCTCGAGCAGAATCGTCCGTCGTCGCATCGTATCGATCTGCTCACGCGCCTGGACGCCAGCGGCGGCGCGTCCGAGACGACCGTCGACATCACGGTCTCGATCGTCCGGAGCCTGACGCGCGCATTTCAGCCGGAGATTCCGTCCGTCGCGACCTTGACGCCGGGTCAGCTCGACCAGCAGATGGCGAAGGCGCGCAATCGCACGCTCGAGGACATGCGCCGCGCGTGTTTGGTCAGCATGCTGCTCGCCTATCGCGAGCTCTCGGACGGCGAGCTCGATCAGTACGTGCGGTTCGTCGAGTCCGAGGCCGGGAACTGGTACATGGGCACGATGAACAGCGCGCTCTTGGCCGCCGTCAACGCCGCCGCCGAGTCCACCGCCGCCGAGCTGAAGAGTCGGGTGCCTCAGCTGGTCGGCGATCTCCGGTAGCGCCGCCCGCCGCTACGGCTTCTTGAAGAGGATCGAGCCGAAGTACGATTCTGCCGACGAGGACGTGTCGTCCGAGTCGATGGCGACCGAGATGACGCCAGGGGCGTCCGGCGGCCCGCCGTAGATCTTCTGATAGTCCTCGGCCACGTTTCGGCGCTCCGTGAGCCACTTGCCGAGATCGGCCGAGCCGGAGCGCATGACCACGTACGTGACGGTGCCGGTCTTCTGGCTCTTCACGATTGAGCCGGCCGGCGCGGTCGTATCCCAGATGTAGCCGATGATCTGCGACCGGGCCGACTCGGGGAAGCGCGGCCACACCACGTAGAGCTGGGCCGCCTGATCGTCCGTGTTCTTCTTGCGGCAGTCGGCGCCCGTGGGCAGCACGGTCACCTTCCAGGTCCACTCGAGGATCGGTGTCTCCTTGAGATTGACCTTGCCCTTGATCTCCTTGCGCATCGTCGAGCTCTCGATCTTGCTCTTGAGGTGCAGGACGCGGTGGCCGTCGTTCTCCTCGATCACGAAGTCGTGCTGCGGCAAGCCCCACGTCTGGCCGCCGAGCCAGCCGTCTTGAATGCCCTTCGCGCCGAGCTTCTGGCTCTTCCAGTCCTCGATCATCACGACGTCAGCGGCCCAGGCCGCGGCCGTGACGACGAGCACGAGGGCCAACGCGACGATCCGGGTCATTGTCTGGGCTCCTTTGTCGCTATGATACCGTCTCCGCGTGCAGGCCCCGCTCGATTCGATCCGCGTGGACAAGTGGCTCTGGGCCGCGCGCGTGTTCAAGACGCGCAGTCTCGCCGCAACAGCCTGTGACGGCGGCAAGGTCGACGTCAACGACGAGGCGGCCAAGCCGGCCCGGAAGGTGCGGGCCGGCGACCTCCTCTCGGTCTCGCTGCCGCGCGGGCGCCGTCGCATCTTGAAGGTCACGGGGATCGGCGATCGGCGCGGCTCGGCCGAAGCCGCGAAGGCGCTTTTCGAGGACCTGACGCCGCCCGAGCCGCCGCGGCTGCGTCTGGCGCCGCCGCCGCGTCGCGAGCCGGGGGCGGGGCGCCCGACCAAGCGCGAGCGCCGCGACATCGAGCGGCTCAGGGGGTTCTAGCGCGGCGGCGCCGAAGCGCTGCGCTATAGTTGGGCAACTTCGAGCGTGGAGTGTGGCATGGCAGCGTACGACTGGAACGCGATCGTCGACGGCCTCAACCGGTACCTCCGGCTGCGCTCGATCCCGATCGGCATGAAGCTCTTCGAGACCGTCGAGGCAATGGAGGCGATCCCGAAGATCCGCCGGCCAAAGTCCCGCCACACGACCGACCAGATCGTCGCGCAGGCGCGCCAGCTCGGCTGGACCGTCGGGATCACGATGGCCGATCTCATCGGCGCCCAGTGCGGCGCCGTGATCGGGCTCTCGCCGCAGGACGACGAGTGGCTCTCGGGCAAGCGCATGGCGGGCGTCTGGTTCAAGACGATCGAGGACGCGCGCGAGCACCAGCACGCGATGGACTGCGTGCCCTACGGCCGCTACCAGGCGATGGCCGTCGCGCCGCTCACCTCCGGGCGGCTCGACCCGCCGGACATCTGCCTGATCTACGGCACACCCGGCCAGATGATCTTCCTCATCAACGGGCTGCAGTGGGCCGGCTACCGTAAGCTTAGCTTCACGTCGGTCGGCGAATCGGCGTGCGCGGACTCCTGGGGCAAGGCGCTGAAGACGGGCGAGCCCTCGCTGACGATCCCGTGCTACGCGGAGCGTCGCTACGGCGGCGTCGCCGACGACGAGCTCTTGATGGCGATTCCGCCGCGCTTTCTGCCGAAGGCGCTCGAGGGTCTGGCGGCGCTCGACAAGAACGGCCTGCGCTATCCGGTGCCGCCGTACGGCATCCAGTCCGATGCGGGCGCCGGACTGGCGGTCAGCTACGCGGCCAAGGAGACAAAGAGCCCATGAGACTGATCGGCGACTTCGAGGGATTCCGCACCGCCCGTGAGGAGAAGATCAGATACCTCGAGCGCGTGCCGATCTTCGAGGCGTGCAGCCTGCGCCAGCTGCGCGCGGTCGCCGACATCGCCAAGGTGGTCGAGGTGCCGGAGCGGACGATTCTCACGCGGCAGGGCGAGCCGGGCGACGAGTTCTTCATCATCATCGACGGGACCGCGCTGGTGACGCTCTCGATGCACAAGCGTCATCGCCTGCGGCCCGGCGAGTTCTTCGGCGAGATGAGCCTGCTCGACGGCGAGCCGCGCTCGGCCACCGTGAAGGCGGAGACCGACGTGCGGGTGCTGGTGATCAGCCGCGTGAACTTCTGGCAGCTCCTGCGCGAAGTGCCGGAGCTGACGCAGAAGATGCTCGTCAACCTCACGCGCCGTATCCGCGAGCTCGAGACCAACCTGACGGGCTGAGGCGCGCCCACAGGGCACGCGTCAGCGTGCGCGCAGGATCTGCTCGATGACCCGCCGGACGTCGTCCGGCTCGAACGGCTTTCCGAACGTCGGCGCGGCGCTTCGCCGCAGGAACTCCGCGCTCTCCGGCCCGAGCGTGTCGCCGGTGACGAAGATCATGCGGCGCACCATGGCGGGATGGCGGCGCGCCACCTCACGGTAGAGGCCCGGCCCGTCGAGCTGCGGCATCTTGAGGTCGCTGATGATCAGGTCGTAGGCGCCGTCGCGGAGCTTGTCGAGCGCCTCGATGCCGTTGTCGGCGGTGTCGACCCGGTGATCGTCCTCGGCGAGGATCTCGGCCAGTATCGACGCGACCTCGGGCTCGTCGTCGACGATCAGGATTGATGCGCGCTGCGCGCGGCCGGCGGCGGTCACCCGCCGGTCGAGTCGAGCAGGCGCCCCACGTGGCTCTCGATCTCGTCCAGCGCGAGCGGTTTCACGAGGACCGCGTCCGCGCCCGCCGCCAGGAGCTCCGGCGCGGCTGCCGGGTAGCCGGTGACGCCGAGGATCCGGATCGCCCGCGTCTCGGGATTGCTCTTCAGATGGCGGCACACGTCGATGCCGTCGAGCTTGGGCATCATCACGTCGAGGATCAGCAACGCGGGCCTCAGCGAGCCGAGCTTGATCAGCGCCTCGTACCCGTCGCTCGCCGTCTCGATCTTGAAGCCCCGCGGATGATGCGTGAGGAACTCGACGAGCATGTCCACCACTTGCGGCTCGTCGTCGACCACGAGCACGCCGGCCGGCGCCGGCGGAATCGGATACATCGGCATGCGGTGTCGTTTGAGGAAGCGCTGGAACTCGTCGACGGCGATGCGCGCGTGCCCGCCGGGCGTCTTGAAGGCCCGCAGGCGGCCCTCCCGTATCCAGCTCTTGAGGGTCGGCGTCGACACCTGGCAATGCGACGCCGCCTGGCCCGTCGTCAACGAGGCCCGCACCGCCGAATTCTTCGGATCCTTCGGATTCTTCACCTGGGCTGCTCAATTTCCCCACCTGACCCACTCAATGTCAAGTTTCGGTCCGTTCGTCGTGTTGCGGTCGTGCGCTCGTTCTGCTAGCGTTCCGGCGTTGTTGCGCCCGGGACGCCCATGGAGGGCCCAGGGAAGGCGGTAGAAGCCGCCGCGACCCCGTCACTGTGATCGGGGACGAAACCCGCGAGTTGCCACTGGCCGCGAGGCCGGGAAGGCGCGGGGAGTAGGACGATCCGAGAGCCAGGAGACCTGCCCGCGCGCGATCCATTCACCGGTCTTCGCGGGAGGATCCGGGTCGGTGGTCCCATCACTGCTTATCGTCGGCGGCGCGCGCAGCGGCAAGAGCCGCTTCGCGGTCGAGCGTTTGTCACCCGACGCGCGCATCGTCTTCGTCGCGACCGCCCAGGCGCGCGACGAGGACATGGTCAAGCGCATCGCCCGCCATCGCGCCGAGCGGCCCTCGCGCTGGGCGACCGTCGAGGAGCCGTACGATCTCGTCGCGCGCCTTCGCGAGCTCGAGGGCGCCTGCGACGGGATCCTCGTTGACTGCCTCACGCTCTGGGTCTCGAACCTGCTGCTCCGCGGCGATCGTGACGATGCGATCCTCGAGGCGGCCGAGGAACTGGCTGGATTGATCGGCCGCCGGCGCTCGAGCATCACCGTGGTGTCGAACGAGGTCGGCGCGGGCGTGCATCCCGAGACCGCGCTCGGGCTCAGGTTTCGGGATCTGCTCGGCGGCGCGAACCAGCGCGTGGCCGCGGTGTGCGACTCCGTGGTGCTGATGGTCGCCGGGATCCCGCTCACCGTGAAGGCGCCGGCGGCGCGCCCGTGACCGAGCTCGCCGCGCTCGTGGCCTCGATCGCGCCGCCGTCGGCGGACGGCGAGAGCGCCGCCCGCCGCCACCTCGACAGCCTTACCAAGCCGCCCGGGAGTCTCGGGCGTCTCGAGGAGATCGCGCTCCGCCTCGCCGTGCTGCGCGGGCGGGCGCCCGAAGTCGCGCGGCCCGTCATCTTCACGTTCGCCGCCGATCACGGCGTCGTGGCCGAAGGGGTCAGCGCTTATCCGCAAGTCGTGACCGCGCAGATGGTCGAGAATTTCCTGCGCGGCGGCGCCGCGGTGAACGTGCTCGCGCGCCAGGCAGGCGCGCGCGTCGTCGTCGCGAACTTCGGCGTCGCCACGCCGATGCCGCACTCGCCCGACCTGGTCGAGTGCGTGATCGGCCCGGGCACGGGCAACATCGCGATCGGCCCCGCGATGCCGCGAGAGCAGGCCGTTCGCGCGATCGAGACCGGCGCGCGCCTGGCGGCCGAGGCGCTGGACGCGGGCGCCGATCTCCTGGCGACGGGTGAGATGGGCATCGGCAACACGACGGCGGCGAGCGCGATCACGGCGGCGATCACCGAGAGCGCGCCCGAGCGTGTGACCGGACGCGGCACTGGCGTCGACGACGCCGCGCTCTCGCGCAAGGTGGAGACCGTGCGCCGGGCGCTGGCCGTCAACCGGCCCGACCCTCACGACGGCCTCGACGTGCTCGCGAAGGTCGGCGGCTTCGAGATCGGCGGCCTGGCGGGCGTGATCCTGGCCGGCGCCGCGCGGCGGGTGCCGGTGGTGCTCGACGGATTCATCGCGGGCGCGGCGGCGCTGGTCGCGGTCACGCTCGCGCCCGACGCGCGTCATGCGCTCTTCGCCGCGCATCGTTCGGCCGAGCCCGGCCACGCCCACGCGCTCGCGCACCTCGGGCTCGAGCCGTATCTGGATCTCGGGCTGCGCCTGGGCGAGGGCACCGGCGCCGCGCTGTTCGTCCATCTCGCGCGGGCGGCCGCACTCGTCTGGAGCGAAATGGCCACGTTCAAGAGCGCAGGGATAAGTCATTCGGAGGGGGCCTCTGCGGCCCCCTCCGAGGCCTCCCCCAGGAATTCGATTGCGCCGGCAAAGCCGGCGCTCGACCAGACGCCATGAGAAGCCGTGTGGCGGTTCTTGTGGCGATCGCGTTGACGTGCGTGGTCACGATGACCGGGGGCGCGCTCGCGTTCACGGCGCGCGACATGACTGGGCGCGAGCTGACGCTGGCGGCGCCCCCCAAGCGCATCGTGTCGCTGGTTCCGAGCGTCACCGAGATCCTCTACGCGCTGGGCGCCGAACGGCGGCTCGTCGGCGTGACGGATTTCTGCGATTTTCCGCCGGAGGCCAGGACGCAGCCGAAGGTCGGCGGCATGGTGGCGCCGAGCCTCGAAGCGATCGTCGCGCTCAAGCCCGATCTCGTGATCGCCACGACGGAAGGCACGCGAGAGGACACGGTCACTCAGCTCTCGCGTCTCAAGATTGCCGTGTATCTGGTGGCCGCGCACCAGGTGGCCGACGTGACGTCGCTCATCAGGCGGCTCGGCGAGCTCACGGGCAGCGAGTCGGCGGCTGCACCGCTGGTCGCCCGGCTCGAGCAGCGGATCGAGGCCGTGAAGAAAGCGGTGGGGCCGCAGGCCCGCCCGCGTGTTCTGTACGTGCTGTGGCCCGAGCCGCTCATCGTGCCCGGCCGCGGCGCGCTGGTGACCGAGCTCATCCAGATCGCCGGCGGCCAGTCCCTCACGGCCGACGACCCGGACGCGTGGCCGCGCTACAGCCTCGAGGCCGCGGTCGCCAGGAGCCCCGAGGTGATCCTGCTCGCCAATCACGGCGCCGGCACCGGGGCCGTCGAGGTCGAGAAATGGCGGCGGCTCGCCTCGCTGCCCGCGGTGAAGTCCGGCCGGCTCATCTCGGTCAATGGCGATCTGATGCATCGCTACGGGCCGCGCTTCGTCGACGGCCTCGAGCAGCTGGCGCGCGCGATACACCCGGAGGCCTTCCGCTGAGCCCGATCCGTCGGCTCGTGCTCGTGCTTTCGGTGCTCACGGCGGCGCTGGTCGTCGCCGTCGTTGCCTCGCTCTTCCTCGGCAGCGCCCACCTCTCGCCGAGCGCCGTGGTGTCCGCGCTGTTGGGCCGCGCCGCGCCGGAGTCGATCGAGCGCGTCGTGACCCTGTCGATCCGCCTGCCGCGGATCGCCGCGGCCGTGCTGGCCGGCGGCGCGCTCGCGGTCGCCGGCGTCGCCTTCCAGGCGCTCACGCGCAATCCGCTCGCCGAGCCCTCCGTGCTCGGCATCTCGGCCGGCGCCGCGTTCGGCGTGGTGATCGGACAGAGCTTCGGTCTGGGGCTGACCTTGCGCGAGGCGCTCGGCCTCACCGCCTTCGCGTTCGCCGGCGCGCTCCTGGCGGCCGGCGCGGTCTACGTGATCGCCGCGTTCGGGCGCGGACTCTCGATCCAGACCCTGCTGCTGGCGGGCGTGATCGTCGGCATCTTCTTTTCGTCGGCGATCACGGTCGTGATCTCGCTGCTCGACTTCAACCGGCTGGGCGGCGTCGTGCACTGGCTGCTCGGCAACCTCGCGCCGATCCCGTCCGGTGCCTTGGCGTTGTTCGCGTGCCTGGCCGCCGTCGGGTTCGCGCTCGTGGTGACGCACGCGCGCGAGCTCAACCTGATGGCGCTCGGCGAGGAGCCGCTGCAGCAGCTCGGCGTGGCCGCGGACCGGCTCAAGCTGACGATCTTCCTGGCCGCGGCACTCCTCACCGCCAGCGTCGTGGCGTTCGTCGGCCCGATCGGGTTCGTCGGGTTGATCGTGCCGCACGTGCTGCGAATCCTGCTCGGCTCGGACAACCGGCTGCTGGTGCCGGCGGCGCTGGTCGGCGGCGGGATCTTCCTCTTGTTCGCCGACACCGTCGCGCGCAGCATCGTCGCGCCCGCCGAGCTGTCGGTCGGCGTCATCACGTCGTTCTTCGGCGCGCCGTTCTTCATCTATCTGCTGCGCACCCGCTACCGGCCCAACCTCTGATGCTGGCCGAGCTCCGCGACGTGAGCTTCGCGTATCCGGCTTCGGCCGAGCGGCGCGAGCGCCCGTTCGCGCTCTCCGGGCTCACGCTCGAGATCGCGCCCGGCGAGATCGTGGGCGTGATCGGACCCAACAGCTCGGGCAAGACGACCCTGATTCGCCTGCTCACGCGCGTGCTGGAGCCGGACGCCGGTGAAGTGCGCCTCGACGGTGTGCCGGCCCGGCGCATGAGCCGCGCCGAGCTCGCCCGGCGCGTCGCGGTCGTGCCGCAGGGCACCGTGCCGCAGTTTCCGTTCACGGTGGGCGAGCTCGTGCTGATGGGGCGCTATCCGCACGATCCGGGGCGCTACTTCGAGAGCGCGCGCGATCACGCGGTCGCCCGCGAGGCGATGGAGGCGACCGGCGTGCGCGAGCTCGCCGACCTGCCGCTCGAGCACCTGAGCGGCGGCGAGCGCCAGCGCGCGGTCATCGCAAAGGCGCTCGCGCAGGAGCCGCGCCTTCTGGTCCTCGACGAGCCGACCGCGCATCTGGATCTTCGCTACCAGGTCGAGGCTGCGACGTTGCTCCGGCGCCTGAACCGCGAGCGCCGCATGGGCATCCTGCTCGTCTCCCACGACCTCAACCTGGCCGCCGAGGTGTGCGATCGGCTCCTGTTGCTCCGTGCCGGCCGCGCGGCGGCGCTCGGCGCGCCGGAGGCGGTGCTGGACCCGGCGCTGCTGGCCGCGGTCTACGGCTGCGAGGTGGTGGTCGACAAGAGCGAGACGACGCGGCGGCCGGTCGTCCGGCTCACGTGGAAGGAGGTGCGAGACACGCGGTAGCCCTTCGAGAGAACTCGCTCCGGATCAAGGGAAGCCGGTAAGGCGCGACGACGCCGATTCCGGCACGGACCCGCCACTGTGAGTGGGGAGCAAGCGCCCGGGGTTGCCACTGTCCGCATCGGCGCGGACGGGAAGGCTGGGCGCGCGCGGCGATCCACGAGTCAGGAGACCTGTTCCGGACCGACAGCTTCCAACCCTTTCGCGGAAGAAGGAGTGAAGCCTCATGCTCTGGATCGTCCGACTGTTGCTGTTGCTGGTCTTGCTGATGCCTGCGGGAATGCTCGGGGCGCAGGAGCCGCCGCCGGCGGCGCCGCCGAGCGTGCTCGACCCGGTCGTGCTGACTGCCACAAAGCTCGAGACCCGCGCCGAGCAGCTCGGCGCCGCCGTCACCGTCATCCCCGGCGAGGACGTGCAGCGTTACCACTTCGAGACCGTTGAAGACGTGCTGCGGTTCGTGCCCGGCGTCGACATCCGCCGCGCGGGCAGCCTCGGCAAAGTGTCGAACATCAGCATCCGCGGCGCCAACTCCAAGCAAGTGCAGGTCCTCGTCGACGGAATGCGGGTCAAGAGCTCGACGACGGGAGAGGCCGACCTGTCCGACATCTCGCCCGATCTGATCGAGCGCATCGAAGTGATCCGCGGGCCCCAGTCGACGCTCTACGGCGCCGACGCGATCGGCGGCGTGGTGAACATCATCACGAAGCGGGGCAAGGGGCCGTTCTCGGGGGCGATCGAGGGCGGCGCCGGCAACTATGACACCTACACGGGGCGCGGGTGGCTCAGCGGCGCGTACTCGTTCTTCGACTATGCGGCCTCGATCTCACATCTCGAGTCGAACGGCCAGTTCAAGAACGACGGCTCCGACAAGAACGCGGTCAATCTGCGCCTGGGCGTCTCGCTGCCGTGGGACAGCTCGATCGCGTTCAGCCTGCGCTGGGTCCAGAACCAGATCGGCGTGCCCGTGAAGTTCCTCAGCACGCCCGGGTTCGTGCTGCCGAACGACCCGGTCATCGACAGCAACGCCCGTCAGGTCACCGAGAGCTTGGTGATGACCTTGAACGGCCACACCAAGCCCTTCGAGTGGTGGGAGGTCGACCTGCGCGGGGGACGCTATCAGAACATCCAGACCTTCACCGACGCGCCCGATATGGCGGAAACGTGTCCGTTCCCGCCCTTCTGCGAATTCCCCGGGCGCTTCAAGACCGAGCGCTGGGAGGTGGAGCTCCTGAACCACTTCCACGTCGGGCGGTGGTCGACGACGTCGATCGGGCTCGAATACCGCACCGAGGACGGCGAGGCTCAGGGCAGCTCGGCGTTCGACGCCACGAACCACACGAAGTCGGCCTTCCTTCAGCAGACGTTTCGCTTCTGGGATCGGCTCTTCATGACCGGCGGGTTTCGCGTCGAGGACAACAGCGTCTACGGGACGAACTGGACGGAGCGCGGCTCGATCGCGTACCTGATTCGCGAGTGGGGCACCCGGCTGCGCGGCAGCGCGGGCTCGGGCTTCCGTGCGCCGACATTCAACGAGCTCTTCTTCCCCGGGTTCTCGGATCCGACCTTGAAGCCCGAGGAGAGCTTCGCGTGGGACGTCGGGATCGACCAGAAGCTGTGGAACAACCGGATCCGGCTCGGGCTGACGTACTTCCACCAGGAGATCAAGAACCTGATCGCAGTCGTCCCGATCGCTACGCCGCCCTTCGTGAGGGGAGTGAACGTCGGCAAGACGCGATCGGAAGGTTTCGAGGTGGGCGCCGACGTCGACGTGCTCGATAGCCTTACCACCTCGGCGAACTACACCTACACGGAGACCGAGGATCTCCGGAGCCACCGCCCCCTGTCGCGTGAGCCGCGCCATCGCGTCAATCTCAGGGTGGCCTGGCGGCCGATCCAGCGGCTGGAGGTGTTCGGCGAGGGTGAGTGGGTGAGCGAGCAGTTCGAGCCGATCCTGGGCGGGTACCGCTGGAACAGCGCCTACTACGTGCTCAACACCGGCGGTACGTACCGGCTCTTCAACCGCTTCGCGTTCGTCCAGGCGGTCGATCTGTGGACGCGGATCAACAACCTAACTAACGAGAGCTACTCGGAGGTGCGCGGCTTCCCAGCGCTGGGCATCAACGCAGTGGCCGGTCTGCGCGTGTCGTTCTAGACTTGCCGGGCCGAGCCCGACGGCGGCTCCATGAGCCGCCGCCGGGCTCGGCTCGCGAGGTTAGTCGTAAGGAGTGGCGGTGATCAAAGGAGTCGAGGTCACGATCGATCGCGAGGCGGTGGTGGTCGCGGCGCGCGAGCCGCTGACGATCCTGTCCTCGGCGTTCGTGCGCGGAGGATTCACGACGGCGCGCGCGATCGTCAACCTTCATGTCCGGAAGAACATCCCCGAGGCGGAGACGGACGGGATCCTGCCTCGCTTCACCGAGCGCCGCGGCATCCAGGGGCCCTGGGTCGGTCTTCTCACGTCGGCGTGGACGGAGAAGGCGACGTTCGCTGAGGTCTCCGCTTCCGGGCTGACGGCGCTCGCGGTGACGACGGTCGGCCTGTCCAACCGGATCGCCGCGGGCCAGACGCCGGTCGCGGCGTCGGCGCCATCGACGATCAATACGATCGTCGTCGTCGACGGCGCGCCCGAGGCGGCGGCCCTCGTCAACGCGGCGATGACGGTCACCGAGGTCAAGACGTCGGTGCTGGCCTCCGTCGATCTGCGCTGTGAAGACGGACTTCTCGCGAGCGGCACGTCGACCGACGCCGTGGTCATCGCGGCGACCGGACGCGGCCCACACTGCCGCTTCGGCGGACCCATCAGCGATCTGGGATGGGTCGTCGCGCGCGCCGCCCGCGAAGCGCTTGAAACCGGCGTGCGCCGCTGGATCGAAGAGCATCGATGATTGCGCGTCCGCCCCTCGCGACCTTGCTCGCCTCGCTCCTCGCGCACGGCGGCGCGGTCACGCTGCTCTTCTTCCTCGTCTCGGGAGAGTCGCACCCGGGCGTGCTCTTCATCGAGCTCGAGGCGGTGTCGGAGCGCGAGGCGCCCGTCGTGCCGGTCGAGCCTCGTCCGGCGCCTGGCGGGGGCGCCGCCGTCGCGTCGTCGCAGGCGGCGCGCCGTGCCCGGCCCGAGTCGGCCCCGTCGGCGGCAGCACCGAGCGCTGCGCCCACGCCCGCTCTGCCCGCTTCGCCGTCTCCGCCAGCGGCCGCGCCCGCACGCCAGCCCGAGCCGGAGCCCGTGCGAGAGCCGGTTGCGGCGCCGACACCGGCCGAACCGCCTGCTCCGCCCGCGCCCGCGATCGCGATCGTGCCGGCGCGCGAAGCCGCTCCCGACGTCGTCGCTCGCAGCCAATCAAGCGAGGCGCCCACCGACCCTCGACCGAGCTCGGGTCCTGTCGCCGCCGAGCGCGCGGGCGGCGGGGGTGACCGCGGCGGCACGGCGGGAACGGCGCCGGGCGGCGGTCTGGGCGGACAGGGCGCGGGCGGCGCCGGTGTGGCGTCGGGTGGCTCGCCGAGCGGCGCGCCCGGCGCCGAGTACGGCCCGTATCTGGCGGGTGTCAGACGGCGCTTCTTGGAAGCGCTGAAGTACCCGCCGCCCGCGCGCAGTCGAGGCCTGACGGGCACCGTTCAGCTCGATGTCTTCATCAAGCGGGACGGGGCGATCGGCAACGTGTCGGTCGCGAGCTCGTCGTCGCATCCACTGCTGGACGAGGCGGCGCTCGAAGCCATGCGCGGTCTGCCGCCGCAGCCATTCCCCAGGGGCCTCACGCCGCGCGAGCTGAGAGTGCGGCTGCCGGTGGTGTTCGACCTGCAGTAGTATGCTCGCGTGGCTCCGACGATCGAGCACGGCCTGGACGGCACGACGACCGAGTATCACGACATGGCCGTCGCCGGCGACGAGGTCGAGCGCCTGCTCGTCGAGCTCTTCTCCGAGCACTGGGCCGCGATCACGGTGGGACCTTTGATCGAGGGCGCGGCGTACGAGATCCAGTTCGCGTCGCCGCCGAAGGTCACCATGCTCGACGGCTACCTGACGGTCGACACGGGCGCCTGGCACTTCCACCTCTGCGTCAACGACCATCGCGGCACGCGGAGCGAGGAGCTCCAGCGGATTCGCCGAGTGGCCCGGGCGGCCTTCTTCAAGACCGAGGGCGGCTCCTGCGCGCCCGCGGTATGGGGGCTCAGGCTCTGGAACGGGCGCGGCGAGCAGATGGTGACGATCCTGTTCCCGAACCCGCACTTCGACGACAAGTGGCAGCGCCTGAGAGAGCCCCGCTGGGAGAAGACGGAGCTCTGGCAGGGGCTCCGGGGGCGCTACGCGCGCGGCTGATCGACTGGCGCGCTGCGCGCGCAGCCTGGTTGCCGCGGGCGCGGCGGTCACCATCGCCGCCTCGCTCGCCGCTGCCGGAGAGTCCGACCGCATCGTGACCGACCGTCCCAGCGTCTCCACCAACGCCAACACCGTTCCGCCGGGCGCCGTGCAGATTGAGACCGGCGGCGGCTACGCGCATACGAGCATCGGCGGCAGCACGGCCCTGCAGGAATACACGCTCGACCTGACCCTGCGCGTGGGCGTCGCCGAACGGCTCGAGATCCGGCTCGACGGTCAGCCTCTGGTCATCGCGCGCGGCGCGGAGGACAACACGGGGAACGGAGACCTGGCGCTGCAGGCGAAGTGGCGCTTCCTCGATTCGGCCGAGGGATACTGGTGGCCGGCGCTCGCCGTGCTTCCGTTCCTACGGCTTCCGGTGTCCACCTCACCGCACGGAGTCAACGTCCCGAACTTCGGCGTGGCCGGAATCGCGAGCTTCTCCTTGCCGTGGAAGCTTGGACTGGATGCGAACCTCATTGTGGGCGCCGTCGCGCAGCGCCCGAGCGGCTATCGCGCTCAGGGCGGCGCCTCGGCGGCGCTCAGCCGCGAGCTCGGCGAGCGATGGTCGACGTTCGCCGAAGTCTTCTTTGCTTCCGCGGCCGCGCCCGGGGCGCGTGATACGGCCGGCTTCGACGCGGGCGTTCAATTCTTCGTGACGAACTACCTCGCGCTGGACGCAGCCGGGCAGACCGCGCTCGCCGGCCGCGGTCCGGACTATGCGTTTCGCGCTGGACTGAGCGTGCGCTTCGGACGATGAGCCCGGCGGCGTGTCTCATGGTGCAGGGGACCGCGTCGGGCGTCGGCAAGAGCCTGCTCGCCGCCGCATTCTGTCGGATCTTCGCCCGCGCCGGCTATCGAGTCGCTCCGTTCAAGTCCCAGAACATGGCGCTGAACGCGGCCGTCACCCTGGAGGGAGGCGAGATCGGCCGCGCGCAGGCGGCGCAGGCCGCCGCCGCGGGCATCGAGGCCACGATCGACATGAACCCGATCCTCTTGAAGCCGGAGCCCGGCCATCGCTCGCAGGTCGTCGTACGCGGCCGCCCCGTCGGGAGCCGCACGTGGGCCGAGTACCAGCGGATGCAGGGCGAGCTGCTCCCGATCGTCACCGAGAGCCTGGCCCGCCTTCGGCGCGGGTTCGACCTGGTGATCATCGAGGGCGCCGGCAGCCCGGCCGAGATCAACCTGCGCGACCGCGACATCGTCAACATGCGCGTGGCACGGATGGCCGAGGCGCCGGTGCTGCTCGTGGGCGACATCGATCGCGGCGGAGTCTTCGCCGCGCTGCTCGGCACCTTGGCGTTGCTCGACGCACCGGATCGCGCGCGGGTCGGCGGCCTGATCGTGAACCGGTTCCGCGGCGACGAGGCGGTGCTCACGCCGGGTCTGGTCGAGCTCGCCGCGCGCGCCGGCGTGCCGGTGCTCGGCGTCGTGCCGTACCTCGAGCCTGGGCTCGTTCCATCCGAGGACTCGCTCGATCTCGACGACCGCTCGCGCTGGGGCGCACCCGGCGCGCTCGACGTCGCCGTCGTGCGGCTGCCGCTCATCTCGAACTTCGACGACTTCGAGCCGCTGGCGGCCGAGCCCGGCGTCGGCGTGCGCTTCGTGCGCGGCACCGATGAGCTCGCCGGCGCCGACCTGATCGTGCTGCCCGGCAGCAAGAGCACGGTGTCGGACCTGCGCTGGCTCTTCGCGTCCGGACTGGCGCACGCGATCAGACAGGCGGCGGCCGATGGCCGACCGGTCCTCGGCGTCTGCGGCGGCTACCAGATGCTGGGCGAAGCTGTGTGCGATCCGGATCGAGTCGAGTCCGACGCGGTCGTCAGCGAAGGATTGGGCCTGCTGTCTTCCGTCACGACGTTCGCGCCGGGCAAGACCACCGTGCGGGTGCGGGCCAGGGTCGGCCGCGCCTCGCCGCTCTTCGCAGCCGCGGCGGACAGCGAGCTGACCGCGTACGAGATCCACTACGGCCGGACCAGCGCGAGCGCCCTGACGCCGTTCACCATCGTTGAGCGCCACGGCGAGCCGGCACACGACGCCGACGGGGCCGTGAGCGCGACCGGCGCCGTCGTGGGCACGTACCTTCATGGGCTCCTCGCCGACGATACGCTGCGGCGCGCGCTGCTCGTGTACCTGGCCGAGCGCAAGGGCATCGCTGCGGATCCGCGCTGGGGAGCTCCGGCCGGTGACCGCTATGAGCGCCTCGCCGACGCGGTGGCGCGCGCGGTCGACGTTGCCGCGGCCGCGAAGCTCGCGAGGCTCTCATTTCCCAGATCCTGAGCCCGGCCGTCGCCACGCCGCTCGTCCTGCTGCTGGCCCTGGCGATCGATCTGGCGCTCGGCGATCCGCCCAACCGCTATCACCCGGTCGCGTGGTTCGGCCGGCTGCTCGACGCCGGCCGGCGGCGGCTCTGTCGAGGCTCGCCGGCGCGTCTGCTTGCCGGCGGCGCTGCGCTCACCGTGGGCGTCGCCGCACTCGCCGGCGTCGGCGGCGCGCTGGTGTCGGCGCTCGCCGATCGTCTCGGGCTCGCCGGGCTCCTTGTCCAGGGGGTCGCGCTCTCGTGCCTGCTCTCGCTCCGGGGTCTCGTGTCCGCGGCCCGCGAGGTGGCGAGCGATCTCGGCCGCGGTGATCTTGCGGGCGCCCGCCGCGCGGTCGGGTATCACCTGGTCAGCCGTCCCACGGCTGACCTCGACGCCGGCCAGGTCGCCTCCGCGACCGTCGAGTCGGTCGCGGAGAACCTGACCGACGGCCTCGTCGCGCCGGCGCTGTTCTTCCTCGCCGGAGGCCTCGCCGGCGCCGCGGTCTACCGCGCCGTGAACACCGCGGACGCGATGGTCGGCTACCGCGACGGGCCCCTCGAGTACTTCGGCAAGGTTGCGGCCCGACTCGACGATGTTTTCAATCTGATTCCGGCTCGGCTGGCGGCACTAAGCCTCGTCGCCGGGGCTCTCCTGGTTGGCGAAAGCTCCCGCGGCGCGCTGGCGCGCCTTCTGAGCGATCGGCGTCGCACCGCAAGTCCGAACGCGGGCTGGACGATGGCTGCGATGGCCGGCGCTCTCGGCGTGCGGCTCGAGAAGCCCGGCGCTTATCGGCTCGGAGCGGGCGAGCTGCCGGTGGTCGAGGACGTCGAGCGCTCGCTGCGAGTGCTCGGGGCGGCGGTCGCCGTGAGCTTCGCGGTGCTGATCGCGGCGTACCTGGCGATACGGCGGCTGGCTACGACAGGAGCCCTCGCTTGACGGCCTCGACCGCGGCTTGCGTGCGGTCGGAGGCGCCGAGCTTGTCGAGCGTGCGCTGAAGATATTTCTTCACCGTGCCCACGCTCCAGTGCAGCCGCTTGCCGATCTCGCGGTTGGTCAGCCCCTGAGCGACGAGCCGCAGCATCTCTTGCTCGGCCGACGTCAGCGCTTCGCCGGTCTTCGGCTCGGAGAGGGTCGCGCGCAGCAGCGACGGGTCGAAGACCGAGCCGCCGTGTCGCACTGCCTCGAGCGCCGACAGGAGCTCTCCGCGCCCGACGCCCTTCAGGACGTAGCCCGCCGCGCCGCCTTCGACGGCGCGGCGGACCAGCGCCGGATCGTCGTGCATCGTGACGACCAGCACGGCGATCGGACGCTCGAAGGCTTTGAGCCGCCGGAGCACCGCGAGCCCGTCGAGATCAGGTAGCTCGAGGTCGAGCAGGACGACGTCGGGCTCGAGCGCGGCGGCCATGCGGAGCGCGTCCTCGCCCGTGCCAGCCTCGCCCGCGATCTGGACGCCCGCGGGCTCGAGCATGCTCCGCATGCCCTCGCGGACCATCGGATGGTCGTCGACGATCAGGACGCGCATCGGCGCGGGATCAGGATGCGGCAGCGAGGCCATGGCGCAGCGGAAGCTGGGCGTGAACGCGCGTGCCGCCGCCAGGCGCCGGCTCGACCACGCACGAGCCGCCGAGCAGGCGAGCACGCTCCTGCATGCTGGCCAGGCCGAGACCGCGCGCCTCGCCGCCGGCCGTGAGCCCCGCGCCGTGGTCGCGGACGTCCAGGTGGAAGCGATCGGCCTCGCGCGCCAGGACCACGTCGATCCGGGTCGTGCCCGCGTGCTTGCGCGCGTTCGCGAGCGCCTCTTGCAGGATCCGGAACGCGGCGGCTTCGACCGTCGCCGGCAGCCTGACGTCGCCGAGGTTCTCGACGAAGCTCACCGACCAGCCGGTATCCCGCGCGACGTCGTCGAGGCTCCGGCGCGCGGCGCCCGCGAGCCCCGCGGTTTCGACGGCCATTGGCCTCAGCGCCGCGAGAATGCGCCGGGTCTCGGCGATGGCCTGGCCCAACCGCTCAGCGGCGATCGCGCTCTCCGCCGCGGCGCGCGCGGGGTCGGACTTCCAGAGATCGGTCGCGGTGTCGACGTGTTGCTTGGCGCTCACGACGAGCTGGGCCACGCCGTCGTGGACGTCGTAGGCCACGCGCCGCCGCTCCTCCTCCTGCGCCACGACGACCTGCTCGATGAGCGCGGCGAGGGCGCGCTCGCGCGCGGTCTTGTCCCGCCAGGCACGGAGGGCCAGGGCGGTGGCCGCGAGGATCAACGCGACCTGCAGCGAGTGCACGACCAGGGTGAGCGAGAGTGGCGTGTCGACGCGCCGCTCGAGCAGGAGTATCTCGAGGGTCTCCCAGGCCGCCAGCGCCCCGAAGGCCCCGGCGAGGATGAGCTCCCGGTAGTGGCGCACGGTCATCCGGACCACGGTCAGCATGACGACGTGGTGGCTCAATACCACGCCGCCCGACGCGTTGCCAAGGGCCCACGCCGCAAGTCGATTTTTCTTCATCACGACGCGGCGGTACGCGGGTACCCTGATGCGCAGGTGCAACTGACCGATCGGTTGACGAGCGGGGTGCGGGCGGCTCTCGCGAAGGCAGGCCTGCCCGAGCCTGACGAGTGCGCGTGGGAAGTCCCGCGCCAGGCCGAGCACGGCGACTACGCGACCAACGCGCCCATGGTGCTGGCGCGCGCCGCCAAACGCGCGCCCCGACAGATCGCCGATCTGGTCGTGAAGAATTTCCCGCCGATGCCGGAGGTCGAGCGCCTCGAGGTCGCCGGCCCCGGATTCATCAACGTGTTCCTGGCCCCGAGCTGGTGCGCCGCGGCGCTCTCCGAGATCCTCGCGGCCGGCTCCGAGTACGGACGCGGCGCGAGTCAGGCCGGGCAGCGCATCCGCCTCGAGTTCGTCTCGGCGAATCCGACGGGCCCGCTCGTCATCGTCAACGCGCGCGCGGCCGCGATCGGCGACGCGCTCGCGCGGCTCCTGCGCGCGGAAGGCGCGCGCGTCACCACGGAGTTCTACGTCAACGACGCCGGCAACCAGTTCGAGGCGCTCGCGCGCTCGTTCGAAGCGCGCGTGAAGCAGGAGTTCGGCGAGCCGGCCACCTTGCCCGAGAACGGCTATCCGGGCGAGTACCTCGTCGACCTCGCGAAGGCCTATCGCGCCGAGGGCGGCGGCGTGATGCGCGACGCCTCCGAGCGCGAGCGGATCGAGCACTTCGGCCGCTATGCGGTCGCGCGCATGGTCGACGCGCAGCGCCGCGTCTTGCACGACTACGGCGTCGACTTCGACGTGTGGTCGTCCGAGCAACGCGATGTGCGCGACAAGCAGCTGCCCGAGAAAGTGCTCGACGAGCTCGCCGCGCGCGGACTCAGCTACGAGCAGGACGGCGCCCTCTGGTTCCGCTCGTCCGAGAGCGAGGACGCGGGCGACGACAAGGACCGCGTGCTCAGGCGCTCGAGCGGCGGGCCGACCTACTTCGCGGTCGACGTCGCGTATCACCACCACGTCAAGTTCGCGGCGGCCGATCGGCTGATCAATCTGCTGGGCCCCGATCACCACGGCTACGTCGCGCGGATGAAGGCCGCGATGCAGGCGCTCGGCCATCCGCCCGAGACGTTCGAGGTGCTGATCGTCCAGCTCGTCACCTTGCTGCGCGACGGTCAGCCCGTGCGCATGTCCAAGCGGCGCGGCGAGTTCGTGCTGATGGAGGAGCTGCTCGAGGAGGTCGGCCGCGACGCGGCCCGGTTCACGTTCCTCACGCGGCGGCACGACAGCCCGCTCGAGTTCGATCTGGCGGTCGCCACGCGCCAGTCGAGCGACAATCCGGTCTACTACGTTCAGTACGCACACGCGCGGATCCGCTCGATCTTTCGTCAAGCGGCCGAGCAGGGGATCGCGGTGCCGGCGCTGACGGCGATCGACACGAGCCCGCTGGTCGAGCCCGCGGATCTGGCGCTGATCAAGCAGCTGCTTCAGTTCCCCGAGCTCGTCAAGGGCGCGGCGCGCACGCTCGAGCCGCATCGGGTCGCGTACTGGCTGCAGCAGCTCGCGGCCGAATTCCACGCCTGGTACAAGAACCACCGGGTCATCCAGGACGACCGGCGCCTCATGTACGCGCGGCTGGCTCTCGCGGCCACCGTCGGCGTCGTCGTCAAGAACGGGCTCGATCTGCTCGGTGTCAGCGCTCCGGAGAGCATGTGACGATGCGCTCCGGACGAGGCAGGCACGCGCCGAGCCGGCTCGCCTCGGCGCTGTTCGTCGTCGGCTGCCTCGGCGTGCTCGGCGCCACGTTCATGGCCGGAGTGATGGCCGGCCGCTTCTGGCCTCGCAGCCCGGCGGCGCAGACGGCGACGGCGACGAAGGAGACCGCGCCCGCGCGCGGCGCCGACCGCACGGCGCGTTCGGCCGAGCCCACGCCGGCGCTGACCTTCTATCAAGATCTGACGGCTCCGCTCACCGCGCCGCCGCCGGTCAAACCCGTGAAGCCCGGGCGCGCGGAGGCGCCCGGGCGCGCGGAGGCGGCGCCGAAGCCCCCGCCGGCCAGCCTGCCCGAAGCGCCGGCGCCCGCGCCGACCCCCGGTGCGTTCACGGTGCAGGTGGGTGCCTACAAGGCGCGCGAGCCTGCCGACGCTCTGCGCGCCCGGCTGTTCGCGGCCGGCCACGACGCCTACGTCGCCGAGATCGACGCCGCGGGCAGCGCCCGGTACCGCGTGCGCATCGGCTCGTTCGCGACGCGCGAGGCGGCGCGGCTCGCCGCCGACAAGATCGTCGCCGGCGAGCGCTCGCTTTCGGCGTTCGTCACCGCGCGGTGAGATGGCCGCCCCGAGACCGGGTCACGTGCTCGTCGCCGAGAAGGAGATCGCCGCGCGCGTGGCCGAGCTCGGGCGCGCGATCGCGCGCGACTACGCCGACGGCGCCCTGGTGCTGGTCGGCGTGCTGCAGGGGGCGATTCCCTTCATCGCCGACCTCATGCGCGCCTTGCCCATCGACGTCACGGTCGACTTCCTGCGTGCGTCGAGCTACGGCGCGGGCACGACCTCGTCCGGCGCGGTGCGGCTGGTCGCCGACCTGAGCGTCGACGTCGCCGACCGCCACGTGCTGGTCGTAGACGACATCGTCGACACCGGCCACACCCTGGCCGCGCTCAAGCGCACGCTCGAGGCGCGGCGGCCGCGCAGCGTCAAGACCTGCGTGCTGCTGGACAAGACGGGCCGGCGCGAGACCGAGGTGCAGATCGACTACGTCGGCTTCACGATCCCGAACGTGTTCGTGGTCGGCTACGGGCTGGACTACGACGGGCTCTACCGCAACCTGCCGCACGTCGCGACGCTCGAGGAAATCTAGCCGCCCCGGATTCGTCGCTGGAACCGAGTGCTATACTAGGCAAGCCGATATGAATCAGGTCTACAAGAACCTGGCCCTCTGGATGGTGATCGGCCTCATTGTCATCCTGCTGTTCACGGTCTTCCAGGGTGCCCAGCAGAGCGGTCAGGAACAGCCGAACTTCTCCGAGTTCCTCAAGGCCGTCGACCAGGGCCGGGTCGAGTCGGTCGTCATCCGCGGTAACCTCGTCACCTACTCGCTCAAGGACTCGGCGCAGACCCAGCGCACGTACATCGTCGAGTACCCGGAGCTGATCAAGACGCTCAAGGAGCGGGGCGTCCGCATCGCGGTCAAGCCGCCGGACTCGAGCCCCTGGTACGGCATCGTCCTTCAATGGGTTCCGATGCTCCTGTTCATCGGCGTCTGGATCTTCTTCATGCGCCAGATGCAGGGCGGCGGCGCCAAGGCGCTCTCGTTCGGCAAGGCGCGGGCGCGGATGATCTCCGAGAAGCAGAACAAGGTCACGTTCCAGGACGTCGCGGGCGTCGACGAGGCCAAGGAAGAGCTGCGCGAGATCATCGACTTCCTGAAGGATCCGCAGAAGTTCCAGAAGCTCGGCGGCAAGATCCCGAAGGGCGTGCTCCTGGTCGGCCCTCCCGGCACGGGCAAGACGCTCCTGGCCAAGGCCATCGCCGGCGAGGCGAACGTACCGTTCTTCTCGATCTCCGGCTCGGACTTCGTCGAGATGTTCGTGGGCGTCGGCGCCTCGCGCGTGCGCGACCTGTTCGAGCAGGGCAAGAAGCACGCGCCCTGCATCATCTTCATGGACGAGATCGACGCGGTCGGCCGTCATCGCGGCGCCGGCCTGGGCGGCGGGCACGACGAGCGCGAGCAGACCCTGAACCAGCTCCTGGTTGAGATGGACGGCTTCGAGACCAACGAGGGCGTCATCCTGATCGCGGCCACGAACCGCCCCGACGTCCTCGACCCGGCGCTGCTCCGGCCCGGACGGTTCGATCGCCAGGTGGTCGTGCCGCGGCCGGACGTGAAGGGGCGCGAGGAGATCCTGCGCGTCCACGCCCGCCGGATCCCGCTGGCTCCCAACGTCGAGCTCAAGGTTCTCGCCCGCGGAACGCCCGGCTTCTCCGGCGCCGACCTGGCGAACCTGGTCAACGAGGCGGCGCTCCTGGCCGCGCGTCAGAACAAGAAGCTCGTCGAGATGTCCGACTTCGAGAGCGCAAAGGACAAGGTCCTGATGGGCGTCGAGCGACGCTCGATGATCATCAGCGACGCCGAGAAGCGGACGATCGCGTACCACGAGGCCGGCCACACGCTCGTCGCCGACGTGCTGCCGGGCACCGATCCCGTGCACAAGGTCACGATCATCCCGCGCGGCCGGGCGCTCGGTCTCACCCAGCAGCTGCCGGTCGACGACAAGTACAACTACTCGAAGGACTACCTGGTCAACCGCATCACGATCCTGCTCGGTGGCCGCGCCGCCGAAGAGATCGTGCTGAACCAGCAGACCACGGGCGCCGGCGACGACCTCGAGAAGGCCACCGAGATGGCCCGCAAGATGATCTGCGAGTGGGGCATGTCCGACAAGCTCGGGCCCCTCACGTTCGGCAAGAACGAGGAGCACATCTTCCTCGGCCGCGAGGTGGCGCGCCAGAAGGACTACAGCGAAGAGACCGCGCTCCTCATCGACGGCGAGATCAAGCGGATCGTCCTGGAGGCGGCCAGCCGCGCCAAGCAGATTCTCCAGGAGAACATCGAGAAGCTGCACGCGCTGGCGCGGGCCCTGCTCGAGCGGGAGACCCTCGACGGTGAGGAGATCGCCCGCATCCTGCGCACCCGTCCCTTCCAGGAAGCCGGCGCGCCGGCCTAACGGCGCGCGGCTCGATGGACCATCGAGCCACCCTCGCAGGCGTCTCCCTCGGTCGTGGCATTCCTGTGGTCATCATGGGCGCGCTCAATGTGAGCCCCGAGTCGTTTCACGCCGGATCGGTGCACACCGAAGGCGATGACCTCGTGGCGACCGCGCTGGCCATGGTCGACGCGGGCGCGTCTTTGATCGACATCGGTGCCCGCTCAACGGCGCCCTACGGCGCTTCCGCGATCGACGACGAGGAGGAGCGCTGCCGTCTTGCCCACGCGGTCGAGGCGCTGGCCGCGAAGCTTCCAGTCCCGGTCTCGGCCGATACCGCTCGAGTTAGACCAGCTCGCGCCGCACTCGACGCCGGCGCCCGGGTCATCAACGACGTCTCCGGGATGCGCGATCCCGCCATGGCCGCGCTCGTCAGTGAGCGGGGCGCCGGTGTCATTCTGATGGCGCTCCCGAAGGCCGCGCCGTCTCCAACCGGACCCGTCGCGACGGTCAAGGCGCTTCTGAACGAAGCGGCCCAACGAGCCAGAATCGCTGGGATTCCGGACAAGCGAATCGTGCTCGATCCGGGCATCGGGTTCTTCAGAGACGAGCGGGTCGTCTGGGACGAGTGGGATTCGGCTGTCTTGGCCGGGCTGGGCCAGCTCGAGGATCTCGGGCGGCCGCTCTGCATCGGGGTGTCGCGAAAGTCGTTTCTCGGCGCCATCACCGGCCGAACCCACACAGAGGACCGCCTGGCGGGCTCGCTGGCCGCGACGGCCGTGGCCGTCTGGAATGGGGTAGCCCTGATCCGTACCCACGACGTCGCCGAGACTCTCGACGCGGTCCGCGTCGTCGAACGCATTCGCCGGGCGAGGGGCGCCCTATAATGATCGAGGTGCCCACTCGATGACGCGCCTGTTCGGGACCGACGGGATCCGGGGGGTCGCGAACGAAGAGCCGCTCACCCCCGAACTGGCCTTTCGCGTGGGCCGTCAGCTCGTCGCCACGCTCCAGGTCGACCACGGCGTCGACCACGCCCGGATCGTGATCGGCCGCGACACGCGGCGCTCCGGGCCCCTGCTCGAGGCGGCTCTCGTCTCCGGGGCCTTATCTGCTGGAGCCGATTGCTTTTCCGTCGGGGTGCTGCCGACGCCGGGCATTGCGTTGCTCGCCCGGCGCCTGGAGGCCCACGGGGGTATCGTCCTCAGCGCCTCGCACAATCCGTTCGAGGACAACGGCATCAAGCTCTTCTCGTCCGAAGGGACCAAGTTCCCCGACGCATGGGAGGCCGAGATCGAGCAGCGGCTCGCGGCGCCGGACAGAGCGCCCCGCGCGCGCGGCGCAAAGATCGGCGCCTGGGTCGACTACGACCGGGCCGAGACCGAGTACGTCGAGTTCCTCTGCGGCTGCTTCCCACTCGACCTCAGCGGCGTCACGATCGCGCTCGACTGCGCCCATGGCGCGACCCATCGGGTGGGTCCGCGGGTCTTTCGGCGGCTCGGCGCGCGGGTCGTGACGATCGGCGCGCGGCCCGACGGGATCAACATCAACGCCGGATTCGGCGCGCTCCATCCCGAGAAGCTTCAGAGCAAAGTGCGCGCGGCCCGCGCCTCGGTTGGCTTCGCGTTCGACGGCGACGGTGATCGGCTCATCTCGGTCGATCACACCGGCGAGATCCGCGACGGGGACTACGCGCTGGCGATCGCCGGGCGCCACCTGGCCTCGCGCCAGCGCCTGAAGCAGAACATCGTCGTCACGACCGTGATGGCGAACCTCGGTCTGGACCAGGCACTCGAAGCCGCCGGCATCCGCATCGTCAAGACGCAGGTCGGCGACCGCTACGTCTCCGAGGAGATGCAGCGGCTCGGCGCCAACCTGGGCGGCGAGCAGTCGGGTCATCTGCTGTTCCTCGACCACGCGCCGGCCGGGGACGGAATTCTCTCGGCGCTGGCCCTCCTCTCGGTGGCCTCGGAGACCGGCGAGTCGCTGGCCTCGCTGTCGGCCTGCATGAGCAAGTTCCCGCAGGTGCTCCTCAATGTGCCCGTCAAATCCAAGCCGCCGATCGATTCGATCACCGGCGTCGCCGAGCGCAAGGCCGCGTTCGAGCAAGAGATGGCGGGCCGCGGGCGCGTGCTGATCCGCTACTCGGGCACCGAATCCCTGGCCCGCGTCATGATCGAGGGCGCCGACGCCGCCCGGATCCGCGCGATGGCCGAGGACCTCGCGGGACTCATCCGCACCCACATCGGCGGTCAGTGAACATCTCGGGAGTGGGCGTGGATCTCGTGAGCATCCCTCGAATGCGCACGACGATCGAACGCTGGCAGGATCGCTTCGTCGAGCGCGTCTTCACCGACGACGAGATCACCTACTGCCGCTCGCGGCGCGACCCGGCGCCCCACTTCGCCGCGCGCTTCGCCGCCAAGGAGGCGGGCTTCAAGGCCCTCGGTACCGGTTTGCAAATGGGCGTGCGCTGGCGCGAGCTCGAGGTGCGCCGCGAGCGCCAGCAGGCGCCGATGCTCGTGCTGTCGGGCCGTGCCCGGGAGATCGGTCTGGGGCGGGGCGGCAGCCGGATGCTCCTCTCGCTGACTCACGAAGGTGACTATGCGCTCGCGCAGGCGATCCTGGTGGGCGACTAGCTTGGCGATCGGTGCGTTCGTCGCCTCGGGCTGCGCCAGCTCCGGCACCTTGCCCGAGCTCGATGGGCTGCCCGGCAAGATCTCGGGCCAGGTCGGCCGGCGCGGCGTCGTGGTCGCGGCTCCGCACGGTAGCTCGGACGCGCGCACCGGTGAGATGGCCGCCGAGATCGGCCGGCGCACCGGGTTCGGCGTGGTCGTCGCCACGGGGTTCAGCCTCCCGCCCGATACGCGCGAGGCACCGGGGCGGCGCTATCAGGTCAATCGTCCCTTCGAGGGCACGCCGGGGCGGCCGGGAGGGGACGACGTGGCGAGCGACCGCGCGCGCCAGATCTACCTGGTCTACGAGCAGCGCGTGCGCGAGGTTGCGCAGGGGCCGCTCCTCTTCTACGCCGAGATCCACGGCAACAACCAGCCGGACGCGATGAACCAGATCGAGATCGCGACCGTCGGCGTCGATCGCGACGAGGCGCTGCGCCTGAGAACGCTGCTCGAGCTCATCCGCGACGCGCACCTGCGCGCCGACCGCGAGGCGCCGCGCCTTTCGATCCTCGTCGAGCCCGCCAACCCGGTGCGTTACGCCGCCTCCGGCGCCAAGCGCGACGGGATCCTCAGGCTGCCCCAGCGCGCGCTGCACATCGAGCTGCCCAAGGCCGCGCGCACCGACTGGCGCGCGACCTACGTCGCGATCCTGTCGGAATTCCTCGCTCAGGCGGTCCCGCCGGCCACCGGGAAATAGCCGTGCAGGCCGTCTTCACCGCCGACGAGATGCGGCGGCTCGATCAGCGCGCGATCAGCGAGCTCGGCATCCCCGGGGCCACGTTGATGGAGAATGCCGGCCGCGGCGCCGCCGAGGCAATTCTCGCCGCGCTGCCGGGGCTCGGCGCGCCGCGCCGCGGCGCCCGCGTCGTGATCGTGTGCGGCAAGGGGGGCAACGGAGGCGACGGGTTCGTCGTGGCCCGCTGGCTCAAGCGCCGGGGCGCTCGCCCAAGCGTGCTCCTGATGAACCCGCCGGCGGACATCGGCGGCGACGCCGGCCGCAAGCTCGCCGAGCTCAAGAAGAGCGGACTCGCGCCGGGCGCGTTCGCAGACGACCGCGCGTCGGCAATGGTGCTGTCGCAGGCTCACGTGATCGTCGACGCGCTCCTGGGGACGGGGTCGCGTGGCGCCGCCGAAGGCCGCCTCGCGCGCGCGATCGAGCTGATCAACGGGAGCGGCCGGCCCGTCGTCGCGCTCGACATCCCGTCCGGCCTGTCCGCTGATACCGGCGCCCCCACCGGCCCGGTCGTCCGCGCGGCGATGACCCTGACGTTCGCCGGTCTCAAGCGCGGCCTCGTCGTCGGGCCGGGCGACGAGCTCGCCGGGCGCGTGAGCGTGATTCCGATCGGCGTCCCCCAGCAAGAGGTCGCGCGTGGCGCCGCCACGTTCTTGCTCGAGCCGAACGACGTGGCGCCGTATTTTCCGCGCCGCCGGCGTGCGGCGCACAAGGGCACCTACGGCCATTTGCTCCTGGTGGCCGGCTCCGTCGGCAAGACGGGCGCCGCCGCGCTCGGCGCGACGTCGGCCATGCGCAGCGGCACCGGCCTCGTCACGGTGGCGATGCCTGCGAGCCAGCAGCCGATCGTCGCGAGTCTCGTGCTCGAGGCGATGACCCAGCCGCTGCCGGAGACCGCTGCGCGGACGCTCGCGCTCGAGGCGGGCAAGACGATCCAGGAGCTCGCCACCTCGCGCGATGCCGTCGCGATCGGGCCCGGGATCGGGCTCGACGACGAGACCATGCGCGTCGCCCGCGATCTCGTGCGCGAGCTCGCCAAGCCCATGGCCGTCGACGCCGACGCGCTGACGGCGCTGGCCGGCCATCTCGATCTCCTGCGCGAAGCCCCGGCTGCGCGCTGTCTCACGCCGCATCCCGGCGAGATGGCGCGGATGCTCGGCACGAGCGTGGATGACGTCCAGCGCGACCGGATCCAGACCGTCCGCGACTTCGCGACCCGCTATCGCGTCCACGTTCTTCTCAAGGGCGCGCGCAGCGTGATCGGCGACCCCGATGGCCGCGTGTTCGTGAATCCGACGGGGAATCCGGGCATGGCGAGCGGCGGCACCGGCGACGTCCTCACGGGCATGCTCGGCGCGTTCCTGGCGCGGGGCATCGAGCCGGACGCGGCGCTGCGCGCGAGCGTCTATCTCCACGGCAGCGCCGGCGATCTGGCCGCCGCACGCGTAGGCGAGGAAGCGCTGATCGCTCGGGACGTGATCGACGCCATACCCGAGGCCTTCAGGCGACTGCATGCCGCCGGCGGCTGAGATCGTCACCGCCAGCGCGGACGAGACCGAGGCGGCCGGCGAGCGACTGGGCCGGAGGCTCCAGCCGGGGGCGGTCGTGGCGCTCACCGGCGAGCTCGGCGCGGGCAAGACGTGCTTCGTGCAAGGGCTCGTGCGCGGGCTCGGCGCGCCCGTTCGCGCGACCAGCCCGACCTTCGTCCTCGTCAACCAGTATCGAGGCCGCGTGCTCGTGCATCACGTCGACGCCTACCGAACGGACAGCATGACCGAGCTGATGGATCTCGGCTTGCTCGACCTGATGGGCGGCGACGATGTGACCCTGATCGAGTGGGCGGACAAGCTCGAGCCGCTCTTGCCCCCTGACGCGATCCGCGTCCACATCGCCGGCGTCGGCGACGAGCCCAGGACGATCACGATCCGCGGCTGAACGATCCGCGGCTGAGCGGCGTATCGGAAGCGCCGCATTGACCGCGCAGCACCGCTCGCGTACGACAGTCGCATGGGCGTCGAACGCTGGCCCGAGGCAGAGCGCCCGCGCGAGCGGCTCTACTGGAACGGGCCGGAGGCGCTCGCCGACGCCGAGCTTCTCGCCATCCAGCTCGGCTCCGGCGTGCGCGGCAAGAGCGCCATCGACGTCGCCCGCGAGATGCTCGCCGCCTACGGCTCGCTGGCCGACGTGGCCGGGCGTGAGGTCGCCGAGCTCGCGCAGGTCGCGGGTGTCGGGCCCGCGAAGGCGGCCCGGCTGGTGGCCGCGTTCGAGCTGACGCGGCGGCTCCGGGCGCGCACGCCCGGTGCCAGGCTCACGCTATCGGGGCCGGCCGAGGTGTACGCGGCGTACGGGCCGCTCATGGAAGATCTCAAGCGCGAGGTGTTCAGGATTGCGCTGCTCGACGCGCAGAACGGCCTCTTGTACGACCGGGTGATCTCGCAGGGGACCTTGTCGGCCAGCCTCGTGCACCCCCGCGACGTCTTCAAGCCCGCGATCCTCGAGTCGGCCGCGTCGGTGATCCTGTTACACAATCATCCGAGCGGCGATCCGACGCCGAGCCGCGAGGACGTGCGGCTGACCCGCCAGCTCGTCGAGTGCGCGCGCCTTCTGGATCTGCGCATCCACGATCACGTCGTGATCGGGCGCGGGCGCTTCGTCAGCCTCGCCGAGAAAGGCGTCATCTAGCCCGCGCGCGGGCTAGCTCTTGGCCAGCTTCTCGATCTCTTTCCGCGGCAGAGTCTGCAGGCGCGAGAGCAGCGACTTCACTTTGCGCTCTGACGAGTGATCGGCCAGGATCAGTTTCTTCGATCGGGTCCCGTTCACGATGTACGCCACCCAGTCATCGAGATTGGGAGTGCCACGCCAGGCGACGGTGACTCCGCTCATGCGGAGGCGCCGCCGACCTTCCACCTTTGCAAGTGGCTTCCTGCTACTGCCGTCCATCGTGCCGTGTACCTCCAGAAAGCGCCGGTCGTCGTGACCGCGGTACCGCGTGGAAGTGAACATGCGACATAGCCTGCCAACCTTACGAGCGCCGTGTTTTCAGGTCAAGGTCTCGTTTGTCCGCGAAAAATGCCCGAGCGATGCGTACGGCGCGAGTCGCACCCGCGTGGAATCCGGGAATCCACGCAGGTGTGCTCTCCGTGGACGAATGGACCGGCAGATTCCGGCGATGCCCTCGTGAGGCCGCGTCAGTTCGGGCGATTTTGTCTGCTGTGGATAGTGGTGGACAAGTGGATAAGCTGTGGGCATTTTCCGTGCGGTCAGCGACGCGCGAGCAGGCGCTCGAGGATCAGGCGCGCGAGGATCGGCCCGCGCGTGATGAATCCGGTGAAATATCCCACGGCCGTCGCGCCGGCGTCGAGCAGCATCACCGCCTTGTCGGGAGAGTCGACGCCGCCTGTCGCGATGATCTCGAAGTCGTTGCCGAACACGCGCCGCGTCCGCTTGAGATTCTCCAGGGTGGTCGGGAAGATGTCTGGCCCGGAGAGGCCGCCCTCGCCCTGCGACAGCTGGCGATTGGCGACTTTTCGCGTGTTGCCGTAGTTGACGATGCGCACGCCCGCGTCGAGCGCCGCCGGAATGATCTCGCGCTCGTTGGTCTCGGAGAAATCGGGCGAGAGCTTCACGATCAGCGGCTTGTCGGTTGCCCTCCGCACCTCGCGGAGCAAGGTGGCGAGCTCACCCGGCTTGCGGCTCCACTCGTAGACGAGGCGCGTATTCGGCGAGGAGATGTTGAACTCGATCAGCTCGCCGAGCGGCCCGAGCTCGCGCACGAGCTTGACGTAGTCGCCGATCGTTTCGCCGGCCACGCTCACGATCAGCGGGACCCGGTGAGGAAGCGAGGCGATCGAGGCGCGAAAGCGCTCGAGCCCCGGGTTCTGAAACCCGTTGCAGTTCACCAGCCCCGGGCCCGCGTCCGTGCTCGTTCGGACCAGGTTGGGCTGGGGATGGCCCGGACGCGCCTGGATCGTGATCGACTTGGCGGTCACGGCGCCGAAGCCGAGACCCATCGCGCGTCCCAGGATCTCCGCGTCGTAGTACATCGCGGCGAGGATGATCGGATTCGGCAGCGGCACGCCGCCGAGCGTGATCGCCAGGCGCGGGTCGTCCAGTCGGAAGTGGTGCAGCCGGTCGAGCGGCAGCGTGCGGAGCAGCCCCTGGCCCAGCGCGACCGCGGCCGGCTCGGGCAGTCGCGACAGGAAGACCGCGTAGAGGAACCGGTAGAGCGCCGCGATCGTTCGGCTCATGCGGGCGACCGGGCCGAAGGATAACACGCGCTCTTGACGAATGGCGACGCCGCCATTTAGGGTAAGGCATTGAATTTCATCGGGAACTCGCGCCTTGCAGCCCTGGTGGCCGTGGTACTCGTGACTGCAGCGTGCGCGAGCGCGCCGCCCCGGAACGGCGGCCCGCCGCTCGGCCTCGACGAGGCGGTACGCGTACCGGCGTTCTCGTTCGAGCAGGACACCTTCGCGTTCGCGAACCTGATCGCCGCGCGCCATCCCAACGAGTCGGGGATCTACGCCCACTACTGCTTCGTGCTGGCGCGCGCCGTCCGCCAGTTCTCGCAGTTCGCCCGATTCGATCCCGCGCTGCCCAAGCTCGATCACGCCGGGTACATCGAGCGGGTCAAGCGCGTGGTCGCGCGTCCGGCCCGAGCCGACACGCTTCCGCTCGACGATCGCACCGTGATTCCCGGCTATGCCAACCTCCGCGAGTTCTCGCGCGACGAGGAGCAGGCGGTCAAGGACGGGCTCGGCGGGCGGTTCTGGACCTGGGTACACTGGACCAACTGGCGCGTGACCCTTCCGGTCAACGGCGCACAGCAGGAGGGTGTCGCATACGAGATCGTCGAGCAGCTCCGCGCCGGGCGACTGGTTCAGCTCCTGGTGACCAACTGGCCCAAGCCCGAGCTGAACCACACGGTGATCGCCTACGAGTCGCGACCGCTGGAGAACGGCGATATCGAGTTCTTCGTGTGGGACCCGAACAACCCCGACTGGCCCGGCATCATGACCTTCGAGCCGAGCGCTCAGCGCTTCTGGGCGACGAAGCTCTACGACACCGAGCAGGGGCCGATTCGCGCCTTCAGGATGTATTACTCGCCGCTGCTATGAGCGATGCGCCGGCGCGCTGAGCCCGTCAGCCTCATCGCCGCGGGAGCCGTGACCCCGTTCGGCCCCGATCTCGACGCGTTCTGGTCGGGGCTGATCACCGGCAGCGACGGCATCTCGATGATCGAGCGCTTCCCGGTCGACGATCTGCGAGTCGGCCGGGGCGGCGAGATCAAGAAGCTGCGCGCGCTGCCCGGCACCCGGCGCGTGGGCTGTCGGGCGACCCAGCTCCTGTTCGCGGCGGCCGAGGACCTCCTGGCTCGCGCGCCGATCGCCGCCGAGCCCGAGCGGATCGCCGTCGTGCTCGGCACCGCACTCGGCGGCGTCGGCGAGCTCGAGCGCGCGCTCACGCCGCGAGGCCGTTTCCGTCACGCCGCTGGCGCGCTCTACGACAGCCCGGCGCACGCGCTCGCGAGGCGGCTCGGCGCCCGCGGGCCCGTGCTCACGGTCGGCGCCGCGTGCGCGGCCGGCGCGACCGCGATGGGCAACGGCGCCGATCTCTTGCGCGCGGGCGTTGTCGACGTCGTCGTGGCTGGCGGCTACGATGCGCTCTGCCGCTTCGTCATGCGCGGCTTCGATGCGCTACGCTCGCTGACGCGCGAGAGCGTGCGGCCGTTCGATCGCCGGCGCAGCGGGCTCTTGCTGGGCGAAGCCGCGGCGCTCGTCATGATGGTCCGCGACGAGGACGCGCGCGGGACGCGCCTGGGCCGGCTGCTCGGCCACGGCAGCGCCAGCGACGGCTCGCACATCGCGGCGCCCGACGCCAACGGCCGCGGCCTCGAGCTCGCGATCGTGTCGGCGCTGGACGAGGCCGGCCTGACGGCCGCGGACGTGGAGTTCGTGAGCGCCCACGGAACGGGCACGCCGCTCAACGACCGGGTCGAGGCTGGCGTCCTGCAGCGCGTGCTCGGTCGCCGCGCGGCCGAGGTCCCGGTGAACTCGATCAAGGCCTCCGTCGGTCACACGATGGGCGCCGCGGCGGCGCTCGAGGCCGTCATGTGTCTCCTGGCCGGGCGCGAGGGCGTCGTGCCGTACACGATGGGGCTCGAGGAGCCCGATCCGGCGTGTCAGCTCGATCACGTGATCGGCAGCTGCCGCATCGTACGGCCGCGCGTCAGCCTGAGCACCTCGCTCGGCTTCGGCGGCTGCAACGCGGCGCTCGTGCTGGAAGCGGCCGACTCATGAGCGTGAACACGACGATCGGAACAGCCGTCCAAGCGGTGTCCGTGCTCACCGGCTGGGGGCCGGGGATCGAGGCCTTGCCCGCTGACGCGGCGCGCGCGGCGGCGGGGCGTTCCGTGATCGCGCTCGAGCGCCCCGCGCTCGAAGGCGAGCGCTTCAGGCGCGCCACGCGCGAGTGCCTGCTCGGGGTCGCGGCGGTCGACGCACTCTTGCGGGCCAGCCGGATTCCGCGCGAGGTCGTCAGGGGAAGCACGACCGCCCTGATCTACGTGACGGGCGGCGCGTACGGCGCCTCGAATCACGCGTGGGTCGCCGCCGACACCGCGCGCCGCGGCGGCAGCGTCTCGGGAACGCTCCATTTCCCCTATACGGCGCCGAGCGTGATGTCCGGCGAGGTCGCGATCGAATTCGGCCTGACCGGGCCCTATGGCATCCTCATCGGCGGCGCGGCGGCCGCGGTCGACGGCCTCTGGCAGGCCACGCGCCTTCTCGAGACCGGCCAGTGCGAGCGGGCGCTCGTGCTGACGGTGGAGACCTTCGAGGAGTGCGCGGAGCTTTACGCGCGGGGCCGCTGGCTCGTGGGGCGGCCGCTGGTCGAGGCGGCCGCCTGCGCCTTGCTAGTACCCGGCGCGCGGCGTACGCGATACGATGCGCCGCGGGCCCCCTCGGCCCTCGAGACCCTGGCGCGGGCGCGGGCCGGCGAGACGCTCGCCTGCGCGCCGCTGATCGCGCTGGCGCTGGCCCGCGCGGCCGGAGCCGGGGACTCGATCGGCGTGACGGGCGAATGGCGCGGCCGCCGCGCTGGACTTCACTGGCACTAGGAGGGTTATGGAACCGAAAGAGGTGTTCGACGAGCTCAAGACGATCCTCGTGACGCGGCTCAAGTTCGATCCGCGGCGCGCCGTCGACTTGACCCCCGAGACGACGCTGCCCAAGGGCATCGAGAGCTCGATCGGTCTGGACTCGCTCGACTTCATCGAGCTGTCGATCGCGATCGAGGAGCGCTTCGGCATCGCGATGGACGAGTCGGCGGACCTCGCCCCGCATTTCACCTCCTTCGACACGCTGTCTCGCTTCATCGCCTCGAGGACGGGCGGCGCGTGAAGCCAGTCGCCGTCACGGGGCTCGGGGTCGTCAGCCCGTTCGGTGCCGGCGTTAAGGCGTACTGGGAAGGCATCAGCGGCGGCGTCTGCGCGATCCGTCCGCTGACTCTGATCGACACCGAGGGCTTTCGCTGCCGGATCGGCGCCGAAGTGCCGGACTCGATCGGCGGCTCGACCCGCCGCTCGCGCGCCGACCGGTTCGCCCTCGCCGCCGCGCGCGAGGCGCTCGACGACGCCGGGATCGGGCGCGCCGAGCGGGCCGACACAGCGCTGATCGTGGGCGCCGTCGGCGGCGGCATGCTCGAGGCCGAGGCGTGGTACTGGCAGCGGGCGCGCGGCGCGACGGCGGCGCCGCCGCGCGTGCTCGCCGCCTGCTTTCCGTCCTCGCACGTCGACGTGGTCGGAAGCGCGCTCGGTCTCGGAGGCCCGCGCGAGACGGTCGTGACCGCTTGCAGCTCCGGCGCCGCGTCCTTGGCGATGGCCGCAGACCTCATCGCCGACGGCGCTGTGTCTATCGCACTCGCTGGCGGCGTCGATGCGCTGACGCGGATCTGCTTCATGGGATTCAACACGCTCAAGCTCCTCGATCCCGAGCCCTGCCGGCCGTTCGATCGTGACCGGCGCGGCATGTCGATCGGCGAGGGCGCCGCGTTCGTCGTGCTCGAGGCGGCCGAGCGCGCCCGCGCCCGCGACGCGCGCGTCTACGCCGAGCTGACGGGCTACGGGATGAGCACCGACGCCTTTCACGTCACCTCGCCGCATCCGGACGGCGAGGGGATGATCCGGGCGATTCGCGCGGCGCTCGCCCAGGCACGCCTCTCGCCGGCCGACGTGGGCTACGCGAACGCGCACGGCACCGCCACGCCGCAGAACGATCGGATCGAGGCGCGCGCGCTCCGGGAGGTGTTCGGCGAGGGCGGACTGCTCGTGAGCTCGACCAAGTCGATGATCGGCCACACGATGGCGGCGGCCGGCACGCTCGAGGCGGTCGCGACCGTGCTGGCGCTCGGTCACGACATGATTCCGCCGACCGCGCGGCTCGACGCCACCGACCCCGACATCCCGTTCGACTGTGTTCCGCGCGTGGCGCGCGAGCTGGCCGTCGAACACGCGATCTCAAACTCCTTCGGCTTCGGCGGCCAGAACGTGACGCTCGTGTTCAGGCGCTCGGGGTGAACCGGCGGCGGGTCGTCGTCACGGGCGTCGGCGTCGTCGATGGGCACGCCAGCGGCGTGCTGAGCCGGCTGCTGGACGAAACCGAAGCGCGGCGGCTCTCCCGCGTGTGCCAGATGACCGTCGCGGCCGGACGCCTGGCGCTCGCCGACGCCGACCTCGTCGGCGGCCCGGGGCTGGCGCTCCTGGTCGGCACCGAGTTCGGCGACATGGTGTCGACGATCCGCTTCGTCGACGACTATCTGCAGCGCGGCATCCCGGGCCTCTCGGCGCTGCTCTTCCCGCACACGGTCATGAACACGATGGCCGCCACGACCGCGATCGCGGTGACCGCGCGCGACCTCTCGCTGACCTTGAACGCGCCACTGGTCGCCGGCGAGCTGGCGATCGCGCGCGCTGCCGCGGCGGTGCGCGCCGGCCGGATCGACGCGTGCCTAGCCGGCGGGGCTGACGAGCCGCCGCGCACGGTCGTCGACATCTACCGGGAAGCCGGCGCATCCGACGTGCGGGGGGAGGGCGCGGGCTTCGTCGTGCTCGAATCGCTCGACGGGGCGCGCGCGCGGGGCGCACGCATCCTCTGCGAGATCGTCGGCGAGGCGTGGCGCGCGCTCGCGGTCCGCCCGCACGGGGTCGGACGGGGGACGCGCTCCAAGACGATCGCGGCCGCGCTCGCCGGCGCCGAAGCCGGTCCCGGCGACGTCGGCGTCGTATACACGTCGGCGAACGGCGACAGCGCGCGCGAAGAATGGGAGCGCGCGCTGCTGGAGCGCGCGCTGGCTCCGCACCGGCCGCCGCAACGGTCGCTGAGCCTCGCGGCCGGCCGCCACTCCGGTCTGGCGGCGCGCTCGATCGCGACCGCCGCCGCGGAGGCGGCCCGCGGGCTCGCGTTGGTGCACGCGGTGGCGCGCGGCGGCAACCAGGTGGCGATCGTCGTCGCGGGACCGGGAGCGCTGGCGGCGTGACGGCGCTCATCGTGGTCCCGGTGTTCAACGAGGCCGAGACGGTCGGCAGCGTGGTCGCCGCGGCCCGCGCGTACGCGCCGGTGCTGGTGGTCGACGACGGCTCGCGCGACGGCAGCGCCGACGCCGCGCGCAGCGCCGGCGCCGAGGTGATCCGCCATCCGCGCCGCCGCGGCAAGGGCGCGGCGATCCGCACGGGCGTCATGGCCGCGCGCGAGCGCGGGGCGTCGGAGGTCGTGACCCTCGACGGCGACGGCCAGCACAGCCCGGCGGACCTCGCCGCGATCCTCGGCGCGGCGCGGAGCCGGCCGCGCACGATCGTGGTCGGCGGCCGGCTGGACGAGGCGGAGCCGGACGCGTTGCCGCCCGAGCGCCTGAACGCCATCCGCGTCGCCGGCTTCTTCGTGAACTGGGCGTGCGGCGTCAAGCTGCACGACACGCAGTCGGGCTTTCGCGTCTATCCGATCGAGCTCTTCGACGAGGTCCGCCTCCGGCGCGGCGGCTTCGTGCTCGAGACCGAAGTGCTGGTCGCCGCCGTCGCGCGGGGCTGGCGGGTGCTCGAGGTCCCGGTGGCCGCGATCCCGCGCGCGCGACAGCGGAGCCGCTTTCGGCCGATCACCGACGGCGTCGCGATCGGCAGCTATCTCGCGGGGCGCGTCGGCATCCGATGGGCGCGCGAGGCGGGGGCGCTCGCCGCCGCGCTGGTCAAGCCCTTCTTCGGCGAGCGCCGACGGGTGCGCCACCGGGCCACGCTCGAGGCGGCGTCCGTGTATGCCGGCTCACCGCCGCTCTGGGCACTCTCGGTCGGCAGCTCGGCGATCCAGCACGTGATCAACAAGCTCGTCATCTGGCGCAACGATCCGCGGCCCCGGCGCGCGCTGATCGCCGCGCAGGCGACCGCGGCGGCGCCGGTTCTTCTGGGGCTGCTCGTGGTGCAGGCCTTCGCGCCGCGGCGGATGCCGGACTTCGTCTCGCCGCTCGTCCGTCGGCTCTGCTCGCAGGACCGGCTCGAGGCCGAGCGCTCGCGCGTCGCGGCCGTCGTGAACCCGGTTGGCCCACAGCCGTGAGGGCGCTGCGGCTCCTCCGCGGATACGTCTTCACGGTCGTCGGTATCGGGATCGGAGTCGCCGGCCTGGTCTCGCTGGGCGCGATGAGCGAGCGCATCGTGCGCTTTATCGAGGGCGGCGACCGCTTCGTGCTCGGCCAGATCTCGGTGGCCGGCCGCGGCATGGGCATGGGGACGGGCTTCACCGCCGGTGGGCTCTTACCCGCCGCCACGATCCGCGCGATCGCCGAAGTGCCGGGCGTCCAGGCCGTGCAGGCGCAGATCATGTTGCCGCTCGATCCGTCCACGTCGCAGTTCATGACCTTGACGCAAGAGCTGGTCATGGGCGTGGACCTCTCGGTGCCGACGCCGAACCGTCACTACCGCACCTTGCCCGTCCGCAGCGGGCGGTTCCTGCGCGACGGCGACCGCAAGGTTGCCGTGGTCGGCGCCTCGTTCGCCGCCTCGCGCGGTCTCGAGGTCGGCTCGCACATCACGCTGGAGGACGAGGACTACGAAGTGGTCGGCGTGCTCGATCGGATGCTGACGGCGCCCGACCGCTTCGTCATGGTCTCGATCGCCGACGCCCGCGCGCAGTGGGTGGCCAAGGACCGTTTGCTTCGCACCGTCTTGGCCTCGGGCGGTATGGCGCTCACCGCGGGCGATCTGAACACGGGCGCCGCGGTCGGCTGGCGCGACGGCCAGGATCCCGACGCGGTCGCGGTCCGCATCAAGGAGCGGGTGCCGGGCGTGAACGTTCAGCTGCCGAGCGAGCTCTCCCGGCTGCTGCGTCAGTCGACGCAGTTCTTCTCGGCGCTGCTCGTCGGGATCGGCGCGCTCGCGTTCGTCATCGGCGGCCTGTCGCTCGCCAACACGATGGCGGCCGCGGTGTTCGAGCGCATCCGCGATTTCGGCGTCAAGCGCGCGCTCGGCGCCACCGATCTGCAGCTCGGCCGCGAGGTGCTGGCGGAGTCGCTCGCGGTGACGATGGTCGGCGGCGTTGGTGGGATCGTGCTGGCGCGCGGGCTCGGCTGGTTCATCGACCGGTACCTGGCCCAGGCCCAGCAGCTGTTTCATTTCTCGCCGCGCCTGCTCGGCGGGGCCTTGGTGTTCTCGGTCCTGCTCGGCGCGGCCGCGGCCATCTACGCCACCGCCCGCATCGTCGCGCTCTCGCCGGCCGAGGCGATCCGCCGGGGCGCCTGATGCTGCGCGCCGCCTCCGTCGTGAAGTCCTATCGCGCCCCGTCGGGCGCCGCGATCCGGGTGCTGGCGGGCGTGGATCTCACGGTGAAGGGCGGCGAGATCGCGGTCGTGACCGGCCCGTCGGGCTCGGGCAAGAGCACCCTGCTCAACGTGCTCGGGCTCCTCGAAGACTCGGACGGCGGCGAGATCTGGTTCGAGGACAGTCGCGTGAGCGCGCTCGGCCGCGCCGGAAAGAGCCGGGCGCGCGGCCGGTACGTCGGATTTCTCTTCCAATCGTTCTTGCTGCTACCGTCGCTGACGGCGCTGGAAAACGTGCTGCTGGCCGCCCGCTACGTCAGGCGCGCGAGCGCCGGCGCCATCCGCCGTCGAGCGGTCGAGCTCATGCAGGAAGTCGGCATGGCCGACCGGATGGATCACTTTCCCGCGCAGCTCTCGGGCGGCGAGCAGCAGCGCGTGGCGTTCTGCCGCGCGGTCCTCAACGACCCGCCGCTGCTGCTGGCCGACGAGCCCACCGGCAACCTGGACGACGCCAACGGCGCGGTGATCCTCGCGGCGCTCCGGGGACGGGCGCGCGCCGGCGCCGCGGTCGTCGTCGTGAGTCACCGGCCGGAGGCCGCGGTGGGCGCCAGCGCCCTCTATCGGCTGCGCGGCGGCGTGCTCGAAACCCCCTGAGCCTCTCGGTTGGAGGATTGTCCGATGACACGACTGCTCGGTGCGATCGCGCTGATGTGCGTGCTCGCGGTCGCGGCGATCGCCGGCGAGCCCGTCTCGCAGACGTTCGGCGCGCCGCCTGAGAAGGTGTGGAGCGTCACCCAGTCTGTGCTCAAGCAGCAGGGCTGGGACATCGAGAAGCAGGATCAGGCCAACGGCTGGATCAACACCGAGTCGCGCTCGGTCAACGGTGAGGACTACGGCGTCTACGCCAAGGGGGCGCGCCACCGGCTGGTGATCCGGTTCAAGCCGGCGGGGGCGAACCGCACGACGGTCAGCGTGGAGCGAAGCATGTTCAACCGCGAGCGGATCCTGTGGATCGACAAGGACGAGCCGCTGACCACGACGGACCAATCGGTGGAGAAAAATTTCCTGGCTGCGATCGGAGCGGGACTGTAATCGGGGCGCTCCTGGCGGCGGCGTGCGCCATGGTGGTGGCGGCGCCGCTCCTGTTCGCGGGGCTCGGCCGCGCCCCGTTCGACGATCCGGGCGAGGGCATGCACGCCGAGATCGCGCGCGAGCTGACGCTGTCGCGCGATCCGCTGGCACTCACCCTGAACGGGGTTCCCTACGTGGACAAGCCGCCGCTGCTCTACGTGTTGATCGCGGCGGTCTGCAGAGTCGCGGGGCAGAGCGAGGCGGCGGCGCGCGCCGTGTCCGCCGGCGCCGCGCTCGCCGCGGTCGGCGCCACGGCGTGGCTCGGCTCGCATCTGCTCGGCTCGCGCGGCGGCCTTGCCGCCGGCGTCGCGCTGCTGACCGGCATCGGCTTCTTCGCCTACGGCCGCTACGTGCGTCCGGAGACCCTGTTCGTGGCGGCGCTCGCCGGCGGCTTCGCCCTGTGTCTGATCGGGATCCGCGACAGGAGGCGCGCGCTCTGCGCGGCCGGGCTGGCGCTCTTCGGCGTCGCCGCGCTCGCGAAGGATCCGCTGGGCGCGCTCCTGCCGCCCCTGGCGATCGGCGCCGCGCTCGCGCTGGCCGGCCGCGCCCGTCCGCTCTCGGCCTGGCTTCCGTGGACGGGCGTCGCCGCGTGTCTCTTCGTGGGCTTCGGCTGGTGGCTCGGCGCCGAGCTGCGCACGCCGGGCTTCGGCTGGTACACGGCCATCGACAACCACGTGCTCAACGTCGCGCGCGCGCGCCACTTCGCCGACGAGGACGTGCCGTTGACCGCGCTCGAGTTCCTGGCGGTCGCGGTCGGGAGCACCTTGCCGTGGATCATGGCCGCCGGCGTCGCGATCTGGTCCTCGGCGCGCCGCCGCGCGTGGCGCGACCCGGGCGAGATCGGCTGGACGGCGCTGACGATCTGGGCGCTTGGCGTGCTCGGGATCACCGCGCTCTCACCGTTCCGGCTGCCGCATTACGGGCTGCCGGCGTCGTTCGCGCTGGCGCTGCTCGCCGCGCGGGGCTGGGAGCTTCACGGCGGCCGGCGCCTGCTCGCTGCGCATCTGGTGTTCTTCGCGGCGGCGGCGCTCGGCTGCGGGGCCATCTGGATCGCCGGCGGCGCCGGGGTACTCGAGAGCGTCATGGACGTCACCGACGTCGCGACGATGAAAAGCGCCGTCGCGGGCCTGCCGCCGCCGGTGCCGCCGTGGGAAGAGTTCAGGCCGGTGTTCCTGAGCTCGGCCGTCATCTTCGGGCTGGCCGCGCTGGCGCTCGCGGCGGCGATCGTCTGGGTGCTCACGCCCGAGCGCCGGCGAGACCTCGGCGTCCTGGTCGTCGGGGCGGCGATGCTCGCGACGATGCCGGGGGTGGCGCGCTCGCTCGGCGTCGTGACGAGCAATCGGGCCGTGCGGGAGCTCGCGTTGAGCGTGGCGCGTCAGGCCGGGCCCGACGACGTCGTCGTGCACGAGGGGCCGATCGAGAACTCCGGCGGGCTCGAGTGGTACTCGGGGCGACGCCCCGTGATCGTCGACGGCAAGAGGAGCGTGCTCGGCTTCGGCGCCGAGCGGCCCGAGTCGCGCGAGCTCTTCTGGGACGCCGCGCGGCTGCGGCAGGCGTGGACGAGCGGCCGGCGCGTGTGGGTGGTGAGCGTGCGAAGCCCGGGGCGCAGCATGATCGCCGATCTGCCGGGCGCGCGGCTTCTGGGCGTGAGCGGTGGCCGTGCCCTCTGGGTGAATGAGATAAGATAGGCGCGAATGGTCGCCCACCTCAGGACGCTGTTCCTTCATCCACCATCGTTCCAGGGCTTCGACGGCGGCGCCGGCGCGCGCTATCAAGCCCGGCGCGAGATCCGCTCGTTCTGGTATCCGACCTGGCTCGCGCAGACCGCCGCCCTCGTGCCCGGCAGCCGCCTGGTCGATGCGCCGCCCGCGGGCCTGACCGTCGACGACGTGGTGCCGCTCGCGCGCGACTACGAGCTGGCCGTGCTCCACACGAGTGCGGCGTCCTTTGCGCACGACGTGGGCGTCGCCGAGGCGCTCAAGCGCGAGAACCCGAGCGTGCGAATCGGCTTCGTCGGCGCCCACGTGGCCGTCGAGCGCGAGCGCGCGCTCGGCGCCTCACAAGTGATCGAGTTCGTCGCCGGTAACGAGTTCGATTTCACGATCCAGGAGATCGCCGCGGGCCGGCCGCTCGCCTCGGTGGCCGGCCTCAGCTACCGCGTGAACGGCCACTTCGAGCGTACGCCGGACCGCGCGCCGCTCGAGAACATGGACACGCTGCCGTTCGTCGTGGACGTCTACCATCGCGACCTCGTGATCGAGCAGTACTTCATCGGCTATCTGCTGCACCCGTACGTCTCGCTCTACACGGGCCGCGGCTGCCGCTCGAAGTGCACGTTCTGTCTGTGGCCGCAGACCGTCGGCGGCCACCGCTATCGCACCCGCTCGGTCGAGCACGTCGTGGCCGAGATCGCGCAGGCGACGCGCCACTTCCCGAAGGTGAAGGAGTACTTCTTCGACGACGACACGTTCACCGACGATCTGCCGCGCGCCGAGGCGATCGCCCGTGGACTCGGACGCCTGGGCGTCACGTGGTCGTGCAACGCCAAGGCGAACGTGCCGCTGTCGACCTTGCGCGTGCTCCGCGACAACGGCCTGCGTCTTCTGCTGGTCGGCTACGAGTCGGGGAGCCAGGACATCCTGAACCGGGTGAAGAAGGGGATTCGCCTCGACATCGCCCGCGAGTTCACGCGCAACGCGAAGACCTTCGGGATCAAGATCCACGGCACGTTCATCATGGGCCTGCCCGGCGAGACGCGCGAGACGATCGACGAGACGATCCGCTTCGCGCGGGACATCGATCCCGACTCGCTCCAGGTCTCGCTCGCGGCGCCGTACCCGGGCACCGCGCTCTACCGCGAGGCGCAGGAGCGCGGCTGGCTCGAGAAGACCGAGCTCGTCGACGCCGGCGGGACGCAGACGAGCGTGCTCGGCTATCCGCACCTCTCGCGCGATGAGATCTTTGCCTCCGTCGAGCGCTTCTACCGGCAGTTCTATTTCCGACCGCGCAAGCTCTTCGGCTTCATCAAGGAGATGGCGCGCGACTTCGACGTCTGCAAGCGGCGGCTGGCCGAGGGCCGCGAGTTCCTGAAGTTCCTGGCGCGCCGACATTCGTCGGCGTAAGCGCGTTATTTTTTGTAGGCGCGCCTCGGCCGGCGGGGCCCCAGCCCCGCGACGGCCTGCGGCGCTAGAGCGTCGGCTCGAGCAGCTCTCCCACCGTCGAGAACTCGTAGCCGAGGTTGCGCAGGCGCCTGATCATCGGCGGCAGCGCCGCGAGCAGCCGCTCGGGCGCGTCGCGCAGGCCCTCGGCGTCGTGCAAGTCCACGATCGCTCCGGGCCGGGCGTGGTCCACGACGTAGTCGACCTGGCGCTCAGGCGGCGTCGCGCGCAGGCCCTCGGGCTGGATCGACCAGAACACGCACTGCTGGCCGTGGCGGCGGAGCGCGCCGAACATCGCCGCGTTCACCATGCCCCAGGGCGGGCGGAAATAGCGAATCAGCCGGCCGGTCGTCTCGGAGAGCACCGCGCGCGCGCGGGCGATCTCGTCGTCGGTTCGGCGAGGGCCGCAGAGCCAGAGGCTTCGGTGCGACCAGCCGTGGCTGCCGACCTCATGACCCGCCGCGGCGATCTGGCGTACGGTCTCGGGGGCGCGGGCCGCGCGCTCGCCGACCAGGAAGAACGAGGCGCTTACCGCGTGCCGATCCAGCAGGTCCAAGGTCCGGTCCGTCCACGCGGGGTCGGGGCCGTCGTCGAACGTGAGCGCGATCGCCCGGCGCGTCGCGGGCCCGTGCCAGATGCAGCCCGGCGTGAAGAGGTGCGCGCCCCACGCGTACGTCGCCCAGCCCGCGGCGGCGCCGAGCGCCAGCCGCGCGAGGATCATCGCGTCTGCACGCCGCGCTCGAGCACGGCCGCGACGATCCGGCGGGTCGCGTCCGGCCGGCGGAGCCGGCGCATGGTCGCGCGCAGGTCCTCGAGAAGATCGGGGTCGTCCAGCGCACGCTCGACGAGGGGAGTGAGCTCGCCGTGGTGCCGGGCGACCAGCGCGATGCCCGCGCGCGCGGCAAATCGCTCGTTGCGGCGCTCCTGGCCCGGCAACGAGCCGTAGAGGAGCAGCGGCGTCTCGGTCGCCATCGCCTCGGCCAGGGTCATTCCGCCGGCCTTGGTGACCAGCACGTCCGCGGCCGCCATCAAGCGACGGACGTCGTCGACGTAGCCGAGCGTCCGGATCGTCGTGCCCTCGGTCAGCCGGGCCAGCGTGGCCCTCAGGCGCGGGTCGTGCCCCGCGACGAGCACGCCCTGGAGCGGCCGGCGCATCGCCGCGAGCGCGCGCGCCACGTCGGGAAGGCGGCCGAGCTCGCCCTGCGAGCCCGCCATCGCGAGCACCACCGGGGCGCGGGTGGAGAGGCCCAACGCCTCGCGCGCCACGGCGGGCGCGACCGGCTCGGCGAACTCCGGGCGCACGGGGACGCCCGTGACCAGGGTGCGCTCGGGCGGGATGCCGCGCGCGATCAGCTCGTGGCGCACTTCCGCGTCGGCGACGCAGTAGCGATCGATGTGGGGCGCGATCCACTGACTGTGCGCGACGAAGTCGGTGACGACGGTCGTGTGCGGCGGCACGCGCACGCCGAGCTTCGCGAGCGACGAGAGCGCGACGGCGGGCGTGGCGTGGACCGTGACGACCAGGTCAGGGGCGAGGCGCTCCAGCAGCGCGCCCAGACGCCGAGTGCCGAGTCGGGTCACCCCGAGCGTGAGCAGGGAGTCGCTCGGCATCCAGTCGCCCGTCGAGTAGCCGAGCCCCCAGAGGAACGGCGCCCGCCGGAGGAGCGTGTGATAGAGCGCGCGGCTCGATCGATCGAAGAGCGGGTGCACCAGCTCGCGAAAATGGTCGACCACCGTGACCTGAGCCCTCTCGCGCTCGAAGGCGGCGGCGAGACACCGGGCGGCGACGTTGTGGCCTGAGCCGTAGCTGGCGCTGACGATCAGAACGCGGGTCATCGAGCTACCCCATCCTACCTTGTCTCGCGCGCGCGGGCTGGTTAGACTGCGAACGGTTTCCATGGACAGCTCGGCGCTGACCGAAGGCGCGCGGCCGCAATGGTACGCCCACGGCTACAACCGCGCCGAGCTCTATCGGCTGGCGGCGGCGATGGGCTGGCTACCCCGGCGCGTGCGGTTGAGCCTCGCCCGGCGCGTCGGGCGCCTGGCCCAGTCGTTCCTGCCGGCCGAGCGTGCGGCGATCCGCAAGACGCTCGAGGTGATGACCGGGGCGTCGGGTCGGCGGCTCGACGAGCTGACCGCCGAAGTGTTCGGTGAGTTCGCGATGTGCTTCAGCGACCTCATCACCGCCAGCCGCCATCCGGCGCGGATCGGCTCCTACCTCGGCGTGATCCGTGGACGCGAGCTGTTGCAAGGCTTCGACGGGGCGCTGATCTCGCTCACCGCCCACGTCGGCAACTGGGAGCTGGCCGGACGCGTGCTCGCGCAGCACTCGGCGCGGCCCACCCACGTCGTCGTGGCGCCGGAAGAGGTGCAGGCACTCGAGCGGTGGCTGCGTCGCGACGGCGGCGGGCTCAGGTTCGTGCCGCGGTCGCACCCGACGGTGTCGCTCACGTTGATCGCGGCCCTGCGCCGCGGCGAGGCCGTGGCGCTCCAGGGCGACCGGGCGCTCGGCAATCGGGGCGACGTGTTAATCCCGTTCTTCGGCCACAAGGCGCCGTTTCCCGTGGGCCCGTTCTATCTGGCGCGCGCCGCGGGGGTTCCGGTCGTTCCCGCGTTCTGCACCCTGGACGTCGACGGCCGTTACGTGCTCCGTGTGCTCCCGCCGATGAAGATCGCGCGCGGCGGCGAGGAGGAGGCGCTGGCGGCCTGGGTCGCCACGCTCGAGTCGATCGTGGCCGAGAAGCCGACGCAGTGGTTCAACTTCTTCGACGTGTGGAACCCCTTCGGGCCGTGAGCGAGGTCGTCGAGCTCGCCGAGGCCGAGCGCCGATCGCGCGAGCTGGCCGCGATCCTTCCGGCCCGCATCAGCCCGCCGTTCACCGGCACGTTCATCAGGTCGGCGACCCTCTATGACGAATACGTCCTGCGCCTGACGCTCGGGATCTTTCGCACGACCGGCCTGGCGAAGGCGGCCGAGACTCCCGGCACCACCGACGAGCTCATCGCGCGCGTCGGGTTCGAGCCCCATCGCGCCCGCGTGGCCGTCGACTGGATCCTGCGTCGCCTGAGCCACCGCGGCATCGTGGAGCAGATCGAGTCGGACGCCGGGGCGCGCTTCAGAGTCCGTGGTCCGCTCCCGGAGCTCGATCCGGCCGAAATCCTCGAGGCTCAACGGCAGCAGGACGGCTCGTGGCAGGCGTCGTACACCCTGGCGGAGACGGTCGCCCAGGACTATCCCATCTTCCTGCGCGGCGAGCGCACCGGCGAGGAGATCCTGTTCTCGCCGAGTCGGCTTCGTCTGTGGGTGAACTTCTTCTCGAACGACAACGGCCTCTACGTCGTGAACAACCTGGTCGGCGCCGGCGCCGTGCTCGATCTCTTGCCGCCGGGACCGTTTGCGGTCATGGAGCTCGGCGGCGGTCTGGGCAGCGGGGCCGCGGCGCTGCTGGACGAGCTCCGACGATCGGGCCGCTGGCAGGACATTCGCGAGTATCGCTTCACCGAGCTCGTGCCGTTCTTTCTGCGGCGGGGCCAGCAGGCCCTGGAGGCGCGCTTCCCCGACACGGGGTTTCTGAGATTCGGCGGGCTGGACATGAACCGCGCCTTCGCCGAGCAAGGGGTGGCGGCTGGGAGCGTCTCGCTGGTCTACGCGGTCAACACGCTCCACGTCGCGCGCGATCTGGACTTCACGCTTCGCGAGATCTTCGGGGCACTGGCCCCGGGCGGACGGCTGGTCGTCTCCGAGTGCATCCGCACCGCGCCGGCGCAGGCGATCTATATCGAGTTCATCTTCAACTTGATGGAGACGTTTCGTTCACCGGTGCTGCATCCGACCTATCGGCCGAACGGCGGCTTCCTCGCGCCCGAGGAATGGCAGGGCGCAATGGAAGCCGCCGGGTTCGTCGACATCCGAATGCTCCCGGATATCCCGAGTCTGCGGGCTCGATACCCGCACTTCCAGGTCGGCGCGATCGGGGCAGCAAGGCCCGCATAATCGAGGGGCGCCCCGGCTACGCCGGGACGTCTCCGAGCGCGGGGGTCTTAGGGGGCCCTTCGAGGCCCCCTATTCAAACTTGATCGTCCACTTCAGCTTCGGGTACTCCGGCGGCTTGCCGTCGAGGTCGACGATGTTGTACGTATTCCCGCCCTTGTCGAGGAACAGGTTGCCGCCAGCGTACGTCATGAACTTACCCCAGCTCTTCGGGATCGTCGCCTCGCGCGCGGCTGAGGTCTGCGCCTCCGCCGGCGAGATGTTCACGACCTGCGGCCAGCTCGCCGACGGCACGTACGGACGTACGGCGATCACGGCGAGCGCGACGGCGATGACGGTCAGGACGGCCTTCGTGTAGCGATCGATGGTCATCGGTGTCCTCCTCGCCCAGCATGGTACTGCGCTACTGGCTTTTGATCTTCATATCCTCGTACGACGGCCACACCGTCATCGGGACGAGGTTGATCGTGTGGTCGGCCATCTTCGGCCCGACGCCCATCAGCGCACGCAGATCCATGATCGGCGCGAACATCGCGCGATCGATCGTCAGCTGCTGGATCTTGTGTAGCATCGCCTCGCGTTTCTTCACGTCGCGCTCGCCGGCCTGCACCTGCGCGAGGTCGTCGATGTCGGGATAGCCGCCGTAGGCGTAGGCACCCTTGGAGCTGATGAACTCGGCCACCCGGCTCGCCGCGTTGCCGGAGTTGCCCACCGCGGTCATGAAGAGCCCGTGCAGCTTCTTCTCCCGCCACGTGGCATAGAAGGCCGCGCGCTCCATCGGCCGCATCTTGACCCGGATGCCGACCGCGTTGAGGTAGTTCACCGCCGCCTCCGCCACCGTCGGGAATCCGGGGATCGCGGTGAACTCGGCTTCGAGCCCGTTCGGATAGCCCGCCTCGGTGAGGAGCTGCTTGGCCTTTTGCGGATCGTAGGGCGGCGGTTCCACCTGCAGCGCGAAGTCCATCACGCGCGGCACGATGACGCCGGCCGGCGGGCAGAAGCCCAGGCACGCGGCCTCGTTCGTGGTCTTGCGATCGAGCGCGAAGTTGACCGCCTGTCTCAGGCGCTTGTCGTGCCACGGTGATTTCGCGTCCCACTGATCCGCGAACTCGATCCAGAAGATCGACGCGTGCTTGCTCGCCACGAGCTGCAGCCGAGAGTCCCGCTTGACGTCCAGGCCCTCGGGCCCATCGAGCGCGACCGCGATGTCGGTCTCGCCGGTCTTCAGCATCGCCAGCCGCGTACCGACTTCGGGTACCGACTTCATGACGAGCCGCTTCACGTTGGGCACGCGGCGCCAGTAGCCGGTGTAGGCCTCCAGCACCACTTCGACGCCGGGGTTGTGGCTCACGAACTTGTAGGGCCCGGCGCCGACCGGGTGTTTGCGGAACCCGTCGTCGCCGACCTGCGTCAGATATTTCTTGGGCACGACGATCCCGGCGCCGCTGGCGGTCGTGCCGTAGAAGGTCATGAAGTCCGGCCACGGCGAGTGGAGCCGGAAGCGGATCGTGAGCGGGTCGACGATCTCGACTGCGCGGACGCGTGTCTGGAACTCCTTGGCGGCGGCGCCTTTGTATCGCTCGAAGCTGAACTTCACGTCCTCGGCGGTCAGGGGATCGCCGTTGTGGAACTTGAGCCCGCGGCGCAGCTTGAACTCGTACGTGAGGCCGTCGGGGCTCTCGGTCCACGACTCGGCCAGGCTCGGTCCCATCTTCTGATTCGGCAGTGGGCGCACGAGCGCGTCGTGGATCGCGTAGAGCGTGCCGAAGGGCGTGATCTGGGGCGGCGCGCTCGACGGATCGAACCAGGTCGGCGCGATCGTGACGTGCCAGGCGATCGTGACCTCGCCTGCCGGCGCGGCCTGCCCCGTTGCCTCCTGAAAATAGCCGAGCGCGAGGACGACAAGAGCCGCGAACGATGTGAGATGGCGACGAAAAGACTGCATGTTCACCCCTCCAGTGCAGGGATTGTTGTCGGTCGGCTTGCGTGGTGCCGAGGATGGCCTCAGGCGGACGCTCCCGTCAAGAAGATCCCTTGACTCCCCCCGGTGCTCGTGGGACGTTCGCCGCACTCGAGGCCTTTGTCGTTCCCTTTGTCTAACGTCCGGACAGGGAGGAGAACCTCGATGCCCACCACTACTCGACGTGATTTCCTCGGCCGCGCAGCCGTGACCGGAGTCGGGATGACCGCATTCGCCGTCGGGGGCGGCTGGCGCAGCTCCGCCGCCGCACCGCTCTATCCAGACTGGCTCCCGGCGAGCCCCAAGACGCCGAAGCGAGGCGGGGTGCTCACCCGGGCCTCGGCCTGGGATCCTCCGGTCATCGACCCGCGGCTCACGCAATCGGTCGGGTTGTTCCAGTTCGCGGGGCTGACCAGCAATCGTCTCCTGCGCTATACGTTTGTCGACGAGGCGAGCGGCTACACGGACCTCAGCCTCAAAGGCGACCTCGCCGAGTCCTGGCAGGGGAGCCCCGACCAGCGCGTGTGGACATTCAAGCTGCGCCGAGGCGTCAAGTGGCAGAACCTCCCGCCGCTCAATGGGCGCGAGTTCGTCGCCGCCGACGTCAAGTACTGCTTCGAGGCGTACGCGAAGGAAGGCGTCCAGGCATTCACGTTCCAGGAAATCGAGGGCATGGAGACGCCTGACACACATACGCTGCGCGTCTACCTCAGGACGCCCAATGCCCTGTTCCCTCAGAACGTCGCCGAGCCCGTCGCCCTGATCTTCTCCCGCGAGGTCCTCGAGGAGGATGGTGATCTCAAGAAGCGATTGGTCGGCACGGGGCCCTTCATCCTGAAGGAGCACACGCGCAAAGTGCGCATCGTGCTGCAGCGCAACCCCGACTACTTCGACGCGGGGCGCCCCTACGTCGACGAGTACGTGATTCTCTCGGCGCCCGACTCCGCCACGCGCGCGGCGGCATTTCGTACGGGCCAGAGCGATTTCTTGCCGCTGCAGAGCCCGTCCGAGGTGGAGGCGATTCGCAAGACGCATCCAGCCGCCGTCGTGCAGGCGCTCACGCCCTCGATCACGCCGTTCGGGCTCGCGCTGGCGCAAGACAAGCCGCCATTCGACGACGTGCGAGTCCGCCGCGCGCTCTCGATGGCCATCGACCGCCAGAAGCAGGTGGACACGGTGTTCGAGGGCCACGGCATCGTCACCGCGGGCGTGCCGTGGATCTACTACCAGGATGCCAAGCCGACGGCGAAGGACCTCGGCCCGTGGTGGCAGTACCGTCCCGCGGACGCCAAGAAGCTCCTGGCCGAGGCCGGCCACCCCAACGGCTTCGAGACGACCTTGTTCTACTACGAGTACTTTCCGCAGATGTCGTCCCAGGTCCAGCTCGTCCAGCAAGATCTGAAGAAGAACCTCAACATCAACGTCAAGATCAGCAAGCTCGACTACACGAGCTACTACGGCCGGTACGTCGAGGGCAAATGGGACGGGATGGCCTGGGGCTTCCAGTCCGGGCACGCGGTGGGCCTCGACGAGCGGACGTACGTGTACATGCACTCGAAGTCCACGAAGAACTTTTTCCGTGTCAACGATCCGGTCATCGACGAGCTGACCGTGAAGCTCCGGCAGGCGCCCGACCGGGCCGATCAGCGCGCGACCGCCCGGAGGATCGTGGATCGGGAGTGCGACCAGGTCCTGCGCATGTGGATGCCTCACGGCTCCAACTTCGTGCTCTTCCAGCCGCACCTTCGAAACGTGGCCGGCGGCGTCTTGCGCGGCACCATCGGCTATGGCTCGCCGGCGATTGCGCGGCTCTGGATCGACAAGTAGCGGGTGTGCCTGGAATCCCTTGACTTCCCTCGGGGCGTATGGGAGTTTCCCTGCACTCGTGGCCGGTTTGCTCGACCATTCTCCCTGGGAAGAAGGAGACTTCGATGCCCGCCACCGATCCTCGTAATCCTGCGCGTCGGCGCGTGAGCCGACGCGAGTTCCTCAAGCGCGCCGGGGTGACCGGCGCCGGTGCGGCCGCGCTGGCCGCAGGTGTCCCCCGAGGCAGCGCCTGGGCCCAGGCGGGGAAGTCCTACCCGGACTGGATACCGGCCAGCACCAAGCCGCCGAAACGAGGGGGCGTTCTCACCCGTGCCTCCGCCTGGGATCCGCCGGTGATCGATCCGCGGCTGACGCAGTCGGTCGGCCTCTACCAGTTCGTCGGGCTCACGAGCAACCGTCTCGTCCGTTACACGCTCTCCGACGAAGCCACCGGCCCGAGCGACATGACCCTCAAGGGCGACCTCGCGGAGTCGTGGCAGAGCGATTCCACCTACCGTGTGTGGACGTTCAAGCTCCGGCAGGGGGTCAAGTGGCACAACGTCGCGCCGCTCAACGGGCGCGAGCTCACCGCGGCGGACGTCAAGTATTGCTTCGAGGCCTACGCCAAGGAGGGCGTGCAGACGTTCACGTTCCAGGAAATCGAGGGGATGGAGACACCCGACAAGCACACGCTGCGGGTCCATCTGAAGGCGCCCAACACCCTCTTTCCGCAGAACGTGGCCGAATTCATCGCCGTCATTTTCCCGCGCGAGATCCTGGAAGAGGACGGGGATCTCAAGAAGCGGCTGGTCGGCACCGGGCCCTACATCCTCAAGGAGCACACCCGCAAGGTGCGGATCGTGCTCCAGCGCAATCCCGACTACTACGACAAGGGCCGCCCCTACATCGACGAGTACATCATTCTCTCCACACCGGACGCGGCGACCCGCCTGGCGGCGTTCCGCACGGGGCAGAGCGACATCATCTGGCTGGCGAGTCCGTCTGAGGTCGAGACGGTCCGCAAGACCAACCCCAATGCGCAGGTGCAGTCCCACCACAACACGCTCGCGCCGTTCGGGTTGGCGCTCGCGCAAGATCGGCCGCCCTTCAACGACGTGCGGGTCCGTCGCGCGATCTCGATGGCCATCGACCGCCAGAAGCAGGTCGACACGGTCTACGAAGGGCATGGCATCCCGGGCTGGGGCGTCCCGTACATCTACTACCAGGACAAGGCCCCGACCTTGAAAGAGCTCGGTCCGTGGTGGCAGTACCGGCCGGAGGAGGCGAAGAAGCTCTTGGCCGAGGCCGGGCACGGCAAGGGGTTCGAGACCACCCTGTTCTACTACGAATACTTCCCGCAGATGACGTCGCAGGTGCAGCTTGTGCAGCAAGAGCTCAAGAAGAATCTCAACATCGACGTGAAGATCACCAAGCTCGACTACACGACCTATTACGGTCGATACGTCGACGGCAAGTGGGACGGGCTGTCCTGGGGCTTCCAGTCGGGCCACGCGATCGGGCTCGACGAGCGGACATACCAGTACATGCACTCCAAATCGACGAAGAACTTCTTCCGCGTCAACGATGCCGTCGTCGACGAGCTGACGACCAAGCTCCGGCGCACGCCGGATCGCGCCGAGCAACGGTCGATCACCAAGAAGCTCGTCGACCGGGAGTTCGATCAGGTGCTGCGGATGTGGATGCCGTACGACAGCGGCTTCGTGGTGTCCCAGCCCCACATGCGCAACGTCGGGGCCGCCGCGCTTCGGCGGACTGACGGATATGGGTCGCCGACCGTGGCGCGAGCCTGGATAGACAAGTGACGGAGCGCTGACCGGACCCGAGACGCAAGAGGAGAGGGCGCGACCGTCCCATGCAGAAGTACGTGATCCGGCGTCTGCTGCTCGCCGTGCCGGTTCTCCTGCTTTCCTCGCTGATCGTCTTCGGTCTCATGCGCGTCATGCCGGGCGACGCGCTGATCGCGCTCATGGGCGAGTCCGGCAACGTCGGCGAGAAGGAGCTGGCGAAGCTTCGCAAGGACCTCGGTCTCGATCAGCCCTACTACCAGCAGTATCTGCTCTGGCTCTGGCAGATGGTGAGTCTCCGGCCGGGCGACTCGATCTTCACGAACGAGCCGATCGCCGTGTCGCTCCGGAAGGCGATTCCCGTCACCCTCGAGCTGGCGGCGCTCGCGATGATCATCGGGCTCGTCATCGCCGTGCCGGTCGGTGTGCTGTCGGCCACCCGACAGGACAAGCCCGCGGACTACGCGGGCAGGGTCGTCGCGGTGGCCGGTCTCTCCATTCCCGACTTCTGGCTCGCGACGCTCGTCATCACCTTCGCCGCGATCTGGGTGAACTGGATCCCGCCGATCGGCTACGTGAGCTTCTGGGACTCGCCATGGCGGAATCTCCAGCAGTTCCTGCTGCCGGCGGCTATCCTCGGATACCGCCTCTCGTCGGCGACGATGCGGATGACCCGCTCGACCGTCCTCGAGACCTTGCGCGAGGATTACGTGCGCACGGCGTGGGCCAAGGGGCTCGCGGGCCGGATCGTCGTCTACAAGCACGCGCTGAAGAACGCGCTGATTCCGGTCGTCACGATCGTCGGCGGTCAGCTCGGGACCCTGCTGGCCGGGACGTTCGTCGTCGAGCAGATCTTCGCGCTGCCGGGAATGGGCCGGCTCACGGTGGAGGCGATCCTGTACCGCGACTATCCGGTCGTGCAGACCAACGTGATGCTGGTCGCGGCGACGCTGGTCACCCTGAACCTGGTCGTCGATCTGACGTACGCGTGGCTCGACCCGCGGATCCGGTACCAGTGAGGCCCTGATGGCGACGGTACCGCTCCACGTGCCCCTGGAGGATCCGGCGAGCGTCACGGTCAGCCGCGCGCAGGCGCTCTGGCGGACGATGAAGAAGAAGCCGCTCGGCGCTGCGTCGGCCGCGCTCCTCGTCGCGATCGTCCTGACGGCGATCTTCGCCGACGTGCTGGCGCCCTACGATCCGCTGGAGACCCATCCTGAGATCAGGTTGTCCGCGCCCAGCCGCGCGCACCCGTTCGGGACCGACGACATCGGCCGCGACGTCTTGAGCCGGATCATCTACGGCGCCCGGATCTCGCTCTGGGTCGGGCTGCTCGCCGTCGGCATCGGCACGGCGGCGGGCATGGTCATCGGCCTGCTCTGCGGCTACTGCGAGGGGCGACTCGACCTCATCGTCCAGCGCGTCATGGATGCGATCCAGGCCATCCCGGGGCTCGTGCTCGCGCTGGCGATCGTTGCGGTGCTCAAGCCGAACACGACCAACGCGATGCTGGCGATCGCCATGGTGATCATCCCGGGCAACTCGCGCATCGTGCGCGGCGCGGTGCTCACGGCGAAGCAGAACCGCTACGTGGAGGCGGCCCAGGCCATGGGCTGTCGCCATCCGCGGATCATCCTGAGCCACATCCTGCCCAACGTGACCGCGCCGATCTTGGTCATCGCGTCGATCTGGCTCGGCAACGCGATCCTGATCGAAGCGACGCTCTCGTTCCTCGGCGTTGGCACCCAGCCGCCGACGCCGTCCTGGGGCTTGATGCTGTCCAGCACCGGCCGCGCGTTCATGGAGCAGGCGCCGTGGCTCGCGATCTTTCCCGGGCTGGCGATCAGCCTGGCCGTCTTGGGCTTCAACCTCTTCGGTGATACGCTTCGTGACGCGTGGGACCCGAAGCTCCGGCGTCAAGGCTAGGCTGCGCTTCCAGATAGGGGAGGAACCATGCCGTACAACCTGATCTCCGGCGACAACCACATCGATCTGACCTACCTTCCGCCCGACCTCTGGTCGTCGCAGGCGCCGGGGAAGTGGAAGCTCATGGTGCCCCGTGTCGAGGAGCTGGAAGACGGCTGCCACTGGTTCGTCGACGCCCAGGACAAGGGCATGTGGAACGGCGTCGGGCCGGGGTTCCTCCCGTACACCCGGGGAATGTTCGGCCACATCGACGAGATGCGCGACATCGGCTTCGAGTGGGACTCTCGGCCAGGCGCCAAGCCGCGGCCGACCACGCCCGAGCTGAGACTGGCCGACCTGGACCGCGACGGGATCGACGCCGAGATCGTCTACGGCTGTTTGATGATCAACGACCACATCAACGACGCGGCGATGCGGATCTGGGCCGACAAGGTCTACAACGACTGGGCGGCCGACTTCGCGAAGCGCTCGGATCCCAAGCGCGTGTTCCCGCTGGCGATCATTCCCAATACCGATCCGATCGAGGCCGCCGCCGAGGTGCGCCGCTGCGCCAAGATGGGGCTCCGGGGCGGGGACCTCTCGTTCAAGCGCATGACGCCGCCTCTCTATCACTCCGGCTGGTATCCGCTCTGGGAGGCTGCCGCCGAGTGCAAGTTTCCGATCGCATTCCACTCGACCGGCTTCAAGGCGCTCCGCGCGCCGGACACGCCGGAGATGGAGAAGCAGTTCTTCACCCAGTGGCGGCTGGTGCGGTCGGCGCTCTTCCAGCTCGACACGATGGAAGTGCTGGTCTCGATCCTGGCTTCGGGCGCCTGCGAGAAGTACCCGGACTTCAATTTCGTCCTGGGCGAGTCGGGCGTCACGTGGCTGCCGTACGTGTTCGACCGGCTCGACACCGAGTACTTCGACCGGGCCCGGTCGCTCAACTTCAAGCTGAAGCCGAGCGACTACTTCCGCCGGCAGGGCTACGTCACGTACCAACAAGACCAGTACCTGGAGCCGATCATCCCGCTCATCGGTGAGGACAACATCATCTGGGGCGCGGACTATCCGCACCCGGACTGCATCTGGCCGAACTCGCGCAGCACGCTCGGCAAGAACCTGGTCGGGATCTCGGAGCGCGTGCAGAAGAAGATCACGTGCGAGAACGCGGCACGCCTCTACAACATCAAGTAGAGGCTGTCCATAAGGGCTCATCTGCTTCGTTGGCGCCCTCGGCCGCACGCTCGACGTACATCTAGTACGCCTCGCGTGCGGCCTTCGGGCGCCGCCTCGCATCTGAGCCCTTCTGAACAGCCTCGAGACGTGAGATCGCAACTCTGAAAGGACCCGATCATGATGCCGAGTGGTCTCGAGATTCCGTCGCTGAAGGGCAAGGTGTCGGACGAGGAGTGGGCGGTGCGCGTGGATCTGGCCGCGTGCTACCGGCTGCTCGTGCGGTACGGCTGGGAGGATCTGACCTTCACGCACATCACCATGCGGGTGCCGGGCGCCGAGGATCAGTTCCTGATCAACCCGTACGGGCTCTTCTTCGACGAGATCACGGCCTCGAGCCTGGTGAAGATCGATCTGCAGGGCAAAAAGATCGGCGACTCGCCGTTCCCGGTCAACCAGGCCGGCTTCGTCATTCACAGCGCCATCCACGCCGCGCGCCACGACGCGCGCTGCGTGCTCCACACGCACACGGTCAGCGGCATCGCGGTGTCGACGCAGCGGGCCGGCCTGCTGCCGATCTCGCAGCACGCGATGTCGGTCATCCCGAGCCTTGGCTATCACGACTTCGAGGGCATCGCGACCCGCGACGACGAGAAACCGCGGCTGGTCGCCGACCTCGGCGAGAACACGCACCTGATCCTGCGTAATCACGGGCTCATCACGGTGGGGGAGACCGTCGCGGACGCGTTCGTCGCGATGTACTTCCTCGAGTCATCGTGCCAGATCCAGGTGCGCGCACAGTCGGGCGGCGGTGAGCTGATCCCGGTGCCGAAAGAAGTGCTGGATGCCGCCTACGCCGGCCCGGCGCAGCCGCGCCGCCGCGGCGAGACGATCTGGCCGGGGCTACTGCGGCGCCTGGACCGCATCGATCCGTCTTACAAGGACTGAGCCCCGCCGAGATCTGGTAGCCGAGCGCCGCTCGCGTCAGTGCGTGTGATCCGCCTTCGTGTGGTCGAACCGCTCGTGATGCTGGCGGAGTAGATCCCGGCCGTAGTCGTTGCCGTTCGGCGTGCGCACCACCGTGTGGATGTGGTGCCGCGACGGCGCGTCGTTGTCGAAGGCGATCCCGCGCTGGTGGTCGAACTCGATCAGGATCACCGGACTGTGGATGCGGTAGTAGAAGACGCTGTCCTCGTCCGTGCCCCCCATCCAGGCGAAGTAGGTGTGGTTCAGATGCCGCTTCACCTCGTTACGCCGCGCCTCGGAGTGGCCCGCCCGGATGCGGCCTATGTAGGTGTCGAGCACGTCGAGCAGCATGCGCTGCTGGGTGGTGGTTAGATCACCCGTGACGATACCCTGATACTGGAGGTCGGCGTTGTCGCGGAAGGCCGCGGTGAAGACCTCGGTTGGCAGCTCGGACGCCAGCAGCGCGCGCCGGCGCTGCTCGGGCGTGAGCGCGCGCATGAGCGCCAGCCCCTGGCGCTCCTCGGTCTGGAACACGCGCGTACCGGCGAACGGGCCCTCGGTGGCGGTGACGGGCTCGGAGCCCATGAACATCGGCGTCATCACGACCTGATCGCCGAGAACGAAGCAGTTGACGATCAAATGATGGCCGTCGATCTGCCAGCCCCACGGGCCGTCGTGTGACGGTGTGCCCATCACGCTGACCCAGTAGAGCCACTCGCCGTACTCGGGCTGACTGCCCGTGATCGCCAGGACCAGCTCGTTGAGCCGCATCACGTCGCGCGCGGTCTTGAAGCCCTGCACACTCAGGCTCTCGCGCATCAAGGTCAGCGCCCGCTCGCGCTGGGTCGCGCTCATCTCGTCGAGCGACACGCCGTGACGCATCAGGAACGGATGGATGTTGCTCCAGCGCCGCCACACGTCGCTCTCGAGCGGGAACAGCGCCCGCTCCCGCTGCGGCTCGCTCAAGGAGTCGATGAACGCGCGCCCTGCGTCGGTGATCTGCCGGGTCGACGCGCCCGTCTTCTGGAGCTTGAAGAGCCCGGGGGCGATCCGGCCGCCCGCGCTGATGCCCCGGAACGGCTCGGCCACGAGCGCCTCGCCGGTCTCCAGATATTTCTGCAGCTGGGGAGGCAGCTCGGACTGTCGCGCGCGCGCCGAGACCGGCGTACGCTGCCGTACCTTGAGGCCGGGCGGCGGGCTCGGATTCGCCATCGCCGGCTCGCCTACCGGCCGCCGGCGCCGAGCGCGGCGCGCACGGGCGGCAAGACCTCGCGGGCGACCCGCGCCATGAAGCCGCGCTCGGGATCGTCCGGCGACGCCGGGTTCGGGATCGGGTGCAGGCACACGTAGTCGAAGGGCGCGGGGGCCGCGCGCAGCACGCCAAGGAGCTGATCGACGATCTCGGCCGGCCCCCCGCGCAGGCAGAACGCGTCAGCGGCGGCGTCGGGCAGGAAATCGACCACCTTGCCGCTGGCCTCGAGGTCGGGCGCGTGGTGGAAGTCGGGGAACACGTTGCGCTCCCGCTTGAGCTTCTCCGGATCGGGTCCCGACCACGAAAGCCTCGGCGGCTCGAACAGCATCGGCGAGTACTCGTAGTAGCCGGCCGCCAACGACTTGCCCATCGTGAGCGCACGCGCCCGATCCTCGACGAGCACGGTGTGGAAGACCGCGCCGAGGCCGACGGTGGACGGATCGCGGCCGGCCGCGGCGGCGCCCGCGTGAATCTCGTTGATGGACTTCGTGATGTTCGCCGGATGCGTGCCGACCCGAATGAACACGCCGTCGGCGACTCCGCCTGCCATACGTAACGTCCGCGGGCCTCCGGCGGCAATCCAGATCGGGACCGGGCGATGATGCGGCAGGCGGGCCGGCTCGCGGGCGCCCACGTCGACCGCGCGGCCGTCGAGGAGCGCGCGCATGAGACGCGTGCTCGCCTCGAGCTCACTGACCCGCGCGGGCTTGAGCCCGGCCAGCCGCACGGCGGTGTCGCCGACGCCCCAGCCGAGCAAGGTGCGACCGGGCGCCAGCTCGTCGACCGTTGCGATCGACGACGCCGTCACGGTCGGATGGCGGTTCACCGGATTGGACAAGAGGGTCGCGAGCAGGATGCGCTCGGTGACGCGCGCTGCCGCCGCCATCAGCACGTACGTGTCGCGGCGGCGGAGCTGCGAGTCCGGCTGGAACGCCGCGTCCCAGCCGAGCGTCTCGGCGCGGCGCACGTCGGCGGCGAAGGCGTCCACCGTACGCGCGTCGAAGCGGTTGAGGCCGAAGCGCGGAACCTTCACGGTCAGCTGGTACCGAGCTGGCCGCCCATCTCCTCGATCGCCTTGTCGAGGACGGCGACCACCCGGTCGATCTCGGCCCGCGTGATCACCAGGGGCGGCGAGAGCACGATCGTGCTCCCGAGATGGCGCCCGCCGCCTGACCGCCCGACGATCACGCCGTTGCGCCGCGCGAAGTCGACCACGCCCTTGATCTTGTCGGCTGGGATCGCCTCCTTGGTCGTGCGATCTCGCACCAGCTCGATACCGGCGAACAGCCCCTTGCCGCGCACGTCGCCGACCCACGGGTGCCTCATGAGCGTGCGCAGGCCGTCGAGCAGGTAGGCGCCGTTCTCGGCCGACCGCTCGACCAGCCGCTCGTCGAGGATGATCTGGATATTCCGATCGGCGACGGCGGCCGCGACCGGATGGCCGCCGTAGGTCGAGATCTGAAAGACCTGGCGGTTGTCGGACGGCTCGCCGACGAACGACTTGAACACGTCGTTGCGCACGACGGTCGCCGCGATCGGCAGGTAGGCGCTGACGATGCCCTTGGCGATCGCGATGATGTCCGGCCGCACGCCCGAATGCTGGTGCGCGAACATCTTGCCGGTGCGGCCGAAGCCGTTGATGACCTCGTCGACGTGCAAGAGACAGCCGTACTTCTTGGCGATCGCGGCCACTTCGGGCAGGTACTCGTCGGGCGGGACCGCGACGCCGACCGCGCTCATGATCGGCTCCACCAGCACGGTGGCGACCGTGTCCGGCCCTTCGCCCTGGATCGTCGATTCGATGTTCTTCACGCACGCGAGCTCGCACGACGGGTAGGTGAGGCCGAAGGGACAGCGGTAGCAGTAGGGCGGCGCCACGTGCACGAAGTCGTTGCCGCCGAGCGGCTCGAACTTCGTCTTGCGATCGCCCATGCCGCCGGCCGCCAGGGTGGCCAGGGTCGTGCCGTGATAGCCGAGGTAGCGGCTGATCGTCTTGTAGCGGTACTGGCCGGGATGCTCGTGCTTGGTGTACTGCCGCGCGAACTTGAAGCCCGCCTCGTTCGCCTCGGAGCCCGACGCGACGAAGTAGACGTGGGTGTCGCCGCCCATGAGGCCGTTCACGCGCTGGGCGAGCCTGGCGGCGGGCTCGTTCATCGCCGTGTGCGGATAGTAGGGGAGCGTCCGCATCTGCGCCGCGGCGACGTCGGCCAGCTCGGTGCGGCCGTACCCGACGTTCACGCACCAGAGGCCGGCCATCGCGTCGAGATACTCGGTGCCGTCGGCGTCGACGACGGTCGAGCCGCGGCCCTCGACGATCACGAGCGGCTCGGCCTCGAGCTGCCGGTGGGCGACGACCGGGTGCAGGACGTTGTCGAGGTCCTGCTTCACGACGGCCGCGCGTTCGGTCATGGCGTTCTCTCCTGGCCTGGATTTTGGCCTGGATTATACGCCGACGCCGACCGACCTTACTCGGACTTGACCAGGAAGTGCGCGCGCCGGTTCTTGGCCCAGCAGGCCTCGTTGCGGTCCGTGCAGAGGGGCTGCTGCTGCCCGTAGCTGACGATCGAGATCCGGTTGGCCTGGATGCCGAGCGCCACCAGATAGCTCATCGCCGCCTGCGCGCGCCGCTCGCCGAGCGCCAGGTTGTACTCGGGAGTGCCCCGGTCGTCACAGTGGCCTTCGATCAAGAGCAGAGCCCGGGCGTTGGTCTTGAGCCAGGCGGCGTTGGCGTCGAGTGTCTTCTGGTCTGCCTGACGGATGTCGTGCTTGTCGAAGTCGAAGTAGATGTCCCTGACCGCGTCGTTCACGCTGAAATCTCGCGGCGAAGGCCTCCCCGAGCTGTCGGTCCTCGCGGTGACCGGACGCGGCGCCGTCGCACCTTGTGTCGTCGCCTGCGGCGAGTTCCCGGACTGCTGCCGACCCAGGGCTCCAGCCCCGCCCGCCGCCGTCGCACCGGGCGAGGGCGTCGTAGCCGAAGCGGGCATCGTCGCGGGCTGCTTGGCGCAGCCGCTCACCGCCAGGATCAGCAGCGCTGCGGGAACCATCAGGTTTCGTCTCATGATTCGCTCCTCCTCGACCCCTGCCGGGGTCGCCCTATCACGCGCGTCAGAATCGAGGCCAGCGCGGGACCAGCGGTCCTGAGCTCGGCCAGCGAATGGAGCGCCAGCTTACGCAGGGTCACCTCACCGCGCGCCGTCAGCTGGACGACGACGCCGCGTCGATCTACCTCGGCGCGCCGGCGCCGCACCATGCCACGTTGCGCCAGCCGGTCGACCAGCTGCACCGTGGCGTGATGGCGGATCTGCAATCGCTCGGTCAACGCGCCGATCGTTGCCGGCCGCCGCTGGGCCAGACCCTTGATCTGCAGCAGCACCAGATATTGCTGCGGCTCGATACCCGCGGCCCGCGCGGCCTCCTCACGAACCCGAAGAAAGCGCCGGATGTGATAGCGCAGATCGGCGAGCGTCTCGTAGTCCACTCGCGGCGTCTGGGCCATCCCGGTCAGTGACAATATCACTCCGTGATAACGTCACCGTCCAATATTCGGCTCGCGCGTCGCCGATATGACTCAGCCATCGCCGTGCACAGTATGCGGCCGGAAGCGCTAATCGCGTTTCGGGTGTTCACCTGAGTGGGCAGTTCCGATACAACCGCTGTCGCTGGTCAGTGAATTGGTCCCCCGTCACTGCGACGTGAAAAGGTCCTCCCCGTAGTTTGTTCATGACGGCGGATGTCGGCATCGATCTGCCGTATCCAGGGATGAGCGGGCAACGGCCGGCGGCCAGTATGGGTCTTGGGGGTGAGCTTGGGAAGCCGGCGCGCCACCGGCCGGGCGACCGTGCGCGGCGGCCGCCGCCGGTCGGCACTGGGATTGCGGC